>Ga0208638_1000025_pt1 | contig 144584 bp, 138 predicted proteins | sample ETNtaG_34_FD_185753 | JGI IMG/M metagenome (GOLD analysis project Ga0208638, IMG submission 185753) | Marine microbial and viral communities from oxygen minimum zone, Eastern Pacific Ocean - ETNP201306SV51 (SPAdes) (version 2) | ecosystem: Environmental > Aquatic > Marine > Oceanic ...
ACTTCAAATATGTTTGTCACCTACAATTCCTAATAAGCCTTTAGCTAACACGCTTTGGAAATGAATAAATATTGAATCGATCAGACTGTAGGAAACCAATTAAAGTAATCTCATATTCCCAAGCAGCTTCAATTGCTAAACTCGAAGGTGCGCCAATTGAGACAATCATCGGAATTCCAGCCAGAGCAGCCTTATGGACCAGTTCGAAACTGGTTCTGCCACTGAGAATTAAACCAAAGTTTGACAAAGGAAGATTATCATTCTGGAGTTCTTGGCCAATTAATTTATCCAATGCATTATGACGCCCTATATCTTCATATAAATTGTGAATTGAGCCCTCCTGATCAAACAAGGCTGAGGCATGCAAACCTCCTGTATTGCTAAATATGTCTTGGCTATTTTGAAGTCGCTCGGGTAATTTTTTTAATACCGATCCTGAAATAATGTAATCGACACTGTTGGAGGCATATTGTTTCAAGGATCCAATGTTCTCAATCATCTGACTCCCGCAAATCCCACAAGAAGAATTGATGTAAAAATTTCTAATCTTCTCAAGATCCACAGTCAAAGCTTCATTCAGCTCCACCAAGACAGTGTTTTCTATATTACTGTGATCTTCTATATCATCAATCCTGGAAATTCCAATAACATCCTCGATATTTTGAATGATACCCTCAGCATACAAAAATCCCAATACCAGCTGAAAATCATTACCCGGTGTTCTCATGGTGATGGCAATGTTTTTTTGTTCTCGCGATGCTTGAGGTCCGAAAGCAATATGAAACTCTAGAGGTTCCTCAACTGCGACCTCATCATTGACCTCTTTATTTGTGCCTTGGGTGTTCTGGTTTATGGTAATGCTTGTGGATTTATTCACAGCAAATAGTGAGTAATTCAAGCATCAATATCGGGTAATTGATGGTCTTTATAGGTTTGCCTAAGTTCAAATTTTTGGATCTTCCCAGTTGCTGTGTGTGGCAGCGAATCTACAAAAACCACGTCATCAGGAATCCACCATTTTGCTACTTTTCCATCATACCATTGCAGTATCTCATCCTTACCAAGATCTTCACCTTCTTTGACCTGTACCAGTAATAAAGGCCTCTCAGTCCATTTGGGATGGTCAACCCCAATCACCGCTGCCTCTGCGACTTTGGGATGATTAGTGGCGGTATTCTCTAGATCAATAGAACTGATCCATTCTCCACCTGATTTAATGACATCTTTGGTGCGATCGGTGATGGCCATGAATCCTTTTTCATCAATGGTTGCTACATCACCTGTCTCAAACCAACCGTCCTCCTCCAATGTCGTACCTGGTTCCGCCTTGAAATAATCGCTCAACACCCAAGGTCCTCTAACCTTGAGGCTGCCAAAAGCAACCCCGTCCCATGGTAATTCATTGTTATCATCATCGGTTATTTTCATCTCAACCCCATAAACGCCTCGACCTGCTTTTAATTGAGCTGTTAAGAATTCCTCGCCTTCCAGGTTGTCCATGCCTGGCTTAAACTTATTGAACGTTCCCAATGGACTCATTTCTGTCATGCCCCAAGCAATGTGAACATAAGCATCATGTTTTTCTCTCATCTCTGTGGCAATGATAGCAGGACAAGCCGCACCCCCAGTGATCACTCGTTTGAGACTAGTGATTTGTTTTCCAGATTCGTCAAGGTAGGCTAGCAAGCTCAGCCAAACGGTTGGTACACCCATGGCAACAGAAACCTGTTCTGCTTCGATCAATTGCTGAAGAGTTTCACCATCACCCATTTTTGAACCCGGCAAAACAATCTTGGCACCAATCATGGGTCCTGCATAAATCGTACCCCATGCATTGACATGAAACATTGGGACAATGGGCAGAATGCTATCGACTGCAGAAATACCAAACACATCAGGAACACATGATGCAAAAGCATGTAAAATAGTTGATCGGTGGTTATATAAAACACCTTTTGGATTGCCGGTGGTGCCTGATGTATAACACATGGCACTGGCCGTTTTCTCATCAAACTCAGGCCACTCAAATTGATCAGATTGATCAGTAATCAAACTTTCATAACAAATGGTATTGGGTAGAGAAGTCTTTGGCATATGTTGTTCTGAAGTTAATACAATGAAATGCTCTATGGAGGTCAATTGGTCTTCTATGCTTTCCAGTAATGGAACAAACATGGGATCGCAAAAGATAACACGATCTTCAGCATGATTGATGATATAAACCAGTTGTTCGGGAAACAATCTAGGATTGACAGTGTGGCATATGAAACCGGAGCAGGATACTGCGTAATAGAGCTCAAAATGTCGATGGTCATTCCACGCCAAGGTCCCTACTCGATCGCCATGTTGAATCCCTAGTTTCTGCAGTCCATTAGCTAACTGTCTGGTTCGCTTAAACGCATCTTTGAAAGTGTACCGATAATTAGGATCATCAGCAACCACCGAAATAATTTCCTGCTCTGGAAAATTTTTTTCTGCATGATTCATCAACGATGAAATCAACAAAGATGTATCCATCATCAAACCCTGCATAGATTCCTCCCCAATATCTTGTTCACTCAACCACCAATATAATACATTTCAACTTTCTTTTTACCGAGAGAAGTTTGATTTAAAGCCCTTAACTCACTATAGCGATCTTCTCGTTCAGTCCATATTTCATATATTTTTTCCTGAATTTCTTGGTCTGTCAAACCGGCTCTAAGCCATGATTTAAGATCCTGTCCTGAAGTAGCAAATAAACAGTTATAAAGTTTTCCATCCGATGACAATCTGGCCCGCGTGCAGGATCTGCAAAACGGTTCAGTGACAGAGGAAATAAAGCCTATTTCTCCTCTCCCGTCCTTGAACCGATATCTGGATGCAACCTCCCCATGATAATTCTGATCTATGGACTCTATTGGCCAGATTGAGTTGATAGTTTTAAGTAATTCTTCACTGGGAACTGTATCTGATATTTTCCAGTGATTGATGTTGCCAACATCCGTGTATTCGATGAATCTCAGAATAATGGGGGTATCTCTGAAATACTCCACCATCTGCTGGATGTGTTGATCATTAGATCCTCGTTTAATCACCGCATTCACTTTAATGTTTTCAAAACCAACAATTTGGGCCTCTTTTATACCAGCTAATACACGGCCCAATGAACCTCTTCGACCCGTGAGAATTCTAAATTCCTCTTTATCCAAAGTATCCAAACTAACCGTGACTCGATTCAGCCCTGCTGCTTTCAATTCCGATGCATATTTCGTCAATAACACACCATTGGTGGTCAGAGCAATATCATCAATGCCATTGATGCGACTGAGATCTCCGATCAAATCAGTTAAGTTCACTCGCAATAAAGGCTCACCACCAGTGATCCTGACTTTGTTTATTCCCATGTCCACAAAAATTTTAGTAATACGAACAACGTCTTCAAAAGGCAGTCGTTCTTCTGAGGGTAGAAACTTAAAATTAGGATGATATTTCTCCTCGGGCATGCAGTAAGAGCAACGAAAATTGCATCGGTCCATAACCGATATTCTTAGATCTTTCAAGGGTCTACCTAATGCGTCTTGAATAGGTGCAATATAAGAGAGGTTATTAGTCATAAAAATTTTTCGATATTTATTTCGATATTGAAACAACTTCAATTATAATATGATTTGCTTACAACTTATATAAGCAGCGTTGATTTGAGCAGCTTGCAAGCGCTATAAAAAAATTGCTAAATAGCATCGACTCGATCAGCAATGCTTTCGGGTTTTTTTTATGGGAAAAATAGATCAACTTATTTCTGAAAAGGGTTATGTTCTTGCAGATGGTGCAACGGGGACCAATTTATTTTCAATGGGTCTTGAGTCAGGGGACCCACCGGAACTTTGGAATAGAGAGTTCCCGGACCGTATTTACTTAAATCATCAAAATTTCATTACAGCAGGATCCGATCTTATTCTTACCAACACGTTTGGTGCTAATAAGTTCAGGTTGGCGCTGCATAATGCAGAAGATCTAGTTCACGAACTCAACGTAGCAGGAGCTGAAATTGCACATAAAGCTGCTGATCGTTGTGAACGCACAGTCATTGTTGCTGGTTCGATTGGCCCAACGGGTGAAATCATTGAACCCTTAGGTGAACTGACAAAAGCTGAAGCAACTTCCGCATTTAACGACCAAGCCATAGCACTCAAAGAAGGCGGGGTTGATGTAGCTTGGATTGAGTCAATGTATTCAGAAGAAGAAATAGAATGTGCAATTACTGCCAGCAAAGAAGCAGGTTTGCCAATTCTTTTATCTAGCACTTTTGATAGCCATGGAAAATCAATGATGGGTCATGAGCCAAAACAACTTGTTGAATTAGCTGAGCGATATTCACCGGAGATCATTGGATACGGTGCCAATTGTGGCATTGGAGCATCGGAGTTGATTGGGTCAATATTATGTCTTGCAAAATCCAGAAACAACCAAGCCATGCACCTTGTTGCAAAGGCAAACTGCGGAATACCTGAGTATACAGACGGTGAAATTATCTATAACGGCACCGCTGAAATAATGGCCTCCTATGCTTGCTATGCCAGAAAATTAGGTGCCACAATTATCGGTGGCTGTTGTGGAACAAAACAAGAGCATATTAAGGCAATGGCTGATGCCTTGGAAGCAAATGAAATGGACTGCCCGATAGAATTGGATGAAATAATAAAGTCTCTAGGTGAGATGACAAAAGGCAATATGATTATGATTGAAAAATACTTAAATCTGGGAAATTCATCCAAAGTCAGTCCAGTCAACCCCAGAAGAAAAAGAAGGCGTCGGTCAAAAAACTAAACCTCATCCACTATCAGCCATTCAGATTAATGCCTTTTTAGGTTCTGTGTAATCAAATCCTAACTCATCAGCCACTGCCCTGATGGTAACTTTTCCTTGGTGGATACTCAGACCTTCACAGAATCCTTGATTGTGAGTCAAAGCTTGCACTAAGCCTTGGTTAGCTAAATCTTTAACATAGGGTAATGTTGCCTGATTCAGTGCATAAGTTGAAGTCAGAGGCACAGCACCAGGCATGTTCGCTACACAATAATGTAAGATCCCTTCTTCTACATAGGTGGGATTGGAATGTGTGGTCGGTTTACTGGTCTCAGAACAGCCTCCTTGATCAATTGCAACATCGACAAACACAGATCCTGGTTTCATTTTTTTCAATACTTCTCTAGATATAATTTTGGGAGCGGACGCTCCTGGTACTAAGACAGCACCTATTAAAAGATCGGCAGTAGTGATAAAAGTCTCATTGGATGCTGTATCGGCGAGAACTGCTTCTAGATTGTTTCCAAAAATACTCTCTAGATAATTAAGTCGTGTCTCTGATTTATCCAAGACTGTGACATCGGCCTGCATACCAAGTGCAATTTCAATGGCATTGTAGCCAACCACGCCACCTCCAAGGATAACCACTTTTGCGGGATCAACATTGGCAACACCTCCCATTAGAATTCCAGACCCACCTTTGGCTTTCTCCAAACAGCTTGCTCCTGCTTGTACTGCTAATCTACCTGCAATTGCACTCATGGGTGTTAATAAAGGATAACTGTAATCCTCTGCCATTACAGATTCATAGGCTATGGCACTAACTCCTGATTCCACCAAAGCATTGGTTTGTTCAGGATCTGGTGCTAGATGGAGATAGGTAAACAATATTTGACCTGGTCTTAGTAATGCACACTCGTCCGATTGCGGTTCTTTTACTTTTACAATCATCTCAGCCCGCTCAAATATTTCATCTCTGGTAGCAACTATTTCTGCTCCAGCTGATAGGTAATCTTGATCAGTTTTGCCAATGCCTAAACCTGCTTTGGTCAAAACCATAACTTGATGGCCCCCATTGGTCAGGATTGCAACACTTTCAGGAGTCAAGCCAATCCGGTATTCGTCGGACTTAATTTCTTTAGGGACACCAATTAACATATCACCACTCCTATTTAACTGTCGGCATCGATAAATCCAATGGACTGGATTCGTTAATATTTGGCCAACGGGTGGTAATTGTTTTTAATTGTGTAAAAAATCTAACGCCATCCATTCCATAAATATTAGAAGATCCATAGATAGAATCTTTCCAACCGCCAAAACTATAAAAAGACAATGGCACTGGAATGGCAACATTAATTCCAACCATGCCAATTTGGACTTTATTTACAAACTCTCTCGCAACACCACCATTGGAGGTAAAGATTGCAACTCCATTACCAAAACGATGATCATTGATCATTTCTAGAGCCTCTGCAAAATCCTTTATTCTGATAAGCACCAACACGGGTCCAAAAATTTCTTCCAAATAAATTTTCATATCAGTCGATACCTTATCGAACAATGTTGGTCCTAAGAAAAATCCTTTGTGATCATTCGTTCTAGGATGCTCTCTGCCATCAATGACCAGTTCAGCGCCTGAAGCAACACCATCTTCTATGTACTGCATGACCTTGTTCTTATGTTCCTGAGTTATAAGAGGACCCATATCATTACTAGTATCATCTCCGGGTCCTATTTTTAGCTTGTCGATTTTTGCTATTAATTTTTCTTTCAATGAATCTGCAATTTCATCAACAGCAAGCACTGCCGAAATGGCCATGCACCGTTCACCAGCCGAACCATAAGCAGCTCCAATGATGGCATTGACAGCCCCATCAAGATCAGCATCGGGCATCACAATAGCATGGTTTTTGGCTCCACCAAGTGCCTGGACTCGTTTATGGTGACTAGAGGCTTTAGTGTATACATATTCTGCAACCGGTGTAGAGCCTACAAAACTGAATGTCGATATTCCCGAATGCTCTAAAATGGCATCCACCATCTCCTTGTCGCCATGTAGCACATTCATGACACCGTCAGGAAGGCCTGCTTCCTTTAATAATTCTGCTAATCTCATGGAGCAAGAAGGGTTCTTTTCTGAAGGCTTCAAAATAAAGCAGTTTCCACAAACGATGGCTATCGGAAACATCCACATGGGAACCATTGCTGGAAAGTTAAACGGAGTAACACCTGCACATATTCCAATGGGTTGCCTAACATTGTAGCAATCAACACCCGTGCCAACTTGTTCACTGTACTCTCCTTTTAACAAGTGGGGAATACCGCATGCAAATTCAACCACCTCAATGCCTCTTTGCAACGACCCGGCTGCGTCCGTGATCACTTTCCCATGCTCTAAAGTAATTAGGTTGGTTAATTCTTCGCGATGCAATTCTAGTAGTTCTTTAAACTTGAACATCACCTGAGCTCTTTTGGTAATGGATGTCATCGACCAAGACTGAAAGACTTGTTGTGAAGCTTGAACAGCCATTTCAAGATCATCGATCGTGCCCATGGGAAGTTTCGCAATCACTGCTCCAGTGGCAGGATTGTAAACATCGCCAAAACGATCGCTTACTGATGGTTGAAAATTGCCATCAATCCAATGATTAATAATTTGAGTCTCACTCATATTGGGTTACAAATAGAACAATTAATCGATTGAGTTTAGGGATTCTTTTAGTTTCGCAACCACCGTCCGTATCTCATCTTCAGAAGCAATTAGTGGCGGGCTCAGGGCAATGGTATCACCTGTGGTTCTTACAAGAAGCCCGTTATCAAAACATTGCCTAAAAACGCTCATAGCCCTCGCAGTGGGTTTTCCTTCAATTGGCTGGAGCTCGATCGCACCGAGCAAGCCGTAATTTCTGATGTCTATTACATAAGGGCATCCTTTGATGGTTTGCAGTTCTTCTTCCAAAATAGGTGCCAAACTCTTTGCACGAGCAAATAGACCTTCTTCTTCATAGACAGTAAGTGTTGCCAATCCTGCTGCGGCAGCCAATGGATGACCGGAATAAGTGTAGCCATGATATAACTCTATACTCTCCTCTGGTCCGGTCATGAAAGTTTCATAGATGTCTTCTTTAACCAAAACACCGCCCATTGGAACCATGCCACTGGTCATACCCTTGGCAATTGTGATCAGATCAGGCTTGACCTTAAATGCTTCCGCAGCAAAACTCTCCCCAGTTCTACCAAAACCGGTAATGACTTCATCCAAGATTAAAAGCACGCCATAATCGTCACAAATTTGCCTGATGCGGTTAAGATAGCCTTCAGGTGGTATGAGAACTCCACCCGAGCCAGCAATGGGTTCCATGATTACGGCCGCTACTGTTGAAGGGTCATGTAAGAGAAATATTTCTTCCAACTCATCGGCTAGATGGGCGCCCCATTTAGGTTGGCCTATGGAAAAAGCGTTGTGCTCAAGATTGTGCGTGTGCTTCAAGTGATCAACTCCTGGCAACAGCGCCCCAAACATTTTTCTATTGGGTGATATACCACCCACCGAAATTCCACCAAAGCCAACTCCATGGTAGCCCTTTTCACGACCAATTAACCTAGTACGCTGACCTTCCCCTCGGACACGATGGTATGCCAAGGCTATTTTCAGAGCAGTATCGACAGCTTCAGATCCAGAATTTGCAAAAAATACGCGCGTCAACCCTTCAGGCGCAATATCAATTAGTTTTTCCGCCATTTTAAAAACGGTTGGGTGGCCCAGTTGAAAAGCAGTCGCGTAATCAAGCGTTGCTGCTTGTTGTTGAACCGCCTCCACAATTTTAGGGTGACAATGTCCAGTGTTGCAGCACCACAAACCTGAAGCCCCATCTAGTATTTGTTGACCTGTATGAGTGGTGTAAAACATACCACTTGCCTTGGTAAATAGTCTGGGATTCTTTTTAAAATAACGGTTTCCCGTATAAGGCATCCAGTAAGCCTCAAGATTCGGAAGTTGATCACTCATAATGTCTTTGCCAGTATAGATTATTAATTAAATAACAATCACACCATAAAGATTTTTTATAAATTTAACAATATTTAAATTGAATTTTTATAAATAATTGTTTTTAATAGGTTTTTATATTTTTTGTTTAACATAATTAACAATTTAACATTATGGACGACGACATTGATATTGGCACTAGGCTTAAAAAACTAAGAGCAGAAAAATCTATTTCACAAAGACAATTGGCGATCAAAGCAAAGGTCAGTAATGCAGCTATTTCATTAATCGAGAACAACAAAGCCAACCCATCACTTGGTATCTTAAAAAAGATACTGGATTCCGTACCGATCTCAATCAGCGATTTCTTTGCCATGGATATTCAAATAGAAACTAAGGTTGTTTTTCGAAAACATGAGCTCACTGAAATTGGTGCAGGAGCAATATCCTATCTTCAAGTCGGAAAAAACCTACAAAATAATCAACTTCAAATGATGTTAGAAAGATACAAACCAGGCGCAGATACTGGGCAAAATATGCTCACTCATGAATCTGAAGAAAGTGGCATAATTTTAGAAGGTCGTTTGGAAGTGACTATTGGAGATAATGTTTACTACTTAAATGCTGGAGATGCCTATTTATTCAATAGTACTATTCCACACCGTTTTAAAAATCCAGATGCGATAGATTGCGTTCTCATTTCAGCTTGTACTCCCCCGAGTTTTTAGGTCAATTAACAATAGATTACAAAACAAATCTGAAATAAAATACTAGAAAACAAAGAAGCTTAATTTATGTCAAAAACAAAACAAGATGGAAGGGAATTTGTCCCAATAAACATTGCCGTGCTAACTATTTCGGATAGTAGAACCAAGGAGAATGATACTTCTGGTGATATTCTTGCACAACGTATACAAGATGCTGGTCATAACGTTGCCGAGAGAGGAATTTGCAAAGACGATATTTATAAAATAAGGGCCATTGTTTCTCAATGGTTTGTAAATCAAGAGATTCATGCAATTATTACCACCGGTGGCACAGGAATAACAGGCCATGACGGCACCCCTGAAGCAATCCTACCGCTTTTAGACAAAGTGATTGATGGTTTTGGCGAAGTGTTCCGATCGCTGTCGTTTCAAAATATTCATACCTCTTCTTTGCAGTCAAGAGCTTTAGCCGGTGTGGCTAATGGAACCTACATTTTTTGCCTGCCAGGATCAAATGGCGCCTGCAAGGATGGTTGGGATTTAATCATTTCCTTTCAATTGGACTATCGAACCCTGCCTTGTAATTTGGTTGAACTGATGCCAAGACTGCAAGAATAGAATCCATAAACCAGTAATGACAGAGCACCCCATAGAAATCCATATGTTTCCCTGTTTATCCGATAACTATGGATTTCTTGTTCACGACCCGCAAAGCCAACAAACGGCAACCTTTGACACGCCTGAAAGTACTACGATTGAAGAAGCGTTGACAACAAAAGGATGGGAGCTAACCCATATTTTCAATACCCATCATCACTATGACCACGCTGGTGGTAATTTGGAGCTGAAAGAAAAAACAAACTGTTTAATCTTGGGTTCTAGCCTAGATCAGAAGAGAATACCTGGTATTGATGTGACACTCGAGGACCAACAAATATTTCACTTTGGTAGTCATAAAATACACTGCCACCATACCCCAGGACATACCACAGGGCATATGGTTTATCACTTTGCTGAACAATCACTTGCATTTGTAGGAGACACCCTTTTTGCCATGGGGTGTGGGCGTGTTTTTGAAGGCACGCCAGAACAGATGTGGTCTTCCTTAGAAACTCTAATGGCATGGCCTGATGAAACTGTGTTGTATTGTGCTCATGAATACACTCAATCCAATGCTCAGTTTGCCATAAGCATAGAGCCAGATAATCCAGCTCTACAAGAAAGAAAATATCAAGTAGATGCTATGAGAGCCAATAATGAGAACACTGTTCCAACCAATCTTGGTTTAGAAAAACTAACCAATCCTTTTCTAAGACCAGACAGCGAAGAAATCAGAACTAATTTAGACATGGCTAATGCTTCCATGGTTGAAGTTTTTACCGAAATTAGAAAGCGCAAAGACAACTTTTAATAGCTCGAGCTAAGGCACATTAATTCAACTATAATAAGTCAACTGCGCCCGTAGCTCAGTTGGATAGAGCGTGTGGCTACGAACCACAAGGTCGGGAGTTCGAATCTCTCCGGGCGCGCCAGAAGATTATGGAAATTTACAAAGAATTCTCAATTGAAGCTGCTCACTCTCTACCCAATACTCCTGTGGGGCATAAGTGTGCTCGACTTCATGGTCACTCCTTTAAGATCAGAATCTATGTTGAAGGAGATCCTGAAGATAAAAGTGGTTGGATTATTGATTTTGCAGACATAGTTAAAGCCTTTGAACCAGCTAGAAAAGTTTTAGACCACTCTCATCTGAATAAAATCCAAGGGCTAGAAAACCCAACGAGTGAAAATTTTGCAATCTGGATATGGAATAAAATAACTCCAAATTTACCTCTGTTATCAAAAGTTGAGGTTAAAGAAACCTGCACTAGCGGCTGCATTTATAAAGGAAGCTAGTAACTAATTAATTGGAATTATTAGGATAATAGAAAAATAAGACCGGTTTATTTCAGAGTCAGCGAAGCCTTCCCATTCGTTGCCTCATTTAGATTGCCAAAGCGAATTGAGTTCATTGCCTTGGTATCATTTTTGACATAAGCATTGAGAAAAATTGTGCTGGTTGATGCTGCTATTGTTAATGCCTCGTATTGTGGAGGTCCAGGAACATCAGTCCTGCATATGAGTCCACCTAAATAATGATCGGCCCCATCGATGAGAACATAGTGATGTGGTGCCGAAGACCTTTGCAATGATTCTGGAACCAAAAATTGAAAAGAGGATTTCTTCTGACCACCAACTGCACTGAAATCTTTTGTCCCCGTTGAGATCAAAGTCGGCATGGAAACTCCTTGCCAAGGATCTTTGGGCATTAGTGCCATTGTTCCTGGATCACTGATCATCAGCAGCACTTTGAATCGGTTCTCGTCTGAACTCTCCTCTGCTCCATTCATGGGATTAACTAACTTCATTCCGGAAACAAGCATTGCCGTTGCAGCCCCCATTGAATGACCCGCGGCAACTAATGTAGAAGTATCTAATTTACCCTTGAGGTCTGGCACAAGCTCTTGGATTAGGCCCAGCGAGTCAAGAACAAAACTCATGTCTTGCCGTCTTGTATCGGTAACAATGAGCATTTGCGTATAAAATTCCCTCAAATTTGTCTTGGTCTCAAAACCCAAGGAGGTAGAATCCATATGTGTTGGTTGAATGACGACATAGCCGTGAGATGCCCAATAATCAGTAAAGCCTTTATACATATCTCCTTTTGAACCATTACCATGTGAAAAAACAATCACTGGAAAAGCTCCTTCTGCCTCTGGATAGGAAACCCTCACAGGCAATTTTTTGTTTAGTTTCTGGAAGTCCAACATCAGATTATTGACTTCTTTAACAACATAACTAGGTTCTGCAAAGATAAATTCTGTTTCCATTACAGAGCAGGACTGAAGGCAACCAAAAATAAATCCTAGTAGTACGATTTTTGGTAAAATTGATTTGTATGAAAAAATCATGATCAAATTAAAACATATTTTTGATTACCTTTACTCATATTTATATACAATGCCAACTATAAGAAATAACTTGAGAAAACTATAACTTCATAAACCAATGTTTAGAAAATCAATAATTATTATCTTGGCTTTTTGTATCGTCAGCTCGTGTAGTGATTCTGAAGTCATAAAGGAAAAGAAAACTATCTCTGGGCAAATCATATTGCCCTTGTCTATTCAAAACCAACCTCAAATCAACGTTATGCTGTTTCATGCAATTTCTGGGATTGGGTTTCAAGAACACCCCTTATACGAAATAGAAACATTTCAAACAGATCAATCAACTTTTGAACACACCTTTGATTATGATCCTAAAGGAAACCAAGGTTTATTAGTCTATGCTTGGGTTGATCTTGATGGGGATAATATTCTTTGCACACCGAGCTCTAGAAATGACCTTGCAGGTGCTGCTGTCAATGAAGAGTTCCCTGAAACAAACAAACCATTCCTGGTGCAAATTGATACGCCCTGTGTGGGCCCCGATTGGTTTTATCCTACTGCCAAATAGGTTTAATCCTGACCGCTTAGCTGCTGCTGTTGCCTAGGAGCAATCTTGTTGACATAAATGGCGAAAAAAGCGACAAAAAGATTGCAAACCCCGATAAAAATGAAAGGCGCTGAAGGATTAATGGCATCATATAATCTCCCACCAATGCCGGTTGAGATTAATATACCCAATGCACCTGCTAGATTAAAAACTCCAACAACGGCACCCCGTTTATTTATCGGTGCTTCTTGACCCAACAATGTGGTGGCGGCAAAAAAAGCACATTGCTGACCTATACCTAGCAACACAAAGAAAGGCCGCGCTTCTGTTGACAGAACATTGTCAACAAAAAACATAGACAAATAGCCTGATGCTGCCAAAGTCATACACACCGAAACTGCCAAAATCCGATTAACACGATCAATGATCCAACCGATGAATGGTGAGGCAATGAGTGCTGACATTGATGCAATTGCAAAAACAATCCTTGCCTTGGCGGTAGCTTCGGTTGTTTCCATACCCATATCAGTACCTGTTTCTATACCCCATAGAACTAGAAATGTTCCCAAAATAACCAGGTCGCTTCTCGCAACAAAAGCCGACGCATATGCAAGTAAAATTCTGGGATTGTGTCCTTCTGCTAGACCTTCTTTAATTTGCTGAATATAAGGTATTCTTTTCTGTTCTTGTGTTGGAGTACCTTTCTGTAATCCAAGAGCAACCACCACAGCCGTAATCGAGCACATGCCTGCCACAACCCAGAGTGCATAGGTTCCAGCAGTTACTTGATCGTAACCCATTTCAGCAAATGTTTGGGGCAACTTGGCAAAAACAATTGAAACAACAATCACTCCTGTTGCATTTAAAATTCCTGTGACAGCAATCATTTTTCCACGGGTTCTATTCTGAGGATAATCCGCTGTTACTGTTCCCAACATGCCCGTTGCTGCACCCATACCGATGGCATAGATAATTCGATAGAGTGTCAACTCCCCAACTGAATTAGCAAAGGGAAATAAGAAATAAGAGAGTCCCATGACCAACATACCAAAACAATAGACCTGCCGGCGCCCTATTTTGTCGGCAATCAAGCCTATGGGTAAGAAGACCAATAATAAAGTAATTTCTGCAGCCACTGCAAGGTCGCCGATGATAGTACCAATGTTATCTCGTTGATAACCAAGATTTTCGACCAAAACAATTGGTGTTGCATAGGCTATAAAAGTTAGCAAGCCTATGGTTGTGAGTGCTCCATAACATATAGAGTAAAAGTTTGTCTTGGTAACGCCTGGCACCAAATCGATCCTAAATTTTCCTTTGGGTAAGAAATTCAGTGACTTAAATGATTCATTCATGTTCATTATTTATTATTAAATACAATTGATATGTAATATCGTAAAACAAACTCCAACAGGTAGAAAATTGTTTGCAAACTAGACGCCAATGATGATGAATAAGAAATTATTAATCAATGAAAAAAAATAAATCAATTATTTAATGGCGGCTAACAAGACACCACTGTGGACTCCAAATCAAGAGCATGAGAGCTTACTGACCAGTTTCACTCACTATGTGACTAAAAAATATAATTTGAATTTTCAAAATTATGATGAACTCCACAATTGGTCTATTCAACCCAATGGAGATTTTTGGAATGCTTTTGCTAACTATTCAGAAATAGAATTCAAAAAACCTCCAATAGAAATTGTAAATTATGCAAGCCATATGATGGACACAGAGTGGTTCACTGGTTCTGAATTGAACTTCGCTGCAAATCTATTGAAGCGAAAGGATCATAATCCTGCAATTATTTATCGTGATGAATGTGGCAGGAGAACAGAACTAACCTACAAACAATTATTTGAACAAGTATCGCAACTTTCCAGTGCCCTGCTTCGCCTGGGAGTAAAAAAAGGTGATGTCGTCGCAGCTGTGATGACTAATTGTCCAGACACAGTAATTGCCATGCTTGCAAGCTCTAGTATTGGTGCCATATGGACCTCTTGCTCACCGGATTTCGGAATCGATAGCATTCTTGACCGGATCGGACAGGTGAAACCCAAAATTCTCTTTGCTGTTGATGGTTATCAATATGGAGGAAAAACTTTTGCAACACTTCCATCCATCTCGGTGTTGGGTTCCAAAATAAAAAGCATTGAACATATTGTGATTGTGGCTAATTTGAATAAAAAACCTAACATAAAAAATACTCCGAAAAGCTTAATGATTTCGGATTTACTAGAGAATGATCATCAACTTAATTTTGAATCACTCCCTTTCAATCACCCTCTTTTTATCATGTATTCTTCAGGAACCACCGGCAAGCCTAAATGCATTATTCATGGCGCTGGTGGAACACTAATCCAACATTTGAAAGAACATCAACTTCACACCAATCTCATGGTTAATGATCGAATATTCTTCTATACAACGTGCAGTTGGATGATGTGGAACTGGTTAGTTACGGCTTTGGCAAGTAAGGCAACAATCATTCTTTATGAAGGCTCTCCCTTTTACCCAAATCAAAATACACTGTGGGATATGGTTGATGAAGAAAATATTAATATTTTTGGCGTCAGTCCAAGATACCTAAGCGCATTGATGAAAGAGAAATGCCTGCCGATGCAATCCAATCGATTAGATTCTCTAAAAACCATTCTATCCACGGGATCCTCGTTATTGCCAAGTCACTACAATTATGTCTATGAATCTGTCAAACAAGATGTCCAACTATCTTCAATTTCTGGTGGAACAGATATTATTTCGTGTTTCGCATTGGGGAATACAAATTTACCCATTTATTCAGGAGAGATTCAATCCCTTGGTTTAGGTATGTCCGTGGAAGTTTTTGATAAGAATGGAAAAAAATCAAAAGTGGGGAAAAAAGGCGAATTAGTCTGCACCAAACCATTTCCTTCAATGCCAATTGGGTTCTTCAATGATTCAAATAAACAACAATACAAGAAAAGCTACTTTGAAAAATTTGAAAACATATGGACACATGGTGATTATGCAGAGTTGACAGAAAACAATGGGCTGATCATCCATGGGAGGTCGGATGCTACCCTGAACCCAGGAGGAGTAAGAATAGGCACTGCAGAAATTTACAGGCAAGTTGAAAAGATGCCTGAGATATTAGAGTCTGTTGCCATCAGTGAAACCGATAACCAGGACACCTTGATTACCTTATTTATTGTTTTAAAAGAAGGATACACACTAACAAGTGAGCTCAAAGAAAGAATAAAGCAACATTTAAAAATAAATGCCAGTCCTCGTCATGTGCCTAATAAAATTATTGCTGTGCCGGATATTCCAAGAACTCTGAGTGGAAAAATAGCTGAGCTTTCTGTAAAAGCAGCTATTGAAGGGAGGAGAATAGAAAACATCAATGCATTAGCCAACCCAGACTCTTTAAAATTCTTTAACAAAGAAAATTGATTGGAACCCAATCCTTTTCTCAGACCTGATAGCAAAGAAATTCAAGCAAAGACTAATAAGATAAGAAAGCCTAAAATTCCAATCTTAGGGTGTTCAGTTGCATCATCTATCTTGCTTACATCCTCAATCATTGTTATTTCCTTCTTTATAAGTAGCCTTGATGCCTTTGAGTAAAACCTCAATTGCTGTGACAACAATCTTGACATAATCATTGCTTACCCGACTGTGATAAATATTTTTTCGTACTGCATAATAAAAGAGGCCACCATGAAGTATCCAGGCTTGCTCAAGTTCCATGTCTCCAATAGGCATGGATTCAACGCTGGTTAAATTACAGTAATCTCTGATTTCAATACATATTGGTTTCAGAAAAACATCTTCGATCATTCTGATGTAGCGTCTGTTGTATGGATTCCCCATTAGTCCGGAAAACATATAGATCCTGATCCATTCATAACGATGTACGGTTTCTGCGTAATCGATGTAAAAATCCCTCAACCTTTCATCCAATGGAATGGATCGATCAAGGATTTTCTTCGCCCAATCTTGATCAAGAGGCCTAACAAATACTTCGTCAAAAACTCTATCAATCAGATCTTCTTTAGTTGGGAAATAACGGTAAAGAAGAGGCTGAGTGATGCCAATTCTCTTTGCTAACTCCCTCGTCCTACCTGCAAATCCAACTTCGGCAAAAAATTGGATGGCTTCATCCACAATCTGTTTCTCTCGAACGGTTGGCGATAGTCTGCGTCTTTTTTCTTTTGCCTTAACCACTTTTAGTGTTGCCATGTTATTCCCCTCTTAAGTAGTGCATAAAATCATCTTATCAAATTGGCTCACTATCGTGCGAACCAACCATGGATTTGGGTTCAATCCTTTATAAGTGAAGCGCCTCATAATATTAAGTCAGTTTTCTATCCTATGAAAATTCAGGCTGATTTTCAATATAACTGATCACTTGATCAATAAAATGATAACTACTCTCTTAAAGATCTTACGGGTGGGGCTCTTGTTCTAAAGAATACACCTCCAAACTTGATAAGCTTGGTGTTTTAGGATCATAAGTCTCCGGTGCGGTAAAATACTTTGGAAAATGTTTTTCAACATAATCTAGGACTTGTCGGCTATGAACTTCCTCAAGATCTTCACCAGATCCCATAAAAGCAACATAAAGCATATGGCCTGGTGTTTGTCCCATGAGCATCCATGGAAGCCAAGGTGTAATTCTGTTCCAACTTCCGTTAAACGGTAGCGTTGTCAGATTAGGATCTTGCATTTTATCCGTATCAACGTGATATAAGAAAATTTCTGAAGCCTGAACCATCGGACCGGATGATTCTCTCACCCATTTTTTGGGATTCAAGGCATTGGGATAAAAAATATTGACATGAATTTCCAAGTCCAAGCGATCTCCACGCTGTTGCCAAGGCAAAATAAATGGAATTTTTGGTGGCTCCTCCTTGTTTAGATCTCCAAACTTAGGGGGGGCAGGAAAATAATCCTCGATGACATAGTTGAAAGGATCATTAGCAATATGAACCACCTTTACATCCTCGTTTGTAAGAGGGTTGTGCCATTCCTCAAGGACTTCCCCAGATCTGAGGTCTGTATACAAGCCTACCTCTCTAAGTATCTTGGCAAATGAGCCGTCTTCTTGTTGCTCTAATCTTGAAACACCAAAACCTTCGATGCCAAGAACATCCAGTATGGGTTGATGGGGTCTTATTGCCATAATATAGCCTTTGAACCAACCATATTTCTGCTTACTCTCATCCAAATCACCATTGAGTCTGGAATAAGCATATTTATTCCCCACTCCGGTACTTAGATCCAAATAGGGTCCTTTTAATGCCGATCCTGCAGCTTTTCCATAGGCAGATGGTAGGTCAGCTTTTGCTTGTTGTCCAAACAGACCCAGTGCAGCTGAGCCGGCACCCAAAGCTCCCAATGTTCCAAAGTTTTTGAAAAAATCTCTACGTTTCATTCTAATACCTCATTCATAACTGTTGCTTCTTACGCTCAAAGAATAACAATAATAAAGCAATAGTCAAAAGACAAATATTTGCAAACCCTACCATGGTAAATGGTGCGGTTGGACTGACATTGTCAAACAAGTAACCTCCAACAATGGCAACCGTGAGGATGCCTACGGCTCCAAAAAAACTAAATCCGCCAATCACCGCACCCCTTCCCTTGACTGGTGCGACACTGCCAATAAGAGAGATAGCTGATATGTTGGCAAAGATTTCTCCTAATCCAAGTAAAGCGGCACCAAAATACATTTGGCTGGTCAAAGGGTTTTCAATAAAGCCTAAATATAAATAACCAACAGCAGCTATAAACATAGCTATTGCTAAAGCCGCAACCCTGTCAACTTTATCTATAAAGAAATTAATTAATACAGCTCCTGGAATAGCAAAGGCTTGGACTGTCACGTAGAAGCCTGTTGCCATCTTGAAGGCATCACCTTGACTCAATCCTTGGGTAGTCGCCTCATTAAATAACCATAATGAAAAGAAGGTACTGACTACGGATAGATCACCTCTAGAAACAACGCCAGCAGCATAGGCCAGAGCAACTCTCGGGTTTCTGGCTGCTTGGAAAGCTACTTTTAGGGTAGCCAAATAAGGTTCTTTTTTTGACACTTGAGCCGGAGACCCTTTCTTCAGATTAAAAAACAAAACGCACGAGACAATTAAACACATCACTGTGGCAACCCAAGCTGTATATTGACCAGACAAAATATTGTCAAACCCCATGTCACCAAAATTACCAGGCAATTTCCTAAAAGTGCCAATAATCAACACTAAGCCCAAACCATTGAGTATGGATGTGGTGGCAATCAATTTACCTCTGGTGCTTTCATGTACATAATCGTTAGCCACCGTAGGTAACATCACTGTATTAGCAGCGCAACCAAGAGCAACAAAGACCCTAAAAATAATCAACTCAGTGGTATTGCTAGCCAATGGGTAGAGAAAATAACCCACACCCAATAAAAAGAAACCCATAGAATAAACCAATCGTCTTCCAGTTTTGTCAGACAAAGCACCAAAAGCGCCTATTACTAAAATAACAACTATTTCTTGAACAGCAGTAAGTGTTCCTGCAAGCCCACCCGTTTCATCCTGAGGAACATCTAAAATACTAAACATAAGAGGGCCGATCACGTTGACAAAAGACATGCTAGCTATGCCAAAAAAAGCACCAAAAAATAATGTAAATAAATGCCGCCTCTCAATATCTGGCATCAAAAGTATGGGACCAAATTTTAAGCCCATGGCATCAATATTGGTCTTTGAGGTTTCTGTCGAATCATTCATAATCATAGACGTTTACAAAATAGATATTAGAATAACAGGAAAGGTAGAAAACATTTGTAAAAAAAGAACTGAGTCTTACAGTAAATGCTTAAAAAAATATTGAAAATTATCTTAATTATTTTTGCCATCATTGCTTTATTTCTACTAATGATTCTATCCAGAATGGGTGCATTTAAGACAATCGTTGTTAATACTCCCGAAACCTGTGAAAGCTTTCCGATGAGTGGCAGTGCCGAGGATATAGAAATTGACTATCAAAGAGGACTGGCTTATCTCTCGCTGCAAGACAGATCGTCACTGATTAGGGGGGGAAAGGTTCAAGGCAGTATAGTAAAAATTGATTTGAAAAAAACACCTTTTAAAATCACCCCTGCTCTGACCCAACAACCTGATCACTTAAGACCGCATGGGATCAGTCTTCATATTGATGCTAAAGGCAAGAGGCATCTCGCTGTCATCAATCATCCACAAACTAGAGGGGAAGAACCTGAGAATATAGATCTTTTTTCAGAAACAAGATTGGGGTTATTTAAATACACTGCAACCGTCTCTGATCCATTGTTTAAAAGCCCCAACGATGTTCTATTGGTGGCACCAAAAAAATTCTATGTTGGCAACGACAAAGGAGGTGAAACTGGATGGGATTCGGTGCAGGAGAACCTGGGTCGGCCGATGGCGAATATTGCCTACTTCGATGGAAATTCAACAACGGTTGCAGCTCAAAACTTATCGCAAGTCTCAGGAATCAACATCTCCAGAGATGAGCGCCTGGTTTTTGCATCCGAGACAGGTGCAAAAAGGATTGCCGTCTTTAAGAGGAACCCAGAAAATGGGGAACTCAAATTTGTTGAAAGAATCAAATTAAACGGCTCTCCTGATAATATTAATGTTTCCGAAGATGGCTCATTGGTTGTCGCCAATATTCCAAAAATTCTAGCCCTGATACAACATTTTGTGGCTTTGCAAAAAGGAGAGATTAAGCCCTCCCCTTCACAGGTGGTTAGAATCAATTATCAGGGTCTTGGTGATAGTAACATTGATGAATTATTCATGAGTGAAGGTGATGATTTTTCAACCGCCAGTGTAGGAGCAATTTGGAATGACCGCTTATTTATGGGATCCATGGATGACAATAAAATGCTGGTGTGTGACTTATAATTTTAGTGAAGTAGGAAGGAAAAAATGGAGCAGGGAAAAAAAGATTTTCAGGTCCACGTGCAAAAAGAGAGGATCCACCTATCGCAAGTAAGGAGAGCCTTCACTAAAGGCCTTGAAGAAGAGGATGTTGATCCGGGCTTGATCAATTTTTATGTTGCCTGCTGTGACTATCTAGATTGTGCCCTCAACAGGTTAATTACCCAAGATCATATCTTGCACGATCTTCTAGTTCCTCATGTAGAAAAAGACAACCAGGAATATATTGCCAAGTTAGAAAAATTGACCATCGGTTTGAATGCCATGGAAGAAGCCATCAAAAAACTAAATACTGCAAAAGAAAAACTGATCAAATCCGGTCTTTATGAAGTCAATGACTTTAAAAAAGAAGCCAATGCTTTCTTGGATGTATTCTTAAATATGTTGGCATCTAACCGTCACTCAACCATTGATCTTGAAGAAAAAGTTTTTACACCAGCAGACTGGGAGAAACTTGCTGGTGTTACCGAAGATAGCATCTACAATGAAGACAGGTTATTCCAGAATGTAAGGCTCGCAGCTCTTGAAGAATATGACCCAGAAAGTTTTCCTCCCATTCGACACCATGAAAAACCAACATAACAAAACTTTTAATTTTATTTCTGCGATATTTATCTCAATCATCTGCTTGAGTAGCCTTGGTATTCAAGCGTTTGATAACGAGCAGCCCACGGTACTCATTACAGGGTCTAATAGAAATATTGGATTGGAATTTGTTCAACAGTTCTCAGATAACAATTGGAATGTGATCGCAACGGCTAGAAAACCAGATGAGGCCAATGCATTGCAGGCAATGGCAACTCAGAACAACAATATTATGATTGAACAACTGGATGTCACCAATCACACGGAAATTTTTCAGTTAGCCCAAAAATACAAAGATCAACCCATTGATATACTTCTGAGTAACGCTGCATTAACACCCAGATATAAATCTGCATTCAAAAGAATTTCAGGAGTTGAAGTTGATATCACTAGAGACAGTTTTGAAATCAATGTCCTAGGTCCATTGGTCCTCATCCAAGCATTTATGCCCAATGTAAAAAAATCTAAACAGAAAAAAATCATTGCACTATCCAGTAAAGTAGGCTCTTTTGGCGAGCGATTGGAAATACCCATGATGTATAGCTATGCGATGAGTAAAGCTGCGCTCAATAGTCTTTTGTATACCTTGTCGTTTGAAACTCAGAAAAAAAATATTTTGGTGGTTGCCCTATCTCCTGGCATGGTCAATACAACCCCTGGTATAAAATTACCCGGTGCAATAGAAACCAAGGAGAGTGTCACAAAAATGATGGCAGTTATAGATAATTTAACAATGGATGACAATGGCCATTTTATAGATTACGAAAATGGCAATAAACTTTCCTGGTAGCAAATCTAGACGAGACCCATTATTTCAAGTGCCACTCTTTCTCCAGACTCCATAGCACCTTCCATACCACGATTGGACACCGCAGTATGTTCTCCACAAAAATGAATTTGGCCGTGTTGGGTTGAGACATTGCTGCCAAATTTACTGATCTGGCCCGGTCCCCAAAATGCCCAATCACCCTCAGAATAAGGATTCTGAAACCATGAATGGTAAGCAACCGGTTCGAGTTGATTCTTAGCCGTCGGTCTCAGAGTTTCAATGGCATCTATGACGGTACGAATGGCATCACCTTCATTCATCAAATCCAGCTCATCAGCCAGTGATCCTCTTAACCAAGCTGTCAAACTGGTCACTTCTTTGGGAGACGATCCTTTTCTCTCCGCAACAACCATTCCAGCTTTGCCGTCGGTAAACATATTTGGACTAAGACCATCCTGCTCCCAAAAAGGAGTTGTTGGAACCAAATGCAGTAGATTCAATTTCTGTGATCTCAGTGTTGTGATGGCTTCGGCTTGGGAGCCTTCTATCGATGGAGTGATTGTTACATTTTTGAGTACTGAAAACGGTAGGGAAGAAATGATGTGTTCTGCTCTGTACACAGAACCATCCTCACAGTAGATCTCACCATTAGTTTGTGTTGTGGTCATGGCCACGACTTTTTTATTAAACTGAACTTCCTGGGCTAAATTGTCAGCCATTGCTTCCGGGATAGCCATGTTCCCTCCTTTGGCTGTGTATCCAAAAGTTTTGAAACCTAAATTTCTTTGTGAACTCATAAATGCATTGACGAACATCAACATCAATATAGAAACATTTTCTGCGGTATCTCCATGAGTAATATTGATGTTGTATACCAAATCAATTAATTGATCTGAAAACCCTTGTTGATGCATCCAATCATGGACTGATTGATCCAAATGAAAATTCTCTGGATTCATCCAAGCATCGGTTGCTCTCAATGGGTTGTGCTTGCTCAGTAATTGCTGGAAAAATCTACTTGGAACCATTTCTTTCGCATCATCGGGTAGAACATTTCTTGGATGATCAGGCCAGTTCTTTAGTGGGATAATGCTTTGATCGAGAGCTAGTTCCTGTTGCATAAAGTAAGGAACGATTGGTGTAACATCAATTAAATCAACATGGAATCGTTTAGCGATATCAATGAGTCTTGCATACCCTGGACCAAAACTTGTGCCTCCTGATTCGGGATTCCCTGGGACAGATCGCTCTGATAAAACCCTGCCACCCACTCTAGTATCCGCTTCCAAAACAGTCACTTTATAGCCTTCATCCTCCAGTAGGGTAGCCGCGTATAAACCGGATAGACCTGCTCCCACAACGATCACCTCTGATTTATTGAGCACTCCACATCCTGGGATTAAAGAAGAAGCAGATCCGACTGCCAATGATTTTAGTATGTTTCTTCTAGTAATCGATAATGGAATAAAATGAGTCATAGTCCTTATGTTCTATTCTATGATCACCAACGTTTGATTTATTTGAATGTCATTCAATTGTTGGGTGGCTCCACTAGGCCATTTAACCTCAATGGTGTCTATGCTTTCTTTATCTGATAAACCAAAATGTAATCGTGGATCATTTCCTGAATTATAACCATGAGCATTGGTGTGTTCACGGTATTGAATCAAATCACCTGCCGCTACCTTAACCAGTGCGCCATAACCATCTGCATTACTGTTGGTTCCGTGAAGATCAATCTTTATCCAGTTGTTTGAATTACCTTTATTTTCCAATAGATAATTTCGATTTGATTGAGTGATCTGTTCTTCACCCGAATAAAAAGTACGATTGGTAAAAAAAAGATCCAAAAATCCATCTTCATTAAGATCAGCTGCTCCGACACCACTGCCAACACCATAGCCTTCTGCTCCTGAATCTTTTGTAATATCTGAAAAAGTAAGATCCCCATTATTCCTGAAGAGTTTATTGAATGCTGGTTCCATAGCAATGTAGAATTGAACAAAAATAGGCATATTGATGACATCGTTAATCAGCGTGTCTTGGAGACCTCCATTGTTGACATAAATATCTATCAATCCATCATTATCAAAATCTCCCATTGCACAACCCCTAGCTCCTGACTTGTGATCTATGCCTGAAGTTGCTGTGATGTCTTTATAAGATAATTCTCCAGTCTCGTTCAATTGACTCACAAAGAGTCGATTGGCCTGATCTGCAGTGGGTAAAAAAATATCCATATCACCATCGTTATCGATATCCCCAATACAAGCTCCATTGGCGTTTCCTGGATTTAAAAAAACTGCGCCACTGGGCGGCTTCAATGTGTCTGTAATGTTTCTGAAACCAGACCCTCCCTGATTCAAGAAAAGAATTTTTTTATCGCCCTCATTTGTGATTAGGAGATCCAGCCAGCCATCTTGGTCGACATCCGTCCAATTGGGTGATCCTTGTGAATTTGCCTCTACTACTAGATCTAAAATGCCGATACCCATCTCTGAGCTAACATCTGTGAAACTTCCATCTCCATTATTTCTGAACAATGCATTGTCAACATCATATTCGGCACATTTCCAGAACAAATCAAGATCGCCATCATTATCATAATCACCCCAGGCAACGCCTGCCCCTGTATTGCCTATACCTCCAATTTTTTGATCATCGACATTACCTTGTCGCATTAAATTCGCTTCTCGAGTCACATCCTTAAAATTGGGTTGATGGGTCTCGATTAACATATTTTTATACAAGGTGGTGGGGGTGTGCTTTGATCTACCGGAAGGAGGCATATTGGAGATCACCATATCTATATCGCCATCATTATCATAATCAGCCCAAGCAGCGCCTCGTCCTAGCCCGGTTTCATTGTGAACTCCTCTCAATTGGGCTACATCAATATATGTCCCTGATCCCTGATTCTCAAATAATCGATTTCCGTGATTGATCCCATGATATTCAGTGGCAACATAAATATCGATGTCGCCATCATTATCGTAATCTACAAAGGTTGGGCCTGAGCTATTAATGGCTGGATCAGCAACTCCACTTTGTAGGCTTTTATCGACAAATTGAATAACATTTCTAGATCCATGTGCGATTGAAAAAAAAGATACGATCACTAAAAAAATAATTGTTGTTTTCATAAATCTGCAAGGGCATTATCTTCTATACATTCACAAATATAATAGCATCAATCATTGTACCAATTAAAAGTAAGCCCAAATGAATGATGGATGCATAAAATGTTTTACGAGCCCAATGTGGTGTTTTTTTTACTGCTAATTGATAACTGGTGTAAACAAAATATCCCCCACCGGTTACAGCAAACAACAAATAAACCCAATTCATTCCATAGAATATCAGGCTGAAAGACAGTAAAACTAGAATCAGGGTGTGCCAAAAAATAGCCTGTACAGTAACCAACTCGGAAGCAACTAATGGCAGCATAGGTATCGATGCTTTGCTGTAGTCTTCTTTACAAATAATTGCCAATGCCCAAAAGTGGGGCGGAGTCCAAAGGAACAAAATCACAGCTAGGATTAATGGTGCCGGCGCAAAAGTGGATCCTGTAGCTGCAGATCCAACAAGAACTGCAAAACTACCTGCAAAACCTCCGATAACAATGTTCATCCAGGTCTTTCGTTTCAACCATACCGTATAGATCACTGCATAGGTAAATGAGCCGGCAAAAAGAAATAATGCAGCTTCCATATTGGCTGCCAGATAGGCAATCATTATGGCAATTAGACTTAAGAAAAACAGCCAGAGTTTCCAAGCATTGGATGGTAAAAATTGACCAGTGACAAAGGGTCTATGTTGGGTTCTCAACATTACAGCATCAATATCTCTTTCATACAGCTGATTAAAAGCACCAGTTATGGAGGAAGATAATAAAACCGCTAGTGCAAGAACAATAATCTGTACATTGGACAACGCTGATGAAGGTGAGACGGCAATACCAGCTAGAGCACAAGCCATAATCAGAAAACCCAATCTGACCTTTGCTGCAAGGTAGATGAGCCTCATATTCTTTACAAAATTAGTAGTTATCACAATGTTTTTTTCAATGGTGATTTTGTTCGAAATCGGTGCTTATTATTGACTAAAAGCAATCAAAATAAAAATGATAAAAAAATTTAAACAAAGACAACTATTTCCTAGAAACAGTTGAGAGACCCAATTCCTTTAACTGATTTTTTCCTGGGGCGCTGGGAGCATTAGTTAGCAAACAATTTGCCGTCTGGGTTTTTGGAAAGGCTATAACGTCTCTAATGCTATCTGAATCAGTCATCAACATCACCAATCGGTCAATACCAAACGCTATTCCGCCGTGTGGTGGGCAACCAAATTTTAATGCCTCAAGAAAAAATCCAAATTTCTCTTGTGCCTCTTGTAAATCAATGCCAATCACTTCAAAGACTGCTTTTTGCATTTCCAGTGAATGAATTCTAATTGATCCTCCTCCAATCTCATGACCATTTAATATCAAATCATACCCAAGGGACATAGCATCACCAGGGTTGCTGACTAACTCTTTTGATGTCATCTCTTTTGGTGCTGTAAAGGGATGGTGTTCAGCTGACCATTTCTTTTCCTTATCATCCATTTGAAACATAGGAAAATCGGTTACCCATAAAGGAAACCATCCAGGCTGAGCCCGATCAAAATCTTCCGCTAACTTTACCCTTAGAGCTCCAAGAGAAGCATTCACAATATTGGATTTGTCAGCACCAAAAAAGACGATATCGCCAGATGCAAGAGCAAGGCTTTCCATCAATGTCTGTATAGTCTCTTTGTCTAGAAATTTTAGGATTGGAGATTGTAACCCATCCATTCCTTTCGATATATCCTGCACTTTAATATAGGCAAGGCCCTTTGCGCCGAATTCACTAACAAAATCTGTGTAATCATCAATTTGTTTTCTACTGATCTCTTCTGGATTCTCTAGTTTTAAACAGGCCACTCTGCTATTTTCAGCATTGGCCGGTTCAGAGAAAACCTTAAATTCAACCTGTTGCATTAACTTACTGACATCAATCAATTCCATAGAGATCCCTAAATGTGGTCTGTCCGTTCCAAAACGTTGCATTGATTCACGATGGCTAATTCGGGGAAAGGGATTGGTTAAATTCTCAGATAGAACCTCTTGAAAAAGTTTGGCCATCATTCTTTCCATAATGTCTAAAACTTCTTCCTCATCAACAAAAGACATTTCAACATCCAGTTGTGTGAATTCAGGTTGGCGATCTGCTCTTAAATCTTCATCTCTGAAACAACGAGCAATTTGATAGTATTTATCAAAACCAGACATCATTAATAACTGTTTGAACAGTTGCGGCGATTGGGGCAGTGCAAAAAATTCGCCTTTTTGGATTCTGCTTGGAACCAAATAGTCCCTTGCTCCCTCTGGAGTTGCTTTTGTGAGTATTGGAGTTTCAATATCTACAAAGTTATGATTATCGAGAAAATTTCTCAAGGACCGAATAACCGTATGTCTTCGTTTGAGTTTGTTTGCCATTTCCGAACGTCTCAAATCAAGATATCGATATCTGAGACGAACATCTTCGTTGGCATGCTCATCATGATGAAACGGAGGAGTCTTTGAAATATTTAAGACATGACCAGACTGGGCAAGTAATTCAATCTCACCCGTTGGCATCTCTGGATTAATGGTTCCTTCCGGTCTCTTGCGAATGATCCCAGTTATGGATAGAACAAATTCACTTCTAAACTTCTCTGCTTGGGAAAATAAATCTTTATCCTCAGGATTAAACACCAATTGCAGTAAGCCCGAAGTATCTCTAAGATCAACAAAGATGACTCCTCCATGATCCCTTCTCCGGTGTACCCAGCCCGCAACTGAAATGGTCTCACCCACATTGGACACATTCAGCTCACCGCAGTATTTCGTTCTGATTGAATCTTCAGTATTCATCCGATCTCCGAAGTGATCAATTATTCAATACTCTGATTGACGGTGTCTTCACCAGGGACCACCACACCAAGAGAAATAACCATTTTTAAGGCATCTTCAACACCCATATCCAATTCAATCACATCCTGCTCTGGTACCATCAATATTAAGCCTGAAGTGGGATTTGGTGTTGTAGGTACAAAAACACACACCAAATCTTCACCCGTCTTTCCTTGTATTTCACCTAAATTTTGTGATGTCTGAAAAGACAAGCTATACAATCCTCTTCTAGGATACTCGATCAATAGAACCTTACTGAAGGATTGTGATGAATCTGCAAGAACAATTTCAGCAAATCGTTTAACTGCTGAATAAATATTGCGAACTAGTGGAATACGCTCTAGAAGAGATTCCCAAAAACTAACGATCCGCTTGCCAAAATAATTGGCGGCGATCAAACCTGTACCCAGTAACACAAGTAGTGCCAATAAAATACCCATACCTGCAATGGGTATATTCAGTTGGTCAGATAGCCAACTATCTAAATTTCCAAACAGACCAATTAGCAGTCTGAGAACGAAGATTGTTGCACCCAATGGAACCCAAACCAATAAGCCAGCTACAATTATTGTTCTAAGTTTCTTCATCTAATGACCATTTAAATCAAGGTATTTACAGTGTATTAATTTTCTAATGACTAATCTCTATTATATTACTTAATATCTTTACTTTTATGATCTTCCTTATTTTTCTTTTTCTCAGCGTCTTTCTTTGGGGCTTTTTCATTTATCTTTTGATCTTTGCCTGATGATTTGTCTTCTTTCTTATCTGCAAGATTCTTACGATTGTCTTTTTTAAAATCGGTTTCATACCAACCCTTGCCTTTGAGTCTAAAATTAGGGGCAGAAACCAGTCGTTTTAATTTTTTGGCGTTGCATTGGGGACAATCTGTTAAAAGTTTTTCACCAATTTTTTGAAGAGCTTCAAAATAGTGATCACATTCTTGGCATTTGTATTCGTAAATAGGCATTTTATTGCAAAGTAATCAGTTATTTTATTAAAAAAGTTGAGTGTATTAAGTCAGTTTGTTTGCAATATCTAAAATATTATCACTCTGGATACTCTAAACTGTTGACTTCTTCCCTAGTTAAGTTACTACCAGATAATTCTGACAATATTGTAAACATATCTTCAGGAATCTCAGAGTCAATAGATACTTTTTCTTTCGTAAAAGGATGAACAAATGTCAATTTACTTGCATGCAGTGCTTGTCGTTTTAACTGTCTTAATGCGCTCTTTAAATAGTCACTTGCACCAGATGGAATCATAAGCCGGTTTCCATATAAAGAATCTCCTAGAATAGGATATTTGATATGAGACATGTGTACTCTAATTTGGTGTGTCCTTCCTGTTTCCAATCTCAATCCTATGTATGTGTGATGATCAAACTTTTTAAGAATACGATAATTGGTTACTGCTCTTTTACCATTCTCTGCAGTTGAGAATTTAATACGATTTCTAGGATCACGAGCAATACTTGCTTCAATTGTTGCACCACTAGTCATAGCCCCAACACAGATGGCTCGATATTCTCTCATTATGTTTCTTTGCTCTAATTTTGCGACCATTGTTGTGTAAGCACGATTCGTTTTGGCAACGATAAGAAGACCACTGGTGTTTTTATCTAATCGATGGATCAGTCCTGCTCTTGGTAGATGCTTTAAATCGGGAAGGTAATAGAGTAATCCATTTTGCAAGGTACCCTTGGGATTTCCATGTCCAGGATGGACAACTAAACCACTGGGTTTCTCAACAATTAACATATCCTGATCCTCAAATAAAACAGTAAAATCAATTTTTTCAGGTATTGCTTCATGCCGATCTTCTATGATAGGAGTGACTTCTATTTTTTGTCCCTTGTGCACTTTATTCTTCGGCTCTGCGCGCTCATTATCTACTAGCACTCGACCTGTTTGGATCCAGTTTTTAATCGTTGTACGTGAAAAATCTTTTAAAAAATCCGTAATTGCTTTGTCGAGTCTTTGGTTATCGTTTTCATCATCGATCAAGAAAATTATTTGTTTTTGATTCATAAAATTATTTTGAGTAGAAATCTTTTTCACCAATATTTAAGTTATAATTCCACACTGGTTTTTTAACATAAACATATATTCTAATTTAATTTGAACTGATCCTTTGGAATTGCAAAAGAAAAATATATTCATAACGATTCTCTGTCTTATGGTTTTATTGGGATGCAGTAGAGGTGAGGAAAGAGATTTGCGTTCCACTGCAGAGGTTGTTTATGAAAAAGCAAAGAATTCCATGGATGGTGAGAACTATAGAAATGCGGCCAATTATCTTGAAATTCTCACATCCTCTTTTCCGTTTAGTAATCAGGCCAAACAAGCACAACTTGATCTGATTTATGCATATTACAGAAGTGCAGATTTTGAATCTGCTATAGATGAAGCAAAACAGTTTGAAAAAGAAAATCCTACACATCCAAGAGTAGATTATGCCCTCTATATGAGAGGCCTATCCCTTTTTGAAGGTCAGCACACATTTTTTCATAAGTTATTTAACGTTGATTTAGCAAAAAGACCCCCCGCCAAAACAGAAGAGTCCTTTTCTGTATTTGCACAATTGATTCGCAGATTTCCAAACAGTCCATACGTAGATGATGCTAAACAAAGGATGGTGTTTTTAAGAAATAGGCTCGCTGAATATGAAAATCATGTTGCTCGACACTATATGGAGCGACAAGCTTATGTTGCAGCAATCAATAGAGCCAAATATTGTATCGAACAATACAATGAAACTCCGGCAGCAATAGAATCACTAAAAATTATAGCGGATTCTTATGAGAAACTTGGAATGACAGATTTAGCTGAATCGGCTCAACAGATTTACTTTGCAAATATCCCTGTAACCGATATTGATAGTCTTGTTCTGGAAGATCAAAAACCTTGGTATAAATTCTGGTAATTCAATCTTTTTTAGACGATGTATTCAGCTGATCACTGCCTTCATCGTCTTACCAATGAGTGCTGGCGATTCAACTGTTGTGACACCTGCTTGTTCTAAAGCTTTATATTTTCCTTGAGCAGTACCTTCTTTACCAGTGACTATGGCACCTGCATGTCCCATTCTTTTTCCTGGTGGTGCGGAAACTCCTGCGATATAAGCTACTACAGGTTTGGTTACATTGTTTCTAATAAAAAGAGCGGCTGCTTCCTCATCGGAACCTCCAATTTCTCCAACCATCACTATGCCTCTAGTTTCATCATCGGATTCAAATAATTCTAAACAATCAATGAAATTAAGACCTTTAATAGGATCACCTCCAATACCCACACAAGTGCTCTGACCTAATCCATTCTTGGTGGTCTGATAAACCGCTTCATAAGTTAAAGTGCCAGATCTGGAAATGATTCCTATTGAGCCCTGTTTGTGAATAAAACCAGGCATGATTCCTATTTTAGCTTGGCTTGGAGAGATAATACCGGGACAATTAGGTCCCAGTAATTTAGTGTTTGATTGATCAATTTTACTCTTAATATGAATCATGTCTTGCACTGGGATGCCTTCAGTAATACAAACTATCAAGGCAATATCTGCATCAATAGCTGCGATTATTGCTTCAGCAGCATGCGGTGCTGGAACAAAGATTATACTGACATCAGCACCGGTATGTGCTTTAGCTTCTTTCACAGTGTCAAAAACAGGAACACCAAGATGATTCTGACCTCCTCTACCTGGAGTTACTCCTCCGACGAAATTAGTTCCATATTCCATGCATTGTTGTATATGAAATGTTCCCTGTGTACCAGTTATCCCTTGGCAGATAATTTTTGATGTTTTATCAACCAATATACTCACTTTAATTCCTTATAATTTAAGGCGGATCGAACTACTTTTTCAGCCGCATCGGTTAAGTCATTAGCTGCAATGATATCCAAACCTGATTCCATTAATTTTAATTTACCAGATTTAACATTGGTTCCTTCTAGTCGAACAATAATAGGCAGTGATAAGTGCGTTTTCTTGATGGCATTAATAATGCCTTCCGCAATAACGTCACACCTCACAATACCACCAAAGATATTAACTAAAATAGCCTTTACATTGGGGTTCTCTAGAATCAATTCAAAAGCTGCGGTAACCCTCTCTGCAGTTGCGCCTCCTCCAACATCAAGAAAATTTGCCGGTTGACCACCATGTATTTTGATGAGATCCATAGTTGCCATTGCAAGCCCTGCTCCATTCACCAAACATGCAATATCCCCACCTAATGAAACATAACTAAGATCATTCTCCGATGCCCTTTTTTCAAAGATGTCTTCCTGGCTATCATCTCTAAGACCTTTCAATTCTGGTTGTCTGAAAAGAGCATTATCTTCCACGACAATTTTTGCATCTAGGGCTACCAAATTATTATTCTGATCTACAATTAAGGGATTTATTTCAATCAAGCTTGCATCGATAGTTTGCGATAGTTTGAAAATTGCCTCTGTTATGGATATAAATTGTTCCTTTAACTCTTTATTTAAAAGAAGTTTATTAAACATTGATTCTAATTGAGTCTCATCAATTCCACTAACAGGATTAATTGTATAATTCATTATATTTTCTGGATGTTGCTCTGCGACTATTTCAATATCCATACCACCTTCAGATGATGCAATAAAAGTCCAAGATTCCTTATTTCTATCAATGAGGAGACTTAAATAGAGTTCATGATTGATGTCTGTTGCAGTTTCTATATAAACAAGATTAACGGGCAGTCCTGATGGATCTGTTTGTTTTGTAACCAACCTAGAGCCAAGCAACTTAGAAGCAATACCTTCAACCTCATCCAAGCTATTTGCTATGTGGATGCCTCCAGCCTTGCCCCTACCTCCGGCATGTATCTGAGCTTTGATTACCCATTGATTACCCTGCAATTTCTGAGCAGCTTCTTTTGCTTGCTGGACGCTGCTGGCAACTTTTCCATTTAAAATAGGAATACCAACTTTTGAGAAGAGCTCCTTAGATTGAAATTCATGTAAATTCATACAAGTTAGATATTAATTAATTGAAACAGTGAAAGTCTAATAAAACTAAAGTAAAGTATTTTGATCTAAAGTATGAATTTATTAAAGTCCTTTCAACACTTTTGTGAAATGAACAACTCATTGAAAATAGGTTTAACAGGTGGAATCGCTTCTGGCAAAAGCATTGTGGCAAATTTATTCTCTAACTTAGGCGTTCTAGTGATTGATGCTGATACAATTTCTCATCATCTAACAACGAAGGACAAACCTGCTTTTGAGGAGATCTTAGAACATTTTGGAGAAGGTGTTCTTGGCAATGACGGAGAGCTGGATAGAAAAAAATTGAGAAGAATCATTTTTAACAACAAAACATTAAAAAATGATTTAGAACTCATCATTCATCCAAAAGTGTCAGAGGCAATTAATAAGGAAGTGCAAGAATCTTGTGATCCTTATGTAATCATAATGGTGCCATTGCTGATTGAGACCGGTTACAACAAATTTGTGAATAGAATTCTGGTTGTAGACTGTGCATTAGATACCCAAATAAAAAGATTAATTAAGCGAGATCATGAAACATTTGACAGTGCCAAAAGAATTATCGGTCAACAGATTGAACAAAAGAATAGGATCAAAATGGCCCATGATGTCATCAATAATGACATGAACACCACTATTGAAGATTTAGATAATCGGGTTGAAGAACTGCACCAATCCTACCTAGAGTTATCTGGAAAATAAGAGAACCATAAATAAATGTCAAAAGAATATTTATACGAGCTCCCACTGAATGAGCGCCTTAGAACGTTCATGCGTGTTGAATTTATATCCAATAGATTGAATTACTTCCTTGAGTTAGATGATTCATGGGCAACACGGAGTATTATTCATGGATTAATAGAGATTTACTCCATTCTTTCCCGGACGGATGTTAGAAGAGAAGTTATTACGGATCTTGACCGCTACATTTATGAAATGAGAAAATACCAAGATTCTCCACTTGCCGATGAAGATCGTGCAAGAGAGCTTCGGCAGGATTTAGAAAGCCTAAAAGTAACGGTTGAAAATTCTGGCTCTGATTACTTAAAACCCCTTAGGGACAACGAGTTTCTTAACAGTCTGCTACATCGTCAAACTCTGCCTGGGGGGAAAGCTGAATTTGATATGCCCAAATACAAATTTTGGCTTGATTCTGGAAGAACTAAAAGTGATATCGATCAATGGGTTGGAGTGATTAAACCAGTCTGCAGCTCTATTGACAAATTATTGTGGATGATCAGAGAAAGCACGGAGGCAATTTCGACGGTTGCTGTAGGTGGTTTTTATAATCATCAAATCTCAAAAAACCATAAAATCTCTTTAGTTAGAATTTTCTTGGATGAAAACACAATCTACCCTGAGGTCAGTGGAGGAAAACACTTAATCTCAATCCGATTTTTTAACTGGGGAGATTCTGAAGAAAAATGGAGTCAAACGAAAGAAAATATTAATTTTCGGATTTCTTTGTGTTAGTTATTTCTTTGCCAATAGCCTTTCCACAAGAAAGCGGTTAGCCGGCAAGATATTTACGTTTTGTAACCGATTAAAAGAACACCACATTAACTCCTGTCCTTCTAATCCCCTTGGTGTTCCTGTGTAGTCTATGATCCTGAAAGGTAGCAATATAACGTCATGTTCTGCATATTGATATTCAATCAAATCAAGTGGATCGGTAATACCAATTTTTATTCCTAACTCTTCAAACAGTTCTCGGAACAAGGCTTGATCAGGCGTCTCATGTGGCTTGATTTTTCCTCCAGGAAATTCCCAGTATCCACTTAAAGTTGTATTTTGCTTTCTATTATTAAGTAGTAGCTTGTTTTCAGTATCGATGATAATACCAATGACAACATTCAATAATTCTTTTGAACGCTTCAACTAAATCTAGATTTTTTTATTGTCGGATTGTCCCGTGACATTTTTTAAATTTTTTCCCAGAGCCACATGGGCACGGTTCATTTCGTCCCACTTTTGCATGCACCCTCACATAAGGTCTGTTAGTCTTGTCATCAGAATGCTCGGGTAATGATTCTTTAGGTGCGCCTGGAACACTATGCTGTAATTCGATGTCTGACATATCGGGTGATTGTTGGCTGACAGCTTCGGCATCTTCTTCTCCTTTAAAACGCACTGTAGCCAATATGCTAACGACACTATTCTTTAGTTCGTCCATCATGAACGAAAACATTTCAAATGATTCCCTCTTATATTCTTGTTTAGGATTCTTCTGTGCATATCCTCTTAAATGAATACCTTGTCTCAAATAATCCATTGCCCCAAGGTGCTCTCTCCAATGAAAATCGAGTTGCTGTAACATAACGGCTTTTTCTATTTCACGCATCGGTACCGAGCCAATTAATTGCTCCTTGGAATCATAATGTCTCTTATATTCTTCTAACACGACCTTCCAGATTTCTTGGCCTTCCATGGAATCATCATTATTGACTATAGTCTCGATATCTATTTGGATGTTGTATTCATTGTAAATTGCTTTGCTCAAACCTTCTAAATTCCACTGATCCTCTGGCAAATCTGGGTCGATAAATTGATTGACTAACCCTTGGATAACTTCTGAACTAATACCAGATATAACATCATCTATTTCTTCTGATGACAAAATATCATTTCTCAACTGATAAATGACAGATCTCTGGTCATTGGCAACATCGTCATATTCAAGTAGGGTTTTTCTTATGTCAAAATTATGTGCTTCAACTTTTCTCTGTGCTCTTTCTATCTGCTTTGTCAGCAGCTTACTCTCAATGGCCTCCTCTTCTTCCATCCCCACTCTAGATAACATGGTTTGTGTTTTTTCTGGATCCCCAAATATCCTTAATAAATCATCTTCCAATGATAAATAAAAACGGCTAGTTCCAGGGTCACCTTGTCGTCCTGAGCGTCCTCTTAATTGGTTGTCGATACGTCTGGATTCATGTCTTTCAGTTCCTATAATATGGAGCCCACCTGATTCAATAACTTTATTGTGATTTTTTTTCCATACGGCTTTCAGCTTATCAATCTTGGTTGTATCTGCATCGTTCCCAAGTTCATTTATTTCTGCTTCTAAATTTCCTCCCAAAACTATATCAGTTCCTCTGCCCGCCATATTTGTAGCAATGGTTACTGCTCCAGATTTGCCTGCTTGAGCGATAATCATTGACTCTTGCTTGTGTTTTTTAGCATTAAGAACCTGATGTTTAATTTTGTCCTTATCTAATAACTTTGAAATATGTTCTGTATTTTCTATTGATGCAGTCCCTACCAAAATGGGTTGTCCTTGAGACCTACGTTCTTTGATATCTTTAATAATATTTTGGAATTTATTTTTTTTATCTAAATAAACAAGATCTGAATAATCTCGTCGAACCATGGTTTTATGGGTGGGTATTACCACAACTTCCAATCCATATATTTGTTGAAATTCATAAGCTTCCGTATCAGCAGTTCCGGTCATCCCAGACAAGTTTTCATAGAGTCTGAAATAATTTTGGAAAGTAATCGATGCTATGGTTTGATTTTCTTCTTTAACCATCAAACCTTCTTTGGCTTCAACCGCCTGATGCAAACCGTCAGACCATCTCCTACCCGACATTGTTCTCCCAGTGAATTCATCAACAATAACAATATCACCATCCTTGACAATATAATCGACATCTTTATTGTATAAACTATGTGCCCTAAGAGCTGCTGTAATATGATGCATTAATCTAATATTAGCGGCATCGTATAAACTATCTTCAGGTTTAAGTAGGCCAATATCATTTAAGATTTGCTCAACGGTATTGTGACCCTCCTCTGTCAGGAAGACCTGTTTAGTTTTTTCATCAATGGTGTAGTCTCTGGTTTCTGTTTCATTCAGTGCCGGTTTTAATCTGGGGACAATTTGGTTTATTTTCATGTAAAGCTCCGTTCCCTGATCAGCCTGTCCTGAAATAATCAGAGGCGTCCTAGCCTCATCAATTAAAATAGAATCCACTTCATCAACAATTGCAAAATTGAGTTTTTTCTGAACTTGGTTGTCTTGGCTAAAAGCCAAATTATCTCTCAGATAATCAAACCCAAATTCATTGTTTGTTCCATAAGTAACATCACCCTGATATGCTCTTCTCTTGTCAGCTTGATTTTGATTGCTATTGATGCATCCAACTTCAAGTCCGAGAAATTCGTAAATAGGTCTCATCCATTCTGAATCACGTCCTGCCAGATACTCATTGACTGTTACAATATGAACACCATCTCCTGAAAGAGCATTAAGATAAGCGGGTAAAGTTGAAACGAGTGTTTTACCTTCACCTGTTTTCATTTCTGCAATTTTACCGAAGTGTAAAGTCAATCCACCTATTAATTGGACATCAAAATGTCGCTGTCCTATAGTTCTGACAGAAGCTTCCCTCACGACAGCAAATGCTCTGGGCAACAGCTCATCTAGATTATTATGCTTCAGTAATTCTGCTTGGAATTGTCCTGTTTTATTGCGAAGTTCTTCATCAGAACAACCCTGCATCTCAGATTCTAATGCATTAATTTTACTTACGATTTTAGAATAATCATTGAGTAATCTTTGATTTCTACTACCAAATATCTTTTTAAAAAAAGTCTTCAAAAGTAGTGCCTTGTTTGAGTTAGATAAATTAAATCTTAATTATTTTACTGTTGATAATTTTCACGATATCAATCAGCTGCTATTATACCTTCATGGATAAAATTTTATTGCCCTCTAATTTGAATCTGTAACATTTTGATAACTAGCAAACTAAAACATATTTCTGAGATTATTGAGGACAATTATACAAATCTTGCTGGCCTTTCAAGAAAGGCAAGTAAGCAATCATCACTGTCTAAATATCTGAAAGAAAACCTTCAGTCATACGGAGACTGTATTACTTCTGCACACATCAATGATTCCAATGTATTGATCATTGGAGCTACATCGCCTGAATTGGCTAATAGACTGAGATATGAGGAAGCAGAAATTAAAGCCTTATGCGGGACGATAGGTCAACATCCGAAAAAAATTAAGATTAGTTCAAGATGAGTGCTTAGATTTTTCCTAAAGAAGCAGTCCAGTATGAGATAGGGATGTTCTTTGTATCAGATTCCTCGATTTCTTCCCAAGCCGTCTGATCAGAGAATAATTTTAATATCAACTTGTTGTTTAATTCATGACCTGATGCATAACCATTAAATTCTCCTACCATTATATAACCCATTAAATAAAGATCCCCCACCACATCCAAGATTTTATGCCTCACTAATTCTTCCTGGTAGCGAAGACCATCTTGATTTAGGATTCGATATTCATCTAAAACAACGGCATTTTCCAAACTGCCCCCTAATGCTAGGTTATGAGAACGCAGTGTTTCTACTTCCTTTAAAAAACCAAAGGTTCGAGCTCTGCTGATCTCTTTAAGAAACGTAAGGGTTGAAAAGTCTAAACTTAGATTTGTGGTTTTTTTCTTGATCATCGGATGATCAAAATTAATCTCAAATGAAATTCGATAACCATTGTACGGTTTAAATTCTGCAAATTTATCACCTTCTTCAACTCTTATGGTTTTCTTGATCCTTAAAAATTTTTTTAAGGCATTCTGTTCTTCAATTCCTGCCGATTCAATTAAGAAGACAAAAGAGGCCGAACTACCATCCATAATTGGAACTTCTGGACCATGAAGATCAACCAATACGTTATCTATACCTAACCCAGCAAAAGCAGCAAGTAAATGCTCCACAGTCATCACCGAGGCACTATTATTACCGATGGAAGTTCCAAGCATAGTGTCGGTAACATTCTCTGCTAATGCTTGGATTTGCTGAACAGGATCTAGGTCAACTCTTCTAAAGACAATTCCAGTATTTTGTGCAGCCGGTCTCAATGCAATTTGCACTTTCTCTCCTGTATGCAATCCAACGCCAGAAGCTTTAACAATACTCGATAATGTTCTTTGTTTTAACACCTACAATACTCTTGCCAATTAATTAATAAAATAAGAAAACCTTTCAAAATCATATAAATAAGCTAGATCATATGTATCATAAAATATATTTTGAGACAATAGTTTGTTTAGCTATTTATTTAATAATGGCTACCTTTATTATCAAAGATTAGAATCAAACCAAGATTTTATCTTTGCAAAGGGAGATTCTAAAGCCTTTTGCTTTACGAGATCATCCGGATTGTTTTCATATTTTTCCAGTGCAAACCACAACAATCCAGTTCCAGTAGCATGCAAAGGATTATTGATATTCTCAAATGTCCCACTCATTGCTCTCGGAGATCCCACCCTAACATCTGTTCCTAATATTTCTTCTGCCAATTCAGAAGCACCAGTGAGTTGCGAAGCTCCTCCTGTTAAAACAATTCCGGCCCGAAGTCTTTCAGTATTTATTTTTCCGATCTCATCATTAATGACTTCAAATAATTCTTTATATCGAGCCTGAACAACGGTAGCTAATTGTTCTGATTCGATTTGCCTTGAGGGACGATCACCTGTGCTAGATACTTCAATAAGTTCATTCTCATTGTTTAACTTGGATAAAGTGCATGCGTGATTAATTTTTATTTCCTCTGCATGTTTTTCGGGTGTCTTAAGTGCATAAGCAATATCGTTTGTTACATGATTGCCTCCGACTGGGATAACTTTTGTTGCAACTATCTGCCCATCAATAAAAATTGCTATATCTGATGTTCCGCCCCCTATATCAACAAGGCAAACACCCAAATCTTTCTCATCTCTAGATAAAACAGAATGACTGGAAGCCAACTGCTCTAGAACGAGTTGCTGGACGTCTAATCCGCACCTATTTATGCATTTAACAATATTCTGCTCGGCACTTCTGGCAACCGTGACAATGTGAACATCGGCTTCCAATCGAACTCCTGACATACTAATAGGTTCACGAATACCTTCGTGACCGTCGATAATATAACCTTTTGGTAAAACGTGTAATATTCTTTGATCAGCTGGTATATTCATTGCTTGTGAAGCATCAAGAGCGCCGTTTATGTCATTAATAGAGACTTCTCCTTCATTAATCTTGACTATGCCATGTCCATCGAAACTTCTTACATGGCTGCCAGCGATGCCTGCAAAGACTGTATTTATTTCACAGTTAGCAACCTCCTCTGCTTTTCTGATTGCACCATTAATTGAATCAACTGTAGCGTCTATATTTACAACTACACCTTTTTTTAAACCTCTGGAAACCTGTTGCCCTACACCAATAATTTTTAGCTCATTTTCTTCATTTATTTCAGCAACAAATGCTACAATTTTTGACGTACCTATGTCCAGAGCGGCTATTATTTCATTTCCATTATTTCTAGACATTGATTGAAAATTTAATTTATTTTTTCCACGAAATTGCTAATCCTTCAGAATACCTAAGATCCATATATGAAATTTGATTCATTTTTGCTAAAAGATCTTGATCCAACATCAAATACAACCTTTCTAATCTTTGGTCTATTGCTTCTTTACCTAATCTTATCTCAATTTTAGGCTTGATTGTAAAAACCCAGGATCCTCTTCGATCCAAAATTAACGTATCTAAATATAAACCTCTCCCTACAAGTTCTTTATTAATCATTAAAAATAAATCTAAAACTCTCTTCTCAGAGCCTTCAGGACCAGTCAATCTTGGAATATTGCTAGGAATAACGGTTTTAGCTACTTGATACAATTCAGCTGAATCATTCAATATCAAGTTGTTGTTCCAGATTGCTAGAAGATTTTCTTCCTCTATCAATATATCAACCCGATTTGGCCACTTCCTTATAATTTCTGCTGATAGAACCCAGTCAAATGATTCTATTTGTTGTTTGGCTGCTGATGCATTAAAGCTAAGAAAACCTTTGGTCTTATATGAATTGGCGACAAGCTCAATCGACTTTATGGGTGCTCTTCTGAGTTCTCCCATTACATTAATAATTTCAATTGGGCGATTTAAAGCAATAAAACATAGGGAAAAAATTAACAAAAAAATTAAACCCCAAGTGATACTAGATCTGAAAGGTTTCAGTAAGCTATTTTTAAATCTCTGTTTTGAGAAATTCTTTCTAAAAAAAACTTTATTCAGCTTCTTATTCTTTTTATATTTTTTTGAAAAAAAATTCACGTTACCGAATACTTGTTTCTAAAATTTTAAAACATAGTTGATCAAAATCGATACCTATTGCCGATGCAGCCATAGGGACTAGGCTGTGAAGCGTCATGCCTGGAACAGTATTAATCTCTAGAAATACAGGTTCATAATCCTCATCAATAAAGAAATCAGCTCTTGCCCAACCTTTTATATCGAACAATTTAAAAATATCTTTGCATTGATTCTTTACCTTGTCTTCCAGTTTGATATCTAATCTGCTTGGACAAACATACTTTGTTTCCTGGCTATAATATTTAGCTTTATAATCGTAAAATTCATTTTGACTGGCATCTATTTTTACCAAAGGCAGTACTCCACCGTCCAGAAAACCTGCTGTATACTCGGGACCAGCTATGTATGACTCTGCAATAATCCAATCATTAAAATCATTTAGTGCTTTCAGTTTTTTCTCATAATTTCTTCTATTGTCAATAATATAGACACCTATACTTGAACCTTGTGAGCATGGTTTAAGAACAAAAGGTAATTTTATTTTTTTAACAATTTTTTCATAATCATCGCTATTTGTTACTTGTAGAAAATCAGGTGTCTTGAAACCATTATTGGAAAGGATTTTCTTAGTGAATAATTTATTCATTGTTAATGAACAGCTTAGAGAACCACTTCCTGTAAATCTAATATTCATTGATTCCAAGAAACTTTGAATTTTACCGTCTTCCCCATCGGAGCCATGAAGCGCAACCCAGGCAGTCTTAAAGTTATCCGTTTGCATTCTTGTGAGAAATCCTTGCTTGGTATCAACTAAATGGGCATCAACATCATATCTAACAAGCGCTTCCCAAACAGATTGACCGGTTATTAACGATATTTCTCTTTCGCTCGAAGTGCCACCATACAGCACAGCTACCTTGCCGAATTGTTCCCTACCATCTTTATGATGACTCATCACTACATTATTTCTCGCCTATGATTCTGACTTCAGTATGAAGGTCAATATCGTATTTTTTCTTTATTACCGTTCTAACATGATCAATTAATTTTTCAATATCTTCTGCTTTAGCTCCCCCTTCATTGATAATGAAATTAGCGTGTTGCTTTGAAATTGATGCAGAGCCTATTTTAAAACCTTTAAGACCTGCTTGCTCAATCAATTCTCCTGCAAAATGATCTGTTGGGTTTTTAAAAACAGAACCACATGTGTCCTCTGTAAGTGGCTGTTTCTTTATTCTTTGATTCCTTAATTCTTTTAGATCTTTTATGGTTGTCTTATCCTTATCAGAAAAACTCATAACACAAGACAGAAACCATAATGGAAATGGGAAATTAACTGTTCGATAACTGACCCTGAATTGATCGCTATCTAAGTACTGAATTCTTCCCTTTTGATCTATCACCTCAACCTTAATAACTTGATTCCAGGTTTCATGACCAAAGGCTCCTGCATTCATTACTAAAGCCCCTCCAATTGAACCGGGTATCCCAGAAAAGAACGCGGCTGGTCCTATATTAATTTTCTGACAAAATAGAGCTAGATCCATACAAGAGACACCAGCTTCTACAGTGTAATTTTGGTGTGATATTTTCGTGATGTCTTGCAGAAAGGATTTCGTGCTAATAATAACACCTCGAACACCCCTATCTCTAACAAGCATGTTGGTACCTTTACCAATCCATGTAATGGGTATTCTAGAATCTATTTGTGAAAGAAATGAAACTAGTTCATCTCTATTTTTTGGAGAAAAGAAGAGATCAACAGGTCCCCCAATTCCCCAAGAGGTATGTCCCGCCATGGGTTCATCATATGAGCAGTCATGTTCAAATTGTTGTGCAATATACTTTAACAAATTTAAAGGTCTCCAATTAGAGTGGCCATTCACTGAGAAGAACCATAGGTCCTTTTTTTCATTATATTTATACAATAATCTGAAATTTTTTCTGTCGCCAGTGCAAAAGTTTCATCATGAGCAGCAATCGATGCGTTTTTTAATTTGTCTTTTTCTAAAAGAAAACTTTCTACAGTGACAGCAAGCTTATCTGGGTCAAGATCTTGATCTAAGATCATTTCTGCTGCTTTTTTATCAACCAAAAATTTTGCATTATAAAATTGATGGTTATCAGTTGCTTGGGGATATGGTATCAATATCGATGGTAAACCTACTGCTGAGAGCTCTGAGACTGTTAAAGCGCCTGCCCTAGCGATGACCAAGTCTGCCCACCCATAAGCTTCTGAGATGTCGTTTATAAATTCTGAAACAGTGGCATTAATATTTAATTCCTCATAAATCTTCTTTACCTCTTCGTAATCAGCTTTTCCAGTATCATGTCGGATCTCAAGGTCGATTTTTTCACTCAATAAATGCATTGCTTTAGGGACTGCATTATTTATAGAGTGTGCACCCTGACTCCCACCTACAATAAGAATTCTTGGTTTTTTTGAGTTATCTGGAAATTCTCTAGGTAGCGTTCTTGTGTCTATGATTTCTTGTCGAACTGGGTTTCCTAAAAATATACAATCATCAACAAAGAATTTTATTATTCTACCGATTCCTCCCGGCAATCCTTCTATAACAGCATATGCGACCGACAATGTAAGATATCGATTTGCAAGACCTGCCTTTGAATTTTGCTCATGAATGACTACAACAGTCTTATCAGATCGATTGAAAGCGCTACATATGCTAAAGGATGGATAACCCCCCATACCTAAAACCAGATCAGGCTCAAAATCTTTTAAGAATTTAACTAGTTCGGCATCAGGTTTAAAGAATGTTGAATAAATGTTCTGGTAATTCATTGGATCAAAGAAAGTCATTAGACCCCTACGCTTTATTTTTCTAGCTTTAAAATACTTAACTTCAATATCGTTTTGACCAAAAATTTTCCTTTCTAAATTATTACCTGTTCCCACAATAATGACCCTGTGACCGTTTGCTTTAAAATGTTTAGCAATCGCTAAGGCAGGAAAAATGTGGCCACCAGTTCCTCCTGCAGCGATGATCATTGAATAAGTTGTATTCTGATTCATCAAGTTTTTCTATTGGTCTTGATAACTGGATTCTCACAGCCAATTTTTAAAACAATAAATAAAGTTATTAATGTCATTGTCATGGCGTTGCTTCCATAACTGATCAGAGGCAGAATCAATCCTTTGGTTGGCAAAACACCCATGTTAACTCCGATGTTTACTACAACTTGTGATGTTATCCAGATGCCAACAGAAAAAGCGAAATAGGCTTGAAACACTCTATTGTGTTTCATTGCATGTAAAGAAATAGAAAATATTCTCCAAATCATTAGGGTATATATGCCAAACATTAATACAACACCAATCAAGCCTAATTCTTCAGCAATGACAGCAAAAATAAAATCTGTGTGAGCTTCAGGTAAATAACCCAGTTTTTGCACACTTTCGCCTAATCCGACTCCAAACCATTCACCACTGCCAATAGCAATCAATGAATTCACCAACTGATAACTGTCCCCGAGTGGATCTGCCCAAGGATCAAGGAATGAAGTAACACGATCCAACCTGTATTGGACTTTGTAAACCAATAACCAAAAAACTGAAGCTAAAGCTGCCAGAAGAACAAAGAAGTATTTAAACTTAAAGCCAGCAACAAAAAATAAAGATGCAACAATAGCAAGTAACACCACAGTGGCTCCGAAGTCAGGCTGCAATAACAATAAAATACAAGCTGGTAAAATAAAAATCATCAGTTTGATGAGGCTTAAAAAGGTCATTTCAACTTGTTTTTGTTGCCTAAAACAATATCCCGCAATATAAATGATCAAAAAAAATCGAGCAGGGTCAATAACTTGAATGGTAGGTAGAGGTCCTATATCAACCCATCTCGTTGCTCCATTGGCTTCTAACCCTATACCTGGAATGTAGACTAGTGCCAATAACCCAATTGCAATGAGAGCCGTAAGAATACCCAGCTTTTCCCAGAAGTTTGTTGGTATTAAAAAGAATAAAAACCCGACAATTAAACCCAAACATGCTGCAAAACCTTGTTTAAAAAAATAGTGAAATGGGTCGGCAAAATCACGAACCCCAATCGGCATAGATGCCGAAGTCATCATCACCATTCCACCCATTAATAAAAGAACAACTGAAACAACAAATAGATTGTCAATATTCTCAAACAGTGAAAATCTTTTTTTCTTACTAAAGGGTTGGTTCAATGTAATGCCTAGACCTCTCTTGATTCGATCATCTAAGCTTTAAGCTCGTTAAGCCTACTAATACCAACATAACAGTAATTATCCAGAATCTAACAATGACTTTAGGTTCTGCCCAACCTTTTAATTCAAAATGATGGTGAATCGGGGCCATATTAAACATTCTCTTGCCAGTTAACTTGAAAGAAACAACCTGAAGCATTACTGAAACTGTCTCCAAAACAAAAATACCGCCCATTATTACCAATACAAGCTCTTGTCTCACTATCACTGAGACAAGCCCTAATGCGGCACCAAGAGAAAGTGCGCCAACATCACCCATAAAGACTTGTGCCGGATAAGTATTAAACCAGAGGAACCCTAAGCCCGATCCAGCAATTGCTGCACAAAAAATAAATACCTCGCCAGCATCTTTAATATAAGGAACGCCTAAATAATCTGAAAAATTTATGTTTCCAGCAACATAGGCAAAAATACCTAGAGCTGCTGCTATCATCACTGTGGGCATTATGGCTAGACCATCAAGACCATCAGTCAAATTCACTGCATTGCTTGAGCCTACAATAACCAAGATGGCAAAAGGTATAAAAAATATACCCATCTGGATTGTTAAATTATTTGTGTAGGGAATCACCAATTCTGTCTCAATAGGGGACTGAGTGTAATAGTACAAAACCAATACAGAGATGAGAGCAAGAAACAACTGCATCAATATCTTTATTGAAGCCTGCAAACCGTTTTTAATTTTATTCAGTTTCATATAATCATCTAAGAAACCAATCAACCCAAATAAATTCATTAATATCAATGCATTAATTACGTATCTATTGGTCAGATCTCCCCAAATAACTGTGCTAAAAGTAATTGAGAAGAGTATTAATACTCCCCCCATTGTTGGAGTTCCCTGTTTAACAGCATGTGATTTTGGTCCATCTGCTCTAATGGACTCACCAATTTCATTGAATGATAATTTTCGAATTAATACTGGTCCGATCAAAAAAGAAACAGTTAGTGCGGTAAGAGCACTTAATATCCCCCTAGTTGTAATATAGGTCAGCGCATTAAATGCTGATAACAACTCAATAAGATCATTTGAAAATAATAGAAACACTTTTTCTCGACTAGTTATATTTTTTTAATTAAACCAATTTCACTTTCTTTTTTCTACTTCATTATCTGACAATTATTTGATTAAGATTGTGTATTACTATCCGGTGCTATTCCCATAATTCTCAATGCACCCGAGACGATTGAAGAAAAAATAGGTGCCGCAACTTGTCCGCCAAAATACTTTTGACCTTGAGGCTCATTTACCACTACTACAGTAACAATTCTTGGGTTACTAATTGGAGCTATACCAACAAAAAATGCATTATGGGCATTACCAGAATAATCGTCTGAAAATGTTTGTGCTGTACCTGTTTTACCTCCCACCCTATAACCTTTCACCTTAGCTCTGCTCACAGAATGCTCTACAACAGCCTCCAACATCATTAATACATTAGCGGTAGTACTCTCAGATAGAGCTCGTTCACCATTTGGCTTCTCCTTTACTTTTTCAATGCTAATTCGATTTACAATACCCTTGTTAGCGATTGCAGAATATGCCTTAGCCAATTGCAAAGATGTCACTGAAACACCATAACCATAGGACAGTGTCGCTTGTTTAATGGATCTCCAATTTTCATAACAGCCCAGTTCTCCTCTTGCCTCTCCTGGAAATCCGGAAGCTGTGATTTCACCAATACCTAATTTTGTTAAGGTGTCACAAAATATTTCTTGTTTCATTGCTAAGGAAATTTTTGCAGCACCTGCATTGCATGACCTAACAAGTATCATCTCCAAATCTAATTCGCCTTGACAACGATCATCACCGATCAATTTTGTTCCAATTTTGAAAGGCGTTGTATCAACAGTTGATGCTGATGTGTAAATACTATTTTCCAGAGCAGTTGCAACAGTAAGAGTTTTAAATGTAGAGCCAGGCTCTAACTGATCGGTAACCGATCTATTCTTGAAAAATTTGGGTTTTCTGAGACTGCGGATATTTGGATCTGCTGAAGGTTGGTTGACCATTGCCAGCACTTCACCTGTCAATACATCAAGCACAACTGCAGAACCGGCCTTGGCTCTGAACTCTGTAATACCTGCCTGTAATGCTCGATGAGCAAGATACTGGATTCTAAGATCTATACTTGAATAGAAATCTTCACCATCAACTGAATTCTTTATCAATTGAATATCAGAAATAAGAGTGCCAAACCTGTCCTTCAGTACCAATTTTGAACCATTTTCACCAACAAGAAAATCCTGAAGCAATAATTCCATGCCTTCTTGACCACGATCATCAATATTAGTAAACCCAATCAAATGACCAGTGACTTCTCCTGCTGGAAAATAGCGTTTGTATTCCTTTTCTAACCAAAGACCTTTAATGTCTCCCAGTTTTTTGATTTCCTTGCTTTGATTCTGACTGATATGACGCTTTAAATACATAAAGCTTTTTTTTGATTTTTTTTCTATCTTTTTCAAAATCTCCTTAGAGTCTGATGACAAGATTCTTGATAATAGAAATAGTTTTTCTTTATTTTTTAGATATTCAAGAGGGTTGACGACCACACTATCAACAGGAGTGCTTACTGCCAATGGTGTGCCTCTTCGATCAAAGATCGATCCTCTATTGGAGACTATTTTCTCTTCTTTGATATGTCTGTTGTCAGCCTTTTGATTGTAAAATTCCCTTTCAAGGTACTGGAGTCGAAATGAACTAACAATGAGTAGACAACCTGCACTTATGATTAATGCAAAGATAATAAAAGAACGTTTCCTAAAAGGATTATTGTGGGGTTTCTTTTCTTTAGTTTTGGTTTTCATTTACCTCAATAATATTTATTACATCAGCATCAAGGGTTTTCATACTTGCCTTAGATCTGGCAATATTCTCTAAACGTAGTCCAGAAGATGCTTCAGATGATTGTATCTGGAGTTTCTTCCATTCAACTTGGATGGCATCTCTTTCTTTAATCAAGTTCTGATAATCAGAAAATAATTCTCTTTTCTGATGCTCCAAATAAACTATCCCAACACTAGAAATACAAACTAAAGTGAATAATACAAAGGCCCTGATGTACCATTTGTTGTCAACATTCATCTAATTCTTTCCACAACTCTCAGAATGGCGCTCCTAGAACGAGGATTGAATTGAATTTCCTCATTAGAAGATTTTATACGTTTTGTAATAATTTTTAATTTAGGCAGATCTTGTTCTGTTAAATTGGGCAATTTTAAAAGATTTGGATCGACTCTTGATTGATTACGAAAAAATCGTTTTACGATTCTATCCTCTAACGAATGGAAACTAATGATGCATAATCTTCCACCAATTTTTAATCCATGAAGACTAAAATCTAGTAGTTGTTTGAGTTGATCAAGCTCTTGATTAATGTAAATTCTAATTGCTTGGAAAGTCTTTGTAGCAAGATGCTTTCTACTTTTTATTTTTTCTCTCTGTTTTGCTTCCATGACAATCTCTGATAATTGCTTGGTTGTTGTTATCTGATTATCTATTCTGTAATTAATTATGGCCTTTGCAATTTTTCTTGAATAGTTTTCTTCTCCAAATCTCCAAAGTACTTGAGATATTTCATTTTCACTGGCTGCATTAATCCAAATCTGAGTATTAGTTCCCTCGCTTTGATCCATTCTCATATCCAATGGTCCTTCTTTTTGAAAACTAAAGCCTCGTTCAGCATTATCCAACTGAAAAGAAGAAACTCCTAAATCGGCTAGTATCCCACTCCATTGAAAATCTAAATCATGAAGCCCTAATGTTTGTCTTAAATCTCCAAATTTCCCTTTGACAACAGTTACTCTGTCCTCATTAACAAACTTATTTTTTGTAAAATTAATTGCATCTTGATCCTGGTCCATTGCAATAACTCTTCCTTTAGAGTTAAGTTTGTTCAGAATTGCTTCTGTATGACCACCAAAGCCACATGTTACATCAAGATAAATACCAGACACATCCTGAATAAGGTGTTGGACAACTTTATCGACAAGAACAGGATGATGCATGTTGATGTTAACCTAGACTGATTCTAATTGAATCATGCCACACCAAAAAAGATTATGCCCGAGTACGTCTTAAAAATGAGGGAACATCTAGAATGTCAATTTCCTCTTCTTCCTCAGAATACAGATCTTCAAACAAATCTTTATTACGTTTTGTGATCGGCACATCTAGAATGTCAATTTTATTATCAGTAATAATCTCACTCCGATTTTCGGTTTTGGGATCCAAACCGGTAGCGACCACTGTAACTTTAATTGAATCCTGCATTGATGGGTCAAGAGCGGTTCCTACAACAGTTATGGCATTCTCCGATGCATAACCTTCTACAATTTTTCCTATTTCCTCAAATTCGCCCACCGTCAGATCGGATCCTCCTGTAATATTGAGAAGGATTCCTCTAGCACCTTTCAAATTAATATCTGCAAGTAGAGGGCTTTGGATAGCACGCTCTACTGCATCTCTGCCTCGATCATGACCAGAAGCTGATCCCACTCCCATAATACCTCTTCCTGATGCTGTCATCACGGTTTCTACGTCAGCAAAATCAAGATTGATGAGACCAGGAATCGTTATCAATTCGGCAATGCCCTGTACAGAATTCAAGAGCACATCATTGGCAGCTCCAAAAGCATCAATCATAGTGGTTGCTTTACCCAAACTTTGAAGTTTATCATTTGGAATAAGAATCAGTGCATCGACACATTTTCTTAGATCTTCAATACCCTTTTCTGCACATTCTACTCTTGTAAGCCCTTCCCATGAAAAAGGTGTGGTAACAACAGCTACTGTTAAAATTTCAAGCTCTTGAGCAATTTCTGCAACTACTGGACTTGCCCCTGTACCTGTTCCACCCCCAAGACCGGCTGCGATAAATAGCATATTTGTTTTCTCTTCACCTGTCCCTTTTATAGCTGATGCAATTCTTTCGCGATCTTCTTGAGCTGATGCTCGACCTTTTTCAGGTTTGCTACCAGATCCTAAGCCCTTGGTTTCATTTATTCCAATTTGTAATTTATTTTCCACTCCTGTAGCAGCCAATGCTTGTGTATCTGTATTTGCACACAAGAAATCAACTCCTTGAATACCTTGTAAAGCCATATGGGAAACTGCATTTCCGCCGCCACCTCCTATACCAATAACCTTGATATTGGCCTTCTGTTTATCAGTATCCATTAATTGATAAGCAAATTCTGGCATGATTAGATGTTCCTATTTTTTCCTATAAAGACAGTGTTCCCAGTTCAGAAGGCAAATTTGATAAGTCTACATCTTTGGTCGAAAGCCATTTCTCCCTTCCCTTGTTCCAATCTTCATATTTCCATAATTCAATTTTCTTACCTTGTCCAACTAACATCACTTGTTTCCTTAATTTGGCAAAATTTCTCAACTCTTTTGGGATTAAAACGCGTCCGTTGCTATCCATTTCAAGCTCGGCGGCATGACCCACCATCAATCTTTGTAATCTTCTTGATGTAGGATTGAGTGTAGGCAGTTCCATTATTTGTTTTTCAATTTGCTCCCAGTATTTAAATGGATAGAGCAATAAACAGTGGTCTTGATCAATTGTGCAAATCAATAAATTACTCGATAAAAGACTCAAACTTTCTTTATACCGAACAGGTAAGGTAATCCTACCTTTTGTATCTAAACAAATTTTATTTAATCCACGAAACATCTTTATTAACAATAGGATTAACACATATATCCCACTTTTTACCACTTTATGACACTATATGTAATTACTAACAATTGTCAATAAAAAATAGTCAGTAAACACATTAAAACAAATGTATTTAGAGGATTCTTCGAAAAGATTAGAGTTAACCGATAAGCCGGGTTCTGTCTTGGACAATCATTCATCTGGGATATTTGTCACCAAATACCTCTAGCAACCTACCCTGGAGTGATTACGGGAAATCGTTACTCCTCTATTTGGTCTTGCTCTCGATGGGGTTTACCATGCCATAAATGTTGCCATCTATGCGGTGCGCTCTTACCACACCTTTTCACCCTTACTTCAAATTGAAGCGGTATATTTTCTGCTGCACTTTCCATAGGCTTACGCCTTCCAGGTGTTACCTGGCATCGTTCCCGCTAGAGCCCGGACTTTCCTCCTAAATCAAAGATTTAAGCGATTGTCTAGTTAACTCCAAGTGTGATTATTCATTACGATGAATCAAAATACAAGTTTAGTATGGCTTGATCTCTAGGGCTCTGTGATAAATATCATTGCGACTATATCCAGTGATGATTCTACAAATTTTCACTGCCTTTTTGATGGACATTTCTGATAATAATTCCATTAGAATTTTATCCACTTGGTCAAAATCGATCGACCCTTTCTGAGGCTTTACACCATCAATGATTAATACAAACTCACCCTTGATATTCGTTGGATTGTCGCTAATAAATGCATCTATCTCTGCAAGAGTATTGCCAATAAAATGTTCGTGAAGTTTGGTTATTTCCTTGCAAACAACCCCTTTCCGATCTTCACCAAAAATCTGGCTCATAGTTGTTATGGTTGCCTGCAAACGATGTACCGATTCATAAAAAATCATGGTTTCTTGGCGCAGAGCCAGCTGTTTCAATTCTTTTGATTTTTCTGATTCGGCTTTTGGAAGAAAACCATGAAAATAAAATCTATTGGTCGCCATGCCAGAAGCCGTTAGAGCAGCTATTGCAGCACAACATCCTGGGATTGGAATGACATCAAAAGAACTCTCTCTGGTTTTTTTAACGAGCCTAAAACCAGGATCACTTATGAGTGGTGTCCCCGCATCGGCAACCAATGCTACTGTTTTCCCATCGGATAACTCTGTTAGGATTCTTTCAGCAACTTTTTTTTCATTATGCTCATTGAGCAAGTGGATCTTTTTTTTAATACTTAAATGACTTAATAACTTCCTGGTGACTCTAGTATCTTCGGCAAAAACTAGATCGGCAATTTTCAGCGTTTCAATTGCTCTAAGAGTGATATCTTGAAGATTGCCTATTGGCGTGGAAACTAAATACAGACCACTCATTAAACACTTAAGAGTAACTAATCGGTCCTCATCTCTGCCTCATCCTCAGTTAAGCTGTTTTTAAATCCAGGCCGAGAAAATACTAGCTCCATATATTTGTTCATAGCCTCATTATAATTAGACGGATCAATCCCAAATAAATCAAGTCGCCACAATACTGGTGCTATAACACAATCAACGACGGTAAAATCATCGCTTAGAAAAAACCTCTGGAGGTTAAAAAGATCTGAAGAAGATGCCAAAATAGATTTTAATTTTTTTCTTTGAGCATTTTCAGCTTTAGTTCCATGGGCAAGATCAAGTTCAATTGCAGGTTCAACAATATCCTTTTCTAAGGTTTTAAGCGCTAATCTTAATTTAGCCCTGTCTACAGGACTGACAGGCATTAAAGGAGGATGAGGATACCTTTCATCAAGATACTCAATTATCACACCAGATTCATAAACTACCAATTCCCTATCCACTAAAGTAGGTAGACTGGCGTAGGGATTTAAAGTCATTAGATCTTCTGAAATAGCATTACCTTCATTATGATTAATTTCAGTTGAAATTCCTTTTTCGGAAAGGACAAAACGAACCTGATGCGAACGAATGCATGTATTACCTGAATACAATTCCATCATCGAACGTCTGTTTGAAACGCTTGTCATACCTAAGTCTCCTATTTATTTCTAAGGGAATAAGTTCAATAATATATATCGTTTAGTGCACTTCTTTCCAGATATCTTTGTAGAGTAAGTAAGAAAAAATAAGGAAAATTAATAAAAATAAGATAACCCATACACCAATATTTTTTCTTTTCAATTGAATTGGCTCTGCTACATAATCAAGAAAATTGACAATATCCAAAGCGAATTGATCAAACTCTTCATGGCTCAACTGCTCTTTAACTAACCACAAGATATTAGGCATACTCGTTCCAGGAAGCACCTGATTATCCGTTCCAGTAGGTGAATATTTATCTATAGTAAATCCTCTTAGGAAATTATAAACATAGTCAGCACTCCTACTTCTAATGATCAATGAGAGATCTGGAGGAGATTTACCAAACCATCGGTCACCATCTGATGGCAACATACTGGTTGTTATAGGATCCTGGGTTGCTGCTTGTGTAAACATCAAATTCTCTATCAATTGATTCTCTTCGATATCTAAATCTTCAGCCATCTGATTGTATCTCATGTATTTAAGTGAGTGGCAACCTGCACAGTGGTTAAAAAAGTTTCTAGCTCCCCGTTGCAGGGATGCAGTATCAGACACATCATTATTTGCAATTTGAACATTGGTTGTTGATACATCATCAGAAGCTACGATCAATTCAGATTGAATAAACAATACATACAAACATGTAACTATTGTTGTCTTAGCAATATTCATTTCTTGTAAATCACTCTATTGGGAACAGGCTTAGTTTTTTCGAACCTAGTATAAAAAGGCATTAGCAAGAAAAATGCAAAATAAATAATTGTAAAAAGTCTAGCTAAAATTACATAGATACCGGTAGATGGCTTCATGCCTAGATACCCTAAAACTAGGAAACTAATGGCGAATAAATACAATCCTACTTTGTATTGCCAACCTCTGTAACGAATGGATTTAACTTTACATTTATCTAACCATGGCAGGAGTACGAAACATAAAACTGCTGCAACCAATATTATTGCCCCCATTAATTTATTTGGAACAGCCCTCAAAATTGCATAATAGGGAGTGTAGTACCACGCAGGGACAATATGTTCTGGGGTCTGAAGGGGATTAGCAGGCTCAAAATTATCCACTTCTAAAAACAATCCTCCCATCTCAGGTGCAAAAAATATTGCTGCACAATAAAAAATAAGAAATATTGTAATTCCCACTAAATCCTTACTCGTATGATAGGGATGAAAAGCTACTCCGTCGACGGGTTTACCTTCCTCATCCTTATAATCTTTGATTTCAATACCATCCGGATTATTAGATCCGACGTGATGCAATGCCAAGATATGAGCAACTACCAAAGCGATGAGCGCAATAGGTATTGCAATTACATGGAAAGCAAAGAACCTATTCAGAGTAATATCGGAAATATAATAATCTCCCCGAATCCATTCTGCCAAAGTTTCTCCAATGACTGGAATAGCGGTAAACAAATTTACGATGACCCCTGCGGCCCAATAAGACATATTTCCCCAAGGAAGTAGATAGCCAAAAAATGCTTCTGCCATGAGACAAAAATAAATCAACATACCAATGATCCAAATGAGTTCTCTTGGTTTTTTATACGAACCATAAAGCATAGCTCTAAACATATGCAAATAAACAACAATGAAAAAAAATGAAGAGCCTGTTGAGTGCATATATCGAATTAACCATCCCCATTCGACGGATCGCATTATATATTCGACGGAGTCAAAAGCCTCTTGAACGGAAGGCTTGTAACTCATAGTCAAAAACAGTCCCGTAAATAATTGGATCACTAAAACAACTGTTGATAAAACACCAAATATGTACCAAATATTAAAATTCTTTGATGCATAGTATTCAGTTGCATGATCTCTGATCATCGAAGACAAGGGAAATCTTTCATCAATCCAAGTCAACAGAGTATTGGTAAAAATACTTTGGTCTTTTTTCTGATTATCAGCCATTCACAATCTCCTCAGATTCTCCAATGATGACGGTATTTTCATCTTGATATCGATGTGGCGGAACCCTTAAATTAGCCGGAGCCGGAAAACCTGAAAATACTCTACCGGATAGATCAAATTTTGACCCATGGCAAGGACAATAGAAGCCGCCTTCCCAATCAGATCCCATGTCAACCGATGGTAAGATTAATTTTTCTATTGGAGCACAGCCTAAATGTGTACAAACTCCTTCCACAATAAAAAATTCTGGCTTTAACGATCTAAATTTATTTTGGGCAAAATTTGGTTGTACCGACATTTCTGATTCAGGATCCGTTAAGTTTAGATTTTTCTTTTGTAACGTTTTAAGCATCCCTTCAGAACGACGTAAGACCCATATCGGCTGACCCCTCCAGATAACTTTGAGGATCGAACCTGCTTCTAGTTTGCTGACATCAATTTTAATCGCAGCACCAAGAGCTTTGGCTTTCTTATTTGGTTGAAAAGAGGATATAAAGGGTATTGTTGCGAACAAAATGCCCACTACACTGGTCACGCTGGTTGCTATTGACAAAAATTTTCGACGATTAGAATTGGTCTTGATGTCCTTATCTTCTTGATCCAATATTGTCTCCGAGTCAAGTGCCACTAAATTGAGGGCGATTATACACCAAATAAATAAAATTTAAGCTTCTATTCTCGTGATTTTTGCACCCACTCTAGTCAATTTATTCTCAATGTGTTCATAGCCACGATCAACATGGTAGATTCTATCAATAACAGTTTCACCTTCTGCAACTATCCCTGCTAAAACTAAAGCAGCAGAGGCTCTTAAATCTGAAGCCATTACAGGTGCTGGCAGCAATTTTTCTACCCCTGTTATATATGCTTTATTTCTGCTTAAGCTTATATCAGCACCCATTCTTTGTAACTCTAAAACATGCATAAATCTATTCTCAAAGATTGTCTCCAAAACTGTGGAGCTCCCAGAAGCGACTGTATTCAAAACCATTAACTGCGCTTGCATATCAGTTGGTAAACCAGGATATGGTTCTGTCACAAAATCAATGGGCTTGATTTTTTCTTGATACATGCTGACCTCAATATCATTGTTATTAACAAAAATTTTGGCACCAGTTTGCTTCAATAAATTTATCACTGACATTAAATGTTGGGGTTGCGTTTCTCTAAGAATAAGATTTCCTTTTGTGAGGATGGCTGCAACTAAGTAGGTGCCTGTTTCTACTCTGTCGGGTATATTCTCATAAACAGCACTATGGAGTTTTTCAACTCCTTCAATTTCTATTTTTTTTGTACCTAGTCCTTTTATTTTAGCTCCTGTTTTCTTAAGAAACATTCCTAAGCTAATAACTTCAGGTTCCAGCGCTGCATTAACTAGTATCGTTTTTCCTTCAGCCAAAACTCCTGCCATCATAAGGTTAGCTGTTCCAGTAACAGAGACAGGATTAAATTCAAAATGTACCCCTTTAAGTTTTTTTGCTTTGGCAAATATGTACCCTCCATCTAATTTAATTTCAGCTCCCATTGCTTTCAAACCATCGAGATGTAAATTAACTGGCCTAGCTCCTATGGCGCATCCACCTGGTAGAGAAACACGAGCTTCTCCATATTTAGCAAGCAAAGGCCCCAACACAAGGATTGATGCACGCATCGTTTTAACAAGGTTATATGGTGCTAAATAATTATTAATATTTGATGCATCAAGTTCTAATTTATTGCTATCTATTAAATTTATAGAAACACCCATCCCTGCCAACAATCTAATCATTGTTGAAACGTCGCGTAGATGAGGAATTTTGTCTAATACGATTCTTTCATCAAACATGATAGAAGCAGCTATTAGTGGTAAAGCTGCATTTTTTGACCCAGAAATGTTAATTTCTCCGGAAAGGGTCTGTCCCCCTTGAATTTTGAATTTATCCAATTATCCCTAGCTTCTCCTATAAGGAGTTATTATGAATTTTCCGCTGGTGTTAATGCTTTAATAGTTAATGCATGTATTTCTGAATTCATCCTCTTTCCCAAACATTCATAAACCATTTGATGTCTCTCAATGAGAGATTTCTCATTAAAAGCATCCGAAATAACGATCGCATCAAAGTGAACATTATCGTTACTACTTACTAAAGCAACCGAGTCTTCGATAGAGTTTTCAATTAGAATCTTAATATCATCTGAATTCATTTTATTTCCTTAATGTTATTTTACGATAAACTATTTATAAGTGAAAAAACCTGAGGTAATTTTGGTTGATTAATTGACTAGTTTTCTTAGTTAGGAAATAGTATTTGAAATTAATCAAATATATTACAGAAAATAAAAGGACAAAATTGATAAAAAAACAAGAAAAATTTAATTTTATAGCAACTGGGAAAAAAGTATTAGCCATAGAATCAGATGCCATCAAAGTTCTAAAAGATCGTTTGGATAGTAGTTTCGCTGCTGCGTGTGAAGCATGTTTTGAATGTACTGGAAAAATTATCGTCATGGGTATAGGTAAATCTGGACACATAGCAGATAAATTAGCCGCAACGCTTGCAAGCACCGGAACCCCTTCATTCTTTGTTCATCCTGGTGAAGCGGGCCATGGAGATCTGGGAATGATTTCAAATAATGACATTGTTATTGCATTGTCAAATTCAGGAGAAACAGAAGAAATAATTGACCTGCTCCCAGCCCTAAGAAGCATGGAAATCAAAATTATTGCTTTGACAGGTAACAAGAATTCTAAGATTGCAAATTACTCTAATATTCATATAGATGTAAGGGTTGAAGAAGAAGCTTGCCCATTGAATTTAGCTCCCACAGCAAGTACAACAGCAGCATTAGCAATGGGAGATGCGATTGCTGTAGCACTACTGGAAAAAAGAGGATTCTCTATTGAAGATTTTGCAAAATCCCATCCTGGTGGCTCAATCGGAAAAAGAATACTGCTCCTGGTTGAAGATATAATGCACACCAATGATGAAATTCCAATTGTCTTCGAGAATGAAACATTAGCACAAGGCTTAATTGAAATGTCACAAAAAGCACTGGGAATGACAACTGTTGTTAATAAAGAAGGAGACCTTGTTGGTATTTTCACAGACGGTGACCTTAGAAGAAAACTTGAAGAAAATGTTGACATACAAAAAACCCTCATGCATGAAGTTATGACAAAAGATTGTTTGACTGCTGCACCTAATACACTTGCTGTGAAAGCTATTGAAATGATTCAGGCAAATAAAATTACCTCACTGGCTGTGACTAAAGGCACAAAAGTGATAGGCGCTCTAAATATACACGATCTTTTTAGGGCAGGAGTGATGTAAATGGCCCCATTACAATCTTTCTCAAAAGAATTGGTCTCCATTGCAAAAGAGATAAAGTTGATCGCCTTGGATGTAGATGGAGTTCTAACTGATGGATCTCTTTATTTTGATGATGACGGTAACGTAGAAATTTCATTCAATGTAAAAGATGGTTATGGAATAGTTTCACTTAGGAAGAAATATGGAATTGAAACGATTATCATTTCTGGAAGATCATCTAATGCTTTGTTGCACAGGATAGCAGAACTTAACATCTCCAGATTTTGGGTCAATCAACCAAACAAACTAGAAGCAATCAACATCATTATTCAAGAAGGAGTTATAAAGCCAAATCAAATCCTATATGTGGGTGACGATATACCTGATCTGGAGGTAATCGAAAATGTCGGGCTTTTTGTAGCAGTTCAGGATGCTCATGAGATGGTAAAAGAAAAAGCACACTGGATAACAAATGCTTCTGGTGGACAGGGAGCTGTTAGAGAAGTTTGTGATTTAGTTCACTATTCTATTGAAAATAATGATTATGACTAATTATTTGACTAAGCTTGTCATCTTGGCTCTACTAGCGATTGGAAGTAGTTTTATTTATTTTTTTAACTTTTATTCCGATGAAGATCTTGAAACACAAGACATAATCTCAACAGATTATACGATCAAGAATGCAAAATTATTTGGAACCAATACAGAAGGTAAATTTCTCTATAAGATCATTGCAAAAGAAGCCAAAGTTAATCGTACTAATCAACAAATATACTTAACCGGAGTGAATATAAAATATGATACTCACCAAAATATCGATTGGGTAATTACTGCTGACAAAGGACAAGTTTTATCGAGCTCAAATGTCTTGGTGCTGAACGGAAACGTCATCCTTGAAAACTTGATCAAAAAGAGCAATGAAGCCATGCCTTATTTGTTACTACCAGAACTGAATGTTGCTTTTACTAATGCTATCCTCGAAAAAACTAAGCTCACAACCGAATACCTTGAAGTTAATCCAAGCACCTACACCATAACAACCAATAGAAATGTTCTCATTAAAAAAGATGACATTACAATTCAAGCACAAGGTCTCACAGCGCATATAAAAGAAAATGAACTCAAGTGGGAAAGACTTTGAGTATATTAGTAGTAGAAGATTTAGAAAAAAATTACAACACTAAAAAAGTTGTCAAAAATATTAGTGTTAATGTAAAGAGTGGTGAAGTTGTTGGATTACTAGGACCTAATGGCGCTGGTAAAACAACTGCCTTTTACATGATTGTAGGACTCATCTCTTGTAGAAGAGGTCGAGTTTCAATCGATGAATATAATTTAACCAACCTTCCAATGCATCATAGAGCAAAAATAGGTCTAAGTTACTTGCCTCAGGAAGCATCTATTTTTAGAAAACTTACAGTCGAACAAAATATCGTCGCTGTTCTCCAAGCACAGCCTGGTTTGAAAACTATTGATATTGAGGAAAAGCTTGAAGATCTTCTTACCCAAATGAATATCAATGATCTCAGAACCTCATTAGGGATTAGCCTTTCTGGAGGGGAGAGAAGAAGAGTAGAAATCGCCAGAGCATTAGCAACAACACCAAAATTTATTTTATTGGATGAGCCTTTTGCAGGTGTTGATCCAATTTCTGTTATAGACATCCAAAGAACTATAAGAGATTTAGCTCAACAAGACATTGGGATCTTAATTACTGATCATAATGTAAGAGAAACACTTGGAATATGTACAAGAGCCTACATTATGAATCAAGGATCCGTCATTACTTCTGGAACGCCTCAGCAAATCTTAGAAAACAAAGATGTTAAAAAATTCTATTTAGGGGATAATTTTAGAATGTAAATCATATTTTTTTACATACAATTACTCTCAGTTCTTCATACAAAAAACATTCTTAGAAACAGGTTAAACAATGCAGCAGCCAGATAATAATTTAGGTCAATTGATACAAGATCTTGAAAGTGATCAGGTCGCAGGCATTAGAAAAACTCTAACCTCTCTTAATCCTCCAGAAATTGCAAGACTGCTAGAGTCCTTAACAGTTGGTAAAAGAAAAATCATCTGGCAACTGGTAGATCAGGAAGATGAAGGTGAAATATTGAAGGAATTAGTGGATGACGTTAGACAAAATCTAATTGAAGAGATGGATGCCTCAGAACTCATCGCAGTAACCCAGGATATGGAATTGGATGATTTAGCTGATCTCTTAATAGATATACCAGAAGCAATTACAGAACAAATCATTACAGCCTTGGATCAACAAGATCAAGTCAGACTTGAGTCAGTAATGTCTTTCGAAGAAAACACCGCAGGAGGCTTAACCAATCCACGCATTGTCTCAGTCCGTAGGGGAATAACAATAGAAGTCTTAATTCGATATCTGAGAAAACTAAGAAAACTCCCTGAGGATACAAATTATATTTACATTATCAATAAACATAATGAATATCTTGGAGCGGTCAAACTTGTCGATTTATTTGTCGAAGACAAAGGAAAAAATATAGAAGATATTATGGATGAATCAGTAAAACCATTTACTGCAGAGACAGATTCTCATCAAGTATCATTAGACTTTCAGGATTTAGATATAATCTCAGCACCAGTTGTCGATGATCAAAACAAACTCTTGGGACAAATTACCATTGATGATGTAGTGGATGTCATTCAAGACCAAGCAAATAGTGAAATATTCAACATGGCTGGACTAGATGATGAGGACGACATATTTGCTCCTGTCCTGGTAAGCTCAAAAAGAAGGGCTGTATGGCTTGGAATGAATTTGGTTACCGCATTCATTGTTGCTGGTGCAGTTGGGCTCTTTAAAGAAATTCTTGGACAAATCGTTATTCTCGCGGTTTTAATGCCTATAGTTGCAAGCATGGGTGGTGTAGCAGGAAATCAAACACTAATTTTAGTCATTAGAGGTATAGCAACGAAAAAAATCCAGCGATCCAATGCAATTAAGCTACTAATTAAAGAAGGTTCAGTTGCATTATTGAATGGTTTAACCTGGTCCATTGTTGTTTCAGTTTTAGCGGTGGTGTTATTTCAGACTCCTTGGAATATTGGGTATATAATCGGGGCAGCAATGTTACTAAATATTCTTGCATCTGCTATTGCTGGAGTTTCAATTCCATTTTTATTGAAAAAAGTAGGTATTGATCCTGCCTTAGCTGGAGGAGTGATGATGACCACCTTAACAGACGTGTTGGGTTTTATAACCTTTCTAGGTCTGGCTACTTTGTTTCTTTTAGAATAAAAAAGAAGCTACTCTATGAAGTTAATGATTTCTTCTTTTTTTCCCATACCGTCACGATACCCTAGCTCTATAAGCTCTTGAGTGTAAGGTGATTCAAAGAGCAAAAAGCTAAGCATTTCTGATTTAGTATCTTTTGAGAAGCCTAAGCCCTTGAGTAAAGCCCTAATGGTAAGTGGTAAACATTTGTAGTGTTTTTGAGCTAGATCATTAAGATCTTCAGATGGAGCTACGATCAGATAGTCTAAATGTTTCATCAATTTCTTATCCGTTTTTATCTCTACACCTTTTGTATTTTTTATAATTTGATTAATCCGGTCTAATCTTTCTATATCTGATTGCAATCCATCGGCAAACAAAGCATCAAGCGTATATCCTGCTATCTTTTCAAAAGAAGGGTATCGATCATGATGATCAGAAGTTGGCAATCTCTCACCAGTCTCATGGGTACTCACAATTAATAGCTTTTCAGCACCTAGTCTAATCGCTGGTGACAATGGAGTGGCTTGCCTCATTGCCCCGTCTCCATAATATTCATTATCGATTTGGACAGCAGGAAAAATAAGTGGTAGAGCAACACTAGCCATCAAATGATCTACATTAATCTTGGTTGCTTTACCCTCTCGAAGAAATCGTTGCCAATTAGTGCTGACATTGCTGGATTGGAAAAAAGTACAGGATTTTCTAGATTTGTAACTTGCTGATGTAATTGCTAAAGATTCAAAATTAGATTGATTCAGGTTCTCTTCAATATTTGAAAATTGGATATGCTCTTTTATAAGTTTTCTTAAAGGTTGATTATCAAGCAAGGATTTAGGATTGGAAATTAAAAACCCCCCCGAAATAATAGTGAGAAACCAGAGAATGCTACTCCTAAGCATCGTTAAGGGATCAGTTCTATAGACCTGATTTATTTCAAAATTAGCCCAAACATCAATTAGATGTGCGATGCTGCTTTGATGAAACTTATTCGCTTCTGCTGCGAGCAAAGCCGCATTGATGCTACCGGCGGAAGTTCCACTAATGACCTTGAAAGGAAATTGTGTTCCGTTGTGAAGAATTGCTGAAATAGCTTTGAGCACACCTACCTGATAAGCTGCTCTTGCGCCTCCTCCCGGTAAAATCAAACCAATTTTTTTAACGAGTCTATTATCTGACATAAATTAGAATATAATCGTGAAGCATCTTATTTTATAACGTAATATTATTTTATACGTTTTTATGGAGAACGGAATGCATAAGAAAATTATTAGACTGTTAATCTCATTGATCTGTCCTTTTCTGATCATTGGACCATCTCTGGCTGATATCAATATTGGCCAAAAAGCACCAACTTTTAATCTACAGGACCAAAACGGTACGTGGCATAAGCTTGAAGACTATAAGGGCCAATGGGTGGTATTATACTTTTATCCAAAAGACGGCACACCAGGCTGCACTACTGAGGCATGTAATTTCAGAGATAATATTTTTGAATTTCAAAAACTGAATACCCAAATATTAGGCGTCAGTTTGGATAATGTTAAATCTCATCAAGAATTTAGCGAAAAGTACAGTCTTCCATTTCCTATTCTTGCCGACGTAGATAAGAGTTGTGCGGAGAATTATGGCGTTTTAGGGAAGTTTATGCTGATGACAATCGCTAAACGCCAATCATTTATCATCAATCCAGATGGTGAAATTGTTAAACATTATAAAAAAGTCGATTCAGATATTCACTCTGCAGAAGTAATTAATGATTTGAAGCAACTAGGTAGCTAATTTTCATTGATTTGATGACTATCAAAATACCTTCCTAGCTTAAAAGCTAGTAGAGACCATGCAGAAGCAATCACGGCACCAACAAATGCAATCGATGCCAACCCGAATCCCAACAATTGAGTCAGACCTGTAAAGGCCCACGCCCAAAAAATATCTCCACCTCGATAAACTACAACATCGATGACACTTTTTGCCTTAAAACGGGTATCTCTGTCTACGGTTGTAAATAACATTTCTCTGCCTGGCTTAGTCACTGCATATTCTCCTGCTCTCCTTACAACTTGTAATCCGACAACAGCCCAAAGCATTGGTGATAAGGTAACCAGCAACAATCCTACAATAATAATCATTGGCACCAAAGGCAAAGTAACACTCAGTCCAAATCTAGTGACCAAACGACCGGTGCCAAACATTGCCGTCAAAACCGCCAAAACATTTACCGCCAAATCCATGCCAGCCCATATTTGAGTCCTTGTATCTTGATCGATACTCGCCAAGATATTTTTCAGCTCAAAATAAACAAAGGTACTAATCCCAGAATAGAGAACGATAAACAAGCCAATGCCCAAGAGGACAGGGGTAGTGGCAAAGGTTTTGAATCCTGCAAGAATATTCGAACCCATTGGTTGCTCATTAAACTCGGAAGCAGTAGTGTTTTGTAGTTCCGCTACTCTTATTTTTTCAAGATGAAAAACTATAGCAATCGGTATCAGTAACATACTTGCGGAAATCAAAATCAAACTGTCGGAGCCAGCTACTCCGGCAAGTGCCAAAGCAATAATCGGTCCAAATATGGCCCCAAGACTACTGCCAGATGCAATAAAACCGAAGAGTCTTTTTGCCTGTTCCTTATTATAGGTATCGGCCATAAAGCTCCAAAATACAGAAATATTGAGCAGGCTGAACACACTGACCCAAATATAGAATATTTGGTTGATTAGATTTAAATCGGGAAAGAACTGAATCAACAGAAATAGTAGTAAAAAAGTTAGTGCAAAGAATCCGTAAACACTGGGGACCAAGAACTTAAATTTTATTTTCGAACATGCAAAACCATATAGTGATACCACAATAAAACTAATGAGGAAAGTAAACGTCCAGATCGTACTCAATTCTACATCGGTCCAGTCACTGGACATAGCGTCACGCACAGGACGGAGAATGTAATAGGATGCCAAAATAGTAAAGACAAAAGCGAAGGACAAGAATACGGCTTTGATCTCATGGGCCTCAACCTTGGTTGCTTTGGTAAACAGAGCGAAAAATCTGAGTAGCATTTTATTTCTCCTTAGCTTTTAGTGTGCCTAGATATTACTTCCAATGAAAGGAGTGTGCCACTTTTAATGAACTCTAGAAAGGCGCCTCCACCGCTTGAAATATAATCGATAGAATCCTTAATCCCATATTTTTCTAGTACTGCAACAGTATCACCCCCACCGACAAGGGTATAACTATTATTCTCTGCTACAGCCAGTGCCAATGCTTCGGTACCTCCACTGAACTGGTCTATTTCAAACACGCCCAACGGACCGTTCCAAATGATAGTTCTAGCAGAGTCTATAATAGACTTATATACTTCTGCGGTCTTTGGACCGATGTCGAGAACTTGATCGTCCTTTTCTATATCGACCACACTTTTCTTGACTGCTTCAGACTCAGGAGATAATTTTTTTGCAACCGTAACATCGTCAGGGAGGGGTATATTGACTTTGTTACTCTTAAGAATATTTCCCGCCATTGCAATCATGTCTTTTTCAATCAGTGAATTACCCGTCTCTATCCCGGCAGCAGCTAAAAAAGTGTTGGCAATACCCCCACCAACAATGATGTGATCGCAAATGCCAGCTAGTGTTTCAATAACTCCCAGTTTAGATGAAACCTTGGCTCCTCCAATAATTGCCACTAAAGGTCTCTCAGGTGCCTGCATGGCTTTGCTCAATGATTCAATTTCCGAGGTCAATAAGGGTCCGGCACACACTGTTTGCACAAAAGTGATAACTCCATAGGTAGTGGCATGTTTTCTGTGGGCTGTACCAAAAGCATCCATCACATAGACATCACACAAGGATGCTATTTGTTTAGATAATGCCTCGCTGTTGGATGTTTCGCCTTCATGAAATCTCACGTTCTCACAGACAACGATACCATTGTCAATATCCGGTATTGATTCAATCCAGTTGGGTTCAAAGTGAACTTGTTGACCACTTAGCTGTGCTAGCTTTTCAGCTACTGGTTGTAGGGAATCAATTGCTTTCAGCGCCCCTGGATCAGGTCTACCCAAATGCGATAGAATAATCACTTTCCCTCCCTGCTCTTGGGCTGCCAAAATGGTTGGAATCGCAGCTTCTATTCTCGCATCACTGGTAATCTGACCATTTTCTATGGGTACATTAAGATCCAATCTGAGCATGGTCTTTTGCCCCTGAAGATCAAGGTCTTTCATTTGAGGGAATATCATTTCGACCCTCGCTATTGGGTTAGCTGGCGTTCATTAATGCCAATGTGGTATCCAGCATTCGGTTGGAGAAACCCCATTCATTGTCATACCATGAGCAAACTTTCACTAAAGTGCCCTCTTGGACTTTGGTCATGGTTGCATCGTAAGTCGATGAAGCTGGATTGTGATTGAAATCAACTGAAACCAGAGGACCATCGCTGTAGTCCAAAACATTTTTTAATGGACCGGATACAGCTACTTTGATCACCTCATTGATCTCCTCGATCATTGTCGGTCTAGACGCAATAAAACTAAGATCAACCAAGGATACATTGATAGTGGGCACCCTGATTGAAAAGCCATCGAGTTTTCCTTGAAGTTCCGGCAATACTAAACCTACTGCTGATGCGGCTCCAGTTTTGGTCGGAATCATGGATTGAGTTGCTGAACGAGCTCTTCTAAGATCCTTGTGGAGAACATCGGTTAGCACCTGATCGTTAGTGTATGCATGTATGGTGGTCATAATTCCACTTTCGATTCCAATCGCTTGATGGAGTGGCAACGCCAAAGGAGCAAGACAATTGGTGGTACAGGAAGCATTGGAAATAATCTCATGTTCCTTGGAGAGCGTATGGTGATTCACACCATAAACAATAGTGGCATCAATGTCTGTACCAGCCGGTGCCGAAATTACAACTTTTTTAGCCCCAGCTTTTAGATGTTTGCTTGCCAGTTCCCGTGTTCTAAAAAATCCGGTGCATTCGAGTACCACTTCCACTCCCAAATCCTGCCATGGAAGTTTCTCAGGATCTCTTTCTGAAAAAACTTGAATTTGTTTGCCGCCAATCACTAGACAATCGTCATTAACCTCAACATCGAAAGGAAAGATACCATGAGCCGTATCATACTTGGTCAGATAGGCATTGCTTTCAGCATCACCAAGATCATTGATTGCCACAATTTCCAATGCATTGGTCTTGTCACCTTCAAACAAAGCTTTTAAGATATTCCTGCCAATCCTGCCGTAGCCGTTAATCGCAATTTTTACTGCCATCCCAATCTCCTCATTTATTTTTCAATCATAGTCATTAATTGTTGGTACACATTGTCATCTGAAAATCCGAAATGTTCAAATAGTTCTGGTGCAGGGGCGGACTTGCCAAAAGAATCCATCCCGATGACGATCCCTTTCGGGCTTCGATATTGACTCCATCCACTGGCTTTAGAGGCTTCAATAATCATCACTTTTTCAAAACCTTCAGGTACAACACAGTACTGATATGTCTCCGGTTGCAGTTCAAAAATATCCAAACATGGCATGGAAACCACCCTGACCTGATGACCATTTTGTGCCGCTTTACTGGCAGCATTCATGGCAAGCTGTATTTCTGATCCAGTGGCGATAATGACTGCATCCAATGAATCATTCTCCTCCTGATGTAAAATATAACCACCGCATAAAATATTTTGTAGTTGCTCTGGAGATCTTTGATATTGTGGCAATGACTGTCTGGTCAGGATCAGTGCGGAAGGACTAGTTCTACACTGAATCGCAGACTGCCAAGCCACGGCGGTCTCGGTCGTATCGCAAGGACGCCATACGTTCAACCCAGGTATCAATCTTAGGCTGGGGATGTGTTCAATGGGCTGATGGGTGGGTCCGTCTTCGCCCAACCCAATTGAGTCATGGGTAAAAATATGGATCACGCCTAGTTCCATCATCGCTGCCATACGCAATGCATTTCTAGAATAATCTGCAAAAGTCAAGAATGTGCCACCATAAGGAATCATACCTCCATGCAAACTCATACCATTCATGATCGCTGCCATTCCAAATTCTCTGACCCCGTAAAACACATAGTTACCATTCGTATCATCCGGAGTAATGGCTTTTGAGGTCTGATGATAAGTACAATTTGAACCAGTTAAATCAGCAGAACCTCCAAGGAGTTCTGGAAAATCTCTTGCCAATGCATTTAATACAATCAAGGAAGACTTTCTGGTTGCAACTGGATCATCATTGGTTTGCAAATCCTCAATCAGTTCTTGTAGACCGTCGAATCTTACACTTGAAAAATCAGGGTTCAGTCTACTCTCTAAATCATTGCCTTGTTCCGGAAAATCTGATGTGTATGCCTTGAGTAAATCGACCCAAGCTGTTTCGACTGTAGCACCTCGTTGAGATGCATCCCACGCATTTTTAATTTGTTCCGGAATTTCAAATGGATCGTATTCCCAGTTGAGTGCTTTTCTCACCTCACTAATTTCTTCATCGCCTAAAGGAGCTCCATGGGTGTCTGCAGTGCCAGCTTTATTAGGAGAACCAAAACCGATAATGGTTTTACAGGCAAGAATTGAAGGTTTACCAGTTTCTGCTTGTGCCGCTTTGATTGCTTGTTTAATCTCCTCTGGATTGTGTCCATCAATGCCGTCGATCACGTGCCAACCATAAGCTTCAAACCTTTTTGCTACATCTTCTGCAAACCATCCTGCTACATCACCATCAATGGAAATACCATTGTCGTCATAAAAACAAATCAACTTACCTAGTTTCAGGGTTCCTGCAAGTGAACAGGCTTCGTGTGAAACACCTTCCATCAAACAACCATCACCTGTAAAAACGTAAGTAAAATGATCGATCACATTATATTGCTCCTGGTTATATTTACTGGCAAGTACCTTTTCTGCCAAGGCCATTCCAACAGCATTTGCGATACCCTGACCCAAGGGACCTGTGGTAGTTTCAATACCAAGATCTAGGTCAAGCTCAGGGTGTCCTGGGGTTTTTGAATCGAATTGCCTGAAGTTTTTTAGGTCATCGATAGAAAGATTGTAACCACTCAAATGTAACAGTGAATAAAGCAACATAGAACCGTGTCCGTTGGATAAAACAAAACGATCTCTATTCGACCAAAAAGGATTGTTGGGATTATGTCTTAGGAACTCATTCCATAATACTTCTGCGATATCAGCCATACCCATTGGCATACCGGGATGACCAGAGTTTGCTTTTTGAACAGCATCACAGGAGAGCATTCTTATTGCATTGGCTAATATTTGTTTTTCGATGTTAATTCCTTATTTGATTTAACACTAAATTAAGTAATTTTATCGTATACACAAAAATATAAAAATTATTTTCTACTACTTTAAAAAACTAGTCGCAAGAATTTTCATAGTAATCATATACCTTAATAAACACTTATTGCTATAATCATTTCCTTTTAAATTATTAATAATGTAAATATTGAGATACATATGAGTGAAGCTTCATATTTAATGACTTCAGAATCAGTAGGCGAAGGACATCCTGATAAGATGGCTGACCAAATATCGGATGCAATTTTGGATGCCATCCTAAATGAAGACAAAGGATGCAGAGTGGCAGTGGAAACCTTAGTCAAAACTGGTCTTGTGGTTCTAGCTGGAGAAATAACCACTTCTGCTGAAGTGGATTACGAATCCATAGCAAGGGATACGATTAAACAAATTGGATACGACAAAGAAGAATTAGGTTTCGATCACAAATCTTGTAAAGTTTTATCAGCAATCAGTAAACAATCTCCAGATATTGCCATGGGAGTTGATAGAGATTCAAAAGAAAATCAGGGTGCTGGAGACCAAGGTCTGATGTTTGGCTATGCCACAAATGAAACAACTGAATTAATGCCAACAACTATTATGCTGTCTCATCAATTAGTTAAAAAACAATCTCAAGTTAGGAAAAGTAACAAATTGCAGTGGCTCAGACCTGATGCAAAAAGCCAAGTCACCGTAACATTTAATAGTGGTAAACCTGAGTTTATTGATACCGTTGTATTATCAACTCAGCATGATGAAAATATCAGCATGGATGAAATTAGAAGTGGAGTGATGGAGCACATCATTCAACCCACTCTCCCGGTAAATCTTGTTACGAATGACACAAAATTCTTAATCAATCCAACGGGTAGTTTTGTCATTGGCGGCCCCGTTGGTGATTGCGGTCTCACTGGTAGAAAAATTATTGTCGATACCTATGGCGGTATGGCACGACACGGAGGGGGAGCATTTTCTGGGAAAGATCCGTCAAAAGTAGATAGATCTGCAGCTTATGCGGCAAGATATGTGGCAAAAAATATAGTCGCGGCAGAGCTTGCCGACCGATGTGAAGTTCAAGTCTCCTACGCAATTGGGGTTGCAAAACCAACTTCAGTGAGAATTAAGACTTTTGATACTGAAAAAATCAGCAAAGAAAAAATTACTGCGCTGGTTGATGAGCACTTTGATTTGACCCCCTTTGGCATCATGAATATGCTTGATTTACTCCAACCCATATACCAAAAAACAGCAGCTTATGGTCATTTTGGCAGAGAAGATGAAGACTTCCCGTGGGAAAAAACTAATAAAGCTGAAGATTTAAAAAGCCATTCTAGTTTATAATTGTTTGATTAAAAATATTCTGAGGACTAACCATGGTTGAACTAGCAAGAAATAGAGACGAAGATTTTAAAATCGCTGATATGAGTTTAGCTGAATGGGGCGAGAAGGAAATTATGATCGCAGAGACTGAAATGCCTGGATTAATGAGCCTCAGAGAAGAATTTGGATCACAAAAACCACTAAAAGGGACCAGAATCGCAGGCTGCTTGCATATGACCATTCAAACAGCTGTTCTTATTGAAACACTGATTGAATTGGGTGCCGATATCAGATGGTCCTCTTGTAATATTTTCTCAACACAAGATCATGCAGCTGCAGCACTTGCAGCTAAAGGGATTCCTATTTTCGCATGGAAAGATGAAACGGAAGAAGAATATTGGTGGTGTGTGGAACAAACAATTCATGGACCAGATGACTGGACCCCCAATATGCTCTTAGATGACGGTGGTGATCTGACTCTGGTGATGCATGAAAAATATCCTGAATTGCTTAAGAACGTCAAAGGAGTATCTGAAGAAACAACCACGGGCGTGAAAAGACTCTATGACATGGAAAAGGACTCGACTCTGCTGTGTCCAGCAATCAACGTCAATGATTCGGTGACAAAATCGAAATTTGACAATCTTTATGGATGCCGAGAATCTTTGGTGGATGGTATCAAACGAGCAACGGACGTCATGGTTGCAGGTAAGATTGCAATTGTTGCAGGCTATGGAGACGTCGGTAAAGGCTGTGCCCAAAGTCTCAGTGCACTTGGTGCAACTGTTTGGGTGACGGAAATAGATCCTATCTGTGCCCTGCAAGCTGCTATGGAAGGATATCGTGTGGTAACTATGGATGATGCCTGTTCACAAGCAGATATTTTTGTAACAGCGACTGGCAATTATCATGTTATCAATAAAACACATATGGAGCAGATGAAAGATCAGTCCATTGTTTGTAATATTGGTCATTTTGACAATGAAATTGATGTCGACTGTCTCCAAAAATTAGAATGGATTAACATTAAACCCCAGGTCGATCATATTGTTTTCCCCGATGGAAAAAGACTGATTTTGCTAGCAGAGGGAAGACTGGTTAACTTAGGATGTGCCACAGGACATCCAAGTTTTGTTATGTCCAATTCATTTACAAATCAAACACTGGCTCAAATCGAATTGTGGCAAAATCAAGACAAGTACGAAAACAAAGTTTATGTTTTACCCAAGGCACTCGATGAAAAGGTGGCACGTCTGCACTTAGATAAAATCGGTGTCCAGTTAACGCAATTGACCAAAGAACAGGCTGATTATATTGGCGTTTCAAAAGAAGGTCCCTACAAAGCAGATTACTACCGATATTGATTATGTACTGATATTTTTGGTTCTTTCTTGATTAGCATAATACAAATCACGGACCCGCATTTAACAAGACACAAAAATACTGAAATCAAATCATGCAACACTAACTCTTCCTTTGAGAGGGTTCTACAGAATGTTGTAAGCAATGAACAAATAGATTTTATTATCGTATCTGGTGATATTTCCGACGATGGTAGTAGGGAAAGTTACCAGTTTTATAAAAACACACTTGAATCATTAAAAAAACCATTCGTCTCCATTCCTGGAAACCATGACAATAAAGATAATTTTAAACTCGTCTTTCAAAAAGACTTTCCTAACATTTCATGCATACCGTTATCAGATGAATGGGGGTTAATAACCTTGGACAGTTCAGTAGATGACGAAGAAGGAGGTGTGTTAACCGACAAGCAAATCAAAACAGCCCAGGATCTGATCGAGGCTAGTTTGCATAAAAACCTGATTCTTTGTTTACATCATCAACCGATTAATATGGGATTTTGGATTGATGAAATAGGATTACAAAATAAGGATCAATTTCTTTCATTGATTTTAGATCAACCAAAGGTGAAAGCAGTAGTTTGGGGACATGTCCATCATGAGTATCAAACCACTCTGGGTTCAATTCTATTCATGTCAACCCCTTCAACATGCTATCAATTTGGGGAGGACGAAACTAATCAATCAAGACAAAAACCTGGGTATAGAAAAATTTATTTATATGACTTGGGAAAGCTGACGACGCAAGTAGTACGAATCAATTGACATGCCTATTGTTGTGAGTTTTCTCTGATCAGTTTCAAAAGCGGCTCTAAGTAATTCAATCTCAGTAGTGGGTCATTCAGTTCCAGACATTTTTGTTTGTCCTCTATTTTCAAAGGCAAAATCTCTGCAAAACGGAAACTCACCCAGGATGCGCTTTCAAACTGTTTATCTAGATCATCAAATAGATCTATATCTTCCAAAATAGCCTCAAGAAGTCTGATCATGTTATCGAAATGAGGTGGGGCTTTGAAATCCTTTTCCTGTTCCAAAATATTTATATCAGCAATATTTAAGCCGTCTTCTTTTTTTGAAAGAGAGATCAATTCAAATTTATTGCTACCAATTACAGTGATATTGAGCAGACCATCTTTATCCTGACTCCAATCAATTATTGAAGCTAAAGTTCCAATGTTATAAGTTTCGTACATGCCTGGTTGTATAACTTCTTTGCTTAGCACTACTCCAAACTCTGTATTAGAACGTAAACAACTACTTACCATGTCTAAATACCTGGGTTCAAAAATTCTCAATGGGATCCTAGAAGCAGGAAATAAGACTGTTCTAAGTGGGAAGATAGGTGTATTTTGCTCTGACATTCAGAAAATCTCTCCCAGATAAATCACTTTTTTTTCAAAACGTTGCTAATCCTCATAGAATCGCTATTCGTCATAATAATAAGAGAATCACCCGGTTTTATTTTACTTTGTACTTGATCAGGTAAATCAACAAGAGTTTTCAAAATAGCAACGTTCTCTATTTCTGCAAACTCCTCTCTAATATCCCATTGAATATTTCCAGAATTCAATATCCATGCATAATCAACATCAACGAAGGACTTTTTGAGTTCTGATTTTAAACTTCCTTTTTTCATGGTATTACTTGCCAATTCAACAACTGCATAAAGGCTAGATGAGTCTAATGTGGACTTAACTGCTGCAATAGAAGCTTTAATGGATGTAGGGTGATGAGCAAAATCATCAAAAAGATCAATTTCCGAGAACTGACCTAAATATTCCAATCTCCTTTTAACTCCAGTGAATTTTTTTGCACCAACTATTAAGTCTTTAGGTTTTAATTCAAAATTTGAAAGCACAGCAATTGCAGCTGTTAGGTTCATCATATTATGCTTCCCTAATAATTGAAGCTGCATTTGATCGATCTTTTCATCGTTACAAAATAAATTGTACTGACCTAGATCATCTTCAATACAAGCCCATTTTGTTCTCTGATCCATCTTAGATGAAAAATAATCAATACCAGACCAAACTCCCATTTTAAAAAGTTGTTGGATATTATGATCATCTCGATTAGCAACAATTGTTGTATTTGGTGACAAAGTTCTTAGCAATTGGTGGAATTGCCATATGATTTGATCTGTATCCTTGAAAATATCTGCATGATCAAATTCAATGTTATTAATTAATAAGACATCCGGTTGGTAATGTATAAATTTAGATCGTTTATCAAAAAATGCTGTGTCATATTCATCGGCCTCAATAATAAAGATTGGGTCTCTTCCGATATTTGATGACCTTTTTAAATCCTTGGACACTCCCCCAATTAAAAACCCTGGATCGATTCCTATCTCTTTTAGTAAAAAAGTAATTAAACTCGCCGTTGTGGTTTTGCCATGCGTTCCACTTATTGCAATAACTTTTTTATTGATTAAAACATTTTCTTTCAACCACAGCGGTCCGGAAGTATAGGCTAAGCCTTGCCTCAATATTTCTTCAATAATAGGCATACCCCTGCTCATAACATTGCCTATGACAATTAGATCCGGCTTCTGCTGTAATTGTTCAATATCATAATTTGGAATGACTTCTATATTTAAATCTTCCAACTGGTCGCTAATCGGAGGGTATGCGTTCAGATCTGAACCAGTCACTTTGAATCCTAAATCTTTTGCTAACACAGCCAAACTGCCCATAAATGTGCCGCAAATTCCCAAGATGTGTATATGCATAATCTTTTAGGTAACGGTTAGGGAAGTTGAAATCATGAAATTAATAAATGAATACATTAGAGCTAATCCTATGCCGATGGCTCTACTTTTTGAAGTTGCCCTAGAGTAAATGTGCCCCATTACCAAGACAGACCAAATCGCTATGATCAGTATAACTATACTCAATAGTGCAGGCATTGGTAATTCGGCAGTGATTTGTAATTCATCTGAGGAGGTTAACTGCTCTAAATAGGGTGCATAAGAAAGTATGAATGGGCTTAGTATGAAATTAAACAGTGTCCCAGTTCCAAAGAGTGCTGTTAAACTTTGTCTAAATCGTTCCAGTTTTCCTGATAACTGGAGAATAGCTCGGAGCCAAATTATTAAAAGTACCGTGTCAAGAAACAACAACTGAAAAAAGAGACTTACCGCCCCTCCATACATCTTAAAACCAACTAGAACTTGAGAAAGTAGAAAAAAAATAAAAGTCACGACTAATAGAAAATTGGAATCAGGAACCTCTTCAGGTCCAGACTTTCTCAAAATAATATTCCAAAATACTGTCAATAATTTAATCATAAAATAGGAATTTCATTATAATTGTTCAACGAAAGAATTTATGAAAAAAATAAAAAATTTACCAAACTTTCTAGAAACACAAGAGTCAATAACTAGTTTTGCCTCCTCTATTTTAAATACAGATAGAATTGGCATAGATACAGAATTTATCAGAACAAGAACTTTCTTCCCTAAACTTTGTTTGCTGCAAATTTCATCTGAACAGCATTCGATTTGTATTGATGTACTAAAAAAGAACAATTTAACATTAATCTGGAAAGAAATTTTTGACCCCAATAAATTAAAAATACTTCATTCTGCCAGGCAAGACCTAGAAATCTTTTATTTGATTAATAAAAAAATACCTCCGAATATATTTGATACACAAATTGCTGCGTCACTGCTTGGCTATTCTTCTCAGATTGGCATCAAACAACTACTGAAACAAGAACTCGATATTGAAATTAATAAAACAGAAACAAGAAGCGACTGGTCTAAAAGACCTCTAAATGCAAAACAAATACAATATGCAATAGAAGATGTGAAACACCTTGTTAGCTTACATAGTGTTTTGAAAAAGAAATTAATAGATAAGGGACGCTACGATTGGGTATTGGAAGATTCTTCAAAAATTATGTCAAATCCAAAAGATTTTTTTGATCCACACCACTCTTGGAAAAGAATCTCAGAAATAAAAAACCTTAGAAAAAAGTATCAGAATTTAGCGGTAAAACTAGCAATTTGGAGAGAAACAACAGCAATGGAAATTGACCTACCTAGACAATGGGCTTTAAATGATAAATCTTTGATAAAAATTGCCAAAACAAAACCAAATTCATTAGACCAGTTTAATAGACTTAGCATTGACACCAGCAATTTAAAAATAATACATCAAGAACAAATACTAAACATAATTAGTCAGGATTTAAATGCCACAGACAAATCAAGAACTCTTAAGCAAAAAAAGAGGAAATTACACCTAGATCCAAATCTGTTAAAGAATTTTAGAAAATGTATTGATGAAAAAGCCCTTGAATTAAATATCCCATCAGATATTTTAGCTTCGAAAAAGGATTGCTTATCCATGCTGAATGACACTAATAACTCAAGATTACTAAATGGTTGGCGAAAAAAAGTTATTGGGGCAAGACTGTTAAAACTTCTAGGTAATAACTAAGTTTGTAAACCTATTGCTTGGGTTAATCGTGTATATACGACTTCAATCCCACCATTCCCATCAACGACTTTAAGGAGTCCATCAGATTGATAATAATCAATCAAAGGTTCAGTTTGCTTCTTATAGACATTAATTCTGTTAGTAATCGATTCTAAATTATCGTCAGTTCTCTGAATTAATTCACCTCCCGCTTCAATACATTCATCAATTTCAGATTGTTTGGAAAAATATATATTGATGGTTTTGCCTGTTTTGGAGCATATCCGACGTCCAGAAAGCCGCTTGATTAGGATCTCTGAGTCTACGTCTATTAGCACTGTACAATCGAGCTGTAAATCCATAATATTGAGTAATGCTTTCAATGATTCTGCTTGGTTGATATTTCTCGGGTAACCATCAAGCACAAAACCATATCGGCTAGAATTATCGGATAATGATTCTTTTATTAGTTCGAGCACTATCTCGTCCGATACCAGATCTCCGGCATCCATGATTGCTTTTGCCTTTTTACCTATATCACTACCATCAACAATTGCCTGCCTCAATAAATTTCCAGTTGAAATTTGTGGTAAATCGAAATCATGTGTCAATTTCTCTGCTTGAGTTCCTTTACCCGACCCTGGAGCTCCTAACAAAATTATCTTCATAAAGTTATCCCAACGATTCTATGTGGCAATATAGTGTTAATAGAATTAATCTACCGCTATCATATATAAACAGTAAAGATATGGAAAAGAAAATGGCGAATAAAAACGGATTCTATGCACAATCTGGAGGGGTTACTGCTGTCATTAATGCTAGCGCATGTGGCTTGATTCAGACTGCCAGAAAACATCACCAGCAGATAGGTAAAATCTATGCTGGTAGAAACGGTATACTCGGTGCCTTACAAGAGGAATTGATTGATACAAGCCTAGAAAGTGATCAGGATATTGATAATCTGCAATACACTCCAGGTGGAGCCTTTGGTTCAGCGCGTTATAAATTAAAAAGCTTTGAGGAAAATCAAAAAGAATATAAACGGCTAATAGAAGTTTTCAAAGCACACAATATAGGCTATTTCTTCTATAACGGCGGTGGTGATTCTATGGATACTGCCTTAAAAGTTTCCCAAATAGGAAAAAAAATGAATTTTCCCATTACATCAGTTGGTATTCCAAAAACAGTGGACAATGATTTACCAATCACTGACACATGTCCTGGGTTTGGCTCGGTGGCAAAATACATTGCAGTATCCACACATGAAGCTAGCCTGGATGTGTTGTCGATGGCTGAAACTTCCACAAAAGTATTCATACTAGAAGTCATGGGTCGTCATGCTGGCTGGATTGCAGCTGCTTCTGGATTGATAGCAAACCAAGAAAACGAACCACCACATATTATCCTATTTCCAGAAGTTCCATTTGAGAAAAAGAACTTTTTGAAATATGTTGATAAGTCTGTAAAAGATAATGGCTACTGCGTGATTGTTGCAAGTGAGGGAGCACGTTATAAGAATGGAAAATTCTTAGCTGATGCTGGAACCAAAGACTCTTTTGGTCATAAACAACTCGGAGGTGTAGCTCCAATAATTGCCTCGATAGTTAAGGATTCACTAGGCTACAAATATCATTATGCTATTGCAGACTATCTCCAGCGATCTGCTAGACACTTAGCATCCGAAACAGATCTAAAGCAAGCATATTCTGTAGGTGAAGCTGCAGTTAAAATTGCAATCAAAGGTGAAAAATCAAAGATGGTAACTATCGATAGAGTATCAGACAAACCTTATAAGTGGAAAATAGGATCTGTGCCTCTTGCAGAAGTAGCCAATAATGAAAAGATGATGCCAAAGGAATTTATAACTAAAAATGGTTTCGGAATTACTGATGCATGCAAAACATACATGCTACCTTTAATTAAAGGCGAGGCCTACCCAAGCTACAAGAACGGTCTCCCTGTCTTTGCCAAGTTAAAAAATAAATTAGTTGAAAAGAGGTTAAATAAAAAATTTATGGTATGATCCTCAAAAAATTTTTTATCCCTTTTATAAAATAACAAACACATTCTTAAATTTCAGGAGTAAACAATGAGTGAAGCCATCGCATTATGGATAGCATTAACCGCTTCAGTTACAGCTATAGTTGTTGGAATCGTATTCTCTTTAGGCATTCTAAAAGAATCTGATGGAAATGAACGAATGAAAGAGATAGCTGGTGCAATTCAAGAAGGTGCCACCGCTTATTTAAATAGACAGTATTTAACTATAGGAATTGTAGGAGTAGTAATTTTTATATTGCTAGGTTTTGGAGTAGATTGGTTAAGTGCTATTGGATTTCTTATTGGTGCTGTCTTTTCAGCACTCGCAGGATATGTTGGAATGAATATATCAGTTCGGGCAAACGTCAGAACTGCTCAAGCAGCCTATAGTGGAATGAGTTCAGCTTTATCAGTCGCTTTTAGGGGTGGCGCAGTAACAGGACTTTTAGTAGTTGGTTTGGGTTTACTAGGGATTAGCGGTTATTATTTGATGCTCACATCAGGTCTATTGGGTCACGAATATAGAACTGATGAAAGTCTCCATGCATTAATAGGATTAGCTTTTGGTGGTTCTTTAATATCGATTTTTGCTCGTTTGGGAGGAGGCATTTTTACTAAAGGAGCAGACGTCGGTGCAGATTTGGTTGGGAAAATTGAGGCGGGTATCCCTGAAGATGACCCCAGAAATCCAGCGGTCATTGCAGATAATGTCGGAGATAATGTTGGGGATTGTGCTGGGATGGCAGCAGACCTTTTCGAAACCTATGCAGTCACTATTATTGCAACCATGCTACTGGGAAGCCTACTTTTCAGCGGTCAGGAAGCTACTAACGCGGTGATATATCCATTAATGCTAGGGTCCGTCTCCATAGTTGCATCGGTAATTGGGATGCTTTTTGTTAAGTCTAAAGAGGGCGGTAGTGTAATGGGAGCACTTTATAAAGGTGTTATTGTTTCCGGAATTATCGCTGCAATTGCCTTTTATCCTGTGACTGTTAATTATATGAATATGTCAATTGACTTATGGTATGCCTCACTAATTGGTCTAGGTTTGACTGCTTTTATGGTCTTTGTAACTGAGTACTACACATCAACCGAGTACAGTCCAGTTCAAAAAATTGCTGAGGCTTCTAAGACAGGTCATGCCACAAACATAATCGCTGGGCTAGGTGTCTCAATGAAAGCCACCGCCTTACCTGTAATAGCAGTTTGTCTGAGTATTTGGGGAGCTTATGAGTGTGCTGAGCTTTATGGTATTGCTATAGCTGCTACCTCAATGCTTTCTTTAACCGGGATGATTGTCGCTTTAGATGCCTTTGGTCCTATTACAGACAATGCAGGTGGCATTGCCGAGATGGCCGAATTACCTTCAGAAATTAGAGGGATCACAGACCCTCTTGATGCGGTTGGAAATACCACAAAAGCCGTAACTAAAGGTTATGCTATAGGATCTGCTGGCCTTGCAGCTCTGGTCTTGTTTGCAGATTTTATCAACAACTTACCAGAAGGCACAGAAGTCAAATTCAGTCTCCAAGATCCTGCGGTGATAATAGGTCTGTTTATAGGGGGCATGGTACCCTATTTATTTGGAGCCATGGCTATGGAAGCTGTTGGTAGGGCTGCTGGATCAGTTGTCGATGAGGTAAGACGACAATTCAAAGAAATTCCTGGAATAATGGATGGTACCAATAAGCCTGACTATTCAAAAGCAGTCGACCTTCTTACAAAATCAGCGATCAAAGAAATGATTATTCCGTCAATGTTACCTGTAGTAGTTCCTGTTGCGCTTGCTCTAATCATGAACGTTATGATGCCTGAGGATGGAGGTATAAGAGCTCTTGGGGGATTGCTTATCGGAACAATTGTCACCGGGATTTTTGTGGCAATCTCAATGACTGTTGGTGGCGGAGCTTGGGACAATGCAAAAAAATATATTGAAGATGGAAATGTAGGAGGCAAAGGAACTGAAGCTCATAATGCTTCGATAACCGGAGATACTGTCGGCGATCCATATAAAGATACTGCAGGACCTGCGATAAATCCGTTAATAAAAATTATAAATATAGTCGCACTGCTTTTGATTACGGTACTTTAAGAAAGTTATACCAAAGTTACGATTTGTTACACCAATCACTTGTAAGAATTAGTCCGACTATATAACCTAGAGCTTCTCAAAGAATCTGATTCTTATGAGGGCTGAGAATAACTGATAAAATCGAAAAATTATCCAAGAAAAATGGACAATAAAATCACCAAAATCATATCGATAATAACTGTTCTTATAATGCCAGTTATTGCCAATGGAGCTTCTCTGATGGATATCTATGCAGATGCATTGATTAACGACCCTCGATTGAAAGAAGCTTATGCCAACAAAGAAGCAATTATTGAATCTAAACCGCAAGCAAGAAGTTTACTGTTACCACAAATATCTGCATCCGGAACTTATTCCGATACCAATACTGACGGCAGTAGTACTTTTCAACAAAGAATTGTGGATCCTATTTCTGGTGATTTTATAGTCATGACCAACACAACTGAATTTGACCAGGAAGCAGACGGCCTGCAATGGGATATCACTTTGAGGCAAAACATCATTGATCCTGGCGCATGGATGACGGTAAAAAAAGCAAATAAAATCGTTGCTCAAGCTGAAGCAGATTATTTGGCAGCAGAACAAGATTTAATGTTAAGAGTGTGCAGTGCTTATTTTGATGTTCTGGCTGCTCAGGACACACTGGAATCACAACAAGCTGCAAGGACAGCAATAGAGAAACAACTTGACCAAGCAAAGAAAAGATTTGAAGTTGGCTTGATAGCTATTACCGATGTCCAAGAAGCCCAAGCAGCATTCGATCAATCTGTTGCAAATGAAATTTCAGCAAAAAGACAACTGGCAACTGCTAAAGAAATGCTAAGAGAAATCACTGACAGCTACCCCGAGAAGCTTTCAAAACCTGATGCCAATATGCCTTTGGTGATGCCAAATCCACAAAGTGAAAACGATTGGGTCAACACAGCAATGCAACAAAATTTGAGCCTGCTTTCAGCTCAAGTTGGCACTGAAATTGCAAGAAGTGAAGTCAACATTCAACGATCTGGTCACTATCCAACTTTAGGTTTGCAAGCATCCAAGAGAGATATAGATAATAATAGTTTACGTTCTGACAGCGGGGGGCCCTACTCGCCTGCAGACAGTGAAAATACCAGTGATGGTATTGGTCTGCAATTGAATATTCCAATCTACAGTGGCGGGCAAACCTCTTCAAGAGTCAGACAAGCAGTGGCTCAACATAGATCTGCAAAAGAAAAATTGGAAAGAATCGCTAGAGAAACCACCAGAAAGGCCAGGGACTCCTACTTAGGAATCATTTCAGGTATAGCTACCGTGAAAGCTTTGGAACAATCAGTAAAATCTTCAACCATTGCTCTGCAGGCAACTGAGGCAGGATATGAAGTAGGAACGAGAACCACGGTGGATGTTCTAGATGCCCGAAAAAGACTTTTTTCAGCGCAAACAAATCTAGCAATCAGTAAATACGATTATTTGAAAGATATGGTAAAGCTTAAGCAAGCAGCTGGAACTCTCTCAAAAGCAGATTTAATACAGATTAATAACTGGCTCCAATAAACTAGCTTTCTAGTAACGGTTCGATCATTTTTAGTAGTTTTTCCAGTGATCCCTTATTGGCCTCAATAACATTGCTGGCACCTTTAATCATACTGAGCCGCATTTTATCATCTGATAACAAAGAAGATACCAAATCACTTAATTCATCAGAATTATGAATAATTTTCAAGGCATCATTGGCTAAGAACATGTTTGCAATATCTTCAACTCCAAATAACACTGGTCCTGTGATGACTGGACAATTCAGTGAAGCAGGCTCTAACAAATTATGACCACCAACATGGAATAAACTCCCCCCAATAAATGAAACATTAGATACGGAATAAAATATTGGTAGTTCTCCTAAAACATCTGCCAATAGGACTTGCACATTATCCAAATTCATCTTAGCTTGCTCACTTCTTTTCATGGATGAAAATCCTTTTTTAGTGATTAAGTTTCCAACTGCATTGAATCGTTCTGGACGTCTTGGTGCAATAATCAACAAAAGATCAGGATAGTGATTTAAAATGCCTCTATGGGCATCAAGAATAACTTCTTCTTCCTTTGAGTGAGTACTGCCAGCAACCCATATGGGCCTACTAGATGTCAGTGATTCCTTAAAAAGATTAGCTCTATCTGTCAGATTTTCAGGTATATGATAATCAAATTTAATATTCCCGGTAACAAATGTTCTCGCTTCATCTGAGCCCATTAACAGAAACTTCTTTGCATCCTCTTCAGTCTGTGCACCAACAACAATTCCATGTGCAACCGCTTCTTGAAATAGTCCTAAAAGAATTTTATACAATTTGATTGATCGATCAGAAACGCAGGCACTAGCCAACACTAAAGGAACATTAAATTGCCCACAATAATGGAATAAATTCGGCCAAAGCTCTGTTTCTATAATGATCAAGATCTCCGGCTGTGCCCATTTGAAAAATCTGATCATTGAATCAGCTAAATCATATGGAAGATACACATGATAAACATCGTCACCAAATAGTTCTGTTACCAATGACGAACCTGTTGGTGTGTAGGTAGTAATCAGTATTTTCTTTTCAGGATATTTTCTCTTCAATTCAGTGATGAGTATTGAAGCTGCTTTTACTTCACCATAGGATACTGCGTGTACCCAAATGATGGATTCGGTCAGAGGATCGCCATTAAATCCAAATCGCTCTCCTATCCTTTTAAAATAATCACGATCTCCGTAGCCTTTATAGACTAGATGAAAAAATATTAAAGGTAGCAAGAGATAGGAAAAAATAACATACAATATCCGAAATAAAGCTCTTATATTCATATACTTATAAATTAAATTTCTCTAATTTCTTTAAATTAAATCACTGGTTGATTTACCTTCGATAAAGGATAACAATTTAACTTGACCACCATGATCAATATTGATCCAACATTGCAACGCCTATGACGATTGCATTAATTGTGGAAAAATCAGGGAATTTCATACCACCATGAATAGTTCATTCATTATTCTTGATCTTATCATAGAGTAATTTTTTAGCGGGTTAAAAAAAATCAGAAAAAAATTAATGGTGCATTAACCACATTTTGACTCCCCACAATTAAGACAAGTCAAACAGCCATCCATCATAACTGTTGCAACGGTATTACAGTGGTTACACATTTGAGCTCCTTCAGGAAAAGATTTTTTTACAAATGCGTCTTGCTGTTTGTTTCTATTCTCAAATTCTTGCCTTTTTTCATCCAGGAGCTGCTTTTGATATTCATCCAATCTTTCTTCTGGAATCAAGCCAATGGATTGAAGGTGTTTTTCCACAACAAAACCTAATTCTGCAATAATGGATGGCATAAAAACTCCAGTTCCTCCAGGTTGCCAATAACCACCTTTGGGGTCAAAAACTGCTTTTAACTCTTCCACCAAAAAAGCTACATCTCCGCCTTTTCGAAACACGGAAGACATAACCCTTGTGAGTGCAACTATCCATTGATAATGATCTAGGTTTTTTGAATTAATGAAAATTTCATAGGGCCTGTACTTCTCATGATCCGTATTTGGATTTAACACGATATCATTAATTGTGATATACATTGCATGGTCTGATATTGGGGGTTTAATTTTATAAGTTGAGCCCCTGAGCATGACCGGTCTCTCTAGGCGTTCATGCATTCTAACTACTTTTGATTCCGGTGTTTCTTTCTCCTTTCCTCCTTCAGGATACTCTTTCATTATATTTTTAGATTGATCATGAGCTTTAGTCGAGTCAACCTTACAGTCGATAATTTTTTTTTCTATTTTCACCTTCGTCATTAGCAAACCATCCTTATTTTGTACTATAATTTTCCATAATAGCCCTCTTTCAATGCATCAAAAAGATTGGCTGCGGTGTGTACCTCACCGTCGTACTCAATCTCTTCGTTACCTGCCACCTGTACTTCTTTTCCATCATCCAAAACAAAGGTATAAAAGGTTTTCTCAAGATCTTTCTCTTTGACTAACACTCCCTGGAAAGCTTCTGGATTAAAACGGAATGTTGTGCATCCTTTTAATCCTTTTTCATGTGCATAAAGATAAATATCTTTGAAATCTTCAAATCTATAGTCCGTAGGTACATTAGCAGTTTTTGAAATAGAAGAATCGATCCATTTTTGTGCCACACTTTGAACATCAACATGTTCTTTAGGGGTAATGTCTTCAGCAGTGATAAAGTAATCTGGCAATTGATTCTCCAATTCACCACCTGATTCAGTATCAATCTGTGGGTTGACCAGTTTTTTATACGACAACAATTCATATGAAAAAACATCAATTTTTTCTTTGGTTTTCTTTTTTTCCCTAATGACATTCCTAAAATAATGATGTGCAAAACTTGGTTCAATGCCATTACTGACATTGTTACCAATCGACAACGAAATGGTTCCAGTAGGTGCGATGGATGTATGATGCGTAAATCTTGCACCAATTTCCGATAAGTGCTCAACCAATTCAGGCTCTATTTCTGCAATTTGTTGCATGTAACTACTGTATTTTGCATGCAAAATTCTACCAGGTATCTTATCGCCTATTTGCCAACCATCATCGATCATTTCTGGTTTTTTCTTGAGCATGTCTTTGGTGACGCAAAATTCTTTTAATAAAATAGGTGCAGGACCTTTTTCCTTAGCTAGTTCTAAAGCAACTTTCCAGCCTGTCATAGCCAGTTCCTTGCTAACCCGGTCTGTAAACTCAAGTGAAGCTTCACTACCATACTTCATGCCCATCATGGTCATGGCTGATCCCAGTCCTAAAAATCCCATGCCGTGTCTTCTCTTACTGAGGATTTCATCTCTTTGTTGCTGAATGGGTAAGGCATTAATCTCCACAACATTATCCAGCATTCTCGTAAAAATGCTGACGACTTTCCTGAAACAATCCCAGTCAAAAGATACAGCTTGGCTAAATGGATTCTGCACAAAACGAGTTAGGTTAACTGAGCCCAACAAACAAGAACCGTACTCAGGCAAAGGTTGTTCCCCACATGGATTAGTCGCACGTATATTTTCATCGAACCAGTTATTATTCATTTCATTAACTCTATCTATAAGAATAAATCCTGGTTCAGCATAATCGTATGTTGAGGCCATAATAAGATCCCATAGTTGTCTGGCTTTTATAACTTTATAAACCTTACAAGCGACCAAACCTTCTTCATTAGTTATATAACCTTCAGTGACAGTCCATGGTTTCCAAAGAACTTTTGTTGGATCTTCCAGATCAATAGCTGCAGATTCTGGCAATCTTGGGTCCAAGGGAAAGGCAAGAGACCAATCTTCGTCTTTTGTCACTGCTTCCATGAACTCATTTGTGATCAATAGTGAAAGATTGAACTGCCTCAATCTCCCGTCCTCTTGTTTGGCTTTAATAAAATCTTCAACATCTGGATGACTAACATCAAAAGTTGCCATTTGAGCTCCCCTTCTCCCTCCTGCAGAAGAAACGGTGAAACACGTTTTATCGTAGATATCCATAAATGACAATGGTCCAGAAGTAAAAGCACCTGCGCCTGTAACATAAGCACCTTTTGGTCTTAAAGTTGAAAACTCATAACCGATTCCACAGCCTGCCTTTAATGTTAGACCTGCCTCAGTTACTTTTTCCAATATTCCTATCATTGAATCATGTATCGAACCAGAAACAGTGCAATTAATGGTTGAGGTTGCCGGCTTATGTTCTCCTGCGCCAGCATTAGACATAATTCTTCCAGCAGGAATCGCTCCTGAACGTAAAGTCCACAAAAACTCTTGTTCCCATTTTTCTTGTTGTTCTGGATCTTCTAATTCTGATAAAGCCTTAGCCACTCTTTTAAAGGTGTCATCTATGTCCAGATCAATCGGTTTTCCAGAAAGTTCTTTGAGTCGATATTTTTTATCCCAAATATCAATGGAAGCAGTTTGGTATTCGACCTCTAAAGTCTCATGTTCTGACTTTTTAGGTGCCGATTTCATTTGTATCTAAGGTTCCCCTGTTCTAGATTGATATTGCGAGTTTTGGTCTAAAATCACAAAAAAGTGAAGAAAATACTGCACAAGATATAGTGTTTTGACAATAATAGATTATTGCGCATTTCAGCGTGTTGTCAAGAATTATTTGAGATCAGTAATTATTATCATTTTTTTATATATTTCAATATCTTATGAGTTTTATACTAGACAAATAATTGAATTTTTTTGCAAAAATTAACTAAATTACATGAAAACACCTACCACAATATGTAGTGTTTTAGATATTCACCTATAATTCAATGTTTATCAACAAATTATTAACAATTTGTTATTTTTTTCGTTTTCTAGAAATAAGAATAAATTATGAATACAACAATAATTAATACTGAATCAGTAATAATTAAGTTATGATCTTTGAGATTTTAACTCTGAGTGGATCAATATAGAGGTTGTATGAAAAACACTGGAAAAAAACTGACAATAAAAACGGCATTGCCCCAATTATTGCTGCTAACAATTTTACTTGGTAGTTTTATAGGAAATCTGTCAATTGCACACCAAATCGGAAATCTTGAAAACTCTTCCCTTGCAGAACTAGTTGAATCGTCATCGCCTTCAGTTGTTACGATTGCGATCAAAGGCAAAGTAAAAATTCAACAGAATCCTTTTTTTAATGATCCCTTCTTCGAACGCTTCTTTGGTCAACCCCAACCTCCTAGAGAAAGAGAATTTGGTGGAGGAGGATCTGGTGTAGTGGTTGATGGAACAAAAGGATACATCGTCACCAATCATCATGTCATTGAAAAAGCAGATGAGATAAAAGTTTTTCTACAAGATGGTAGTGAATATTTGGCAGAGTTAGTGGGTTCGGACCCAGGTACGGATATAGCCATACTAAAAATAGAAAACCCAAAAAAAATAGCTGAAATACCATTGGGCAACTCTAATCTTTTACGAGTTGGAGATTTTGCACTCGCTATTGGAGCACCATTTGGTCTGAGTCAAACCGTCACTTCTGGAATAATCAGTGCACTGGGAAGACCTCAAATGAGTTCTGATGGCTATGGAGATTATATTCAAACTGATGCGGCCATTAATCCAGGTAATTCAGGCGGTGCTTTAATTAATTTAGAAGGAAAACTTATAGGGATCAATAGTGCTATCTATACCAGAAGTGGTGGCAACATAGGAATTGGCTTTGCAATTCCTGTCAACACAGTCAAAAATATAATGAATCAACTGATTGAATTTGGTTCAGTCAAAAGGGGTTTGTTGGGAGTCATTATTAGTGATATCAACAAAGATATTGCCGATGAGCTTGGGCTTGAAATCATCAAAGGGGCATTAATTCAAGAAGTTTCACCTAATTCAGCTGCAGAGGAAGCTGGGCTTTTGGTGGGTGATGTCATATTTAGGGTTGACGACCAAGAAATAAATAAATCTAATGAGTTACGCAATGCTATTGGGCTCAAAAGAAGTGGTGAATCTGTTGCACTGACCATCCTTAGAGACAACAAGGAGATTAGTGTAAACGCTATTCTAGGAGAATTGATGGCGATGGAACCTGTAAAAGCAGATGAACTAAATTCTTTGCTAGCAGGAGCTCAGTTATCAGATTACATTCCAGAGGGAGAAACTGAGACAAAAGGAGTTGTGATTCTTTCTATTGAGCCCAACAGTAATGCTGCCAGAGCTAGATTGAAAAGTGGGGATATTATCTGGGCTGTTGGTAATACCACTATTGGTAACCTAGAAGACTTTATCGCAATTATTAAAGATAAAGATATTCTGGTCTTGAGAGTCAGCAGAAATGGTCGTCAATTGATCATACAAATGAGAAAATAAATTGAATCATTATTTCATATTTATTTTTTAGACAGCATGGAAATTTATTTGGTTGGAGGAGCAATTCGAGATCGGCTCCTCGATCTACCTTCAGGTGAGAAAGACTGGGTGGTGGTCCATGCAACCCCCTCAGAAATGAAACACCTCGGTTACAAACAGGTTGGAAAGTCATTTCCTGTCTTTATCCACCCAGAAACAGGCGAAGAATATGCCTTGGCTAGAAAAGAAGTCAAGACAGGTACGGGTTATCATGGATTTGATTTTGATGCCAATCCTGATATTACATTGGAAGAAGACCTCTCTAGAAGAGACCTGACAATCAATGCCATAGCTGAGAATAAAGATGGTGAGATCATAGATCCGTTTAAGGGCAGAGAAGATCTGTCTAAAAGAGTCCTCCGCCATGTATCTGAGGCATTCAAAGAAGACCCTCTCAGAGTGCTTCGTATTGCAAGATTTAGAGCTAAACTGTTTAACTTAGACTTTAACATCGCAGATGAAACCAAACAACTAGTGGCCAAGATAGTCGCAAGCGGTGAGCTATCCTCTCTTGTACCCGAAAGAGTGTGGATGGAAACTAAAAAAGCCTTAAATGAATCCAGATTTGATCAATATTTCAAAACACTCATTGAATTCGGTGCCTTTGATCAAATTTATCCAGATCTATCTGGAATCGATAAAGACTTCTTCTCACAATCTATTTTTCAAGAGGCTTCTCAGGCAAACATATCATCAAGGTATAGATTTGCTGCTATTTTCTTAGCGTTGATGGAACAGGAACAAGAAAGCATTAAAGATAGAGTTGAATCGATGCAGAATAATATGAATTTACCAAATAAATTCAAAGAATTGCCATTGCAGATAGATCAGTCTATGTCTTTAATTTCAAAGGATATAGAACAATACAACGCTGAATATATTCTTACACTATTAGAAACACTTGATGTGGTACGCAGACCTGATCACTTGGAAGATGTCATCGCAGTAATAACACTGGGCCAAGGTCAGGGTTTGGATGAAAAAATAGCACTCTTACAAAAGTCTGCAGATCTTGCTCGTTCAATCAAAATTAGTAATCTCCGTGAAGATGGTCTTGATGGGAATGTCATTGGGAAGAAAATAAGAGAACTAAGATTAAAAAAGATTGAAGAAGAATTAGCGAAGTAAATTGACTCTTGAACTCCGGAGTGACAATCGTTTGAAGCTCATACCAGCAAGAATACTGCCAATAAAATTCGATAAACAAAAAATGGCAGCATCCCAATCTTTTGAACCATGTTTAAGAACCATTTGATGGTTAAAAATGCCACAACAAAAGACACAATAATTCCTAAGAACAAATCCAAATAGTCAAAAATGAGAGCCTCGACTTGGCTTAATTGATAGAGCTCAAATACACTTGCAGCGATAATGACTGGAATTGCTAGTAAAAAAGAAAATTTTGCAGCCTCCTCTCTTGATAAACCCAGGAAAAGTCCAGCTGTGATCGTGATCCCAGATCTTGATGTGCCTGGGATTAATGAAAATACCTGAGATAAGCCTATTAAAAACCCTATTCCTAAATCAACTGCAATGCCTTTACCCTTATGTTTATTCCTATAATCGGCTAAAAACAATAGCAGACCAAAGAAAGCCGTTGCCATGGCAATAATCATCGGAGATCTCAAGTGCTGCTCTATCAACTGGTTGAACAATCCACCAACTAACACCACTGGGATAGTAGCCACTAATATGATGCCCAATTGGGAATGAATAAGAGCATCAATACTTTTAAAATGAGCAGGACAGAACATATTCAACAAATCCTCTCTAAAATAAAAAATGACAGCTAACAGTGTTCCAAAATGCAGACCCACATCAAAAACCAATCCCTGGTCTTGCCATCCTGAAAGCTCACTTAATAAAATCAAGTGAGCAGAACTGGAAATGGGAAGAAACTCAGTTAGCCCTTGGATGATTGCTAATAAAATTGCTTGTAGTGTTTCCATATGTGAGATTAAAGCATATAGCGGTAATCTTTAGCTTCAAGATTATCCATACCAAGGTTGTAGTTCTTGCTTAACAGCATACATTTAAAAGCTTCCCCCATTTGACTGGGAAGAAGCAATTGTTTCAATGATTGATTAATATTATATTCCTCATCTTGTGGATGTTTTGCATCCATTCGACCAAGAATACCAGAGGATAATAAAAACTCCATTTGGGAAGTATATCCAAACACTTCGCAACCTTGGTTCAGAGCATTGTCAGCAACCAAGCTAAAATCTACCCATGCAGAAATATCCTGTAGGCCTGGAAACAACAGAGGTTCATAATGGGCCCTGTTTTGGTAATGACACACTAAGGTGCCATCTGATCTTGATGGTGAATAATATTCGCTTCTGCAGAGTCCATAATCGATAAAGATCATGATCCCTTGGGTTAAAGCAGCCGATACTGACCTAAACCAGTCCTCATAATTCAGTCTGACTTCTGACTGATATTGATCCGGCAACTGATAGCCCAGTTTCTGTTCAATCAATCTTACTGATTCAGTTAGAGCCTCTGAAGGCTGTTGTTCTTGCTCATAGAGTTGATTTGATCCAGACGACACCCCCAACTCATAAATATCATTGCCTGCAATCTTGAATCTCTGGAAGGGGATCGCATCCATGACTTCATTGCCAATAATGGCCCCAGTAATCAAATTATCTGGCAGGGAATCCAACCAAGTTACTTGAGCCGCCACCCCTGGCAATTGTGATAATAGTTGTTGCTGCCTTTCTTTTAAATCAGCACTGAGTTCGAGTATGTAGTATTGCTCCAGTTCAAATGCTTCAGTTTCCAACTGCGACAAAATATTCAATGCCAATTGTCCAGATCCAGCGCCTATTTCCAGTAAACTTGGTGATTTCAACCCATCGAGAGCAGTTATGAGGTAATCTGCAATTGAGATTCCAAATAGATCAGAGATCTCAGGTGCGGTGGTAAAATCACCCCCCTTGCCTAACTTTTGGGTACCTGCAGAATAGTATCCCAATCCAGGTTCATACAAAACAAACTGCATGTAGTCAGCAAAACTAATCCAGCCTTTCTTTTGTTTAATTCTCTCAGTAAGTTTTTCAACCAGAACAGAAGAATGCCGAAGTGAGGCGTCGTCTGGTGTTGGTAATTGTTGTTTAATAGATTGCAAAATACTTACCTCTTTCAGAGTATTATCTAGAATTAATAACGCTAATGTTAGTTTTCAATTAAAATAACGATTATGAATGATACAAACAATAAATGGGCACTGATCACTGGCGGTAGTAAACGCATTGGAGCCAAAATGGCAGAAACCTTGCATGATGCAGGAATTAATATAGCCATTCATTTTAACTCTTCAAGTGATTCAGCTACAGAGTTGTGCGCTCAACTTAATGCCAAGAGAGCTGATTCCTCGATAACATTAAAGGCTGATTTAACTAATCAAGAGGCCTTGGAACATTTAGTTCCTTCCCTAATTGAGCAAACCCACAGATTGGATGTCTTGATTAACAATGCATCCACTTTCTACCCTACACCCATACAATCAATCACCCTAACAGACTGGGATGACCTAATGGGAACCAACTTAAAAGCACCTTTATTTTTGTGTAAATATGCTGCTGAACACTTAATAAAATCAAGTGGAGTTATCCTCAATATCATTGATATCCATGCTAAAAAACCTTTAAAAGATCATTCAATTTATGGATCTGCAAAAGCAGGTCTGGCTACGCTGACACGATCACTGGCAAAAGATTTGGCCCCGGATGTCAGGGTTAATGGTATTTCACCGGGTTTAATACTATGGCCTGAGGATGAACCTCCGGAAGATATAAAAAATAATATACTGGAGCAAATTCCTCTTAAAAACCCTGGCACACCTGAAGACATCGCTCAGTGTGCTTTGTTCTTCATACAAGATGCTCCCTATGCCACCGGACAGATTATTGCAGTTGATGGCGGCAGAAGCATCGGCTGGTAACTAGTCAAATCTGATTGAGGTTCTCTCTAAGGGATATGCCTCTTGATTAAATTCTTCCCATAATTCGATGAAGCTCTTTCCTAAAACGGGGTGAATGCCTCTGGGCTCAATTTCTGCTAGAGGGCCTATGACAAAACTGTATAGATCGATGTCTTTTCGCGGAAGTTGCAAAGGTTCTTCTGGGTCCACTAGATCGCCATAGAGGATCATATCAATATCAAGTGTCCTGGAGTCAAAAGTGCCTGTACCAATTTCTCTTCCCGTTGCCAACTCTATTCTATTGAGTTCTTCCACTATCTCATAAGGACTAAGGGTTGTGCTTAATTTCAAAACCATATTTAAAAAATCATCGCCCTCAAATCCAACGGATTTATTTTTGTAAACAGAAGATACTTGTTTGATCTCAAATATTTGATCTATTTCTGATAATGCATATTGAATATTTGCCTCAGGATTCACATTGCTGCCTATACTGAGAAATACATCAACCGGTTTGGGTTGATCTGTATCAGTCATGTTTACTGCGTTCTATACAAATCCCAACGTTCCTTGAATCTCTAATGGCAAACGGCTTGGAAATGGTTAATTTGAGCCATTGAACCTCAAATTCGTCCAAAATTAACTGAGCCATTTTTTCAATGAGTGTTTCTATGAGATCAAACTGGTTAGACTGAGCAAACTCCTTCATCCTTGTAGCCACGGCTTTATAATCAAGTGCATCCTTTATAGAATCAGTCTCTGAGGCTTTATTAACATCCGTTTCCATTTCAAGATCAATTGAAATTATTTGAGGGTTCCTTTTTTCCCACTCCCAAATACCAATGACAGCCTTTATTTTAAGATCGGTTAAGATAATTTTATCCATCATTAATGCCGTGAAATTGTTGATTCAATCTTATCGATTGGCCAACGCGGGTTTACCTCTATTTTGTAATCGATATTGTGCATGCCTTTCTGGTAATTAAATAAGCCTGTCAAAGCAATCATGGCAGCATTATCAGTGCAAAACTCTACGCTAGGATAGGACACATTGACATCTTTTTCTGCCAACTTTTGCCTCATACTATTGCGTAACTTTTTATTTGCCCCAACTCCACCCGCTATAACAACGGATTGAATACCTGTAAGGTTTACAGCTAATTCTGTTTTCTGGACCAGGCTATCCACAATAGCTTTTTCATAGGCAACAGCAAGATCAGCTTTTGTTTTGTCGGTAAGAAGCTCCTTGTTTGTTAAGTCCTTAACCTTATACATTAAGGCAGTTTTTAAGCCGCTAAAGCTAAAATTTAGATTGTGTTTCTCTTTCATCATCAGTCTCGGAAAAGGATAGACTCCTGAATCACCGGATTGAGCCAGTTCTGCTATCGCAGGACCTCCTGGATAACCAAGACCTAGCAATTTTGCCCCTTTATCGAAAGCCTCACCTGCGGCATCATCTAGAGTTTCACCTAAAAGTGTGTAAGAGCCTCTTTCATTGACCTGTACCAACAATGTATGCCCGCCAGAAACCAACAAAGCGATAAATGGCATCTCAGAATGTCTACCCTCAATCAGAGGAGCCAATAAATGAGCTTCCATATGATGGACGGGGATAGCAGGGATCTCCAACGAGAAAGCCAGCCCATTAGCTATCACGGAACCTACAAGTAAGGCGCCGGCAAGACCTGGTCCTGCTGTATAAGCGATAGCATCTAAATTTTCTAATTTGAAATCTTGAGACTTTATAAGGTCATCGATGAGAGGCAATAGTTTCTTAATATGGTCTCTGGAAGCCAGTTCTGGCACAACACCTCCATATTTGTTATGCAGAGAAACTTGGCTAAACACCTGATGAGCAACGAGCCCTTTCATGGTATCCATGAGGGCCACAGCTGTTTCATCACAACTGGTTTCAATGCCCAAAATACACAGATTTTTCTTAGATTTAAGCATGGTTAACAGTCTTTGTTATTACACTAAATTTCTTTGCATTTTAGTGAACTAAACGGTATATTTCAGCGTTCGTTTAAGGGATTAATTATATATTGAATGTATTGACATAAAAGGAATAGTTTCATGCCAATTGTTACAGTAAAAGATAATGAGTATTTTGACTACGCACTCAGAAGATTCAAGCGATCTTGTGAAAAGGCAGGCATTATCAATGATTATCGAAAACGAGAATTCTATGAAAAGCCAACGCAGGCAAGAAAAAGAAAAAAGGCTGCAGCGGTTAAAAGAGAAAAAAAGAGAACTTATCGCGAGCGCAATCGAGCCCGTCGCCTGTATTGAACAACATCATAATTGCCATTACTTAATCAAATTCAAGAAGATGTAAAGAGTGCGCTTCGAAATCAGGAGCGGCTAAAACTCACAACATTAAGAATGCTAGTGGCTGCTATCCAACAAAAAGAGATCGATACAAGAGAGACAATTACCGAAGATGGAATACTGGCGATTATTGAAAAACAAGTTCAATTACGAAAGGAAGCAGCAGAACAATATCAAGCAGCAGATCGGTTAGAGCTTTTTGAAAAAGAAAATGAAGAAGCCAATATCTTAAAATTATATTTACCTGAGAAGCTTGATGATCAAGCAATGGTTACAATAATTGAAAACACCATTGCGAGTGTTGGTGCCAAAACAATACAGGATATGGGACAAGTAATGTCAGCACTAAAGAATCAATCACAAGGAAGAATTGATATGAAACTAGCCAGTACCATAGTCAAAAATCTTCTTGTAAAATAATCAGCAATTAATCTTTTCAAGTAATTTTTACTTTTTATCTCTTTGTGCATAGACTAATTCTCTATGTAAAAATAGAGAACATTTAATTATTCTTTTTATATGTCAGATCTTATTCCACAAGATTTTATAGATGACCTTGTCCAAAGGATTGACATCATTGAAGTGATTAGTAATCAAATCGAGATAAAGAAAGCAGGCAGAGAATACAAAGGGCTATGTCCTTTTCACACTGAAAAAACACCATCATTCACAGTCAGTCAGGAAAAAGGTTTTTACCATTGCTTTGGCTGTGGCGCTCATGGTACTGCACTAGGTTTCTTGATGGATTATGGAAATCAAACATTTATCGAGGCCATTGAAGAACTCTCAAAAATAGCCGGCGTAGAGATTCCAAAAACAAAACAAGATAGAGCCAAGAATAAAAAAAATAAAAGCTTACAAGAATTGACTGCTGAAATTATGGGCCAGTTTATTCAAAACTTGAGTCAATCTGAGAAAGCCATTGCGTATTTGAAAAATAGAAATATAGATGGCAAAACAGCCAAAAAATTCTCCATAGGATTTGCAAATGACTCCTGGGATGACATTTTAAAAAAATTCGGTACATCAGATACAAGAGTAAAGAAATTATTGGATTGTGGACTGATTATTAAAAAAGATGATTCGGGTTATTACGATCGCTTTAGAAACAGAATTATGTTCCCCATTAGAGATAATAAAGGGAATGTATTGGGTTTTGGTGGGCGAATCATAGATGATGGGGAACCAAAATACCTGAACTCACCAGAAACACAATTGTTTAAAAAAGGGCAGTTATTATATGGGATGTTTGAGTCTAAAGAAGCTCTTAGATCATCCAGTGAAGCCATTATTGTTGAGGGCTATACAGATGTGATCGCTTTGTCTATGAATGGCTTTGGCAATGCACTGGCAACTCTGGGAACGGCAACAACAGATACCCATATTAAAAACGTTTTCAGATTTGCTAATAAAATTACATTCTGCTTTGATGGAGACCGCGCAGGCAAAGATGCGGCCTGGAAAGCCTGCGAGATTTGTTTACCAAATCTTACAGCAAAAAAAGAGGTTGGGTTTTTAATTCTTCCTGATAATCAAGATCCAGATCAAATCATTGCATCCTCAGGACCGCAACTATTGAAAAAATTACTTGATGATGCATTACCATTAAGTGATTTTTTGATTCAAACAATCAAAAAGGAATTTGCAGTAAACACAATCAATGGCAGAGCAATGGCGGCAGAAAAAAGCATGAGCTTAGTTAATAAGATACCAGGTGGTATTTACAAAGACCTGATGATTGAAAAAATTGCTTCTGAATTAAAGATGAAAGTGTCTCAACTTAAAAATATACGAACTCAAGCTAGAATGGGCAACATACAACGAAAATCTTCTCCACTAAAAGAAAAAGATTACAGAAGAAGACCCAGTCTGATCCGACAAGCGATAAAAATACTCATTCACTACCCAGACCTAGCTAAAAACATAAATCTAGAAAAAACGTTTCATTTCATCGATGACAAAGGAATAAAAGTATTCGATGAAATTCTCAATTTCATTCAAAGTAGAGAATCAATTAAATCAGCAACAATTAGTGAACACTTTCAAGATAAGAACATTAGAGTGCAATTGAAAAAAATGATTGCTGAGCCGCTATTAATCTCTGAACAAGAAGCAACCAACGAATTAAATGAAATTGTCACCAGATTGTATGAAAAAAACCAAAATGCAGAATTTAAGGCTCTAGTTAATAAAGCAAAAGAAAATGAGCTCAGTCAAACAGAAAGAGATCGATTTTTAGAATTAACTAAAAGTATAAAAATTAAATAAACTCTAATCGAATAAATAGATATATAATGTCTCACCCTATATCAATGGAAATTGTGTGAATGATTAAATAATGCCCAATAAAAAAATTAAAAATACAGATAGCCCAGTAAATGATTCGACTATAGAGACTGAAGAAATAGTTGATGTTGATGATCTGCAGTCAGTTCTAGCTCAAAACGAAGATGAGGAAATTGGATCCTCGGCTGAAAAAGAACAAGGACCACTGCAACTGCTTCTTGAAAAAGGTAAAAAAGAAGGATTTATCACTTATGCAGAATTAAATGAAAATTTACCAGAAGGTATCATTGAAACAGATCGTCTTGAAGAAATTGTTGAACTGATTAATGATCTAGGTATTTCAGTGCAAGAACATGCTCCTAACGCACAACAAAATACAGGTGCAGTTAACACTGATCCCGATGCAACAGCCACGACCGAATCTGAAATAGGAAAGACAACAGATCCAGTAAGAATGTACATGAGGGAAATGGGCACTATTGAACTTTTGGATCGACAAGGCGAGATTGTCATTGCTAAAAAAATTGAAAAAGGTAACAAGATAATCCAAGCAACACTTGGATCATTCATACCCATTCTGATTTTCATAGAAGAAAGATATCAAACTCTGCAAGAAGAAATTGCAGCAGATCCGGAAAAAGATGATACGAAATATTTAGAGATGTTTTCAGATTTTATGGATAAAAACGAGGACATCGTTCAAATCAATAGCGAAGAAGCCTCTGCAGTTAAGACCATCGATGAAAAAGCAATTTTAAAACACATTAGGAAATTGAATCGACAAAGTAGACATTATCGCAAATTAATCGAATCGGATGGTCATCAAAGCGATAAAACAATCAAGGCTCAAGAAAGAGTTGTTCAAACTTTTATGGAAGTCAAACTTGCTCCAAAATTTTTTGATATTTTGCAAAGGATCATGCAAGGCTATATGAATGAAATAAAACGCTTTGAAAAAGAGATTAGAGGGCAAGTGGTAGAGCAAGCCGGCTTACCCATACGAGAGTTTATAAAAACTTTTGTGGGTAATGAATCTAAGGTTACCTGGATTGAAAAATATATTCGAGCCAAAAGAAAATATTCATCTTCATTAAATAGAAATAAAGAAAAAATTATTGCCTTTCAGAAACGATTAGGAAAGCTTGAGAGATCATCCCTATTAACAATCCAAGAGATTAAAACGATTAATAGAAAATTAAATATGGGCAAACTACAAGCTGATCGAGCTAAAAAAGAGATGGTCGAGGCCAATCTAAGACTTGTAATCTCGATAGCAAAAAAATACACCAATAGGGGTCTCCAATTCCTTGATCTAATCCAAGAAGGAAATATAGGCCTAATGAAAGCCGTAGATAAATTTGAATACCGTCGAGGATACAAATTCTCAACTTATGCAACATGGTGGATCAGGCAAGCAATTACAAGATCAATTGCTGATCAGGCAAGAACGATTCGAATTCCAGTCCACATGATTGAAACTATAAATAAACTTAACCGTGTCACTCGACAAATGATTCAAGATAAAGGCAGAGAACCTACAGTTGAAGAAATGTCAATCGCTATGGAGATGCCTGAGCTTAGAATTAGAAAAGTTTTGAAAATATCGAGAGAACCAATATCTATGGAAACACCTATTGGTGACGACGATGATTCATTCTTGGGAGACTTTATTGAAGATACTGGTATTGATCAACCAGATGGAGCAGCAGCCAAAACAGGTCTGAAAGAAAGCACGGTCAATATTCTTGAAAGTTTAACTCCAAGAGAGGCAAAAGTGTTGAGAATGCGTTTTGGTATTCATATGAATCAAGATCACACACTTGAAGAGGTCGGTAAACAATTTGATGTCACCAGGGAAAGAATTCGTCAAATTGAAGCTAAAGCATTAAGAAAATTGAGACATCCCTCAAGAAGCGAAAAATTAAAGAGTTTCATGGACGAAAACTAGACTTTTTCCCCAAATCATTTTTTTTATTTAAATGATATGTCTTTGCTTCTCTAACTGCTAAAATTTCATCAATGGGGCCTGTAGCTCAGTTGGTTAGAGCAGTGGACTCATAATCCATTGGTCGGAGGTTCGAGTCCTCCCGGGCCCACCACCTAGTCATCAGTATCAGTTTCGAATAATACACTGGGGCTACCATACTCATAATAACCTATTAACATTCAATAATATTTACAGGAACTTCTAGCACATGAGTTGCTAATCCCCCACGAGCTGTTTCCTTATATCGAAGATGCATATCTTCACCAGTCTTTCGCATTGTGCGGATCACTCTATCTAACGAAACAAAATGAGTTCCATCTCCCTGAAGTGCCATACGGGCAGCATGGATTGCCTTAACTGATGCCGTGGCATTACGCTCAATGCAAGGTATTTGTACTAAGCCGCCTATTGGGTCACAAGTAAGCCCTAAATTATGTTCCATGGCAATTTCGGCTGCATTTTCAACTTGTGTTGGCGTGCCACCAAGAACTTCTGCTAATGCTCCAGCTGCCATTGAGCAAGCAGATCCAACTTCACCTTGGCAACCTACTTCAGCGCCGCTTATGGATGCATTCTTTTTGTAAAGGATACCTATTGCGGCGGCAGTTAATAAAAATCTAACTATTCCTTCATCATCCGCTTTGGGTACAAAGCGCACATAATAATGCAGAACAGCTGGGATAATGCCGGCTGCTCCATTAGTAGGGGCAGTAACCACTCTCCCTCCTGCGGCATTCTCTTCGTTGGTTGCTAATGCATAAAGGGTTACCCAGTCAAGTATTGTCAACGGATCATCAGATTTTTTATCTGATTTTTTATCTGATTTTTTTGTTAATTGTTGGTGGAGCTTATGGGCTCGGCGTGGGACATTCAAACCCCCTGGCAATACTCCCTTATTAGCAATACCATTATTAACGGTTTCTTCCATAACAGACCATAAGTTTAATAATTCTTCACGGGTTTTATTTTCTGGTCGCCATGCGCTTTCATTTTTTATCATCACATCCGATATTTTGAGGGATTTTCTTTTGCAGTATTCTAAAAGCTCAGTAGCTGTATCATAAGGGTAAGTGATTGCGGTTTCATCTTCAGCGATGTAATTTCCGTTTTCATTAGAATCATCTACTACAAAACCACCTCCCACGGAATAGTAGGTTTTTTGGACTAATTCCTTTCCATTCTCATCAAAGGCAGAAAATATCATTCCGTTAGGATGAAAAGGGAGGGATTTTCTTCGATAAAACTTAAGATCTATCTCATGGTTGTAATCAATAGTTTGTTTTCCAAGTAAATTTATTCGTCCTTCAGAATAAATTGTTTCGATTCGTTTGGTGATTAAAGTTACATCAACTTGCTCAGGTTGCTCTCCTTCTAAACCTAAGATAATGGCTTTAGGTGTACCGTGAGCTTCCCCCGTGGCGCCAAGGGAACCATACATCTCTGATTTTATACGAGTCACTTTTTTTAATTGATTGGATTTTTCTATACTCAGTATAAATTTTCGTGCAGCGATCATAGGACCAACGGTATGGGAGCTGGATGGTCCAATACCAATTTTAAAAAGATCGAAAACGCTAATTGCCATAATTTTTCACAAATGCTCTGTAATCATTCGCTCTAAATATCTTAAAGCCATCAAATTGATTCAATAAACTCAAGATCATTAGGCTTTATAAGATCTGATTCAAGTCCATCCAACAAAGGTCTTAGATGTTTTGCATATGGCTTCCATCTACCCATTCCAGACTTATTTATTGGTTTTCTTACCTGTTCTGAACTTGCTGTTCTAACAGACCTATCAGTTTCATAAAAAGTGATACAAGAGTCCTCAAAAGGTAACTCCAGAAATTCTAGCATTTTTGTAACTTGACCTTCTAGATCATCAATTATGTCCTCGTTATTAACTCTCAATATTTTATTTGGTAGAACCTCCTCCCAATGATTCATCAACTTAACATAACTGTTATAGTAGCTTCCTGCTTCAGCTAATCCATATGTAAACTCTTGTCCTTGGGCAAATAACTGTTTAAACATACTAAAGCAACAATCCAAAGGATATCTTCTTGCATCAATAATTTTTGCATTTGGCATGATCAAGTGAATTAATCCAATATGACGAAAATTATTAGGCATTTTATCAGTAAATCTTGGTGCATCTTTTCTATGAATTCTTGTATCATCTATAAACATTTTTCCCATTTCTATCCTTTTTTCAAGTGATAAAGCTTTCATGCTTTTAGGGTAATTACCCTCCTTACCATAAATATCATCGCCTCTAAGGCTTTGTGCCATAGAAAGAATATTTGGAAGCTCAAGCGTTCCATCAATCATTGAATGAGAAGCCAAAATTTGTTCAATTAACGTTGAGCCCGATCTTGGCAGACCCAGAATAAATATTGGATCTTTTGTTTCATATCCACCATTACCATGTTTTTCAAAGAATGGTTTATTGCATACATCGATTTGAGCCTGCAACTCTTTATCCATTCGCTCAACCGTATATTTACTTTGCTTATTTTTTATCTTATTTCCACAATCGAGATGAAAAAAAGCTTCATCATATTCGCCTACTACTTCACACCCCTGAGCTAATGCAAAGTGAAAATAGGCTTTATTTTGTAATGTTAGATCAACTCTTTGGAGCTGCTGCCTCATAATATTTAATTCATTTTTAGCGAAAGTGTATGTTTTTAAGTTAGATAATGAAAAAAAAGCTTCACCATGATCTTGTTTAACTTTATATGCAGATTGATAACTTTTAATTGCCTGATCTGTCTTACCTAAGGTTTTTTGTGCATGACCTTTAGATGTAAGAACACTAAAATTGTAAGGATTCTTTTGAAGGAGATCATCAAATAGATTAATTGCTCCATTATGATCACCGTTTTGCATAATTTCACTTGCTTTTTGAGCTTGATATGAAAGATTGTCAGGGAATTCCTCACACAATATATTTACTTGTTCCATAGTCTTTGCAAATTTTTGTTTTTTTCGAAGAATCATTGCATATTTCATTCTAAGCTCCCCATCATTGGGGTTAAATTTAACTGCACTTTCAAGTAAAAATTCAGCATCATCAAAATATCCCAATCGATCAGCAATTTGTGCTAACAATGACATTGCGAATGTATTGGTTGGGTTCTTTTTTAGAAATTCTCTACATTTTTCTTCTGCAATGCCTAATTTTCCTTCGTTAAGAATCTGGCTTATGTAAAGTAAAATACTTGGAATAGATTGAAGAGTGTTCATTTGCATGAATGCATGATCAGCAGCAGGTTTATTCTTATTTCTTTTAAAGTAATCATATAAGGCTTTCCAAGATGACAATAAAGCAGGATTTAATTCACAGGCCTGTCTATAATGTGCAATTGCATTTTCTTGATTACCAGTATCTCTATTCAGATGACCTAACTCTTGGTAGGCTCTCCCCATGTCAGGAGCTTTACTTAACAAACTCTCAATATATTTTTTTGCATCATCATAATTTTTTAAATACCTTGAGCAAACTGCAGCTAAATATAGGCTATCAATATGGTTTGGATCTTTTGCAAGATTTGATTCTAATAAACTAAGTGCTTCAACAAATCTAGCAGCTTTTACTGCTTCAGTAGCTCTCGATATGTCTAATTTATTTTGTGTCATTGATTATGTTAATGAAAAGAATAGTAATTTTTCTTATGCAATTAAAAAGGGAGCCTAAGCTCCCTTCTTAAATTTTAGCTTTACATAAACTAAAAGTTTTTCTTATACCTTATACCCACAGTTGTTGGTCTATTATAAGACACACGCTGTCTATCAAATACAAAGGTATTACTAATTACAGCTCTTTCATCTGTTACGTTGTCAATGTATAGCTCAACAGTCATATCATCAGTGCTCATACCGACACGAACATCAATATAGGTATAACTATCTTGTAGAGCTTTATTCATTTCCATAATATCTGAATAACTATCATCAGAATGAGTCAATTGAAGTTGAGCATGTCCAAGCTTTCCATTTGACCTTTCCCACTCCTGTCTAAATCTTAGATTGAACTGCATTTCAGGGGCAAATGCCATATCAGATCCAACAATTACATCATTGGTAGGTACTAATTTCTTTGTAAGTTCACTATCTAATAGTGAGAAAGCACCAGCAACGGTCAATCCTTCTCTATTAGTGTAGTAAGTAAAGTCACCCTCTACACCTTTAATTTCGCCATCTGCAGCATTATCAGAAAAGAATAAGTTAACAATGCTTGGGTCAAACACCGTTGTTTGAAGTCCTTCAACATCTACCATGAAAACACTTCCGTTAAATCTAAGTTGACCATCTTTAAGAATGGTTTTCCAACCAAACTCATAGTTTGTAATTTCATCAGAATCAATAGAAGGAGGTACAGTATATGATCCATCTGGACTTGTTCTGCCAACAGGTCTATTTAGAAGACCAGGTCTAAACCCTTCAGACCATGTTACATAATACATAGAATCCTCTTTTGGACTCCATGAATATGTTACCTTTCCAATAACACCATCTGTTTTAGCTTTATCTGGATAACCATTTGCATTACCTGGTGCATATTGAGCTGATAAGTTAGATCCAAATTGTTGAGTATCTGGACTACCGAACCCATTATAAAATGATGAGTTAGCACTACCTTCAAAATCAACTTGAATATCATACCAACGAAGACCTAGAGTCAGTTCTGAAGTATCCGATAATGCAAAATTAAGCGAACCAAAAACACCTTTCTGATCATCAGTCCTCTTAATATCGTTAAAGAAGATGACCGGTTCACAAAATGGTCCAGCTGAGAACCAACCAGGGGATGCATTATTAATCACACCGCTTACAGATATATCGGTAAGAGCATGGTTACACGCATAAGTTATATCATTACCGACTGAACCTGGATAAGTAAACTGGTTTAATTCTGTAAGTTCAGTATCACTCATGAAGAAACCAGCTGTAAGTGACGTTCTGTCATTTATATCTGCATTTATACGAATCTCATGACTTGTAACTTCAGTATTTGTATACGAGTCAACAAGCAAGTTTGGAGCACCACAAGTTCCTGTAGGAACATTACCTGGAGCATACGTTGTGTAAGTTACGTAATAATCACAAATGTAATATGGAAGATATTGACCAACGAAAAGATAGTCAGTGTAATCAACCATTTGATTAGTATCTCTATCTGTATATGCACCAGCATAAACAACTTCAAGATCACCAATTGTACCTTCAAGAGTTAAACTCATGTTATCAAATTCATCCTTTATTTTATCTTGGGTATATCTCTGAATTTCTAGATCACCTAAGTTCGGATCTGCAAAGAAAACACCATCAGCATCAATTGTTTGCTGTGCATAAACCAATGTAGCATCCCAATTATCGCCAAGTTCAGTTGCCAGAGTAGATCTAAAACCTTGATACACCACTCCATTTGCATCCTCTTCTACAATTGCATTTGCTGGAAGAAGAGTTGCTCCAGATAGATCAACTCCAGCCTGAAAACCAGCTCTTGATGAAGAAACAGGAAGACCATTTTCTCTCACAGTGCCAGCAGCTCTAAAACGTGCTGATTGACTAGCATCAAGTGTACCAGCAACCTGATCGATATAACCGCCTCTGTCATCGCTATAAGCAACAAATCTCAATGCAGTACTATCAGTTATAGGAATATTAGTCATAACTTCAATTTTTGTTCCTATATCACCATCTGGCATGTATCTAGTTTCAAACTCAACATTACTTTCACTAACTCCTTGTTGAGGTTTGTTAGTAATCATTCTCACCACACCAGCTTGTGAACTAGCTCCAAAAAGTGTTCCCTGTGGTCCAGCGAGTACCTCAATACGAGCAACGTCTGCTGCATAAACATCTAAGTTTCTTCCTGGTTGAGCCAATGGTTGCTCATCAAGGTAGAAAGATACGTTAGGTGCTAGACCAGCAACACCTGCAGTTGTGAGGTTTGGAGTAGTCGATGCAAGGCCTCGAATGTATATTGTATTTTGACCAGGACCTGATCCTCCTGCGGTCACTCCTGGTAATTGCAAGAGATAGTCCTCGAAGGTATTGATTCCTGATTGTTCTAGCTTTTCCTCTGTTAGTGTAGAAACTGACACAGGAACATCTTGCAGGTTCTCCGTTTTCTTTCTTGATGTTACAACGATTTCTTCAATGGCTCCTTGAGCACTTATATTAATATTAGGAGTAGCAATAACGGCACTTGCAGCTGCGACAGCAGCAACAGTTTTCGCTCTGTTTTTAATCCTAAGTATATTTTGTTGTTTTTTGATTGCCTTTGATCTTCTCAAGGCCTTTTGTTGTTTTCTGGTCATTTTTTATCCCCCTAATAGAATAAGTAAATTTCCGATAAATATTACATAAAGTGTAGTATATTTTGTCTTAAATTTATAGAACTCATTAAAATTATAAAAGAGTTCTTTTAACTAATTATGTTTAACAGTACAGATTACAAGAGATTCTTCATTTCTCTATTTCTTATCTCAACTTTTATAGGGGTTACCCTAGTTAACCTTGATACTGCCAGCAATCTTTTTAATAGCACACAATCATTTATAGCTAACAACTTCGGATGGCTAATTATTTTAAGTGCAAATGGTTTTCTAATTTTTTGTATATGGATAGCTATTAGTAAGTTTGGAGGAATTAGATTGGGTGGAACTGATGCGAAACCAGAATTTAATTTTATAAACTGGATCGCTATGCTATTTAGTGCTGGATTAGGTATTGGAGTATTATTTTACAGTGTCGCAGAACCTGTTTCGCATCTCAGCTCATCGGTACTCTTTGAAGAAGGTGTTTCTTTCAATGAGCGAGCTACTTTATCAATGAATCTAACATTTTTACATTGGGGGTTTCACGCTTGGGCTATTTACGGTGTCGTAGGATTATGCTTTGCATATTTTGCATTTAATTTAGGAAGGCCTTTCAGAGTCAGCTCATTCTTTTTAGATACTGGACTGGAGAGTGCCTGGAGCCGAGTGATAGTTGATGTATTTGCTATTCTCGCAACAGTCTTTGGCATAGCTACATCATTGGGTTTGGGAGCAACTCAGATAAGTACAGGACTTCAATATCTTGATATTGCAAATTCCAGTTTCCTAGGGACAGTTTGGATTATTATCTTTATTACTGTATTAGGGCTTATAAGCGTAGTGTTGGGTCTGAATGCCGGCATAAAAAGACTCTCGCAATTCAATATGATTTTGTGTGGTTGTTTTTTGATAACTATATTTTTATTTGGGCCTACTGGATATATTCTGGATGGATTTGTAGAAAATGTTGGGTCTTACATTCAAAATTTTATTAGTCTGTCAACTAATGTGAATGCCTACAGTGACTCTGACTGGCAAAATGCATGGACATTATTCTATTACTGTTGGTGGTTTGCATGGTCACCTTTTGTAGGTCTTTTTATAGCAAGAATTTCTTATGGTAGAACCATCAAGGAATTTATCCTTGGGGTTGTTTTTTTACCCTCATTGCTTGTTTTCATATGGTTGAGTGTGTTTGGAAATGCAGCAATCTATCAAGAATTTACGACAGCTGGATCACTAGCGAATGCCATTAATGAAGATATCTCAGTATCACTTTTCATTTTTTTAGAACAGTATCCTGGTTCAACTCTTTTAATGGGTCTTTCTATAATCAATATTGTTACATTTTTTGTAACTTCCTCTGATTCGGGTGCGCTAGTAACCGCTATGATGACTTCTTCAAATCAAGCAGATTCCCTGCACCGTGATCCTGCAATAATTACTAGGGTAGTTTGGGCGCTAACTCTTGGGATAATAGCTATTATTCTCTTGATGGGTGGAGGATTATCGGCATTGCAGACATCTGTTATTGTAACTGGCCTAGCTTTTGCGATGATTGCATTTGTTGCTGCAAGAAATTTATATAAAAAATTAAAGATTGATTCCAATAAAATCTAGTAGTGTGATGATCGATACTATGACGATGCAATCCTCTAAATTCCCTACAGATGCACAAGTAGTCATTGTGGGCGTAGGTGGCATCGTCGGATCGATGCTCGCATACTGGCTCACAGAACTCGGCCAAAAAAATATCGTAGGGTTGGAAAAATCTACCGTAATTCCTTCAGATCTTGGATCCACTGCACACGCTTCGGACTTTGTCTACAGCACCACTCACGACAAACTAGGCAACTGGACGACCGCCTTTAGCCGAAATTTTTATGAAGACAATGGCTTCTTCTTAAAAAGAGGAGGTCTAGAAATCTGTCGTAAAGACGACGACGCACGCTGGGAGGAACTCAAACGAAAGGTTGCATCAGGCAAAGCCTTTGGAACTAACATCAGCCTAATTTCCGCGTCTGAAGCCAAAGAAAAATTTCCTTTATTAGAAGAAGAATCAATACGCGGCGCAATGTGGGATCCAGATGCCGGTCTAGTAACACCACGCTCACAGGACGTGGTGCGTTTTGCCATAGAAAGCGCCAAAGAGAAAGGTGCGCTGACCACATACACTAACACACCAGCAGTAGGCTTTGAGATTGAGAATGGACGCCTTACTGGAGTAAAAACGGATAAAGGAATAATTAAAACTGAAAAAGTTGTAATTGCATCTGGAATCTGGGGACCTTTAATCGGCGAGATGGCTGGCGTTCCAGTCCCACTCTCGCCCGTGGAGCACCCTTTATTATTTTTTGGCCCACTCCCCCAAGCACAGGGAGCAGAGGATTTTCTCGTCTATCCACTGCTTCGCGATCAAGGCAATTCAGCTTACGTCAGGGATACAGGCAAGCTCCATGGGGGAATGCTTGAATGGGGATTTTACGAGGATAAAGAACCTCGACTGGTTGACCCGGAAGATATTGGCAATCCCGAGAAGACGATGGGCTCTGACTCAATGAGATACCTGGATCTTGAAGAAATCGCCGAACCTCTAGAAAAAGCGTTAGAAACGACACCTATACTTAATGAGTTAGGTTGGGATGAAAAAAGTTCATTCAATGGTCTGCTATCCGTAACTTCTGATGGTGGCTCTTTAATCGGTGAAAGCCCCGAAGTCAGAGGCTTTTGGTTATGTGAGGCTGTGTGGGTTAAGGACGGTCCTGGATGTGCAAGGCTGTGTGCCGAACAGATGGTCAATGGCAAAACTCAGGTGGACATGCACTCTTTTGACATTGCCAGATTTTATCCCGCACAAAAAGAAAAAGCGTTTGTTAAAACACGAGCTTTTGAAAATGCACAAACCATTTATACCCCTGCTGTTCACCCCAGAGAGCCCTACATTAGCCAAAGAGAACTATTCGTCAGTCCCTTTTATTCAAGGGAAAAAGAGCTTGGGGGCTATTTTGATAACGAAGTCGCCGGCTGGGAACGTGCCTTAGCCTATGAGAGCAATCGACAAAAACTCGATAATTATTTGCAGGAGGTCCCGGTTCGAGAAAACGAATGGGATCGACGCCACGTACCCTACGAAATCGCTAATGCAGAACATCTAGCCATGAGTGAATCGGCTGGGATGATCAATCTATCGCACTTTGCGATCATCGACATCAAGGGTTCAGATACAGAACGTATGTTGGAGTATCTTTCCGTGGCGAAGATTGGCGGCAAAACCTCTGAAGGGCGAATCATCTACACTAATTTCCTGGACGAGGATGGTGGTGTCCATGCAGACCTGACCATCTCCCGCTTAGGTACAGATCGTTATCGGATAGTTACCGGTGGCGCCGATGGCAACCGAGATTGGGTGAGCTTGCGCAATTATCGGGATGATCTGGGACTGGAAGCAGACATCAACATTCGGACCCACGATATAGCAACTTTAGGATTATGGGGACCTCGGGCAGGAGATGCCCTGGGTCATTTTATTGATCCCAGTGAAATCAGCATCGAGAATTTTCCCTTTGTTGCAGCAAAATACCTGACCCTCAATTTATCTGGCGGGAAAACGATCAATGTCTGGGCAGCACGCATTTCCTACGTCGGAGAGAGCGGCTGGGAAATCTATTTGAACAATGACAGTGAAGAGGGCCTAGCACTTTATGACTCTCTACTTGAGGTTGGAGTTGTGCCAGTTGGTATCGAAACTTACGCCAACAGTCGACGCCTTGAAAAGAGTTTTCGACTTCAAGGTGCAGATCTAGAGACCGAATATAATGCTTGTGAATCGGCTGTTGAAAGACCTAAGGTCAAAGCAGCGAACTTCCATGGTAAAGCAGCGCACCTTGCTCATCGAGAAGAAGAGCCTAGTGCAATTCTATGCACCATGACGCTGGATAACCTAAATGTGTCGGGTAGCGGTTCACGCTATCCGGTCGGCATCTCACCAATCATTGATGCTGATACAGGCGAAGTGCCGGTAGATAGCAAAGGTCGCAGGTCCTACAGCACCAGCATGTCGTATTGCCCATCAATCAAAAAACACGTAGTCATGGGTTACCTGCCTAAAAACATCGCTACACCAGGAAAGTCACTGTCGCTGGAGTACTTTAACGAAAACGGTGATGGCATTTATCCCATGACCGTTCAGATAGTTGGCAAGGGCTCTCTCTATGATCCTAATAATGAAAGGGTTCGTTCTTAACTGGAGCAAGATAAACTTATGCCAGAAAGGAAACACCGAAGACAAGCTGGTGGAAGAAGAAATAAAATAGCAGCCAGAGAGCAAAGCGCAAGAAAATATCGACCATATATTGAGCGCCATATTCCGTATTTTGAAATTTTAAATGAGGAAGAACTGGCTTTAATAGAAAAGAATGCCGATATTCTACTTGAGGAAATTGGAATTGAGTTCCGTGATTTCCCGAAAGCTCTAGATTTATTTAAGAATGCTGGTGCAGATATTGATGATGAGTGCGTTCATTTTCCGCCAGGATTTTGTCGAGAAATCATTCAATCCAATGCCCCAAGAGAATATATACAACACGCAAGGAATCCAGCTAATAATGTTATTATTGGGGGGCGAAGAACAGTTCTTGTTCCAGCTTATGGGTCACCATTTGTTAGAGATTTAGATAAAGGTCGGCGATACGCAACAATTGAAGATTTTAGAAATTTCGTAAAATTAGCATACATGAGCCCAAATCTTCACCACTCAGGTGGAACTATATGTGAGCCAGTTGATGTACCTGTCAATAAACGTCACTTTGACATGATATACAGTCATATCAAATACAGCGATAAACCATTTATGGGATCGGTAACACATCCGGAAAGAGCTGAAGATACTGTGTCAATGGCAAAGCTAGTTTTTGGCGAAAAATTTCTCGAAGAAAATGCTGTCTTAACCAGCTTGATTAATGTTAATTCACCTTTAACGTTTGATGACACAATGCTTGGTTCTGCCACTGTCTATGCTGAGCATAATCAAGCAACAATGATTTCACCCTTTATTCTGGCTGGAGCAATGTCTCCAGTTTCCATAGCCGGTACTGTGACACAGATTCTTGCTGAAGCACTTGCAGGCATGGCTTATATTCAACTTCTAAAACCAGGGGCTCCGGTAATATTTGGGGCATTTGCAAGCGCAGTTTCTATGCAATCAGGAGCCCCCACATTTGGCACTCCAGAGCCTGGTCATGTAATGACGATTGTGGGTGCGCTTGCTAGGCGATTAGGCGTGCCCTTTCGAAGTGGTGGTGGATTATGCGCATCAAAAATTCCAGATGCACAAGCTGCTTATGAATCAGCTAATACAATGCAAGCTTCTGCCTTAGCGGGAGTCAATTTTATGCTGCACACAGCCGGCTGGCTTGAGGGCGGTCTTTCTATGGGGTATGAGAAATTTATAATGGATGCAGATCAAGCGGGAATGCTTGCTGTGATGCTTGAAGGTGTTGAATTATCTGAAAATGCTCAAGCAATGGATGCCTTCAGGGAGATTGGTCCAGGCGGTCACTTTTTAGGTGCGGCACATACACAAGCTAATTTTGAATCTGCTTTTTATCGGTCTGAACTCGCTGATAACAAAACTTTTGAACAATGGGAAGAAGAAGGAAGTTTAGACTGTGCAATGCGCGCCAATTTAAAATGGAAAGCAATGTTAAAAGAATACGAAGCTCCAAAATTGGATCCTGCAATTGATGAAGCTTTACTTGAGTTTATAGCTAAGAGAAAATCTGAATTTGAAGATAGGGATTATTGATTTAAATCATTAAGAAGTAGTTTCAAAATCACGGCGTTAAAACTTCTGGAAAAATTAAACAGACAAAATAAATAAGATACTTTTCTTAGGTATAGAAAATCAGCTTGGTAGGAGAAAATTATGAACACGAGCAAACCTTCAGCAGCTGTCGGTAAGCGCATACAAGAGGATCTGGAAAACGCCTATATGGAAATTATTCCAATTCCAGGCATTGAAGAGAGGCTCGGGACTCTTCAACCAAATTCGCATGTGGCTGTTACATGCTCGCCGACAAAAGGTGTAGATGAAACCATAGAGCTAAGCGAAAAACTTATCGCACAAGGTTTTCAGGTTATTCCGCATATTGCAGCGAAATGCGTAAGTGGGGAAAAACATCTTGAAACTATCGTCAAAAGACTCGATGCATTGAGTATTGAGAGTATTTTTGTGCCTGGCGGCGACCGACCTGAACCAATAGGTGAGTTTAATAATGCCTATGATCTTCTTAAAGCTTTGCAGAAATCTGGTCATAATATAAAAAATATTGGAATTGCTGCGCATCCTGAGGGGCACCCAGATGTTAACGAGAAAATCTTAATGGAAGCACTTGAAAAGAAAAAAGATTTAGCAGATTACATTGTTACGCAAATGTGTTTTGATGCAAATATATTAGGTGACTGGTTGGTTCGGATTAACCAACAAGGCGTCCATCTTCCTGTTTGGGTCGGATTGCCTGGTGCCATTGAGCGAGGACGTCTTCTTAGAACTTCTCTTAGAATAGGTGTCGGGAACTCCCTGCGTTTCTTGCGAAAAAAATCCCAAGTTGCGGCAGAGTTAATGAAATCAAGTATCTATAATCCAGATAAATTGGTAACAAGTATTTCTGAGTATAAAGATATTGCTAACACCAATCTTGCTGGATACCATATATTTTGTTTCAACCAGATTGAAATAACTGAAAAATGGCGTACTGAGACAATTTCAAAACTAATGTAAACCCTTGAAAAGTGTAAAGGCATAATAAGATCGGAGAAAACAATGAGGATAAACGATACAGAGAATGCCATGTTTGATGACAAAGGCACATTGCATATCGATGGCGCTTCTTACTCATAATCCATTGGTCGGAGGTTTGAGTCCTCCCGGGTCCACCAAAATTATTAATATCAAAGGTAAGTAGAAATGAAAGAGAAATATATTGAAGAATATTTGGCCGTAGCTCTTCAACTGGATTGCCACGCAATCAATAATTGCCAAACCAAAGAAGAGTCACATGATTTAATGATGAGACGGATTCAAGATATATCCAATTTTGTTCAAACAACGGTCAACTTTCATCTCTTTTTTTATGGCTCACCAGTTAAATTAGTTGTCCTTCCTGAATACACTGTTTGTGGATTTCCTTTGCAGGAAACCCCTCAAGAGTGGCGAGAAAAAGGCTGCTTCGAGATCGATGGTCCTGAATATGAGGCATTTTCAAAAATTGCTCAAGACAACGATATCTATCTGGCAGGAAATACCTATGAAATTGATCCAAATTTTCCAGAAATCTATTTTCAAACCTGTTTTATCATTGATCCATCTGGTGATGTAATTGTTAGATACAGAAGACTAACTAGTGTTATCTGGGCAACACCACACGATGTCTGGGACAAGTATCTTGATTTATATGGATATGAGAAAGTTTTCCCAGTAGCAAAAACAGAAATCGGTAATCTTGCCTGTATTGCTTCTGAAGAAATCATGTACCCCGAGATTGCACGCTGCCATGTTATGAGAGGGGCTGAAATTCTCCTACATCCAAGCAGTGAACCGGGTAGCCCAAGATCAACCGAAAAAGAAATTTGTCGCAGAGCTCGAGCCGCAGAAAATCTTGCTTATGTGATCACCGCAAATACCTCAACAATACTTAATATCTCCGTCCCCGCGTATACGTGCAGCGGTATGTCTAAAATTGTTGATTACAGAGGAAAAGTTTTATCTGAAGCCAGTGCAGGAGGTGAAAGTCAAACAGCCAATGCTTTCATCAACCTTCGTTCACTCAGGAAATACCGCAGAAATGCAGGAATGACTAATTATGTCTCAAGACAGGGCTTTGATGCTTATGCACAGAGTTATGCAGAAGCAGATTTCTTAAAAGCAAACTCATTACTTAAAGATGGCAAAGTCCAACAACCAAGTAGGGAGTTCTTTCTTCAAAGGCAGGAGAAAGTGATCGAGAAACTGATAGCTAAAGGTATATTGTAGACAGCACATTTGGTTTAAGAGAGAATTAACTAAGTTATGCGCTTATCAAGAAGAAAGTTTTTATCAGGAACCGGTGTAGCGGCTTCAGCCCTCAGCCTTAACTACGCACACCCCGTTCAGGGAGGCGATGACTCATATCGAGTCTGGGAAGATTTAATGAGAACAAAATGGACTTGGGACAAAGTAGCTCACTCAAGCCATGGAGTAAATTGTGCAGGGCATTGTGCGTTCAAGGTCTTTGTTAAAAATGGTATCGTCTGGAGGGAAGAACAACAAGGTGAATACGGGGCCACTGAAGATGCCCCTGATTACAATCCCAGAGGCTGTCAGAAAGGAGTTCGGCACTCCAAATACATGTATGGCAAACAACGGGTTCTGTACCCACTTAAAAGAGTTGGGGAGCGTGGCGAAGGACAATGGCAGAGAATTTCATGGGATCAGGCATGTGACGAAATTGCGGATAAATACATTGACCATTGGCTCAGTAGTGGCCCGGCTTCGATGTCTTTTGCCATGGGCACAGCAATGCTATTAAAAAAAGCAACCATTGCAGGCTATCAGCGTTTTTTAAACCTCACCGGTATTCCCGCACCAGAAACCTTTGCTGGAGTTGGTGACCAACCCATTGGCATCTATCAGACATTAGGCCTTGATATCACTGGTGATACCGTGGCTGCGGTGTATAAGGCCAAGTGTGTATTGGTATGGTTTTGCAATCCGGCAGTGACCCGAATTCCGGATGCTCATTTCTTTTGGGAAGCCAGATACAATGGCACCAAAGTTATCGTCATTTCCCCAGACTTTAATCCCAGTGCCATGCATGCTTCCAAGTGGGTCAATCCCAAGCCAGGCTCTGATGGTGCCCTAGCAATGGCGATGGCACAGGTCATACTAAAAGACAAAAGTTACGATACCGATTACATTAAAGAACAAACCGATCTGCCCATGCTGGTACGCACAGATAACGGCAAATTTTTGCATCCAAAAGACCTAGGTAAGGCAGGCGGTAATGAAATTTATTACCTTTGGGATGAGGCTAGTAATGGGATTCAACAAGCACCTGGGAAAGACCGTGAAACCATTGAATTGGGAGCACTGCAGCCCAGTCTTGAAGGCACATGGAACATTGATACCAACAGTGGACCGCTAGCAGTCACCACAGTATTTGAATTACTTAAAAAACGAGCAGAAGAACACACTCCTGAGGTCACCGCTGCAATCACCGGTATTAGCCCAGAAGTCATTCGAGAAATTGCCAGAGACTTTGCCTCAGCCAAACCAGCCATGATCTATGGTGGCTTTCGATCGGCGAAATGGCTGTATGGGGATATCTTCCAAAGGGCAATGCTGTTATTACTGTCATTGACCGGTAATCTGGGCAATGAAGGTGGTGGTTATCAGCTGACCCAACTTTCAAAATCAGATGGTATAGCCCCTTACCTTTTCTCCGACATTGGTTATGGCATGAGAATTAAAGCGGCGGCGATGTGGGATTATGAGCACATGGATTTAAAAGAAGTGAACCGTAAATTTTATGGTGATGAATTAGCTGATACCTACGATGAACATTACCAAGAATCCCTTGACAAAGGATGGTGGCCAAGACAAAAAGAAAAGCCCTTGAAAATGGCCATCTTTGGAGGACACAACCCAGGCAGTTGGAAAGCCGGAGGAGATCACTGGGCAGAAAATATTTATGAGAAAGTTGAAACTATAGTATCCATTATACCCGACATGGGTATCACCCACCTGTATGCCGATTACGTCTTGCCGGTTGCCCATCATTATGAGCGACACGATTTGTTAGTTCAACCAAAAACGCCCTACTTGCAAGCCATGGATAAAGTGGTGGAACCATTAGGGGAGTCGGTGGATGATTTCACTGTTTTTAAACGTTTATCCAAAGTCATCAGTAAAAAAGCCAAAGAAAGAGGCATTCAACCGATCATGGATACATTTGTCGATGGAAGACCTCCCATCGAGAGAGACCTCACTAAACTCTATGATCAACTTACATGGGGAGGCAAATTCAACGACTCTAAAGATATTGCAGAATTTTTGATTAATGCCTCACCGGGACTGCCTAGGATAACCTTTGATGAACTGGCTGCAAAAGGCATTGTCAGAGTTGAAGACTCCGAAGGGGTGGTTTATGGGGACAATGCTCCTTATGCAACCATGAAACAATATGTGGAGCATAAGAAGCACTACGAAACCCATACCGGTAGACAACAGCATTATCACGATCACGACTGGTACATTAAATACGATGAAACCCTGCCCGGTCACAAAGACCCCCTTGAACTGGAAGGCTATCCACTGAGAATGCTTATGGGACATGCCAGACACAGTATCCACAGTTCGTGGAGAGACGATACTTTTTTATGGAGCCTACAACGAGGTGAGCCTGATATATATGTCAATCCCAATGATGCCAAAGACCGAGGCGTTGCCGATGGTGATTTAATCAAGATCTTCAATACCATGGGTTCTTTCATTGCCGTTGCTCATATTTCCTCAAGTATGCAACAAGGCATGATGTTTATGTATCACGGCTGGGATCCGACCATGTTTAGAAATCAGAAGAACTTTAGTTCGGTCATAACCACTGCCGGTCTTATTAGGCCAACTCTATTGGCAGGTGGTGCAGATACCCATTTGGGTTATGCGCCCATTAAATCCTTTCCAAATATGACACTCAGCGATTGCACTTGTGATTTTGAGCTGCATGCTGAATCAAACGAGCAGAAAACAGCCTAGACAAATTTGCTCTGGGTTGTAGATTTGAATTGGTCATGAACACTAAGCTGACAAGCATTTTCTTAGGCTTGTGCTTGAGCCTCATTGTAAGTTCTGCCTGCTGGTCTCAGCCTCAGAACTTTGTAGCTGTCTACACTGCACAACTAAAACAAGCAGATGGACAATTATCAATGACTCTAAAAAAAGAAGATGGAGGATTGTACAGTTATGAGCTAACAACAAAGCCAGGTGGATTTTGGCGAATTATTATCGATGGGTCAATATGGCAGAAAAGCACTTTTATACTAGAAGGCAATGATGTTCTTAGATCTCAAACATACGAATTAATAGATACCATTCGCAGCAAACCCAGAAAATCCAGAGCAAGTTTTGACTGGGAAGATTCACTGATCACAGGCCACTATAAGGACAGAGCTATAAAACTACCTTTGACCGGAAATATTATAGATAAAGTCTCACTGCAAATAGCCATTATTATGGATATTAGAAGAGGTATAGATCAATCTGAATACTATATTTTAGATAAAGATAAAATTCAGGTTGTGCAAGTAAATAGAAATAGTTCAGCAATGATCAATGTGCCTTTTGGTAAATTTGAAGCCATTGAAATCAATCGTTCCAGTCCGGACTCAAATAGAACTAATACTTTATGGTTAGCTCCAGAATTAGACTATATACCGGTAAAGATAACCCAGGAAGAAAATGGGAAAATTGTTTTTTCAGCAAGTCTGAGTCAATTGACTCATTAAGGATTGAAAAGCTTTTTTTTAAGATATATACTGACCGACCGATCGGTAAGTATATAGCGTGATGAATGGCATAGAATCGATAATGAAATCAGCTGAAAAGCTTTTCTCCAAGAAAAGTTTTACGGCCGTGTCCATGGGTGAAATTGCACTTGAAGCGGGTATCAGCAAAGCCAATATTTACCATCACTTCGACTCAAAAGAGGACCTGTATCAAAAAATACTGCTTCGTTGCCAAAATAATTCCTTCTCTGACGTACTGGAAGCTGAGAAACACCCAGGTACTTACATCGACAAGATTAAATTCTTCATGCATACAAGAATGGAAGATATGCTAAGCAACCCACAACCCTATACCCTTCTGTTACGGGAGATCTCCGACTTAAGCGGTTCAAGAGGAAACAGTTACGACCAGAACCTATTGTCTGGAGCCATTGATCGAGTGGTAAAGCTGATTGAACAGGCGCAAAGTCATGGAGAAATTTCCACAAATGTTGACCCTTTAATCATTGCTTTTCAATTGATGGCACCAAATTTTATGTACATCTTATTTGAGCAAATTCTCAGTGAAAGGATCGGTCATATTGATCCCAAACAGACTAAACAGTTTTGTGAATTGCTGGCCAATAACCTGCTTAATGGAATTGCACAGTCATGATTGGTCAATCTAAAAAAATAAAAAATATTATTGTTAAATTACCGATATTGACGCTTTTAATGTATGGGTTAACACCTGTGCCTTTGAGTATGGCTGCTGTCGCCATCACTACAGGCAAGGTAGCAACAACAACTATCGAAGAAAAAGAAAGCGCAATGGGCATCATCTATAGTCTATCCTCTCCCAAGGTTGCTTCTGAAGTCTCTGGAAGAGTCATTAAAGTGTTGATCGATGTTGGCGATGCTGTTCAGCAAGGACAGATCATGGCAGAAATTGATCCTGAAAGATATGAATTGGAAACCATTCAAGCCAAAGCAGAAACTGCTCGATTATCTGCACTGAAGATTAATCAGGAATTGGACTTATCTCGGGCTGAAAGATTATATAAAAACAATCTAGTTTCCGAAGAAATACTCGACAAAACAAAAGCCGAACTGGAAGCATTGGAACAACAAATTAAAGCCGCTGAAGCAAAACATAATAGCAGCAAAAAATTGCTCAGAGACACCAAGATAAAAGCACCTATAACCGGTTACGTAGCAGCAAAAAAAATAGTGATGGGTGATTTTGTGCAAACAGGCACGATTGTTTTTGAATTGGTCGATACAAAGAATTTACGGGTGGGTGTTTCCTTTCCAGAATACCAATCCTCAAAATTGAAAAAAGGATTAAAAACCTACCTGACCTCCCCCACCAACACCAATCACATTGTAGAAACTCAAATCAATGAGGTCAGTCCTAACATCAACCCAAAAAATCGCTCAATCAGTGTCATTATTGATTTTGAAAATCCAGGCTTGTGGTTGCCTGGTGCTAGTGCTCGAGCTGAAATAATCTTATCAGAAAGGGAAAACGCTTTAGTGGTACCACAGCTTGCCGTGGTTAGAAGATCTATTGGCAACGTGGTTTATGTGATTAAAAACTCAGTAGCAATAGAAACAAAGGTTGATACAGGAATTCATCTCGATGGATTGATTGAAATAAAAGCTGGTCTTCAAAAAGGTACATTGATCGCGGTTGATGGCGCAGGCTTCCTAGCTGATCAGAGTCAAGTGATTGTTGAGAGCAACCAATGAGTTTAGCCGAGATTTCAATAAAGCGACATGTCTTCGCTACAATGATCAACTTAGTAGTGGTGTTGTTTGGCATTATTTCAATTAACAGAATAGCGATTGATAGAACACCAGATATTGATTTTTCACTGCTTGCCGTTACCACCGTATTGCCTGGAGCAAATCCTGACGTGGTGGACTCTAGTGTTACCAACATCATAGAAGGAGCCGTCAATAGTATCGCAGGTATTGATGAACTCAGAGCCAGATCAGAAACAGGATTTTCTACTGTTTTTCCTACTTTTGTTTTGGAAAAAGATCTCGACGTTGCTTTTAATGAAACCCAAGAAAAAGTTAATCAGGTTATTGCTCAATTACCCACCGATACCGAAACCCCCATTATTAATAAAATCGCAACAGGAGAGATACCTGCAATGTGGCTTGCACTAACGGGTGATAGAACACTCCAAGAATTGGATTTATATGCGAGGAACATTATTAAGAGGAAGTTGGAAACAATAAAAGGAGTTGCAAAAATTTCAATTGGTGGTGGACGTGAAAGAAATATCAGGGTCAATCTTAATTTTGATCGTATGAGTGCTTTTGGCATCACCGTCCAGGACATTGTTAGGGCATTCAGAAATGAGCATATTAAATTACCCGGTGGTTTCTTAATAGAGAATTCAAAAGAAGAATTATTAAAATTAGATCTTGAATACCATAGCCCTGAAGATGTAGGCAACATCATTGTTGCCTACACCAACAATAATCCAATTAAACTCAAGAATATTGCCCAGATTGAAGATGATGTTTCAGATCTTAGAAATTTGGCACGATTCCAGGGAAAACCTGCCATTGGCCTTGGAGTGGGTAAGATCAGAGGAGAAAATACCATTGAGGTCATTGAAGCTGTAAAACAGAGAATTGAAACAGATATTCTCCCTTTTTTACCAGATGGGATGATGCTTGATTACGCAACTGATGACAGTGAGTACATCTATGAAATCATTACAGGTCTTGGACAGCATTTGATTGCAGGGGCAATTTTTGCAGCATTGGTGGTGTTGTTATTCTTAAGAAGTTTTATTGGCATGGGTATTGTTGCCATCACCATACCCGTATCTTTACTGGGTTCTATTGTTGTAATGTATTTTTTTGGATACAGCTTAAATACTATGACGATGTTGGGATTGCTGCTACTCATTGGAGTGGTTGTCGATGATGCTATTGTTGTTTTAGAAAATTCCCAGCGACATCTTGATACCAGTGGATTGGATAGAATTAGATCAACCATTATTGGTACCAATGAGGTATTTTTGCCGATCGTTGCTTCCACTCTCACTCTGGCTGCTATATTTACTGTGGTGATCTTTTTAGAAGGCATAGCGGGTCGTTTCTTCAGGTCATTCGGAGTAGTCGTCTCTTCTGGGGTGATCATATCTTTGTTTATTTCGCTGACATTAACTCCCATGCTCTGCTCTCAATGGTTAAAACCCTCAACGTCAATAAATAAATTCTTTGAGAGAGTTCAGAATTTTTTCATAGGTCTTGAAGAACGCTATAGAAACTTAGTTTATTGGGCTATTAACAATAAACGAAAAGTAGTGATTTCTGGACTGGTCATTGTGTCTTCAACAGCTTTATTTTTTCAAAATCTTGAAGGTTCCTTCTTTCCCAAAGAAGATGAAGGACAATTCAGTGTCACTGTTAAAACACCCTTGGGATCTGGTATTGAATACAGTAATGACAGAGTTGGAAAAGTCGAAGAAATCTTAAGGAACTACGAAGACATCGATAGTTTGTTTAGTATTGTTGGTGGAACTTCTGGCGATGGAGCTTCTGGCACGCAAATCAACGAAAGTGCCATTTACGTTAAGTTAAAACCGAGGACAGAAAGAACATTAAAACAATACGAGCTCATTCCTTTAATTAGAGCAAAATTAGCGGAAGTGCCAGGGGTTAAAGCATTCCCCTCCCCCCTTTCATTTGCTTCTGGCACAAGAGGTGAAGCCTTACAATTTACTCTCGCGGGACCTGATTTATATGTTCTTGATGAAGTAGCAAAAATATTTCTTGCAAAATTAAGTGAAACACCTGAACTCGGAAATGTCGATATGTCCATGGACATGGAGATGCCACAAGTTGCTCTGGATATAAACCGAGAACTGGTTTCAGAACTTGGATTATCAACGAAAATAGTTGCAGAAGCAGCCAATGTCTTTGCTGGTGGTATTGATGTTGCCAGATACAATGACTCAATTGGCGGAGGTGAGCGTTACAAGATTCGTCTCAAGGCAGAACAGAACATGAGTATCAGTGACTTAAATAAGATTTATCTTCGAACTCCAAATGCTGATTTAGTGAGATTGGATACGGTTGCAGCTTTCTCAGAGATCGTAGGACCGGCAAGCATATCGAGATTTAACAGAGAATATGCTTCTTATTTTTTTACGGATCCTACTATGGCTCTTAGTGATGCCATAGATACTGTCGAGTCTGCTGCTGCAGAAACATTGCCTCCTGGTTATCACGTTAACTTTTTTGCAAGGGCAAAAGAATTCAAAAAAACCAGCAATACGATGCTTATTGCTTTTCTGACAGGATTGTTACTGGTTTATATGGTTTTGGCCAGTCAATTCAATTCATTCAGCCAACCACTGATCATCATGGTCTCCCAACCTCTCGCTGTGCTTGGTGGTATCTTTGGTCTTTGGATTGCAGGTATAGCTTTAAATATTTTTTCCATGACTGGTCTGGTATTACTGACCGGCTTGGTTGCAAAAAATTCTATTTTGTTGGTTGATCGTGCCAATGAGGAAATGAAAACTGGAAAAAATGCAGACGAAGCACTGCTTGTAGCTTGCCCAAGAAGACTAAGGCCTATACTGATGACTTCCTTCACGATTATCTTAGCTATGCTCATGCCTGCCCTAGGTATTGGTGCAGGAATTGAACTCAGCCAACCTCTGGCCGTTGCAGTAGTTGGTGGGATGTTCAGTTCTACCCTATTAACTCTAATCTTAGTGCCCGTTGTTTACTCTTGGGCAGAGGATAAAAAGCGTGCTCCAATTAGGAAGAGTCTTGGAGTTCTTGTTGGAGCGATTCGTAAGTGAACTGATGATTTTGTGTTCCGTATTGAGCCACTTTTATAGCACCCATTAAAGAGCCCATTTGGCCCATTTCATCCCAGCTCATGCTTCTGGGTATGCCATATAATAAAGCAGCTCTATAAGCATCACCACACCCTGTAGGGTCACATACCCTTTCAGCCTTATAAGGTGATACAGCAATTACTTCTTCGCCGACAAACATTTCAGAACCTTCACCACTCTTGGTAACAATCATGGCTTCCACTTGATTGCTGATGTCTTGAATCGATTTTTCCACTTTATCAGACAGTAAATTGGCTTCGTATTGATTGACAATAATCCAGTTAGATAAATCAATTAACTGATTCAGCTCATCTTTGTTGAACATCGGAGTACTTTGACCCGGATCGAAAATAAACGGTATAGATTTTTTCACCAGTTGATCTGCGTGCTCCAGTGTTCCCTTGGTTGATGCTGGACCTAAGATACCTATTGTTGTTTCTGCATGGTCTGGAATTGTATTTAAATGCCCATCCTCCATCGCTCCTGGATGAAATGAAGTGAGTTGATTGTTGTCTGAGTCAGTGGTTATAAAACACTGTGCAGTCAATTTTTCTGGAATGGTTTTAATGCCTCCCGTGTCAATGTGATTTTTATTCAACCAAGCTTCATAGGCATCAAAATCATTACCTACAGTAGCAACTATCAAAGGTTCATCACCTAATAATCTAAGGTTATAGGCTATATTTCCCGCACAGCCGCCAAATTCCTTCCTGAGATCTACCGTAAATGCAACACTTAAGATATCCAGCTGATCAGGCAGAATGTACTCGCTAAATTTCCCATCAAAACCCATGATGTTGTCGTAAGCAACGGAGCCACAAATTACTGCTGCCATAACTATATTTTCCTCATGTTGAAGTTGTGATAATTCATTGTTGAATTAATGATTAGCCATAATAGACTCGATATCATCAATTTCCTTTGGAAGTTGATGAGTTAAAATCTCATTGCCAGTTTTTTTAACCAGAATATCATCCTCTATCCTGATACCGATACCTCGCCATTGCTTCTCCACTTGCCTATTTTTAGTAGAGATATAAATTCCTGGTTCAATGGTGAGGACCATCCCTGGTTCAAACTTTCTCACTGATCCCTTTTTGGGATTGCCATAAGAACCGACATCATGCACGTCCATACCCAGCCAATGACCTATACCATGCATATAAAAAGGTTTATATGCCTCATTGGCGATCAATTGATCGATATTGCCACTCAAGATACCCAATTTCTGTAACCCCTTTGTGATTGATTTGATTGCATCATTTTGAAGATTCTTAAAAGTCTGTCCTGGCTTTACTGATGCAATTGCTTTTTTTTGGGTTTGCAAGACAATTGAATAGATTGCTTTTTGTTCATCGGTAAAAATACCTGAAATGGGGATGGTTCTTGTGATATCACTAGCATACATCTCAAATTCACAACCAGCATCGGTTAATAGAAGCTCCCCATTCTTTAATTTAGATCTATTATTTATATAGTGTAGTGTGCATGCATTACTTCCTGAAGCTACAATACTTTCGTATGAAGCAGTGGCTCCGTACTGGCCAAATTGGTGTAATATTTCTGCTTCAAGCTGGTATTCATAAAGATTTTCCTGGCATTTTTTCATTACTCTGAAATGAGCTTCTACGCCAATTTTTGCAGCCTTTCTCATCAATTTTATTTCCTTTTCTGACTTGATTGATCTCAATTCATGGGTAATGGATTCCAATGAAATAATACTGTCAGGAACTGAGATTCCTTGCCTTTGTCCTGCTCTTAATGAGTTTAATATATTGGTGATCTTTTGATCATAGGAGGTATCGTTACCGAGAGTAAAAAATATTTTTTCAGTTGTTTTCAATATTTTACTCAGCACTGCATCACACTGATCGATACTAAAAGATTGATCAGCCCCATAATCTTTAATGGCCCCTTTGGGACCCGGTCTATGACCCTCCCATGTTTCTGCCAATGGATCTTTCTTTTCTACAAGTAAAATAAATTCACCCTCAGACCTTCCTGGCGCCAATATCATCAAAGATTCAGGTTCGCTAAATCCCGTGTAATAATAAAAATCACTATCGGGACGATACTTGTATTTAGTGTCTCTGCTTCTCTGGCTGGTCTGTGCTGCAGGAAGAATGGCTACAGAGCCTTTGCCAATTGCTTTTGCAAGTTTTTTGCGTCTTATTATGTAGTCTCTGCTATTCAATTTATTTCTCTTTTCAATTCTTCGTACACCAATTGGGTGCCTACTTTGACAAATTCAACCACTTCAAAGTAAGCGAGCTCTTCTTCGTTCCCATTCTCAACTGTGGTTTTGCTTAGTGTAGAGATTTGAGAAAAATCTTCAATGATTTCACTTATAAATGTTTGATCAGATTGATTTATTGTCAATTCTCTTTCAGAGATAAACATTCCCAAGGCATCAACAAAACCCTGACACCAAATTGATAAAGCATGCGCTCTGATGCTCAACTCTTCTGAATCTAGAGGGAGAAAAGGATAAAAACTCATTTCAGTATCATTAAAACTATTTATTGTCTCTGAAATCAGTTCATAAAGAGCATCCTTGAACTCGATAATTTGGACAGAAACAGAACTGCCGTCAAAACTTACTTCTTTGGGTAATAAATCATCTTCCTGAAAAGAGTCACAGCACAAATAGGCACAAATGGTTCCATGGTATTCAGATATATCAATGGCCACATTTGCTTTACGTCTAAGTAGATCTATTTCACTAAATTCCATTTTTTCTCTTTTAAAGTGAGCTGAAAATGCCTTTGATTGTATCCTTATTTGACCACTAGGTCAGGAAAATCTATAGTGAATATAATGAGTAAAATAACAGAAAAAGACATATTGAATTCACTTGAAAAACTGACAACAAGGATTGAAGACTTAATTGAAAAATGCAATCAATTAGACAATAAAAATCAATTACTTAATGAAGAGAACAAGCATCTATCAGAAACACATAAATCCACTCTAGAGAAAAACAATCTGGCAAAAAACAAAGCCGAAGCAATTTTAGAGCGTTTAAGAAACTTTGAAGGCAGCGCATAAATGAAAGTCCAGGTAGAGATCCTTGGGGAACAAATCACATTATCCTGTCCGCCAGGAAAAGAGCAAAACTTAATCAAAGCAGCAAAATTAGTTAATGATACGATGACTAATATTAAGGAATCTGGAATAAGTTTTGCAAAAGATCGTATAGCGATAATGGCTGCCATCAACATTGCCGATGATTTGGTCACTGGGAATAGTGATACTGCTGCATTCATTAGGACTGATCACGACGCTGAACTTGATTTAATACAAATTAAAAATAAGCTAGAAACTGTAAATCATCGTGTGGAAGCTTCCCTTAACCCTGAGAAAGATTTAAAGTTACAATAGTAAAGATAATGATTTCCTGCGATGAACGATGTTTATTGAAGGACTCTTGGCCCTTAACTTATCGATTAGGGATCTAGATCTAAATTGGTTTTGAGCATTACCTTTTATGGGAAGCCTACGCCAATGCGACAGAACCCACTTTTTTTATACCGGCCAAAGAGCAACAATAAGCAACGTCATCAGCGGGAGATCTACTCAGACATCAATGGATATAATCAGGGAACGATTAAAAGAAAAGAGAAAAAACCTCACTAAAAAACAATCTAGTGAACTGTCTCGTGCCATCTTTCTAAGAATCATTCGATCTTCATGGATTCAAGAACATTCTAATATTGGAATTTATTATGCCCTCAACGGAGAAGCAGACACGTTGAAATTAATCGAATTCCTCTGGTCAAATAATCAAAATGCTTTTCTACCAGTGATGCATCATAATAGTCTGCTCTTTGGAAATTTTGCACCCAATTCTGATCTCAATGAAAATACATATGGCATACCAGAACCAGAACTCACTAAAGAGAATCAAGTATCTGCCCTTGAACTTGATATGGTCTTTGTACCTTTAGTCGCATTTGATCAAGATGGATATAGATTAGGCATGGGAGGAGGCTATTATGATCGTACGTTTGAAAAAAAATTAAAGGATCAAAAACCAACTACACCATTATTAGTAGGCCTAGCTTATGAATTTCAAAAACAAAATAACTTAGTTCATGAACCATGGGATGTACCTTTGGACATGGTTGTGACTGAAGCGAACACCTATAAATTTAGATAATAAACAAGATATGTCACAATAAATAAATGAATCAGGAACAAGAAAAGAAAGATGCGGCACTAGCTTCCTTGGCCTATATTCAAGATGACTGTAATTTAGGCTTAGGGACAGGTTCAACGGTAAAATATTTAATAGAGAATTTACACACAGTCAAAGAGAAAATTAATACCCTGGTATCCAGTTCCAAAGAAACAACTTGCAAACTTCAAGATGCAGGTTTTAGAGTCGATGAATTATCTGCTATTGGCAGTCCTGATTTGTATATCGATGGTGCTGATGAAGTGACTCACAGTTTTTACATGATCAAGGGTGGTGGCGGTGCGCTGACTAGAGAAAAAATCATAGCGGCTGCATCAAAAAAAATTATCTGTATTGTTGACAGTTCAAAAATTGTTGATGTGTTGGGAAAATTCCCCCTTCCTGTTGAAGTCATTCCAATGGCAAAATCATATGTAGCAAGAGAAATTATTACCCTAGAGGGACAACCAGAATTCAGAAATGAATTTATTACAGATAACGGCAACATCATACTTGATGTTCATAATCTAAGCATCATAGATCCACCTGAGCTTGAGAAAAAACTCAATAATATTCCTGGTATTGTTAGCAATGGTATATTTGCAAGCAATGCAGCAAATGTAATTCTGGTCGGGAAAAATGATGAAGTACTGACCTTCAATAATCAATGAAGCAAACTAGAAGAAGCCTGTTAAAACTGATCGGTGCCTCGACTCTAGGTTCTTCACTGAAAGTAGATGTGCTCAAAGCACAAGAAAGAATGATTCAAAGAATAATCCCATCCTCTGGTGGATTGTTACCTGTTATTGGCTTAGGCACTTCAAGGGTTTTTGATACAGATTTCTCACCAGAACTCTTAAAACCTAGAAAAGAGATAGTGCAAGCTCTACTGAATATTGGGGGCCGTTTAATTGATTCTTCACCAATGTATGGAAGAGCAGAAGAATTGACTGGAAAAATTGTCAAAGATCTAAATATTGGAGAACAGTTATTTTTAGCTACCAAAGTTTGGATTGAAGGCAAAGAAGCAGGTGAAATACAAATGAATGAATCTTCCATAAAATTGAATAAAGCTGTCATCGACCTCATGCAAATACACAACCTGCTTGATTGGAAGACGCATATAAAAACACTGTATCAGTGGAAAGAAGAAGGGAAAATTAGTTACATTGGCATAACTCATTCCAGATCCAGTGCGTTTGAGCAAATGGAAAACATCATTAGAAAAGAAAGCATAGATTTTGCCCAATTCAATTATTCACTGGGTGAGACGGAAGCAGAAAATAGACTGTTGCCATTATGCAAAGACCTAGGTGTAGCTACCATAATTAATCGACCTTTCATGAGAGGTAAATTATTTAAAGCAGCCAAAAAAAAGGCCCTCCCAAATTGGTGCCATGAATTTAATATCAATAGTTGGTCACAATTCTTCTTGAAATTTATTTTAGCCAACGATGCCGTCACCAACATAATCCCGGCAACATCAAAACCAAAACATATGATCGATAATCTTGGTGGTGGAATTGGCCCAGTGCCAAGTAAGGAATTACAAAAAAGGATGCTGGATTCGTTCTAGAATTAACGTTTCGAGTATTGTGTTGCTTTTCTTGCCTTTTTTAGGCCAACTTTTTTCCGCTCAACCTTTCGTGCATCTCGGGTTAAGAAACCTTTTCCTCTTAGTGGTGCCCTTAGATTTTCATCGTACTGAAGAAGTGCCCTACTCAATCCATGTCTGATTGCTCCGGCTTGCCCACTGCCGCCGCCGCCTCTTACGGTGGCATTAACATCTACTTTATCAAGCAATTCAGTTGTTTCCAGAGGCTGTTTAACTATCATTCTTGCAGTTTCTCGATCGAAAAATTGATCTAAAGGTAACTTATTCACCACAATGCTTCCTTTGCCCTTTTTTAGATAAACTCGGGCAGTAGATGTTTTTCTTCTCCCAGTACCATAAAAAACTTCACTCGCCTTAGCTGCCTTAGGTTTGGCTTTGGTTTCAGCTGCAGGCTCTTCTGCCGGTGTTTCTTTAGCTGTCTTAGGTTTGGCTTTGGTTTCAACTGCAGGCTCTTCTGCCGGTGTTTCTTTAGCTGTCTTAGGTTCGGCTTTGGTTTCAGCTGCAAGCTCTTCTGCCGGTGTTTCTTTAGCTGCCATAAAAACTCCCTTATAACTCCAACACTTCTGGTTTCTGTGAGCTATGATTGTGCTCAGGACCAGCAAAAACTCTTAATTTCTTCAACATGGCATTACCCAGCTTATTTTTCGGTAGCATGCCTTTAACCGATTTCATAATAACTCTCTCAGGATTTTTCTCCAGCATGGTTTCAAGATTCATAGATTTCATATTTCCAATGTAACCACTATGCTTATAATAAACCTTATCCGTCATTTTATTTCCGGTTACCCTAATTTTAGAAGCATTCACTACTACGATGTAATCACCAGTATCCACATGGGGTGTATAAATTGGCTTATGCTTACCTCGCAAACGACTGGCAATCTCTGTGGACAATCGTCCCAAAGTTTTATTAGTAGCATCGACTAAGTACCAATGCCTTTCTACCTCATCGTGCTTTGCTGAAAATGTTTTCATGCTAATTCTTATTCATTATGAAGGACGCTAGTCTACTCATCTCAGCTATATTTTTCAATGAAATCTCTGTAAATAAAGAAGTTTAGACTTTTGATAACTCGGCTCTCATGTGTTCAATGGTTTTTCTATAATTTTCTGTACCAAAAATACCTGAACCAGAAACAAAAACATCGGCACCATGTTGAGCCACATCCCTTATATTATTAGCTTTTATACCTCCATCTATTTCCAACAATATTGGTTTCCCAGATGCGATAATGGACTCTCTGACACCTTCGAGTTTTTGTAAAGAGCTCTGAATAAAACTTTGGCCTGCAAATCCGGGATAAACAGACATAATAACAACAAGATCAATGGACCCAAGGCGATCATCGAGACAGTCTAGTGAGGTGTCAGGATTAATAGCCAACCCAGGTTTACAATCATGTTTTTTAATGAGCTGAATGGTTGCATCAATATTTTCTGATGCCTCAGGATGAAAACTGATATAGGTCGCACCGGCCTCGGCAAAACTAACTACTAAATCATCCACCGGACTCACCATTAAATGAACATCAATAGGAGCTTCAATGCCAAAATTTCTCAGTGCCTTGCAAACAACAGGGCCGACAGTGAGGTTGGGAACATAATGATTATCCATAACATCAAAATGGATAATGTCAGCTCCTGCATCAAGAACCATTTCAACTTCTTCTCCCAGGCAAGAAAAGTCTGCTGACAGTATAGACGGTGCAATTTGATAATCAGCCATGGCTCAATAGCTCTCTTTTAATCAATAAAAAATACAATACTATCATGCCATGATGTGAGTGATCATAGAGAAATTTACTTTATTGATAAATGGGCGAGTAATTCTTAAAATACATAGATGAAAACTCCAATAATTAATAATTTAGAACTTATTGCACAAGGCAAAGTTAGGGATATTTATGCGATTGATGAAGATCATTTGCTGATTGTGACAACGGATCGAATGTCTGCATTTGATGTCGTCTTACCTGATCCAATTCCAGGTAAAGGTGAAATCCTGACACAACTTTCTCATTTTTGGTTTAAGCAAACTGAAAATATCGTGCAAAATCACCTTAGTGATGATTTCACAATAGAAGAAATCCTAGAGGATCATACTAATATTGATTATTACACGACAAGAAGCATGGTGGTCAAGCGTCTAAAACCATTGCCCATAGAGGCTGTTGTCAGAGGTTACTTGATTGGATCAGGTTGGAAGGATTATCAGAACAGTGGTTCGGTGTGTGGTATTGCTTTAGAAGATAATCTGCAAATGGCTGCTCAATTTTCCGAACCAATCTACACTCCAGCGACCAAAGCAGAGTTTGGTGAACACGATGAGAATATTTCGTATGAAAAAACCGTCGATATTCTAGGTGAGGATCTAGCTAGCAAAGTAAAGGACCATGCAGTTGCCATATACAACTATGGTGTCCAGCATGCCAGCAAACGTGGAATCATTATTGCCGATACAAAATTTGAGTTTGGTTTGGATGAGGATGGAGCGTTATATCTAATTGACGAAGTGCTGACTCCAGATTCATCAAGATTCTGGGCAATGGAAGATTATCATCTTGGTATCAGTCCACCCAGTTTTGACAAGCAGTACCTGAGAGACTATTTAGAAACATTGGATTGGGACAAGACTGAACCTGGACCTGAGCTACCGTCAGAAATCATTGAAAACACTGCGGCTAAGTATCAAAGTGCCTATGACATCATCACAGAACGGATTAACTGATTCGAAAGGATAGTGTCTTCCTTAAACAGTTTATTTGACTAATTTTTTAGCTTCCTCAACTGAACCACTGTGCAATCCAAGAAACTAAATAATAAATCGCTGGCGCTATAATTAAGATAATTGAAATGACGGTGATCACTATTGTGATCAAGAGATCTCTCACAAAAAAAACTAAAAAGTCTTTGGTGTTTTCAGCACCTCGAAAAATTAAAAGATATAGTAAGGACCATGGGAATAAAATAACAAATACTGTTGTGTATGCCAGACCTTCCCAGAATCCTATTATTAAATATGGATTTTCTTTTTTTTCCGGTTCTCTTTTCAAATTCTATGCCTAATACCCTATACCCAAAGCCTACAACAAATCTGTCAAATATCACAAATGTTGATGGTGGTGGATGGTTTGGTTTTAAGACAGCTGGCTTTTAGTTATCCTTTTTTTAAACTTTGATTTTTTAAATGGTTTCTTCTTTTTACTGCTTAATTGCTTACTTTGATTTTTGTTTTTCTCTTCTCTTTTAGGAGATTTTCTTTTTCTTTTCCAAGGAGGTTTTTTATTATCAGACAGTTTTATTCTTAGCTGTTGGTTTCCACGATAGGATTTCTTTCTTTGATTATTTTTTGATTCTAAATTTGTTGTATTAAGATGCTGTGTTGTCTCAAAGCCTTCAATATCTTCTCTTGGTATTCTAAATTTTAATAAACGTTCAATTTCGCTCAATAGGTTAAATTCATCCGCACAGACTAGAGAGATAGCTGTACCTTCTTTTCCTGCTCTTGCAGTTCTTCCAATTCGATGAATATAATCCTCAGGAACTATTGGCAAGTTGTAGTTAATAACAATTGGAAGTAAGTTAATATCTATTCCTCTAGCAGCAACATCAGTGGCAACAAGTACTTGAATCTCTCCATCTTTAAAACTTTTTAAGGCTCTAGTCCTAGCTCCTTGTGTTTTATTACCATGTATAGCATTAGCTTTGATTCTTTGTTTATTCAGTTGCTTGGCTAACTTATCTGCAGCTCTTTTTGTTCTTATGAAAACAAGTACTTGAAACCAGTTTTCTTTTTTTATGCAATGGATGAGCAATTCTCTTTTTCTTGCTTGGTCAACAGGATAGATTTTTTGTTTCACATTTTCAGCAGTAGAGTTTTGTGAAGACATTTGAATTTGTTTGGGCAAGTTGAGAAGTCTTGCAGCCAATAATTTAATTTCTTTAGGGAAAGTGGCAGAAAATAGTAGATTTTGTCTTTTTTGAGGAAGGTGTTTAATAATCTTTTTTATATCCACTATAAAACCCATATCAAGCATCCTGTCACCTTCGTCTAAAACAAAAACTTCTATTTCAGACAAATCCAATGTTTTTTGATTTAAGTGATCAAGCAACCTACCTGGTGTAGCAACAACTATGTCAACACCATTCCTTAGCTTATCTTTCTGTGTTTTGATGCTTACTCCACCATATATTACTGCTGTTTTGAATCGTAAGTTACTACCATAGTCACGAAAACTATCAGCAACTTGAGATGCTAACTCTCTTGTTGGTGTTAATACCAATGCACGTATTCTTCTTCTTTTTGACTCAGATTGTTGCAGTCTACTCAATATAGGCAAAGCAAACGCTGCTGTCTTGCCAGTTCCAGTTTGCGCTCCTGCAAGAATATCTAGACCTTGCATTATGTATGGTATAGCTTTTTCTTGGACTGGTGTTGTTTGTGAGTAGCCTTTTGCTTGAATTGCATTCAATAACTCATCTGAAAGTCCCAACTTTTTGAAAGACATTACTTACTCCTTTTTGAAAGGCTCACAGTCTATAGATTTTTAATTTGAAATGTGTTTTTATTTGCTGTCTTTCGATACCATTTATCTTCAGTTTAAATAACCAAACCAGAACAGATCAGTCAAATTTCACAAACTGTTAATACTAGTGGATGGTTTGGTTTTTTAAGACAGCCGCTTTTTAGTTATTTAAAAAACCAATATATTATTAACACAGCAACAATAGATACTGGAATAGAAATTGCAGCTAGAATGATTGTTTTTCCAGTCGTCTTATTTTTTTCTTGATCTAAAGGAACAGACTCTTGTTGTGTATTAAATTGATTCTCCATACCTGCAAAGCCTACAGCATACAGACAAGAAATCACAAATTATTAATGCTGGTGAATGGTTTGGTTTTGAGACAGCTGGCTTATTTATCTTTACCTTTCTTTAATTCACTTAACTGTGCAGTTGAAGTATATTATTCGATGTGCAACAGTTACTTTCCTACCATTAAAAAAAGATTTTAATGAGGTTGTTGACACCTTAGCTAAGGAAAATTTAATGGTTGGTGTAGGTGACTTTTATGGAGTAAGGCCTTTGAATGAAATGAAGATCGATCTTGACCCAGGTACGATTCGACTATCATTTTTACACTACAACACAATGGAAGAAATTGAACATTTAATCGCAGGGCTTAAAGTAGCATTGGGGTAAATTCCAAAGGCATTGACAAGTTAACTTCTGCAAATTGAAAAGTCCAACATCAATTTACATTCAAACAGTCAAGAAATCACAAACTGTTAATACTGGTGGATGGTTGGTTCTTAACCCTTGAATTTTATGGTCTGCAGTTTTCTTTTATCGGTTTTTGAGATTCCGTGGGAAAAGCTCTGAACAATGCTGGCTAAGGTACTGACTGTAGAAGTCGGGGCTGTACCATCAATGATCTTCTGCAATTTCTGTTGATCTTCGGCTGTAGTTTGATGCTGGATGTTCATGATGGCATTGGCAATGATTTTCTCCTGCTCCGTAGATGAATCAGAGTCTATCACCGATTGTATTTTTTTCTTTTCATTAGAAGTGGGAACATGCTCAAGACTGATCATAATATCTGCCATTTTTATAATAATAGCGTCTTTATCATGGTCTGCGTGAGCTAACACATTTGACTGGAAAAAAGTTCCGATTAACACCATCATCATACCTAACAATAAATTCTTAATTTTAATATTCATAACGCTTCCCTGTTACTTACATTATTGAACCAAAGTATCCTTAGCAAGGAGCACTATCCTTGTTGGAAAACCACCCAGATCAACATATCTTTTAACTTCTCCTTGTTCCAAATCAATTTCAGCCATTCTTCCCTCATGGGTCAGAGTAATATACGCAATACCATTGTGTGATTCGATATCGGGGAGAATCGCTTTACCCACATCTTCGAACCAATCCCCAAGAAATGGCTCTGAGACCTTAATGGTCTTAATTAAATCCCCATCTTGACCATCATACAAATACAATACGCCCTGTTTTGACAATACCATCAGGTACTTACCATCGTCGGTTGAGTTTTGTTGGATTGAAGATTCAACAGACAAAGTCGTGAATTGATAAGGCTCCTGGGCTAGATCCACTCGATAGAGTCTGGGTATGATGCCTTCCGTATAACACCATTGCACTCGCCCTTCTCCCTTTAAGAATGCTGCACACCCTCTTCCTGTATTTTCAGGATAGGGAATTCTAGAGATCTGTTTTGCTTTTTCCTCACCCAATGTTCCAACGACCATAACATCCCGAGCACAAGAGAAAAACAACCTTCCAGATTCCTCATCTTCGGTCATGCCATGCAACATTGGACAGCCTTTAATCCGTCCAACTTCTTCGCCTGATACTCGGTCAAGCACTTGCACAAAACCTTTAAAAAGGTGTCCAATATAGAGGTAGGTCTCTCCCTCTAAATAATGGTAATGATCAGGGGCTGCTATCTTGTAAGTTTTTGTTTGTAGCTCGGAGTAACCATCTATCAAATCAGACATTAACACCACTATTTCTGCATCGCCTTCAGTCAAAATGGCATCATAACCGCCTACTGTCGCCATTTTATCGTCTCTTGGACCTCCCGGAGTATCGGTCTCAATGGTTCTAATAACGTGGGGTTTTCTGAACTTCCCTGTCTCTGGATCAAATCCTGTACTTATAATACTGGTAAGATCTTGATCAGTATCCCGACCCCGCATTGCATAAATGTAATTATTGTCTTTATTTGCAGCCAGAATCATGATTGATGGAGAGGTTGATACTCTGTTGATGATTTTCCCATCTGGAAAATCGACGACGATGACTGATCCGTCCATATTATCTGCCACAAAGAGACGTATTTCACTGTCCTTTAATTCCGATTCTCTTTGGACAGCCCCATGTCCGAAAACCACACTGATGTGAAAAAAAAGGCTTATGATTGTTATAGCTCTAAACACTTATCAAACTCCTAACTAATAACCCGCGACCATCAGATCGTCAAGCAATATAGTGCCACAAATTATGGAACTCTCACTATTTAAATCCTTCCCTACCAATAAAATATTATTCAACATATCTCTTAGATTTCCAGCAATGGTAATTTCGCTAACCGGGTATTGAATCTCACCGTTCTCTACCCAAAAACCGGTAGCTCCACGTGAATAATCCCCGTTCACGATATTGACGCCATGACCAATTAGGCTGGTAACCATCAAGCCAGTTCCCATGGATTTAATTATATCCTCTAAGCCGCTCTCTACAGTTGGCTCAACCACCAAATTGTGGTGTCCTCCAGCATTGCCCGTGGTTATAAGATTAAGTCGTCTAGCTGAATAACTGGATAGTAAATAGCCTGTTAACATCCCTTTATCGACCAAAACTCTGGGATTTGTTTTTACCCCTTCAGCATCAAAATAAGCACTACCAAATGCACTCTCAAGATGCGGCTCTTCAGTGATATTAATAAAATCAGGACAAATCACTTGACCCATTGTATCCAATAAGAAAGAGGCTTTTCGATACTGAGAGGTGCCTCCGATTGCAGCAATCAAGTGCCCAATCAAACTCTTTGCCTGTCTAGGTTCAAACAATACTTTTGCTTTCTGAGTTTTGATCTTCCTGGCTCCCAAGTGAGCACAAGCTTTGAGGCCGGCTTTTTCACCAATCTCTTTATGATCCAGTAAATCCTCTGCATTCATAGCAGTGGTGTAGTCGTAATCCATCTCCATAGAGCCATTTTCTGCCGCAATGGCAGTACAACTAATGGTATGTCCAGTTGATTCTGTTAAACCAACAAAACCATGCGAGTTAGCATAAACTGTTCGGTTTTCATAGGTAGCAACGTTAGCTCCTTCCGTGTTCTCAACTTTGGAATCGGTATCCAAAGCAGCTTGTTCGCATTCCAGTGACATTGTTTGTGCCTGCTCTACATTAAGCTCCCATGGGTGGTACAGTTTCAGATCCATGGGTTTTTGTGCCATTAAATGAGCGTCAGCCAAACCATTAAATTGATCACGGGCAGTTAAATTAGCCAGGCTGAAAGCTTTTTCAGTAGTCGTTATGAGAGCATTTTGTGATAAATCGTTGGTCGTTGCCGATCCAATCGATTGATTGGCATAGACGGTAACACTGAAGGCAGATGAAGAATAGTGTTCTATAGTTTCAATCGATTCATTCTGTGCCTGTACTGAGAAGCCTTTGCCATTTGAACAACTTGCCTCTGTTTGATCAGCACCAAGTTTATTGGCATGCTCAAGAGCGATCTCTATACTTGTTTCTAGTATTTTATTATTCATATTTATTGAGAAATTTCGTTGAGATATTTTAACTTACTTAGACACCACAAATAAGTCATTGTAGAATTATGCAATGAATATTGACGTAGCCATCATAATGGGTTCAAAATCTGACTGGGACATTATGTCCCATTCTGCAAACATCCTAACCCAATTTGACATTGCACATGAGTCCAAGGTGATCTCGGCACATAGAACACCGGTACTGCTCGATGAATATTGCAGTGAAGCCCAACAAAAAGGTGTCAAAATCTTCATTACCGGAGCAGGACTTGCAGCAGCATTGCCTGGAGTAGTCGCAGCAAAGACTACCTTACCAGTCATCGGTGTTCCTTTGGAGGCAAGTTCACTGGACGGTATGGATGCATTACTCTCTATTGTCCAGATGCCGCCAGGGATCCCTGTTGGAACCATGACTATAGGTAAAGCCGGTGCAATCAATGCGGCATTGTATGCAGCCGCAATCCTGGGCTTGCAAGACGAAAATATCAGAGAGAAAATCCAGTCCTATAGAGACGAACAAGCGCAAAAAATAATCGATACTAATCTAGAATAATTCTCTAGTTGGTTCCACCAACAGTTAATTTATCTATTTTCATTGATGGCTGCCCAACGCTGACCGGGACAGTTTGTCCTTCTTTTCCGCAACTACCAATGCCAGGATCTAATGCTAAGTCGTTTCCAACCATCGATACTTGATGAAGAATTGATGGCCCATCACCTATCAGCATTGCTCCTTTTACAGGAGCATCTAGTTTGCCATTCTTGATCATGTATGCCTCGCTGGCAGAAAATACAAATTTCCCCGAAGTTATATCAACCTGTCCTCCACCAAAATTTTTTGCATACAATCCTGATTTGACTGATTCAATGATCTCAGTATGTCCGTGCGGCCCTTTGGCCATAAAAGTATTAGTCATTCTTGGGATGGTTTGCGCGGCATAAGATTCTCTGCGTCCGTTACCGGTTGTCTGTGCTCCCATGAGCCTTGCGTTCAGTTTATCTTGCATGTAATTGCATAGCCTGCCATTTTCAATAAGGATCGTTCGTTGTGTTGGCTCACCTTCATCATCGATGTTAAGCGACCCTCTTTGCTCACTCCAAGTCCCATCATCGATAACGGTACAGATTGATGATGCCACTTTCTCACCCATAAGGTCAGAAAAGGCAGATGTTTTTTTTCGATTAAAATCTCCCTCCAAGCCATGTCCTATCGCTTCGTGAATTAATACTCCTGGCCAGCCTGAACCTAACACAACCGTCATTTCACCTGCCGGTGCCTCTTTTGCTTCTAGGTTAACGAGCGCTTGTTCAACTGCTTCTTCTGCATAGGTATAAATCGCTTTATTGTTGAAAAGACTATAATCGATACGACCGCCACCGCCACTGGAACCACTTTCCCTGCGGCCATTCTCTTCCACAATCACATTCACGCTGAGCCTAACCATCGGCCTGATGTCTGTAGTCAGGCAACCTTGTTGATTGATGATAAGTATGGTTTGATAACTCCCTGCCAAAGTAGCAACAACCTCTTTGACTCGATGATCTTTAGCCCTGGCATGCGAATCAATTAATTCTAGGATTTTTATTTTGTTATTGTCTGAAAGAGAACCCACAGGATCCGTTGATGGGTATAAATGCTGCATTGTTGTCCTTGGTTCAATCTTGACAGAATAATTCTTTTGCTTATTCGCAATACTCTTTGCAGCTTTAACCGCATTTAGAAGCGATTCTTTGTCAAACGTTTCAGAATAAGCCAACCCTGACTTTTCACCAACAACAGATCTAAATCCAACCCCTTGTTTATTAGAAAAAACTGATTTTTTGACTTGTGAATCCTCCAATGTCCATGATTCATAGCACATAGATTGAAAATAAATATCTCCCATATCACTGCCATTAGAAAGCAGTGTTGACAGCATCAAGGCTAGATCCTGTTCCGTTAAATTATAAGGCTCCAGTAAAATTGATTTTACTTGTGCAAGAGTGCTTTCAGAGTTATTCATATTGGCTAATGTTTAGCTATCAGATTAGATTTTTCTATGCACAAGGGCTGGAAAATTTTCTCTGATTTCAGCAATCAATTCTAAATCAATCTCCGCGATGACAACACCATTACCTGATGGCAAGGCATTGACTCTTTCACCCCATGGATTAATGATCATTGAATGACCATAGGTCCTTCTATCACCATAGTGCTCACCCCATTGGGCAGCTGCCAATACATAACTAAGATTTTCAATTGCTCTTGAAGTTAGCAAAGTCTCCCAATGTGCCGCACCTGTTTCTTCAGTGAAGGCTGCGGGAACCACAATGAGGTCGACCTCGTTGAATGCTTTAGATCGATAGAGTTCTGGAAAACGGACATCATAGCAAATAGAAAGACCCAGTTTGAACCAGGGCGTTTGAATACTTACAGGTGTGGAACCGGGTTCAATAAAACTTGATTCTTTGTAAATTTTTTCATTGACGACCACATCAAAAAGATGAATTTTGTCATAAAAAGAAATCAAGGCTCCATTTGAGTCAAAAACCATAGATCGGGCATAACTTCTGCTCTGATCATCGTTCTTAATTGGGATAGACCCTGCAATAATCCATATTCCATATTCTTTCGATTTCTCAGCAACAAAGGATTGTATTGGACCATCATTAAAATCTTCCATAATGTTACTAACTAACTGTTTATGAGAGCCCATAAAAGCAAAGTTCTCCGGCAGTAAAACCAAACAAGCGCCCTGTTTGGAAGCCTTTAGGAGTAAGGGGTCTAGAATATCCAAATTTTCAGATACGGAATCTGTAGAATTCATCTGGATTGCAGCTATCTTCATAACGATAATATTAGTTGATTTCTACTGAATTATTAAGAGCATCCTGACTCTCGATCGTTTCGGCAAGGTAATCTTGACAATCATCAAAAAATGACAAGGCAACTTCATTCGTTGGTATCAATTCAATTTTTGGGTTTTCCCAAGGTCCATTAATAGAGTAGTAATTAACACCAACTTCCTTGAGTGGTTTTCTCAGTAATTTTGTAAATATAAAGACACTGGCCGCTACAGCAGGCCCTCCGAGCATTGCACCCCCCATGGGTAACATATCCGAAATTGCTGGTTGAACTATCGCCAATTGGTTAAAAGTTCTACCAATCAAATCAGTCGCTCCGATGATCACAATATCAGCAGTTGTCCCCTTGATCACAAGATCGCAAGTATAAGCACTACCATTATTAAATTGAAAATCAGCAGTTACTTTTTTAAAGCTAAAGCCTTTCTTAGTGATATCACTAAAATCCAACAACAGCCTTTTAGGTAATTTAGAAAGACTAAATAAGCTAAAAATTTTTCCGGGAACTCGCTCAAGAAGGGTAATCTGACCATCATCAATATTAATTTTCATACTCCCTTCCCCATGAATTATTTGTTTCCTGCGTGGTATTTCTGACCAAATCATATCTAGATCAAATTCAGAATTATTACTGGCTATAAAGCTTTGAAGGCCAAATTGCTCTTGTAGCGTTTCTATATCAACACTCCTTGCTTTTACATTTTTTAAAGTGAGCAGAGGTCTTCTTGCACCTGGGTAAGATAAAACAATCAGTTTTTTTATCGGTATCTGATCAAACATGAACCCATTTTCTGGTGAATGTGTGATCAATATCTCACTGCCATCAATTAAAAGTGATTTTATTCTGGTTGATCTAGATTTGAATGAGGCAAGAAAATCAATCTCAATTTCTACAATATTGGCCTGCAGTCCCTTGTCTTCCTGTTGAAATAATTCCATCGAGAATTGATCAAAAGTTAAAATAGGATTAATAGAAAAATCATTAATGGTCAGCCACTTAAAATCCAAGTCTTGATAGTCAATGACAGCATCGAATACCAAATTCATCCGAGCAATAACAGGGTTTTTCCAACTAGATATGTACTTTGGTAAAAGAATGCTCGAGGTCGCCACAACAGTTAGAAAAAGCATGACGATAGTAACTAAACAAATTTTTATGATTCTAGTCATAGGGAATATATATCTAATATTTATAGTAAATTACAATACCATCTTCTTCTAATCACGAATCAGATGAAAGTCATTCATGACCTAATTTCGATGGTACGGTTGTCCTTCCAAAATAGTCCAAGCTCTATATATTTGCTCGGCTAAAATGGCTGGAACAAAGGCATGTGGCAAAGTTAATCTGGACAATGAAAGACATCTGTCTGCTCGCTGATGAACAAGATCTGAGAATCCATCGGGTCCTCCAATTGCCATAACGGGCTTGGTTGACTGCAACATCCATTTTTCAATCAATAAGGAAAACTCTTTTGTAGAAAGCATTTCGCCGTCCTCGTCAAGCAATATCAGTGTTTCATCTTTTTTTATAAGACTCAGTAATGCTTTACCTTCTTGGTTTAAGGCATGATCAATCGGTTGATTTTTTTTTCGTTGAGCTAAAGGTATCTTATTTAGATGTAGTTGGATATGTGGTGGTAGTCTTTTTTGGTAAACTGAAAAACCATCATCTAACCAAGCTATTGATTTAGATGCAATCGCATGCATTTTAATTTTCATAATTGAGGTCTAACTGTTTGATCGCCCACACTCCATAAATCCTCCAACTTGTAGAATGAACGAGTTTCCTCCTGCATAATATGGACAATGATATCCCCAAGATCAATTAATACCCATTGCGAAGTCTCATAACCTTCCACACCCAACACTGCATGACCCTCTTTCTTTACACTTTCAGCAACCTTGTCTGCGATAGAGCGGACATGCCTTGACGAATTACCTGTGGCAAAGATCATGTAATCACTAATACTCGTTATGGAGGAGACATCTATACTTGAAACTGCCTTTGCTTTCATATCATTAAGCACTGTCAAAGTTAATTTAAGCAGTTCTTGGTGCATCACGTTAAATGGTTTCAGGGGTAGAAAACATGAATAATAAGTATCCAATTTCTTCCCAGGGATTACCAATGACCACACCTTTTATGACATTATCGACCTTGCATGCCTGATCAACCAATTGGCCAATTTGAGTTTTGGATTGGCTAATCAGATAAGGTTCAATTATTTTTTGTTTGCTGGGCCAAATTCTAGCCTTCTGCATGGCTTGTTTGACCGATAAACCACCATCGATATCCAAAGAAGCATCCATTAAGTTCTTTATTTCCCAATATAAAACAGCCAGAATTTGCTCCGGTCTCATCCCTTCACTTTTTAAGCGTTCATAAATACGATAAACTCTTGTCGGATTCTTCAAAAAAGCCGCTTCGGTTAGTTGGAATAAGTCAAAATGAGCTCCATCAGCCACACATTGAGAAATATTTTCCATCGTCACTTTGCCTGTAACTTCCATCATCAGTAGTCGTTCAATGGACTGTTTTGCAACGATAAGATTGCCTTCAGTCAATAATACAAACATTTCTAAGGCGTCTCGATCGATACCTAAACCATGTCTTGTTAATCTGTTTGTTAGCCAACCACGAAATTGTCTTGGATAAACTTTTGGACACTCAATACTGATTGCCTTTTTCTGCAATTCTTTTACCCACTTGGCTTGCTTGATATCTTTTTCAAGTTTGCCTGCTACGAATACTAGTAATGTGTCCTCATAAAGATTCTCAATTAATTTAACAATTGCTTCAGAGCCTTGCTTACCAGGCCTAGAATTGGGTATTTGTATTTCTATATATTTTTTCCCTCCAAATAGAGACTGGCTTTTTAAACTATCATCTACTGCACCCCATTTGAACCGACCTGTAACTGTGAAAGTAGCCTTATCGATGTAATCATTTAATGCTGCTGCTTTTCTCAATTCATCAAGAGACTCAATGATGAGTAAATCTTCAGATCCTGAAAGGAAATAAATAGAATGGACCTTTTCTGAAAGATGATTGATTAATTCGCTACTACTGAGTTTCAAATATCGATCTCCTTGAGTTCGATTGCAGCATCATCTAGCAACAAAGGAATATCATCTTCAATTGGATATAACAGTGTTTTACTAGAATTGATTAGAGCATTGTTCACTGTATCTTTTGCAACCGATCCATCTAGTTTTTTGAGTGTTTTGTTTCCAATGGCTGTATTAATAACTTGAAGTTCTTTTGATGTCACAAAACTCAGTTTTTCTCTGAAAACTGGGCAACAAATAATGTCTAATAATTTTGGATCCATATGTTAAGAATTTTTTGGACTAGAGAAAAAACGAAATGTCTCCGGAACGGGATCGTAGCCAGAATTAAACAAAGGATTACAACGAAAAAGCCTAGTCAGTGACAGAGTCATTCCTTTCATCAACCCAAAACGATCCAAAGCTTCCAGTGCATACTGGGAGCAAGTCGGTTGGAAACGACAAGAAGGTTTAAAAAAAGGAGACAATAATTTTTGATAAGCAATAATAACTGATTTTGCCAATTGTTTTGGAGCAATCATAATAGTTATCATCAATTTACTTTAGTTTTAATCTTTTGGCTAGCAACCATGTTATTTGCGTCATTCTTGATTCTTTCCAGCATGATATTTAATCCATTGTTCCGGGTGGGACTTAAGTGTTCATCAAGACCAATCATCGATATAAAAGATGGCTTGGTATGAACAATATCAACGGGATCTTGCTCATTGTATATCCTCAGTAGCAGGGCTATTAGCCCTGAGACTATAGCAGAATCACTAATGGCCTGACATATGAATAAATTATCTTGCAACGCTGTTTTAAACCACACTTGGGATTGACAGCCAAAAACTCTATGTTGATCGACTTTCCATTGATCTGGGAATACAGGTAGCTGTTTTCCAAGATCGATAATATATTCATAGCGGTCCATCCAGCTGTCAAAAATCTCAAACTCTTTAACAATTTCTAATTCAATTTCTTTAACTGACTTCAATGGTTATAACCTTAACCCTGTTCTAGTCCAAATACTTCCATCGCGTCCCCTCATCTCCATCTTCAATAACCACTCCCAAACTCAGCAATCTATCTCTAATTTCATCTGCTTCAACAAAATTACTTGATGATCTAGCTGCCTCTCTTTGTTTAATTAATGTTTCAATTTCCTCAGCAGTCAGAGAGTCCTTATGGCTAGTTTTAAACCATTCATCCGGATCTGCTTGCAGCAATCCCATTAATTTTGCAGATGACTTTAAACTTGCGGACAAAGAGATTGCTTCTCCTTTATCCTTGGTGCTATTGATAGCTTTAGCGATATTAAAAAGTTCAGCCAAAGCCTTGGGGGTATTGAGATCGTCACTGAGTGCCTCTATTACTTTTTCAGACGGCTCGCCTTCTTCAATTTGATCAGTAACAGACCTAAGTGCTCCATATAATCGATCCAATTTCTTCTTTGATTCATTCAGCACATCATCGTCCCAACTAATTGGCTGTCTATAGTGAGTAGTGATAAGTGCCAATCGAATTACTTCACCAGGAGTATTTTCAAGAAGTTTTCTCACCAGGAGAATATTACCCTCTGATTTTGACATTTTTGCGTGTTTAAAATTGACCAAACCGTGATGAATCCAGTAATTACAAAATTTTTGCCCATTGTGTGCACAGGTACTCTGTGCCATTTCATTCTCATGGTGTGGAAAAATTAAATCACCTCCTCCTCCGTGAATGTCTATACTTTTCCCCAGGTAACTCTCTACCATAGAGGAGCACTCTAAATGCCAACCAGGTCTCCCAAAACTCCAAGGGCTATCCCATCCTGGCAAATCTGCTGTAGACGGCTTCCAAAGAACAAAATCATTCTGATTTTCTTTGTAAGTAGCAATTTCCACTCTTGAACTGGTGATCATGTCTTCTTGTTGTCGATTAGACAACTGACCATAGCCAGAAAATGAGTCAATTCTAAACAGTACGTGCCCTTCATTTTCATAAGCAAATCCACCTTGTAAGAGCTTTTCAATCATTACAATCATCTGAGGAATATGATCTGTAGCTTTAGGCTCAATATCAGGTTCTGTAACACCTAGGGCTTGTATGTCTTCATGGTAAATTTTTGTATAACGTTCTGTAATAGTTTTGATTTCAGCACTCTCTTCTTTCGCGGCCTGATAAATTTTATCGTCAAGATCAGTAACATTTCGAACATAGGTTAACTTGTAATCTAACCTCAGCAGATTTGCCAATACATCAAAGATAACTGGGCCTCTAGCATTGCCGATATGAGGACAACTATAGACGGTGGGTCCGCAAACATACATGGAAACATGGCTGGGATTAAGTGGGCTAAATGCCTCCTTGTTACGGGATAAAGTATTGTATAGTTTTATTGCCATAAAATAGTCTAATTGCTCTTTCCATAGTTATAATACCTAATGTTAAAAGAAGATACCGAGGATCATTAAGTGAAAACTGTAAATATTTTCTCTGAAAGAACCAGCATAAAGCAAGTTGAAGAAGGTAATGAGTTAGCACCAAAATTTAACTCTAAAGGTCTCATCCCAGTTGTGACTACCGATGCAGCATCTGGAGAATTATTAATGCATGGATTTATGAATCAAGAAGCATTGAAACTTAGTATAGAAACTGGAGAAATGCATTATTACAGCAGGAGCAGGCAGAAAATCTGGCTCAAAGGTGAAACCAGTGGTTTTAAACAAACAATAAAGGAATTGTTAATCGATGATGATCAAGACGCATTATGGGCTAAAGTTACAGCAACTGGAGGAGCCAGTTGTCATGTAGGCTACCGTTCCTGTTTCTATCGAAGAATTAATCTAGACAGAGACATAAATAGTGATCAAAAGGCTAAACTGCGGTTCACTGAAACAAAAAAAGTGTTTGAACCGACTGAAGTCTACCCTGAGGAATCAAATCCGACTAAACTTTGAAGAGCATAGATGTCAGATTTAATTGAAATCATTAGCTTTGATCTCTGGGATAAAGATCCAGAACAATTTGCTGAGAAACTAGGCCAAAACCATAAATCTACTGGATTTTGTGCTATTAAAAATCACCCCATTAACAAGGAACTAGTGGATAGTTGTGTTGCGA
>Ga0208638_1000029_pt1 | contig 131392 bp, 119 predicted proteins | sample ETNtaG_34_FD_185753 | JGI IMG/M metagenome (GOLD analysis project Ga0208638, IMG submission 185753) | Marine microbial and viral communities from oxygen minimum zone, Eastern Pacific Ocean - ETNP201306SV51 (SPAdes) (version 2) | ecosystem: Environmental > Aquatic > Marine > Oceanic ...
GTTCACTGGGATATCGACCGCCAGCACCAGAAACGTTTGAACCTATGCCCTCCGTTTCCGCTACGCTACAACTGACGGCATAGAAAATCATCACTCTAAGGGTGGTACTAAGATTTAGGGTAGGTCAGTGGTAGAAATTGGGTTATGGACCTGCTACAAAACCCTTGCAACAGATCAGAAATAATTATAGTGTGAGAATGTAGTTAAAGTCCTGTGCCTCAATGAGACTGGCAAAGTTATTCAGGACAGAAAAGCAAACATTAAAAAACGGAAACAATAGAGGAGTTTCGCGCTATGAAAAAAAAACATGACTTTTCGGATTTAATTGAGAATCCTTCTGAAAAGCAACTGAAGAAACAGGTAACTCTTCGACTGAATGTCGATGTGATTGACTATTTCACGAAGCTGGCCGGGGAAACAGGGGTACCCTATGATAGCCTTATTAACCTCTACCTTCAGGATTGTGCCAGGTCCAAAAAGAAATTGAAATTCAAATGGGCGTCCTGAAGCACTTTCAGAAGCATTTGAAGTGGTAGTCTGCCCTGTTCCAGAGCGGTCCAGTGCTTGCTATGAGGACTAGGAATAAAAAATCCGTCCCCTGAAACCTGATCCCCTCCTATATTTCTGCGGTTTTTGTCTTTGCAGCAAAATTAGCCCGGAATTGTTTTTAGAAAAACCTCTCTATTCCGTGGTCCGTCAAATTCCGCGAAAAATATTCCCTGCCATTGGCCTAGCACTAATGTCCCTCTTTCTATGATAACTGTTTCTGAAGCTCCGAAAAAAGAAGATTTTATATGGCTGTCCGAATTCCCTTCTCCATGGCGGTAGTCAGGGTCATGATGATCAACGAACTTGGAGGTTTTCAGGTTAATGTCATTAAGCACCGCAGGGTCCGCGTTTTCATTGATAGTAATTCCAGCTGTTGTATGTGGGCAAAAGATGAGTAAAATGCCGTCTGGAATTCCACTTTCACGGACAGCTTTTGTAATGTCCCGGGTGATGTCCAGAAATTGACATCTATATTGGGTTTTTACTTTTAAAGTGATCATGTTTTTAAATTTCTGTTCCGAGAGAAAAACTATTTAATAAATTGTTATAGTGCCATCACAATGAAGCAAAGCGAGATTCTTCGCAAGCTAAAAATGGCAAGAAAAAACTATGCGTGAGTCACCCTGAGCCTGCGAAGGGTCCCCATGAAGAATCAGAATTACCCAATAATTTATAATTTAATGGCTAGGAATTTCAATCTTTATAGATTTCCGCTGGAGTTTTTTTCAGCGAAAACAGGAACCTGAATGACAAAAAGCGCCGGGTTGTCATTCCCGAATCTTTTTTATAAAAATTTTTTCATAATCCATTTTGCGATTTCGGAAACATCGTCTCTTTTAAACTGTGGAATATCAAGACCGTACTTATCGTCTGAAATGAGGGCAATAACATGGCTATCGTTTTTGCAGGACAAATTATTTTCCGCTAAACCATCCGCAATTTCTATTTTATGATGATCTCCTTCTTTATATCCTTCAGCAATCAGTAAATCTGTGTTATCAGTATAGCGAGAGGCGATCTCGGTTAAAGAAAGCTCCTTCTCGACATCGCGGACTAAAGCAAGTAGTTTTGGGGAAGATAGAACTGTAACCGTAGCGCCGGCATGTTTATGTCGCCAACTATCCTTTCCCTCTTTATCGAAATCAAACCCATGACTTCTGTCATGTTTTACAGTTGCAATGCGGTACCCTTTTTCAGTCAACACAGGGATAAGCTTTTCGATAAAGGTCGTTTTCCCGCTGTTTGATTTACCTATAAACGATAAAACTGGAATCATAATTTTAAATTTCTACTCTGAGGAAAAAAGTACTTTATAAATTGGCATTTAGCCATTACGATAAAGCAAAGCGAGATTCTTCGCAAGCTCAGAATGACAAGTTAGGGTTCTGAGTGATAGCTTCTCTGTCATGGTGAGCCCGCCGGACCATATGCGATCTCATCGGTTAAATTTATTTAGCAAGGAATTTTTCTATGGTTCATCTCGATAAGTCAAGGCGTTTAAAGAAGCAACTGACACTGCTTAATGTCTATGCCATTGTAGTTGGAGCAACGCTTGGAGATGGATTTTTTCTTCTTCCCGGTATTGCGGCGGAACAGGCAGGGCCAGCCGTGATTCTCTGTTATCTTATTGCTGTCCTTCCTCTTATACCGGCTATCTTCAGCGTTGTGGAACTTTCAACGGCAATGCCTCGCGCCGGTGGGGTATATTATTTCATCGACCGGAGCACACACCCCCTTTTCGGGACCATAGGTGGTGTTGGGACCTGGTGCGCTCTCACCCTGAAAATTTCCTTTGCTCTCATTGGGATGGGAGTCTATATAAATCTTTTTTTTCCCGATTTGCCCATTACACCCCTTGCCGCATCTCTTGCATTGTTATTTGGATTTATCAATTTATTTAGCGCCGGTAAATCAGGTTCGTTACAGGTTATTATGGTTTTTGGTGTTCTGGCATCTATTGGATGGTTCATAGGCGCGGGTTCATTTCATATTGAACCAAGTCACTTCACCGGTTTTTTTAATAAAGGCACCGAGGCATTTCTCTCCACGGCGGGACTTGTCTATATCAGTTATATAGGTATTACAAAGATAGCGAGTGTCTCGGAGGAAATAAAGGATCCTGAAAAAAATCTCCCTCTCGGCATCTTTTTAGCTATGATTACTGTGGTAATTGTTTATGCTTTAGGCACGCTGGTTATCGTGGGTGTTGTCCCTCCACAGAAACTTTTTGGCAGTCTCACACCTGTTGCAGATGCAGCGCATATCCTGGCGGGATCATGGGGAGTAAAAATTACTACTACGGCGGCGTTGCTTGCTTTTTTGTCCATCGTGAATGCCGGAATAATGAGCGCTTCAAGATATCCGCTTGCTATGAGCCGAGATCATCTACTACCTCAATATTTCACTTCATTTAATAAAAGTGGTATTCCAGACCGCGGAATCTATATTACTATCGCCATGATTCTTCTTGTTATTTTTCTTTTTGATCCACTTAAAATCGCAAAATTAGCGAGTGCTTTTCAACTGTTGATGTTTTCACTTATATGCCTTGCTGTTATTGTTATGAGGGAGAGTAAAATAGAATCTTATGACCCTGGATACAGGTCTCCCCTCTACCCCTGGATGCAGATTTTTGGAATGTTCGCCCCTTTTGTCCTTATTTTTGAAATTGGCATGATCTCCCTGTTGTTTACCTTCGGCCTCGTTCTCCTCAGCGCTGTATGGTATTTCTGGTATGCCCGTGACAGGGTAGAACGGGTTGGAGCAATGTATCATATTTTTGAGAGAATGGGACAGCGTCGATTTGGCGGTCTTGATAGGGAACTACGTGGTATTCTTGTTGAAAAAGGGTTACGGGGTTCAGACCCTTTTGATGAAGTGATTACACGTGCAGAAGTTGTAATGCTTTCAGGAAAGACAACCTTTGAACAAGCTGTATTACGAGCTTCAGATATGTTATCTCAGCATCTGCCATTCACAGCCGGTCAACTCACCAAACGCTTTTTGGAAGACACAAAATTGGGAATGACTCCTGTTACCCGTGGTCTTGCTCTTCCTCACCTTCGACTTCCAAATATTAAGCGGTCTGAAATGGTCCTTCTTCAATGTCGTCCGGGAATCGTTATAGATAAAAATATGCAGACTCCTGATACAGGTTACTCTTCAGGTAGAATACACGCCATCTTCTTTCTTGTCAGCCCGCAGGAAAATCCGGGTCAGCACCTGCGAATCCTTGCCAACATCGCCGGTCACGCGGATGACGATCGTTTCATACCTGACTGGCTCTCAGCTTCAGACGAAAAGCAGTTAAAGAAATTATTTCTTACAGACAAGAATTTTCTCACAATTCTTATTAAAACAGATTCCCAAACCGCTCCGTTGATTGGTCAGACCATTGGTAGTTTGGAATTGCCGGAAAACTGTCTGATTGCTTTTATTCTCCGAATGAATAAAACCATTATTCCCAGGGGAGACACGGTCCTCAATGAAAAGGACCAGATTACTTTTATTGGGGAGCCTGATGCTATAGAGCAACTGTATAATCAATACGGAGGGCGCAAGCAGAAAAAAAAGTTAGAAAAGGATAAATAAAGTTTTTAGTTGCAAAAAAAAATAATCAGGAAAGGCTAATTTCCTTCTATCAAGAGGATTAGAAACGGCTAAAACAAGGACAAGGAGATTCTTCGCTTCGCTCAGAATGACAAGCGAAGGGCTCAGACCTGTCATGAACGAAGTGAAGAGATGACAATCTAAAAACTACCGCCTGTCATTCTGAGGGAGAGTAAGCGACCGAAGAATCTCGATTTTTGCAACATTAAGGTAAAGTCAGAATATATATTATCCTTAATTCTGAACAAACCTAATCGGCAATCTATTAATATGAAAATATCTCTATTTCAAATCAATGCGTTTACAAATGAAGTCTTTTCAGGAAACCCCGCTGCGGTCTGTCCGCTCGAAAAATGGATTGATGATTCCAAAATGCAGAGTATAGCGGCAGAAAATAACCTTTCTGAAACAGCGTTTTTCGTTAAGAGCGATAATCATTATGATCTTCGATGGTTTACGCCAACCACAGAGGTAGACTTATGCGGGCATGCTACTTTAGCCGCCTCTTTCGTATTATTTAATGAACTAAGAATATCAGCAAAGGAAATCGTATTTCATACAAAAAGCGGTCCGCTTACTGTTCAAAAAAAAGGAGAGCTTCTCGAAATGGATTTTCTTTTGCATATACCGATTGACTGTGATGTTCCTGAAGATTTAATCAAAGGCTTGGGCAAGGAGCCGGTAGAAGTTCTAAATTCCGAGGATTATTTAGCTGTGTTTGGTTCCGAAGACGTGGTAAGAAATTTAAAGCCCGATTTTGAACGACTAAAACGTCTCGATTTAAGAGGAGTAATTGTGACCTCACCCGGAGAGAAATCGGACTTCGTCTCCCGATTTTTTGCTCCAAAAGTAGGTATTGATGAAGACCCAGTGACTGGATCCGCCCATTGCTCATTAGCTCCCTACTGGGGAAGAAGACTGGGAAAAAACAACCTACATGCTATGCAATTATCTTCACGAGGCGGAGAATTATACTGCGAAGTTCTTGATGAAAGAATACTGATTTCAGGAAGAGCAGTTAAATTTATGAGACGGGAAATCTTCGTTTGAAAGTGTTTAGCAGCTTTTCCTCTTGGCCTATCCCTTCCGATTAATTCAGTATTGTTGAGAGACAGGTTTTTTCTTGCTCATCTTAGTTCATTTCAATTGAATTGTTTTCATTGTTGAAAATCATAGAATCTTACAATAAACTAACTTTAAAGAAATTTCCAATTTTTATTGGTAGTAATTACTGAAAGAACAATAAAATCTGTACTGATGAACAAAAAAATAAAAATTAAAATACACGAGAAAAAGGTCGCTGAATTTTGCGAGCAAAATTATATTAGAAAACTATCTCTTTTTGGTTCTGTTTTATCGGACAACTTTCCGACTGATAGTGATATCGATGTGCTTGTGGAGTTTGAACCTGGACATGTGCCGGGGTATATCACTTTAGCAGGGATGATGCTTGAACTTTCAGATATCTTTGAAGGGCGTAAGGTTGATTTAAATACACCAAAATGCCTGAGTCGCTATTTTCGGGATGAAGTGCTTTCCACGGCAGAGCCACTATATGGCTAAAAGTGACACAATTCGTATAAAACATATGCTTGACGCCGCAAATGAAGCGGTTGTAATGGCAAAAGGAAAATCAGTAAATGATATTAGTATCGACAGGATGCTAAATCTTTCTCTTGTCAAGCTGATTGAAATTATAGGAGAAGCTGCCAGCCGCGTTTCTCTGGATGGACAAACAAAACATGCCGAAATCCCCTGGGGGAAAATTATAGGGATGCGACATTGTTTAGTTCATGGTTATAGTGATGTTGACTTTGAAGTTCTTTATCAAACTATATATGAAGATATTCCTCCTCTAATTGCCGCACTTGAAAAAATAGTTCCACCTGACACTGAGAAATAGTGTAATCAATTTTAATCTCATCATTTTTATTCTATGCATCGATTTTTTTTAAAACAAGAACAGATTCAAAACAATTATGTCTTTTTCAATCCAGAAGAATGTAAACAGATAAAAAATGTCCTGCGCCTTTCAGCAGGAGATCGGATACTGGTCTTGGACAATGGAGGGAACACTTATACTGTGGAAATCTCAAAATCAAATAATAAAACTTTAAAAGGAAATATTATTGAAAAACAGTTTCAAAAACCGGGCAACAAGTTTTCTATCTCATTGGGACAGGCTTTAACTAAAGGTTCTAAAATAGATTTTATTATTCAAAAGGCGACAGAACTGGGTGTGGAAAATATCACGTTTATTGAAACGGAAAGAAGTGTGGTTAAATATAAAAATGTTCAGGCAAAAGACAAACTAAAAAGATGGGAAAAAATCTCCAAAGAGGCTGCGGAGCAATCGCGTCGCTTAACTATTCCAAATGTTTCCTGCCACCGGAATTTAGAAGATTTTTGCGAAACTAATGAAAATGCTTGCCTGAAATTGATATTTTGGGAAGAGGAAAAGGAAAAAAAGTTGAGAGATTGCTTTAAAAATGATATTGGTATAAGCCGTTTGTCAATTTTGATCGGTCCTGAAGGAGGATTCAGCTCAAAAGAAATCGAGCTGACCCGTAAATTCGGCTTCATTTCTGTAGGGTTAGGTCCTCGAATCCTTAAAACAGAAACGGCTGTAATGTCTATTTTAAGCATTATTCAATATGTAGAAGGAGAGTTAGGGTAGAGATATGGGAAAAATAAAAACAGCACTCATTAGTGTATCGGATAAAAGAGGGATTCTGGAATTTGCGAAGTTTCTATCGGAAAATGGAGTAGAAATATTATCTACAGGCGGTACTGCCAAACTTTTAAAAGAAAATAGCCTGCCTGTAACAATGGTCTCAGACTATACAGGATTTCCTGAAATGATGGACGGCAGGGTAAAGACCCTTCATCCAAAAATCCATGGCGGATTATTGGGAAAGAGAGACGATTCAAATCATATGAAAGCCATGGAAGAACACGGTATAAAACCTATAGATATGTTAGTGGTGAATCTTTATCCCTTTGAAGCAACCATCTCAAAAGAGGATTGTTCTTTTGAAGACGCCATTGAAAACATTGATATCGGTGGGCCATCCATGGTGAGGTCCGCTGCCAAAAATCATAAAGATGTCGCTGTTGTCGCAAGCTCTCGCTGTTATGAAAAATTAATACAGGAACTGAGTGATAATGACTTTTCTCTCAGCAAGAAAACAAGGCTGTTGCTGGCACAAGAGGCGTTTGCCCATACCAGCCGGTACGACAGCCTTATTTCAGAGTATCTTTTTGAAAAAAGCGAAACTAATCAATCTGTTTTTCCTGAAAATTATCATATCCCGTTGAAAAAAGTTCAGGATTTGCGTTATGGAGAAAACCCTCATCAGAACGCCGCTTTTTATATCGATGCTCGATCAGGAAATGCGGACATTACAGAGGCCCAACAGTTACAGGGGAAAGAACTCTCTTTCAATAATATTATCGATCTGGAAGCTGCTTTGAAAGTGGTCCTGGAATTTAAGGAGACAGCTTCAGTTATTATTAAGCATACAAATCCCTGCGGTATTGGCATAGATGAAAGCCTTCTCGAATCCTTCAAAAAGGCGAAGGAAACAGACCCTGTTTCTGCTTTCGGGGGTATTATCGGATTTAACAGAATCGTTGACGCGTCAACCGCTGAAGAAATTGTGACGACTTTTGTCGAAGCTATCATTGCGCCTGATTACGAAAAAAAAGCGTTAGAGATATTTACGAAGAAGAAGAATTTAAGATTAATGAAGCTACCGATGGGAGAGAAAAAAAAGAACGGGGGAAGCTTGGACATAAAAAGGGTGTCGGGAGGTTTACTTTTGCAAAATAATGACAATATAGATTTAGTGGAATCACAACTCAAAGTGGTTACTAAAAAACAGCCTTCGGAAGATCAATGGGAAGCATTGCGTTTCGCGTGGAAAGCGGCAAAGCATGTGAAATCGAATGCCATTGTTTTTGCAAAAAAAGACCGTACTATTGGTATTGGCGCCGGACAGATGAGCCGTGTTGATTCCACAAAGATTGCAGTTGAAAAAGCAAAAAGTCCTGTAAAAGGAACTGTTATGGCGTCAGACGCCTTTTTCCCTTTTCGAGACGCAATTGACGCGGCTGCTGAAAATGGGATAACAGCTATAATTCAACCGGGTGGTTCTATAAAAGATGAGGAAGTAATTACGGCAGCCAATGAACACAAAATTGCTATGGTATTTACCGGTATCCGACATTTTAAACATTAATTTTTAGCGATCTGCTGTCAGCAATTAGCTGATAGCTAAGATCATAGCTCAATCATGAAAGTCTTAGTCATAGGCAGTGGGGGAAGAGAACACGCCCTGGTGTGGAAAATTTCCCAAAGCCAGATGGTTTCTGAAACCTTTTGCGCTCCTGGAAATGCGGGGATATCTGATCTGGCAAACCTTGTTGATATTAAGGCTGATGATGTTGATGGTTTGCTTAACTTTGCCAGAGAAAAAAAGATTGATTTAACAATCGTAGGTCCTGAACTGTCTCTAACTTTAGGGATAGTGGATCTTTTCGAAGGAGCAGGGCTTAAAATTTTTGGCCCATCTAAAAAAGCTGCTGAGCTGGAAGGGAGCAAGGCCTTTACCAAGAATCTCCTAAAAAAATATAATATCCCCAGCGCAAACTATGAACTCTTTACCTCTTCCCGGAGTGCCGGAGAATATCTGAAAAATCAGAAGTTTCCAATTGTAATTAAAGCGGATGGTTTAGCCGCCGGGAAAGGTGTAATCATTTGTGATTCTTTAGAAAGCGCGGAACACGCGGCAGAAGAAATTCTGGATAAAAAAAAATTCGGCAATGCCGGCAATAAAATTGTTGTTGAAGAATTCCTTGAAGGGGAAGAAGTTTCTGTTCTTGCTTTCTCTGATGGAAAAAATATAATTCCTCTTGAACCGGCCCAGGACCATAAAGCAATCTATGATGGAAATAGAGGGCCTAATACCGGCGGGATGGGAGCCTTTTCTCCAGCGCCCATTGTTACCGATACTCTTGCTGAAGAAATTCTGGAAAATATTTTGAAACCCACTGTTAATGCAATGGCTCAGGAAGGAAGGACCTATAAAGGAATTCTCTATGCGGGGTTGATGATTATACAAGGAGAACCAAAGGTCTTGGAATTTAATGTGCGGTTTGGCGATCCTGAAACCCAGCCCATTCTTATGCGGATGGAAAGTGACATCGTGCCACTTTTTCTTGCTGCTATTGAGGGGTCATTGGACAGTCAAAAAATAAAATGGCATAAAGACGCATCTGTGTGCGTTGTTATGGCATCGGCAGGCTATCCCAACAGCTATCCCAAGGGGGAAGAAATCCTTGGTGTTGATAAGCTGAAAAATAAGAGTAATACCGTTGTTTTCCACGCAGGAACAAAAATAATTGATAGCAAATTAGTGACTAATGGAGGAAGGGTCTTGGGAGTTACGTCCCTTGGAGTTAATGTTTCGGAAGCCATCAAAAACTCTTATCGGGCCGTCTCAAAGATTTCATGGGAAAATGTATATTACCGAAGAGATATTGGAAAGAAGGTGGTAGAGTGATGGGGCTATTTGAACGAAAATTCCGTGTTGGAAGAATTATTTTAGGTTTTTTTGTTTTATCAGTATTTCTTTTACTGGCAGACAATGTATCAGCAGAGAGAGGAGCATCTTTTGCTTTTAATAATGGCTACCGAGCCGATGATCTCGATTGGAATATTGCCGGGGATAGTACCGGGAACAATCCAAATATTTTATCGGAGTTGAGCTGGAACGATTTAAAGATTTATCAGGCTAAAGCTGATGGCAGAGTTATTTTAGATTGGTTCTACCTGCGCGGCTCAATAGGTTATGGTTGGATTTTAGATGGTGAAAATCAGGATTCAGATTATGGGGCGGACAACCGCGCTCTGGAATGGTCCAGGTCAAATAATAGTGCTGATAATGGAAATGTAATGGATGCTTCTGTAGGCATGGGGTATCCGTTTGAGCCCGGACCCGGGTGGTTGAGAATGACGCCTCTTCTGGGTTATTCCTTCCATGAGCAAAATCTCACTATGACAAATGGAGAACAAACTCTCTCTGACTCCTCTATCTCAATTCCATTATTTGGAATCTCACCTTCCCCGGTTGGACCGATCTCAGGCTTGAACAGCACCTATGAGTCGAACTGGAAGGGGCCATGGGCTGGCATTGACCTCTCCATTGAGGCAAGCAGAAGTCTTAACCTTTTCGGTAGTTTTGAGTATCACTGGGCAAATTATGAGGCTGAAGCAAACTGGAACCTTAGGACTGACTTTGCGCACCCGAAGAGCTTTGAACACATTGCGAATGGCAAAGGGATTGTGGTCTCTGGCGGGGGTACTTATGCTATCGATAAGCATTGGCTCATCAGTGCGAATGTAGATTACCAGAAGTGGTCTACTGATGCAGGCACTGATCGCACCTTCTTTTCTAGTGGTGCTACGTCCATCACTCGTCTCAATGAAGTCAATTGGAGTTCCTTCGCGGCATTGTTAGGAATAGTGTATCGTTTGTAGGCTCTCACAGTATGGCTAAGTCGCACCCAAAGGTACCGGAGGCTCAAAACTATTATTGGTTATCAATTGGCAGTAATTTAGTTAGCTGGCAGGCAGTAGAGAACGGAGAACAGAAGGCAGAGGACAGAAATTTTGGATTTTAAAATCTGCAATTTGAAATCTTAGATCTGCAATTCACTTAGCATTAGCCGCATTTTGAATAACCACACAGGCGGCATAGCAGGCAGCCATCGGCATGTTCAAGATTTCCACCATTGCAATCCGGACAGATCATTATCGTGGCTAATTCAAGAAGGTGCGGGTCATCAGGCTCTTCAAACTTTGTATCTGATATGGGTTGATTTCCATTCTTTTCTTCTTTTTTTCTTTTTAGATATTGATGAATAGCTTTTCCAATAGCATCCGAGCAGGATAAGATCTTTTGACCGTTTTCCCATGATTGCTGGTGGCAGCTTATTCCGCGTAGTTGTTTGGCAATGATATCCGGTTCAATATTTGACCTGAGGGAGAGCGAAACCAGACGCCCTATAGCTTCTAACTGGGAAGCCGCGCATCCACCGGCTTTTCCCATCTGGGTAAATATTTCAAAAGGGATTTCATTGTCACATTCATTCACAGTTAAATAAAGGTTACCGCAGCCCGTTGATATCAACTGGGTACTCCCTTGAGTTACTTTTGGTCTCGGTCTCGGAGTTATTTTTGCGGAGGGTTGTTGTTCCTGCGAGGGTTTGGCAGTACCTTTAGTTAGTACCTGTTTTGATCTGCTTCCGTCCCTGTAAATTGTAACCCCTTTGCATCCGGTAGAGTAAGCAAGCATATAGGTTTTACGCACGTCATCTTCGGTTGCTGAATTAGAAAAATTCACTGTTTTGGAAACAGCATTGTCCGTACCTTTTTGAAAAGCTGCCTGCATTTTTATATGCCGTTCAGGAGCAACTTTATGCGCAGTAACAAACAACCCTGCGACATCTGACGGCACATCAGGAGTATTCTCAAGGTGTCCTTTATGAGCAATGGTCTTCATCAACTCATCTGAATAGAACCCTCTTTCTTTTGCTATCTGTTCAAACAAGGAGTGAACTTCTATCAACTCGTCATTATCCATTACCGTTCTCACATATGATACGGCAAAGATAGGCTCAATACCGGAAGAACAGTTGGCAATAATACTAATAGTGCCTGTTGGCGCGATTGTAGTGGTTGTAGCGTTGCGGGGTTTTATCTGGTCCTTGTTCAGAGCAGAGCCGAAGGACGGTTTATCAAAAATACTGCCTTCAAAATTCGGGAATAAACCCCTTTTTTCTGCTAATAAGACAGATGCCTTTTTTGATTCTTTGTTAATAAAAGACATAACCACTTCTCCAATCGTTACAGCATCATCAGAATCATAAGGGATTCCCAGTTTAATAAGCATATCAGCAAACCCCATAACCCCTAATCCAATTTTCCGGTTTGCCTTGGTTATCATTTCAATTTTTTCCAGAGGGAAATGGTTCATCTCTATAACATTATCCAGAAAATGAACCGCTTGATGAATCGTATAAGAAAGTTTTTCAAAATCTATTTCCTGCAAAATTAATGGTGAATCTAAAGAGCCATTCATATCTCCTGAGTTAAGTTTCACATTGCTGGAACTTTTCCTTTTGTTGACCATGGTTGAAAGGTTAATGGAACCGAGATTGCAAGATTCATATGGTAGTAAGGGTTGTTCACCGCAAGGATTTGTGCTTTCAATGGCGCCTGAATTGGGGGTAGGGTTATCCCTGTTTATCCGGTCAATAAAGACAATTCCCGGGTCGCCGTTTTTCCATGCCGATGAAACTATATTGTTGAAAACCTTTTCAGCGGAAAGTTTCCCTGAAATTTCGCCGGAATGTGGATTATAAAGGTTGTAATCCTCTTGTTTAATAACTGCTTTCATAAACTCGTCAGTTAAGGCGACGGAAATATTAAAATTATTTATCTGGTTATCATCTTGTTTACATGTGATAAAATTCTCAATATCAGGGTGGTCAACTCTGAGAACTCCCATGTTTGCTCCACGTCTGGTTCCGCCCTGCTTAATGGCTTCAGTAGCCGAATCAAACACTTTCATGAACGAAATAGGACCGCTCGAAACTCCGTTTGTTGTCGCCACAGGGGAGTTTGCCGGGCGGAGACGAGAAAAGCTAAAGCCAGTTCCTCCCCCGCTTTTATGAATCAATGCAGTATCTTTAATGGTTTCAAAAATGCTTTCCATGGAATCTTCAATAGGCAAAACAAAACAGGCGGACAATTGCTGTAACTCACGTCCGGCGTTCATTAAAGTTGGAGAATTAGGCAAAAAATCCAGGTTCGTCATCAATTTATAGAATTCTTCTTCAGTGACTGAAACATCAGCATCCGGATCAAATTTGAGGTCTGCAGAAGCAATATTTTTTGCAACCCTGAGAAAGAGATCTTTCGGTTTTTCAATGACTTTCCCGTCTTCATTTTTCTTTAAATACCTTTTTTCCAATACCCTGAGTGAATTTTCAGATAAAACAGGTTCCGGAAATCTGTCTTCGTTTTTCGTATTACCAGCCTGCTTTATTATGGTTTTAAGTGAACCCGACGGCTCAATAGACTTTTGAGAGTTAGAAAGGGTGCTATCTGTTGTAGAATTTTTATGCGTTTCTTGCACTTCATTTTTACTTTCCTTTACCTTCATAATATGCCCTTTCCCCGTTATATTTTTACATTAAATGAGGTGCAATTGATCCTCTATTTTGTGTGGAGAAGAGAATTTACATCAATATATAGTATATGTCAAGATAAAATTCATATATTTGCAGAAAACTTTGATGAAAAAAAATCTACCACAACAATCCCTTTAATTCACAATAAAAGAATAGCAAAAGTGGGGGCAATTCATTTTGGATTATGCTCAGCTGCATTTATAATGTTAAATTTATCAATGGATTATGAAAATATATCAAGATAAATGAGAGCAAGCCATAAATAAGAAAATTTATTAAGAAAAACCTCTTTTTTTTCTAAAGTTGTACAGTTTTTTGCCGATACGAGATATAAGGATAATTATAATAATGCTAAGAGTTTGATTATAAAAGGATGGCGCTTTTCCAGTGAATTATAATCAAAGGGTACTCTGGTATATCTGTCAAATCAGGATCTGTGCAAGCAATTCAGGTTGTTCCTGGGTTGAGATACACATATTGCTTAATTAATAAAAAGTAATCATTAGCGAGGGGGTATTACAATGGCAGGAGTATCAGTAACATCAATGCAAAATAAAGGTCCAAGCATGATGAAGGCCGGAGGAGGTGGTGAGTTGGATACAGTGGTAAGCGGTGTAAAAAAAGGAGGGCCAACTCAACAAAATTCACTAAATAAGATTGCGAAGTTTAAGCCGACGCAATTAAAAAACTTTTCTTCAAATATCACACAAAATATCTCCAGAAATAAAGAGGCTACACAAAAGAGGACTGCGGAACAAGCGCTGGTAAATGATAAAGTTAAATCAATAAAAGCCCAAAATCCTTTTGCAAATAAAGGTGTGGCTGAGTCGAAGTCTGGCTCGAAATTAAATATTTTAACTTAATTTAAATGACACAGTGTCAACTAGGCTTAACAGGCGTTCTTAGAATTTAGTATGCAAGGATTACTTGAAATCTCTGCGATGGAAAACAGTTATAGACAGGCTCAGCAGGAGTAGTATATAAAACAACCCGTAAAGAGTTGTGAAAAGCATGTAATCCCACCCCACAGGTAAATGGTGAACAACTCTACTTTTAATATTAAAGTTTTCAAGGTTGGGGAGCCCATAGTACAAAATATTTGAAAAACAGACCAGGCTTTTTATCTTGCTTTCTGCCACTAAAATTTTAAGGTCGTAGGTAAGATGACCGATCACGAAAAATAAAAGAGTAAAAAGTCCGCTCAAAATAGGGGTCGAAAAGGAAGAAAATAAAAGCGCGACCGCTGTCACCAGCATCAATTCTATAAAAATAAGGTATACGGCTTTGAAGATCGCCAGTTCGAATGAGCCGGGATAAAAAAAAAGGAGCAGTAAAAATCCGCTTGCCATAATAGCAATTTCAACCAGCAAAGTCAGAATCAGCCCACAATATTTTCCCATCAAAAACTGGTATCTCCCAATAGGTTTGGTAATGATGGTATATATTGTTCGTTTTTCAATCTCCTTATATACCAAGCCAACTCCGACAAAAATCGCGATCAACGTACCAAATAATGAGATCATTGAAAGTCCCATGTCTTTAATGATTTTGACCTGGTCCCCAACGGAAAGAGTGCTAATGAACACAGAACTGCCTATCATAAGGAGTGCGAAAATAAGGAGACTATAAAGAATTTTATCGCGGACGGCTTCTCGAAATGTATTGACCGCGATGGTAAGAATTTTACCCATACTTTTTCATAAAAAGGTCTTCCAGTGTTTCCCGACGGTTCTCAAGAGATTGTAGCCTGCCACTCTTTGCTGTTATAATTTTAAGGATATCATCCCTTTCTTTTTCATTTGAAACAGTAATCAGAAGTTCTTGTTCTAAAACCACTGTTTTATTTGATATTTTTTCGATTTGTCGGATTTCCTCGGAGCTTAAATTTACCGCGACAATTTCGATTTTCCTCATATTTTCGTGCAATAATGAATCCACAGTGCCTGTTTCCCGTAATTGTCCTTTAGTAATGATACCTACTCTGTTGCAGATCATTTCCACATCAGAAAGGATATGTGATGAGAAAAGAATAGTCTTCCCTTGTTCTCTCAAATACAAAATAATATCTCTAACCATGGCACGTCCGCCAGGGTCAAGCCCGGACATCGGTTCGTCCAGTATCACAAGTTCCGGATCATTTATCAATGCCTGAGCAATACCTATTCTCTGAAGCATCCCTTTTGAAAAATGTCTCAGCTGGCTATTTTTTTTATGTTGCAATTCCACAAGGGTCAACAGTTCATCGATTTTTTTTGATAAATATAGCCTGTCATAACCAAATAGTTTTCCATAAAACAGCAAAAACTCGTTCGCAGTCAGATAATTATAAAAATAAGGTCCTTCCGGCAGGAACCCTATTCTCTTTTTTACCTTTAGATTCTGAATATGTTCGCCAAAAATTGTGGCTTTGCCGCCGGTAGGATAAACCAAGCCCATCAATATCTTCAGAGTAGTGGTTTTGCCTGCCCCATTAGGTCCTATATAACCGAATATTTCTCCTTTTTCAATCGACAAGTTGATTTTTTCGAGGGCCGTTACTTTTTTAAAACCGAGTCCCGGAACAAACGTTTTGGAAAGATCTTCCGTTTCTATGACATTCATAAATTCTTATCGATTAATGAATCTAAATTTTTTTTGGCTTCTTCTGTAATGCGTTCGGAAATTTTGTCGTCTTTTTTATTGTGTTTTTTAGAACTTTCTTTTTTACTTTTATCAACACGGTCTTTTTTATCTCCACCGTTCCCCATGTCTTTTAAACTTCCTGTAATTGTGTCTATACCGGTTTTTATCTTATCCTTCACATCCGGTAAATTAAGCTTATCCTGCATGTTTTTCATATTTTTCATGAGTTTACTTTGCACGTTTTCCAGAATATTTTTATCAGAGAAAGAGACTTTCGATAGTTCCCGTGAAAGATTCAAGATGTAAGGAGCTGATTTTGCCTTTGCTATAATTTCTTTTTTGGCATAAGGGATAAGGCCGATAGGAATCATAATCACCGTAATAATTAATATACCCTTAATCAAACCCAGGAGGCTACCACCAATGCGGTCGGTAACAGTAAGAGTTTTTGTTTCATACAGCAGATTTCGGACTAATTTTCCAATTTGGCCTATAATGAGCGCGGTAAAGATAAATATAAATCCAAAACTTAATAAATCGGCTGCCATTTTATTTGAAACAAAATCGGAAATCTGAGTGGAAATAAAAGAATAATATCTGTGAGCGAGGATAAATGCGAAAATAATTGAAGCAAGTGAAAACAGCTCCTTAATCAACCCCCGGAGAAGGCTGTAAAGTGTTGATGTTATGAGTAAAACTATAACACTAATATCAAACCAATGCATCGTATGCTTTTGATTTTATATTATAAAAAAAATTAGTCAACCCCGATGTTCTAATAAGCCCATTATACTATTTCATCGTCGGCAACGTATTTTATAAAATTTTCTGACAGGATTGAAGACTCCCACGCAGCAAGCTGCGGGGAATATTCAGTGTAGAGTATTATTTTATTTTAAGTTCGCTCGCTAACCTCGCCGCAAGCAGCGGGGAATGCAGTCGCTAAACACTTTCACTGGATATGAATCCTATTAACCAAAAGATCCATCCTGGCAATCTCGAAGTAATCGAGAAGCTAATTCAAGTCTTCGCAGGTACTCATCTGTGGGCGAATCTGCGAAGCCACGCTCAGCGGGGCGAAGCAAATTTGTTTTTTCAGCCTCACGATTTCCTCAACGTTAAACTATTATCTTCATCCTGTTATCCAGCAAAGCTGAGCTTAGCTCATGTCTAACGTTTTTGTTTTATGTTAGTCTATTGATAAATCAAAGTACTAAAGAACTCAAAGTGCCTATTTGACGTGCTGAATAATCTTTTATACAATAACAGGGTTGACTTTTTTAGAAGGTTGGATTAATCTCTGTAGCTTTATGTAATCAAGTTTTTGTTATAGTTTAAGTTTTAGTTCAGCAAAAAATGTTGCAGTACTACATTCCGGTGTGGCGCAGTGGCAGCGCAAACGGCTGTTAACCGTTGGGTCGTAGGTTCGAATCCTACCACCGGAGCTTTCTCAAAAAAGGCGGAACTTGTTGCTGTTTAATGAGTTCCGCCTTTGCTATTTTTTGCCAGATAGTACACTCAGCGAACTACTTTTTATTGGCTGAAATTTCTAACTCTAAAATTAGTTTGTCAAATTCATATTTGTTCATATCTTTTATTTATTTTTCATTGACTTTTTCCCTTCCTCAATTATTTTCCTGCTTAAGTTGGAGATATGAAAGTGGTGGCTTTTAATAGTATTGTTTCTCATTTTGTATTGAAGTTTTTTTCTCCACCAGTCATTGTTTGTCCTGTACTCAACCTCAAGCTCTGCAATGGTCATAAAATTAACTTCTTCTAACATAATATAAACGACACTTGCCATAAAACCTTTTTCTCCATGGTCAGCCCCTTGTTCCATCAACTGGTCTCTTATCTCTTTACTCAAGTATTCTGTAAGGTAGGAAAGCAGTTTGTCTCGCTCTTTAACTAATTGGATATTGTCAGCCTTATACCAGCCCCAAAATCCTAGCACAGAGAAAAATATTGTCAGCAAGACAGTTAAAACAAAAAAATCAAAGCGTGTTAATTTTATTTTGTCCCCTTTCTTAATTCACATTCAAATTCAACAACTCTCGTTTCCTTAGTTTCATATTGCCAATATCAGGTTGGTATCCAACAGCGGCACACTTGAGCACCAGAATCAGGGTTAGAAGCCTGATTCGTTATGGCTGGAGACCCTGATATACCATGTGAATTCTGTGCAGTCTGGAAATCATACTCACTATTCCACTCCCAATCTGACCTTACCCTGAAAAACTGATCCACTTTAATGTAAATAATTTTGCTGGATGTATGGAGTTTTTTTAAGAAGAAGACTATGCGTTTGGTTTAGACCTGCATAGTGAAAAAGATAAGACTTAATGAATATTCTTTTGCGGTTATATTGCGTTTAAATTAGAGTATGCAGCAGCAGCAGCGCCCCTCACATCTTCACTTGAATCTCCTAGTAAAAGTGCAATTTGCCCCATGGCATCTTTGGCTTTGAGGTTGGCCAAAGAGGTAATAACTGCTTTTCTTACATCGGCACTCGTATCTTTAATGGCAGTGAGGAGAGGTTCAATTACTTCATCTGATTTTGTATTCCCTAAGGCGATGGCGGCAGTCTTGCGAACATCCTGTGCCGGATCTTTTAACAATTCTGTAATGGGCTTCAAGGCTTCCGGAGGTTTGAGATGATTAAGGGCTATTACCGTTTCCATCCGTATTCCTTCATTTTTATCGGACAAAGACTGAATTAACTGTGGCACTGCTTCTTTGGCCTTAATTCTCCCTAAGATTATAGTAGCCGTCTTTTTTATAGGAAGTTTATCTGATTGGAGCAAAGGAATGATTTTGGGAGCAGCCTTTGTGGCCATCATGTTACCCAATCCTGCCAGAGCTGCGATTTTTAAGTTATCATTGTCTGACGCTAACATTTCTATCATTGGATCCACTGCGGCTTCCGGTAAAATTCTCGAAAGTGCGAGCGCGGCTGCTTTTTTGACCTGAACAGGCACTTCTTCTTTCTTTTTGCCGCCACCACCACCAAAAGGACCTGACTGCTCTTTAGGTCCCCCATCTCCTCCCTTACCCATCAAATTGTCTAAAATAGCTTTTCGTAAATCGCCTTTAGTCGCTTTTAAAATTTCTTTGAGTGGCTCAGCGGCAGCTTTGGCTTCCAACAAACCAAGCGATGTTATAGCGGCTTCTTGAATCTGCCAGTGCTTATCTTTTGTTAGTTCGATAAGCGCTTGAGTGCCTTCTTTAGCTTTTAAATTCCCAATCGCAAGTGCGGCAGATTTTCTAACATTGGCGTTGGAATCTTCTATAGCGTTCATTAAGATTTTTTTTATATCCGCCAAAATGTTCTCCTTTTCTTATAGATATGAATTTACATGACGATCAGGATGAGATGCAATATAAATATTCTAAACCATCTTGATCTCTCTTATATTATAATAAAAAAAGTATTATATCCTCAGGATTTTATTTTTTCCACTGTTATTTTTATAGTTCTCATTTCTCCATTTCTAAGCACTTTTACTTTAACAGACTTGCCTATTTCAGCGAAAGCGACCATCTTTTTAAGCGCTTTAGGGGAAGTAACATCGCTGCCATCAAACACAATTATAATATCTCCCTGTTTTAGTCCTCCTTTATGAGCCGGAGCTTTAGGTATAACTTCACTAACTAACACCCCTTTTTGAAAAGTTGTTTTAAAAGTTTTTGCCAGTTCCGGCGTTAGGGGTTGGATGCTGGCTCCCAGCCAGCCTCTTTCGACTTTCCCGTTTTTTATCAGCTCTTCGCTGATTAATTTTGCCATTTTAATTGGTATAGCAAAGCCAATCCCTGTACCCTCTCCGATAATGGCAGTATTGATTCCAACAACGTTCCCCTCTAAATCCAATAAAGGCCCGCCGCTGTTTCCCGGATTGATGGAAGCGTCTGTCTGAATAAAATTTTCATAGGTAGTGATCCCGACATCCGAACGGCCTTTAGCACTTATAACTCCAACGGTCACGGTTCTGTCCAGGCCGTATGGATTTCCGATGGCTACGACCCATTGCCCTACTTTAATATTTTCCGAGTCTCCTAAAGGAGCCTGAGGTAGTGATTTGAAACTGTCAATTTTAATAACTGCCAGATCGGTTTTTTTGTCTGAACCAATCAAAACTCCCTCGAAACTCCGGTTATCAGATAACTGAACTAAAAGATGCTCGGCATTTTTGATGACATGATAATTGGTTAAGATATAGCCTCTAGGAGAAATAATTACTCCTGATCCCAAATTTTCAACACTGTATTTTTTAGGTTTAATCATTTCGCCTAATAAGTTCTGGAATTTTTCAAATGAAAATTTATTTTTAAAAAGATGAAACCCACCAGGAGTTTTTTGGGTTTGATAAAGGGTTCTGATATTAACAACCGCGGGTTTGATCGATTTCGCAACACTAATGAATGATTCCTGGAGGGAAATGATATATTTATATTCGTCGGTTTGAGTATGAGACGGGGAAACTTCCTTTAGGGATTCGGAGGGTATTAAATCAATATTTTCCGGACTAGAAAATAACAGGTAGGAGATAGAAATAATTAAAAACAGCCCAAAAGCAAACTTAATTATTTTCTCGTCAAGAAATTTTAACATGGTAACATTATTTAAAACCTGTATGCACCGTCACAATACCGAAGGTAAGACTAAAGTAATTTATTTTTTTCAGTCCGGCTTTTTCCATCACAATTTTTAATTCTTCCTGACTGTAAAAATTCAGCACGGAGTCCGGCAAATAGCGGTAGGCGCTGAATCTCCCTGAAATAAGTCCTCCTATTAAGGGTAACATTTTTTTAAAGTAAAAATAATATAAAAATCTGAAAAAGCGGTTTTCCGGGTTGGAAAATTCTAGGATAACTATACGGCCGTTTTTTTTAATGACTCTCCTCATTTCCTTTATTCCTTTAAACCGGTCGGAAAAGTTTCGAACTCCAAAAGCGCAAACTGCTGAATTAAAAGAGTTATCTTCAAATGGGAGGTTTTCACCGTCCGCCAAATGGAATTTTATCATATTTTCAAAATGCATTTTTTTAATTTTTTTCCTCCCAAAATCTATCATGTTTTGGGAAAAATCCACGGCCGTGACATGGATGCCTACTAGCTCCTGACGTACAATTTCTAGTGCCATGTCTCCTGTACCGGCGGCAACGTCAATGTATTTTTCTCCGGACATTGGTTTTATTTGGTCCACGGCAACACGCCTCCAGTATTTATCCATTCCCATGCTAAGCAAACAGTTAAGGAAATCATACCTGTGCGCTATGGAAGAAAACATTTCTTTGATGGCGGTCATTGTGCAATCGTCATTGGTTAATAGTTAAATTTTAACACCCCCCGTCCCAAGGGGACATGTTAGAGGGGAATTTTCTCCCCAAATTGGATTGTAATTGTGCTTGCGGCTCTGCCGCTCTGCGGTAAATTTTTTTTTAAGAACGTGCCTGGAGAAAATTATTCGCGATGGTACAAAATTGCCGGAACTGGTCAAGATAAGAATAATGACCGGCGTTTTTTAATATAACCAAACCGGAGTCTTTAATCTCCTTTTCCATGATTTTGCCCATATAAACAGGGGTTTCCATATCATTTTCACCCCAGATTAACAACGTGGGCGCTATTATACTTTTCAGTAACGGTTGAAGATCTTCGTTAATGACTTTAATGAAAGTATTTCTCATTGGTCCCGCGTTTTGAAAATCTTTAGAACCGATATGTTCATAAATGATCTTTTTAAATTTATTTCCCGGTTCTCCCAGGAATTTAGATGCCATTTTTCCTGTTTTTGCTAAAAAAATTTTGAAATAATATTTAAATTTTCTCCGTGGTTTAATCCCTGCACTATTTACTAAAATAAGTTTATTGATCATTTCGGGTTTTTCGACCGCCAGCTTGATAGCTACCCTGCCGCCAAAAGAATGAGCAATGATATCTGTTTTTGTTAAATGGATCTGTTCCATGAATTTAATTAAAAATGTGGAGTAGTCTCCCACTTCCCATGGAGTTCCTGGTGTATCACTTTTTCCAAAACCCGGAAAATCAAGCGCAATAACCTTGTAGCTCTTTTTCAGAAGGTCAGTGAGGGGTCTGAATGAAGATGTTTCTACACCCCATCCGTGGAGGAGTAAAACCATGTTTCCCTTCCCGAAGATTTCATAGTAGACATTAATATTGTCTATATTCACAATCATTTTTCTGCAATCTCACTGAAGTACCTTGAAGATAAAAACAGTAATCTTTCTATTAAGAGGGCAGGGGAGAGGAGGCATGAAACAACTACTTAAAACGGCTGACCACCGATCCCCGTCCACCGGACCCTTAAATAGCTCCACTTTTTGATCCAAAGTTTTGATTCAGGATGTTGGAGTCATAAGAGTAAGTGGTTTGAGTTCTATCCCGATGTCTTGTTATGGCAAGTTCAACCAATTCATCGATCAATTGAGAGAATTTCATGCCGCTGGCTTCCCATAGATAGAAGGAAAGGGAGCCGGGAATAGTATTTATTTCATTAACAAAGATACTTTCATTTTTTTTGTTTATAAGAAAATCTATCCTGGCAATGCCGTAACCATTAATGGCTTTGAACGCTTTTACCGCCATCTCTTGAATTTTAGCGGTTAAAGCATCGGGAATATCCGCAGGGAGAATGCGGTTGGTTCCCTTCATCCCCGAGTTTTTGGAACCACTACAGTATTTATCTTTGTAACTTAAAAGCTCGTCTCCTGAAAGGGGTTGTTCGCAGACTGATGGTTTTGGATTTTCAGTATTACCTAACACGGAACAGTTAATTTCCATTATCTCTTCCACTCCTTCTTCTACGAGGAGGGATGAATCAAATTCAGACGCTACTTCAATAGCAAAATTTAATTTGTCTACGGACTCTACTTTATTTATTCCCACACTGGATCCCAGGTTTGAAGGTTTAACAAAAAGAGGGAAGCGAAGCTTCTCTTTAATTTTGCTGAGAATAGCATCAGGTTTTTCAAAATATTCTTTTCTGGAAAAAGATATATATTTTGTTACGGGCAGTTGATGAGCTGTCAGTACCTTCTTGGTAAACACTTTGTCCATACCAATGGCAGAGGCCAATACTCCGGCGCCTGTATACGGTATACCTGCAAATTCCAGCAAGCCTTGAAGCGTCCCATCTTCACCAAAAGTTCCGTGTATAAGTGGAAAAACAACATCCAGGCGCTCACTCTTTTTCATGCCAAAAAAGGAACCGGATGAATATTGAAGGGTAGGGGAGGAGGATATGAAAACTTTATTCATCCCTTTAGTAATAGCGCTTAAATCGTTAAAGTTTTCAAGGTCCGTTAACTTATTTCCGGTAAACCAATCTCCTTTTTTATCAATATAGATAGGGATAGTATTATATTTACTTTTGTCCGTCGCGTGTATAACCTGTAAAGCTGTTATAATTGATACCTCGTGCTCTACCGAACGACTGCCGAAAATCATCCCTAAATTTATTTTTTTGTTTGATCCATTCATAAAACGGCAAGGGGCCGCAACCAAAAGGGCTACTGCCCGGTACACAAACGAAATCTTCCTAAGCCTTGCATAAGTTGTAGTGCTTTGCATAAGGCACTGTAAAAGGAAGACCCAAACAGTGCCTAAAAAAGGAAAAACCAAACTACAACTAAACAGTGCCTAAAAAAAGAAGGTTTTATGGTGTAATAGTATAAAAAAGGGATACTAACAAATATAAGAGGGATTATCAAACCCAAATCCCGATACAGAAAGGTCGGAACTTAGAAACTATCCAAGGTTTGATATATTAGCCGACTCGGCAGATTTCCAAAATTCTAAAAAGGATTTTTAGTATGCAGGGTGAAATGAATCGAAATGAGATTAATCTGCAAAAAATTACAATCAAAAAGTTATGATTTTATGATTCTAACTGAAAACAAATGATTCTTTCAGCAGTTCTTTTTGTGAATCTGCAAAGGAAATCTTTATATCATCTGAATTTTTTTCAAAGAAAAACTTTTTTTCTCCAAAGGCCGGTTTCAAATCATCAAACCACATGGCTTTTTTATCATATTCAGCAAAGAAAGGACGTCTGACCCAGTCAGGATTTCGCCCCTGCAGAAATTGCAAAACAAATACTTTTTCACCGTAAATCTCATTTATGCCCAGGATCTGTACTTTTCCAGGTGTGCACGACATAATTGGACCCCTGACCGTTCGAGATAGGCCGCTCACATTCCGGTAGGCTTTTTGATAAATATCTATGGCTCGTTCTAGTGAAATGCCGAAATAGTGCTGGGCGCCTGTATCTCGTACCAGAAACATATAATATGGAATGCAACCCAGCTTTACTTGCTCATTCCACATCTCAGACCATATTTTGGGATCGTCATTAATATTAGCCAGTAAAGGAGACTGCGTTCTTATTTGGGCCCCAGTTTCTAGGATTTTTGAAATCGCTTTCTTTGCAGCCTCCGTTTTTAGCTCTCTCGGATGGTTGAAGTGTGCCATGATGGCCAGGTGTTTTCCGGCACGAGTCACTTCTTTAAAAAGAGCCAACAGTTCATCCGCATCCGAATCTGTCAAAAACCTGTATGGCCAAAATCCTAATACCTTGGTGCCGATTCTTATTGTATTAAGATTTGGTGGAGCTGTCTTTAATAATGCTCTCAGATAGCTGGCCAAATTTTTGGTACTCATGAATAAAGGGTCACCGCCGGTGATCAGGATATCTGTGATTTCAGGATGGTTATGAATATACTCCATCAATTGTTCGGTTTCTTTTTCAGCAAATTTTAAGTCACTTGACCAAACAAATTGCGGCCAGCGGAAACAGAATGAACAGTATGCATAGCAGGTTTGTCCCTGACAGGGGAAAAAGAGAACCGTTTCGGAGTATTTATGCTGGACTCCTTTTAATTTTTGTCCATTTAAAGAAGGTACATTTTGTTCCATCTGTCCTGCAGGATGAGGGTTTAATTCCATGCGAATTTTGTTAGATGTATCCTGAATTTCCTGCTTGCTCGAGCCTTTTCTTAGAACTGCTGCCATTTTTTCAAAATGAAAAAAACGCAACATTTCTTTTTGGGGAAAAGTTAAAGCAAAAACAGGGTCATGGGGGACTTTGTCCCAGTCAATTAATTCCTCTACTGCATAATTATTTGATTTTAAAGGGAAAACATGTCCTACCACTTCCATGGAAAATTTTTGTTCCTCAGAAATGTTTTGAATTTGAGGCAATGTTTTGAAATTCTGAAGCGTATAAGCTTTGTATTTTGTATTTGACATAATAACAACTGACTCAGAAAAAGAGCAAAGTATTCCTAATGCAGGCAACTTACTGAAATTAAAGGCATTGCTAAGGTATGTTGCTGTCAGTTTCCGTTATCTAAAGAATAACGAAAATCTGAAATCGGAATAATAATTTTTTTGAATAGGATACAAGTATCTCATTTTTGATTCACCTTGTCAAGCGCAAATTATTAACCAAAGACGAGATTTAGAAGACAAAAAGTGAAATCTCATATTTTTCTAATGAATTTTTAATGAAGTGTCATAAATAAGCATAAATATGATATAATTATAGTATTAAGTGTCTTTAGAAATTCAAAAAATGTATAGTCAAAGCTTCTATCAAATAGAAGTTTGGTTACATGATTTTAAATGAAATTATTTGATTACTGCTCATGATGTGTAATCTCTTCATCACCCATCACAAACCGGAGAGTGTTTTTTAGTTTCATTTGTTGAATAAATAAGTCGTGCTCAGGAAAGTTTCCTCTTTCGCACATGGGTGATTTATAATAAAAAGAGAGCCATTCCTGAATACCTTTTCCACCTGCTCTTTTAGCTAAATCACTAAATAATGCTAAATCCAAAACCAAAGGTGCCGCGAGGATTGAATCCCTGCATAAAAAATTCAGCTTAATTTGCATGGGGTACCCCATCCATCCAAACAAGTCAATATTATCCCATCCTTCCTTGTTATCACCTCTTGGCGGGTAATAGTGAATCGACACTTTATGACAGATATTCTGATAGAGGTCCGGGTACTGGTCTTTTTGTAAAATCGTTTCAAGTACTGAAAGTTTGCTGACTTCCTTTGTTTTAAAAGATTCCGAATCATCCAGCACTTCACCGTCTCTATTTCCTAAAATATTGGTGGAATACCAGCCGTCAAGTCCCAGCATCCTTGCCTTTAAACCAGGCGCGAGAATGGTTTTCATAAGGGTTTGTCCTGTTTTAAAGTCTTTTCCGGAAATTGGAACCCCTGATTCATTGGCTAATTCAACTAAGGCATTACTTTCCACTCCGAGGTTTGGAGCCCCGTTACAATAAGGAACACCCTTTTTAATGCATGCGTAAGCGTAGATCATCGATGGCGATATTTCCGGGTCATTGTTACGCAACCCTTTTTCAAAATTTTCAAGGCTCGCGTGCACTTTTCCGGGTGGTATGTAAATTTCTGTCGAGCCGCACCAGACTGCAACTAGTCTGTCGACCTTCATTTCATCTTTAAATTTGTCAATATCCTCCATTAACATCTTTGCGCCGTCCATCTTAGTTTTTATCTTTTTGACATGGGTTCCATCAAGCTTCTTCACGTAATTTCTATCGAATACCGCTTTCATAGGTCTTATTTGCTCCAGTTCCACTTTTAATTGAGAAAGCATGGTTTGATCCAATACCCCTGCTTTTAAAGCTGCCTTGTAACAGGAGTCATCAAAGATATCCCAACCTCCAAATGCCAGCTGATCTATTTTTGCCAATGGCACGTAATCTGAAATTTTAGGAAAATTGCTGAGAGATCTTTTTCCTATTCTAATTGTTGCCATTTGGCTTAAAGAGCCTATGGGTAAGCCAAGACCTTTTTTTATTCCAAGCACCCCTGCGATAAAAGTAGTAGCGACTGCTCCCATTCCAGGCAACAACACTCCAAGCTTTCCTGCGGGCGGTTTTATTTCAACAGGTTTTTTTAAATTGTTCATATGATTTAACAGATAATAGACCCACCGAAGCAATTTCCCGGGACCTAAAATGTATTATTACGATTATAATCAATGCTCCGGCTGTTTCTACCTTGCGCAAATGGTTCATAACCCTTAAGGAATATTCTGTTACTGTATTTCTAAAGCGCTTTCGTTTTCAACAATCATTTTTTCTGCCTTTATTAAATCTTCTTTTGTATCAACATCTATCCACCATGGTTTAATCTCTTTTCTCATCTTTGATGAGTAGCTGTCAATTTGGGTGATATCAAATATCGATGCATCTCTGTTATTTGCAGCTTTCGTAATACCATCTGAAAGTTCGGTTTTTTCTTCATTTGTTGCTTCCTTGAGATAGGAAAATATTTTTGGGGAACACAGGAAAAGACCTGTATCCACACAATTTGCTTTTTCAATATTTTTACCTATCTCTATGATTTTTCCATCCCTTTCCAGAACTTTTGTGTCTCCAGGCAGTGGTTCTTTTCTGTCGATTGCCAGAACAACAGAGCTTTTTATATCATTATCAAGCAGTCCTTTCAGGATACGAGGATCAAAGATATGATCGGACATCGAGAGCATGAAATTTTCATTTATCAGCTTTTTTGCCGTTAGAACAGAAATACCGTTGCTTTTTTGCCATTCTTGATTCTCAATATAATCTATTTTTACACCCAACTTTTCTCCATTACCCAAGGCTGCTTTTATCTTTTCTCCCAAATAACCAATTACTATTGCAAATTCGTTAATGCCAGCCTGTTTTGTAGTTAAAATTACTCTCTCAATTAATGCCAAACCTGCAGCAGGAATTAATGCCTTGGGTTTGTTGTCTGTTAAATCATTTAACCTGTTTCCACGCCCTGCGGCAATTATCAAGGATTTCATAATGTGCTATAATTAAATGAGTTTATATCTGTGCGTCCCTTTACGTAAACAGGTGACAATAAGTATTATACCGGTTAATCAGCAGGTTTAGTATGCCCTCAAATAGAGGTTATGGTGAGATTTTTGAATCAGCAGTTTGATGACTGTTTCTGCTATAAGGGAGGAAAAGTTTCTCATTTTTATGATTTTTTGTCAAGGGGAAAATTGGATAAACCCACTAAAAATTGTCATTTTGACTATTTTTTGGTCATAAATGGCATTTATATTGCATATTTTGGGTTCGTTAGGAAAAAGTGCCAAAAAACGGGTAAATAGTTCAATATGTTACAGAGACATAAGAAATTAATTCAAAAACTAAAAAATCTTCTTTTGATGATTGTGGTTCTCCTCGGCTTATGGGGCTTTAGTTCAGAGGGGTTTGCTCAAGTTGATCCGGAAATCAATAAGGTGAATAATATTCGATTTGCTCCCCATCCTCTTTATACCAGGGTTGTTTTTGATCTGGATAAAAACGTTCCTTACAGGATTATCCCGAATTTCAAAAAAGGCATCATCTCTGTATTATTTAAAAATTCAATTTTATCCCAAAAAGTTAAAACCAAAATCATTTCAGATAGGCGTATTTCAGATATTAATATAGCAGAAACCGCTGAAAGGGAAGCGCGGTTTGATATTAAAGTGAATTTTACTAAAAACACATTTTTTCATATGCCAATGGAAAATCCATCGAGGTTAGTCTTTGATATTAAAAACAAAACTCAAATGGTTTTTAAAAATAGGAAAATTAAGTTTGCCAAGGTAGAAAAGAAGGCAGGAGCTGAATTAAAGGCGGAGAAAAGAGCGGAAGAGGAGGCGGTGAAAACTGCGGAAGAAATCGAAAAAAGAGAAAAAGAAGAGGCTGCAATAGAGGAAAATAAGAAAAAAATTGCAAAAGAATCTGAAATTATTCTTACCAAACGCCTCGATGATGGGAGAGAGGATTTTCTCAAGGCATTAAAAACATACCAGGCTAAAGAGAAAGATAAAGAGAAGGATTATGCGAAGGCAAAAGAGGAACTTAGTGCTTTTCTTGAGAAATTTCCAAAAAGTAAACACCGTAAAGACGCTGCCTTTCTCTTAGCTGAGGCAACATACAAAATGGTGACTGCAGATCCAAAAAATCTGAAATTGCAGCCGGTTATTGATACTTTTGAACGGACTTCAGGTATGTTTACCGGCACTAAATATGAGGATATGGTCCTGTTCAGAATGGCAGAGGTTTATAACAAAATGGGGTTAAGAATGGAGGCCAAGGCCCACATTAGAATTATAATGGATAAATTTCCTGAAGGACGTTACGCGCTTAGGGCGCGGCTTCGCAGGGCGCAGATTCTTATGGATGAAAAAGATTTTGAATTTGCGTATAAGGAACTCCTGAAAATAGTAAAGAAGGATCCGAAAAGCCAGGAAGCCAAGGAAGCAACTTTTGCTATTGCTAAATTTTATTTTTCCAATAAAGATTATGATAAGGCTATTAAAATCTATAGCGATGCTGTCGAAAAATAGCCGAGTTACGCGCAGTTCCATCCGGAAGTGATTTATAACATCGGGGAAAGTTATTTTATGCTTGGAAAAAGAGAAGAGGCGAAATCCAACTTATTTAAGCTGGTCAACCTGTATCCTTCTCATGAACTCACTCCCAAATCTTTAAACAGAATTGGGGAAATCTATCGAATGACACAAAACAATGAAGCAAGCGCAAAAGTTTTTCAAGAAACAGTTATTAGAAAACCTGATAGCAAAGAAGCTGATTACAGCCATGTCCGAATAGCAGATTTAGGTATTGTAGACCCGTCTATGAGATTTAATAATTTGATTTTTAATTATGACTCTTTTTATGACCCTGTCAAAACCTATAAAGACGTTTCCGCAAAATACCCGGAGACTAATCTGGCTCAAATGGCCATGTTGAGAGAAGGAATAACTCTCGCGAAGGAAAAAAGCTATACCGCTGCAATTCATAAATACAAAAAATTGTTAGCCGCATTCCCGGAGACGGAGATTAAAGAAGATATTTATGCGCTAATCCGTGAATCTTTCTATAACTTGGTTGATACCTACTACGATCAAAATGGGTATTTGCCTGTTATAGCCACCTATCACCAAAACTTACGTCCCTTCCTGGAAGAAATTGACAGACCTTTAACGTTATTCCGTGTTGGAGAAAGTTATCAGGCTATCGGGCTTAATGATTTAGCTCTTGCTAATTATAAAAAAGTAATAAAGCAAGATAAAAAAGGAGTTTTGAGAGAACCATTAATGATTAAAACTGCTGAGATATTTTTTGCCAAAAAAGAATTCAAAAAGGCGGAAGAATCTATGAGAAAATTTATTAAAAGATTTGGTAAAAGCAAACATGCCAAAGACGCCATGCGGCTATTAGCAGATAGTCTTTATAGTCAACGCAAATACGCAAAGGCTGTGACAGCGTATACAAGGTTTTTAAAACGCTTTCCTAAAGGCCGCGATGCCTCTGAAGGCTATTACTTTCTTGCCGATTCATATTACCAGCAGAAGAAGTATCGTGCGGCTTTAAAACGCTTTAAGCAAAGTATCAAAATTTATTCTCCTGTCATAGGGGAGAAAGAACTTCCTTCATATCTTGTCGATAGTTATTTTAAAGTTGGCGAGTGCTATTTCAAAATTAAAAATTATTCAAAGGCTGTCCAGATGTATAAAAAGGCCATTGAAAAAAATCCAAATGACAGTAGAGTTTCTTTAGCTCAATTTATGATTGCAAAAAGTTATAATGTTCTTAAACAGGGCGAGAATGCAAAGGCAGCCTTGAAAGAAATTCAAGAAAAGCCGGACAACGAATTTTTGAAAAGAGTGGCTCAGGCGGAAATAAATTTATTGGATTGGGAAAAGAAGTATTTAGAAGATTTAAAATAGTCATTATGGGATGTCAAAATTATGACTAACCTTGCAAAAAAACGGCGATATTGGAAAAATAAAAAACCTTGTATTTGTAACTGTATGATTTTTAAGATGTTTTTTGCATTTCTTTCTCGTTATTTTCCCCTGGCACATTAGTTGCTTTATAAAAAACAAACCGTTTTTTTAAGGAGGATTCAATGGATTTTTTGACAGCTATAAGAATTAGCACTTCGGGCTTAAACGCTCAGCGGACCAGGATGAATGTTGTTTCAAGCAATCTTGCAAATGTAAATACAACGCGAACTCCGGAAGGGGGCCCTTATCGAAAAAAAGAAGTTATTGTATCAGCAACAGACGCAAAAAATAAATTTGGACAGGAATTAACAAATAGCTTGAATGGAAAACTTAAAGAAGCAAAAGTGTCCGATGTAGTAGAGGATCAGAACGCTCCCAAGATGGTTTTTGAGCCGGGTCACCCTGATGCCAACGAACAGGGGTATGTTGCTTATCCAAATATAAATATAATGCAGGAGATGGTCAACTTGATCTCTGCTTCAAGAAGTTACGAAGCTAATATTACATCGATAAACGCTTCTAAAAGTCTTGCTCTAAAAGCTCTTGAACTGGGGAGGTAGTATTATTAGTCATTTGTCATCAGTTATTAGTTATTAAGATGTGATTACACTGAGTAATCTATTTTTAAAATAATGTAATCTAACTATTAAAATTTATGATTAAATCAATCGTTTCTCTATTTGCAAATGCAGTTTTATTTTTTTTGGATCTTCCTGCCGGGAAGAAGATCGCTCTTATGGCTGCCGGGGCATTGGTTCTGGCAGGCCTTATAGTATTATCCGTGCAAAGCCAAAAACCTGATTTTGAAGTTCTATTCTCCAAGCTTTCTTCTGATGATTTAGGGGCGATATCAGCTCAACTAAAAGAGCGGAAGATAAATTTCAAAATTGCCGCCGGACAAACCGCTGTTTTAGTTCCAGCCAAAGATGTTTTTGACTTGAGAATCCAATTAGCTAGTGAAGGTTTGCCGAGAGGAGGGGGAGTTGGATTTGAAATTTTTGATAAAACTACACTGGGAATGTCTGAGTTTATACAAAAGCTAAATTTAATGAGGGCTACTACTGGTGAGTTAACAAGAACAATAAATTCATTGGACGTTGTGGATAGTGCCCGGATACATATTGCGGCGCCAAAAAAATCAGTTTTTCTGGAAGACGAAAGGAAAACAACCGCTTCTGTGGTTTTAAAGTTAAAGAGACATATATCTGCGGGACAGGTGCAGGGAATCGTTCATCTCGTTGCCAGCAGTGTTGAAGGCTTGAACCCTGCGGATGTGACTATTGTGGATACGAAAGGAAGTATTTTAGCGGGAGGAGAGGAGCAAAGTACAGTAGCTCATATGACTTCAAGTCAGCTTGATTTTAAACAGAATGTCGCAAACATAATTGAAAACAGGATATTGTCAATGCTTGGCGGTGTGCTCGGGCGGGAAAAAATAACTGCTAAGGTATCCGCGGATGTTGATTTTGAGCAGACTGAGCAGACTGAAGAAATATATGATCCGGATAGCCAAGTAGCCCGGAGTGAACAGAGAAATGAAGAGAGTACTGTAGGATCTTCTCCTGTCGGTGGTGTCGTGGGAGCGACAGCCAACCAGCCAGGCGCACAGGCCGGTCAGGTCTCCCAGGGAACTCCGGCAAAAAGTGATAAAGTGAATGAAACAATAAATTATGAAATTAATAAAATAATCAAGCGTACTATTAACCCGATAGGTGAAGTTAAAAAACTTTCTGTTGCAGTTATGATAGATGGGACATATGATAAAGATGACAAGTATGTCCCTAGAAATGCGGAAGAAATGCAGCAGTATAAAAAGATTGTGGAAAGGGCAGTGGGATACGATGAGGACAGAGGCGATCAAATTGAGGTAGTTAATGTAGCTTTTGATATTTCCAAATTTAAAGAAGACCAATTAGCGCTGGAAAAAGCGGAAAATAATCAGCTATGGATTTCAATCGCGCGTCATGGCGTAACGGCAGTTTTTATAATCCTGTTATTTATAATGCTGATTAAACCTTTAATCCAATGGCTCAGTACAACAGCCGGCGAAGGTATGATGATGGTTCCAGGCATGAGAATGATGCGAGGAAAAATGGTGCCGGGAGTACCTGGAGTACCTGGAGTACCTGGAGAACCGGGAGAAGAAGATGAAGATAAAACCAAAGGAGATTAAGAAAATAAAGAAAAGAGAGGATTATAGAGCTGTAGTTCTGGATTATTCCAGAGATAATGCCGCGCATACTGCCGAACTTGTGAGAAAATGGCTCAAGGAGAGGAGATAAAAAATGGCTAAATTGACAGGACCGGAAAAAGCCGCTGTTTTGCTAATATCATTAGGAGAAGATATTGCCTCAGCTATTATAGCAAAATTAGATGAAAAAGAAGTCCAGAGTCTTGGAAACTATATGACCTATTTGGGTAATGTGGATTCTGATACTATGGACCAGGTTTCCCAGGAATTCTATGAAGACCTGATGACCGGAAAGGCAGGTTTAACGGTTGCCGGTAAAGATTTTATAAAAAATGCACTGATGAAAGGGATGGATCCCTTAAAAGTTGCCGAGATAATGGACAACATTGCGGCTCCAGGAGAAGAGTTAGGAGGCGGTCTGGATACACTCAGGCTGCTTGACCCAAAAACAATTGTTAACTTCTTGAAAAAAGAACATCCTCAGACAGGAGCAATTATACTGGCTCACCTGGATCCAATGCAGGCGTCCGATGTAATTAAGTTGTTACCTGAAAAAATCAGGGGTGAAGTTGTTTTAAGGCTTTCCAGCCTGGAGCGGATTGCGCCGGGTGTTGTTAAAGATTTGGATGAGGCGCTACAGGCGGAATTTTCCGCTACCGGCGCTGTGGAAGGGAGCAAGATAGGTGGAGTTAATTCAGTTGCGGAAATAATGAACACATTGGACCATGCTACTGAGAGCAGCATTCTTACAGAAATAGAAGAAGTCAATCCTGACTTAGCTGAAAATATCCGAAACCTGATGTTCACTTTTGCTGATCTTATTAAACTGGATGACCGGGCTTTTCAGCAAGTACTAAAAGAAGTTCCACAGCAGGAGCTACTGATGGCATTGAAAACTGCGGGTGAACCACTCAAAGATAAAATACTCAGTAACATGTCTCGCCGGGCATCACAGATGTTGAAGGAAGATCTTGAAGCCCTGCCGCCACAGCGTCTGAGCGATGTGGAAAAATCTCAGCAAAATATTATTGCGATTGTTAAGAGATTGGAAGACGAAGGAAAGATAGTAATCGGTGGCGGCGGAGAGGAACTGGTATAAATGGTAGAGATATTTCAATTTAATGAGTTAAAAAGCGATAAAGTTTTTAAGCGTCGCAAAATAAAGGGGAAAAAATATGACTTTAATGAACTGGAAGAGGTTAAATTTAAGAAAGGAAAAGAAGGAGGGTTTTCCCTGGTTTACGGCCAGGAAAAAAGGATTGAAGGAAAAAAATTTTTAGAAGCGGCTAAAAAACAATCGAAACTAATTATTGAAGAGGCCAAAAACAAGGCTTCTGAGTTAGAAAAAACCGCTTATGAAAAAGGAGAGCAAAAGGTTTTTGAGGATAGCAAGCAAAAACTGGAACCTGTTCTTGAAATGTTTCAACAAAAGATAAATGAACTTATTGAGCATAGAAAAGAACTTTTTATTAATGCCGAAAAAGAAGTTCTGGAGTTAGCTGTTTCCCTTGCGCAAAAAGTGATTCATCATGAGGTCAGAACTCGAAATGATGTTATCCTTGGCGTAATTAGATCAGCAACTAAAAAAATATTGGGTAGAGAGCAAATTATTATCCGTATTAATCCGGATGATATGGAATTTGTACTCCGGAATAAACCCGCATTAAAAGATGAATTCAAAGACATTCCGCAAGTCTCATTTAAAGAGGACACCTCTATAACTAAAGGTGGGTGCATCATTGATACTTCCTATGGTTCTATCAGGGCGACTTTGGAGGAGGAATTTGAAGAATTAGTTAAACATTTAAATAAAGAGCAGGACGCTTTAACAGAAAAAAAGGAAAATGGAGCATAAGCTATGACCGTTTGTATTGATTTTCAAAAATACAAAAACGTTTTAAATGAAAGAGATGGTATAGAAGTCAGCGGAAGCATTGATCGGATTGTAGGGCTTGTTATTGAAGGAAAGGGACCGGGTACATCTATAGGGACAACCTGTGATATTTTTCCTAAATACTCAAAGGTTCCCTCTCTTCAAGCGGAAGTGATTGGATTTAGAGATAATAAAATTCTTCTCATGCCCTTGGGCGACATGCGGGGCATTATGCCGGGTGATAAGATTGTTGTTAAAGAGGGAAAATCAACCGTAGGGGTAGGGACAGGAGTGTTGGGAAGGATCCTGGATGGTTTGGGAAACCCTATCGATGGGAAAGGTCCCATTTTAACTGAAACACATTATCCTCTTATTCCAGAACCGCTCAATCCGATGCAAAGGGGAAGGATAACCGAACCGATTGATGTTGGAATAAAAGCCCTTAACGGAGTTTTAACTTTTGGAAAGGGACAACGGGTTGGACTTATGTCGGGAACCGGCCTGGGTAAAAGTATATTAATGGGTATGATTTCTCGTAACACCTCTGCAGATGTAAGTGTGATAGCATTGATAGGAGAGAGGGGGAGGGAAGTACGTGAATTTGTTGAAACAAGTCTTGGTGAAGAAGGACTTAAAAGATCGGTAGTGGTAGCAGCTACCTCGGATCAGCCGCCTCTGGTAAGGCTTAGAGGGGCATTTTTAGCCACAACCATAGCTGAATTTTTCCAAGATATGGGAAAAGATGTAATTCTAATGATGGACTCAGTTACACGTGTTGCCCTGGCGCAAAGGGAAGTGGGTTTGGCCGCAGGAGAACCACCTACAACGCGTGGGTTTACACCGTCGGTCTTCTCTTTAATGCCGAAACTCCTGGAAAGAACCGGGAAAGCGAAAGATAAAGGAAGTATTACAGGGATATACAGTGTCCTTGTTGAAGGAGATGATTTGATGGAGCCCATATCTGACGCGGTCCGTTCAATTGTTGACGGGCATATTGTCTTAACCAGACACTTGGCGGCTCAAAATCATTATCCTGCAATTGATCTATTGGATTCTGTCAGCAGGCTTATGATTGACGTAGTGTCCGATGAACATCTTGTTCTGGCAAACCGGTTAATAGAGATTATGGCGACTTATAAGGAATCGGAAGATCTCATTAATATTGGCGCCTACGTTAAAGGGAGCAGCGCGAAAATAGATTTTTCCATCAAAATGATAGATTCCATTAATAAATTTCTGAAACAGGGAATATTTGAAAAGGTAAGTTATCAGGAATCCATTGAACAGATGAAAGCAATCCTGGAAAATTAACAGTGGCCAACTTTCAATGGTTAATTTTCAATATTAATTGTTCATTGAAAATTGCTTATGTTTAAATTTCGTTTAGAGCCGGCATTGAGGTATCGCTCCAGTATCGTTGAAAAAAATCAACGTGAACTGGCAGTTGTTAATAATTTGTCTCAACAGGAAAATGATAAACTTGAAGCCTTATCAAATAGAAATAAAAACAATTCAGAAAAATACTCTCAGGGGTGGGAAAATTTAACTTTAGAAGAGATGGTTTTTTATGATAATTTTTTTAGCGGAAATTTAGTTGAGATAAAAAAATAAAGACAGGTACTTGCCGAAGCTCAGGAAGAGGTTGAAAAAAAAAGAGCGGTCCTCAATGAGTCGATAAAACAAAAGAGAATTATAGAAACGGTTAAGAAGAAAGCTTTCGAGGAATATAAACAACTTGAAAGGAAAAAAGAAGAAGCGTTACTCAATGAAGTTGCATCGACCAGGTTTAAATTTAAAAATGAAGAAACAATTTAATATCGAAAAATTAATTGTTATTTTAATTGCTGTAAAACTTGGCGTTTCTGCGATGATATTACAATCGCATGAAAGAGATATAGCAGCTATTTCTTTTGGGACGCCGGTATATGCTCAGGAGAATGTGGCGGATGTTGAAAAAAAAATGCCTGAAAAAAAAATGGAAACCCGGCAGGCTGCTTCCAGAGAGATTGACCTTGATATATTAAAATCTATCGAGCAAAAAGAACAAGACTTAAAGAAAAGAGAGCAGGTTCTTAAAAAGCAAGAAGAGGAGTTGAAACTTCTAACTGTGGAAATAGAAAAGAAACTCAGCAAGATTAAATCAGCTCAAAGCAGGATTGAGGAACTGGTGGCTTTAAGAGAAGACCTGGTTGAAAAAAGCATTAAACATCTTGTGAAAGTCTATTCATCTATGAAACCTGCTGAGGCTGGTCCCCTCATAGAAAAACTGGATAAGGGCATAACCATCCAGATCCTCAGTAAAATGAAAGGAAAAGACGCTGGGAAAATATTAGCTCGTGTTAACCCCAATTTGGCAGCAAAATTAAGCGAAGAAATCGCTAAACGAAAGTAGTCTACTTCTTTTTTTAAAGGTTTAACAGCAGGCTAATAAAAGAAAGGACTTTATCATATAACAGTCAACATAATGATGTGAAAAAGTATCTTGTCTAATTAGAAGCGTTTATAGTATTGCTAATAATTATCTCCCTCCACTCCTTTTTTATACATTTTAGATAATTTCTAATCCCTTTCTTTGATAGCCTAAAACCATGAGCACAGCAGGTGTGTTTAAATTTGTAATTGGACTAGGGTAGGGAGCTTAACTCTATAATGAGGAAAGAATAGTAAACCAGGTATTATATTAAAAAATTGAATTAAAAATAGTAGTATGTTTTAATAAAAATATCAGGTGGTTACTCAATTCAGATGATTAGAACTGCCCTTAATCTCCTGTTAAATTTCATATATTTTGGAATAGTAAAACATGATATTAGAAAAACAGTTTTTGAGTGCTAAAATTCTGATCGTTGATGACGAACCTGATAACGTCAATCTACTTGAAAAAATGCTGAAGTTTGCTGGTTACACCTCTCTTCAGACTGCAACTGACCCATGTAAAGTAAAGTCGATTTATCAGGATTTTATACCGGACCTGGTTCTGCTTGATTTGAGTATGCCCGAGATGAACGGTTTTGAAGTTATGGATCAACTAAAAGATATTGAAAGGGATTCATACCTTTCAGTCCTGGTTCTCACAGGGCTGAATGATGATGAAACCCTTTTACATGCGCTCGACTTCGGAGCAAAGGATTTCATTCAAAAACCTTTTGATTCTCATGAAGTCCTTTCCCGTATTCGCAATTTGTTAGAGGTGCGTCTACTTCATAAACAGCTAAAAAATCAAAACCAAATCCTTGAAAAAAAAGTTCAGGAACGTACGAAAGAACTGAACAATTCAAGACTGGAAGTTGTACGCCGACTCGGCAGAGCAGCTGAATACCGGGACAACGAAACAGGTCTGCATATCATTCGAATGAGCAAAATGAGCGCTTTGATTGGAAAGACTGCAGGGGTATCTAATGTCGATTGCGATCTATTACTAAATGCCAGTCCTATGCATGATATCGGGAAAATCGGCATTCCTGATAGTGTTCTCTTGAAGCCCGGCAAACTGAGTACCGATGAGTGGAAAATAATGAAGACTCATAGCGCTATCGGAGCAAACCTTCTTTCAGAACATGATTCGGAATTAATGAAGATGGCACATACCATTGCCCTCACACATCATGAAAAATGGGATGGTACAGGGTATCCTGAAGGACTGAAGCAAGAAGATATTCCCCTGGTGGGGAGGATTTGTGCGTTGTGCGATGTGTTTGACGCGCTTACATCAAAACGTTTGTACAAAAAGGCATGGAGCATCGAGGATTCGCAGGCTGAAATAAAACGCAACTCTGGAAAACACTTTGATCCGAAACTGGTTGAAGTATTCGAACAGATTTTAGATGATCTTACTAAAATAACTAAAGAACTTGCTGAACCTGTAACACAGGGCAATTAACAATTAGCAATCATCATTTAGTAATTAACAATGATCATTGAACATTGATTTACTTCGGTCTTATTATTTACAAGACTATGCGGTTATATCAACTCCTTCACCGGATGGATTTGCCACTTGATTGCTAATTTTACTTTTTTGATTATCAACAGGTTTAATGTCTACCGTCTGAGCCGAAGCTTTTGCTTCACTCTTCACTTCTCCCGGTCCTGCCGATGGCTTTTCCTGTTCCCCACTTGATGGTTTAGACGCAGGAGCCGCGTTGTCAAATTTATTGAAAAAATTTCCTATGGATGAATTGATATGCATTTTTAATACTCCTTCTCTCTTTGAAAAAAATAATTATTAAACTCGATTTATTTGTTTTTATATTTCAACTTCTTCTTCCAATACTTTTGACAACATTTCTTTAATCTTTATCATCTCTTCCGCTGGAATTTGCCTGACAACTTCATTAGATTTTTTGTCTATAATTGTAATTACCAGATCGTTGCTATTTGTTAGAGAGTATTTGATGCGGTTATTGTTAATTTTAATAGAACCCGATGATTTTACTGAATCTTTACTTGCCATGTTTTTGGCATCTTCAGAAATCGAAACCACATCATCTACTATACTTGCGGAACCATTTTTAGAGACATTGCTTGCTGCCTGCATTTTGGGAGCATTTGCCTGCTGTTGCCTAACGCCATAGGTTCCAGGATCATTTTGTTTTGCTATTAAATTGCTCACCGGGGCGAACATCTCCATGTTTCATCCCTCCTTTCATAAAAATTATATCTCACTTCTCTTAACGGGATTTTAGGAAGGAACTTTAGTCTGAAATGAAAAAATGATTAGAGTGAATCTCAATGTTTATTAAAAAACAAAAAAACCTGGTTCTCAGGATAATGTCAAATGGTGGCTATGCCCTGTTTTGTCATTCTCGATAAAAGCATTTGAGAATGACATGCTGGGACCTTCGGGAATGGCAGTGCGGAAGTGTCATTTCGAGCCCTTCGCTTGTCATTCTGAGCGAAGCGAAGAATCTCATCCTTTGGCTCTCGATAAACTCCACGAGAAATCTAACTTATAATTTAAGATTAGATGTTTGGAGTTTCAGAAGATGTGTCTTCAGTTATCAAGCCATCTCTCATACGTATAATGCGTTTGGCATGATTTGCCGCGTTTTGATCATGAGTTACCAGGATAATAGTTTTACCAGTCTGATGTAGTTGATCAAAGGTTGAGAGGATCTCCTTGCCGGAATTACTGTCTAAATTTCCGGTCGGTTCGTCAGCTAATAAAACAGAAGGTTCGCATATAAGCGCCCTGGCAATTGCAACCCTTTGCTGTTCACCACCTGACAGCTCAGCCGGGCTATGGGTTAGCCTGTCTTCCAAACCTACCAGTTTCAGCATTTTTTCAGCTCTTTCTCCGGCGTCTGGCGGGTATTTGTTCCGGTAAATAAGGGGCAGCACAACATTGCTGATGGCGTTTACTCCGGACAACAGGTTGTATGCCTGAAAGATAAAGCCTATTTTGCGATTTCGTATTGCTGATAAGCGGCTGTCATTAAGTCCACTTATTTCATCGTTGTCCAGAAAATAAGTTCCGCTCGTTGGAGTGTCGAGACAACCGATAATATTCATCAAAGTGCTTTTTCCAGCGCCGGACGGCGCCATAATGGAAACATATTCCCCTTTTTTAATAGATAGTGAAACCCCTTTAAGTACCTTAACCTTTAATTTACCCCTGTTATAAACTTTAGTGATATCTCTTAACTGAATCACTTATTTTTTCCGGAAAAAACATTGGAATGATCAAATCCTGATGAATCCTTACTGGCAATGATTACTTCATCCCCTAATTTTAGTCCTTCCTTGATTTCAATATATCCTTCATCTCTCCAGCCAATCTTTACGTCTTTTTTTATAGACGAATTTTTTTTTGGAGGGTTTCCTGTTCCGGCATTTTTTACAAGAACAAAACTGTTTTTCCCTTTTCTTTTTACAGCGCCTTTTGGAACAGCAAGAACCCCTTTTCGCTCTCCTATAACAACAGTAACGCTGGTTGTCATCTCAGGCCGTAGTCTATTCATATCTGAGTCAGGAATATTAATTATGACCTCATAATTAACCACATTTTCCTGAATCACCGCTTTGGGATAGATATCTGTAACAGTGCCTGTGAATATTTCACCGGGAAAGGTATCCACAGTAAAAAGGGCCTCCTGTTCTGTCTTTACATACCCAATATCTGTCTCATCCACAAAGGCATTAATATGTAGCCTGTCCATGTCAATGATATTCACAAAAGTCGGTGAGTTTAGCCCTGCCGCGACAGTTTCTCCTTCCTGAGTGGAAATGGAAGCTACTATGCCTGAAATAGGAGATTTAATGGTAGCGTAAGAAAGATCTATTTCAATTTCTTTAAGGCCGGCTTGGGCCTGGGCTACTTTTGCCCCGGCAAGGTTCAAGTCATTTTTAAATTTCGTTTTAATATATTGAAGATCTGTTTCTAATTCTTTAAAGTTAGCCTCAGCTTGGGCTACTTTTGCCCTGGCAAGGTTCAGGTCACTTTTAAATTTAGTTTCCGTATAGACGAGACTCTGCTTGTTTGAGCGAAGTTCCGCTTTCAGGACCTTGAGTTCTTTTAAAGACGAGTCATATTTTCCCGGAGAAACAATCCCTTTTTTTAGAAGTGACTCATCTCGTTTAAAATTATCTTCAGCCAGTTTAAGTTTAAAGCTTACGGCATCAAGTTCAGCCTGCAATTTTTTTATGTCCTCGGGGGTTTCGTTTACAATAGCCTGGAGTTTCGCATTTTCTGCGTTCACATTAGCCTTTGCCTGCGCTACTTTTGCCTGGTATTTTATGATTTCTTTAGGAGTTTCCTTTTCAATGGCAATGCGCCTTGCTTTTTCCGCGTTTAAATTAGCTTGTGCCTGGTCCACCTTTGCTCTCAGGTCATCATCTTCCACAGTGGCAATCAGTTGATCTTTTTCCACATGATCTCCCACTTTAACAAATAAGCGCTCTACTTTGCCCGATACCCGGGCCCCTACTTTCACCTCCGCCCCTACCATGGGTTTAACGGTTCCCGTGGCCAGGATAGTCTTTTTCATATCTTTTTTTTCAACAACAGCGGTTTTAGAATGAGAACTGAATTTATGGTTTTTTTTACCATAATACTTAAAACCGGTCATACCAGACCCGGCTAAGATTAAAACCAGTATTAAATAAAAAAGAAATTTCTTCATTGTCATTAATATTATCACACAAAGGTACTATAAACACCTTGATGTTTTTCACTCTAAAATTCTTTACTCTTTACTTTCACACGTCGTTTATTATAATAAACTTAGCGGAAGGCAATTGTAATAGTTAAACATTTTTTTGACAGAAGATATGGTTCGACAAGCGTTCGACTGAGCTCACACCGAAGACTCACCATAACAATATTGTTTTTAATATCAGGATATGCTTGCCGAAGCCCAGTCCCTCACGAATATCCTATCAAAATTAAGATCTTTTGGAGAAAGCATTATGTCCGGCCATTCGAAATGGTCAAGCATTAAGCATAAAAAAGCGGCAGTTGACGCAAAACGGGGCAAGGTTTTTACAAGAATTACAAAAGAAATAACTGTAGCAGCCCGTACCGGTGGCGGCGATGCTGCTTCAAACCCTCGTTTACGAACCGCTGTTCAATCCGCTAAATCCGTTAACATGCCACAAGATAATATTCAGCGTGCTATTAAAAAAGGAACAGGCGAACTACCCGGTGTGCAATACGAGGAACATACTTATGAGGGATATGGAGCCGCAGGTGTAGCAATTATGGTGGATGTGCTAACAGACAACAAAAACCGGACAGTGGCAGAATTGAGGAAGATTTTTTCCAAAAATAGCGGGAATATGGCGGAGTCGGGATGTGTAAACTGGATGTTTCATAAAAAAGGATTGATATTTGTAGATTATGATAAAGCGGATGAGGAAAAACTTATGTCAATTGTTATTGATGCCGGAGCCGAAGACATTAAAGCCGAAGAAAAAACTTTTGAAATTGTAACTGCGGCAGAAGATTTTGAAAATGTAAAAAATGTCCTTGCAAAAAACAAAATTGAGTTCAGTATGGCTGAAATTACCATGATTCCGGAGACAACTCTTAAAGTAGAAGGGAAAGACGCTCAGCAGTTGATAAAGCTGATGGAAGAATTGGATGAGCATGATGACATTCAGAAAACATACGCTAATTTTGACATCTCTGAAAAGGACCTCGCTAAAATCGGATAGCACAGGGGGCAGGTGCCGGGGGTTGGTTATAAATGATAAAAATTGTTGAAATGCTTTAGTTTTTCCTTATCCCTTGACCCTGTAAACTGCAAACTTTTAATATGCGAGTATTGGGAATAGATCCTGGAAGTATTATAACCGGCTATGGAATTGTCGAGAAAAACGGAAGAGACTTAAAAACTATTAAATGGGGAGCTATCCGAACGAAAAGCAATCAATCCTTTCCTGAGAAATTAAAAAAAATCTACGACGATCTGACTGAAATTATCAAAACTTACGAGCCTTCCTCTGCGGCTATAGAAAATATTTTCTTTGCCAAAAACGCGAAAAGCGCTTTAAAATTGGGGCAGGTGAGGGGAGCAACCATCCTTGCGTCAATAAATTCCGGTCTCAAAACCGCTGAATATACACCTCTGGAAATCAAACAATCTGTTACAGGCTATGGAAGGGCAGATAAAGCACAGATGCAGATAATGGTAACTAAGCTGCTTTGTTTAAAAGAAACTCCTAAACCTTTTGACGCGTCAGACGCCCTGGCAGTCGCTATATGCCATCTGCATTCGGCAGCCTTTAAAAAGAGAATAGGCAGGTAAGTTGATTAATTAGTTTATTAGCCACCAAGGCACAAAAAAAGAAATTAATATTTTTTCTTAATGTCTTCGTGACTTTATTGCAAATTTTGAAATTCCGATAAAACAAACCAATGATAGCAAGAATTGAAGGGAAGTTAGTCTATAAATCTACTAATCGTTTGATAGTGGATGTGAACGGAGTTGGATACCAGGTGTATGTACCGTTGTCTACGTATTATGCCTTACCGGAAACGGGAGAGATTCTACAGCTTCGAATCAAAACAATTGTTAGAGAAGAAGCTTTTAATCTCTTTGGTTTTTTTACAAAAGAAGAACAGGATATGTTTGAGTATCTCATAAGTGTTTCGAAAATCGGTCCGAAAGTAGGGCTCAATACTTTGTCGGGAATGTCTGCGAATGAGCTTAAGGAAGCAATTCTGCAGGGCGATATTGAAAAAATTTACTCCATCCCCGGTATCGGGAAAAAAACAGCAGAGAGAATTGTTCTTGAACTCAAAGAAAAGGTTGGTAAGATAGTTCTCGATGCATCCTCAATGGTTGATTCTGCTGATCCTTCAACGAAAACTGAGTTGAAAGACGCGCTTTCTGCCTTGTTAAACTTGGGATATAAAAAACCGTCCGCGGAATCAGCGCTGAGAAAAGTTACTGCAGCTCTAAAGAACAATGATAATGAGGATAGTTTTACTGTCGAAACGCTTATTAAAAGTGCGTTAAAAATCTTGTCCGGAGTAAAGTAAAGCTGTCAGTGCTCGGGAGTCAGTTGACGGCTCTTAATTAGAAAAATTCTTTCATTAATTTTTTGTAAAAACTAATATCTTATCTAATGACAAATCCAAACCTATCTCCTAATACGGATCAATCTGAAGCTCAAGCGGAAGAAGAAGTTTCTATTGAAATAGGCCTGCGTCCTAAAACGATTGATGAATATGTTGGACAGTTAAAAATTAAAGAGAACCTTAAGATATTCATCCAGGCAGCTAAAGAAAGAGAGGAGTCTCTCGATCACGTTTTGCTCTACGGCCCTCCGGGACTGGGAAAAACCACCCTTGCCTATATTATTGCTCATGAAATGGGCGCTAATATTGTATCAACATCAGGGCCGGTCATAGAAAAAGCAGGTGACCTGGCAGCGTTGTTGACAAACCTGAGTGAGGGGGACGTTCTATTTATTGATGAACTGCATCGTTTGAATGCCGTAGTTGAAGAAATTCTCTATCCTGCCATGGAAGATTATCATGTGGATATTATTATCGGGCAGGGACCAAGCGCGAAGAGCATTAAATTAAATATACCCAAATTCACATTGGTGGGCGCCACCACGCGGGCAGGTATGCTTACTTTTCCTTTGAGAGACAGGTTTGGTATTGTGGACCGCCTCGACTATTACAGTGAAGATGAACTGAAAACCATTGTGAACCGCTCCGCGGAAATCTTGGAAATAAATATAGATGATCCCGGTACTTTTGAACTGGCGCGCCGATCCAGAGGGACCCCGAGGATAGCAAACAGGTTGTTACGAAGGGTAAGGGATTTTGCCCAGATTATGGAAGACGGAAAAATAACTAAAGAAGTAGCCGACAGATCGCTGAAATCACTGGAAGTAGATGAAAAAGGACTTGATAAAATGGACAGGGCTATTTTATTAACGATTATAGATAAGTTCTCAGGCGGACCTGTTGGAATAGACACTATTGCAACCTCAATCAGCGAAGAAAAAATCACTATAGAAGATGTCTATGAACCTTTTTTAATTCAAAAAGGATATCTGCAGAGAACCTCTCGAGGTAGAATGGCTACTATTCAGGCTTATGAACATCTTGGGAAAAAGTATAAAAAGGGCGCTTAAGACTCTATGTTTTAAGTGTTTTATGGACAAATGTCACTTTGTGACAAACGCTTGTTGAAACTCTGGCATACAGAGCAACTTTCTTTTTCATAACTTAATACCCCCTTTCTTCTTTGATAAGTCTTTGCGGATTAATTCCTCGACATAGTCTTGAATAGTAGTATCCTTGTCTGCACATATTAGCCTGACTTGTCTGTGCAATGCTTCACCCAATCTAATATGAATCATTCTGCTCTTCTCCATCAGTATACCCCCAATAGTTATTTATATAACAATATAGCTACGATATATATATTTGTCAAGCTCTGATTGAAAACAATTTATTCCGGCTTTAATGAGTAATGGGAATATGGCGGATACCTGCTATTTGGCGATATCAGGCCTAAATTAATACTAAAGTTATTTTGTTTTTGCCCGATAAGTACCATGAGGATAAAAATATCTAAATAAAAAGGAGGGTGAGGTTATGGCAGAAATGGGTGCAGTTGGGGGAGTTGTTGGTCAAACCAATGCTAATTTTGGGCAGCAAAATAAAATGAAGGGGTCTAAGTTAAATGTTATGAAGCAAGAAAAGAAAAAAAGTATTGGCGAAAGTAAAGAAGATTCAAAGCCAAAGAAGACAATGCAAGACATTGTTAAGAAAAATATGCAATCTGCTAAAAAGAAAAAAAGTACTTTTGGAAATAAAAGCATGGCTGAGTCGGGGACTGGCAAGAAAATGAATATTTTAACTTAATTACTAATTAATGTTTATTTGATATTTTCAACCTGTGGGATTATATTAATTATATAGGCTGGAGGTGAGGTTAATGGCAGAAACTGGTGCAGTTGGGGGAGTTGCTGCTCAAGCCAGTACCAATTTTGGGCAGCAAAAGAAAGTTGAGGGGGCTGAGAGGAATCTTTCGACGCAAAAGAACCAAAACACATCTAATGTCACTGCTGCAAGAAATAATGATACCGGAAATAAAGTCAAAGCGGCTCCGGAGCAAGCTACACCTACAACGGAGGTGGATGTTGCGGGTCCTGAAAATAATGTACAGCAGCAGGCAAATAATTTGAACTCGGCCAATGATATAGCTGGTACGTCAGCAAGTCAGCGAGGACAAACTGTTAACGAATTTGCATAGCTTCCTTCTTCACCTGTTCAACTATTGGTTTGTTATCAGCTAAGGCTTGAGCGTAATGAGAGTCCTTCTTGGATATACCTTCAGGTAAAGATTTTTCACCACCTTTTTTAAAGGTTCCCTTAGAAGAACTTTTAAGTAACTCCCCCAGCTTAGTCTCCGCCGCCAAAACAGCCTCACTCATGCCTAATAATAAGTACAAGTACCTATAAAAAAGAGTACTTACCTCTATTTACTTCCAAATCCTAATAAGAGTATATTCCCCATTATGAATGTGGATTTATTCTTCGATGTGGTAATAAAATTACTTTGCCTGTACGTAGGAATCCAAATTATTAACGGGGTTCTTCTGCTTTCAAATGGTGTAATGCAAAGCCTTTCCCCGCCTCCACTTGCACCAGCATCAAAGGGGAAGAAACCACCTAAGACAGAGGAGTAACATATGTCACAAAGAAAAAAAAGAGGGAAGTGGTATAAGTTCTTTGAGAAGTACGGATTTATTATTGCTGCAACAGTAGTGACATTCACCTTGGTGTTGCTCACTTCTATTCTTGGCAAATACGGAGACTCAATAGAGCCTGTTCTGCATTGAATATAAAAAATAAACAATCGCTTGAACGGCAATATCCGGGTGTCTGAGTATAGTGGAGTCCTTCTTGGAAATATCTTTAGGTACTAAAGGAAGGGAAGTTATTTTAGAGGAACTTTGCTTCTTCCCCTTTCCAGAAATACCTTCGGGCAGAGTCCCGTAGTTCCCCTTACCTCTACCCTTGCTATAATTTAAGAAAAAAGCCAAAGAAAGCATGGGGGATAGAGGGAATTTTATCTGCTACATTGTAAATACGGTAGCGTTTGATACTCACACGAATTTGAAAGGGGTTAATCCTTAATTATGGCAACACTCCACTTTAAACAAATTATCTTTCCCTTTCATATTTTGCCTTGCCAGTAGCTCAGAAATTTTGATAAAGCCTTCCCAGCGGCAAGGATAAACTTCATACACTTTCATGCTGTAAATATACCAGCCAAATTTAGCCAGCTCCTGTAACCCTGCAATTATTTTGTCAAATTCATATTGATTCATTTTTTAGTTTAGCCCTTCAATATAACGGAAACATATAGCTTACAATAACCACATAGTCTGCCAGAGCTTTCAAATATCTTCCCGCATTTTATACATTTATTTTCACTTCTTATTTTTAGAAAATCTCTTATGGATGTTTTCATGTGGTTTTTATTTTTTCTTTTTTTTCTCTGGCATCGGCACCACTGGTGGCGGATATATATTTGATGTGACACCACCCGAAAGCAGCAGCAAACCATATATAACTTGGATTCCCAAGTATAAGCACATTAATTTGGTTAGCACCTCAAAAAATAAATCCATACCACCTCTTTATTTGTCTTCTATTATTAACGGACTACCAGAAAAATTACTTTACACTTACTTGATAAAGACAGGCAATTAGTGATACTGGGGAAGGCATGAAATAGGGACTAATCCTCAATTATGCCAAAGCGGAATTTCCAAGCCATCATCTTCAATATATTGCTGTGCTGCATAGTCAACATTCCTAATGAACATAGACCAATCAACAGGAAATGCCTTGTATAAGGTCATAGCGTAGATGTACTGACCTTTGTCAGTTAAGGTTTCTAACTCTGCAATTAGTTTTTTATATTCAGATTGATTCATTTCCACAACCCTCTTTTCCTTATTCAATATTCAAGGTGTGGCCCCAATTCACATCATGTAGCCAAGGAAAGATTTGACTCCTTTTCTTTGTGCGGATTACCTTATGATAGAGGCCTGTTTTTCAAAGAGCTTCATGAATTGAGGATATCCTTGCTTTTCTAGATTAGCTTTTGGAATAAATAGTAGGGCATCGGAATTGACCAGGTATTGTACTCCTGTATCCCTGGTAAGGTCATCATGGATACGTCCAAGATAGGTATTGCCGTATCTGCTTCGTATCACCTTTTCCATTTTTAAAGCAAACTTCTGCGAAGACTCAATTACATTTTCTTTTACTAATGGTTTGGAAAAGGCAGGCCATCCTTTGTTAGAATCATACTTGTCCAGGGAACTGAAAAGAGGTTCTCCAGTGACAATATCGACATAAATCCCCTCTTCATAATGGTTCCAGTATATATTATAAAAGGCCATTTCTGTTCCGCTTAACTGGGTCACCTCATACTGTGTTTTTGTTAGTTTTTCTTTGATCACTTCTTTTGGCGGTTTGGTATAAGATTTTATAACACCATCAGCTAAGACTGGCCTTATTCCCCGTATTTTTATTTCTTGATTACTTTCGTCTATTATGACAGTAATGCGTTTATATGCGAACAAACCTAATGCAAACAATACTACTGCAACTATTAACATATCTTTCATTCGATTTCCTTTTCTCCAGTCCCTAAAGCCCTTTTTTATCTTTGCGATAAACCTTTACTGCAAAAGGGACAACTGTTATTACAAATTAAAATAAGACCAAAAGAACCCGCTCCCTCTCAGTTAAATATATAAAATCAAAATCTTGCTTCAGCTATAACGAAAATATTAACCTACGCCAAACAAATTGCTGAACATATTTTATCATAAAACCTTGATAGCCTATTATCGTTTGGACGGAGACTCACTGTTTAGCGTTAGGTTGAATAAATGGTTAGGTTTAAATTGTTCTTTGGTAGCTTGGACTATTTTCTATTCATAAAATACTTTCAATGTAGTTAAAAAGATTTGACCCCTTTCATCAGCAGAACTTAAAACAGGACTACTTAATAGCAAGGCTATCGTGATAATTAATAGAATTTTTACTTTGGTCATAGATTCTGCTCCTATGACGATTAATGCGTAATGATAGCATATTCAGGTTTGTGGATAGCTTTAGTAGGGGGTAGGTCTCTCGGGTTCCCATTCTTTCTTTGGCTTCTTTGATGCTGGCACCATTGGAGGCGGGTAAACACTTTGCATTACCGAATTTAAAAGAATCAGGACACCGTGAATAATTTGGAATCCTACGTATAGGCAAATTAATTTAATTCCCACCCCAAATAATAAATCTACATCCATGATTAAAGAAAGTTATAATCCTCTGTTATTAACAATAGGCTATGTCTAACATAATTGGGTATACCAACTAATATATAACCCTTTCATGGATATTCAACAAGTACTCAATTTTCTATATATTATTGTTTTGGGAATTTTGAATTATAGAAGCGGCAGGAACTGGAGTCCATGCAGTACATCGCTAACAATATTGGTTATTTGATTATTTAATCCTGAATATTTTTCGGCCTCCTCCCCATCCAGTTCGGTTATAAAGGACACTTATCCATGGGACTTACCCGTAAATTACATAGGCAACTTTCCGATTTTTTCGGACAGTTCAGTAAAGTTTTTTCTAGCGGATAAGCATTTGTTTTAATGAATATTTTTATTTAGCTATCTTTTAGCCATCCAATTAGGTTACCGAAAAAAGAACCGTTACACAGGAGTTTTAAACACCTTCAGCGTTGCTGTATATGGTTATTCATCGTCCTTCGTCATTTTCTGAGAAGTCTCTTGTTTAGTATTAGCTTTTAAAAAATCTATCACATCTTCTACTAGGAATATCCACTTACCATGTCCTGCTCTCGCTCCCTTTAGCCCTTTGTGTCTTAACCCTGAAAGTTGCTGCGGGTTTATGTCTAAAATTTCCATTAAATCTTTTGAACTTATGATTCTTTGCATTTACTCTCACCTCCTCTATGTCATTTTGTGTTATGCCGTAAAAACTCATGATAATTGAGAGCTTTTCAGCCTTATAAGTTTTATTGCTCTTATGTAATGCCTTAATTTCTTCTATTGCTACATCCCGGTCTTTGTCGTAGAGCATCTGCACACAATGGCTACATATTAAAATGTTGGTATCTTTACTTGGCGTGCATTCCGCATCCTTGCCACAAAGACTAGAAATAAAAATCTTCTTAGTCATTAAATTCTCCTCTTAATTCTTGTGTCAAAATGTGTCAAAAAGCCAAGAATCAATTTGTAACTTATTGATATATTGTGTTATAATTTAGTCTGTCGTGGGTGTTAAACTCACGGCCTTTTTTTTTGAGGTTTTTTAGAATGAAAAAAATAGCCGCGTCGGGATACTTTCTCGTATTGTTAGCGACATTAGGTTTCTCCTTTAAAGCAGTACTTGTAAAAATTGCTTTCAGGTATGGTGTGGACGCGATGACCCTCATGCTGATGAGGATATTTATTTCCATGCCATTTTTTCTGGCAACACTTTACCTTATGGAGGGGAAAAGATCATTAAAGGTAGCACCCGTGAATCTGGCAATATTCGCTTTTATGGGCATTGGGGGTATCGGGTGCGCTATGTTTTTCTCTTTTTGTTCAATAGAACTGATAGACGCTTCTCTTTCTACACTGGTGGTGTTTACCTATCCGGCTATTACTTTACTGATGTTGATTATATTTTTGAATGAGAAAGCAACAGCGCCAAAGCTTTTCTCAGCGCTAATGACCTTCTTAGGGCTTATTCTGGTTGTAAGGGTAGATAAAGCAGAGCTGCTCGCTGTTAATGGAAAGGGTATTTTGTTTGGATTGATCGCGGCTTTTAGTTTTGCCTCATACAATGTTTTGAGTGAGCGAGCATTGAAAAATATTTCCCCTGTAAAGGTTGTTACTTACTGTATGATTTTTTTGGTTGTGTTTTTCGGAACTTTCTTTGGGGATAGAACCTATCCCAGGGCTCCCGAAGTATGGTTCATTGCGACTGTCCTTGGGATTTTTAGCGGATACATCCCTTTTCTTTTTTATAATTACGGAGTTAAAAAAATTGGCGCGGGAAAATCCGTTATTGTAAGCTCTCTTGGACCCGTATTCACCGTGCTGTTGGCCTTTATTTTTTTGAATGAGCGCTTGGATATGGTGCAGATAGCGGGGATGACTATGATTGTGCTTGGTGTCATGGCTTTGAAATTTCAAAATCCAAAAATTGTCGCGGAATCAGAAGGAGAATTGAATATCCCCGCAGCAAGCTGCAGGAAATCTTAAGCTTACAGTTTATACACTTTGCAACCTAAAAAAAAATATGCAGCCATTTATCTGTTTTGACTGAAAAAGAGGGACTAAAAAAATGACTGTGGTTTAGATGTTACATCAAGCAGATGGGGTAGCGTCTGTTTTTGTGATGAAATATTGCAGTTTTTCTTTTTTACGAAGCTTTTTGGCATAGAGGATTGCTTTACTCTTACTTTTAAATTGATCAACTTGAACTTTATACCACATTTTTTTACCAATTCTTGCCATGGCGATAAATGAGTCATACCCTTTTCTCTTAAGTTTTTCTATTAACACATTGGCAGAGTTCCGGCTCTGGAAAGCCCCAACCTGTATGGTATAGATATTTTTTTTCTCTGGGATAGTTTTAGATGGTTTAGAGATAGGCGCTTTTTTATCAGCTGATCCTGCAGTTTTTAAAGAAGCTGATTTTATATCGTTTGTAGGAGGTCTCTGTACTTTAAATCTATATAATTTTGTTTTCTTAGCTATATTTTTTTTAGGCAATTGGGCGGTAGTCCCAATTGATTTCGGCCGTTCCTGCTCTAAACCCGTCGGACGGTTTTCCTGCCGAATTGTGGTTGTGGTCTCTCCACTCTCTGAAGTCACTGAAGAACGCTTCGGTATTGACGCAACATCATTTCTTTCCTCAACTTCAGATGGTTTCTCCGGATTAGATAAGAATACATCTTTCTCTTCTGCTTTCGCGGTTTTTATAAAGTCAGGGCTAGTACTTTCCGGAGATGGAAGATTGTCATCAACCAATGCTTCTTCAACAGGATATATCTCTTTGACAACATGATTTTCTTCCATTTTTTTAATATATTCGTCTGCTGATGCTATTACTATTGTTTGTTCCAATTTATCCACTTCTTTTATTGCATACGGTTTTCTCAAGGACTCTGTAATATTTCTGGCCACTTTGCTTGCCAGAGCGTCCAGGTTGCTTTTTTCACCAATAAAAAATAGGGGGTTTACCATCGCGGAGATAATACCTGTTGGAATCTTTACCAATCCTTCAAACTCCCTCTCCACCTGTTGTCCTCTCCACAGCAGTTCCCCGGTACGTGCGTCGACCAATTTAAGTTCAAGCCCTACAACAAGTGTTGAATGGATTATCGCGTAATATTTATTCCACCTGGTTACTTTCCCATATAGCAAAGCATCGGCTCCAAACGCTTCTCCCAGTTTTTGAGGTGGTATTGCAAAAAGTTTCTCCGGAGTGTTCCATTCTTTCTTTTTAATAATTCCATCAACCACAAACTTTTCAGATATATTTAATCCCGTATCCATAAGGGCGGCATGAAGTGCCTCGCGAAAGAATTTTGCTCCATCCATTTTTCCATTAAGAGGGAGTATAGCTACTTTTAAGGATGGCAATCTGTCATTTGCGGCAAATTTATTTGAAACCTGTACCTTCTTCATTGGGGAGGCGCAGGCAAATAAAACTAACAAAAGAGAACTCAAAAGAGTTGTTCGTAACATTTGTCTTTTCATTGTTCCTCTACTTTCCAAAATACTCTCCTCTTTAAAAAACAGAGCTAAACTCAACCATGCCCTTTTCATAAATTTTCTTGTTTGTAAGCCCGTTGCTGTTTTCCAGCTTTCCGATTATTAACGCTTTTTTTAAATGGTCTTCATTTCGCACTTTGTAGTATCCGGTATATTCTCCAGGACTTTGTTCCTTCATGGGAATGTTCGTTTTCCAATCTCCTATATCAAAAGATGCTTCCATCCCTTTTTCCCCGTTGAGATAAACCTCAAGAATAAATGCCTTGTCAGTAGCCTTGTTTTTTATATTTGCCTTCAGAGTGTATATCTCCGGTAAATGTATATTTTCAGCGGTTAAAGGGGCTGGGTCAGGAATCGTATTCACAACCTTTTTGGAAAACCTCTCGGCAATTCTTATCAGCGATTCCCGCTTCTTTGAATTATCAATCTGCTTTTGAATCATGGTGACTAGAGAGCTTGGCGAAAGAATGCCGTTAATATCAATTTCTTTTGACTCCGCTTCCCATATAAAGGAGCCGGTACGAGTGTCAAGCATTTTCAACTCCGCCTCGATGGATGTTTCAGCATAAATCCCTGCTGTTAAATTTGAAACCTTTCTTATAGTACAGTAGATCAAAGCGTCAGCGCCTAATAGTTCTCCAAGGTAATCATAAGAATGAAGGTAAATATCTTCTGTGGAAGTGAGCCTGTTATCGGCTAAAGTTTGATCTATTTTATCGATATCAATATCAATATACCCGAGATAGGAAAAATGACCATAAAAAATTCTTCTGAAAATGGTTGCTATCTCCTGATCTTCAGGATTAAGAGTATCTAAATCAAAAGGTAAGACTGCAACGCGAACAGGGGCATTTTCTAATTTAAAATTATCAGAAACTCTCTTTTCAATGGTGGAACAGCCAAAAATCATGAAAAAAAGTCCGAGTAAAATAGCTGTATTGATTATCGATATTAAATATTTCATATTGAGGATAATAAAGTATACATAATTATTATTATTTGTCAATAATTATCTATTAATTTATGTAAATTAATTTTTATAGGGCTTTCCACTATTATTGATAATCAAAATTTTGACTGTTTTTATTGTAGCTTATTGATATTTTGCACATTTCATGCCCGGTTGAGAATAAAAAACTGGAAAAAAGCCTGTAGAAAGTGTATTATATATCTATGTTTTTAAGGCTTTTCATCTTATTTGCACTTGTTCCGATGATCGAATTAGCCATACTCATAGAGATTGGCAGCAGGGTAGGGACTTTTCATACCATAATGCTTATCATTACAACCGGGCTTGTAGGGGCATTGCTTGCCCAAAGTCAGGGTCTGGCAGTGATTCGCAAAATACAGGAAGAGTTAAGCTTTGGCCGACCCCCTGCCGGGGAGCTTTTTGATGGGTTATTTGTTTTGGTTGGTGGAGTACTCCTTATAACACCGGGCATTCTTACTGACGTAATAGGTTTCACATTGCTCCTGCCTGTCACGAGAAACCTTATAAAACAATGGCTTATATTGAAAATCCAAAACAACATTTCCAGGGGAGAAACCAACTTTACCAGTATTAATTTTTTTAGATAACTATTATCACAATGAGCTCAGAATGGTAGAGCTTGAAGCACAATCCTCTTTGCCCCCTCCTTTGGTAAAACCTGTCCTGAGTTTATCGAAGGACTCAGGACAAGTTTTGGTAAGGGGGAATTAGAGTGGTGACATGGTGAGCCTTTCGACAGGCTCAAGACAGACTCTGCCAAACCATCTATATCTGACGTTAAATACTTATGAAAAACTTAGTTTTTATACTGTTGTTTTTTTTCATCTCACTAATCTCCTCTCCCGTATGGAGTGTTCAGCTTCCTGGTGGTTATAAAAAAGCGAAGTGGGGAATGACTGTCGAAGAGTTAGGGAAGGTTATGGACATAACCGATGTTGTCTCCCTGGGAAAGTTTTATGCGGAGCATTTTGAATGGAAACCGGACGTTTATGTTTCCTACCTGCCACCGGATTATCAGAAAATCGAATATTATTTTTATAATAATAAACTGTACAAAATATTTATTATGTATAAGTTAAAAAAATCAAAATTCAAAAATCCGCTTAAATATTTTGAAAGTATCGTAAATGGTGCCATTAAGACATATGGAAAACCACAGGCGAGTTATGAAGACGATACTTTCGGGTTCCCCATTTGGCATAATGTATGGGATGACAATATTACCCAGATGGACATCAGGATGGGCTCCAGTTTTATTCACAAAGTTTTAATGCACAAAGATCTGACCAATGCAAAGAACCTGGAATTAAACAACGAAATGCAAAAGCAAAAAAAGCGGAGAGCACTTTGATTAGAAAATAGCTCTCAGTTATCAGCGTACAGCTCTCAGCTTTAAGGTTTTCAATTTTTCTCCTGCCTCCTGACCCCTGATCCTTGTATCTAATCGCTGACCCCTGACCTCTGATCCCTGACCCTTGGTTTCACCCTTCCACAACTCCAACATTCAGTAAATTGTGATTCGTGCTTTTCTCCGCACTTCGAACATTTCCATTTTGGTCCACGTGGAGTTTTATATGAAAGAGCTTTGTCCACGATTTTCTTTGCAATTGTATATTGGGATTCATCCGCAACCCATACCTCCGGCCAGCATTCATTAAGCGGAATTTCACCGGATGCAGCAGTGAGGTGTTCATTTTTTGTAATACATGTCAATCCCTCATTTTCGAGAAGGTTTTTAATATGCCCTACCATTAGTTTATCCTGCGACGCATAGACTTTTTTCATTGCAAACCTCCTTTCAATGAATTTAGTTTACCAAAAAAATCACTTTTTGAGTGGATCAGTTTTTGGGGATAAGGTCAACGCAAAGCAACCGCTGGTTTTCAAGAAGGTTTCTGATCTTAATCTAATTAGTTCTTTAAAAATTTAATAACTTGAGTAAAAAATCGCCAAAAAAAAACAGAGTTTGCAAATTTATAGTACATCGAAGCTATTAGCCGTAGACATTGACTTTTAAACCAGAGTTTGCTAGCGTACAACTTGTTATTATATTTGGAGTTAAAGAAAACTGCCATAAAAACCGATAAAAATATATAAATAAAATTAAACGGTCTTCACAATTATGGCTAATCCGGTACGTAAAAAATCAGAATCTAATCTCTTTCCCATAGAGAAACAGTCAATCTCTCGCGGGCAGTTCATAAGTAAAGCCAAGTTGGTACCCATTTTAAGATACCTCACACGCCCGGAACTTAAAATCCTTTATGATCGTGTAAAATTCTTTAATGTGCCGGCGGAAACTCTAGTAATCAAGCAGGGCCAAGTCGAGAATTCGGTGTTTGTACTCTTAGAAGGGAATGCAGCAGTCGTCTATTCTACAAAAGGAAACAAAACTGTCTACTTGAGCAAGTTCAAATCGGGAGACATTTTTGGTGAACGTGCGTTTTTTTCAGAAGGAAGTCGCAACGCGTCCATTTACACCACAACCCGATCCAAATTGCTGAAAATAAAAACATCTGATTTGAAAGAATTTAGTGACAATCACCCGCAGATGATCGACTTGCTCTTATCAAAATTCGAACAGCGGGAGCAGGCACACATAAAAAATGTAAAAAAATACGTTAAAGAGCTTAGACAGGAAGAGAGGAGTGAGGTTGAAGGCGAAGCAAGATTTCAACTTGCAGGGATTAAGGCAAAGAAAAAAAAGGCACAATTCGGTCTTTTGAAGGACCTCTCGAATACCGGGTGTAAAATCGAAATAGATGGAAACCAGTTCATAAAACATGAATCCACGATACTTGGAAGAAAAATACCTGTCGTTATCAAACTGCAGGAAAAATTTGGCAGCTTCACAGCCCTGGGGAAAGTCGTTTGGTATGAACGGGCGCAAGGGGAGGATATTTTCGGTTACCGGTTCAATCTTGGTTTGAGCTTCATCACGCTGCTAAAAGAAGGCGGGATGACCCTTGCCAAAGCTCTTAAAGCAGTCTAACATCCTTGCTTATAAAAGAAACTTATTAACTACTCGAGCAAAAAAAAATGGGAACAGTCTATGCCGTAGCAGGAGGAAAAGGTGGAATCGGCAAGAGCGTTATATCAATCTTATTTGGCCGCGCTTGTTCATTGAGTGGCAAACAAACGGTACTTGTTGACGCTGATCTCGGCGGCGCCAACCTGCACACTCTTCTAGGGATGATTTACCCGAGCCGCAGCCTTGTTGATTTTCTTATGAAACGCAACTGCTCGCTCGAAGATACTCTGTTGACGACCAAAGATAAGAACATCCGAATGATAAGCGGCACCGGAGAGATACTGGGCGCGGCCAATTTGCAGGCCACTGTCAAGAATAAATTGATACGTCACATTAAAGGACTTGACGCCGACTGCATTATTCTTGATCTGGGATCTGGCTCGTCGTTTAACGTACTGGACTTTTTTATTGCGGCAGACCGCCACCTTCTTGTTGTCTCTACTGAGCCAACTTCCCTGCAAAACGTATACGAGTTTTTGAAGTTGTGCGTTGAAAGGATTTTGCATAAAAGCTTCTACAAGGAAGAACCAATGAAAAAATATATCAGCCGCTTCATCTTTCCGAACGAGGACGATGGTATCAGCACGATATCAGAACTTCTGGAGCTTGTAGGTAAAAAAAGTGGGAAAATGAGCGAGGAAATTGCCGCCTCTATTGCGGCATTCCAACCTCACCTGGTTGTCAACATGGCTGAAGACCAGGCCGAAGCAAAAAAATATTTTTCCGCTGTTGAAAAAACGGCGTGGAGATACCTGAAGACTAAAGTAACGTTTGTTACCGCCATTTTAAGGACCAATGATATCCAGAAAACAATAAAGCGCCGCCAGTCACTCCTGACAATGAAGATGGGAAGCAATTATTCTCAGGTAATGAAAATCAAGGCTTTTATTTAAAAAAAAATCGCCAACGCAGGAAGTTGATTTTTATCTGGCAATTTATTTTTTATTCTCTCTTTGCATCCATCACATTATAGCTGGAGTTCTTATATGAGAAAAAAGTACTCCCGTTTTTTCTACAATAGTTTGCTTCCTCTTTTCCTGACCATTCTTTTTATTTCTACAGGGTTTGCCAGCCATGGAATTGTAGCTGCTTTTAATGACGAAGCTAAAAAGCCGGAAAGCTATTTTATCGATGATGGAAATGGCATTGTAAAAGATACCAGAACCGGATTGATGTGGACGAAAATGGACAGCTACGCGGATACAGGAAAGTGCATGAATTGGAATGAATCGAAGATTTATGTGAGTGGTTTAAAGACAGGTGGTTTCAGCGATTGGCGTATGCCTGAAGAAAGAGAATTAATGTCAATTTATGATAAATCTCACTGGAGTTTGATAAGCTTTGACCACCATTACCCGCTTCACTTAGACGGAATCTTTGCGGATGGAGCAGCTTATTGGTATTGGGTGGCCGAGTCCGCCGACTCAAACAATGCCCGTACGATTAACTTTCTTGACGGTTTTGTAACTGAGCTCAATCGAGACCGCTGTAGCAACCTAGGTGTTCGTGCTGTTCGGCATTGATTTTTGGAATACTATCCTGAGGTTCATCTGTTTTCAGGATGGGATATCAGCGAACTTTCTACCGCATAATTCTCTCCAGCTTTTCTTTGCCGCAGAGAAAAATTCTTAATACCCTGTTCTATTAACCTTTATTTTCATTTTATCTCCCGTTTGCAGATTTCTACCGGTTCTTGTGTTTCTTTTTCTAATTGTAAAAGTTCTGAAACTGGACAAAAAAACCCTTATTGATTTTTTAATACCCTTACCGATTGTTTTAAAAAGACAATCAATCATACTCCAGCTGTTCTTTTCTTTAAATCTCCTAATTGAAAGCGCTTAGCGAGCATATTCCTCGCAGCTCTGCTGCAGGGTTTGCGAGTGAACTTAAAATAAAATCATACTCTACGCTGAAGATTGATCACAGTTCTACTGCGGGGAGCTTCAATTGCACTGCTGCCATTGTTGACTTTGTCATTATCAATTTCTTTGCTTAAAGAATTCTTGATGGGATATAAACTTCAACCTGCAGTCACTGCGCCTGCTCTCAACTCTACCCTATTTTAAATTCTAAGTTAATGAAGAGATGTTTTTTATAAGAAAACGAGGAGAAGAAAACCTGCCAAAATTTATCACGATAGCCTTATCAAGAGAATTGTCGGGGTTGAGTTTGGCCGAAATAGCTGAAACGTTTAAAATTTCTTCTTACAAAACTGTCAGAACCGCCTGCTTCCGATAGAAAAAGAAAATGTAAGAAAATAAAACTATTAAAAAGAAATAGAAAAGATTAAAGTTCTTACAAACCAGCGCCTTCTCTCTTTCGATAGAAGTCACAGCTTTTCACTGCAGTATTTACAGTATATGGCGTTACTTTCGTGGCCTTCAGCAGAGCACTTGGGGCACGATTGAGTAGAAACCTTTTGTTCCATGGCTTGAGAAAGTTCCACCGTTACGATCCCTGTGGGAACCGCTATGATTCCATATCCCAGGATCATAACCACTGCCGCTAATGTTTGACCAACGATGGTTTTTGGTGATATATCGCCATAACCTACAGTTGTAAGTGTTACAATAGCCCAATAAATACTTTGGGGAATACTTGTAAAGCCGTTCTCTTCGCCTTCAATAACGTACATCAGAGAGCCCATAATTATTACCAAAGTAAATACTGTAAACAGAAATACAGTTATTTTGCGACGACTGGAACGCAAAGCTTGCATTAGTAAACTTGCTTCACCGATATACTGAACAAGCTTAAGAACGCGAAAAATACGTAAAATCCGCAGGATTCGAATTACTAACATGTATTTACTGGTTGGAATTAATAAACTAAGGTATGTCGGAAGAATTGCTAACAGATCTACTATTCCAAAAAAACTGGTTGCATATCGAATTGGGCGGCCAACAGAGAGCAATCGCAATATGTATTCTATTGTGAATAGAATGGTAAAAAACCATTCGATAGAATATAAGAAGGGGCCATATATTTTATTTACGCTATTTACGCTATCGAGCATCACCACAATAACACTCAGTAAGATGCTTACTATCAAAAACAGATCAAAAGTTTTGCCCGCTGGAGTATCGGCCTCAAAAACTATTTTGTGAAGCGTTACTTGCCATCTAGCAAAAGACTTTTTTTTCTTAGCTGCATTCATGTTTTTAAATTTGGTTACCTGAATCGACTATAAATATATAGTATATCGCTATTCCGATATTTCCCATTTAGAATAATCTGGAACCCATATTTGTATAATTATACCTATAATGAATATTTCTGTTCAAGAAAAATCAAGGTCAAAGATATTTCAACCAATTTAATAAGAAAAATACTTTACTGCTGTTCCATAAAACATTTTTGCCCCTCATTAAGGCATACTATTCCCGCAGTTCAATAAAGCTCTCAGTACATATGAACGAAAAGTTTCAATCTATGTTGCTTCAAGGCGTAATCTGTCAATCCGGTTTAAAATAATAGCAAATAGTTTTTTAAGGACAGCAACTTCCGCCATTTGAAAACGATGGTGGATCTTTTACTATTTTGGCTCCGATCTTAATTAACTTTTCCTTTAGTGTTGTTAATGACCAGTGTTTTATACTCCTTGGTAGAGCAAGGTTTCTTAGAAAATTTCCAAGGTTATACGCCAACACAAAGAGTTGAAGTAGCACTTGGTTATCTCGAAAATTACTACATGAAAGGCGCGTCCAGTTAACGGCATTCTTCCCTTCTTTTATCCATTGCTCCGCTGTACCTCGTCCATTATAAAACTTAACCACCTTCTTTGCCCACCCAGTCATATTGGTTACAATAAATAGAACTCTCGGAAAGATTTCTCCAGCGTGCCACTCTACCTTTGCTGAAATACGTCTGGAACAATCCCAGGAACCGGCTTGATACTGGAAGCTATGGTAAAACACTATTGGATTAAAGGAAGGACGACCAACTGGACGGGTCATAATATGAGATATTTTCTCCATTAATACTGCATTTGCTTTTATCCTGATGGCATATTTAAACCTTTCATCTTCTAAAAAGCAAAACATTTCGGGGATTGCAAATGCGGCATCTCCTCGGAAAAAGCGTGGAATATCCAAGTGACGATACCTTTCAATCACCGGCTATAAAACTTTACGCCAATACTTTGCACTGTGCTCAGCATAGCGTATTCCACATCACCGTACTGGTTAAACAAAAACAGAGGATGGTAGCAGTTACAGGAAAAATGTCCATTGTAGGCTGAACCCTGTTGTTGCCCATGTGTCTCGCTTACAGAACTGTTCATATCCAGAATTAGTTTGTTTAATCTCTTGCGGGTATGTACTTTATCAACAAGCTTTTCCGGTAGGCTCATCAATGATTTTACATTTTCCCTTTGTGAAAGTATTTCTGTTTCAAAACGTCCCATCTCATTCGTTGAAACCGCATTCTTAACAATAGCTCGTCCATCGACAACATGCCTCATGGTAGGGTCAACACGCAATCGCTCCGCATCGTTAAGGTCTTCATACCCTCCCAGTCCCCATACACGGATTGACGACATTGCTAACATCGAATGTTGAGTATTTTTACCCTTACGAACATCACAGAGTAAATCCTTAACCGTTTCTGTTAATCCCAATGCATTGTCCAGTTCGCGGTAGGCAAGTAAACCAGCATCACTTGTTATCTCTGATCCATGAAATTCAAGTTTCAATTTCTTGTCAAAGTTCACTCGTAAAGTTCGTTTTTTCCTTTCACCCATTGGAATCCCCTCAAAAACAATTGCTAAAGCACCATCAAAGCCTTACCCCATAAGCATTTTACAACAATTAGTAGGACAATAATATAACTTTATATGGGAAATGGAGGATTAAAGCTTTTTTTACCCCACATCGAAGACACTGAAGATATCTCCTAAAGGATCATCGATGTTTTTGCTGCGGGAGAGCATGACCCGGATTTCCTTTTCCAGATGCGGCAAAAGATTAAGGCTCAAAAAAGCAGGAGGGGAGGGGATACCCGAGAATGAGCCTAATATAAGCAGACAAAAGACATTCTCCAGTTCTTTTAGTTCAAACTGTATAGCCTGAGTGGAACTCGATCTTAAACCTTCTCCAATTCCATCAATTGCTTTTTTAATATTTCCAAGAATTTTTTTCTTTTTATTTTTGTTGTTCATTTTTTTATTTCTGATTCCCGACAACTGATCCCTGACCCCTAAATTCAGGTTTTTCTTTCCAAATCAGGAAAAAGTCCATGATAAGGAGAAGGTTGAGGAGAATCATTCCTGTCATCATAATCCCCAGTATTACTGCTTGTAGCGGATTGCTTTCCATAAATGCGGGTATAGCTACAAACATGTACCAGATTAAAGCAATGGTAACGGTTAACCATAAAAACAGAGCGGGTATCAGTACGTTTAATGCCCTGGTATTTCCCAGAGTTTTTGTTACCCATACAGCGCAGGTAATCAGGGCAATAGACGCGAGCATCTGGTTGGCGCCGCCAAATGCAGGCCATATGACGGACCATGCCCCGGACCATGCCAGCGCAATCCCTATCCCGGCTGGAATAGCTGATGCGATCCAGCGCTGACTCAAAACGCTATAAACCTCAGGAGCTTTGTCTTTTACAGGCTCCAGTATTTCTGAAAAAGCGTACCGTGCGATCCTGTTGGTAGTGTCTAATGTTGTCATGGCAAAAGAGGATACCCACATGGAGGCAAGGATAATCATAAAATCGATGGGGAGATTCAGAGCTTCGTGGGATGCCATGGCAAAGGATTTGGAAAACATGCCGACAGGTCCGCCCGCGCTTTTGAGCGCGTTTCCATAACCTTCAGCAAAATTTGCTGATGAAATTTTCAGAGTTTCCGCGATATCCGGCGACATTACAGAGTAGCCGAAGACGCCTATGGATACTATGACTATGGTGGAAAGAAAACCTTCTGTAAACATTGCCCCGTATCCGATAAATAACCCCTCTTTTTCGCTTTCCAATTGTTTTGCCGTTGTGCCTGATGCAACCATGGAATGGAATCCCGACAAAGACCCGCAGGCTATGATCAAAGGAACAACCGGCCAGAAGGGAGTGTCTTTGCCAGCGATGATGGGGACACTCCATTTAGTGTATGTAGGAATTTGAATGGTATCGAATCCGATAAAAAGAGATATCCCTCCGATAATAAGTCCTGTTACAAGAAGCCACGCGTTTAAATAATCTCTTGGCTGCAAAAGAATGTTTACAGGAATGGAAGCTGCTATGACTATATATAAAAAAAAGACTACCATCCAGATTTCATAGGAGAGAGAAATAGGAAAAAATTTTCCCAAGAATATAGCTGTAGCGAGCATGGCAATGCCTATAATAGTGGCGAGCCTGAAGTCGAGTTTTACCCTGTACATTAAAACGCCTAAAATAAGCGCCGCAATGATTTTTAAAAAATATGCAGTGGGGACTGCGGGCTGGGCAACAAAAATCTTTCCGAGAACTGCTCCAAAGGCCGCGACTACAAGGATAAGCGCAAAAAGTACAAACCATGAAAAGGCATACCCTGTTCTTTCCTTGATAATTTTACCGGCGATCCACTGAACTGAGCGGCCGTCATATCTTACGGATGACATTAACGAGAGATAGTCATGGACAGCGCCGATAAATATGTTCCCGAACCATACCCACAACAAACCCGGCAGCCATCCCCATGCCAGGGCTATGGCAGGTCCTACAATTGGCGCTGCACCTGCGATTGAGGCGAAGTGGTGCCCGAAAAGCACGTACTTGTTTGCCGGAACGTAATCGACGCCATCAAAAAGCCTTTGAGCAGGAGTTTCATTATCGTCGTCCGCCTTTACAACTTTTTTTTCAAGGTGCTTTCCGTAGGTGAAGTAGAAAATAAAATAGAGAGCTATAGCTATAAGGATGGCAAAAGTGGAGTTCATGCGCCAAATTTAGCAAATCGAATTAGTGAAGTCAAAAATATTTGCTAACAGGTCGTTTTAAGTTTTAATGACTTCAAAGAGGTTATTGAGAAAAAAAATTAACCTCCCCTTGATTGGGAACGACAAGATTTTCGCTTTCACGGGAATGACAGACTCATGCTTCGGCAGGTTCAGCATGAAAGGGATTAGGAGCCTATCTTGTCACCCTGAGCTTCTTGAAGGGTTTGCCTGAGTAAATATTTATTGACTTTGCCTTGTATATTCGGTATTTATGAAATTTTTAAAATTATAGTATAATTACATATGTCAAAAAAAGTAGTTGTTACAGGTCTTGGAATAGTCTCACCCATTGGAAATGGGATTGACGCGTTTTGGAAGGCCGCTCTTAACGGAGCCAGTGGAGTGAAGGAGATTTCCTGTTTCGATGCTTCAAAATACAAGTCCCGCATTGCCGCAGAAGTTCAGGGCTATAATGCGCGGGAATACTTCCCCAATGCCAACCTGGACAGAATGGACCGGTTTGCTCATTTTTGTATAGGAGCAACAAAAATGGCACTTGATGATTCAGGTCTTGACCTCAATGCAAAAGACCCTTACCAGGTGGGGGTTAGTATAGGTTCCGGGATGGGGGGGATGCTAATGGCGGAGCGCCAGATCACCGCGCTTCACGATTCGGGCAGGCCGGAGAAGGTCAACCCCAATAGTATTCCGATGGTGACTCTGAATGCGGCTTCCGGTCAGATAGCAATACTGCTTGGAGTAAAGGGGCCGAATATTACAACTTCTACGGCATGTTCCTCCAGCGCGCATTCTATTGGACAGGCAGCCGATCTTATAAAATTGGGAAAAGCGGATGTGATGATTGCCGGCGGTGCAGACGCCTGTATTACTCCCCTGGCTATGGCCGGGTTTTGCTCGTTGCGTACACTCTCTACTCGTAATGACGAGCCGAAAAAGGCAATGAGACCCTTTGATAAGCTTAGGGACGGCTTTGTTATGGGAGAAGGAGCAGGAGTTTTAATATTGGAATCTCTGGAACACGCCCAAAAGCGGAAAGCTAAAATTTACGCGGAGGTTGCGGGTTACGGGTCAACCAGCGAGGCTTCTCATATGGTAATCCCGGAACAGACTGGAAAAGAGATGGTAAAGACCATGGAACTGGCTATGGATGACGCAAATGTATCCGGAACCGAAGTGGATTATATTAACGCGCATGCCACCTCCACTCCGATTGGAGATCCTGTTGAGATCAAAGCCATTCAAATGCTTTTTAAAGAGCATGCCAATAAGATTGTTATTAATGCCACCAAAGCCCTTGTGGGGCATACTATTGGGGCGGCCGGGGCAATTGCGGCCATTGTCTGCGCCCTGAGCATTAAAGAAGGTGCAATACATCCGAACCTTAATTATGACGATCCCGATCCGTTATGTGAAATGGAGATGATTAAAGGAACCGTTGTTGAGAAAAACCTTAGAATAGCGCTTGTAAACTCATTCGGGTTTGGCAGTAATAATTCCACATTGATTTTGCGTAAGTTTGAAAATGCTTAGCGAGTGCTGGATAATAATGTCTCATCAGTTGCTTTTACTTAACAGTTTGATTTAGTTTCAGAAAGATGATATCAATGGTAGAGGAAGATGTAAAAAAAAATTACCACAAGGTTACTAACTTTTACCACTGTTTATGTTTGGATAACTAAACCCCGCTTTTTTTAGTGGAATTAAATTTTTAAATGAAAAACATATGAATAAAAAGGAACGAATCCTAGTTGTGGATGATGAAGAGACTATTCGAACTCTTCTCACTGATTTTTTAAACAGGGAGGGTTATTCCATTCATTCTGCTGAAAATGGAATAAGGGCTCTTGAAGTGTTGAAAGAAAATACTTTTGATCTTGTCATTACAGACATCAAAATGCCTGGAATGGGTGGGCTTGAACTGATGAATAGTTTAAAACAACAGTATCCGGACTTAGTGGTTTTAGTAATGACCGGCTATGCCAGTCTTGAGACAACAATGGCGGCGATTAAGGCAGGTGCGTATGACTATATCATTAAGCCTTTCAAAATCGATGAGATGAGGGTTGCGGTTGGTAATGCGTTAGAAAGGTTTAATTTGGCCAGGGAAAACGCGAAACTAAGAGAAAGCATAACCCTGCTTGAAGTTAGCAACAAGTTGACCAAAACCATTAATTTGAACGATCTGCTTCATTTGATTTTAACCACTGCATTAAGCCATACTAGCGCGACCAGAGGATCATTAATGGTTCTCGATGAGAAAGAGGAAGAACTGGTCATAAAGGTCTCTGCTGGAATTGAGAAAAATATCGTCGAAAAATGCAGAGTTAAAATGAATGAAGGGATTGCTGGACAGGTAGCCGCAGATAGAAAGCCGATCCTAGTAACTGACATAACCAGCCACCCTGTATTTCACAAATTCTCCCGGCAGCTATCGGATAAATCATTCATCAGTATTCCCATGATTGGAGCCAAAAGCGAGGAGCTACTCTATCTTTCGAAGAAGGAAAAGCTGATAGGTGTCTTAAACATTAATGAGCCGAAAACAGATAGGCCTTTTTCTCAAAGCGATCTTTACTTCCTTTCAATACTTGCGAACCAGGCCTCCATCTCTATAGAAAATGCTCATTTGTTTAAAGATCTTGAAGCAACCTATCTCAGCACCATGAAATCACTGATGCTCATTCTTGAAGGCAAAAGTCCTTATACTCAGGGCCATTCTCAGCGAGTAACCGAGTATTCGGTGGCATCAGCAAAAGAGATGAAACTATCCTCAAAAGAGATAAACACTATAAAGTACGCTTCTTCTCTCCACGATATTGGCAAAATAGGGATAAGTGATAATATTCTTAACAAGAAGGGTAAACTTACATTGGAAGAATATAAAACCATTACACTGCATCCTTTAATTGGATACGAAATGTTGAAGCCCATAAAGTTCTTAGACAACGCAATCCCTATTGTCAGGCACCATCATGAGCGAGTGGACGGAAAAGGCTACCCTGATAGAATCTCAGGAGAAGATCTGTCTTGTGCTGAGCGGATTTGTATGGTTGCCGATGCTTATGATGCCATGAATTCAAGCCGCCCTTATCGCGAATTATTACCCCGGGAAAAAATTTTTGATGAGCTTGAAAAAAACGTGGGCACGCAATTCGATAAAGACGTAGTAGCAACTCTTATCAAGTTGGAAAAAGAGGAAGCTTTCAAAAAATAAAAAACAACTTGAAAATTCTTTCGTAAGTGATTTCTTAGCAGTTTTTTCAGTCAACGTTTAAAAAAATATAAAAAACTATAAATACTTTGTATAATTAAATTTCCATGTCAGAAAACGATATTTCAAAAAAAATAACAGATGCTCTTTCGGGCTATATAAAAAACAAAGCTATAAAGATTGAAGGGACTTCACAGTTGAGAGAGGATCTTGGCCTGGATTCTATGGATACGATTGAGCTTGTCTTCCAGTTAGAGGAAAATTTCAATATTCAGATATCTGATGACGATCTCATGGATCTTAAAACTGTGGATGATGTTGTCCAGTACATAGAAAAAAGGGTTACCGAAAACAAAGAAAACGGATAACCCCTTTTAATTATTTTCTATTTGCTCCAAGTTTTACTTGGAGGGAACATTCCTTTTGGTTCTATATTAAACCTGGAAATAGCTAAAAAAGTATTCGCATTTATCTGCAAAAATCTGTGTCCTATTAAATTATGAAAACAGCTTTAAAAAAATTAGCACAATTAGTTGACGGAAAAGTTATCGGGGACGATGAGACAGTCGTCACCGGAGTTGCTGGTATTCAGGACGCTTCAGATGGCGACATCACTTATCTTTCTCATCTGAAATACGCTGCTGAAGTAGGGAAAACCCGGGCATCCGCCATGGTGTTGGCAAAAGAGCAAGAAGGATGCTCTCTCCCGATGATTATAGTGGAAAATCCTCTTTACGCCTTCAGCCTCATAGTTTCACATTTTCATGCTAAATCTCCCGCCCCAAAAGGGGTCAACCCTCAAGCTAATATAGGTCAGGATGTTATTCTTGGAAAAGATATTTCCATCTACCCTTTTGTTGTGATTGGAGATCGTGCAAAGATAGGTAACAGGGTTTCTCTTTACCCGGGTGTTTTTGTTGGAGATGATTCTGTAATTGAAGATGACTGTGTAATTTATCCCAATGTGTCAATCATGCATAAGGTTTTTATTGGGAAACGGGTCATTGTTCATAGCGGAACAGTGATTGGGAGTGATGGGTATGGCTATGTGCCTGATAAAGGAAAGTACCACAAAATTCCGCAAGTTGGAGAAGTGATTATTGAGGACGATGTGGAGATAGGTTCTAATGTTTCTATTGATCGCGCCGCCTTGGGAAAAACCATAATAAAGCGTGGGACCAAAATTGATAACCTTGTTCAGATTGCACACAATGTGAAGGTTGGACAAGATTGTATTATTGTCGGTCAGGCAGGCATTTCCGGAAGTTCTGAAATCGGCAATCATGTAACATTAGCAGGTCAAGTGGGGGTAGTGGATCATGTAAAAGTAGGGGACAATGCCCTGGTTGGAGCCGGTACGGGTGTTTGGAAAGATGTAGAAGCAAATCAACAAGTTTTTGGAAACCCTTTTATGCCTTATGGAAGGTTTCTAAGAACTCAGGTTATGATTATGCGTTTACCGGAGATCAAAGATCAACTTAAAGCTTATGAAAACCGGCTCAAAAACCTTGAAAAACGAGCCGCTGAGAAAGAATAAATTTGTTTAAACTTATAGCAAGCTGTTGTCAGGTTGTGCATAAACCGTCATTCCGGGTTTGTTTTTGGATGTGCCACACACTTTGAAAGTGCGTGGCACATTTTCTTGTTTTTGAGCTATTTGACAGAAGGGGATTTAAGGGAGGTTTAAAAAGAAAAAAATCTCAATCACTAATTGAGCATAATCCCCTTTATTGACAAAATTTTGAAAACTTGTTATCCTTTTTAAGTACCCTTCTTTAATAAATCCAGTCTAATAATTGATAGAAAATATTCTTATCAAATCATAAACGGAGGTTTTTAGACGATGTTTACTACTTTTGCAACGGTGATGATTGCTGATGGAAGCGGAATATTAGTAACGCTCTTAGGTTACGGGCAAACTTTTTTTGCCGCGATAATTGTGCTTGGCGTTCTTATTTTTGTTCATGAATTCGGCCATTTTATCGTAGCGAAAAAACTTGGTGTTGGTGTTGAAAAATTTTCCCTTGGGTTTGGACCAAAGCTTTTTGGAAAGCAAATAGGTGATACCGAATATCTACTATCCGCTATTCCTCTGGGAGGGTATGTAAAGCTGACAGGAGAAGACCCGGAGGAAGAATGTGAAAATGAAGAACATTCCTTTACAGAAGCTTCAGTCTGGCGGCGACTTGCCATTGTATCCGCAGGACCGGTTTTTAATATCCTTTTTGCTGTTTTAATTTTTACGATCGTTTTCATGGTCGGAGTGCCGGCGCTTTCTTCAGTTATTGAAAATGTAATTGAGGGATCTCCTGCAATGAAAGCGGGATTGCAGGCAGGGGATAAGATTTTATCGATTGATGGGAAAAAAGTGCGCTTACGTTCTGAGGTGAGCGAAATTGTTCATAACAGCCTTGATAAGGAACTGTTATTCAAGGTTGACAGGAACGATCAGATACTTACTTTTTATGTCAATACGGAATCTCGCAAGTCAAAAAATTTGTTTGGCGAAGAAATCACTATAGCTTTTGTTGGGATTAATTATATACCAAGCATTGTCGGAAAAGTGAGAGACAACTCCCCTGCAATGAAAGCAAAATTGCAGGGAGGAGATAAAATTTTGGCTATTGATGGGAAAAGAATATCATTGTGGGATGATCTAAGAGAGATTGTTCATAATAGCCCTGATAAAGAGCTGACGTTCAAAATCGATCGGAACGGACAACAATTTAAGGTAAATATCACACCGGAAAGCCATCAGACCAAAAACTCACTCGGACAAAAAGTTAAAATCGGGCTAATTGGAATCGAACCGACTTTTAATAACCCCGAGTCAAATTTTGTAAAAGGGCGTTATAACCCGGTTATAGCCGTTTACAAAGGGTTTCAAGAAACATGGAGAATAACTTATTTAACAGTTGTTGCAATTAAAAAATTATTTCAGCGGGTTATTCCTGCGGATACTATTGGTGGACCGATTATGATTTTGCAAACGGCAGGAGAGCAGGCCAAAATCGGCATTTTGAATTTAGTGTTTTTTGTCGCCCTCCTCAGTATTAACCTGGGAATATTAAATCTTCTTCCCATTCCTATTTTAGACGGCGGTCATATTCTTTTCTTTTTAATTGAAATTGTTATTGGAAAGCCAGTTTCTGGAAAGAAGAGAGAAATTGCTCAGCAGGTAGGAATGGCATTGCTCCTTTTACTTATGGCATTTGCCTTTTATAACGATATCGATAGGATATTCCGAAAGTAATTGCATTAATAGGCATGATATCGCAAGCAAAAGGAGCAACCGCTCCGGTGAGCAAACAGAATTTTCTTCCTAAGCCTTGCATAAGGCGCTGTAAAAATCACAACTAAACACCGCCTAAAAAGAGAAGCTTTTAGGGTGTAATAGTATAAATCAACAGTAATGATATATTGAGCAGAGCAATCCATAATCAAAGCCACCTTGTTTTAATTTACTTTACATTTTGCTTGCTTAATGGTTGATTTTATGTTAATTATGGTATTAATTTTCATTATATCGTAGGGTAGTAGCCCTCTTTGATTATCGGCCATCCATGCGCTCAACCCTTCGGACGGATTACAAAAACACCCGTCCAATTCGGTTTTTCTTACCGAATTGTGGTTCCGGCGTCTGGTCGGTTTTGGAACTTTAAGTTTTTTTGATGTGAACTATACCGATTCTCTCCTCCAAAGTCTTGTAGATCTTGCTGAAAAGCTATCCGTTCGAGTCATTTTTAAAAATCTGAAGGATGATGAGTTTGTAATTAGAAGCGGCATGTGCTCTGTAAAAGGGGACACTATCATTATTATTGATTCGAGAGTTTCGCTGGAGGAGAAGATTAAAACGTTATGCCAGGAACTGAAAAAATTCAATCTTGATAATATCTTCATTTCTCCTGCAATAAGAGATATTTTAGAAGTGCAAGATGAATCTTTTTAAGCAGAAAAAAATAATGCTGATTCCCATTATTTCCCTGCACTCCTACTACGGAAGCATCATTTATTTTGGCCGTGATTGTGCCGTGCAAAGTATCTCAAAATTACTTGCTTGAGAAAATCAAAGATGCTAACTTTTAAAAGGAGTAGAAATGAATCGTGCAAGCGTATTAAGTAAAAAAAGAAAAAAGATTTTAGTGGCAGATAATTCCCATACTATCAGGCTTGTTATACAGAAATACCTGAAGGATAAGTATGAGGTGATTGAGGCGGAAAATGGAAAAGAAGCTGTTGCGTTAGGCGGTTGTGAAGATATATTTATGACTTTAATCTCTTACGAGTTTGAAGACTTTAATGGCTATGAAATAATAACTAAAATTAGGAAAAAATTTGACGCAAAGACCCTGCCTATTATTTTCAATACATCTCACAATAAGCGTGGAGATATTCTTAGAGCTTTGGATGCAGGAGCTAATGATTATATCTTGAAGCCATTTCCAAAAGAACTGTTGATCAGCAAGATTCATAAATTAGAACGCTCAATACCGGTGCGAGACATCAAGCAGTCTCAAATCATTGCTAAAATCCCATTTTTTCATGGAGTTCCTGAATCCCAGGTGGCATTCGCGATAAATACATGCTCGGAAACAATAAAAATGAAAAGAGGAGAGATTATTTGTAGGCAAGATGATAAAAACCAAGATTTATTTGTATTAATTGAGGGAAAATGCGAAGTCATATTTAATGATAAAAAAGTTTCAGAAATTTTAGCAGTAGATTCTATTGGAGAAATAGGATTTCTCGAGGGGAAAAATCGTTCCGCAACAGTTGTGGCAACAGAGGTATCAAAACTAATTGTATTTAAAAAAGAACTTTTTGATGAATTTCTTAATGAGGACCGGGCGATTTCAGAAATAATTTGTAAAAATGTAATCCATACACTTGGTGAACGAATAAAAAGATCAAATTCGCTTATTGAGCAATTAAAAGCACTAGCTCATGAGCATCTTACATACTGAAGAAAATATTACATTTGACCATTTTGAGAACAGGTTCCTAGCAACCCATCTGAACGTTTTCCTATAAAGCTCATTTATACAAATTATAGGAAGGACTTATTTAAACAATCTTCCCATTTTTATGAGTAACTTAGACAGTTGTGGAAACCAGCCGGAAAAGAGTTTTTCCCTGTAATACTGATCTGCGCCTCTTTTTACTATTTGTCCCATTGTGGGATAAATATGTACTGTGCCGGAAATTTTCTGAACAGACAGGTTGTTTTTCATGGCTAATATATATTCATTGATTAAATCACCGGCACCGACGCCAAGAATACTGGCGCCAAGAATTTTCCCCTTCATGTCGCACACAAGTTTTATCAATCCTTCAGTCTCTCTGTCTATAACAGCGCGATCGTGATCTTTAAAAGGGTATTTGTACACTTTTATTTTGTTGTGTTGTTTTCTCGCTTCATCCTCGAGTAATCCCACCCTTGCCAATTCCGGGTCGGTAAAGGTAGACCAGGGAACAATCCGCTTATCTATTTTCCGTTTTATTAAAGGAAACAGCGCGTTTGAAACAACCAGACCCGCTCCATATTCCGCCATGTGAGTGAAAGGAAACATCCCTGTTACATCCCCGCAGGCCCATATGTTCGGAACAGTAGTTTTCATCGTGTCGTCAACCACTATTCCAGATCGAGAAGTTTTAACACCTATTTTATCAAGGTTTAAATCTTCAATGTTTGGTGCACGACCTATTGCGACCAATAGTTTCTTTGCTTCAAACTTTTTTTTGTTACCGGCAAAATCTGCGTCGACAATTATTTTATCTCCGGACTGTTCTACTTTTTTTATATCCACGCAGGTGTTTACTTCAATACCTTCTTTTTTAAGTATATTTTCCAATGTATCGGCTAACTCTTTATCCTCTCTTGGCATTATTTGTCCAAATTTCTCAATGACGGTGACCTTAGTTCCAAACCTGTTAAAAACCTGGGCAAACTCTAAACCGATTGGTCCTGCCCCTATGACGATAAGAGATGCAGGGAGTTTGTCTAAATCCAAAATTTTAACATTATTTAAATAATCTACTTTATCCAGACCATTGATAGGAAGCATAATAGGTTTTGATCCGGTGGCAATAAGAAATTTTCTGCTTTTTATTTTTATGCCTTTCACCTCAAATGTGCTTGTGTCTATGAATGATCCATTTCCAAAGAAAAGCTTCACCCCCATTTTTTTAAATCGTTCAGGATCGTCGTGTTTTCCAATCTTTTCCTGGATGGATCTCATGTGGTCCATTATTTTCTTAAATTCAAAGTCGATTTTTACCGGGTTTAAACCGAAATCGGAGGATCTGCGCAATAATGAAATAATTCTTGCCGTGTGCAGAAGCGATTTTGTTGGCACACAGCCATAGTGGAGGCAGTCCCCTCCAAGTTTCTCTTTCTCAACAAGAGCTACCTTTGCACCCAGCTGGCTTGCACCGCTTGCCGTAACAAGACCAGCAACTCCGCCACCTATAATTGTTAAATCAAATTTGCTCATTTTATATCACTTTTTTGAGTATGTTTTTGTTTAACATACCACAGTGCTATGTCGCCCCCAAAAATGGTTTGTCACTAAATCACTAAGACACAAATATAATCTCTTAGCATCTTGGCACTTTATTGGCTAAAATCCAATTTTAGCGCTGTTACATTTTCCCAGCGCATCGAAAACCTATAAGGATATGGCGTGATTGGGAAGGACGACCATGACGGGCGGCAGGTCTGCAAATGCCAGGAGAATCGTCCCATGAACAACTTTTTACGATATGCTTTCCATTTGGAAAGGTGCTGGATGTCCACTCAAACACATTCCCTGCGGCGTCAAGCAAACCGTAAGGGCTCATTCCGGCCGGGTATTGATTGATTTCTGTTGTAAAATATGGTCCGCCTTTCCAACTGTTAAGTTTAGCAGGATCCCACTGGTTTCCCCATGGAAAGTATCTCCCCTTAGTTCCGCGGGCTGCTTTTTCCCATTCCTCTTCAGTGGGTAAACGAAAATATTTTTTAAATTTACTTCCCTTCCATTTGCAGTACTTTGAGGCATCATCAATACTTACTAAAACAACTGGGTGTTTGCCAAGCCCATTAGGGTATCCTTTCTCGCTCCATAGAAAGGGACGCACCGCTTTGTACGGGTGAACAAGGAAGCCTTGCTTCTGGTAGTTGGCTGGTGAGATAAATGGAAAGCGGTGAGATGTTTCTTCTATAAACTTCAGATACTCATCATTTGTAACAAGAGTTTGATCAATGCAGTACTCTTTAAGGTAAAACGTCTTCTTTACTTCAATGTCATACCAGCCGTATTTACGGGTTGTGCCTCCGTCCAGATTATAGGCAAACTCCTTTTCTTTTTCATCACTCCCCATAATAAACTTTCCGGCAGGAATAAAGACCATTTTAGGGTCAGCGCAAAGGATTGCTTGAGAAGCGCTAACGCTGAATGTGTTCATAATAAGTAACAGAAGCACGATGGGATAAATCTTCATAGATTGCATGAGGGTAGATTACAAATTTGACCTGGAATCTAAATTTGCAACTTGTTCCATATTTCATCGATCTTTTTCTTAACATCATCTGTCATTTCGATTTCGTCCGGCCAAAAACATTTTTTCATCATAGGGGAAGTTAAAGGTATTAACTATTCAAGCGCTTCTTACGTATTTTTTACTTTTTTCTAATAATTTAAGTTGCACGTGATGTGAATTTGAGGTTTCCTCGTAAAGATTTTCATTCATGCCTTTGTCGCCAACCGCAGAACAAACTTCTCCCCAATCAATAAAATATTCATCAAAATATTCAATTGGATAGCTACTATATTTTTTGATGTCTTCTCGTGATGGTTTACTGCCAATTTTTTCAGCGATTTGTTTAACTTCCAATTGAAGCGTTTTTTTAGGGATAATATAATTTTGTTTTTTAATCCTTTTAACCCTACTATTTTTTGCAGTGGGATCGGTTTTTCCTTTTGCAAAGGGATCGATGCCGATATCTAAATCTCGGTGTCTTTCTAATGCTAGTTGATGGTATTGCTTTGATAATTCAATTCCTATATATTTTCTTTCTAATTCATGAGCGACTAAAGTTGTTGTTCCTGCTCCATTAAAAGGATCAAGTACAGTTTCACCTTTATGTGTATATAGTGAAATCAATCTACGCATCAAGCTAGGTGGCAATTGACAGGGGTGGTCAACTCGGCGAGAATTATGTTTTATGCGGTGGATGTCCCACCACAAATCTGTTAGAGATTCTCTATCTGAGATTTTGTTTCTTTGCCTAACACAGGATTGGCGTTTACAATACCACTCCTTCAACGAGTTTAATTGATAATGTTTTGTGAATGAGTTTATTTCGTCTGTAAACCCGACTGTACCACGGGAGTTCCCTTTTGCCATGCAAATGATACCGTAATGAGCAGGCATGATTTTTCTAACAGGCAAACCTAACCCTTCCCAAGTAATCCATGTTTGAAAGTTCAAAATGTTTTGCATAAATGCATAGTGTCTAACTACCCACAGAGGAATATTTATTATAGCAACTGTTCTTCCAGGCTTAAGAATCCTTGTCATTTCATTAAGCCATCTATCACACCACTCAAAATATTTTTTAATATCTAAACCGTCATTCCAATTTTCATATTTCTTTTTTATGTTATAGGGAGGGTCAGCAAAGGCAAAATCGATAGAGTTTTTAGGTATTGTTCTTAAAGCGTCTAAGCAGTCTGCGTTTATAAGTTGGCTTTCACCGCATAAATTGATCTTTTTATCTTTAATGGTAACTTTATGCATTTTTTTATGTGGCATTAAACTTGCCAAATTCCTGAAATCAAAATAAAAAAGATTTCGATAGGGAGTTATTCCAAAAACATCACTTAACCTTGATAATATGCTTTCAGGAGTTCCCTGTGATTTATAAACGATATCTCGCCAAACATCGGATATCAATGTACCGTAAGGTGAGTAAAGATGTTTTTTTCCTCCATAGTCTTTTGTAGTCTTTTTACAGGCAGGGCAATAAGTATAAGAAATTTGTGTCTTGCAGTGTTTTAAGGAATCCTTGAACTTTGTAAATATGAGCAAACTTGCGTGGTTATTTGGCAATTCATTTCTTATGGATATTGTTTTTTCCCTTTTTACACTTATCCACAACTTAAAATATAAATACTTTTGAATTATGGGAATTATGGTTAGAGCGGTTTCAGAAGAAGCCAAAATACATAATACTGACCTTTTATGAAGTTTATTCAAAAAAGCATTAAGCTTTTCAATGTTTTCTTTAAAATGAGTGATAATATAAGTTTGCTCTGTTGGGAGATGTATAAAAAAGACATCAGATGAGTTAGTGAGTTGGTGCTGTAAACGGACCCAATCATGAATTATATTACGATGAATTTTTAAAGGAGCAGAATTTTCACTTCTATGTACCATAGATTTAACTATTTCATTATTGTTTTAGCTAGTCGTTCTATTTCTTTATCGCTATATGTGCCACTACAGTCACTAAACGATAAAATTGTTTGCAAAGCTGCTTGTCTTTCAAAATTGCCAGCGTCATCAATAATATAGGCAATTTTGTGGCCGTATCTATGTAATAAACGCTGTCTTTCTTTAGCTTGGCCAGCTTTTCTTTCTATTGTGCTGTTTGTTGTGACCTGAAAGCTGACCTCTATAGCCCAATATTTATTTGTAGGTGATTTGGCAACGATATCAAATTTTGTATCTGTCTTTCCTGCATTCTGACTAATTTTAGGAATGCTTTTTTTCGAGAAATCCCACAATGGAAGAAGCTTCTCTAATTTATCCAGCACATAGTTTTGCGCGAGGTATCCCATAGCATTTGCAGTAGCACCACCTGTGATCCTGCTCACCCATATATACCGTTCTTTAACAAATTTTTCTATTTTTCTTTTGTCACCAAGCATGCCTCCTAAAATGCATTTTTCTTCGATTTCATTTGGCAAACCAGCATTTATTGCCGAACCTCCAAACAATAAAAGCATACAGACATCTTCAATAGAAACGTCAAAATCACAGGCAGTCTGAAGACCAATGCCATCAGTACCTAATGCTTTATTAGACCATGAGGTTTTATTAAGCAAACTTTTTAACTTGTGACGATAGGTTGAATTTTTCCAATTAAATTCCATTAGACCGTTTCTTAAAACTTTCGGTAAGGTTGTTCTAAAGCGTTTTAGCCTTTCACCACCAATATCAGATAAGACACATAGATGCTTAAGGAAAAGGTTAGCAGGCATATTGGGCAAATTTTTAACAATTCCTTTCCATGATGTTGGTTTTGAATCTGCCAAATGGAGAATGCTAATAAACTTCTCCTGAGTTTTGAGGAGCATAGGTATTATACTTGCCCTTTTCTCTTTTTCGCAGAGTTCATTCGGCCAAAAAACTACGGCTTTACTTTTAAGTTCTTTGACAGTTTTTGGATTTTTCACGGTATGTTTTTATTAGGAAATTATAGAAATCTGATCTTCATGCTTGCCATGAGCATTGTAAAGTTAATTTAAAATAAGGCATCATTCAATTTTTTCTCATTTTAAGCATAGATTATTTTTAAGTCAATTTTTACTTTTTTGATTTTTGAAATGCTGCATTATGACATTCCTAACTTCTCCCACATTTCATCGATCTTTCTCTTAACCTCAACTGTCATTTTAATTTCATTTGGCCATTCTCTATGATAGCCTTCTTCTTTCCATTTGCGTGTGGCGTCGATACCGAGCTTTCCTTCGATAAAATGAAAATCTCGTTTCGGGTCCACATTATTAAAAAACTTCCAGACAGCATATGAAATATTTTTTACATCAACGTCTTCGTCAAATGCCAATACGATTTTAAATTCTGCTGATCGGGGGTCGTTAAAAATTGATTGTGCGATTTTTTTTCCTGTATGAGGGATTGCTTTTTTTAGAGAAATAAAAAGGATGGGGGATTTTACGTTTTTGACAGGGACAGAAATGTCCCTTACGTCTGATGAAAGCTCTTTTGCAAATTTTAAAATTTCTTTGTCAGATGGAATATCAGGGATCTTACACTTTAATCTTTCGGTCCCGGTTGCATCGATACCAAGTTTGGAACCGAATAAAGCTTTAGCTGCTGAGTGATCAAGGACGTCCAGAATTCCCTCCGAAAAAAATAAATCTTTGGATAAATCAATATGGTTAAGGAGATATTCTGTTACTTCGGAATAATTATGGATATTCATACCATCATCCACCGCGAGAATCATTTTAGAAAAACTCATCTGACCGGTGCCCCAAAGGTTGTTCATAGTATGCCTTGCCTGATATGGATAACGCTTGTTAATAGCGACAATGACGCAGTTATGGAAAACTCCTTCCCAGGGTAAAGAAATGTCGCTGATATCCGGGTTGATAGTTTTTAGCATTGGAAGGAAAATTCTTTCCGTAGCTTTTCCAATATAGCAATCTTCCATAGGAGGTTTCCCAACAATGGTTGTGCTGTAAACCGGACTATGCCTGTGAGTAACTGCCGTAACATGAAAAATAGGGTAGGGTGCGGCAAGGGAATAATAGCCCGTGTGGTCTCCAAAAGGTCCTTCTATTCTGCTTTCTTCCGGGTCAACATACCCTTCGAGAATAATTTCCGCATAAGCCGGAACTTCTAAATTAACAGTTTTGCACTTAACCAGTTCTACTCCTTTTTTTCGAATAAAACCTGCTAACAGCAATTCATCAACTCCGGGAGGCATTGGTGCGGTAGCCGAAAAAGTAACGACAGGATCGGTCCCTATAGCGACTGCCACTTCCATTCTTTTCTTTAGTTTTTTATATTCCTCAAAGTGTCCTGCTCCGTCTTTATGAATATGCCAGTGCATTCCTGTAGTATTTTTATCATACACATGCATACGATACATGCCGGTGTTTCGTTTACCGGTTACCGGTGAACGCGTGAAAACAACAGGCAAGGTAATGAATCTTCCGCCATCGTTGGGCCAGCACTTAATGACAGGAAGTTTCTTTAGATCGATATTGTCGCCGGTTAAAATAACTTCCTGACAGGGAGCTGTTCCCCCTTTAAATTTTTTGGGCGGTATTTTAATGAGGTCAAATAATGTTGGAATTAAACCAATCTTTTCAGAAAATTTTTGGGGAGGTTTCGTTTCTATCAGTTTCTTTATTTCAGAGGCGATTAGTTCTATATTATTAACGCCAAGAGCCATAGCCATTCTCTTTTTACTTCCGAAGGCGTTTATAAGTACAGGCATGGAATGGTCCTTAACGTTTTCGAATAGCAGCGCTTTTCCGCCGTCTGGAGATTTTGATACCCTGTCCGTAATCTCGGTAATTTCCAGGATCGGCGATACCTCTTCCTTGATTCGGATAAGTTCACCTTCCTCTTCCAATCGAGCAATAAATTCATGCAATGATTTGTAGTTTTGTCGCATATAGTAATTATGAAAAGCTTTTAGCAGTCAGCTATCAGCGTGAAGCAAAACTATAGTTTGTCTGCTGAGAGCTGATCGTTAGTTATCGGGCTATTACAAATTATTTATGGGAATAAATCAAGGTCAAATTAAGCAAAGAGAGATCTGAATAGTTTTAACAGGTGATGTGAAATGCAGCCATAACATCTTCTTCGTCGCTTAAGGAATTGAAAGTTTTCCAGGTGTTTGAAGTGGATTCTATGATGAGTTCGATACGCGCTTTTTTTAGGTGTGATTTGGCATCGGAATCAACTTTCATCATTTTAGAAAATCTCGTACCGATTAGTAATTTTTTGGGATTCTTTTTGAGATGCTTTTCAATATCATCTATTTGGAATAAGTGGCCGCTCATCCGCCGCCAGTTAGGATAAACAATATTTTTGTAGATGATGACGTCGCTGTCGTAGCTCTTCCCATCGATGACAATCCTTCCAAAAGTATAGGAATCTATTGTCATAAAAAATTAACCGTAGGAGATGCAGAGAAAATTTTACTATTTTTTCTTGCCTCGCTGAAAAAAACCTTTGGTCTTATCTATCACTTTTTCTCTGTTTATTTTAGCCAGTTCTCTGAAAAGTTCTTCCTGCTGTTTTGTGAGCTTCGTGGGAGTTTTAAGATAGACGGAAATTATCTGATTACCTCTGCTATACCCTTTAATGTGCTGAATACCGGCTCCCTCGAGCTGGAAAACAGCTCCGCTTTGCGTCCCTCGTGGTATTCGGAGCTTCTGCGATGAGTTCAAAGTCGGGACTTCTATATCCGCTCCGAGAGCCGCCTGAGAAAATGAAATAGGGACTTTGCAATAAATATCATATTTATCCCGCTCAAAAAATTCATGAGGTTCTACGTGTAAAAAGACATAGAGATCTCCCGGGGGACCACCAAATTTACCCGGTTCTCCTTCTCCCTGGAGACGGAGCCTGGTTCCATTATCAACTCCGGCAGGTATTTTTACATTTATCTTTTTCGGTTTAAGGAGAGCGCCTGTACCGCGACAGTCTTTACATGGTGTTTTTATAGCTTGTCCAAGTCCATGGCAGTTTGGGCAGGTAGTCCTTATGCTGAAAAAACCCTGGGATGTTGATATCTGGCCTGCTCCATGGCAATGAGAACATGTTTCAGGGCTGGTTCCCGGTTTGGCTCCGGTGGAGTTGCATGTAGAGCATTCCACCTTTTTTTCAACAGAGATATCCAATTCTTTTCCAAAAGCCGCGTCGAGAAAAGATATTTTCATATCATATCGGAGGTCAGCTCCCTGGTGCGCTGCGGTACGTGAGCGGCCGCGTCCTCCAAACCCAAAAAGATCTTCAAAGATACCTCCAAAAGAAGAGACAACATCTTCAAATCCGCTAAATTCAATTCCAGCCCCTTTTAAGCCTTCATGCCCGAAGCGGTCATATAGGTTTTTCTTTTCAGGGTTTTTTAAAACTTCATAAGCTTCTGCAGCTTCTTTGAAGTTCTCTTCAGATTCTTTGTTTCCCGGATTTTTATCCGGATGATATTGCATCGCTTTTTGTCGATAAGCTTTTTTAAGTTCAGATTCTGATGCGTTTTTCTGAACGCCTAATATTTCATAATAATCTCGTTTATTGGTCATCATTTTTCTCTATTTATCGCTAAGAATGCCTAATTTCATTTAGTTATTATTTCATTACTTCTTATTAGTTCCTACTGCACGGAGAAACGAGTTTATCCATGCCGCCCCTGCTACAGTCTTCCGTTCTTAGTTCTCAATTATATTTGCTTAGCTCTTCTTCGTGTCACTTTGCGGCTTATCTATTAATAATGATTTTACGCTGTTTATAATTTCATCATGCAGTTTCGGTTCAATAGAATAAATAGTCTTTGATTTATCTGTCATCGCGAAAAGCACTTCCGTGTTTTTTATTTTTGTGCCTATGATAAGGGATTCCAGGTTGTTTCCCTTATCGTCCAGCAGATTCACTTTTATATTTGGATTTTGCAATCCTAAACCGGATAAGTCAAGTTTTCCATTTTTATTTACAATATCTGTAAATTTTACATCTCCTAAACTCCAGAGAATCTCTTTTACTTTGATTGTTTCTAATTTCTTTTTTTCAGGTTTCTCGACGGTCCATTTATCTTCCATTTTAGATAGAAGGTATTCCTTGTCTGAGATTTTAATTTGAATGCGAGCAGTTTTCTCTTCATTTATAACCAGGAGGTATTTATGCTGGAGAGATATCTCAGTTATATCTAATTTGCTGAAGAGCTCTTTATTGAGCATAACAACTTCATCAGGAATGCCGACATCCGCATAGACCGCTTTTCTCTCCTGGTTAAGGGCGCCAAAAGCGATAGTCTTAGGCTCGCTGTCGTCTTTTTCAAAGAGCTTAACAGTCAGTCTTGGACTTTTTAGAGCAAAATCATTTATTTGGTCTCTGTTTTTTGGAATAAAATCTATGATTTTACCGCTACCAATAGAGTTTAGCAGGGAATCTACTTCATAGTTATCAGCTCTAGTTTTTCCTGGTTCAATAATATTCCAATTCTTTTCTTCATTTTTTGTAGTTGTAATAGTTTTATCAGAAAAGACAAACTGAATTTTATTAATCCTGTCGTTAGTAAATTGGAAAATGCTTTTATCGCGAATGTCATTAACCCGGTAGGGAAAATCATTTAAGAATTCATTTTTTATTAGAAATACTTTGTTTTTCGACACTGTTTTCGCGTAAACTCCTTCCTCTTCTGCGTTTTCTTTTCCCAACGTCAGAATATTAGGGTCTTTATTTTTTCCGGTCAGGAAGGAGATTTGAGTTGGAGGATTATTTAATCCGTATGAATCCAGATCACCTGCTTCTTCAGCAATAAATTTTTTGATAGTAGTGGCTCTTATTTTTTGCAGTAAAGAGGTAATTTTTTCAGCATCAGCGAGTGTTTTTTTAGGCTTTACGACCTGCCATACTCCATCCATTTTTTCTACAGAGTAATTTCCTGCCATTGTTGTCACTTTAAATCCCTGTACTTCGTCATTTGCAAAGTGAAAAATATTTTTATCCCTGAGTTCATAAGCGCTTTTATCGATTCCGACTTTATTATAAGCAGCGATCATAAAGATAGGCTCTTTGCTTTTTAATTTGGAATAAAACATACTGCCAGTTGGAATTTCATCTCCCGAGATGAGAGTCATCTCACTGCCATCATCTGCTTTTACGTTGACGGAAAAAGAAGGATTGTCGAGTCCGAATTCTGCAATATTTCCAGCGGAATTTACAATAATACGTTCTTTTGGGAGTTTTGCCACATAGTCGATCCATATATCGAAACTATCTTCATCTATATCCGCTTCAACGGGTTCTTTAATTCTCCAAGCATTATTTTCTTTAACGAGTCGGATTGTTATTTTATTTTCTTTTTTAAATGTTACTTCAGAAATTTCTTCTTTTTTTACAGGGGAAAAAACTCTTTTTTCTTCCTTCGCAAGTTCTTTTGTTTTTTCTGCTTTTTTTATCTCGATTAGATAATAGTAGCTTCCGATAAAGGCAAAGACCAAAAAGAAAAGGAATGTTTTTTTGAAACTCATTTCATGTTTTTCCTTTTCTTATAAACAGCAATACCGGAGAGAATAAAGAGGCCTGGCATCACGACCAGAGGTATCCAGAAAATCATTTTTTGCTGGGCTTTGGTGAGGGTAAAGACCTGGCCGGTCGACTGCTTGGGCCGTATCGAAATTAATTCTTCTTCTTCGAGCAGCCAATTAATGATATTAAGAAAAAAATCACTATTTCCAAGAATGTTAATTCTTGAGTTAGACGCAAAATCAGAATCACCGATCACAACGATTCTTCCTTCTTTCTTTTCATCATTTTTAGGCTTGTTTTCCTTAGGTTCAAAGTCGTGTCTGAAACGTTCAGGTTCATCTTTCTTATAATTGAGAGAAGCCACTACACCGATAGAGACCGGACCTTTTATATCTTTATTTTCTTCAAACACCGCTTCTCCGCTTTTGAAGCGAACCTTGTTTGTTTCAGCCCAGGAGTTAGGGCTGGATTTCACAAGGGAGGTTACCCTTATTCCGTCAACTGGATTAACCGTCATATCAACGGAACGCGTTAAAGGGAAAAAAGTGGCGGTTGAAAAATCTTTCACAATTGGGTGTTTGCCATACTGGGTTACGACCGGCATGGAAGGGTCAACGCCGAAAATTCTGCTTATTTTATCGACGACGGTGTTATCCTGGAGGTCAATTCCGTACTTTTCTAAGAAACTAACCAGTTCTGAAGCGGTGCCTGGATCTATCATAAAAAAGGTTTTTCCGCCGTTATCAATATACTTTTTAAGCGTTTCCAGCTCGGTATTTAAAATCGGTTTTTGAGGCCCGGCAATAATCAGGAGATTGGAATCTTCAGGCATGGTTTCTGTAGTGGGTAGAACAATATCTTTAATTTCATAATTAGAATCTTCTATAGCTTTTTTTGCGAAGCTGTACCCCGGCTCATTAATATCCTCAATATTTTTTTCACCGTGTCCCTTGGAAAAATAAATAACTTTTTTGCCTTTGCGGGTGACTTTAAGAATAGCATTTGTCAGTTTCTCTTCCCGGGTATCAGATATTTTTTCTTCTTTATCTTCACTTTCTACAACCGTAGTGCCGTAATTGGTTATTTGATATCTTTTTGCTTTTCCAGGGTTTTTATCAGGGTCAAAAAAATCGTAAGAGAATCTGGGAGAATGGTAAACATACTGATCAAGCAAATTCTGAAAGGCTTGCTGTTGTCCTCTTTGAGTTTCATTAAAAAAAGCAATAACTTTTATATCTTTTTGAAGAGATTTTACTACCTTTATGCTTTGGTCAGAAAGGGTATAAAGTTTGGAAGCGGTGAGATCCAGCCGATGATGATGATTAAATGAAATTGCCTCAATAAGTATTATTACCCCTATAACGAGAACAATAGCAATGCCTGTGTTAACACCGTACTTAAAAGTTAGTTTGGTCATGTTAATTCAGAAGTCAGCGTTCAGCTATCAGCAAAACAATTATTATAAAAAGCTGAAAGTCGATTGCTATAAGCGGTCAGTCTTATTACGCTCCCCTCCATTTTTTGGATTCAATAGAGCGCAGTGTTAAAAAAATAAATAAGAAAGAAAAGTTCAAGTAAAAAATCAAATCTCTTGTATCTATAACCCCTTTAGAAAAGTTATCAAAATGACTTATAACCGAGAGGTCTTTTAAGACAACGGCAAGCCCGGGACTGGCAAATCTTTCCGAGGCGTCAATCACCCACAAAATCAAAAGTATTCCAAATGTTGTTATGGCGGCTACGATCTGGTTTTCTGTAGTTGATGAAAGCAATATTCCTACGGAAATAAATGAAGATCCCATTAATAAAAGCCCCAGGTATGATGAAAAAACAGGGCCCCATTCTATGTATCCAAAAAAGTGAATCATAATTGGATAAATAAAAGTCGTAGCCAACATAATTGCATAAACAGCAAGACAAGCCCCAAACTTGCCCATAATCATTTCTCCGTCCCGAATAGGATAGGTAAAAAGTAGTTCAGCGGTGCCCTGTTTTTTTTCCTCCGAAAGAAGCCTCATGGTGAGTAGCGGAACTATCAATAAAAGGACGATGGCTAAATTGCTATATAAAGGTTTTAAAATTAATTCCACCACATTTAATTGTGATCCCATTTGATCGGCTCTCATCCCAACAGAAAAGACGACAAAGTTGTAATAAGACATGATATTAAAGAAAAAATATCCGGAGATGATAATGAAAATTGTAATTACCACATAAGCAATAGGAGAGTAAAAGTAGGCTGACATTTCCTTTTTGAATATGTAATAAGAGTTTTTCATAGTTTTAATAAAAACAGCTCAGTCGGACTCTGTGGTGACCAGTTTAATAAAAATATCTTCGAGGGTCATTTTAACTGGCCTAATTTCCAATAATCCCCATCTGTTTTCTACTATTTTTTGAGCGAGAGCTCTTCGTATATCAAGGCTTCCCTCACTTTCAACCATAAAGCTAAAAACAGAATCGGTGGTTGATTCCTTGTTTACTACCTTGACAACCCCTTTTATATTTTCTAATTGTTCGGAAATCAGGTCTTTGGGACCATCTACCTGAACATAAATCCGTGTATTTTTTTGAAGTTCATCCATTAGATTTTGAGGAGTATCCTTTGCCACGATTACGCCATCGTTGATAATAATGACCCTGCTACATATCATGCTGACTTCAGGCAATATATGAGTGCTTAATATAATAGTTCTGTCCCCTGCAAGGTTTTTAATTAGATCTCTAATTTCTATAATTTGCTTGGGGTCGAGACCTGCCGTAGGTTCATCAAGGATTAAAACTTCAGGATCGTTAAGAAGCGCCTGCGCAATGCCCACTCTTTGGCGGTATCCCTTTGATAAGACTCCGATGATTCTGCCGGAAACTTCCTGTAACCCGCAGTCCCCCATAACGCATTCTACTTTTCGTTTTCTCTCATGTTTAGGTATACCTTTAACTTCCGACACAAAGTGCAGATAGTTTCTGCTGGTCATATGTGTGTAGAGGGGAGCGTTCTCCGGCAGGTATCCCAAGCGCTTGCGGACTTCCAGGGAATCATTCATTACGCAGTAGCCGGCTACTCTGGCTTTTCCGCTTGTAGGAGGCATAAAACAACTGAGGATGCGCATTGTTGTTGTTTTTCCTGCTCCGTTAGGGCCAAGAAAGCCAAGAATTTCTCCTTTTGCTGCGGAAAATGATACATTGCTGATCGCTTGAGTTTGCCCGAAAAATTTAGTGAGATTTTCAGCCTGAATCATAATTTGGAAAAGATTTTATGCCCGTATTTCTGATTTTTCTATACCAACGAAATCAAGTTTTTTTTCGATTATTTCTTTTAGAGCAATTTCCATAGGAGGGGGTTTTCCCTCAACCTCTATTTTTGGCTTGTCGCCGTTGTTTAATTGTCTAATCCGACTGGTAAGAATTTTTGATAATATAAAACGGTTTGGAATAATTTCCTCTGCTTTTGCCATAAGACTATATGTGCTCATATCCCCCTTCTCCTTAAAAAAAGGTTATAAAAGAAACAAAGTGGTTTGAAATTATTGTGTCAGAAATTTCTATGAAAAAAAAGCTCACGGATTTGCATTGATGAACCCCGATAGACAAATAATTTTACTTTTACCAAGTTAAATTAAGACCGTCATTTATCTAACGGGGTTAACACGGAAAAGAAAATAAAAAGAATCCGTGAAAATCTACATTAATCCGTGAGCACAATTTCTAAAACCAACTTTTTATTATAACTCAAGAGAGCGCTTTATTAAACAATTTGTTTAGTCTTTTTTGCTAGAATCTTCAAATTCAGCATCTACAACGTCATCACCAGATGGTTTCTTGCCCTGATCAGTTCCTGGTGGCGCCTGCTCTGAGGAAGGTGGTTCCGCCTGCTGTTTATACATTGCCTCTGCCAATTTATGGGAAGCCTGAGTCAAGTTTTCCATTTCTTTCTTGATTTCCTCTACATTGTTGCTTTCTAAGGCTTTTTTGGCTTTTTCCAGAGCTTCTTCTATAGGCTTCCTATCGCCTTCCGAGAGTTTATCCTTATGTTCATTTAATGTTTTTTCCGTTTGATATATTAAAGAATCAGCCTGGTTGCGAGTTTCGACCTCTTCCCTCCGTTTTTTGTCTTCCTCTGTATGGGATTCAGCTTCGTTAACCATTTTTTTAATTTCATCTTCAGACAACCCGCTGGAGGCAGTGATTGTAATTTTTTGTTCCTTTCCAGTCCCTTTGTCCTTGGCAGAGACATTGACTATTCCGTTGGCGTCTATATCAAAAGTCACTTCGATTTGCGGTATGCCGCGAGGTGCTGAGGGAATACCAACTAAATGAAATTTGCCAAGAGTTCTATTGGTTGATGCCATGTCTCTTTCACCCTGCAGGACATGAATTTCAACGCTGGTTTGGTTATCAGCCGCTGTAGAAAAAACTTCTGCTTTTTTAGTTGGAATGGTGGTATTCCGCTCAATGAGCTTGGTCATTACGCCGCCTAAGGTTTCAATACCGAGCGACAGTGGGGTTACGTCAAGCAACAGGATGTCCTGTACATCACCGGACAATACTCCTCCCTGTACTGCGGCACCTAATGCAACCACTTCGTCCGGATTTACGCCTTTATGAGGTTCCTTACCAAAAAGGTTTTTTACCAGTTCGTGTACTTTGGGAATCCGCGTTGAACCTCCAACAAGAACACCTTCATGAACATCCTTTGAGGAGACACCGGCGTCCTTCAACGCGCTATGGCAGGGCTGAAGAGATTTTTGAATTGTTTCATCAACCAATTGTTCAAATTTTGCCCGGCTTAACTTCATATTGAAATGTTTTGGTCCTGATGCATCAGCAGTAATAAAAGGCAGGTTGATATCCGTTTCCATTGTAGTGGAAAGCTCCATTTTTGCTTTTTCCGCAGCTTCTCGCAGTCTTTGTATGGCCATACTGTCTTTACTCAGATCAATACCCTGATCTTTTTTAAATTCTGCAAGGAGCCAATCAATGATTTTATGGTCAATATTATCACCTCCCAGATGAGTATTGCCATTTGTGGCTTTAACTTCAACCACGTTGTCACCGACTTCCAGTATGGATATATCGAAAGTTCCACCTCCAAAGTCGTATACGGCCACAAGTTCATCTTTTTTCTTGTCTAGACCGTATGCGAGAGCTGAAGCAGTAGGTTCATTAATGATTCGTTTTACATCAAGACCTGCTATTTTACCTGCGTCCTTGGTTGCTTGCCGCTGGCTGTCGTTAAAGTAAGCTGGAACTGTAATAACTGCCTCAGAAACTTTTTCACCAAGATACGCTTCCGCTGATTTTTTAAGTTTTTGCAAAATCATTGCAGCAATCTCAGGAGGGTTGTATTCTTTTTCATTGGCGGATATTTTCGCTTCACCGTTAGGTCCCTTTATGACTTTGTACGGCACCATCTTCATTTCTTCAGATACTTCATCATGACGTCGCCCCATAAAACGTTTGATTGAATAAACAGTATTTTCTGGATTTGTAACCGCCTGTCTTTTAGCTACCTGACCTACAAGTATTTCTCCAGTTTTGGAAAAGGCTACAACAGAAGGCGTGGTTGTGTTTCCCTCTTCATTTACAATAACTTTGGGGTCTCCTCCCTCCATAACTGCAACGACGGAGTTTGTTGTCCCAAGATCAATACCAATAATTTTTCCCATAATTAATTCCTTTCTCTGCGGATTTGTAAGGTTATATTTTTTTTGTGCTTAGACCTGTTTCCATATATAAAATGAAAAACAGGGTATGTCAAGTTGGGAGAAAATATTTTTGGTTTTGCTAAAGGCAAAATATGATAAAATAAATACTTTTATGATAGTGGCTGCGGGCAGCAGGTTGTTGGCTGAAAAAGAAAACCAATGACCGCTTTCCAATAACAAATAATCAATGACAAAAAAACAGGGTAAAGTTATTATTTTAGGCGCAGGACCAGGAGACCCAGGCCTTCTCACTTTAAAAGGGAAGGAATGGTTGGAAAAAGCTGATGTGATAATCTATGATTATCTTGCCAATCAGCGATTCCTGGATTACGCGTTGGATAATGCAGAGAAGATATTTGTCGGCAAAAAAAAAGGAGACCATACACTCTCTCAAGAACAAATTAATAAGTTAATGCTTAAAAGGGCAAAAGAAGGCAAACTTGTTATACGCCTTAAAGGGGGAGATCCCTTTATATTCGGACGCGGGGGGGAAGAAGCAGAGGAACTGGTCAATGCGGGAATCGCTTTTGAAATTGTTCCCGGAGTTACTGCGGCAACATCGGTACCGGCTTATGCCGGTATACCTCTTACCCATAGAAATTTTACATCAACAATAACCTTTGTTACTGGTCATGAAAATTCTGAAAAAGAGCATTCGAAGGTTGCCTGGGACAAAATTTCCACTGGAATAGGAACGCTTGTTTTTTTAATGGGAGTCATAAATTTACCCAATATTGTAAAAAATTTGATCAATAATGGCAGGGATAAAAAGACCCCTGTTGCTATTATACGCTGGGGAACAACGCATAAGCAGGAAACTGTAATCGGGACCCTTGAAAATATCGTAGAACTGGCTAAAAAAAGAAAAATCAAGCCACCTTCAATTATTGTCGCAGGGGATGTCGTTAGACTGAATGAAAAATTAAACTGGTTTGAAACTAAACCTCTCTTTAAAAAACAGATAATTGTAACCAGGGCCGATAGTCAAGCCAGTGAATTCTCCAAACTTCTGGAAAAAAAAGGAGCCTGTCCCTTTCAGTTTCCAACAATCGAAACTGTTCCTCCGGATAGCTGGGAAGGGCTTGATAAAGCAATTCAAAGTATAGAAATGTATGACTGGCTTATCTTTACCTCAGCGAACGGCGTTAAATATTTTCTTCAGAGAATAAATGAAAACCAAAAAGACGTTAGATGCTTAAAAGGGATCAAGCTATGTGCAATAGGGCCTAAAACAGCGAAAGTCTTGGAAAAATTAGGTCTCAGGATTGATTTTGTTCCGGCAGAGTACAAAGCAGAAGCCATTATTGAGGGGTTAGGTTCAAATGAAGTGAAGGGGAAGAAAATTTTGATTCCAAGGGCTGCTGTAGCTCGAGAAGTATTACCGGAAGAACTGACTAAATTGGGTGCAACAGTTGACGTGGTTGAGGCTTATAAAACCATTCAGCCAAAAAGAAAGACAGGTGAAATTCGAGAGATGCTAAAAAATAAAGAGGTTGATGCTATTACCTTTACGTCATCTTCAACAGTAACAAATTTTATAAGTATGTTTAAAAAAGAAGAAATTATTGATCTTCTAAACGGTGTGACTATCGCGTGCATAGGTCCAATAACCACTGACACAGCGGAAAAGAATGGACTGAAAGTCTCAATCATTCCCGGGGATTACACTATCGAAGCCTTCACAGATGCCATTGTCGATTTTTATCAACAGAGACGGATGCCGGTTGACGGTGGACATTGAATAATTTATGGTCGACAGCAGAACTTAAACAAAAAAAAATCTTAGCGTTTTCGCGCCTTTGCGATAGATTAATAAGGCACCTCGGTTGTGATTGAATGATTGATGGAACATACACCCACTTTTTTTTAAAAATTCATGGACAAACCAAAAGTTAAACCGTAATCCGGAGAATTGTCTAATAACCCAATCTTAACTCCAGAATCAATAACTATTTTTTCCGTAAGTTGATATGCTAAACCCAAAAGCGTCTCTAAGTTATGTTGCTTAAAAACCCCTACATGGAAATGGGAATTGCTTTCACCGTATATCTCGACCAGAAGGTCTGTCTTTTCCGTAATAGAGTACTCCCCGGCTATACCGTATAGAATATAGTTCTTAAAACTAGAGTCATAATCCTTTCCGGCAAAGGTGTAGCCTATGTTGCTATGAAGGGTAAAGTTGCATATTTCCTTTGATGCCGCAGCAACAAAACCTAAATCCTTGTCACCGCTTCCGAGACCATTATCTTGATTGCCATTATCATATTTAACAATGGTCTTGAAAAGCAATGCAGGATTATTCTTTCCCTCTTTTACAACAAGGGCCTTTAACGCGAAGGTTATATCTTCAAATCCTTTAATATCATTTCCTTTCTTGACTTCTGAAAACTTGAATGGAAGTTCTGCTGATAATTCCAAGCGCTCTGTAATTCCGTATATTGGAATAAATTGTAAAAAATATTCCTTATTTCCATTTTTTTGTTCTGCATACTCGCTGCCAAGTTCCAGTTGTGTAACATCTTTCCCTGCAACACCGGCATCTTCTGTTGAAAACGACCGCCCGGCAAATGTATGATTTACTTTCATTAACAAAAGAAAGGTTAAAGCACTTACCAAAAAAATCCTTTTCATCTTGATTCCTTTCTCTCCCCTCGGAGACAAAAAAATTGATAATATACTTCTGAACAGGTTTCCTGACTCTCGTTCATTCTACTCACCGCGCCTTCCCATCCTGATGGACAGTGGCTATGTTTGCGGTTTTCGTCCCGATTACAGTCGCGGGGCGGTGGGAGCTTAGACTCCCTTCCCTTAATTCGAAGCAAGCATTTTCAATCTTTAATTTCAAACAATGTAAGTACTAAATCCAACCCTCCTTCCTTTCTAGCTCTGCATAAGACACTGTAAAAAGAAAGAGCTAAACAGTGTCTAAAAAAAGCAAAAACTTAGCCTTGCATAAGTCGCAGTATAAGGAAAAATCAAGCAGTGCATAAGACGTTGTAAAAAGCAAAAGCTGAACAACGACTAAACTGCGACTAAACAGCGCCTAAATTTTTGACAAAAAAAATCCCCAAACTCAATTGATGAGCCTGGGGATTTCCATTTTTTTAATCCTCAAACATACTTTTATTGCAACCCTGGTCCGGGAAGATTGCAACAATTGTTTCTCTACAGGCAGGTCTTCTGGCTCCCGGATCGTTCTACTTGCCGCGCCTTCCCATCCAACGTAGGACAGTGGTCTTATTTGCGGCTTTCGTACCCGGTTACAGCGGCGGGTCCGCAACGGTTTTTCACCGTTTTCCCTTGAAGCCCTTTGTGGGCCTTCTACAGAAAAGTTTTATATATTTTTAATATTCTTGTGGTTTAAAAAAGTCCTCCCATTTCTTCCAAAAAATCCCAAGAATTAAACCCAGGACAATGCTTAAGAAAAACCCCTGCAGATGCTGATGACCCTCCAGGTGGTATCTATTGGGCGTTAATAGATGAAGCAGTAAACCTCCGCCAAAAAATAAAATCCAGATACTGACAGATAAGGCTACTGAATTAGGAACAATGCCGCGGAAAGGAAGCTTGTCTTTCGAAACTTCCAGAAATGCGCCCAGTAAAAGACCGAAACCCGCCCCGCCTGCAATAAAAACAGGAATGTTATTGAAAATACTAAAGTCAAAAGCAAAAAGCTGTGTAAATGAAGAGATAACTAAAACCAAAATTCCCCATACCATCCCTGATAGGACACCAATAGAAACTCCTCTCATTAAATTAATAGAATTTTGGATCATTTATCATCCTTAAATAGCAAAATTAGTGGCACTGAATACCAACTGAATGTCTGAAATCGTGAAAGGTATCGTGCGCACCTGGAATTGCGGCATCAGCGCCATAAACCACAATTATCATAAAAACCGCAACAACTAGCCCTGTAAAAGCAAGTAAGGTGTTGGCTCTACTTGAACTTCCTGTTAAAGCTTCTTCATTCATTAGTTCTCACCTCCTCCTTCTTTTATCTATTACTCTTCATAGGAGTTCGTACAAGATTGGACTGTTTCATAAAGTTTAGGCCAATTCGTCTCGCAGTCAGTATTCCATTGATCACAAAAAATAAGTTTTTCTAATGACAAACGAGGTAGCCATCCTGCGGACTCAAGTTCAGGTTTTTCAGGAAAGTGGGTGACATAACCAACGCATAGATAAGCAACCGGAACTATATTTTCAGGCAGACACAAAATTTTACTTAAGTCTTTATTATGAATAATGCTAACCCAGCCAACTCCCAGTCCTTCGGCCCTTGCAGCTAACCAAAGATTATGAATGGCGCATACAGAACTGAACATATCCATATCCGGGTTTGCAGTTCGTCCAATAACTGTAGGTCCAAACCGGCTTCTATCACAGGTAATGCATATATTTAAAGGTGATTCCAATATTCCTTCAAGCTTGAAGTTTTGATATTTTTCTCTCTTATCTTCTGGAAACATCAGGGTTGCTTCAGAATTAGCTCGTTTAAAGGCTTCATGAACAGCTTTACGAACCTTAGAATCTTTTATCAGGATAAAATTCCACGGTTGCATAAAACCAACCGAGGGTGCGTGATGAGCGGCATGTAAAATACGGGACAACACTTCTTCCGAGATAGTATCACCATGGAACTAACCTCGAATATCGCGGCGAGAGTATATTGCACGGTAAACACCGTTCTTATCGCTTTCTTTAAACTCATTCTTTGTTGCCAAGTTTCCTTTTGCGCTCATTGAATGGTTTCTACAAAAAAATATGCTCAAAAAAAAACCCAAACTCAATCAAGAGTTTGGGGAGTTTCCCTTTTTAATCCTCAAACATTTGTTTGTACTGGCTGCCCCATTCCTCGGGGTTTGCAGTTACCAGCTTGCAGACAGGTTTTCTGGCTCTCAGATCATCCTACTAACCGCCCCTTCCCATCCATTAAATGGAATAGTGGTTGTTTGCGGTTTTCGTCCCTGATTACAGCGGCGGGCCCACTTCAGTGTTTCACTGAATTCCCTGTTTTTCTCTTTCAAGAACCTGCAATGTACTTATTCTATAACCAATTCTATAGGAAGTGTCAAGACATTTTGAAGAATTAAAAAAAACCGAATTGCAGACGAACTCCGTAAATGATTATATCCCGGATGTCGGTTCTCGGGAGATTTTTATGAAACTGTATATCCGGTGTGATAGATAGGTTGTCCGATAATTGGAAGTGGTAAAAAAGTTCAACTACTTTCTGGTTGCCAGAGTAAGCAGCAGCTATTTTTTCATTTTTTTTCACTGTCCCTAATCCAAGCCCAGCAAAATCGTCGCTTCTTTTCCACATATTTCCATTTACTAACATGCCTCCACTCAAAGATGAGGTAACTGGGTTTGCTGATAAAAGAGGTTGTAAGCTACCTTTTTGCGATCCATATCTTAAAAAAAGACCTATGTTTTCAGTAACAAACTGGTCAAAACTTATACCCCATCCAAAATTGGAATTAGAATCACTAGAGCTGTCATCTATTTTTGTATAATCCCGTCCGTCACTAATGAAGTAAAAACGGTAGTTTCCTTTCAAATCCATGATGTTTGGCTTGAAGTTCATCTGCACTGCATGATATTTGTTTTTTGAGATTGAATCAAAGCTGGAGTTTGCCACAATGTAGGTATATTCAGACCACTCGTGAGGAGAAAATAAAAACCGAATTCCAGGACCATAATAGTTATCCAATTCGGCAAAAAGAGTGCCGGCTTGCCGAACAAAAATACCCGCCATAAACTGTGTTGTTTCATCGCCGGCAAAATTGTTTTGATCAGTGAATGAATGGATATCCATTTTGCCGAAATCAACAATCAACATTTCATCAATGAAAGTCCCTTCGTAGAATAGTTTCGAGATAGTGATGTCCTGGTGACCGGTATCCGGATTATGAATATTGAAAGGGTCGTAATTGGGATTGATGTTGGTAGTGAAATTATCGTTAATTCCATTTCCTTCGCCTGTTTCAATATGAACAAAAAACTTATGTCCTCGGGCAATTTCAGAATTTAGATTTAAATCAAGAGAATAAGAAAAGTCTGTGGTGTCCTCGGTTCCCGCGGTAGTATCGTCATTTCCCGAGGTTCCCTGAAGTGCTGCAGTAATACCGCCTGTTACATTTACGGAATCGTACCACTTTTTCTTTTTAGTAGCCTCTGCGATGCCGGAAATTAAAATAAAATACACAGACGAAACTATTAAGATCTTCAAAAGTTTGAACATATGCTTCTTTTGTTAGTAAGGTAATATTAATGCAAAATCTTACGTTGAAAAAACATTACTCCTTTTCTACCGTTCTTAACGGTAAAATCCTTAAAAACATTACCCGGATTTCAGCTATGCGATCTTATCAGCGCGGTTAAAGGCTGTAAAGATAGCATAGAAGCGTTACTTTCAGAAGAAATTGTTCCCGAACCTGCTGCAAAAGATTTATCTTTCATAAAAGGGTTTCTTTATTCTGAGGAGTATTAAAAATCATATTTAGCAATATCCCACAATTTAAATAATAGTTTTATTTTTAGTACGATGGAAAATACTATACAGCACCGGTAAAACAATCAGTGTAAGAGCTGTGGAAGATAAAATTCCTCCAATAACCACAGTAGCCAGTGGCCGTTGTACTTCCGCTCCTGCCCCGGTAGCTATTGCCATAGGGAGAAAGCCCAATGAGGCAACAAGGGCCGTCATTAATACGGGCCGCAACCGCTTTATTGATCCTTGAAATATAGCCTCTTTTAGAGGCAACCCTTCCAGACGAAGCTGGTTTATAAAGGAAATCATAACAAGGCCGTTTAGTACGGCTACACCGGACAGCGCAATAAATCCCACTGCCGCGGAAATGGAGAGGGGGATACCTCTTATCCAGAGAGATACAATCCCCCCTGTAAGAGCAAGGGGTATCCCGGTAAATACCAATAGAGCGTCTTTAACCGTTCCAAAGGTTGTAAAGAGTAGAAATAATATCAGCAAAAGGGCAACGGGGACAACAATTTGCAGTCGCTTCGCGGCAGAAATCATGTGCTCAAACTGGCCTCCCCACTTGATCCAGTACCCTGCGGGTATGGTGACTTCTTCATTAATTTTCTGTTCTGCTTCCTTTACAAACGATCCGATGTCACGACCTCGCACATTTGCCGTAACTACAACCCGGCGTTTGCCGTTTTCTCTGCTGATCTGGTTTGGTCCCGGCGCTATATTGAATTCTGCGACAGAACCAAGGGGGATGTAAGGGGGTTGCTTGCTATTTCCTGAAAAAGCTGTTGGGGTAAGACCTTTGCCTTTCCTGTTATTATTCGGAAGGGGGATCGGTATTCTTTGAAGTGCTTCTAAATTGTCGCGCATATCATCTGGCAGGCGGACCAGCAGGTCAAACCGACGGTCTCCTTCAAATATTTGTCCTGCCTGCTTGCCTCCTATGGCAATCTCTATTACTTCATGCACATCGGAAATGTTTAGCCCATACCTTGCCATTTCCTGCCGGTTTATCTTAATTGTCATGATTGGCAGGCCTGTCACCTGTTCCACTTTTACATCAGAAGCTCCCGCTATTTTTAATAACACTTTTTCTATTTTTTTGCCTGTCTGCAGCAAGGCGTCCATCTCATCACCAAATACTTTCACAGCTATATCGCTACGCACGCCGGCTATAAGTTCATTAAAACGCATCTCAATAGGCTGAATAATTTCGTACTTACTACCTGCAACTTTGTTCATGCGGTCTTCAAACTTTTTAATCAAATTTTCTTTCGTGAGGCCGGGGTCTGGCCATTCTTCTCTAGGTTTGATCATGGCAAATACATCGGCCACACTGGGCGGCATGGGATCAGTAGCGATCTCTGCAGTGCCTATTTTTGCAAAGACATTTTTCACTTCCTCTATTTTTTGTATTTCTTTTTCCAGAGTATGCTGCATTTCCACCGCCTGGGATAGGCCGGTTCCCGGAATACGTAGGGCATGGATGGCCAGATCTCCTTCGTCAAGACTTGGAAGAAATTCACTCCCCATTCTCGAGGCAAGCAGCACACTTAAAATAACCAGCACACTCGCTGACGTAACGACTAATAAACGGTTTTGCATGGCTATATTCAAAGATGGGATGTATGTTTTTCTGGCCAATTTTATTATGAAATTTTCCTTTTCTGAAATTCGATGCGTCAGGAACATTGCTATTGAAGCGGGAAGAAAAGTTATCGAAAGTATCATGGCGCCGAGCAGGGCTGTGATGACTGTGAATGCCATGGGAAAAAACATTTTTCCTTCGATTCCCGTAAGGCTCAATATAGGTAGATATACAACCATAATTATGAAAACACCGAAAATACTGGGGCGCAAAACTTCATTCGATGACTCAAAAACAATTTCTAATCGTTCTTCCTTTTTCATGATCCTGCCAAGACGGTGTTGTTCCTCCCCCATACGGCGAATACAGTTTTCAACGATGATAACGGCGCCATCCACAATAATGCCAAAATCAATAGCGCCCAGGCTCAGGAGGTTTCCGCTTACTTTGTTGCTCACCATACCAGTAAGGGTGAACAACATAGAGAGAGGAATAATCAATGCGGTCAGAAGGGCGGCCCGAATATTTCCAAGAAACAGGAAAAGTATTGTTATAACCAGAACAGCCCCTTCGAAAAGGTTATTTCTTACTGTTTTGATGGTGGCATTCACCAGGTTTGTCCTATCATATACAGTTTTAGCCACTATTCCTTCAGGGAGAGTTTTGTTAATTTCTTTCATTTTTTCCGCCACCCGTAGGGATACGCTCCTGCTGTTTTCTCCCATAAGCATAAAGACAGTTCCAAGGACAACCTCTTTGCCATTCATTGTCGCCGCTCCCGTCCGAAGCTCTTTCCCCAGTGAGACGCTTGCAACGTCTTTAATATAAATAGGCGTTCCTCCATGGTTTCCAATAGTAATCTGGCCTATTTCTTCCATATTCGTTACCTGGCCGGGTGAGCGAATCAAATATTGTTCTCCGTTATGTTCAATATATCCTGCTCCCACATTGGAATGATTTTTTACTAGCGCTTCCAATACGTCACGGAAAGTCATGCTATATGCCATCAGTTTTTCCGGGTGGGGCGTTACATGAAACTGTTTGGTATATCCCCCAAGAGTGTTAACATCAGCCACACCCGGAATATTAAGTAATTGCGGGCGGACAATCCAATCTTGGATAGTGCGGAAATCAATGGGAGTGTAGAGTGTGCCATCAGGTTTTAACGCCCCTGGTTCGGCGTCTACTGTCCACATAAAAATCTCACCTAAACCGGTTGCAACCGGCCCCATGGTTGGTTCTATCCCTGGCGGCAGTTTCCCTTTTACTCCCTGGATACGTTCGTTAACCAGTTGACGGGCAAAGTAAATATCCGTTCCATCATGGAAAACAATGGTTACTTGTGAGAGACCATAACGGGAAATAGAGCGGGTTTCTTCCAGGTTTGGAATACCTGCCATGGCAGTCTCAACGGGAAAAGTAATTCTCTGTTCTATTTCAAGAGGCGAAAACCCTGTTGCTTCCGTATTGATTTGAACCTGAATATTGGTAATATCGGGAACCGCGTCAATAGGAAGTCTTTGAAAATTATAAATACCCAGGACAGCCATTGCTATGGTGACTACCAGAACAAGCAGCCTCTGGCGAATAGAGAATTTTAGTGTTTTTTCAAGCATAGCAAATTCCTTTCGTATTAGTTATCAGTTGTCAGGGGGCAGTTGTCAGTTGCTTGTCCTTGCTTCCTTTCAATGATTACGTTTTTCTCTTTGATCTGATTAATCCGACCAACATAGCTGACAGCTCTCTTGTTTCTTTGATCCACTGCTTGCCGGTTTCATCAGAGATATAACCTATTTCTATTCCAATATAAATTTGAGTGCGCAACTCGCCGCATGAGCCTTTAGCATATTGCAAAAATCGGACACATTCCTTATTTGATCCTCTCTCGACACCCTCAGCTATATTACTTGGGATAGACAAACCTGAACGCGTCATTTGATCTTTGAATCCAAAATCCTTGAGAGGAGCTAATTCCTTCTAAATATCAGTGCTCAGCCTTGCCGCTCTTTTCCAGACATCTAAGTCTTCAAATTTCATCCTGCCTCCTGATAACTGCACCCTTCATTTCTCAATGATCATGAGTGGCCCCTTCCTTGCCGACTTCGGCTTTAAGTACAAAGCTATTGTGAGCAGCGTATTTTTCACCCGGAGCAAGCCCTTCCAGTATCTCTACCCATTGACCGTTGTTTCGTCCTAATTCCAGTGGACGAACTTCAAACAGATTCCCATATTTCACAAAGACAACAGACCAATCCCGAAAAGTTTGGATTGCTTCAGATGATACGGCCACCGGCAGATGACTTTCTTCTTTAACTATTTCAACTGCAATGAACTGGCCCGGTCTCCATTTCTTTTCCTTGTTAGGAATGACTACCTTGCCTGTTACAGATTGGGTCTTTTCATCCATTGCGGCGTGTATGTGAGCGAGAACTCCATTAGCTTTCAGACCTGTTTTTTCCGACTTTACAGAAACCCGCTGCCCTTCTTTTACGCTTTGCAAATCTTTTGAAGGAATAGTAATTTTTCCCCATACGTCGGAGAGATCGGCAAGGACATAGATATTATCATCCTTTTTAACCGCTTCGCCGATAGTAATATGCTTTTCAATCACAGTTCCTTTTATAGGAGACCTTATTTCATACCTTGTAAGCTTCTGATTAATGGATATTTTTTTTATTTCAGACTGTGAAAGGCCGAGAGCCAAAAGTTTTTGGGTTGCAGTTTGTAGATTAAGGTCAGCAGTATCTGCGGTCTTTTCTTTTTGAAGTAAAGCCCATCTGGCCTGATAAGATGTTTTTTCAATCAGGGCAATGTATTTGGCCTCGGCGCTTTTGTATCCCTCCAGAGCCAACAGGTAATCTGATTCAGGAGATATCTCTTTTTCAAACAGGTCCTTCTCACGATGATAAGTTGCTTTTGCAAAATTCAGTTTTGCATAAGCCGGTATAAGTTGTGCCCTGCTTTCGCCGATAATCGAGTTTTTTAATTGATTTTGCAGGTCATCCAGACTCGTGCCCTTTTTCAATAGATCAAGCATCAAAGTTGTATTTTTAAATATTATCTTTTCCCTCTCAAGCTCAACCTTGGCAAGGCTTACCAGTTTCACATCATTGAGATAATTGGATTTTGCGTCAGCCAGTTCACGGCTTTCCAGGATGGCCACAATTTCGCCTTTCTTGATATAATCTCCTTCATCTTTTTTCACCTCTCTTACGACTCCTGTAAACCGGGGAACAACGTGTGCCACTTTATCGGCATTAAAATCTATTTCTCCTGTGAGTTTTATGATGTTATCCATTATTACAGGGCCGGCTGTCTCTATAACAATTCCGGCTCTTTTTATGGCGTCATCAGTAAGTTCCGCTCGTCCTTCAAATGAGGAGTATTCCCATTTATAGTTGTGGCCTTTCCATTCTGCGATTACTATGACGTCAAAAGAGTGGGGTTCTTCAACAACCTTATTACCTAGAAGATAATCTCGCTCCTTTTTGAATTGAATGACGTCCGTTCTCCAAAGTCTGTGTAGCTCTATCGTCAGCTCAACGTCATCAGGATTAATCGGTTTTCCATTATTGAATGGATATATCCTGAATTCCGGCGGTATATCCGGTTCATAAATTGTGACTTCGAGTTGGAAATCTTTCTTTGAAAGCAATTTTCCCCTATGTGGGCCTTTAGCTGTTTCGGCATCTCCGGCTTGTTTGCTGGGTTCTCCATGAGAGTTTGTATCCATAGAGGTAGTGTCTAAACCTGCAATGTTTAATGCCAGGACGGTACCCCCTATAAGAACACCCGCAACCAGCAATAGTTTTATGATATTAGCGTGTAAAACGTTCTTTTTTGAGAAAGTTTTTTCGGCAGGCCATTGATCTTGTTGGTCATTATTGGCGGCGGCGCCTTGCCGCTTTGTGATTTTCATTGAAGGTCTCCTTTTAATTCCGGTTCTTTGGTATTTTTAATTTCTTCCACTCCTTTTCCTGTCAAACGTTCCATATCGGCTACAGCCTTATGAAAGACTGTAAGAGCCTCTATATACTGGCTTTTTGCTTCAAAAAGAGTACGCTGAGAATCCAGAACATTCAAAAAACTGAATTTACCAAACCGAAAGCCTTCTTTCACGGCATCAAATGCCTTCCCCGCGCTTGGCAATATGTCGTTTTTCAATGTCATTGCTTCCGTCTGAATTGTGGAAAGCGATTGATAAGCTGTAACCAGCGAAGTACGAACACGCAACTCAGAAGCGTTCTGCTCTTTTTCAGCTTTGGCAAGCTTGTGCCTTGCTTCCATCGAACTTCCTTGGTTACGGTTAAAAAGAGGAATGGGGATAGAAACTCCTAATATAAAGGCGTTGTCTGATGTGTCATTAAAATGTCTAATCCCTCCACTCAATGTAAGATTGGAAATTTTTTTTGAATCCTCAAATTCCACAGCAGCCCGTCGCTTTTCCATCTCAGCAGCCCATCGGGCTATATCAGGGTTTTTTGAAATAGAATCAACTAACTGTTCTAAAGGCTGTATGGAAGGAATATTGTAAAGATTGCCTTGAGCTTTTTTAAAAACAGGTGATGAACTGCCCCAGGCAGCAGCCAGACGTTTTAAGGTTGATTCCATATCTCGTTTGGCCCGTTCCCATTTAATTCGAGTCATGGACAAGGCTACCCCGGCCTTTATTTTTTCTACAGGGGATACCTTCCCTGCTTTGACCCGTTCTAAAACTGTGTCAAATACCTGTTCCGCAAGATGCACTAATTCTTTGTTTAAGAATAAGCGTTCTTGTGCGGCAAGAACATCAATAAAAGATTTTGTGGCGTTAGTGAGAACATCAAGACGTTTCGTCTCATAATCCCACCATGCAAGATCACGAGAGACAAAAGAAACACGTTTTCTTTTTGAACGCTTTCCGCCGAGTTCTATCAATTGGCTTAGCTGTATGGTGGATTCGGCCCTGTTCGTTCCATTATAAGTTCCCGATCCGCCTATATTTTGAAACTCCGATGTTATCTCCGGATTAGGCAAAAGTCCGGCTTGGAGCATCCTTGCCTCACGCGCTCTAATCTCCCATGAAAAGGCTGGCAATTCCGGATTTTTAACCAGAACCAGCGCAATAGCTTCCCGCAGCGTAACTGAGCCAGTGGGTTCTTTTATTTCAAGTGGTTCTTGCAAGACATTCTCCGGTTCTGCTAGAGAATGAGAAGATGCCACATCACCCGAACTAAGGTTAGACTTGGCCAAGTTCGAACCTTTGGAAGCACAGCCAATCAGTCCTACAAGCAGGGTAAGCCTTATAATTAATTTGATTTTTACATGCATAAATGCTCCAAAATATATTTTTTGTGAAATGTGATGATAGATCAGTTAAAAGAATCTTTTGACAGGATGAGCTGGATTTCTTATATGGAGTAAAAAGGTGAGTAAAGCGAGACTTTTAAAAAATCTTGTTTATCCTGTAATCCTGACTAAGAGTTTTTGAATGGAGACTATAAAAGTATCAAATGAGAAGAACAACTTTACGTAGAGAAAAAAGAGTGGAATTGATTTCCGAAAAGGTTTGTGGAAAGTGTTTTATGGATGCCGGATAAAAATATTCTGACGTCGACCAGTCGATTGCAACACGAGGAGTTGAGATTTCAAGAACCTTGTATGTTTTTACTGTCGCAATGTTTTGTTGAATAAGAGAAGAAATATGGAATTCATGGTCTACATGGCTGCTTTGCCCTGAAGAAAAAATAGCATAATCGTTATACGAACAAGCGTGTTCATGTTCATGCAAGTTACGTGCTGCCACGCCACTAGTATTATTGTTTTCATGGTGACAAAAGTTTAAATGAATTTTGCCATGTTCGTAAGTTAGATATGCCTCATGGGAGTTTCCCATAACCATTGAAAGCAAAGGCAAACCCAGGGCGCTATTTATCGAGACGAGAAAAAGAGGGAACAGGAAAAGAGATACTACCGGGTTTTGATTGTGGCAGGTTTTAGTAAACATATAAAAAAACTCAAAATAATTAAATTAAAAACAGTTTTTAATCTATGGTTTTTATCTATAGCATAAACAGAAAAAAGTTTCAATATAAACCTATTCCCCCGACGGAATGTTGAAAGTGTTTAGCGAGCGAACTTAAAATGAAATAATACTCTACATTGATTTCGAATCTCCATGGTCTCAACCCATCGGGTGGCTCTTTAAAAGCCATCCAATTTTACCATCATGGTAAAATTGTGAAGATTCCCGGTAGCTTGCTACGGGGAGCTTCAATTATAAATCCAAAATTCACAATCTGAAATCTAAAATGGGAAAAATTACACAATAATGGCCCTGGTTAGACGGGATTTAGGAAAAACTTGTTTCAAGAAAGGTACTTGCTTATTTGTCCGCTGTATTTCCATGCCAGAACCTTGAACCTGATATATCATCAAACTTAAAAAGCAGCATCAAAACCAAGCAAAACGTAACTTTCTTTAGATTCATGTCCAACAAAATCTGTGTCGTTATCCTTTTCTATTAAATCGAGATTACCTTCCAAAACAACTTTCATGTTTCTCATAAAATAATAAGAAACACCAGCAGTTATTGTATTGATGTCAATGCCCTCATATACAGTACCGGTTCCGTCAAAATCGTTGGCATCGGCAAAGTTATATAAAAGAGAAAATGCCCAAAAATCATTATGTATATAATCAACTCCGGCAAACCCCCCGAACCAATCATATTCACGATTTTCATCTAAAAATCCATCCCACCGGTTCCAGAGACCTTGAAAATACCAGTATATTTTTTCATTATAATCTCCTGATAAATCAAATCCCAATATTAATTTATCTGTATCCCTGTCTCCTGTATCACTACCAGCGGTACCGGTAGCATTCTTTTGATCTCCTGTAAGGCCGAAAAAACCTGCGGACACTCCTCCCAGTTCAGTTCCTACCCGGCCAAAAATAGACTTATCTGAATCATTGTCAAACATGTTGTCAGGTCTGCGAAAACCAGGGCTGTTTATATCAAAGTTCGCTGAAACACCATTACCATTAACAGCGCCGATAGATAAATCAAAAAGCCCAAAATCACGGTCAAACAACAGGCCACGATCATAAGTTATTCCTGCCATACGATAAACCATGAAATCCTGAAAATTAAGACGGGTCTCACGTAAAAACATCAAATCCGACACCTGGAATTGACCCAGCATCATACCGATACCGGTACCAAAGAGATCATCATGTCTAAACCAGGCGTCCTCAACAACAACATCACCATTTCCCCCTTTTTCAGCATATATAGCGTAAAAATAAAAAGTAAGATGATCCGATAAAGGCGCCCCGGCTAAAAGTTTTATTAAGTAGGGGGATTGAAAATCGAAGTTGGATTCGTTTCCTGTTGGTCCTGTAATCGGATCCACCTCTTCTCCCTCTCGTGCCTGCATATATGCCTGGGCTCGAAATGCTATGGGTGCAGAGTCCGGCAGAGCCAGTCGATCATCACCGGTGTTTATCGTGCCCGTTTCTTTCCAATCATCAAGCCGAAAGTTATCTGCGGCAAATTGCTCACCAAAACTATTCAGCCGTGGAAAGGCCACATGACAGGTCTCGCAGCTTAGCTCATACTTACGGGCAAAAGCAGGGATGGCATCAGCCGATTTAGAAAGAGTCAAAACAAATATAATAAAAATCAACATTAAAATTATTACTTTTCCCATAGTCCAATCTCCTTTCTACGCTAAATTCCTGCAAATTGATTTGGCTCAAATAGGGTAATCCTTAAAAAACTTAATTCGATATTTTCCATTTACAAAAATTTAGAATCCATTTATCAGATGAATTATATCCATAATGCATGTATCAGTTCAAATAAGTTTATGGACAAACATGCTCACGCTACTTTCAAAAAAAAAAGCAATGCCACTACCTAAAAAAATACTTTTATCAGCATTTTAGTGTAGACGATTCCCTTTGCTCAGCGAAATCATAAGAAAGCCCCCAAGAAGAGATGGAGGGGGTTTAGTATTAATTAATATCAAAACTACATGGAAAAGATTTACTCCGGCCTTTTATGAAAATAAGGTGTTAGATTGCGAAATGAGGAATGGATATTTTAATAAGAACGAAATAAGGTTTAAGTGATTGTGGCGCCTAATATTTTTTCAATATGTTTTAAAGCAAACTTGTGAGCTGCCCGGTCATAGGAAGAGACACACTTTTTCGGGACCTCCACTTTATAGTCCCTGCTTCTCAAGTCGGCCACTGTATGTAGAACACATATATCGGTACAAACACCAACGACAATTACTTTGTCATGGGCGGTTTCCAATAGTCGTTTTTCGAGGTTAGTATTGAAAAAACCACTGTAACTTCTTTTTGGAATTGTTTCTCCTTTAAAAGAAGTTAACTCATCGATGACTTTTGATTCTTCAGTGCCCTTAATGCAATGGGGCGGAAACATTTTAAATTCCCTGTCATTTTCATCATGACTGTCACAGATAAAAAAGATTTTTTTTCTTTTGCTTGATTTAAGTAACTCAACTACATGAGGTATGATTTTGCGCGCTTCTTTCCCGCAAAAAAGATTTCCTTTTTCAAGAAATCCCTTCAACATATCGACAACTAATATTATAGTATTCTCCTCAGACATTTTTTGTTCTCATGTAAATTATTCACAAACATTAATTAAATAAATTATATCATAGCGCGGTAAAGCAGCAACCAGAAGAACATGCCACAAAGTCACAAAGAAAAAATATTTAACCACGGAAGTATGCCAAAAGCTATGGAAGATAAGCCTCCATTTTCTGTGATTTTACCCCTCATCCTGTATTTCAAACTTATAAATTATATTTTTTTAGCGCAATTTTTGTTAGCAGATTGGGCGGTAGCCCTTTTGGTTGCGGCAACTTGCCGTGCTGTGGTAATCTTTCATAAAAAAACTTTACTGTTCTTCGTGTTTTAATAAATACAACCGATTTCAAAAAACCTCCTTTTGCATCATAGATCAAATGTCAAACCGCATATTATTAATTAGACCCCCATCGAAAAATATTTCCAGCGTTCTCCCTTTAGGGCTGATGTATCTCGGTTCTGCTTTAAAAAAGAAGGATAATAAAGTAAAAATTTTGGACCTTCGTCTGAAAAAAAATCCGTATGCGCGTTTAAATGAAACAATTGAAAAATTTAAGCCGGATGTTGTTGGGATAGGTCTCTTAACAATTGAAAGCAAGTCGGCTCATCAAATTGCGAAAGATGTTAAAAGCGTTGACCCGAATTTAACGGTTATTTTTGGCGGACCTCATTGTGAGGCCGAACCTGAATTGATTTTAAAAGATAATAATGTAGACATCTTAGTCATCGGTGAGGGAGAAAATACCGTTTGTGAGTTGATGGATGCTTTTAAATATAGTGGTTCGTTTGATAAAGTAAATGGAATTGCCTATAGAGACAAGAGCAAAACAATTAAAAATCGTCCCAGGGAGCCAATCGAAGATTTAAATAGTTTGAAACTGGATTACGGACTTGTGACCGTTGAAGATTATTTTCATTTTTCTTCCTCCCACGACTATTTGCCAAGCAGCAAAAGATTTTTGCCGATATTTACGTCACGCGGGTGCCCGTTTGAATGCGTGTATTGCCACAATATTTTTGGAAAAAAAATCAGATACATGTCTGCTGAACGGGTTTTGAGAGAAATTGAGTTTTTATATAAAGAGTATAATGTCGAGGAATTTCATTTTTTGGATGACTCCTTTAATATTGACATCCAGAGGGCAAAAAGGATTTTTGATTTAATTTATGACAGCGGAATGAATATTAGAATTGCCTTTCCAAATGGGATTCGAACTGACTTTATTGATGAAGAGCTAATTCATAAAATGAAAAAAGCCGGTGTCTATCGTATTGCGCTTGGAATTGAGAGTGGATCGGAAAGAATTATCAAAATGATTAATAAGAAGTCGGATATCAATGAAATAAAAGTTGTTACAAAAAAATTAAGTTCTTCAAAAATCAGTACCGGCGGTTTTTTCATGCTTGGTTTTCCAACAGAAACAAGGGAAGAAATATCTGATACAATTAATTTTGCATGTAGTTTGGACCTCACTACAGCAATATTTTCTTTTGTAATTCCAAATCCCGGAACAGATTTATGGAAATGTATTAAAAGTTATGACAGAAATCTCGATCCTGATGATTTTGAAAACTTCAACGCTGAATCAGTAAATTTAAATCAGAGTTGTGTTTCATCAAAAGAGTTACTCAAACTTCAACGAATGGCTTACAGGAAATTTTATTTAACTCCCTGGAGAATTTGGAAAATTTACGTTTTATCGCCTGACAAGATCATGGTGATGAGAAAATTTTTATCTAAACTGAAGTTTATATTATTTTAAAATTAACGTAAATAACCCCACCTTTTAAGGCTGAGTTATTTACTTATGTTGCTGAGGAGAAAGATAAAAAGAAGAAAAAAATAAAATAATGATCCCTGAATAGTTATCTTAGATACTCAATTTTTCATGATTCGCCTTCCAAAAAATACCAGAGGTAGGCAAAATATTCGCGAACAACTTGATAGCGGCCTTTGAAGCTTTTCCACCAGGAATGAGCATCATACCAGCTATTTGCAACCGGGGCAGAATGAATCTCAATACCTTTTAAAATTTTCTTAAATAATAAATAAGCTCGTCTGCTGTGATATGGCGAGGTAACAAGGATCATCGATGAAAACCTTTGGTCTTGCAGCAATCTAAAAGAGAACAAGGCGTCCTCTTGCGTGCTTCTTGATTCATTCTGGAGAATTATCGCGGTTTCCGGGACGCCTAACTGTATTGCATAATCTTTCATTAGACCAGCCCAGGTAATTTTTTCTCCGCCGGGGAAACCTACAATAGAGCCGCCGGAGAATAAAATCTTGTCCGCGTAACCCTGTTTGTAAAGTTCAACCCCATATTGAACCCGTTCACCTTGTTCCCCTGCTAGCACAATGATAATATCAGATTTGCTTAGCGGATCGCTTTTTATTAAAAGCTTTCCTATGATAGTCAGGCAAAAAGGTGAAAAAAACAAAATGAAAATTAAAAGAAGAAGGGAAAAGGCGAAAATCCATTTATTTATGAGTAATCTTTTTTTAGCCACGAGATTCTTTGTGTCTGTATTTGAAAACTAAAAACAGTGTTTAGAAAAGCCTTAAAACCGGCAAGAATTCCTTTAATATTGCCCGGGTTTTTTATTAACCGCAAAAGATATGTTTTAATAATCACTGGCCTGAGATAAAACTCTTTTAAGAATTTATTTTGATACATGTCCAGTTTTTCCTTTGACAATTTAAATGGAACAAAAACCGCATCCAGTAAATTCATTTTTTCCCAGTCTTTATTTATGTGGCCGTATTTTTCTCCTATCCGGTACATCTCAGAACCAGGAAAAGGTGTCATCTTGCTGACACTTACGTCATCAAGACAACTGTTTTTTGCATAATCAATGGTTCTCTTTAGAGTCTCTTCTGTCTCATTAGGAAATCCTAAGATAAAAAATCCTTTTGTTAAAATACCCGCTTCATGAGACCATTCAAGTGCCTGTGTCATCTGTTCGACTTTAATTCGTTTTCTTGAAAATTCTAAAATTTCCGGATCACCGCTTTCAATTCCGTAAGAAATTTGCCAGCAGCCGGCCTTTTTCATTAATTTTAATATATCAGGCTTTACCGCGTTAGCTCGCCCATTGCATGACCAAGTTATGTCAATTTTTTCTTTAATAAGAGTCTCGCATAGCTGAATTAACCTTTTTTTAAAAATAATGAATGTGTCATCTTCAAATAAAATTTCTCTAATTCCGTAATCGGTTTTTAATACCTTGATCATTTCAATCATATATTCCGCGCTAAACGCTCTATACTGCCTGCTGAATACGGAGGTATCACAAAAGATGCAAAGATGCGGACAACCCCTTGCTGAAATAATATAAGTGGCAGGCAGCCGTTTACATTTAAAGGAAGCCGGTTTAAATCCCCATGGGAAATTATCAATCAAATCCCACGCGGGAAATGGCAGTTCATCAAGGTTTTTTATTAAAGGATGCAGTTCTGTTTTGACGAGGTTGTTGTTTTTACGAAATAAAATGCCATGTACGTTATTGAGTCTGCCATTGTTTTCTGAAGAGGAAATAATGTTTTTAAGTACCTCTTCCCCTTCTCCTATAGCAGCAATGTCAAACTCAGGAAACCTTGACATTGTTTCTTCCGGAACCGCTGTAACATGAGGTCCGCCGATAATCACTTTAATTTCTGGATTTTTTTCTTTAATCATTTTAGAAAGTTTGGCGGCCTTATATATGGAAGAAGTGACAGCAGTAAACCCCACAAGATTTGGCTTAAAGTCAAGAACTTGCTGCAAAGATTCATCATAAGAGATATTAGACGCGGCAGCTTCAACAATTTTTACCCTGTGTCCAGCTTTTCTAACAACTGCAGCGAGACCAAGCAGTCCTATAGAAGGAAGTGTACTGCCGGCTCCAGAAAGACGGCCATACCTTTCTTCAAGAGATACAGGAGGGTTGACTAATACAATAGATGCCATTTAGAAATTTAAATTATTTTATGAATAGAGATATTAAAAAAATATTAGCATAAGTGCCGAAGATAAGAAAGTTAAGATTCAACTACTTAAATTCAGATATAGAAATTATAATGCATCCCCTTAAATAAATTGGAAAAAATCAGGAGTCAATAATATTTCAAAATTCCAATTTTCATTGAAGAATTTGTATAAATTACTTAGAATCATTTTAACTAAATGGCAATGCCATAAATCATCAATAATCACCATAGGATAGTTTTGATGGTTAAGCAAAGAAATTTGAATAAGCATCTTTCAGGGAATTGTCTAATATGCATGGCTAAGAAATGGTCAACTTTTTTGGGATAGCATTAAACCCCGGTTTTTTTTAAACAAGACTCTGATGATAGAGGAATAACCGCAGCTTGATACATTGGCACTTAGTATTGTCTGGAATAAATTATTTTATCGGTTTAATTTAATAGAAAGAAATCTTGCCGGTAACAAATGTTTTAAGGGATGATATATGATGAAAAAGTTAGATCTTGGGTTTTGGCTTTCTGATGAAGATGTTGAGGCCATTAGATTTGTATTTAAAAATTTGACAAAAAATAAATCCGGAATTAAAGGTTTGGAAATAGGAAGTTGGAAAGGCTTCTCTACCGCTTTAATATGTTCCTATCTCGAAAAAATGTCTGGAACCCTATATTGTGTTGACCTTTGGAAAAATAAAGAAATATTTAATATTTTTACAAACAATATGAAGACATTGAAATACAATAAATTAATTCAAATGTATAGGGGGGATTCAAAAAAAATACTAAGGAGATTTAAAAATAATTATTTTGACTTTATATTTATTGACTCTGATCATAGCTACTGGAGTTTTATCTTTGATCTTTTGACCAGCTTGAGAACAATTAAAGAAGGAGGCATAATTTTGGGACATGATGCCGAGGAATGGTGGAAAGTAAACGATATATTTCAATTGATGGCTTTTAGAAGTAGAGGGATAGGCCCATGCAGGGGCAGTGTAGGAGTAATATTAGCTTTAAAACAGATATTTGGTCTGAATTATTCAGTTTATGATGGCAGCATTGTGTTCTATAAAATTATAACAAATGAAGATAAAAAAATTGCGGAGCAAATGTTAAACAATTTGAATGATTTTGAAAATCTAATAAAACAACACGTAAATCACAAAACCCTTCTTGAGGCATACCTTGATTCAAATATTTTTTTAAAAAGATTTCTCGTCGATGAAATTTTTTTCTATTATTACCAAAAGCTTAACGAGTTAATGATGGACAAAAAAAAAGACAAGGTCATGGATTTGCTTTTTAATCTTCAAGATTTCTTCAATGCTAGTAAGGATGATTTTAATGACTTATCTATAAGGAGCAATTTTTTTAAACTTATAGTAATTTTTAGAGAATTGACCATACATTCTGATCAATATTTAAAAATCACTAAAAGTGTCATCAACGAGTATCTAAACTTTGATTTACCTGAAAGTGAAAAAAAAGAATTGTACAATTTTGGGTTATTTTTAAAAGGTGAAGAGGATATCATGAATTACCTGCCCAAAAAGATCAGGCATGATTATTTAAGTGTGGGAGAAAGGATATTTAACAAATTATTAGAAGTAAACCATAATCCTCAAGGATGTTTGACAAGATTGGGAGAAATAAATTTATTAAATGGAAACAAAGATAAGGCAAAAAAAATATTGTTGAATTGTGTTCGAAAGTATCCGGAAAGAAGGGATGCAAGGGATTTTTTAAACTCTAAACATAAATAATTTATGTAAAATTAGAATAGGGGATCAGTAGCGAAATCGAATAATACTGTGATTAATACGATTGCAAACGTATACATAATTATTGAAAAACGATATTCCTACAGGACCATCTAAAAGTATTTCAGAGTTGTCAGATAAGCTTAGTGAAGTAATTAAACTGAAATCATCTGATAGTACATATATTGTGTTGTTCCAATATTCACTAATGAAAATATGCCCTTGTTGATTTACAACGATATTAGAGGTTCCATGCAATTTAGCAGATCTCTCTTTAGAACAATTAAATGATTTTACAAAGGTGCCATTTTTGTCAAATATTTGAATCCGATCAGATGTGAATTCACCGACAATAATCTTGTCTTTGGAATGAGATATTGCGACAGGGCTCATAAACTCCCCATTATTCTTTCCCTGTTTTCCAAATGATAGAATAAACAGGCCGTTAGGATCAAATTTTTGAACGCGATGGTTTGCCAATTCAGTTACATATATATAACCTTCATCATCCTGACAAATTCCAGCAGGCATGTTAAAACTTTCATGTTGGTGACCATATATTCCCCACGAATTAATAAAGTTTCCATTTGAATTAAATTTTTGAATGCGGTGGTTAAATACATCGCATATATATAGATCATTATTTTGATCGCATAATATCCCGTTAGGTTCATTAAAGAATCCCTGGGATGCTCCATAATTGCCAATAGTTAAAGCGTGATTTCCATCAGAAGTAAATTTTTGTACTCTATGGTTGGATGCATCTGTTATGAAAATGTCACCATTTTTATTACTGCACATATATGATGGGTTATTAAATTGTCCATTGTTTTTTCCTAAAGAACCGAACTGTAGGTCCATGTAAAATTTAAAGTTATTAGAGACTCCTGTCGGTTTGATTTTAGGTTTTTTTTGAGTTAGATATTTCTTAGTTTTTCCCTGTATATTTACTATTGATGCATATTCGCTTTTATGCAGGTGAAGAAGGTGCATGTCTTTGCATAATTGAAAGAGTTTGTTGTTTGCGTCTATCTCTTTTGCCCTGTCCATCTCAGAAGGAGATTTGATCATATTCTTTGAATTATTTTGCCATGACATGAGAGAAGCAAAATTATCTTTAATGTCTTTTATTAACCCATCCAATATTTTAAAAACATCATCTAGATAATTATTTATTTTGCAAAAGATTTCTTCTACGCCCTTTTCATCTTTTGACCTTCTTTTTAATTCAGAAACCATCAATAGATACACGCAGCGTTTGAAGTTAATTATTCTGTACAGAAAAAAGTGTTCTAATATGAGTTTATTTCCAAAGGCTGATTGAGCCATAACGAGATTATATTCGTTAATAATTTGTAAACGAGATTTTTGATCTCCAGGGTGAATGGATTTTAAGTTTTTTTCATGTTTGAGAATGAGTTTATCAAGCTCTTTTTTTTCTAAAAACAATTGTTCTATTGCTTTGTGGAGATTGTTTAATAAATCCGTATATTGTTCTTCACCACCTGAATTTACTTTTGACTGAAAGGAATCGAGATCAGAGTTACTAAAATAATAAAGTCCAATACTAAAGCCATTTTCTTTTTCGCCAATATCTATTTTTTCAGCAAACAATAGTTCAATCAGGTCTTTTTCATAATTAAATTTATCTTTATCAAAAAGTGATTCCTTGTCACAGGATCGATTGTTTAAAATCTTTGAAATAAACTCATCAGAGTTCAATTTTTGATATGAGAAGAGAACCCGTAAGCTTTCCTTAAGTTGAAGGATTGACTCAAAGTCATATCTAAGTTTGAACAATACACTACCCATTTTTCTGATATTTTTGTCTTCTGTAAGGGAAGCATATAACTCAAAAATGGAATCACTTTTAGAGGTACTCATTTTTAAAGCAAGTTGACATAGTAGATGGATAGAACTTTTAAGTATTGGAAAAGCTAACTTAATAAAATCTTCAGCTATTTCCATTAATCCGTATGCCAGCCGAAATTCCCTTAAATTAAAAGAGCCTTTTGTCCCTCTTTGAATTTCTTCAAAACATTTTGAGTTCCGTTTATCAAGATCGTTTAAAAAACTGTTGAACAAGTTGAGATGCTGATAAAAAACATGTAAAGATTTTTGAATTAACGTTTTTATTCCGTCGTTATCTTGCTTTGAAAGCATTTTTGAGATTAATTGGAGAAATACTTCCGCTTGATGAGTGTCAGTTTGTTTAAGTTCAAGGAATGATTTCCTGGTTTTCCGAAAAAGATCGAGTTCTATGTTGTTTAGTTCATAAAGGTTTTTATCAATTTCCCCCGATGTCAATTTTTCTTCAATTACATTGCCTTCATCTTTAAGCTTTGGGTCAATTAATTTCTCTGCAACGTCTTTTCTTTTTTGATAAATATCCAAGATATAATTATTTAGACGCCATAATTCTTTTTCGTAGTAATTCATTAAATGTAGTGAGATATCTTCCTTTTGAATTTTGTGTGCTGCATGCAAATAGTTAAGCGGAAGTTTGGGAATAATATTCCCTTCATTAGCAGAAATGATGGATAGTGATTCCTCGTATTTTATTATTGCTTCAGTCCAACTTTGTTCTCTATTAAAAAAATTACCTGAAAAATATAACGAATCAGCAGAACTTTGATTTAAGTTTTCCTTTATCTTATGCCTTTCTTTTTGAGAAATTTGGCTATAGTTAAGTATTAAAACTTTTGGAGTGAAGGCAAAACCGCAAAAAAGAGAATTGTTTTTCATGCATGATAGGATTGTTGGTGAGTCGAGAGGCTCATTGCTTCCATTGCTAGAAAATGAAAGCCAATGTTCACCTACTGGAGAAAAAAGTTGAACTCGATTGTTATTAAGGTCAGATACAAAAATATTATCGAAATAGTCAATAGCAATTGATTGCGGATAAATAAATTCTCCATGCTCCTTTCCCTGCATACCAAAACTTAATATGAAATTTCCATTTGAGTTTAATTTTAAAACGCGGTGGTTATGGCTATCTACTATGTAGATATCTTTTTTGCTGTCTATAGCAATATCAGATGGATACTCTAGGGAAGGAATTGAAAACTTTTCATGCGGTGTTTCAAACAGTTCAGCCAGGTTCTCTTCTATAGTTCTACCGCGATGGCCTAATGAGCCTTTGTAATTTCCTGTATCGTCAAAAAATTGAATGCGGTGGTTACAGCGGTCTACCACCAAAATCTGATTATTATTTACGGCAATACTTACTGGTTCGTTAAACTGGGAGGGTTCGTTTCCATAGGTTCCGAAAGTTGAAATAAACTTCCCATCTTTACTGAATTTTTGAATTCGATGATTCCAACAATCAGCAACATAAATGTTTTCTTCTGCATCAATGTCTATTCCCTTGGGGTAGAAAAACTCTCCAGGGTTTTTTCCTTTTTGACCGAAAGAAATCTTTAATTCATAATCTTTATTATAAACTTGGATTCGGTGATTAAAATCATCGGAAATTATAATATCTCCATCGACTGTTTCTTTAATTCCAGAAACGGGGCTTTCAGTACTTTTTTCTCCTTTAGACTCCCTGAATTTTCCGGAAAGAGTTATATCGAAAAAGGATTGAATAGCAGATATCTTTTCTGTGAAAACTCTTTTGGAAGTATCCTCTTCCTCAATTTGTTCTAAATGATCCTTTGCCTTAATCAGGCTCTGATGTATTGATTCATTTAACGCATCTTTTTTAAGTTCATTTGCCCATAAATCTATGGCTTCAGAAAACTTTCCTGATCTAAATTTTTTTAAAATATCGGTATGTTGATTTTTTTTCATAATTTGAGCCAATTTGCATTAGATTCAGGTTGCTATCTTAAGCTCTAGGATAAGTTACAAGGGTCTAATTTTTTGATTGTTCTATTTTCTTCAAAATGGCATCCTGCACTTCACCATATTTGGGGGCCAGCTCCACCGGCTGGTTGGCATATTTTGATTCTACACCATTAAGTGATTTTGTGTGATAATCTGTTTTAAAGTCAGTGAACTTTAAACCATTAGCTGTTGAGACAACTACTACTCTGTCCTTTTTATTAATTTCTCCTTTTTTCATCAATTTAAATAATGCAGCTAAAGCGACCCCGGTGTGAGGGCAGCAAAAAAGCCCTGTTTTATCTGCTTTAGCGGCAGCATTGGTAAGTTCATCCTCGGATGCTTGTTCCACAATTCCATTGAATTTTTTTAATGTTGTGATAGCTTTGTTTATACTGACAGGATTGCCGATTTGAATTGCGCTGGCTAAAGTTTTTCCCGCTTTGATAGGATGAAATTCTTTAAAACCTGTTAAATAACTCTGATAAAGCGGGTTTGCCTGCTCTGCCTGCGCGCACACAATTTTCGGCAACTTATCAGTAAGACCCAATTCTTTTGCCAGAGAAAATCCTTTTCCTATGGCGGTAACATTTCCAAGATTTCCTCCCGGAACAATTACAACGTCAGGGACTTCCCATTTAAATTGTTGCATCATTTCTATGCTGATAGTTTTCTGCCCCTCGATTCTAAGCGAGTTCATGGAATTAGCGAGGTAGATACTGTTTTTTGAACAGACTTCCTGGACAATTTTCATGCAGCCATCAAAGTCGGTATCGAGAGAGATGGTGAGCGCATTGTGAGCCAGGGGCTGAATAAGCTGAGCAGTGGATATTTTATTTTTCGGAAGGAAAACTATTGCTTGGATACCGGCTGCCGCGCAATAAGCGGCCAAGGCCGCAGAAGTATCCCCTGTAGAAGCGCAAGCGACTGCTATGATATCTTTTCCTTCTGAAATCATCTGTTTTACCATCGAAACGAGAACGGTCATACCCAGGTCTTTAAAAGAACCGGTATGGTTGTAGCCGCACTGCTTAATCCAGAGTTCACCCATCTCTAATTCCTTGCCCAGTCGCTCCGCCCAAAATAAATTACTTCCACCTTCGTAAGTAGAGACAACATTATCGTTTTCTACATTGGGGCAGACAATCTCCTTTTTTCCCCAAACAGCACTGCCATAGGGCCACTCGGAGGACATATAGCGGTCATCAAATAGTTTTTTCCATTTTTCAGCCGGAATGGTTTTTAGTTTTTCAATGTCATGTCTTACTTCAAGAAGGTTTCCGCATTTTGGACAGCTATAAATTATTTCATTTAAATCGTACTTTCCTTCACATCTCTTAATGCATTGAAACCAGGATTTAAGATTATTTAGCTTCATATCCGTCATAAAAAATTAACTTCCGTTTTCAATTCTAATTAAAACACTTTTCCCTTTAACTACTTTAAGTTCATTGATTTCCTTGACAGCTTTTTGGATGTCTTTTTCCATCGCCTTATGTGTCATAAATACCAGAGGGACACCATCGGAATCACTTCTTCCTTTTTGGATTACAGACGCAATGCTAATAGAATTTGCCCCTAAAATACCAGACAGCTTAGAGAGAATACCAGGTTTATCCATCACTAAAAAACGGAGGTAATATTTGGAGACAATTCTATCTATTGGTTGCAATTTTAATTTTGCATGCTTACTTACATCAAATGAGGAATATCTGTTTCCGTAAGTTATACCTCCGGCAATCTCCATAACATCGCTTAATACTGCGCTTGCGGTTGGTAGAGCGCCGGCTCCCTCACCAATCAACATAGCTTCACCAACAGCATTACCCCGTACTTTGACAGCGTTCAATACGCCATTTATATTTGAAATCGGGTTATCTTTACTAATCATTGTAGGATGAACTCTGATATCAACAGTATCGTCTCCTTTTTTCGCAATAGCCAATAATTTAATCCTGTATCCAAACTCACTCGCGAAATGAATATCTGTTTGGGAAATATGAGTAATGCCTTCCGTAAAAACCTTGTCAATGGGAATACGACATCCGAAGGCGAGAGAACCCAGTATAGCTATTTTATGAGCGGAATCTATTCCTTCAATATCAAAAGTGGGATCTGCTTCGGCATACCCTTTTTCCTGGGCTTCTTCTAAAACATCCTGAAAGTTTTTTCCCTCATCAGTCATTTTGCTGAGGATGTAGTTTCCCGTGCCGTTAACAATGCCATATATAGATTCAAAACGGTTTGATGCAAGGTTATCTTTTATGCAGCGAATTATAGGGATACCACCGCCAACACTAGCTTCAAAACCGATATTCACATCATGCTTCTTAATCGCCTCAAATACTTCCTGTCCATGTTTAGCCAAAAGCGCTTTATTAGCCGTTACAACATGCTTTTTATTGCTAATTGACTGCAGTATAAATGATAACGCCGGTTCATAACCCCCCATTAATTCGATCACGATATCAATTTCATCGTCATTGAAAATTTTTTTAGCATCTGTGGTTAATGTGGATTTGTCTACAGGGACTCCTCTATCTCGCTTAATGTCCAGGTCAGCAATTCGCTTTATTACAAGAGAGACCCCGATCCGTTTTTCAATCAGAGCAGAATTTTCCCTCAGCACTTTTACAACGCCAGTACCAATGGTTCCCAAACCAATTAAACCAAGATTAATCGTTTTCATTTTTATTTGACTGCATCAAAATTTTATACTTCAACGATGCTGTTTTCGCCTTCACGAATTGCATCTATACTCTTTTTATAATCTGAACTGTAAAAGACGGCTGAACCGGCTACAAGGATATCTACTCCGGCTTCTCTAATTTCTTTTGCGTTATTGGGTTTCACTCCACCATCAACCTCTATATCAATAGGATTGTTTTTATTTTGAATTATTTTTTTTAATTGTGTTACTTTTTGCAAAACTGAAGGAATAAAAGATTGCCCCTCAAATCCCGGGTTAACCGACATCAGTAATACCATGTCAACATCATCAAGTATATCGTCTAAGGCAGACAACGGTGTTGATGGATTCAAAACAATACCGGGAGAGACTTTGCAGCTGCGTATTAATTCAACGGTCCGCTGTAAATCCGTGCATGCTTCAACGTGGACTGTAATAATATCTGCTCCCGCATCAGCAAACGCCTTAATAAAGTTGTCGGGGTTTTCTACCATAAGGTGAACATCGAGAGGTAATTGCGTCGATTTCCTCACTGCCTTAAGGATGAGAGGTCCGATAGTAATATTGGGGACAAAATGACCGTCCATAACATCAAAATGGATTAAGTCCGCTCCTGCCTTTTCCACGTCCTTTATCTCAGTATCAAGTTTGCTGAAATCAGCAGATAATATTGAAGGAGCAACTTTGACCATAATATATACCGGAGATTCTTAAAAAACCTATGGGTTTGTTTGGATGAAATTCGAGCAGATAATATCACAGGTTAAATTGTAAGGCAATATTGACTTCAGGACTTTTATTGAATAGAGTAAAAATATGGCTGATTTAATAGAAACAGTAGAAAAAGCTATCAAATGTCCACAATGTAAAAAAACCATTGTAATTAATAATAATCCTTATATACCTTTTTGTTCTGAACGCTGTAAAATGGTAGATCTTGGGGCATGGCTGTCAGGGCGATATAAAATCAGTGAAGAGAAAGATAACGGGCCGGACAAAGAATAGCGGTAATGTACTACTAAAGTGGTGTTCTGAAGCCATGAAAATTTAGATAGAGTCCCGATCAAGCCGGAAATGGTAACCCTGTGGTTTTTGCAATTCCCGCACCCGTTTTTACGAGGACAAACTCCAGCGGGAATTTGTTTCCGTGCCTTTCAAATATTTTTTCAATTAAGTTTTACATTGTTTTTCTCTAAAGCAATTCCAGCCACTCTATATAAGTTGACAATGGATTTTGTGTAATCAATTATTGCTTTTATTTCCTTGCTTTGCTCTTCTGTCAGGTCTTTTTGAAATTCCAGAACTTTAAAACTTGTTGACAGTCCTACTTCAAATTTCTTTTCTTCGGCTCTCATTTTTTCTTCGGCCAGTTTTTTTGATACTCTTGTAACAGTTACTCTTTTTATATTGGTTTGGATTTCCCTCACTGCTTCTTTTACTTCCAGTGTTATTTGCTGTTCCTGATTTTTGATTTCAATGAGAGTTTTTTCCACCTCCAGTTTTGATGCGGTGAGACTGCTTTTGGCAGAACGGTTGCCAATGGGATACTCAAATTTTAATCCAATATCATAGGAATAAGTATCCCCGCTTAAAGTTCGGCTCAGAGACCTTTCATAATCACCGCCAAAACGGGTAGTTTGGGTTGTACCTGAAGACTGGCTGGAGACAGGCACAGCGTCACCACTTATGCCGTTTAAACCAAAACTTGCGACAAGATCTATCGTTGGGTACATTTGATTCTCTTTATAAGTAACATCAATCTGTTCATTGTCCAGTTCTAATCGTAATGCTTCCATTTCCGGTCGTTTTTCATGTGCTGTCTTAAGAAACTCCTCTAGTTGAAAAACTTCTGCTGTAAAGGAAGGAGAATCTGCCGGCACTAAAGTTGAATTCCACTCTTCAGCATCAGGAGGGAAATTTAATTTTGTTTTTAATTGATCTTCCAGGTCCTTAATTTCGTTCTCAGTGATAATTACCGCTTCTTCACGGGAAGCAACCTCCGATTGGGCCTGCAATATTTCTAAAGGGGCTAAAACACCCACGTCAACCTGAATTCTTACTCTGTTCTCCAAATCTTTAGCCAGGTCCAGCGATTGTTTTTTTACTTTTAGATCGTCCCTTTTAAAAACAAGGTCCCAATAAATATTTTGCACATCAGAGATAGACAAAATTACCAGACTTTTGAATTCATGTTGAGAAATGTCTCGATTATTCGTGGCAATTTTTATTTCCCTGGTATTCAAATCAGTTCCAAAATCTTTTAATAGTGGCTGTGTGAAATCAAGGTCAATGGAAGAACTAAACTGGGGATCCAAGCCGGAAAATGTGGAGTTAGTGATGTTTCGTACAGAATCAAATTTTAATTCATAAGATGAACCGGCTTTTAATCTTTGCTTCAAACCAATGGAAAAATTTATATTCTCTGCTTTTGTGACATCAGGAGAGGCAAATGCTGAAGCCGAAGGTGTCACATCTTTGCCTATAGATACGTCGGAAAACATTGTCGGGTCAAATAAAGAGCTTTCGAAAGTTATACTCTCTTCATTTATTTTGGGATGCATTCCCTCAACCGCAATATCCAGGTTATTTTGCAGAGTAATCTCAATTACTTTTTGCAGTGATAATTTGAGTTCTTTTTCCTGTACATCCCCAAATGAATCTGTTGGGAAAACAATGCCAAAAAAAACGACCAGCGACATAAGCTTTAAAAAAGCATGATTTTTATAAGCTTTTTTCATTATTTCACTAAAAAAAGTTTAAGTTGAATTAAAATTACATATAAAACGCTTTAATGTCAACTAAATATAATCTTTCAAAATTTAAAATTTATATCGGCATTTTTCGTTTATTTTATTAGCTGAGATTTACACAAGTTGATTGTTTTTTACAATTTTGCCGCATAGATAATTTTTTTTAAGAAATCAACTTTTTCGAATTAATTGATTTGAAATGACTTGACAACATACTTCTCTTTTACGTTATTGGCACACATATTGCGTGAATAATCAATTTCAAAAAAACCTGCATTTTCCTTGAGTATAGTTTTTGTAATGCATTTTTTTTCCTTGACAGAGAGGAGATAATATTTTATAAAGAGGGTTTTTAAATTAGAAAAAATTTATTAGGATTTAGCCATCTTTAATATGAATGGTTTATTAATTTAGATCATTCAAATATGAGGAGATTCTTGTTTTGGATAAAGAAAAAGCGAATAAAATTGGAAAGATTGTTTTCTGGGTAACAAATGCGTTGGTGCTTATCTATTTTTGGTGGTTAGTCATTTATGATCACGGAGTGGCATCACACCATTAAATAAAATAAATTGATCATGGTTTGGGAATTTCCTTTTTGGATTTTGCTTAAAGATTCGCCCTTTGAGGTATTCCAGCGGAGACTTGAGTTCTAAATTAATTTGGGAATGACAAGAGGGCGTAAAATGTCATTCAGATTCCTGCTTTCGCGGGAATAAACTCCAACGGGAATCTAAGGTCTTTGTCATAATCCAATTGAATCAATAGGAGGAATTTATTATGAAAACGTTTTTATCTTTTATAGTAGCTTGCATAATATGTGGGGCTTATTTTTTAGGAATAGATTTTTTGTTACAGAGTGCCCAGGGTTTGCCGTTTCCAATATTTGAATAAAGAAATTAAAGCATCAAAATAGATTTCAGAACTTAGACTGCTGTAATTTGAAATCTGAAATCTAACAATTTATTGTTAGGAGGGGTTTTGTGAAAAAAAATATCTTTGGTTTATTGTTTTTTGTTTTATTAGTACCCGGAATTGCCTTTGGCGAATTAGTGATAAGAGAAGCATTTAGCGAAAAGGCGGGCGATGCCGCTGCGGGGAAGGTCATTTATGACGCGAACTGTGTGAGGTGTCATGGTGAAAAGGGTGATGGAGAAGGGCCGGACGCCGGTAACATGTATCCAAAACCAAGAAATTTCACGACAGGACTTTTTAAGTTTAAAACATCGTCTTTTAAAGAAAAGCGGCCTCTGGATAGAGATCTTTATCAAACCGTGAGTGATGGTTTACCCGGGTCCGCTATGCCAGCCTGGAAATCTTCCCTTTCGATTGGTGATAGAAAAAATGTAATTGCTTATGTCAAGCAATTAGCAAAGATAAGCGGAGAAGCAAAAGATAAAATCAGTATGGCTGGATGGGTGCCGCCAACAGAAAAAAACCTTAAAAAGGGAAAAAAACTCTTCTTGAGTAGGTGTTCTCCCTGTCATGGAGAAGCGGGCAGGGGCGACACAACAATGGCCCTGGAGGATGAGTGGGGAGGGAGAGTCTGGCCTAGAAACTTCAGCAAATTTTATTCCTTCAGAATTGGCAATGCGCCGATGGAGATATTTCACAGAATTTCAACAGGCATTCCCGGGACTCCCATGCCGTCTTTTGAAGATCCGGAAATAGGAGATGATGTATTAAACACCGAACAGAAGTGGCTGGTTGCTAATTATGTTGCCTCTTTAGAAGACAGGTCAAGATTTTTTGATCCTACACGCGGAAAGATACTGGATGCGTGGAATACCGATACCCTTCCTGAGGATATTGAAGATTTCTCCCCATGGCAGTTTTCAAAACCCCTTACGTTCGGCCTTACCTCTCAGACAGCACCCGGCAGGCCGCCATTAAATACCTTAATTGACACTGTTACAGTAAGAGCCCTAAATGATGGAAAAGAGATTGCCATGTTACTGGAATGGGATGACCCGTCAATGAGCGTTTTGGATGATGAAGATGCCGCGACAATAATTGGGGATGAAGATGTGTTTGACGATGCTGTGGCTCTTTATATGCCGGCGGGAATTGCCACGGATAATCCTAAAAAACCTTTTTTTGGAATGGGAGATGAAAAAACCCCTGTCAATGTCTGGTATATAAATTCTTCAGAAGCTAAAAAGAAATTTACTTTTAGAGGGGCTGAAAATTTTGGAGCCTCTGCGAAAGCGAATCCCTGCGCGAAAAACGCTTGTAATCCAAAAAACGCCTGTAACCCTTGTGCAAAAAACGCTTGCAATCCATGCGCGAAGAATGCCTGTAATCCCAAGAATGCCTGCAACCCTTGCGCAAAGAATGCCTGTAATCCCAAGAATGCCTGCAACCCTTGCGCAAAGAATGCCTGCAACCCCTGTGGGAAAACAGAAGCTTCCAGAGGGGATTCTTCAATTACCCAGCAGGCTATGTATGACAGAGGCAGATGGATTGTTTATATTAAACGGCCGATTAAATCTAATGGACCTGATGATGCTAAATTGGAAGTGGGAAAAGCTTCCCCTATCGCTTTTTCTATATGGGATGGGAGCAATAATGAAAAAGGATTAACCCATACATTTACAGACTGGTACTGGCTGAATGTTTTGCCAAAAGGAAAAGGAGGGAGACTGTAATAAATGAGAAATTTCATGGTGTTGTTAAAACTTTTAGGGTTTGGACTTTTTATGATGATGATTTTTGCTGTCGCTTCTAATGTGGTTCCACAAGCTATAGGAGAGCCGCCTCCTGTTATTGATCTGAGAAGCATTGATACAGTTGATAAAATGATTGAGCTTGGTGGAGAAATTTTTGGATCGGAAGCGGAACCGGGAAGAGGAAAGTGCCCCATGTGCCATAGGAGAATTGGGGGCAGAGCGCCTGTATTGGACGGAGTAACTAATAGAGCAGCTATAAGAATTAAAGAGCCGAGTTACAAAGGGCACGCGACAACCGGACTGGAATATATAGAAGAATCGGAAGAATGCCCGTCCTGTTATGTTGTTGCAGGGTTTGGCAAGCCGGGTACAAACGACACAGTAAGTCCGATGCCTGTCACCGTTAATCCTCCGATATATTTATCTGCCATAGAGCGTGATTCTGTTGTTGCTTTTTTCCAGGATCGCGATGGAAATGATGTTACGGTAAAGCCGATAACAGATCCAGAAAAAGATTTGAGATGGGATAAGGATAAGTGGAAGTATAAGTTTAAAGGGTTAAAACCAAAAGGTTAGTATCAATATAAGTGAGCTAAAATGAAGAGCTAAATTCATCAACTTTAGGCACTTTAAATCACTTTTTATTTTAGGCACTTTCTTTATTCGGTGTAATACAGCTTAGTTTTTTTTAATTTAACGGAGGCAAAGATGAAGCTTAATTCATTTGTAAAAGGTATTATTGTTACTGTAGGTTTATTTGCTGCGCTTATTGGGCTGTTTGGAGCGGTGACGTTATTTGGAATGGTGGAGGTCAATATTAAGGGTATTTTATTTGAGGAGTCTTCTTCCAATATTTTACCTGCAAGCATACAGTACATGTACATATTTTTTATTTTTGTGGGGGTTGTTTTATACTACACCTCAAGCGCGGAGAAAATTGAAGAAACTATTCGGCCAATGGCAAACTTTATATTTAACCCGGAGAAAAAAGCGTCTATTAAAACCGGACAATATGTTATGTACGCAGTGCTCCCTTTTTTATTCGGCTTTGTCGGGTATAATCAGATGACCCCGAAATTTCCCGAACCTATAGCTTTGCGGGTTATTCACCCGGCCCCTCCCACAACAATCAAAATATTTGGAGAAAGCCATAACCTGGTTTCATTGGAAAACCCTTACCGGCAATACGAAAAGTCAGATCCGGAAGAATTTAAACAATTAGCCAAAGAAGGAGGATTTATATACTTCAAAAATTGTTTTTTCTGCCATGGCGATTTTTTAGATGGTCGGGGTATGACGTCTCTTAATTTAAATCCCGTTCCCGCGAACTTTCAGGATGTGGGGACAATTGCCATGCTTCAGGAAGCATTCTTATTCTGGCGTATCGGCACCGGTGGGCCGGGATTGCCCGATGAAAGCTGGCCGTGGCAGTCTGCAATGCCGATCTGGCAAAATATACTGACTCAAAAGGAAATCTGGAAAGTAATACTATTTTTATATGATTATACACCACCCCAGATTACGCCAAGAACTTTTTCATAATTATAAATTATCACTGAAGTTGACGGGGATAATCTTTTATTTAAAATTTAATTTGGAGATTTTTTATGAAGTGGAAAAGGTTTAAATTTCTTCTGATCTTATTACTAGTACCATTCATTATGGGTCAGTCAGAGGGTGAGAAAGCAGCAGCCCCTGCTGAAAGAGCTATACCCCCGGGAGACGCGAAAAACGGAAAGATCGTTTATGAAAAACGGTGCGTCTGGTGTCATAATTGGGATGGCAATGGAAATGGCCCGGCCGCTGACCGGTTAAGACCGAGGCCGCGAGATTTTACTAAAGGGAAATTTAAAATCCGCACAACACTTAGCGGAAAGCTGCCTACAGACAGAAACCTGTTTGACGCGATTTCCAACGGCTTGCCCGGGACAGGAATGCCGGCGTGGCGCAATGTAATTTCAGATCAGGAAATATCAGACGTGGCTCAGTATATTAAATCCTTTGCCAAAAAATTCGCGAGGTGGGCAAAGAAGGGAAAGCCACTGCCAGAAATAGAAGTTGGCCCTGAAGTAGCATCTTCACCTGAAAGTATTGAGAAAGGAAAAGCATTGTTTTTGAAGTTGGAATGTTGGAAATGCCATGGTAAGAGCGGCAAGGCAAGTGGTCCGTCAATGCCGGGGCTGCAGGATGACTGGAAATTCCCCATTCGACCTGCGAACTTTACAAAACCATGGAATTTTAGAGGTGGAAGCAGGAGAATTGATATTTATAGGAGATTCAACACTGGCGTTATGGGAACGCCGATGCCTTCTTTTAAGGACCAGCTTGATAATGAAAAGTCCTGGCATATGGTGAATTTTATTGAATCTTTAAACCCCAGAAAGCAAAGACCTGTAGTAGAAGAAATTGTAAGGGCCGCTGAAGTAGAAGGGGACATCCCTATGGATTTTGAAGATCCTAAATGGCAAAGCGCGCAAAAATTTTTCTTCCCTCTTCTCGGTCAGTTTCAAATAGAACCACGTCAATTTTGGACAACTATCCATGATATTAATATGAAAGCCCTTCACAATGGTAAAGATGTAGCCTTTTATTTTGAATGGGATGATCCTACAAAAAGTCCTCTGGCTCCCAATAAGGTATATCCACTTCAGTATAGAGATGCCTTTTATTTGCAACTTCCGTTGAAAATGCCATCAGATCCCACAAAAAAGCCATATTTTGTCGGTGGAGATAAAAAGAGAGCCGCAGGTGTGTGGTTCTGGGAATCAGAGGGCATGAAAACAGTTTTGCTGAAAGCAAAAGGATTATTTAAGACAAAAGTAGTTGGCGACGCGACTCCGATCGAGACAAAAGCCGCTTTTGACGACGGGCGCTGGAGAGTTATAATGAAGAGAAAAATGCAAACCGGAAATGAAAAAGAGTTGCAGTTTGAAACCGGTAAATTTTTACCGATTTCGTTTCATGCGCAGGATGGGTCAGATGGTGATTTTGGCACAAAAAGAAATGTATCCACCTGGTACTGGTTGCTATTAGAGCCTAAAATTTCAGATACAAGGTACGCTGTCGGCGGGATTATTTTTGTATTAGTCCTTGGCTTGGAATTTGTTTGGATAAGGAAACAAAGCAACAGTTAGTGCTTGACCGATAAGTCCATTTTTGCTAACATTTAAAGTTAAACGAGAAATCTTAGTGGATTCCCATTCTGGAAGTCAAAGATTTCTCACAGAGTTTACCCTGAGTCGAACGATGAGATTCTTCGCCTCTCTCAGAATGACAAGGGGGAGGGGTCAAAATGGAAATACTGACATCTTCGTGCAGGCGCTTTTCAGAAAAAATCTTATACAATTTTTTAAGGAGGGAGGAGCAATGGACAGAAAAATTTTTACAAAATTTTTATTTGTAGGTATTGTTCTTTTTATTGTTGCGTTGATCTCTACAAGCATAACTACAGGTAGCGTCAATGCAGCGGAAAAGGAAGCCGCTGTTGCGGCAGAAGTAAAAGCTAAGCCTGTTGGGATGCCGGCTCCAAGACTAAAAGAAGAGGATTATCCGGTCTTTACCGCATTCAGAAGTCGTGAGGCAATATGGATGGTAGCTCAACTGCATCTTTATTTTGCTGCTTTTATTGTTGCCGTACCTATTTTTGTTATAGTTATTGAAGGTGTCGGAGTGGGCTCAAAAGATCCTGAGATGGCGAAAAAGTATGACAAGATGGCCCATGAATTCATGAAAATAAGCATTACTGCTTTTGCCGTTACAGCTTTGTTAGGAGGGTTGCTCTTCTTTTTATTTCTTACCTTCTATCCTGATTATATCAGGTATTTATCGTCTATTTTTGGGCCACAGATGCTTATTTATGCTTGTTGTTTCTTTGCCGAAAGTCTATTTCTATACATTTACTATTACGGATGGAATGCCATGCAGGGTCCCTTTTCCAAGTGGCTTCACCTTTGTATAGGATTAATGCTGAATGTGGCCGGATTAACACTTATGTGTCTTTCAAATGCCTGGGCTACCTTTGCTATGGCCCCCTCCGGTATCGATCTGGAAACAGGCGCATTTTTAGGGAATATTTGGGCTGCCATAAGAGGTCCTTTATGGAATCCTGTGAACCTGCACAGGTTTATTGCTAATATTGCGTTAGGTGGTGCTATTGTTGCCGCCTATGCTGGTTATCGTTATCTTGCGGCTCAGGCAAAAGAAGAAAAAGAATATTATGACTGGATGGGATATACCTCCATGTTAATTTGTGTATCAGGAATGTTGCCTCTTCCTTTTGCCGGATACTGGTTGATGAAAGAGGTTTACGGATACAGTCAGCAGATGGGTATTTCACTAATGGGCGGTCTCTTTGCCTGGGTATTTATTATACAGGCGTTGTTAATTGGCGCTATCTTCCTCAGCATAAATTATTATTTGTGGTTGGGAATGGGAAGAATCAGAGGGATAGCGGGATACCAGAGTTATGTGAAGTATATGGCCATTGCGCTGATCGGGGCCTTTTTGGTGTGGTTTACACCTCATAGTCTGGTTTTAACCGGAAAAGAGCTGAAGTCATTGGGCGGCGCTCACCATCATTATCTCGGGTATTTTGGAGTTATGTCTGCTAAAAACACAGCCGTTAACATCATGATTTCCACTACGGCTTTATGCTTTTTGCTTTACAGACGTGGGAATAAAGTGGCTACTGTATCATGGGTGGCTCAGGGAAATGCCTTACAGGCCGCCCTCTTTTTTATGGGCGCTGTTAATATAATCGGCCTTGGAGTATACGGATACTTTCTACCTGCCAATATTAGGATTGGCCTGTCAGTGCCTCAGGTAACCACAACACTAAGTCTCTGCGTCATAAGTGCTATTATTGACGGCTACATGTACAAGGGAGCCAAGACACAAGGTAAAGTGGTTTGGGGCGAGATGCCTCAAATTTCTCAATATATATTGATGGGTCTGGCAGTTTCTTTTGCTTGGCTTATGGGATTAATGGGATTTATCCGCTCAAGCGTGAGACAGTACTGGCATGTTTACGCTGTAGTGAGAGATATGTCCCGGGACGCATTCAGCCAACCCGTTGGATTCATGGCAACTTATGTTACTATAATCGTGACTGTATTTACCTTTATGTGTATTTTTGTCTTCTGGCTGGCGGAACTTTCAAAAGCGAAGACTGAAATAATAGAAGATAAAGTAACGGGAGAAGCTGCCCCGGAATTGGCATAGACTATTACTCGCAAGCGGGAATCTAAAAAAACAACTAAAAAGCCCTGTTGAAAAACAGGGCTTTTTTTATGCCTCTCTGAAAGATTGTAAATGGCTGACTTCTGATAGCTAAAAACTGACCTCTAATTCTTTATGCTCCAAATTTTTCCAGCTTGAGGGCATTTGCCATCGCCAACGTCATAATATCCGTGGCATTGATGATACCAAGTCCGCCTCTTAAGCAATCAGTTTCTCCAAATTTTTTAGCCGCATCAGCTCGACAGTATTTGGAATAGATTAAAAGCGGCACAGGATGCCATGAATGGCTTTTTAAAATTGAAGGAGTGGAGTGGTCTCCGGTTATCACAACCACATCCGGTTTAAGCTGTAATATTTTGGACAACTTTTTATCAAAATCCTCTATGACTTTTACTTTCTGCTTGAAATTTCCGTCTTCGCCGGCGCTATCCGTCTTCTTCACATGGAGAAAGAAAAAATCATGAGCATTGAAATTCTTTTTAAGAACAGTGATTTCATCATCTAAAGTCTCCGCTCCTTCGAGTGTTTCCATTCCGACGAGGCGAGCTACTCCTTTATACATAGGATATACGGCTATGCAGGCCGAATTTAATTTATAAATTTCTTTTATAGAAGGGAATCTTTGATATTTAGCGAAACCCCGTAGTAAAACCATGTTTGCGGGTTTTTTAACGGATAAAATTTGTTGCGCTTTTAATACAAATTGATTAACAATTTTAATAGTCCTTTTGGAGTCAATATCTTTTCCGATTAGAGGTTTTGATTTCATGCCTACTTTTTGAGGATCGGAATCAGAGATATCTCCACCAAAATTTTTCCCACGGATAATTAGTGACGCCCGGTGATCACGTACCGGACGGACAAATATTTCTACACCCTTAATTTTTATCTTATTCAGATCTTTAGCTAATCGAGTGCATAGAGAGGTTGAGATACGTCCCGCTCTTCTATCTGTAATAATCCCTTTGCTATTTGCGGTACAGAAGTTAATTCGTGCGGCAATGTCAGAGGTTCTTAGAGGAAATCCAATGCCAAGAGCCGCCAATACCCCTCTTCCAATATTGCATTTAAGAGGATCGTATCCGAAAAGTCCAAGATGCCCAGGACCACTCCCGGGAGTAATCCCGGGCGCAATTGGATTGCTTAGTCCTAAAATGGAAACGGAGGCAAGTTTATTGAGGTTTGGCGTACGGGCAGTTTCCAGTTCTGTTTTTCCAGTTGGTGTTAAGGGATGTCCTCCAATACCATCCAAAACGATAAATACGATTTTAGATTCTGTTTTGATAGCGAGGTCATTTACAATATTTTGATGAGACATTTATTATTTAGATTTTATAGTGTTTATAAATAGATCCAATCAATAGCAGCGTAGCCGGGGGCCACTACCGAATGGAGCTGCCGATCCGCTATCTTTGCGGAGAATTCTTTTTTTTAGTATAACAAATATCTCTTTATGTTCACAATAGTAGCTTGAAAAAAACGGATTCATGCGATACCATTAGTCCTTAATTACTAAAAGAATAATATTATATGCTTGAAAATATAAAAAAATGTTTGTTGGAAAGCGCGGATTTAAAGAGACAGGTTGCTGATGAACTCGCTAAACCTGTAGAACAGGCAATAAATTTAATTTGCGAATCCTTGAAAAGCAATAAAAAAATTTTGTTAATGGGAAACGGCGGGAGTGCAGCGGATGCTCAACATATGGCCGCAGAATTAATAGGGAGGTTTAAATTAGAAAGAATTTCCATTCCGGCTATAGCCTTAACTACGGATACCTCCATCCTGACCTCAATTGGAAATGATTATGGCTTTGACCGAGTTTTTGCAAGGCAAATTGAGTCTTTAGGTTGCGAAGGGGATGTTGTTATCGCGATTAGCACAAGCGGTAATTCAAAGAATGTTATTGATGCACTCAAATTATCAAAAAAAAATAAGATGAAATCGATTGGGTTACTCGGCTGTGGTGGCGGAGAAGTCAAGCTGTTAGTAGACCTTCCAATCGTGGTGCCGTCTTCCAATACTCCACGAATTCAGGAAACGCATATCACAATCGGTCATATAATTTGTGAGGAAATAGAAAGAGAACTATTCAAATAAATTATCAATGAGGAATATTAATTGCTAATTGTTAAATATGAATTGATAATTGTTTAAGGCTTTTCTTATGAGTGAACAAATTAAAAAGTTGCTTTCTCCTAAAAGAAAAATAAAAATACTTGTTGTTGGCGATCTGATCTTAGATGAATATATATGGGGAAGTGTTGACAGAATCTCTCCTGAAGCCCCTGTTCAGATAGTAGAAGTTCAATCTGAAAATTTAATACCTGGAGGCGCTGCAAATGTTGCTAATAATTTAGTTGCTCTGGGCTGTGATGTCTATATGACAGGCGCTATTGGGAAGGATCAAAAAGGAGATAAGTTGCTCCAATTGCTTAAAGAAGAAAATATAAACTGTGATGGAATTAAAAAATTTGATCATAGACCTACAATAAATAAAATCAGGGTAATAGCTCATAGCCAGCAAATCATAAGGATTGATAGAGAAGGTAAAACGTATCTGGGAGATAAAATTGAGAAAGAAATAATTGCTTATCTTGTTTCAACGATTCCTATGGTAGACGGAGTTATTTGCTCTGATTATTTAAAAGGTTTACTAACAGATAATATTCTTAAAACTATTATGACTACATCAAA
>Ga0208638_1000030_pt1 | contig 129486 bp, 124 predicted proteins | sample ETNtaG_34_FD_185753 | JGI IMG/M metagenome (GOLD analysis project Ga0208638, IMG submission 185753) | Marine microbial and viral communities from oxygen minimum zone, Eastern Pacific Ocean - ETNP201306SV51 (SPAdes) (version 2) | ecosystem: Environmental > Aquatic > Marine > Oceanic ...
GATGTTCATTAAAGCATATGAAGATTCCATTCAGGGCGATGATGCTTGGAAAAAACTTGAAACACCGCAAGGTGAAATCTACGAATGGCAAGAAAACTCAACATACATTAAAAAACCACCCTACTTTGAATCAATGGGTATGGAATTACCCGGCATAAGAAGCATAAAAGATGCGAGAGTTCTTGCTCTACTTGGAGATTCGGTTACGACAGATCATATCTCTCCGGCAGGAAACATTGATCAAAACTCTCCAGCAGGAAGTTACCTAAAGGAAAACGGAGTAGAGAGAAAAGATTTTAATTCCTATGGTTCGAGAAGAGGCAATCATGAAGTCATGATGAGAGGAACGTTTGCCAATATCCGCTTGAGGAATAAGCTTGCGCCGGGAACCGAGGGCGGTTGGACGAAATTAGCAGAAAGCGATGAACCCACTACCATCTTTGAGGCGGCTGAAGAATTCAGATCTAAAAACACTGATTTGATCGTGATTGCTGGAAAAGAATATGGAACAGGTTCCTCAAGAGACTGGGCTGCAAAAGGAGTCTCGCTTTTAGGTGTAAAAGCAGTTGTCGCAGAGTCTTACGAACGAATTCATCGCTCAAATCTGATTGGAATGGGAGTCTTACCATTGGAATTTAATTCAGGCGACTCTGCGGAGTCGATTGGACTCAACGGCTTTGAAACCTTTGATATGGGTTCAATCACCAAAGATTCAAAAGTAGCGTCGTTGAGAGCAAAATCAAAAGATGGCGAAGTCAAAACTTTCGAGGCAAAGATCAGAATTGATACCCCCAAGGAATGGGAATATTTTGAACATGGTGGAATTTTGCATTACGTCATCCGACGTCTTGTTGCAAAATAGTCAAGGCTTTATTTTTTTCTTTAATTCACTGGCTCTTTGATACTGGGGCGCATAGCTCAAACTTTTATCTAGGTACCCGAGAGACAATTCAGTGTCTTTTTCAAGATGAGCAATATTCCCTAGATGAAAATGGACAATGGCTTCCATCAGAGGATCTTTAAAACTGGTATTCTCATTCAATAAGCTAAGAACAATAAAAAGATTTTCCTTGGCATTTTTTTTGCTGGCACCTGCAAATGCTGGTCTTGTGTAGTCACCGATTCCCTTAATAAGATAAACAAAGGGGTTCTTGTCGTTGACGTCAACTGCCTTTTGCATCATTTTTCCTGATTTAATGCCATGGCTTGCAGCCTTAAAAAAATTACTCTCGGCACTGAACCCATAACATGCTGAAAGCAAGGCGAACAGTTCTGCCTGGTATGCATTTGCTTCTTCAGCCATATTGGATTTAGAAATACACATGGCACTGAACTTCTTTTTTTGTTTTTTGGAAGATAAATCAGAAATTAGAAACTCGTGAAATAGAATTTGTAACTCTAATTCCTCATTTTGAGAATCCTTTTCTTTAAGGCCCAGAAGAGCATCGTGCATTTCAATGAGCTCGTTTGTATTGCTCTCCAGATAACTTGCTAGACCTTTTTGTATCACTTCTGTTTGCAATGGATCAGCAAAAGTATACTGAGATGCCATACAAAACCATAGAACAAAGAAGGCGTTTTTTACTTTAGGCATAAAAATCATAGCTGCTGTATTGTATCAGTATAATAATTGGTTGAGGATTTAAAAATATGGACATTGATTACATCGACATTGGTGTCAATCTTTTGGATGAGAGTTTCAAAAAAGACCTGGATGAAGTTCTAGACAGAGCATTCAGTGCAAATGTCTGTGTCTTGATCAACACCTCTTCCTCTATCGAAGATGCAAAAAGGTCATTGGATTTAACAAAGAAATATCCATCAAAAATATTCTCTACGGCAGGAATTCATCCTCACAATGCTTCTTCTGGAGATGACCAGTTAAGAGAAAGTCTCATTCGAATTCTTCAGAATGACAGCATGGTCGCAATCGGTGAATGCGGTCTTGATTATTTTAGGAATCTCAGTACAAAAGAAGAGCAACTATTGGTATTCAAAACGCATCTTGAAGTAGCCAAAGAAACTGGCTTGCCACTATTCTTGCATCAACGCGACGCCCACGATGATTTTACACATTGCTTAAATGACGTGTTTGATTCATCAGTGCATGGTGTTGCTCATTGCTTTACAGGAAATACGGATCAAATGAAAACCTATCTTGATATGGGTTTATACATTGGCATCACTGGCTGGATATGTGATGAAAGAAGGAATCATGAATTAATCAAAGCAGTCAAAGAATTGCCTCTGGACAGGGTTCTAATTGAGACAGATTCACCTTATCTAATACCAAGGTCACTCAAGAGATCTCGAAGAAATGAGCCGATGAATATATCCATCATTGCTGAGAAACTTGCCAAAGAGATGGGTGTTGAGCTCTCAACCTTGGCCAATCATTTGGTAACTAACTCGAAGAAATTATTTAATCTTTCAAACTAAGAATTGTTTTAAAGTAGAAAAATTGGAATCTATCTCGGTGAATACAGACTCTTTTTCAAGAATAGTCATCAAGTTAGTTGGTATATCGATGGTTTCTTGAATGATAGGCTCTACTATATTTTCAAATTTTGCTGGATGAGCAGTCGATACAATGACCCAGTGACGGTTTCTATCCTCAGTTTCTTTTAAAGAATCATACGCTTTAAATGCAGTCGCGGTATGAGGGCATACCACTAAATTTAATTCTTTGAATTGTTGCTTAATCTGTTGACTGATTTCTTCATTGTTCACAGAAATGCAATCCATTTCACGACTCAGTCTTGCATCATCACTATACAACGAAGAGAATCTCTCCATATTGCTTGGATTCCCAACATCCATGGCTGACGCATAAGTTTGAATCGAAGGCGATGGTGACCACTCACCTGTTTTTGAAAAATTGTAAATCGTTTGATTGGAATTTGTTGCAAACAAAACTTTTTCGATTGGGAATCCCATTTTCTTCGCGATAAAACAGGCGAAGGAATTGCCCATATTGCCTGTGGGCACAATGAAACTGGATGGCTGTCCAGAATCACGATAATGAAGCATGCTGGACCAAGCATAATAAGTTGCTTGAGGAAGCAATCGCCCAATATTAATACTATTGGCAGATGCAAGATTAATCTGAATTGAAGATTGATGAGAAAATGCTTCTTTCACCAATCTCTGGCAGTCATCAAACCCTCCATTGACTGCAAGCGAGGTCACATTATTGCCCCAGCATGTTAATTGTTGCTGTTGTCTAGGGGAAACTCTATTGTTTGGAAAAAGTACGATGACATTAAAGCCTTCAAGCTTATAAAAAGCAGAAGCAACAGCTCCGCCTGTATCGCCCGATGTCGCAACCAGAATCGTTCTTCGTTCATCGGTTCTTTTGGCATGAATTTCAGCTGAACAAGCGGCCAAAAACCTTGCGCCATAATCCTTAAATGCAGCAGTTGGTCCATGATACAACTCCAGCATGGAAAGAGGCGTTGAACCGTTGTCTAAGCTGCTTAACTCAATAGGAAAGTTAAATGATCCACTGACAACACTATCCAAACATTCCTCAAGCAGTGAATCTCTAAAATAAGGAGAAAGCATAGCAGTAGAAAAGGCGGCATAATCGCCTAAATCAATGAAGTCATCTGGGTTAATTTTAGGAATCTCATTGGGCAAATATAAACCGCCGTCATCGGCCGTTCCACTGAGTAATGCTTGTTCAATACTGACGCTCTTTGAGCTTCTTGTGCTGATAAAATTCATCGAATCATTGCATCCTAACAATGGACAAAAGATCAAAGAAAACACCGGATGCCGTTACTTCCCGTCCCGCGCCAGGGCCTCGAAGCACGAGTGGGTAGTCACTGTAGTAATCAGAATGGATCGCAATAATGTTTTCCGTCCCCTTTAAGCTGAAAAAAGGATGATCATTTGAGAGGTTTTTCAAACTGACGGATGCGTTTCCTTTTTGATCAAGTTGAGCGACATAAGCCAGCTTTTCTTCATTCTCCAAAGCATTGAGATATCTGTCTTTCATTGCTTGATCTTGGGATTGCATTGCTTCTAGGTATTCATTAATGGATAGAGGTAGAAATTCTGGATCGACCAAAGACTCGACATCGATGTCTGAAACATTCAAATCCAGACCCATCTCTCTTGCTAAAATAACCAATTTTCTAGCCACATCCATGCCTGAAAGATCGTCTCTTGGGTCAGGCTCTGTGAATCCCTGCTGTAACGCTTCGTTAACCAGTTTTGAAAATGGAATACTCGCATCAAAAGAATTGAAAAGGTAAGCCAAGGTTCCAGAAAAAATTCCCTCAATCTTTCTGATAGAGTCAGAAGAGGATGCAATGTCTGAGACAGATTTAATGAAAGGAAGTGCTGCGCCTGCAGTGGTTTCATATAAGAAATCCACATTATTTGCATTCTTCGATTTCATGATGGAATGATACCTCTCAATCTCACCGCTCAAACCCTTCTTGTTTGCGGTGACGATATTGATCCCTTTCTCAAAGATATTTTCGTATTGACCGGGAGCGTCATTGGAGGCAGAGCAATCGACAATGATGCGTGCAGATGCCGGTTGTTTGAGCATATGGTTGATCATTTCATTTGTGTCACTTTGATCCTGAGTTTCAATCTTTCTCACGACGCTATCTGCTGATGCAAGATCAATGTTTTCTTCTTTCAGGATCATCTTTTGACTATTGCTTAATCCAATAACATCCAAAGAAATATTCTCTTTTTCTTGGAGACTCTCTCTTTCATCTAGGATTTGTTTATGAAGTTCTTGCCCGATGGATCCGTATCCTAATATTCCGATTGCAATCTGTTTGCTTGAATTAAAAAATGCATCGTGGACAAAAGATGTCGCGTGATTCATGTCCTTGCTCTTGATGACTACTGAGATATTCTTCTCTGACGAACCCTGAGCAATTGCAATGACATTTGTTTCAGACAATGAAATCGCATTAAAAAACTTAGCTGCAATCCCTTTAGTTCCTGTCATTCCCGAACCCACTATGGCAAGAATGCTGCAATCGTCTTCGATCTGAAGCGCATTTAAATTTTCATTTTCAAAATCACTTTCAAATTCTTGCTTGATGACATCGGCTGCTTTTTGAGCATCCTTCGAACGAACTGCAAAACAGATGCTATGCTCAGAACTTGCTTGTGAGATCAGGACAATTGAGATATTTGCCTCTTGGAGAACATTGCCCAATCGATTCACAATCCCTGGAACCCCAATCATGCCTGTTCCCTCAAGGTTCACAAGCGCGACCTCTTTGATCGTCGTAATTCCTTTTACAGCTCGTGTATTTTTTTGCTCTGAACAAATACAGGTCCCGGATGATTCAGGGTTAAATGTATTCCTGATATAGAGCGGCATCTCTTTATGCATCAATGGAGCCATGGTTTTTGGATGAATCACTTCAGCACCGAAATAGGAAAGCTCTATGGCTTCGTCATATGTCATTTGTTCGATGATCCTTGCTTTAGAAACCACTCTAGGGTCGCCGGTCAAGACACCGTCCACATCTGTCCATATGGTCACTGAACCAGCTTCAGAGAGTGACCCAAGAATGGATGCTGAATAATCACTGCCATTTCGACCAAGATTTGTTGGATCACCCTGCATATCAGAAGCGATGAATCCACCCATAATTATTTTCCCAGTTTTATCTTGCACGCAATCTGTAAAAGCTTCTTTAGATTTTGACCAGTTCACATTGGCACCCATGTCCTCATTCTGGATGATTAGAAAATCCATTGGATTCAACCATGAGGTATTCACCTCACCAAGTGATGCCAAATAGGCATGCAACAACTTTGATGACCAAATCTCACCAAAGCCGAGTATCTCATTTTCCTCGACATGAACAGAAGAATGATCCTTCTGCCTTGCAATATCCTTTATCTTTTGGATGTCTTGATTAAATTCTTCTATAAGCCTTACTTCATCGGGAGAATTGTTCAATAAACTCTCGGTGGTTTCTATGTAACGAGACCCAATGTCTTTTAGTATTTCATGATCTTTTCTTAGTGAATATTTCAGTAGATCATCCGTCATTCCACCCATGGCAGAGACAACAACAATGAGGTCCTCTGATTCACTGTTTATGATCAGATTACCCACACGTTTGAGTGCATCAGTATTTTTCATACTGGTGCCTCCAAACTTATATACTTGCCAGTCTTTTTGGATCATCCTAAATATTCCTGAAGATTTTTACTGTTATAAAAAGTCGCCCATGATAACCTTTTCCGATAAATTATCATAATTATCAATAAGTTTGGCGAAACATAGTTTGGTAGTTATTTAGGATTGGAAAGCAATGAAGCTAAGTAAAAAAGATTTCAATGAATGGGAAAATAAATCCATCACGTTATTAGGCATGTCTGGCGTTGGCAAGACCACCTTAGCCAATAAATTACCCAAATCAAAATGGTTTCACTATTCTGGTGACTATAGGATTGGGACAAAATATCTTGAAGAACCCATACTGGATAACATCAAAGAAAAGGCAATGAATGTCCCTTTTCTGGCTGAGCTTTTAAAATCAGACTCCATCTATATCTCTAGCAATATAACCGTTGATAATCTGATGCCCATCTCGTCCTTTCTCGGAAAAATAGGAGACCCAAATAAAGGTGGCTTGAGCATCGATGAGTTCTTAAAAAGGCAAACGCTTCACATGGATGCAGAAATGAAGGCCATGCAAGATGTTCCACAATTCATAGAAAAATCACAGAGAATCTATAACTACAATCACTTCATCAATGATGCAGGCGGGAGCATCTGTGAATTATACGGGACAGAGTCAATGGATACATTGGTTGAAAATACCCTGATACTCTATATTAAAGCAGATTCAAACATTAGAGATGAGTTGATCAAAAGAGCAACCGAAAATCCTAAACCGATGTTTTACACCAAAGACTTCCTTGATGAACATTTAGAGATTTATATCTCAGAAAAAGAGATTGGCCAAGATGTTATGGACCCTGATGATTTTGTTCGATGGGTTTTTCCGAAACTCCTTGATTATCGAAAAAACAAATATGAGAGAATAGCTTCTGAGCATGGCTACACAGTCAGTGCCACAGAAGTGAATAATATCAATGACGAGAATCAGTTTCTCGAACTCATTGAAAATGCCATAGACAGCTAAAACATGAGAAAGATCAAGGTAAATGGCAAAAATATTGCCTATAACCAAACCGGTCAAGGCGCACCCATCGTTTTTCTTCACGGAAATCCAACTTCATCTTATCTTTGGAGAAACATAGTTCCTCATCTTGAATCAAATGCCTCTTGCTATGTTTTCGATCTCATAGGAATGGGGTCATCGGATAAATTGGATAACCCTGGATCTAGTTCTTATCGATTTGAGGAGCATTTTAATTACATCAATCAAGCAATAAATGAAGTGCTTCCCAATGAAAAAATCACACTTGTGCTACATGATTGGGGGTCTGCTCTTGGTTTTCACTGGGCACACCAGAATCAAAAAAGGATTCAAGGTATCGCCTATATGGAAGGAATCGTAAAAGAGCTGGAATGGAATGATTGGAATGAAAAAAGTCGAGCACTGTTCCAAGCATTAAGGTCCGATGCCGGAGATGAATTGATCCTACAAAAAAATGTTTTTATTGAAAAAATACTCCTCGGATCCATCATTAGAGAACTTACCCAAGATGAAATAGAGGAATACAGAAAGCCATTTCTCAATCCAGGAGAGGACAGAAGAGTGATGCTTTCATGGCCCAGAGAAATCCCAATTGATGGGCAACCAGAGAATGTATGTAAAATAGTAAGTGAATATTCAGATTGGATGAGTAAAAATAATCTTCCTAAACTCTTTATCAATGCAGAGCCTGGAGCGATAATTCAAGGATCTGTTAGAGACTTTTGTAGAACGTGGAGAAATCAGAGTGAAATTACCGTAGAGGGTATTCATTTCATTCAAGAAGATTCTCCGAATGAGATTGGCAAAGCAATACAACAATGGCACAAGAAAATTAAAAAGGATTAAAAAAATGACTAGTGTGAAAAAAGAAAGACCACTTGACGGGATGAGGGTTATTGAAATGGGTCAGCTCATAGCAGGGCCTTTCACAGGAAGTATGCTTGGATACTTTGGTGCTGAAGTAATCAAGATTGAGCCGCCAACAGGAGACCCTGTAAGATATTGGCGCCTCACTGAAAACAATACTTCGTATTGGTGGCATAGCGTTTCAAGAAATAAGAAATCAATCACACTAAACTTAAAAACTGACGAAGGACGGCAAATTGCAAAAGACTTAATCTTAAAATCTGATGTTTTAATCGAAAACTTTAAACCTGGGACTTTGGAAAAATGGGGCATGAGTCCAGAGGAATTAAAAAAAGATAACCCTGGGCTAATCACTGCAAGAATTTCTGGCTATGGACAAACCGGACCCCGCTCTCATCTTCCTGGTTATGCATCAGTTTGTGAAGGGTTTGGCGGGTTTAGGTACGTTAATGGCTTTGAAGATAGACCGCCAGTTAGGCCAAATTTAAGCATCGGTGACACATTGGCAGGCCTGCATGCGGCAATGGGTGTTATGTTGGCTTATATCCAAAGAGAAAAAGATCCTGAAAAGAAAGGGCAAGTTGTGGATGCTGCTATTTATGAATCAGTTTTTCAACTCATGGAAGCAGTTGTACCTGAGTATTCTGGATGTGGTGCTGTGAGAGAGCCTTCCGGGTCTACGATCACAGGGATTGTGCCAACCAATACCTACGTCACTTCAGACAATAAACATGTGATCATTGGTGGAAATGGTGATTCCATTTTTAAGCGGTTGATGACCGCCATTGGTCGTCCTGATATGGCTGATGATCCAAGATACGAAAATAATCAAGGTCGAGTTGTGCATGAAAAAGTACTTGATGCTGCAATCGAAGAATGGACCCGAAAGCACACTTCTGAAGAAGTGCTTTCAACGATGGATGAAGTCTCGGTTCCTGCTGGACCAATTTACAGTGTTGAAGACATGGTCAATGATGAACATTATATTGCAAGAGGCATGTTTCATGAGGTTGAAGCCAATGGCAGAACTCTTCAAATTCCTGCCATGCTTCCAGTCTTAACAGAAACACCTGGAACAACCGATTGGCCTGGACCCGAGTTGAGTGAACATACCTCTGAAATCTTAGAGGAAATGCTGGGTAAGACAGCAGAAGAAATTGAAAGATTCAAGTCAGAGGGTGTGGTTTAGTTTCTCGTTCTTCGTCTTCTAATTAAATAAATAACCCCCAATAAAATCATTGATGGGATTAACCAATATCTTATCGGTAATTCTCCCGTTGCAATCTTTCCATATTCATTAAGCTCTAGACTATCAAACTCATCTCGCCAGGCATTAACTGCAAGAGATTCATCATTGATGACTTCAAATGTTTTGTTTTTTGCGCCGTCTTTATAGATTGATTCAACCAAGACGGCTGCGACATCCCCTCTGGGTATCCAACCCAAAACATTATCGCCTTGTGAAAACTGAATCCCTTGTGTAGCAGTCTCTCCAACGAGTCCTCCGGGGCGGACAATGGTGAAGGAGATTCCGCTATTTCTAATCTCATCTTCTGCTAGTGCCTTCCATTTCATAGTTTTATTTGCAAAAAGGTTGAGTATTACAGTTGAGATATTCTCTGCTCCACCAGCACCTATTGAAGACATATAAATAATTTGCTGAACATCATTCTTTTTGGCTGCAGAAACAATATTAATGGTTCCCAGATAGTCCACGATCTCTGAGTTGTCTCCGCCAACTGGTCCAATGGCAGAAATAATGACATCAACATCTCTCAGCGCTATAGATAAACTCTCTTCGTCAGTGACATCGGCATAAACCCAATCTAGAGCATCCAAAGAATCTTTTTGGTCAGCGCTTCTAGAAAAAGCCCTGATTCCGACATCTCTTTTCTTGAGTTCCTCAATAATATGTGTACCGGTTCTACCTGAGGCCCCAAATACACCGATTAATTGTGTTTCGTCTGAGACTACAATGGTTGATTGAAATAAGGTGAAGAAGGCCAGTGTGAAGAAGAAGGGGGTTAATCTTTTCATATTTTGTAATCCAGAATTTATGATTTATTGAATCATAGACTATAATAACTCGCGTTTTAAACAACACAAGCATGATGAAAATAAGATCAAAATTATATGTTTTTATTCTAATATCTCCTTTTAGTGTTTTGATCGGAGATGAGATAGAAGAGATTAAAGTCACAGGAAGTTATATTGGCTCTAAAACCAGTGTCATCAGTACACAGGTCATAGATGAATCAGACTTTAATCATTTGAACATAAGCACCGTCGGTGAGATCAGTAAGTATCTTGCCAGTTCTTCAGGCTCTCATTTTCAATCAAATACTCTTGATGGAGTTGACCAAGGTATGTCGTCAATAACCCTTAGGGGTCTTGATCATGCTTCTACTCTTGTCCTGATCAATCAAAAAAGACAAACATTTGCAGGCACATCGTCTCATGAAGGCGAAGGATATATCGATGTCAATATCATCCCTGAAATTGCTTTGAAGCGAGTTGAAATCCTAAAAGAAGGAGCGACTTCTCTCTATGGAAGTGATGCAGTAGCAGGGGTTATAAACTTTATTACTCATGATGATTTTGAAGGGACTAAAGTTAGCTGGTCTCAACAAGAAACCACCAATTATGATCAGAAAGATAGCACCATAGGTATTATCTATGGGAAGAAGTTTGATGATTCAAATCTGGTATTGGCGGTAAACTTTCTCCAAAGAAGTTCCTTGCCATCAATCGAGATTCCAAGAATTGCTGAAAATGGTTTAAGCACATTGGGCAATACATTTAAGATTGCCGAGGACGATACGGTCTCATCCGGTGATTATTTGGGTTCATATTCAGCCGGTGATTGGGTTGCCGATCCAAATTGTTTAGACAATGGGGGTGTGATTCAAGGTCCATTTTGTAAATTTCTATACGGGACTAGATTCAACATCGTTAATGATGAAGATCACAAAAAGCTTTATCTGAGTTACAAAAAAGATAGAGATAATATCAGTTACAAATTAACTCTCATCAATTCAAGCATTGATGTAAATGATAACCCTCAGTCACCTTCATATCCTGCCTTGTCATTCATGTCTAAAAGGATATTGCCAGGACAAGGCAGTAGTCCCTTTAATGTTCCTGTGACTTGGTATGGAAGGCCTTTGGGTTCTGCATTCCCCTCCCCGCTTTCTCCCAAAGCTATTGACCAATACCATATGAGTGGATTGATGAATATTGAACTAACGAGTGAGGCCAATTTAGAAGTTTCGATAACAAAAAGCAAACATCAGAATTTTCACAATAGGCCCGACACCATTAACTCAAGAATGGAAGCGGCCATTGCTGGAAATGGGGGTCCGAATGGAAATGAAACATGGAACTTATTCAATCCACTGCTCAATTCGAAAAGTCTCATTGAGTACATAAAAGGCTCAGAGCAAAGTTTGAGAATTGGAGAATTAACCTCAATAGATGCAATTCTAAGGACAAAATTTGGCGCAAATAACGTTGCCATGGGTATACAGCTCAATGAAGAATCATTAGATGTCACATACAATGAATTGTCTCGTGCAGAATTTGATGCGAACGGAAACCTCACAAAAAGTGCGGATCTACTATTTCTTGGTGGAGGTAGAAATACATCGGCAAAAAGAGACAAGGCAGCTGTGTTTTTTGAATTGGAAAAAATATTTTCTGAAAACATGGATCTCCTATTTGCTTCAAGGTATGAAAAAGTGGATGACGAATCATCCTTAGATCCGAAACTCACACTGAATTATAGGCCTACAAACAATCTTTTGATAAGGGGTTCCATTGGTACCTCCTTTTCTACTCCATCAATGGCTCAACTTTTTAACTCAGAGATTGCTCTGGGTGGAGTCAGAGATGTAATCAATGGAGTTGAACAAACAAGTTCATTATTTGTAAGGGTGATTCAACTGGGTAATCCCAATTTAAAGCCTGCAATATCCACAAATACAAATATCGGCCTATCATGGTCATTTGCTGAAAGCGCCTCATTATCATTTGATCTTTGGAAAATTAACTACAAAGATCGTCTCGAATTGGAGGATGCTCAAACAAAAATTATAGAAAATCCAAATAGTTCAGCGGTGCAAAGAAATGAATATGGCGATATTGTTGCTGTTCAAACAACGTTCTTTAATGAAGAGAAAACAATCGTCAAGGGTTTGGATCTATCTCTCGATTATGAAAAATTATTCTCAAACGGAAATATGATTGATATTGGTATCAATGCCACATATCTCTTTGAGTACTTAACACCGGAACATGAAGATGAAGATGAGCATGAAGAAGGTAAAGATCATTCTGATCATATGTTAAATAGAGTTGGAAAATTTAATTACAATGCACACACTCATTCATTGCCACGCTTGAGACTTAATGCATTGATGGGATATACCATTGGTGATATTCGTTATTCAGTCAATGCAAGATATTTAGATGGCTATCAAAATCTTCGTCCGCTTACCGATGCAGTGATCCAAAGCGGTTATTCGAATAAAATTGATTCTTTCTTGGTCTTTGATATTGGTGCAACTAAGGATTTTTCAATCAATCGAGGTGACATTGTTCTTGGCTTGCATTTAATGAATGCTTTCGATAAATCTGCGCCTTTGCTATATGATGCGCCTGATTTCAGCTTTGATACTCGATTGCATGACCCAAGAGGAAGGCTGTTAAATCTATCAATGGATTTTAGATTTTAGCTTATCTGAAATGGGGTAAAACCTGATCTGCAAAAATCTGAGTTTGATCTACCATTGCTCTTAAACGAAGGTCTCTTGGCTCTGCTATGGGAGAGCCTCCTAGAAGATATACATGATCCAAACCTAGATCTAAGAGATCAGATAAACGTTCGATGCATTTTTCAGCAGGGCCAGCAATCGAAAACCAATCGATAAAATCATCATCGATCAGTTCCAAGTGGGATCCTTTTTCGCTGGAATGATTCTTCATATCATATTCAGTTCTTAAAGAGCTGGATATTCTTTTTAAAGAACCTGGAAGATGATCTATTGGCGCTTTTTTCATGGCAGTAAAATGTGCGACAAGGCCTGTCAGCATCCTCGCCATTTCTATTGCTTTTTTCTCATCAGGATCACATATTAGATTGATGTAAGCCCCTATCTTGATTTCATCTCTCGATCTTCCGGTTTTTTCTATATGATCAAGTGCAGTGTTCATGGCCCAAGAGATTCTTTCATGGGAACTGCCCACCGCGAAAGAAACCCTTTCTGAGACATCGCAAGCCATCTGGATTGTTTTTGGTCCTGTACAAGCCACATCCATGGGTACGGGTGGAATAATGCTTGGATCAATCCAACGAATGGGTGATTGCATGTTTCCTACATCGATGGATTCACCTCTAAAATATGACTGAATGGTTTGAATACAGTCTTTCAACTCTTTGGTTGTAGCCTGACGTTTACCAATATGTGCGGCTGATGAATCGCCCCGACCAATGCCGCAGATTGCTCTACCATCTGACTCTTCTTGTAAACTTGCCATTGCAGAAGCAGTAACCGCAGTGGCTCTCGTTACAGGGTGTGTCACTCCAGTTCCAAGTTTTATCGTCCTTGTGTGATGGGCCATGAGAGATAACTGACCGTAAGGATCTGCAGATAGGTTCTGAGTATCGGGACAAAGTATTGAATCAAACCCCATATTCTCAATTCTTACTGCCATTTCAGCAGAACATTTCGGTACGGGCTCCATAACAACCCCTATTTCAGTCATTTAACCTCTCCATTCATCTCTGATTTCTCCTCTGATGTCATTAAGCTAAGAGATATGGCATGTAAATCGCCTTTAAGCTCTTCACCGAGGATACCATAGACTAACTGGTGTCTCTGAATAGGACTCATATTCAAAAAATCATTACTCACAATTTCTACCCAAATATGCATTTTACCCTCATCATGAGCTTTATGGCCTTTATGAAGATGGCCTTGGTCCTCAACTTTTACTGAGTCAGCTTTAATCTCCCTTTCTAGGCGATCTTTTATATAAATTATTCGATTATCCATATGCTGTTTTGATAAGTTTAAGTATTGAAAATATTCTATATTTTTGACACTGTATTGATCCAGGTCAATTCCTAAGTAGTATGTATTAATTACTCTATAATAATACAAGAATAACAAGGAGAAATGCTCGATAAAATGCAAAGAATCAACCTATCAAATCTAGCTCAGTCCGATGATTTAGGGCTTAAATCAACCGAAATGATTAAATTAAAAAATAGCCTTATAAAGGATTCTTTTTGCTTATTGACTGATCATGGAATCGATGAAGAAGTTTTTGATAACGCTTATTTGCAATCTAAATTATTTCACTCACTCCCTTCCGATAATGAAATAAAGCAGGCGGCTCATTATAGGCATGCATTTGCTTCAAGAGGATGGTCTCCTGAGGGTGAAGAGCCTGCATATTCGCCCAATACAAAAGCCACTTGTTCTGCTTTTGATCTTTGCTATGAGGTCGAAGAGATTGATAAAGAATTCGAAAGTTATGGACCGAATCACTGGCCTCCACAAATGCCTGATTTTAAGAAGGCTGTTTATGATTACTATTTAAATATTTCTAAGATTGAAAAAGGAATTGCCGGGTATTTAGAAGAGTTATTAGAGATTGATAAAGGCTTTATAAGCTCAAAAATGACGGAAAAATCTCCTTCAACTATGCGCTTAATTTATTATCCTGCACTGACTAAAGAACCTGATGAGAATCTTTTTGGAATCAGTGCCCACACTGATTATGAAGTATTTACTTTATTAACCCAAAGACAAAAAGGGTCCCAAGTTCAAAAACCCAATGGCGAATGGATTGAAGTTGAATGTGGTCCTTATGAGATTATTATGATGGCAGGAGACATGACTGAAGTCATGACAAATGGAAAAATAAAAGCCACGCCTCATAGGGTGCCACCAACAAAATGGGAACGTTATTCAATCACTAGATTCTGTGCAATTGACGGGCATCATGTTGTCGCACCACTCGATCAGTTTATTGACCCTAAAATTGGACCAAAATATAAACCAATATCACAAATAAAAAATATTAATGATGGCCTTGCTGAAGCATCAGCCAACGCTGATGCCATGGCAAATGGTTAATTTTCAACTGAAGAACGCTAACTTCGTAAATGGAGTAATCCAAGAAATCTTAAGCACCATGCAACAAATGATGTAAACAGTGAGAATAAGTGCAAGATTCCCGCGGATTGCACCACTGACCATACCGTGCTTGGGATCATCTGCATTCCTATTGCGGCCATAGCGAATCATGTCTGGTGTGACGCTAATTGCTGCCATCAACCAGAAAGCCAAATAAGCATTCCAAGCCCACGGAGCACCATGTAGACCTCCCCAAGATTCAATCAACATTAAACCAGAAATGGGGATGATGATTGATGTGGTCAAAGTGACGCCCATTGCAAGCTTTCTTAGGAATCCTCTGGCCCATATTCCAGCTTCTTTTGACTGATTAAATCGAATTTGCATCGCCCATATATTGGAAAAAAAAGTATGTCCAAAGAAAAGAAAAGCTGCAAACTCATGGATAAATAGAAGCAACAGATAGTTGATACCCAAATTGCTTAATCTTGCACCAAAAAGTGGTAAAGCTGATACGACCGAGATGACTACAAAAACGCCATACCAGAAAAACCTATTTGGATCATTGTCTGCTCTTTGTGTATTCATATTCGAAAATAAGTGCTTTTGATATTAACAATTAACTATTTTTCTCAATTAAGATCAACTGCATATTTCTTTAGATCTTCCAATTGGCAGTGTTCAAGAGCGCCTTTATGTGTTGATGAGAGTAAAACTTTGGGTGCAGCATTTGCCTCAAAAGCCTGCTGCCATCTTGGTGCACATAGACACCATTGATCTCCCTCATTGAGCCCTGCAAAACCCGCCTCAGGAAAAGGGGTCGATAGATCATTCCCCACGGATGCACTGAAAGCCAAGAATTCTGAAGTCATAATGCTACAAACCGTATGGCTGCCAGCATCTTGATCCGACGTATCACAGCAGCCATTTCTATAAAAACCAGTCAAAGGATTGAGACTGCAATCACTCAAGGGTTGATCAAAAACATTTAATGATTCGTCCATTGTTTATATCTTTTGCACCATCGTAATGCCGTCACCAACAGGGATCATGGTGATATTAACACGGTCATCACCATGTAAAAATTGATTCAATTCTCTTAGTGCGATTGTTTCTTTTTCTTCATTATTAGGGTCAGCTACATCCCCACTCCACAATACATTATCAAATAAGATTATCCCGTCTTTGCTGATCAGCTGAAGGCACAACTCATAATAAGCATGATAATTTCTTTTATCTGCATCAATAAAGATCATATCAAAAGATCCCAGATTCTGCTCAGTCGAAACAAGATGATTGAGCGAATCCATCGCCGTACCAAGCATGTGCTCAATGAGGTGATCTACCTTTGCTAATTTCCAATATTTCTCAGCAACCCCTGTCATGACTGGATCACGGTCTAAAGTGATCAGGCGACCATTTTTCATGGCTAAAGCACAAACCAAGGCGCTGTAACCCGTATATGTACCAATCTCAAGGATATTGCTTGCCCTAATAGCACGGACCATGAATGCCATAAACTGTCCCTGGTCTGGAGAAATTTGCATTTGAGATCCTGAAAGACTCAAGGTCTCATCCCTTAGGCTCCTCAAAGCATTGTGCTCTCTCAAAGAGACATCCAGTAAGTATTCATAGAGATGATCATCAAGCTGAATGGTATTTTTGCTCAATGTTGCACCTTATAGAGTGAAGTATAGGATGATCAAAAGTAATAGGAAAAAAACAAGGGACAAGCTTGAAGAGACAATCCAGTACTTTCTTATGTTTTTTTTCATCGTTTAATGGTGGGCCGTGTAGGATTTGAACCTACGACCAACTGGTTAAAAGCCAGCTGCTCTACCAACTGAGCTAACGGCCCATGGCAATTAAAAAAATCCAGTGAATGATAACCTAGGTGGTAAAAATAAAACAGGGATTCTTTGTAATTTTGAGAGCTGTTTTTACTGATTAATCTTGCTTAATCTTTCTTCTGCAAGACTGGATGCTGAAGAATTGGGATACTCTCTGATCACTCTTTGAAATATGGCTTCTGCAGTCGATAGATTCCCCAACTCTTGGTGAGAAAAACCAGACTTTAGGATTGACTCCATCATTTTTTCTGAATCTGGATATTCATCAATGATCTGGTTAAAAATTATTAAAGCCTCACGGTGCTTGTTCTGGGCAAAAAGTGATTCTGCAAGCCAAAATTTTGCATCATCGGTATAGGTACCCGTCGGAAAGTCTTTTATGTAATCTCTAAAAGAGATCTCAGCAGAAACATAATCGCCCTTTCTCAGCAACTCGAATGATGATTTAAAATCTTCTTTTGCATTCTCAGCATTGTGCAGTTTCACCTCTGTTTCCGAATCGCCTTTTGCAATGAGTGATTCTAGCTCATTGTTTTTTAAGATCATTTGATTCAATTCTTGCTTGATAAGATCAACCTCCTCCTCCAAAGAATTAACACGGTTTTCAATGTCTTGGTTATTGACTTCGATTGAATCATTTACTTGAGTCTCATAAACCCCACATCCAGAAAATTGTGCAATAATCATCAAAGATATAAACCACTTAAGCTTCATGGGGTCCTTCTTATACTGAATAAGATCATGGTGATAAGGGTAACAAATGCGAACGGGATATAGCCGACAATTTCAGGCCTGACTTCAAAAATTTGTGAGGACTCAAGGATTGTATTTTGGCTAATAAAATATGCCAAACCAATGATCATCCCGATTAAGATTCTAAAACCGGATCCTCTTTTTCTCTGAGAGCCCACAGACATTTGAAATGCCAATAAAACAAGTATTGGAATAATTAGAAACGAAGCCAACCGATTATGAAATACCGTTAGGTAGGTTTTTGTATCGAGGTTATTATTTTCTAAATAATCAATGAATCTCGATAATTCAATAACATTCAATTCATCAGAATCAGTAACACTCAAACTCACAAGATCTCTATCCAAGTCGGTTCGCTCAATCTGGTATCTTGAAAAATTAGAAGTGGTTTCATTATCTAGAAAAAGTGTTTCTGATAGGTTGCTCAGTATCCACTGATTATAGTCATCAATTCCTGCAGACGATGCTCGAGAGATTTTTTGAATTGAAAAATCCTCATCGATCACAAATATCGTGACCTCTCCAAAACTATTGTTCTCATTCACAAAATTAATATTTATGATTTTACTCTCATCAATCACCCAAAATCCACCACTATCCCCAAGTGTTTCGATGTTAAATTTATTCTTTGTTCTAAACTGATCCGCATATCTTTCCAATGGGGACGAAATATATTCTCCAGATCCGCTAAAGATAAGTGCCATCAAAGCGCCAGAAAAAAAGAGGGATAAAGAAAGCCTAAAGAACGAAAATCCTGACGACATAACTACAATGAGTTCGCTGTTTTTTCCTAGATTACCAAGAGCAACCAAGGATCCAATCAATACAATGATTGGTATAAACCTCATTAGTGAGCTTGGTAATTTCATTAGAGAATATTGCATTGCCTCATAAACACCATAGGACCCAACACCGATGTCATCACTCTGGCTGACAAAATCCACAAAAAGTGACAATGACGCAAATACAAAACCAACAATCAGAGTCGCCCTAAATATCGCTTTAAAAAGATACAGGTCAATAATGTTCATCGGCCCATCCTTGAAAGTTGACTCTTGAAATACAAATAAATGATCAGAAAAGTAACGAAACATCCATGAACCCACCAGATTCCTAGCTGAATGGGGCTATCGCCCTGCTCAAACCAAACTTTTGCAGCTCCCAATAAATTGACATAAACAAGGTATATCAAAACACCAATAACTAAACCGCCGTACTGGCCCTCCCTTGGTGATGACTTGCTCAATGGTACTGCCAAGAGCACAAGAATAATGAGTGCTATAGATGGTGAGAGCCTCCATTGGAGTTCAGACCTGGAGAGGACTGAGTCAGTCATGATGAGCTCAGAAAAACTTTTGGTTTCAAAGCCTTCATCGCTGTTACCATTGGAGTCAAAAAAAAGTGGGAGTCTGTGCTCGGTAAATTTTAGTACACGAAAGTCACTTTCCCCAGGAAGTCCCTCATATCTTTGCCCATTGAAGAAGACAAGACGGTTTGAATCATTATTCAATGATTGTATTTCAGCATATTCAGAGGTAATGACACTGACTTTACTTCCTGTTTTCTTTTGGAGGAAAACTTTTATGAATCGGCTCCTTTCTGATTTTTCTTGGGCATAAAAAACAGATCCGTCCTTTAAATTCACAAATCTTCCTGGTTCAAAAAACTCAATGCCTACAGAGCGCATCGCTGCCTCTTGATTTATCAAAATACTTTGTTTTGCATTGGGTGAAATGACGATGGAGGTAAATGTCAACAAGCCAATTATGACAATGAGAGGGAAAAAGAATACTCTGTATATGAAACCAGTGCCCTTGCCTGCAACCTGTATTGCCGTCATTTCATGATCTCTATAGAAACGACCAATCACGATGATTACAGATAAAAAAGTGCTCAATGGAAGAAGGATTATCAAATACTCAATGGACGATAGAGCTAAGATCGGAAGTAGTGATGATGAGAGAATGTCGCCAGAAGCAATGTCGCTTATCACATCGGCAAACTTATTCGTGATGAGCACAATCAATAGAACAAGAGTCACTCCGAGCCAGGTTGCAAGAAGCTCTCTTAATATATACTGACTAATAATCTTATTCACACCAGATACTCATTAAAGAAAATAGAATACGCCCATATTTATTAGTTTTAATGACCATATCATTACACTACAATTATGGTCTACTAATTAGTTTTGATTGATCTAGACACCAGAATACATTGATCAGATAAAAACAGAGGAATAAAAAATGAAATTTGCAACGAATAATAAAAAAATTAATGAGATCAAATCAGACTGTTTAATGATCTCGGTTTTCGATGATGGGAAACTTAGAGGAGCTGGGAAACTTGTCAATACTGCAAACGGAAAATTGATTGATGATTTAATTAAAAATAGAGACATTCAAGGAAAGATCGGTCAAACAAGGATTATTCCAGTAACAGGTAAAACTTACAAAAGGATTGTTTTGGTTGGATGCGGTAAATATGAAGATTTTTCTCAAAAGCATTACAGAAAAGCTCTGATTTCTGCATTGAATAAAATCTCACTAACCAATCATAAAAAAGTTGTCAGCTTGATTCATGATGGCGTTGATAAAATTGATAATCCCAAAAAAGCATATCGATTATCAAGAGTTTTGGCGGAGTCATGGCATTCGATCAGCTACCAATACACCACCACTAAAGAAAGCAATTACAGAAAATTGAGTCTCAAAAAAATTGAGATCGGAACAAATGGGAAGAAAGCCATAAAAGATCTAAAAATGGGTCTAAAACATGGCGATGCCATCGGTAATGCAACTCAACTGGTAAGGCATCTAGGCGACCTTCCAGCAAATATTTGTACACCGAGCTACCTCACATCAATGGCTAGAAAAATTGTAAACAAAAACAAATCAGCATCATTGAAAATCCTCAATGAAGCTCAAATGAAAAAGCTGGGAATGAACTCACTTCTTTCTGTAACAGCTGGTGCTTCAGAGCCTGCGAAAATGATTATTGCTGAGTTCAATAATGGTCCAAAAAGCCAAAAACCAATCGCAATAGTAGGAAAAGGAATTACATTTGATACAGGAGGTATTTCACTAAAACCTTCTAATAAAATGGATGAAATGAAATACGACATGTGCGGAGCATCAACCACAATTGGCCTCTTACAGATGGTTACTGAACTCAATCTTCCCATCAACGCTGTATTCGTTGTACCTGCTTGTGAAAACGTACCCAGCAGTACAGCAACAAAACCTGGTGATATCGTGAAATCAATGTCTGGAAAGACGATAGAGGTATTAAATACAGATGCGGAAGGAAGATTAATATTGGCTGATGCGCTGACCTATACACAAAGATTTAAGCCTAAACTAATTATAGACATGGCAACTCTGACAGGAGCTTGTGTCGTGGCATTGGGGTCCCATCACTCAGGTCTCATGAGTAATTCTGATCAGTTGGCGAATCAATTGCTTCAATGTGGTCAGTCCACCGATGATGTCACATGGAGGCTACCTTTGACTGAGGAGTATGCCAACCAAATAGTCAGTAACTTTGCTGATGTTGCAAATATTAGTACCCGTGGCTCCGGAGCTGGCACTATTACAGCGGGCTGTTTTTTGCAGAAATTTGTTGGTGAACACGATTGGGCTCACATAGATATTGCAGGCGTTGCATGGGCTGAAGGTACAAACAAAGGTGCAACCGGAAGACCGATGGGCTTAATGTCAGAATTTCTAATCAACGAATCAAAAACGTGATCATCTGATAAATGAAAGATATCGAAGTCACTTTTCATCATTTTGAGAACGATGACGAAAAAAAACAGATGAACTATGTCTATCGCTTGATTGAAAAAGGCTACAAGAAGAGGTTTGGAAAGATTTATATCCATGCCTGTAATGAAGAACAAGCAAAACTCATTGACGATCAACTTTGGACCTTTAGACAAGAAAGCTTTGTTCCGCATTCAAGATCGGAAGACAAAATTCATAATGCACCGATCTCGATCGGTTGTGAAAGATTTCCGGACATGCACTTCGATGTCATAATTAATCTTTCAGACCAAGCAGAGGATCCTGCATTAGAAACTAAGAAAATACACGAGATTGTTCCGGCTTCAGAAGAGAAAAAAAGCTTAGCCAGAATCAAGTGGAAAACATACAAGGGTTTAAACTACACAATTAAATCTCATAAGGTGAATTGAGTTGGAAAAAACATATAATCCAAAAGAAATAGAAACCAGAATATATGCATCGTGGGAAGATTCAGGATATTTCTCACCCTCAAAATCTGGTGATCCCTTTTGCATTGTAATACCACCGCCAAATGTCACAGGCACCCTACACATGGGACATGCTTTCCAAGACACCATCATGGACATCATTATTCGGTATGAACGAATGAAAGGTAAAAATACTCTATGGCAAGTGGGTACAGATCATGCAGGAATTGCCACGCAAATGGTTGTGGAAAGGCAATTGGAAAAAAATGGAACATCAAGACAACAACTCGGTAGAGAAACATTTGAACAAGAAGTCTGGAAATGGAAGGAAGAATCTGGAAGCACCATAACAAAACAAATGAAGAGATTGGGTGCCTCAACAGATTGGACTAAAGAAAAATTCACTATGGATGAAAATCTCGTTAGAGGCGTCACAAAAGTCTTCATTCAACTGTACGAAGAGGGGTTGATTTATAGAGGTAAGAGACTTGTGAATTGGGATCCAGTTTTACAAACGGCACTCTCAGATCTTGAGGTAGCTACTTCAGAGGAAAAAGGTTCTTTGTGGCACATGAGATATCCATTGGATGGCCAAGAGGATTACATTGTTGTTGCAACTACGAGACCGGAGACAATGTTGGGGGATACTGCTGTAGCAGTCCATCCAGATGACAAACGCTATAAACATCTTGTCGGTAAGCATATCATTCTTCCCCTGACAAAAAGAAAGATTCCAATTATTGCCGATGAGTATGTCGATCAAGCGTTTGGAACGGGGTGTGTAAAGATAACACCTGCTCACGATTTCAATGACTTTGAAATTGGCAAAAAGCACGGTCTCGAGGTCATCAGTGTTTTAGATCAAGCTGCTAAAATTAGTCAGTCGGCACCATCAGAATATGGAGGGCTTGACCGTTTTGAGGCAAGAAGAAAGATTGTGAAGGACCTAGAAGAACTCGGTCTGATGCATGAAATTGAAGATTATCTACTCACCATCCCTAGAGGAGATCGAAGTGGAGCAATTCTTGAACCACTGATTACAAACCAATGGTTCTTAAAAATGGAACCGCTGGCAAAACCTGCCATAGAGGTCGTGAAAAATGGTGAATTAAAATTCGTTCCTGAGAATTGGTCTAAAACTTATTTCGAATGGTTAGAAAACATTCAGGATTGGTGTATCTCAAGACAGCTGTGGTGGGGTCACCGAATTCCAGCATGGTATGACAATGAAGGGAATGTTTTCGTGGGAGAAAATGAACCAGAGATTCGGAAAAAACATAACTTAGACGGATCAATTGTTCTGACACAGGACCAAGATGTACTCGATACATGGTTTTCTTCTGCTCTATGGCCTTTCTCGAGTCTTGGGTGGCCAGATGATACTTATGACCTAAAAACGTTTTATCCAACCAATGTACTGGTCACGGGCTTTGATATTATATTCTTTTGGGTAGCGAGAATGGTGATGATGGGTCTTAAATTTATGGATGAGATCCCATTCAATGAAATATATATTCATGGCCTAATAAAAGATAAAAACGGTCAAAAGATGTCCAAATCGAAGGGAAATATTCTGGATCCGATTGATTTAATTGATGGCATCAGTCTTGATGATCTTCTTGAAAAAAGGGTGCAAGGCCTTATGCAACCAGAAATGGAACAACGAATCATCAATGATACAAAAAAAGAATTTCCGAATGGAATTCCTGATTTTGGAACCGATGCGCTTCGCTTTAATTTTGCAATTCAGGCTTCGACTGGGAGAGATATTCGCCTTGATTTAAATAGAGTGGAAGGTTATCGGAATTTTTGCAATAAAATTTGGAATGCATCTCGATTCATAAAAATGAACACCAATGACTTTGAATTATTAAATATAAAAGATTCACAGGGGCATGCCATCGATCAATGGATTCAATCAAGATATGCAAAAACAATCGATGAGGTAGAAAAACAATTCGGGCAATATCGTTTCGATCTTGCAGCAACAGCAATGTATGAGTTTGTTTGGAATGACTTTTGTGACTGGTATATCGAATTGGCAAAAACACATATCAATGATCCTGGGATAGCGGATTCAAAAAAAGATTATACAAAAAACAATCTCATAAACATGTTGGATGCAATTTTGAGAATGCTACACCCTACGATTCCATTCATTACTGAAGAAATTTGGCAATCACTGAATGAAGAAAATGCTAAACGAAGCATCATGAAATCTGTTTTCCCCTCCTCCGATGATTGGAAAACTGATGATGAAAGCGCTGAAAATACTGAATGGCTCAAGAATTTTATATCCTCGGTTCGTCAGATTCGATCCGAAATGAATATTCCACCAAAACAGTCGATTTCAATCATCGTCGAAGATGCCTCAAGTTTGGACTGCGAAAGGCTCGAGTCACTTGGTTCATTCATTCGTAATTTAGGGTCGGTTGAGGCAATCATGCACAAAGAAAGCTCTGATGTTTTGCCAAAATCAGCCATTGCGCTTCTGGGTGAAATGAAGGTGTTTATTCCTTTGGAAGGACTGGTGGATATCGAAGAAGAGAAAGGTCGACTGGAAAAGAAGTTATCCAAACTAAATAAAGAACTCGAATCGGTTCAGAATAGACTCTCCAATGATGCTTTTATTGAAAAAGCTCCGAGCGATGTCGTTGATGACCTGAAAGCAAAGCTTAAAGGATTAATTTCTGATCAATCCAGAATTGAAGAACAAATTAAGTTGTTATGAATTCTGGTGCTTTGGCACCATCCAAAGCAAAACTAAACCCGGAATAAATAGAATCAATAAACCTAGAATTCCTGCTCTTGGAGTATTGAAGATCATTGATATCCAAGCAAGCAGAGCTGGTCCCGCAACCACTGCTGATTTACCCACTAAGTTATAGAAACCAAAAAATTGTGCTTCTTTATTTTTAGGAATAATACTGCTGAAATAAGCACGGCTGACTGACTGTATGCCTCCCATAACCAACCCAACCACAATTGCCATTATATAAAACTCTGTGGCCGTTGTGATTCGACTGGCAAAAACTGATATTAAGATGTAGATCAAAATACCGATGCTGAGTATTTTCTTAAATCCAACCTTATCTGCATAGTGACCAAAGATGAGTGTTGATGGAAAACCCACAAACTGAGTCAATATCAAAGCAATGATCATAGATGAAGCCTCTAATCCGATATCAGAACCATAAGCAGTTGCCATCCTTACGATTGTGTCAATGCCATCCATATAAAACCAATAAGCCAAAAGAAAGATTGCTACATTTCTATACTTTCGAACTTCAATTAGCGTCTGATAAACCTCTTTAAATGACTGTTTTAGTGCCTCAAGGAGGCGAGTTTCATTCTTTTCATGACTTGATTCCTTAACATTTTTCATAAGGGGGATGCTGAAGATTGCCCACCAAATAGCGACCATAAGAAAAGAGATTAAAATTGCATCTGATTGACTGTCAATACCAAATAATTCAGGGTTTAAGAACATAATGACGTTGATTAGGAATAGCAATCCTCCGCCCAAGTAACCCAGTGAATAACCCAATGCTGAAACAATATTTCTGTCCTCATTATTAGATACCGAGGTCATCAATGAATCATAAAAGACGTTTCCTCCTGAGAAACCAACTGCTGCAAAAGCATAAAGAAGAGCTGCAATCAACCATTCGCCTTGTGGGATTAAATAGAATGATGCAGTGCAGAAAATACCTAGGCTCGCAAAAGAGATTAGAAGTTTTTTTCTTTTGGTTCCAATATCAGCATACGCGCCCAATATCGGAGCTATTAAAACCACCATAAGCCCTGATACAGAATTCGCATAACCAACCATGGCAGTGCTTTCCAAATTTGATAAATCACTTGCCCAATAAGATTTATAGAAAATTGGAAAGAAACCCGCCATCACTGTGGTTGCAAAAGCTGAATTACCCCAATCATAGAAAGCCCAAGAGACTGCATCTTTTTTGAATTTTTTAAGAATCATTGTCTAGAATATTTTCTACCAATTGTAAATCTTCCCATACTTTTCTTTTTTTAGACGGACTTCTTAAAAGATAAGCAGGATGGTATATAACCAATGTGGGAATATTGTTGTTTCCAAAATCATGAATTTTGCCTCTTAATTGACCCATAGGAAGATCAGTGCCTAGAAGAGAATGTGCAGCAATCCTTCCTACTGCAACAATGACTTTGGGTTTAACCAGCTCGATCTGCTTTTCCAAATAAGGAAAGCATTTTGCTACCTCTCCGGGCTTGGGATCTCGATTATCGGGAGGCCTGCATTTAAGAATATTTGCAATAAAAACTTCTTCCCTTGATAAACCCATTGAAAAAATAACCTCTGTTAAAAGGCGCCCTGCTCTGCCCACAAATGGTTTTCCTTGGAGATCCTCATCTTTACCGGGTGCCTCGCCAATAAAAAACCAATCAGAATTCACATCTCCATCTCCGAACACGGGATTGTTTCGCCCTTTGTGAAGTTGACATGCTTTGCAAGTGGATACTTGGGACTCAATTATTGACCAATCAGTTTGACCATTGGGGTCAGGATTTTCCGAAATATTTCTTAATTGATAAGCATCAATCTCTAATGATTTAAGCAGTTTTAACCTTGATGGCATGCTTTACTGTGTGGCATTTTTTTCTCGCCCTTTGCGACGACTCCTTACAAATCTAGTCAAAACTCCTAATAATCCGGAGAAAAGGTAAATAACTGATAAAAGGCTTAGTACATTTGGTGCATCAAGAATAATCATAATGAATACCAATGGAATCAATAGAGTTCCGTTAAATGGCATTTTATTTAATGTTCTGAGATCTTTGAAACTGTTGTAGTGAATCTTTGTGACCATGAGCATTGATGCAGTGACATAAAAAAGTGATATCACAATCAGTGCAATCAGCTGATCAAATGAATGAATGACGCACTGCCAAAGCATGACAGTGACCAATGTTGCAGAGGCAGGAGATGGTAATCCTAAGAAATAGTTCTCGGACTTAAGAAGAAGATGATTATTAAATCTGGCAAGCCTCAATGCTGTTGTCGCAATATAGAAAAATGAAAGAAGCCACATAAATTTAATGTCAATCATATCGATGAAATGATCTGTGGCCCAAGAATAGAACAATATGGACGGAGCAACGCCGAATGAAATTAAATCGCAAAGACTGTCGTAGTCTTTGCCAAAATCAGAAACAGCATTTGTGGCTCTTGCAACCTTCCCATCTAAACCGTCTAAAAAGACAGCAACAATGATTGAAATGATTGCCATCTCAAACTCTCCGTCAATCGAACAGAAGATAGAAAAACATCCCGCAAATAAATTTGCTGAAGTAAATAAATTAGGCAAAATAAATATGCCTTTCTTTAAGTTTACCTTTTCTCTGTTTTTTTCTTTTCTCAGATCCATCGCGACATTATAAATAAATCATGAGACATGTAAAAATTGGATTTAAAAAATATGAAAATAATATATCTGATGATTTGATGCATTTACTTGGGTTTTTACATACTATTTCATTATGAAATTATCGAATTATCCTCTTAGAACGTTCAAAGATGCGCCATCTGATGCAGAATTGATCTCGCATCAACTCATGCTGAGATCTGGACTCATAAAGAAATTGGCCTCTGGGATATTCACTTGGATGCCATTTGGTCTAAAAGTATTAAGAAAGATTGAGCAGACTGTGCGAAAAGAAATGGATGAGTCTGGCGCGCTTGAAGTACTTATGCCAACGATTCAACCTTCAGAGCTTTGGCAAGAAACCGAACGGTGGGAAGACTATGGAAATCTACTGCTACAAATCCATGATCGTCATGATCGTCTATTTTGCTATGGACCAACGCATGAAGAAGTGATTACAGACATACTTAGAAAAAGTGTAAAAAGCTACAAACAGTTGCCTGTAAATTTCTACCAAATTCAGACTAAATTCAGAGATGAAATCAGGCCTCGGTTTGGTGTGATGAGGGCAAGAGAGTTTTTGATGAAAGACGCTTACTCGTTTCACTTAAACCAAGATTCTCTTGAAGAGGAGTATGAAAAGATGGGTCAGACCTATGAAACCATCTTTAAAAAATTAGAACTTAATTTCAGGAAGGTTGAAGCTACGAGCGGAGAGATTGGTGGATCGGTGTCCCATGAATTTCATGTCATTGCAGAGTCTGGTGAAGATGAAATCGCTTTTTGTGATGATGAAAATTTTGCTGCAAATGTTGAAACATTAGACTCCAAGAATGCCCCGAATGGTGGAGAGTTGACCTATGCACGTGGAATTGAGGTGGGACATATTTTTCAACTGGGTGATAAGTACAGTAAATCGATGAAGCTTGATGTCCTTGATTCCAGTGGTAAGAATGTCAATCCTTATATGGGCTGCTATGGCATTGGTATCTCAAGAATCGTTGCGGCTGCGATTGAACAAAACCATGATGAAAAAGGAATCATCTGGCCGAAAGCTATTTCACCTTTTGAGATATTGATTATCGTCCTCAATGATAAAAACGATTCCAGTGTCATGGATCATGCATTGAAAATTTATCAAGAGCTCAAAACGGATGGCGTTGAAGTTCTGATTGATGATCGCGATGAAAGAGCGGGAGTTAAATTCGCAGATGCAGACTTAATGGGCATCCCCACTCATGTGATTGTTGGCAAAAGGGGTATTGAACAAAAGAAAATTGAAATTACTTCAAGGAGAACAAGTGAAAAAAGGGATGTCAAGATGGATGAGGTTATCAAACATCTCAAGGATTGATTAGTCGCCCTTTTTCTGATTTGACGATTGCGAAATTGCCCACTCAATGAACTCAATTGCTTCTTTCTGAGCCCTTAAGGCATCCTGCCTGGCAGGTTCATAAAGATTGACCTCCATCCTTCTTTCGGCCCTGGATAAAAGGCGTTCTGCTTCCAGGATTTTCTGAGATTGATCTGCACCGGAATTCATTTCCTTTGCCGCTGCAATGGTTTGTCTGGCATTACTCATCTCTTGCAACGGAGGCAAAGTTGCACATGCGCTCAGCGCAAATATGATGATTAGAGATATTAAGTAATTCTTCATTTCAATGATTTAATCAATAGATCAAAGAATATCAATCAAATCAAACAACGTCTATATGATAATCAGTGGATGGTTCAATTGAGCTTCAATACTGACTTAACAAAAGGTATGGTTAGCTTTCTCTTATTGGATAATGACTCATAATCAAGGATGTCTAGAATATCCATCAAAGAAGTCACACTTCTAACGGTTCGCTTAATGATAAACTTAGCAGAATCATCGGGCAGCTCGAATCCTCTGGCATTGGCATGATACTGAATTGCGAAAACAAGCTCATCGTCATCAAGCGGATCAATCCTGAATAATAATCCCAATGAAAACCGAGATGCCAAATCTGGAATCTTAAAACTCAAACCTTTTGGTGTCTCTTTAGACGCAACGATTAATCGTGAGCTCGAACTTAGGATGCTCTCATAAAGATGCATTAATTTCTCTTCCCACGTATATTGCCCCACTACACAATCAAGATCATCTATCGCAATCAAATCTAATCCCTCTAGACCTTCAATGATCTCTGGTGAATAGTCTTTTGCTTCTGCCATACTTAAATATTGAATCCTCTTGTTGTTTATATCGTATTGGTTACATAACGAGCTGAGAAGATGTGTTTTACCGTTCCCCGACTCTCCTGCGATCCATATTAGTTTTTGATCCTCACCTTTGAGTGCATCTATTAATGCTGAGTTTTGGCCAACAAAAAAACTCTCAAAAGTCATGTATTGAGAGATCTCTACTGGAAGCGGGAGTTGTTTCACTTTTTTATGAGGCCTTGGCAGTGATTATCTTCTTCGCTCTGATTGACCATGAAATCCAATAATCCAAACCACTCAGAATCGAAGCGAGAAAGACTAATGACCCTGTGAACTGGATCAAAAGATCAAAGCTTGGTGTCAGAGCCTGCCCTGCAATAACAAAAAGAACAAAAAAGATCTGCAGAAAAGTATTTAACTTACTGATGAATGACGGATTGGGGCTCGGTTTTTCTATGAAATAATAATACAGAGCCAGTCCAAATAAGATCATAAAATCCCTCAGCAAGACCGTTGCCATTAACCAAAATGGCACCAAACCCATAAGATAAAGCGTCACAAACAAGCTCACTAAGAGAATTTTATCTGCCGCTGGATCAAGTGCAGCTCCTAGATTCGATCGCCAATTATTTCTTTTGGCCAAAAAACCATCTAGAAAATCTGAGATACCAGCAATTGCAATTAACCCTAGAGCATTTTCGTACTGCTTGTCCCATAAAAAATCGATGATGGGAATCACTAAAATTATCCTAAGAATGCAAATTGCATTCGGAATATATGACATTCGTAGCTGAAAATAAGAACTCATCGAGAATATCTCAAAGATTAATGATTATCATGATGATAATATAGTCTTTCATTTAATTATCATAGCTCGGATTAGAAAGAACACACTTTTTAGGAATGAGTAACCAAAAATCAAAAATAACATATTCGGATTCCGGTGTAGACATTGGCAAGGCCAATGATTTGATTGATGAAATCAAACCAATGATCAAAGAAACCCTAAACGATGACGTACTGTCTAATATTGGTGGTTTCGGAGCATTATTCGAGTTAAACACTAAAGACTTTGAGCGGCCGGTTCTTGTTTCTGGCACGGATGGAGTTGGGACAAAAGTGAAGCTGGCACAACAACTCGATATCCTTGAAGGGGTTGGTATTGATCTGGTTGCGATGTGTGTTAATGACATTATTACATCTGGCGCAAAACCCCTCTTTTTTCTTGATTATTTTGCAACCTCAGCACTCGACAATTCACAAGCTAAAAGAATCATAAAAGGAATTGCCGATGGATGCCTGCAATCTGAAATGGCACTCATTGGTGGTGAAACTGCTGAAATGCCAGGTGTTTATCAGTCGGGTGACTTTGATCTTGCTGGATTTTGCGTCGGCATTGTTGATTACGATAAGATCATTGATGGATCGAATATTTCAGAAGGTGATGCAATCATAGGTCTGGCATCATCCGGGGCTCATTCAAATGGATATTCACTGATTAGAAAATTAATTGAGCAGAATTCAGTAGACCTAGATCAAATCCAAAATGGTGAGAAGCTTGGGAAACAAATCATTAATCCTACGACCATATACAGTCGTCCAGTTCTAAGCTGTCTCGACAATTTTGAAGTTAAATCAATGGCACATATCACTGGGGGCGGATTCCAAGACAATATCATCCGAGCCATACCGAAAGGTTTTAAGGCGATTATTGATACAAATTGTTGGAACTTACCGCCTGTTTTTCAGTGGATTCAAAAAGAGGCAAATATTGATTCGGATGAAATGCTTAAAACATTTAATTGTGGCATAGGATACGTGGTCATTGTCAGGAGTAATCTTAAAGATGCAGTCATCAAGCATTTTCAAAATGCCGACATAGAAGCTTATGACATCGGATTCATCGAGAGTGGAGAAAAATCTGTAATCATCAATCATGGGTGATGAAAGTCGATCAAAATGCAGAGCAGTTTGTTTCATTTCTGGCAATGGAACCAACCTTCAAGCCATCATAGACAACATAAACGATAAAGCTCTGCAGATCGATCTGATCTCAGTGATATCAGATAATCCTAAAGCAAAAGGACTCGATAGGGCTGAAAAAGAAGGGATCAATACAAAAATAATCGATGACTCTTCATTTCAAAATCGTAAAGATTTTGATGAATGCTTTGAAAAAGAAATGATTGCCCTCAATCCTGATCTAATTATTTTAGCTGGATACATGAAGATACTGAGTAGAAGTTTTTGTCTTCGTTTTACAGGCAGGATTCTAAATATACATCCGTCTCTACTGCCAAAATATAAAGGCCTGAACACCCACCAAAGAGTGATCGATGATCAAGAAGAATTACACGGAGCGAGTGTTCACTTTGTGACCCCAGAACTGGATGATGGCCCCGTCATCATACAATATCAATTCAATATTGAAAATCATGATGACCGTCATTCGCTTCAAGAAAAAGTGCAGCGAGGTGAATACATCATCTACTCAAAAGCAATTCAGTGGTTTAGCGAAGACAGGCTATCGTTTGAATCTGAGAAACTTTGCCTAGATGGCGCTCCACTATCCGAACCCAGAATTATCAAAAAAAGCTAGGTTTTGGGTAATGTAACTCCAGTCTGACCTTGGTATTTGCCTTTTCTGTCGAGATATGACTCCTCGCAATCCTCGTCTGATTCAAGAAATATCATCTGAGCAACGCCTTCATTGGCATATATCTTTGCAGGCAATGGTGTGGTGTTTGAAAACTCGAGAGTGACATGTCCTTCCCATTCTGGTTCGAGTGGCGTCACGTTCACTATGATTCCACATCGTGCATAGGTTGATTTGCCTAAACAAATGGTCAAAACATTTCTTGGAATTCTAAAAAATTCAATTGTCCTTGCAAGGGCAAATGAATTCGGAGGAATGATGCATACATCGGAATCAAAATTGACAAAGCTATTCTCATCAAATGACTTGGGGTCAACGACGGCTGAATTGATATTGGTAAAAACTTTAAACTCAGTCGCACATCTAACATCGTAACCAAAGCTTGATGTCCCATAAGAAATCAGATCATTTCCATCTTTTTTTCTTATCTGGGAATCAGTGAACGGCTCTATCATTCCATGATTCTCAGCCATTCTTTTGATCCATTTGTCAGATTTAATTGCCATCGCTTAAAGATAATTAAAAGAAATAAATTAAACTATTTATTGTAGATAGTATGATGCACTAAAATTTAAACATCCACCAGTAAGAGTAAGATAAAGAAATGCTTAATAAGATCATCAATTGGCAATTGGAGAAACCAACCATGAATCCGTTCATTACGATCTTGGTGATCCTCTCTCTTTTGGGTTTTTTCTCATACAATATTCAGTATTTTGAGCTTGATGCCTCATCAGACTCGCTCTTACTAGAGGACGATGAAGACTTACGATATTACAGAAACATCAAAGCAAGATATGGCGATGATGAGTTTTTAGTGGTTACCATCAGTCCCAAGAGTGGTTTATTTGAAGAAAAAACAATCGACTTCCTAAGCAGTCTTAAAGGAGATCTATCTAAATTGGAACAGATTGAATCGGTTGTGAGTATTTTGGATGTTCCATTGTTGAAATCACCACCAAAAAGTCTTTCTGAGATTGCCGACTCAGCACCAACTTTCTTAAGCCCAGAGACCGATAGAAAATTGGCAAAGATTGAACTCACGACAAGCAATCTTTATAGGAATCTAATCATCAGTGAGGATTCAAAAACCACTGCCATGCTTCTAAATATAAGGCTCAATAATGAACTGGAAAGACTGATTGACCAAAGAGACGCGCTCAGGGCAAAAAGATTGAATTCAGATCTTTCTACAGCAGAACTTAAAGAACTCAGTCGACTCACTTCAGAAGTAAAAAGACTTAGAAAAGATGAAAGAAATGAAACTGAAAGAATGGTTTCAGACGTAAGAAATGTACTTGATCAATACAAGTCATTCGCTGAAATCTTCCTGGGAGGTGTCCCAATGATCACTGTGGATATGATCGATTATATTCAAAATGACATTCAACTATTTGGATTATTGATATTGATGTTTCTGGTGATTGCACTCTTAGTGATATTTAAAAACCCTCAATGGATGGTCATTTCAATGGCTTGCTGTCTGATTGGATTGTTGATTATGACAGGAGTATTGGGTTTTATGTCATGGCCTGTCACCGTTGTTTCAGCAAATTTTGTGGCTCTATTATTAATTTTTAGTCTTTCGATTACCGTTCATCTCACTGTTCGATATCGTGAACTTGTAAAACTATTTCCTGATGAAAAACATTCATCATTGATCACAATGACCATGCGAGATAAGTTTGAACCCTGCCTCTTTACGACAATAACAACGATGGTTGGCTTTGGGTCCCTCCTGATAGCTGGCATTCGACCAGTGATTGACTTTGGGTGGATGATGTTGATCAGTATGGGAGTAATTTTTATTCTGGTATTCAACCTCTTCCCAGCATTGCTTAGTCTGTTCTCCAAAATTGATCATGAGATTAAGAAAGACAAAACCCATATGCTGACGAATGCCTTTGCAAATCTTGTAATTCATAAGCCAATACAGATTCTTGTCTTATTTACGATCATGTTTGCGATCAGTGTCTCTGGAATCACAAAGCTGACAGCTGAGAACCAATTCATCAAGGCTTTCAAGGAAGACACTGAAATTTTCCAAGGCTTGACCGTGATTGACACCCAGCTTGGCGGAACAACACCCCTTGATATCATCATTGAAGCGGACCCTGATTTTTTTAATGCCAGCGAAGATGAAGCAATGATTGAGGATGATTTCTTTGATGAGATGTTCTTCGAAGAAGATGGTGAATATGACATTGGTGGTGACAGCTATTGGTATAACTCATATCGACTCAAGACGATTGAGGCTGTGCATGAATATTTGGAATCATTGAATGAAGCTGGAAAGGTGATCTCATTTGACACCACAATGGATGTTCTTGAAACCTTAAATGATGGCGATGAGATGGATACTTTCTTTCTATCCGTTCTTTATAAGAAAGTGCCAGATGATGTTAAGGAGGCTCTCTTTGATCCATATCTTTCAGAAGATGGCAATCAACTCAGGATCTCTTTTAGGGTGCTTGAATCTTATCCAGATTTACAAAGAGGTGAATTATTAAGAAAAATCAAACGTGATTTAACGACAGAACTTGGGCTTAAAGACTCTCAAGTGAAGTTAACCGGAATGCTGGTTTTATACAATAATGTTCTTGAAAGCCTAATCACCTCTCAAATTCTAACGATTGGATTTGTTTTTGCTGCGATCATGGTCATGTTTTTATTTTTATTCAGATCAATCAAATTTGCGATCATTGCTGTGATTCCTAGCATCATTGCTTCTTCTTCAGTCTTAGGCTTAATGGGCTTAATGAATATTCCGCTCGATATTATGACCATCACAATTGCTGCCATATGCATCGGCATTGGTGTGGATCACTCGATTCATTATGTTCATCGTTATAGAGAGGAAATGCTTGAGTATTCTGATGTTGGTGTTGCCATACGTAATGCTCACAGCAGTACCGGTCAAGCGATCTATTACACCTCTGTCATTATCGTCTTGGGATTCTCGATATTGGCATTTTCAAACTTCATCCCGACAATCTATTTTGGTCTATTCACCGCATTTGCAATGTTGCTTGCTTTGTTTGCCAATTTAACACTGCTGCCTGTGTTGTTAATGAAACTCAGGTAAAATGATCCAAACACCATGAGTCTTGAAAATAAAAAAATATTTATAACCAGTGCGCTGCCCTATGCCAATGGATCGATTCATATTGGTCATATGGTCGGTTACATTCAAGCTGACATTTGGTCCAGGTTTTTGAAAATGCATGATCATGATGTGGTGTTTGTTTGTGCAAGTGATGCGCATGGGACCCCCATTATGCTGAGTGCCGAGGATTTGGGCGTAGAGCCTGAAGAACTAGCAGCGGAATACACTCGCCAACATGAGAATGACTTCAAAGACTTTCATGTATCCTTTGACAACTATCACACAACTCATTCTGAAGAGAATGAAAGTTTGGTGAAAGAAATTTATGGAAAACTCAAGGACAATGACTGCATCCGAACAGAAATCATCGAACAAGCCTATGACGACAAGGAAAACATGTTCCTGCCCGATCGGTATGTCAGGGGTACATGCCCCAAATGCAATGAACCAGATCAATATGGGGATAATTGTGAAAAGTGTGGTGCGACATATAAACCGACCGATCTGATTGACCCTATCTCTGCCATTTCCGGCAAAACACCGAGCTTGAAAGAATCCGAACATTACTTCATGAAACTGACTAAGTTCAACAATATGCTTAAAGAGTGGATTGAAACAATCGATATTCATCCATCGGTCAAATCAAAACTCCAAGAATGGTTTGATGTTGGATTAAGGGATTGGGATATTTCAAGGGATGCACCCTACTTTGGCTTTATCATTCCGGGTGAAGAGGATAAATACTTTTATGTATGGTTGGATGCACCGATTGGGTATTTTGCATCGCTAAAAAACCTATCGGATAAATCCAAACTTCATTTTGAAGAATATTTTCATGATGATCCAACAACACACATGGTTCATTTTATCGGCAAAGACATCATATACTTCCATGCACTTTTTTGGCCTGCTGTTTTGGAAGGTGCCGGTCTCAAGAAGCCTGATGCGATTTATGTCAATGGTTTCTTAACGGTAAATGGTCAGAAAATGTCTAAATCCAGAGGAACTTTTATTAAGGCCAGAACCTACCTTAATCATCTTGATCCAGAATATCTTCGTTATTACTTCGCTTACAAGAGCTCGTCGGGGATTGATGATTTTGATCTCGATACGGAAGATTTTCAAAACAGAATTAATGCAGATCTGATTGGAAAATGGATCAATATTGCCAGCCGAAGTTCAAAATTCATCAGAGATCATTTTGAAAATTGCCTATCAGAAGATATCGATGACGATTTATTGGAAATATTCAATAACGAAGCCAAGATAGTCAAAGGGCTCTATCAGAAACGTGAATTGGGCCAATCAATGAGAAAAATCATGCTTTTGGCTGACAAAGCAAACCAATATTTGGATCAAGAAAAACCATGGATCATGATCAAGGATGACAATGAAAAAGAAAATGTTCAAAAGGTCTGCACCAATGCACTCAATATGTTTTTAAAATTAACCATCATGTTAAAACCCGTGATGCCTGAGGTCGCAAAAAATGTCGAATCATTCATGAATCTATCTGACCTCAATTGGTCAAATATTTCTGATGTGATCAAAGATCATAAAATAAATGATTATGAAAACCTCCTCACTAGAATTCGTGAGGAAGATATTGAAAGGATAATTAAAAAATGAGTAATGAAGAAAACATTATCAACTTTGATGAGTTCATCAACGTTGACCTAAGAGTGGCTAAAATCATCGATGCAAAAGACGTCGAAGAGGCCGACAAGCTTCTTGAAATAAGGGTGGATATCGGTTCAGATGAAAGAACCATTTTTGCAGGCATCAAAGGATACTATGACCCTTCCGAACTGATTGGAAAACTGATCGTTGTCGTTGCCAATCTTAAGCCGAGAAAAATGCGTTTTGGGGTTTCTGAAGGCATGTTACTTGCATCGGGCGATGACGATTCAGGGGTATTCTTGATTTCACCAGATGATGGAGCAGAGCCGGGGCAAAGAGTCAGTTGATTACCTATCCTCGTTTGTGTTTAACGGGAGTCTTTCTTCTCGGATAACAAGACTTACATATATAACACTCAAGCCCATAACAAGCTCTTGCTTGGCAATGCTCTCTCCCCCAATAAATGATTTGCAGATGAAGTCTGCTCCAATCTGATTCAGGGAAAATATTTTTGAGATCCTTTTCGGTCTTTTGAACATTCTTTCCATTGCTAAGACCCCAGCGATGAGCCAAACGGTGAATATGGGTATCCACTGGAAAAGCTGGATGACCAAAACCCTGGCTCATAACCACTGACGCTGTTTTATGTCCAACGCCAGGCAATTGCTCTAGTGCCTCAAAGCTTTCAGGGACTTTTTGATCATATTCATAGACCAATGTATGAGATAAATTACTGATTGCTTTTGATTTTTTTGGTCCTAAGCCACATGGTTTTATGATCTCATAGATAGATTCAACCGATAGTTTTGTCATTGCAAAAGGGTCCGATGCCATCGCAAATAACTCAGGCGTTACTTCATTAACTCTTTTATCTGTGCATTGAGCGGAGAGCAACACAGCGATCAATAAAGTATAGATATCCTTATGATTCAATGGGATTGGTGTTTCTGGATACGCTTCATTCAAAGCGTCAATGATGATATTTGCCCTATCTGATTTATTCATAAAACCAAATGTAGCATAATAAATGAATGCCTTTGAAAGATAAAAAAATTGAAGTTATCTCAGCAATCATCATCAGCTGTGTGGGGGTTTTCTTTGTTTTTGGTATGCCATTTTTTGTTGGAGGCATCATTTCAGAACTGGGGTTCAGTCAATCTCAAGCCAACTTGGTATCTTCTGCTGAGATTGCGGGGATGGCGTTATCCTCAATGTTGGGATTTTTTTGGATAAAACGATTCCCATGGAGAACAATTGCATTCTTTTCAATCGCTATAATCATACTGGGTAATATAGCATCCAGCGTCGAGTTTTCGGGAGGTCAATCATTTTCTTTTCTTGTGATGGTTCGATTTATGACTGGATTATTTGGGCATGGTGTATGCTTTTCGCTTGGCGTGGCAGCAATCGGGCGCACCCATAACCCTGATAAAAACTTCGCCTATACCGTGGCTGCTCAAGTTGTTATGGGATCATTGACTGCTCTCTTTGTCCCAGTTGCGATGTCAAAATATGGTATTTCAGGAATGACAATACCAGCTATTACACTAGCTTTTGTCGGACTTTTCTTTGTCAGGTACCTTTTCAACGGAAACCAGTCTGAAATTGATGGCTCAACGAGTCAAGGTCAAGCAAAGCTTACTCTTCTTCCACTTATTGGTCTTTTAATCATGGTGATCTGGCAAATGGGTGTTGGGCCCTTCTTTAACAACTTGGTTCCATATGGAATAAATAATGGCCTAGCCAGTGATGCCATTGGTAGGGCTTTATTCATAAGTACTGCGATGAGCATCATTGGTCCAATCTCAGCTTCTATGTTGATTGATAAAGTTGATCGATCTCATGCAGTTTTAGGAGCCCTTACAGTTCAAATATTGATTGTCTTAAGCTTTGTTGGAGAAATCAGCTGGATTGGATTCACGCTGAGAGCCATTTTCTTTCAAGTTGCGTGGAACTTTGTCGGACCATTTTTAATGGGCATGGTTGCATCGGTAGATAAATCTGGCAATTATTCGGTCATGATACCTGCTGCACAATTAGGGGGAATCTCAATTGGCCATGCGGTCATTGCATCCCTATTAAATACAGGAAATCCTTTGCTCATAAACTACTTCTCCGGATTATTTATTGCATTGTCTGTTCTGATTTACTTTATGCTCTTCCGGGACCGGACGGGATAGCTGAATTATGGGCTTTTTATATATAAATCGGTGATCGTTCCTTCAAACACTTCTGCTGCCATTGCAACCGTTTCAGATAATGTGGGATGAGGGTGAACCGTAAGAGCAACATCATTCACGTCACAATCCATTTCAATTGCTAAAACAATCTCTGCGATTAAATCACCGGCATTGGTTCCAACAATGCCACCGCCAATGATCTTTTTGGTTGATTGATTAAAGAGTAATTTGGTCATGCCCTCATTTCTACCAATCGTGAGCGATCTGCCACTGGCTGACCATGGAAAGATTCCTTTCCCATAATCCATCCCTTTGGCTTTACACTCTTCCTCTGAAAGCCCGACCCAAGCTACCTCAGGATCAGTGTATGCAACGGATGGAATACACCGAACATCATTTGTGACTTTATGCCCTGCCACTACCTCAGCGGCAATTTTGCCTTCATGACTTGCTTTGTGGGCCAACATGGGGTCACCAATCACATCACCAATGGCAAGAATGGATTCAACATTGGTTCTGAATTGTTTATCGACACTGATGATGCCTCGATCGTCTACTTTCACTCCTATCTCCTCTAAGCCAAGAAGATGTCCATTGGATTTTCTTCCAACTGCAACGAGAATGTTTTGATATATTTCGCTGAATTCTTTGTCGTCTTGCCTAAAGAAAACATTGATGCCTTGGTCAGAAGGCTCAGCTGAAATCACCTGGGCCGATTTCATGATATTTTTGCACTTCTTTTTAAGAATTTTTTCAAGCGGTCTTACAAGATCAGGATCCGTTCCTGGCATCAAGTCTTTTGTTAACTCAATAATCGTAACTTCGCTGCCCAGGGCTGAGTATATTGTCGACATCTCAAGACCTATGATGCCCCCACCAATGATTAAAATATCTGAGGGAATATCATCAGGCTCCAGCGCGCCAGTGGAATCAATAATCCTAGGATCCTCAGGGAAGAAAGGGAGCTCAGCCGGTTCGGAACCAACTGCAATGATGAATTGTTTAGACGATATTTTCTTAGATTCACCATCATGAATGATTTCAATCTCGGTCTTTGATAAAAATGTTGCTGTACCTTGAATCACGTCAACGTTTCTTTTCTGAGCAAGTCCTTTGAGACCTGCGGTTAATCCTCCAATGATATTGTTTTTCCAAGCTTTCATTTTGAAAAGATCAATTTCAGGTTCATTGAACTTTATACCGCTGATCTCTGCATCTTTTGAGTCGTCTAAAATTTTTGCTGCATGAAGAAAGGCCTTTGAAGGAATGCATCCTACATTGAGGCAAACCCCTCCTAAATCTGCATTCCTATCGACCAAAGCTACATTTAAACCTAGATCAGAAGCCCTGAACGCAGCCGCATAACCGCCGGGGCCTGCACCCAGTACAACCAGGTCGTAATCATGCTCAGATCGCATTGGCTGAATTGTTTCATTGTGGGACTCATTCTTTTGATCTGGCTCATTATTTCTGGATTGAATGGGTATTTCTGGATCCTGTCGGGATTGAGACGAGACATTACTGACCAAATCTCCATTGGATACCTTATCTCCAAGCCCAACAACAACATTTTCAACAACACCAGAAACAGTACTTTGAACATCCATCGCAGCCTTTTCAGTCTCAAGGGTTAATATTGGGTCTCCTTCCTGAATGGTATCGCCTTTTGCCACATGAATCTCAACAACCTCTACTTCATCAAAATCACCGAGATCAGGTATTCTTACCTCAACCATCGCTGATCTCCTGAGACAGAAATGAATCTGGATTCTCAAGCAGTTGCTTGAGTGCAGTTGTAAACTGAATGCCTCCAACGCCGTCAATGACTCGATGGTCATAAGACAATGAAAGAGGAAGAATAAGTCTTGGTAAGAATTTTCCTTTAATCATGATGGGTCTTATTTGTGCTCGAGCCACGCCAAGTATAGCAACCTCGGGTGGATTAATGATTGGTGTAAATCCAACTCCCCCAAAACCGCCCAGACTCGATATCGTAAAGGTTCCGCCTTGAAGATCTTCTAACTTGATCTTTCCGCTTCTGGCATCTTCACTCAACCTGACAAGCTCTTGTGAGATTTTCTTTAAGCTTTTCTGATCTGCATTTTTTATGACAGGAACCATAAGCCCTTGATCGGTATTTGCTGCAAATCCTATGTTGATGTATTTTTTATGGATGAGTGCTGAATTCTTCTCGTCCAGCGATGAATTGAAATCAGGCATTTGCTTCAAGAGTTGGCAAACTGCCATAACAATGAATGGAAGAATTGAAAGAGATATACCATCTGATTGATAAGATTTCTTTAAATCCATTCTCAGTTGTTCCAGATTATTGATGTCGACCTCATCATGCTGCGTGACATGAGGTATATTGATCCAGCTGGCTTGAAGTCTTGGTCCCGATATCTTTTTTATCCGACTCAATGGAACGCTTTCGATATCTCCAAATGCAGAATGATCAACTTCAGGCAGTTTTGGAAGAGCAGATTGAACGCTAGCAATCTTTCCACTCATTACTCCTTTGACGAATGATTTAAGATCCTCTGGAAGAATCCGGCCCTTCATTCCGGATCCATTGACTTGATTTAGATCTACGCCCAGCTCGCGTGACAGTTTTCTAACTGAAGGGCTTGCATGCACAGAGGCGAAAGAGGTATTGAAGAATTGGCGATCATTTTTTTGACTCCGCTCAACTGGCTTTTGAGCCCGTGTCATCTGGGGAGATCCTTCATTGTTTATTTCTGGTTCTGTATCCTTCTCCTCATTTTCTTCGGCTACAGGATCAGTCTCTATAGCCTCGATCAAACACAGATCATCGCCTTGATTAATTTTGTCTCCATTTTGGACATACACCTCGATTAATGCCCCAGAAATAGGACTGGGAATCTCCATGGCTGCTTTTTCAGTCTCTAAAGTGAGGATTGGGTCATCTATATTAAGGTTGTCTCCAGGCTGCGCATGCATTTCAACGATCTCTACATCGCTGAAATCACCAAGATCAGGAACTGATATTTTCTTTTTTTCTGAAATGACCTATCCTCCGATACAAGCAACTAGTTTTCTTGAACAGAATCAAGAAATGTCGTGAGTTCGCCGGATTCAAACAGTTGTTCAATGATATCTGATCCCCCGACCAGCTCACCATTGACATAAAGTTGAGGGAAAGTTGGCCAATTTGAAAAGGTCTTAAGGCCCTCTCTTAATTCATGATCTTCGAGAATATTGACGAAGGCAAATCGTTTGTTTGAGGCTTTGAGGATTCCACAAACTTTCGCTGAGAATCCACATTGTGGAAAATCTGGCGTACCTTTCATGTACAGAATTAAAGGAAACTCTTCCAATTGATTCTTTATTCGTTCATCTAGTGTCATCGATTACTCCTAATTAAGATGGTTATATTATAGATTCTAAAATCCTAAAAATAATGAATAATTTTTGGACGATTTGTTTGATTCATAGAAAAATTGTTATAATTCTGTTTGTTAAGAAATTATTAGGGGTATGTTTATGAATCCTTTGGATAAAATCACTGGAACGATTATAACTGGACTGGTTATCGCTGTAGTGATTGCAATTGGAAATTCAACCGCTTCAGTTAATGGTGTCCAATCAATCGTGATTTGGTTACATGTGGCGGCAGGTGTGGCTTGGATCGGTCTTCTTTATTACTTCAATTTTGTCCAAGTTCCCTCCGTCGCGGAAGCAAATGCTGATGAAGGTGGGCCAGGGCCAGCAGCAATCACTAAGTATGTCGCTCCAAGAGCGCTTCTGTGGTTTAGATGGGCAGCCTTAGTCACATGGTTGACTGGTGCAACTTATTTGCATCTAAATGGTGTACTTGGAGATGCTTTTGAACTGGGTATGAGAACAGGGAATGCATATGCCACAACAATTGGTATCGGTGCATGGATGGGGACCATTATGTTGTTCAACGTTTGGGTTTTAATTTGGCCAAACCAGAAAAAAGTTTTGGGGATCGTTGAGGCCACTGCAGAAGAAAAAGCAAAAGCAGCAAGAACTGCTTTTCTCGCTTCAAGAACCAACACAATGTTGTCCATTCCAATGCTGATGAGCATGGTAGGTGCTGGTCACGGATTCTTCATGTAAAAAAACATCAATCCTAAAAAGGCTCTTCAATGAAGAGCCTTTTTTATTTGCATTTGCATCAAATGAAGGAAATTCGAAGTTGTCCAATAAAGCACCATCCCGGATGGAAAAGTGAACAGCAAGACAAAAAATAAGAAAGACATCAAATATAATTTTCTTTTTTGGTTGCTTAATAAATTTTTGTTTAAATTTTTATCTGTATAAAGATATGCGCTCAAAATGCTGATGATCATCATGCAAAATGGTAAAAGATTCATTGAAGACCCAAAATAAGGAATAAAGAATGGCAACATTGCCCATTGATCAGGCTTGCTTAGGTCATTAATAAAAACAAAAGGCTCTCCCAATAGATATATTGATTCTCCCAATACATCAAAGACCGCTATGAATATTGGTATCTGTATCAGAAAACCAAAAAAACTCTTTATTGAGTAAAAAGGACTTATGTTTTTATCTTTATACAGTTTCATGATTCTGTGATTGGCCTCTTCGCCTGAGAAATTGCATTTTATTTCATTGATCTTAGGTTGCAGCATAGAGTGAATAACATTCACATCGTCCTGCCATTTTTCAGCAATTCGATTGAGAGGATAAATGATGACTTTTAGTACGCATGCAAGCAGAAGAATTGCTAAACCTGCATTTCCAGAAAATTCTAAAAGCCAAATGAAGATCCACTCAATAAAGAAGCATAATTGTCTCAACCAGTCCCAAAGTGCAGCGTACATAAGTTTCCTTAGTTCTGACTCTGAGCCTACAAACTGTTTTGTACTCAGAGGGCCAAAATACAAGACAAACCGATGCAAGCCATCTACAGCAGTTGATCTAAATCTTAATCCCAGCTCTGATTCATTGATTTTATTGACCAATGCTTCATTATTTCTAGGGGAAACAAGGAAAGACCAGAATCTTGTTCGAACACCAATCCATGAACCTTCCTGAGTAATAGCTTGACTCAAATTGGATAGGTTTTCAGAGCCACGATCATCAACCCTTACTAGCCATGTGCCATTGTAGATACCGCCCATTCCATAGATATCGCCTTCTTTTAATAAATTCTTTGGGTTGATTTCAATCTGAATATCAGCATCAGATCGAACCGTTAGCTCCAAAAAACCAAACTTTGAGTCAGTTGTGAAAATCACTTCTGATATCCCATCTTCATAATTGCTTCGGGCGTACGAAATCTTAAAGTCATCGCCTACTTTTCTTGATGTCATCACATAGTCATTGTGAGAATCTCCTTTGCTATTCATGATTTTTAAGACTGTTCTGAAATCAGTATTGATCTCAAAAGAGTTTTTATTTTGGGATGAGCAATCTGGATAACACGTCACCCACTTTTGGATCAGAGGTGTGTCTTGATCAAATGTGATCTGGTCAAAATGATTCTGATCGAGAGATTGTTCCTGCCCCAATACTTGATGAGAAAATATCAAAATCAGCAGATATATTCTGATCAATATTGACATTATTTGTAATACTCACTCATAGTGGATATTGCATCCTCCATGTCTTTCAAATCCTTGCCTTCAATTTCAGAGAGATTGTAATTTTTATCTCTGACCTCAAAATAACTTCCATAGGATATGATGACTTTTTCAGGCGTCAAGACAGCGAATGAATCATAACTCCCGGCAATCAAATATTTCCAAGGCTTTTGCTGAAATAAATTATTGCCAGTGCTGTAATCAGAGTAGCTGTTTGTACAACCCAATACTTCCTTTAATAAAGTTGGTGCAAAATCATGGTGCGATGATCGAAAAGAATATTTCTGAGAATCCCTGTTTGGCCAAATGATTTTTAAAGGAACCTTGGTTTGGGCGGGACTATAATTACTGGAATGGCCATAATAATTGGTTTGATAATCATCGAGCTCATAACCGTGGTCTGAGGTTAGAATTACAATGGTGTCTTTGAGCATATCCCTTTCTCGTAAAACATTGCTTAACCTTCCAATTTCCATATCCACATCACGAATGGACTGTATATATCTTGAGACCTCAAGATTGTGAGATGTATCATTCTTTCTTGAAAATTTGTTGGCGATATTTAAAGATTCACTTGGGTTGGCTTCATCGATTGGAGGGTCATAATGAAGCAATGTGAAGAATTTAGGATCTTGGTTTTGCTTGATTGTCTCTACCCAACCATTTGTCACCAATTTTAGGCTGGCTTTTTCGGAAGCACCAAGTGGTCTGAGGTTGATACTGGAAATGCCTGCAAAGGCGGTCCTATCAAGCACTGCAGGACTTCCCAAGCCCGATGAACTGATGGCGTGTATGTCATAATTGCTCTCATCAAACTTTGTAATCATTAATGCGGGTTTTAGATTGTCATGAAACACTCTCCAATATGTAGAGGGCAAACCATAAAAGAGTGAAAACATACCCATTCTTGAGGAGGTTCCGCCTGAGTAGTGATTATCAAAACTGATGCTTTCAGAAAAAAGTTTTGCAGTATTGGGCATGATCTCACCATTGATCATCTCAGGACGCAAAGCATCGATTAAAATAACCAAAACATTTTCTGATTGTGTATCGCTGCGACAAAGCAGCTCATTCTTTGGATAAAGTAACTCAGAATCCATTGTTTTCTTAGACAAATTCTGTTTCCTCAATTGATCCGAATCGATTAAACCCAATCTAGCAAGATCTCTTTTGGCGTGAATAGGTCTGAACAATGGCAAATATCGCGTAAAAGTGGTGATGGAAGATTGATAGCTTGCATCGGCCCAAATGTGGACACCTTGGACATAAATCCATGCACTCATGGTGGCTACTGCGAGAGAAACACCAATAAAAGACTTATTTCTTCTCCTTTCCAGAGACTTCCCGATTTCATTACCAAGAAAATAATGAAAGACGACCATAATGATGAACTGGAGGATTGAAAAAAGATAAGTTTCACTGTCAAAAAGGATCGCAGTCATAAGACTCATGTGAAATCGGTTTACTGCAAAGAAGTTTGCATCCATGACAATCAGTGTATTAATGGTTGATGCGTAAATTATTGCTAAGAGGATAAGGAATTTTTTCATGCCTGCAATCCGATGCACCAAAGAGAGCAAGAGAAGGGGTAGAAAATGTATTGATATAAAATGAGTCAAGGTTGCAAACAGAACATAGCTTGCAGAAAGCAATGTCGTGCTTGAAGGAAAAAAAAGGAGATACTGAATTCCAATGAGAAAGGCTATAAGCCCATTAAAAAAGCCATACCAGAGGAACCATGCTGAAGAATAATTTAGTTTTTGAGTGTTTTTAGTAATTTCTTTATCTCTTCTAGACCAACGCTTTCTGAATGACTTAAATTATATACAAATTCTTCACGCAGTGATTCTATCTGATCTGAAAAGAGTTGATCATCATTGAGTAATTCATCAATGGTTGACGGCAGCTCTTCAAGTTCTGATGGAGAGATGATTCGACCCACTTTTTCTCTGATGCTCATTTCCAATGGTTCAGATTTAATCTCCTCCCAATTTGGATTCCTGACTCTTGGGGGTATGTCGATGAAAATGACGGGCTTTTCTAATCCCAGTGAATACTCAATTGCAGTTCCCGACCAATCACAAACTAATAAGTCAGACTGCAAGAGCGACTGAGAATCCCCCATCTCTGTGACCAATCGAAATTTTTCAGTGTGTGAATACTGATTTTCTATTTCATTGATTAGCTCTGGTGAGCGCTTAAGGGTTTCGTGATGCGGTCTCAAGATCAAGGAATAACCATGATCAATGATGATCGAGCATATCTCCATTCCTATAAGATTGATAATGCTCTGCTCGCCCCATGTGGGAGCCAAAAGTATCACTTTATTATGGGTAACCGGCTTCGCATTCATTTCGATCAACCTTTCAAGTCTCGGATACCCATAGGAAACAAGATTCTTGGCATTCAAATCTTTGTTTTGCTCCCTCAATTCAATTTCTTTCTTTTGATGGGGGCCAGCACATAATATGGTGTCATAGTGATCGAATGATTCTTCTGTATCCACCATGTGTGTGCTGGTTAAACTATGAAAAATATATACGTAGTGCACTGAGTGCATGGATCTCTTTAGTTCAAAATTATTCAAATCCATCATCGTTAAAATAAACAACTTTGCCTTTAAGTACTGAAAGAACAAAATCCTAAAGAAACCCTTTCCTATGAAGATCGATTTGTAATTTGGAGACTGCTTTAGCAATCCAGGGTCTTTCTCGTCTGAAGCAACATAGGTGGTATCTATTTCTTGATTTAGTAATGTATTCAAGAGAGGCTTGAGATGATGCCAGTCTTGAAAACTCTCTGAATAAAAAACAATCTTTTTGAAAGATTTGGGTAGTTTTTTGTATGTTCGATATCCTTGATATCCTTTAAAAAAAGTCGTCATATCGAATGATCAATCAATCCTTTTTTCTTTCTTTTTAAAGAGTGACTTTAATTTATACCAATATGATTTAATCACCAAACCCAGTGTTGCAAACATTCCCAGTATTGCTGAAATCAGCATGCCTCCTGTACTGGGATCAAGGTATGCATGAGCTGAATTGACATAACAAACCGATACCATTGAGAAAATTATTATTCTTTTTGTCACCTATAAATGCCTTTATTTCGATGAATTAGGAAAATATTTTAAATCAGTTTCAACAACCATGGGATAAATTTCTTCCCTTGCACGTTTGAGATGATCTTGATCATCTATTTCTGACCATATTAAGTCTTCTATTTTTAGGCAGGAAATTGAGATCACTTTAGCAACTGCAACCAATGCATCGGTTTCATAATCAGCCAATTTGTTTTTTTCATCGCTTTCATGAAACTGCATCATCATTTTAAATAATTCTTCCCCTATTTTTGTAATTCCAACCAATTCTCCAGCTGGCGGGCTGCTGAGCTCACTCATGTCTTTTGACATCATTACCAATTCTTCCTGATTGGCTTCAACGAATACCTCATCGCCACAATCACTGAAACCGCTCAATAAAATACAGTTTTCACTTTGATGATTTAGAATCGTTTGAATTGCCCTGTATTCAAAAATAATATCGGACTCTAGCAATAAAAATGGAGAGCGAACCTTGTCTGCAACCATCGACAGTGAATGCAATGTTCCCGATTGATCATACTCTGCATTATCCACAAGGCTTACGATTGAATTGTAATGATTGGTTAATTCTTTAAAGTATTGAGATTGATAGCCCGTGACAATCCATATTTTCTCAATGCCATTCTTGATCAGCTTATTGATGGACTCCTCAATAATGGATTGACTACCAAACTGCAAAAGCCCTTTAGGCTTTTGATCATTTTGACCACCCAATCGGCTTCCCATCCCTGCTGCTAAAATTACAGCTTCTTTAACCATGGTTTTTGAAAAAATTTTCAAACAAATCACACAATAAAGTGATATCCGATTCTTCAATGTGGCCCATTGTTGAAATTCTAAAAATGTTTTGCTTGAAGCTGCCTTGTCCTTGATAAATCACAAATCCATTGCTTTTCATGTAGGCATGTAAATCTTGATACCCAATGCCTTGTGGCAGTTGATAAGACCTCAGTACCGATGAGTAATCTTCATTCGGTATCAGTGTTTCAATACCAAGTTGATGCAAGCAAACATAGATTTGTTCTGCCCTTTGCTGAAATAAAGTATTTCTTGCCTGCCATCCGCCCATTTCTCTGAATTCAAGAATTGCCTCATGAAGAGCGGCAACCAAATGGGTGCCTTGAGTAAATGGCGAGAATCCGTCTGTTTTTTGTATGCCATAATACTGATGTAAATCAAAGTACACACCAGAGGGTTCCCTGGGAGCTTTTTCCCATTGATCCTTATGTGCAATCACAAAAGCAAGACCGGGTGCGCCATGGAGGCATTTATTTGCAGATGCAGCAACGGCTTTCAGGTTGATTTCATTTGCCATAATTTCTTCTGCGCCAAAACTACTGACACCATCAAGGTATAAATTAAGACCATAGTCCTTACACAATTGGCCTATTTTTCTTAATTGATTCAAACGACCAGTGGTCGTTTCATGATGAACCATGATTAGATTTTTAATGCTCCGATCGGCATCAACACAGTCTGCAATTGATTGAACATCAATTGTATCAAGCCAGTTAAATTGGATCGTCTGGTATGCCTTACCCTGAACACGTAAAATCTTTTCCATTCTCTCACCATAAACACCATTGCTGATCACCAGTGACTTCTCGTCATGTATAAAAGAGGTCAACATGCCTTCAACGGCTCCAGTTCCAGAACTGGTTAGGATCACAGATTCATAATCCTCCATATCGTCATAAATACTCGCCAGCTGAGAATTAACCTCTTGTATCAAACTTGAGAACTCATTCTCTCTGTGACAGAAATCCTCATTGATCATGCGTCTCTTTACACGATCCGACATATTGACTGGGCCTGGATTAAGTAAAATATTTTGCTTTTGATTAATCATTTATATTTCCTCTAAATCTTTGTGCAACCTCATTTGGTGAGATTAAAGGGCGAGGAAGTTTGTTTGGTACTCCTGCCTTAATTGGGAAATGAATGAAGTTTGGTCCTTTCTTATTTGATTCAAGCAACGAATCGAGGTCTTCCAAGGAATTCAATTTCGATGAGTTTCTATAACAATTTGAATGCGCAAACATTTTAAAATCTAGTATTGAGGAAACTGTTTTTTGAGAGCCTGTAGACTCATACACACCATTGTCCAAAACAATATGGGTGAGATTCTCAGGAGCCATAAAACCAACTGTTGACATGGCACCTAGACGCATGAGGAGGGCCCCATCGCCATCGATGACAATCACTCTTTTATTCGGCTGCATCATTGATAAACCCAATCCTATGTCTATCGCACAGCCCATTGAGCCAACCATATAGAAATGATTGTTCCGGTCCTCGGCAGCATAAAGCTCTCTTCCAGAATAACCTGTGGTAGCGATGATCAAATCATCTTTTTCGGTTGTTTTCTCTATGATCATCTTCATGACATCGCCTCTACTCACCAAATCTGATGTTTCGTTCACACAATCATCTATGGTTAAAGCTTGGTCATTCTTATGTTTAGATTGGTCAGTAAGCTCATACGGCTCAACCGAACCTTTCTTCATCACTAAAACATGTGGTTTTTGGCAATCGATTATCCGATCTTTAATCGTCTCCATTGTTACAGTCAATTCATCTTCGTTTCCAGGAAACCAAGACCAACTGACTTCCATCAAATCAAGAATCTGGGTTGTGATCTTACCCATAAGTTGGTGCTGAGGCTCGTCAGGCTCATTCTCTGGGTCACCCCTCAGTGTGGCAATCATTAAAATGGGTATTTCGAAGGTTTGAATCAAGGATGTAAATGGATTGACGGCATTGCCCAATCCTGAATTTTGAAACATGACGACAGGCAAACCTCCACCAAGATATATCCCAGCCGCAATAGCTACTGCGTCACCTTCATTGACAGCAGGAATGTATGATAAATGATCGGTCTCAATTGATGCATTGATCAAAGGCTTCAAAAATGAACAAGGAACACCTGTATAGGCGTTAAAACCCAGATAAAATGCTTCATCTAAAAATTTTTCAGCACAAATCATATGAAATTATTAGCCCTTATGACGTCTTCGAGTGTGTCGACATCTAGCCAATTTCCCGTGGTGTAAACAACTCTGATTGGTTGCTTATTTTTGCATAAATGTTCCAATAAATGGTGCATTTTCATTGAATGAAAATCCTCTCCCTTTGATAGGTAATTCAGCTCTTTTTTTATCAATGGCATAACCTTAGAGGAAATTTTAATAACACCCATCCATTCTCCATGAATGGACTCCTCATCCAGTGCTTCTCCTGCAGACTCTATAAATATTGGATTTCCATAATTAGTTCTGGAATGAGGTTCGGAACATTTTACATAGTCAGCTGCTCTGTCTTTATTTACAGAATCCTGCCATTGTGTATCTACAACAATCACTAAATCGTCTTCTAAATCATCCATTAATTGAAGCAAATAAGGCTTAAATAAAACATCCCCAAATGAACAATATATATCGGAATCGGTCTGATCAATGGCCATATGAAAAGAAGACAGCTCAGAAGTGGTCTCAAAATCATCATTGTCTATATAGTTCAACTCGGGAAAATTGATTGCTTCTTTTTTGTATCCTCGGACAACATGAATTTTACTGACTCCGTGATTCCGATATATATCAGTAATGTGCTCTAACATGCTTTTATTTTTCAGTGGGATCATGGTTTTGGGTTGTTCATCGGTCAGACTGCCCATGGCTTCTCCTCGGGAAGCAGCAAGAATGAGTGCATCTGTTGTCCTTTCTTTTTTTGGTAAATAATTTTCTTCAGCCTCTTTTAATTCAGAAACGCCTTGTAACCGAAAAACCTCTTTGACAGAAGCAATCTCACCTTCAGTTGATAGAATTGACGATGATGCAAAGATTTCTTCTGCGGATTCTTGCATGGCTTTGATTGAAGATCTGATCATGTGGTTCGCCCAAATTGCAATGGAAAATCCTTCTTGCTCCAGCACCTCTGTTGGAGTGGAATAATATTTTGTTGGAACCACAATCACAGGCGAAGTGTCACCCCACTCTTTTTTGAAAGCCAAAACTTCACTTGGCTCAGATTTTGCACTGTGGATTAAAATCGCATCCGAGCCTGCTTGATGATATGCCTCTGCTCTTTTCAAAGCCTCACTTAATCCCCATCCGGCTATGAAAGCCTCAATCCTAGTGATGATTGAGAATTCATCATCAATCTGGGCGTCCTTGCCTGCCTTAATTCGACTACAAAATTCGTCTATATCAGCAAGTTCTTGCTTATCTCCATCTATGAAACTATTGGTTTTAGGGTAAAGCTTATCCTCAATGCAAACTGCCGCAATGTTTCTCTGTTCGAGTTTTTTAATCAAACGCCTAACATTATTAAAGTTACCGTAGCCAGTATCGCCATCGAGCATGATTGGGATATTGCTGGCATCTGACATGAACTCTATGTTTTCAAGCACTTGTGTCCAGCTGGCCTCATTGCTATCTCTGACACCGTATTGGGCAGATATTGCTAGTCCGCTTGCCCAAAGACCCTTAAAGCCTGCCTCTTCTGCAATTTTTGCACTGATTCCATTATGTGCCTCAAGCAAGAATTCAAGATTTTTGCTCAGTAGTAATTCTCTAAACAGCTTTGTTTTCTTGCTCACAGTCACCTTTTGATTCAGCAGACTAGAATGATCCCTTTAATTTCTCAGCAATGGCTGAAACAGCTTCTTGGTCAGCATTGCTGTATTCAGGGTATGAATGAAAACGCTCAAACACCTTTATGGTTGCATCAATGCCCATTTGTTCGGATTGAAGTGCAATTCCATGACCGGAATCTTTTGGCGCTGATGGATCCATGAGGAATGCCTGTCCGGATTGATTGATGATCGTGTCTGTATGTGGCTGCACACGAGTCAATATTGCCCATTCAACCTCATTAAGATCGTAAGGGTTTACATCCGGTCCAATCACAACTGCAATTTTTGCCGTTCTGCCCCATCTGCCGCTTGCACCCCATACTGCATGCAAAACATACTTTCCAAACTCAGGATGTGGCTTTTGAGCTCCGTCAACGGAAAGCTGAACAAAATAGCTGAGGTTTGGAGTAACCACTACATCTTTAACCTCTGGAATCTTGCTTTGCAGATCGCTGAGTAATTCACCCTCTATTGGCAAACAAGCCATATAGTTGTGATCAAATGGGGGCATCATTTCCATTGTTGAATACCACAAAGGTTGATCTCTATGGGTGATGCATTGAACCTCCATAAGAGGAAATAATTGCTCATCATCATAGTAACCAATTGGGTTAGAATGAGGACCAATCGTGATATCTCTATTTGGAAGAAATTGACCCTCTATGATCAATTCTGCTCTTGCGGGCACTTCAATATCAACGGTTTCGCAAGGAACCACATCGATCGCTTCTCCTTTTAATCCACCCGCAAAATTCATTTCATCCAAGCCAAACGGCAAACTGGTTGCGCCGGCCAATTGGATCACTGGGTCAACAACACATGCAATGGCAATTTCCAATGGTTTTCCCATTTCTTGCGCTTTTGCCCAGTGAAGACCGATATGATTACCAGGGGGATTCCAGAATGCAAAGATCGATAAACATCTTCTTTGCTCCTCTTCAGAGTATATTTCCCCATGAGGATGTGATGCATTCCATAATTGTGTCAGTCGATAACAGCCTGTGTTCGCAACACCTGTTTCTGGATCCTTTGTGATCACAACAGCATTAGTAATATACGATGGACCCTCTTTGCCAAACCATGCATGAGGAAGCTGCTTCGCGAGGTCAATATTCCGATCTGTTATTGTATTTTGCTTACAGGGCGCATCTTCTTTGCTGATAATATTTGGTTCAATCCAACTGGATTGATCGGTTAAAACTTTTGCATGCTTTGCTTTTGCTTTGAGTGGATCTCTCTCTCCCAAAATCATTGCTGTTCTTTCACGAGTTCCATAGGGATTAAATAGCAGAGGTATATCCGGCATGTTGTAACCTTCAAGATTATTTAACAAGAGTGCGGGACCGTTTTCATTATGCAAATGTCTCATCAGCGCTTGAAGCTCAGATGTTTCTCTGGCTACATTGAGTTGAATATTCAAATCATGCAGCAAGTCTTCTTTTCTAAGGACATCAATGTATCCTCTCATGTCATTAAATTGCACTCTCTATCTCCTCGAATCTTAATCTATAAGATTATTGTGCCTTGTCAGGTATCCAAATTAAATCAAAGATTTTGTTAAGTTTAACCGATACAATAGAAAATCAATATCGAGTGAGATTATATGGGTAAAAAAGTAGCCATTATTACCGGGTCTGCAACTGGTGTTGGTGCAGCTACTGCGATTCTTCTAGCAGAAAAAGAATGCAATGTTGTCATCAATTATACGCGATCAAAAGATGAAGCCTTAGAGACAGCTAAACTGGCAGAAGAGCATGGTGCAGAGACAATTGTTTTTCAAGCAGATGTTTCAAAAGATGATGAATGCCAAGCGATGGTTTCTGCAGCCATTAGTCAATGGGGTCAAATAGATTATCTTGTCAATAATGCAGGTCGCACCAAATTCAATCCGTTTGAAAACTTAGATGGCTTGTCCATGGATGATTTTCAGTCAATTTATGCAGTGAACGTGGTCGGAGCTTATCAAATGATAAAGGCGGTCGTCCCGCACATGAAAAAACAGGGTTTGGGCGCCATCGTAAATGACTCATCACTGGCAGGAGTCAACGCAGTGGGGTCCTCTATAGCTTATGTTGCTTCAAAAGCGGCTCTCAATGCAATGACTAAATCTTTGGCTCATGTTTTAGGGCCTGAAATTCGAATCAATGCAGTGGCTCCTGGCCCAATCAAAACCCGATGGCTAAAAGGCGGAATGAGTGATGAAGCATATGAATCTCTTATAAAACAGGGCGAAACCAACCTTCCGCTTAAGAAAGTGGCATCTGCTGAAGATGTGGCAGAAGTATTGGTCTGGTTTTTGGAAGGGGCACCTTTGATTACAGGAGAGGTCTTAATCGTTGACAGTGGTGCTCACCTAGGGCAGCTTCCAAAATACTCAACGGACGATCTTTAAGATAACTCCCATTTCCCTCCTTTTTTCTCAATTTGTTCTTTATGACCAAACGCCACTTGGTTATTAATGATCCTTATCAAACTTGGCTTCAGTTTAAAAAATAGTATGGATTTAAATCGTGAGCCAATTTTTTCTTCGTCTTCATTTAATGGATGATTGATCACGCGATTCAGGTATTCATATTTTTCAAGATATTGATCGATGGTGTGTTCCCTCTCCAATCCTTTGACCGATTCGACCGTTCCTGAGATCTGAATTCCCTTAAGCTTTTCCCAATCTTTTTGATCCTTATAGACTGTTGCAGAAACCTCGGGGTTCATATTGATGTGTTGTATATGCCTGCTCTTTTCTGAAGATAGAAAAAACAGGTTCAGATTTGAGTCTGAGACATAAAACACTGTCGCAGACCAAACGGATGCATTGTCTCTTGTTGAGATGGTGAGAGTGTGGTGCTCTTTGAGCATCTCAGTGGCATTGTTTTGAACTCCTTCAACAGATGATTCGGTCATGCTCTGCTATACGCCCTTCCACCGGCTCACCACTTCATTGTCTATACCAATCAAATCCAAAACTCTTCCAACGGTATGGTTAATGATGTCATCAATTGATTCTGGATGGTTATAGAAAGCTGGATTTGGTGGAACCACATGAGCGCCCATCAACGACACCTTCCTAAGCAGATCAATGTGTCCCAAATGGAGGGGTGTTTCCCTCGGAATAATGATTAGGCTTCTGCCCTCCTTTAACACCACATCTGCCGCTCTGACGATAAGATTTACAGCATATGAGTTTGCAACACCAGAAAGCGTTTTCATGGAACATGGGGCAATAATCATGCCTTCTGTTTCATATGAACCACTGGCGATACTGGCTCCCAAGTTTTTATCACTATGCACAACATCAGCAAGCTCTTTGACAGTCTTTGAGTCAAACTCACTTTCTAGTGAAATATTAAGTTTGGCACCATTGGTCATCACGAGATGTGACTCAACACCTTCAATTTCTTTGAGTATCTCAAGAAGCCGAATGCCATAAATAACGCCGCTTGCGCCTGAGATTCCAATAATTATTCTTTTCATGGTGACGATTATATCAATTTATCATCAATTAGATTAGTCTAAGAATCATAATGAAAGTGAATAATAATCTTATAAAAAAATCATATTTATCTCTTCCAATCGGTCAGATTCACTATAGAACGAATAATTGTGAAGACGGAATACCTCTCATTCTTCTGCACCGCACGCCGACAAGTTCAATAATGTATGAACCGATGATGAAAGAGATGCTAGATGATAGGCCTTTATATGCTTTTGACACTCCTGGATTCGGATCTTCCTTTAATCCAAAGGGATATCCCAATATGGAAAATTATCGTGACTGGATCTGTGAATCCATCGAAGCGCTTGGAATTGATAATTTTCATATTTATGCTCATCACACAGGTACACACATTGCTGCTGAGATCGCAAATATCTGGAAAGACCGGACTGTATCACTGATGCTCAATGGAGTGGCCTATCTGGAAAAGGATGAAAGAGAGTCATTCAAGAAAATGACCTCATCTGGGATTGAGCAAGACGTTGAAGGAAAATATCTTTTAGAAACATTTGAATTAATAAAGTCTCTCTTTCCATCGTATGACTCTGATTTAGTGAATACCGAGTTTTTAGGTGCCATAAGATCAATCAAAGGTCGTGAACAAGCTTTTGCAGCCGTCTGGGATCAAGACTTTAAATCATTAATAAAAACATTAAGTACGCCAATCATGGTCATGTCAGCCATTGATGATTTCTTTCATAATAAATTAGAAATCATAAAAGATGATCTTCATGAAGTTGAGATTGAGTCTCTTGCTGAATCAGGGATAGCTTCAACCGAGATCAGAACAACAGAGACGGTTCAGCTCATTTCTTTATTTATGAAAAGAGCCGAGATCACTAAGGCTTAACTTCAATGACAACGATCTCAGAGTAGATTGGTGGATCATGAGGGATATGATTCCCATCTCCTAAAATCATTTGAAGTGTATGCTTACCAGGCTCCAAGCTGATCACCACTCGATCCTGTGCTTTACCAAAGTGAAGATATTGCTTGGTTGCTGGAACAGGCATCGCAAGATCAGGAAGTGGTGAATCAATAATCAAATGATGATGGCCGGTTTTAGCCTCATAGGTTCCAGCAGCTGCCAATTTCATTCCGTGGATGCCAAAAACGACTTCAAATGTACGATCAACAATATCTCCATTAAGGGGCTGGATAAAAAATACTTTTGAATCTTCCGTATAGATGGGCGTGGAGATCAATAATAAAAAGATAGAAATAATATGTGTAAATTGCCTCATTCCAATCCGAGAATATAATCCCATTCTCTCTTTGTCATCGGTATTACTGATAAACGATTACCTTTTTGCAAAAGCCTCATCTCTTTCAAAGAGTTGTGTTCTCGTAATTCAGAAAGTGTAATATTTCTTTTGGTGTGACGAATATACTTTACATCGAGCATCAGCCATCTTGGATTTTCAGGGTCACTTTTTGCGTCAAAATATTTCTCGTCTGAGTCGAAAGCAGTGTGATCAGGATAGGCCTCGCTTGCGATCTCCATCAGTCCAACTATGCCTGGTTCCTTGCAATTCGAATGATAAAAAAATGCTTTATCACCTATCTTCATCTGATCCCTAAAAAAGTTTCTCACCTGATAGTTACGAATCCCATCCCAATGATCAGCTTGAAATTCCTTAAGATCATCTATGCTATAGGTTTCAGGTTCTGATTTCATAAGCCAAAACTGCATATCATCTCCTAGTATCGTTGCTCCTTTTCATCGTACCAGTATTTTCTCCATTCTGTAGAAGGATCAAGGTCACTACACTGGTTATTATTAAACTCAGACAATACATTTTGGGTGGTAAGATCATCAAACATGATTGCAGCATCAAGAATTTCACATTTCCATTTATAATCCTTTATTCTCATATCCGTCGCTAACATTTTAATTAATTTTTCTTCTGTCAGAAAATCTTCTGTCATCCTTATTCCTCCATCAATGGTGGAATCAAATATAATAAACTTATTACTATCCTCTCTGGGATCCCAAGATTCCCAATCGGTTAGATCCCCTTTTCTGCCTCTATCAGGATCTCCACTGTAAGCAAATTCAGCCCAATAACTCATCATTGCATGAGACAATGTTTTGACTTCATCTATATTTTTCTTACTCAGTATGTATTTTGTAAGTGCGTCTTCATCGAAGTTACCCATCACGAAAGGAATTTCAAAAGCATGTGATGCTCCAAGCAGATTCTTTAAATCTACACCATATTTTCTTGGTTCGTCATCCCAATCAAAACGATAAGCATAGATATTGGTTCTTCCAGATTTAGTGAGACTTTGAGCAGGATCATCCACAGCCAGAAACTTCCAAGCATTGGTTCTGTGTCTGTTAACTGCATTCCATAAATCTAGATCTCTAATCCTAGGTATTCTTAGAAACTCTCTTGTCAAGCGAGGGTTATTAAGGAGAAATAATTTCATTTCATCTCGATTTGTTCCGATCATAATTGGAACATCACTATTGAATCCACTCTCTAATGAGCCTAGAATTCCTAGCTCGCTCAGCACTTCGCCATCTGGGAATGGTCTCAACATATCATTGGTATTATTCCTTACCATCAAGTAAGCCTCATAAACTTCAAGGGTTGTAGCATTCCTCATTAAAGCTTCTATTCCAACTTGAGACATTTCTTTTTGTAACATCGTTGCAGATTCTCGATCAGAAGCCATGCCTTTATCTATAATCAGCTGATTCAGCAATTCTCTTGAAGAATAATTTTTCCAAGGTAAATTTTCTTTGAGGTATGATTCTGAATGCTTTATATCACCAGGCTTAACTCCACCGCTTTGAATAATGGCTTTGTGAAACAGCCCTTTAGCATTCTTTGCAGACAATAATGCTGCTACGTTATATCCTCCAGCAGATTCTCCAAAGATCGTGACATTAGAAGAATCCCCACCAAAATATTCGATGTTCCTTTGTACCCATTCAAGTGCCTGTATAGTATCTAAATTTCCGTAATTACCTGATCGATCTTCAATATTTTCAGAATTTGAATTTACATCAGGATGCCTAAACCATCCAAATGGTCCCAATCGGTAATTGATACTAACAACTATGACATTTTGACTACTGGCCAATTCACTTGGGTCATAAAAATTGGCATTACCAGAAACATTGCTTCCGCCATGAATCCATACCATTACAGGTATTTTACTTGATGATGGCCCAAGTGCATCCAATGGTGTCCAAACATTGAGAAACAAACAATCTTCTGATCCGACAATTTCGCCCCAGTTTCTTCTTTTTGAAGTATTAATGAGTGAGCCTCTTTGAGCACATGTACTCCCAAATGACAAGGCTTCATAGACTCCTTCCCATTCTTTGGTTTCGCTCGCTTTTTTCCATCGAAAACTTGCATCTGGAATCGAGCCATATTGAATACCAAGCCATTGATAGGACTTACCATTGTTTGAGCCAATCACTGACCCTTTCTGGATTGTGAGAAGGGTTCTTTCATCCGGTCCAAGATCGGTCTTTGGAATACTGCAGGAGGTAAGATAACCTGCCAGGATGATTAGAATAATTTTTTTTAAATTGCCTGAAAACATAATTGGTAACGATAATACATATAATATTCGTTGAAAATGCAGAATTTGTTTAGATTTTTTAATGAAAGAGTAGAATGCTACACATGCAAATAAATTTAATCAAAAAATATGGTGCAGAATCTCTCTTTTTAATCCTCTTATTGTGTCTACCCATAAATGATGCCAACTCATCTCCATGGGCGACACCGGATGATTTATTGGCAAAGCATGACCTGCAAATGCTTACAGATTCGGGATTATTGAATATTCCGATAAATACTTGGCCGATTGCTTGGGGCGATGTTGCATACAACTTAAAAGTTGAGAATGTCAAAGACCTTTCTCCAGAAACACTTCTGTCCCTCCAAAGAATTAAACAAAGACTGATAGATGAGGAACTGGGAGGCATTTCGGCTAATGCTGAAATTAAGTTTGCAAAAAACCCTGACAGGATCATGACATTTTTTGATCCAGTCAATACAAAAAAACTTGCCGCATCCTCTGCTTCATACCTGTCAGAAAACATGGCAATAAATCTCAAATTCGAAAAAACAGACTCCTATGAGTTACTTGATGAGTCTTACATCTCTCTGGCCAGGGGAAATTATTCCATGACATTGGGGTCAAAGAAAAATTGGTGGGGTCCAGGCTGGATGGGAAGCACTGCTCTTTCAACAAACGCAAGGCCAATAAAGGGACTATCGATTGAAAGAAACTTTTCAGATCCATTTCAGAATCGCTATCTAGGACTACTTGGAAATTGGGACTTGGCCTTTATTCTTGGCGATATTCAAAACGCAAACCTGATGCCTGATCGTCGCTTTACGGCTCTCAGAATAGGAATACGTCCAAAAGATAACGTTGAGATAGGTTTTTCTAAATCAGCAGTTGTTTGTGATAAGGGGAGCGGCTGTGGATTCAGCAAGATCATTGATGGATTAATTGGGTCTGATGATGTCTATGATCTCAATACTATAGACTATCGTGTATCAGGCAATATCTTCGATACTCCATATGCTTCGTATGGACAGATATCTGGGACATCTCTTAATAATTCTATTGGACTCTTAGGTCTAGAAACATGGGGAAGCGTTGGTGGAGGCCAAAAATTTGAGTCTTACAGATTTTTTACAGAATTTTCTTCCACATCATGTGGAATTATTGATGGTCAAAGTAAATATGGGTGTGCCTATCAAAATGAAAAATATCCGTCTGCATATCACAATGATCGCAGCAATATTGGATACCCACTTGACGGAGACTCTCTAGCAATCTCATTGGGTGGAATTCTTGTTCTAGACGACACACAGCTATATAAGTCAACGCTTGCAATTGGCAGAATCAATCGAGGATCTGAGTCAGGATATTTATTTTCACAAAATGCGACTGATTTCTTGAATTTCAATTTGGGTTATCAATTTGATCTTTATTGGTATGATATTCCGCTTGGAAGCTTTGATGTTGGGCTGGGTTTTGATATTTATAAAGACAAAATATCTGGATCATCTGAAAAAGATCCGAGAGTCTATGTTGCTTGGGTTAATTCACTCGATCTCTCTGAGCAAAAAGTAAGGGACTTTTCAGAATACATTGAGCTTATTGAGGTCGGTGATGAAACGACTGCAACTATTGAGCCAATTGATGAGGACATTATTCAATTCGTGTCTTTCAATGACAGCGAACTCTCCTCGATAATATCGCTCATTGATCAAACGTCTCTTGAACGAGGAGATACTGCTTTTGCTGATTATTCGCCTCAGTCTCAATCAACCAATGAAATCATTGACCAACTCTCACAAATATCAAATGAAAAAAGCCTGTCAGATTATTTGGCATCAGTGGATGAAACGATTTCAAAAAGAAATTAATTTATTTCAATCCAATAACCTCTAAATAACGATCACGCAGTCTTTTTGATCGCGTCATATCACTCATTAATTTTCCGTTGATGATAACCGCATCAGAGAAAGTCGTCACTTCAAGAGGGTCTCCATCCCAAAGAACCAGGTCTGCATCTTTTCCAACCTCAATACTGCCGACTGAATCATCCAATCCAAATGCCTCTGCAATATTTATGGTCAGTGCCTTCATTGCTTCATTCTGATCCATTCCATTAGCAACTGCATTTCCAGCACCTTGTCGACTCAAAAAAGAATTGTGGGCATCGGCAATGCCAATCAAAACAGTGACTCCTGATTTTGTGAGAAGGGAGGCTGCATCGATCCTTGCACCGATTGAATCAAATGAACTCGGAATATTATCCATTGGATCAATAATCACGGGTATATTTCCTTCAGCCAACTGATCTGTAATTCTCCATGCTTCTTTGGCGCCATGAAAAATAATATTGATTTCATGCTTTTTAGAGAATTCAATCATTCTCAACATATCGCTGGCTCGGTTGGTTTTTGCAATCAAAGGTTTCCTTTTCTCTATTAAATTTAATAAAGCCTCTAGATCTCTTTCAGAGTATTCTCCTGCATCAAAGAACCCTCCTCTTTGAATGATATTTCGAGATTTCTTGAATTGCTTTGCCTTCATAAAGGCATCTTCAAGCTCCAAGAAGAGGGAGGCCCTCGAATCTCGATTGCCGCCCATTTGCATAACCATAGCAATATCAGTGGCAATCGGCTGAGTATCGATTTTGCCGTGTGTTTTAAAAGCAGAGCCCAAACCAGAAAATACATCACCTCTTCCAGAAGATGGGAATACGATCGCAGAGGTAATTCCTGCAGTTCGATTATAAGGAATCAATGTTGAACTCGCATTAAATGCAGAAGAAATGCTGAATCCTGCTGAGTAATGATCAGTTCGATCATCCCTTGTTTGAGCTTCAAGCTCAATTTCAATCAAACCTAAATTGGTGACAGGAGCCAATATTCCAGCCGAGAGAATTCGACCGTTTGCTTCGATAATTAAGGCTCCTCCACTATTGATGTCTTTACCAATTAAAGAAATTATCCCGCCTTGAATCAATACATCGGTTTCATCAAGAGTTCCCTGTTCACTCGAAGTTATAACGGTTGCATTTTTTATCAGAATGTCCTGTGTTTTGGCAAAGACTGAGAACGATAACAGTCCAATTACACCCAGAAATATAGATCTAAAAAGCTTCATAGTCGGTCTCCTTCTGGATCAATAATTCCAATATCAAAATCAGTTCTTTGAAAAGAACCGGGGTCATTTATATCAAATTTCAAATGCCCATCAATAAAGACCTTCTCTGCTCTTGAATAAACACTGAATGGGTCATGAGACCAAACAACAATGTCTGCCATTTTTCCAGGTTCAATCGAGCCAACATGGTCATCGATGCCCAAGGCTTTGGCAGGATTCAATGTAATCCATTGAATGGCTCTTTCCTTATTCAGATCCAAACCGATCTTCTGCCCAGCTGCCAACGCTTTTGCAGCCTCTTGATTAAGTCGTTGTATTCCAACTGCAGAATCAGAGTGGACAATTGCACAGCCTGTTTTATTTTCAGCCTGATCAACAATGGCAGTATTCTCCCAAACCATATCGAAAGCCTCGTGCTTAAATCCCCACCAATCTGCCCACATTGCAGCACAGACAGAATTCTGTGCCAATATATCAGCAACCTTATAGGCCTCAATCGCATGATGAAAGGTGGTGATTTTATATTCAAATTCCTTGGCGACATCCAACATGACTGCCATTTCCTCTCCACGATAGCAGTGCATCTGAACCAAAATATCCCCCTCCAACACTCCAACCAATGTTTCCAAACCCAAATCACGAGATGGACTATAGGACATCTCTTTTGCTTCATCGGATTTCTCTGCATATTCAGTTAAGCGTCTCTGATAAGCTTGCGCTTCAATCCAAGCATTTCGATAGCCTGCAACATTGCCCATGCGTGTTGATGGTTCGGAGTTTCTTCCTCCATAAACCCTTTTAGGATTTTCGCCGCATGCCATTTTCAATGTATACGGTGCATTTGGAAATTTCATACCTTGAACCGTCCTGCTGCGAACATTCTTGAGTGTGACCCCTCTTCCACCGATTAAATTTGCAGATCCCACCAAAACATGAAAAGAGGTGATACCGCCTTTTAATGCAAGCGTATATTGTGGATCTTGAGTCCAAACAGAATGTTCTGCCCAAACATGAGGCGTGGTTGGGCTGGTTGCCTCATTTCCGTCAGAGTTTGATCTTAGGCTTGGCGCCGGATAGACCCCCATGTGAGAGTGTATATCGATAATGCCTGGTGTTACCCATTTCCCTTCAGCATCCACAACAGTGGCGTCGGAAGAATCCAAGTCCTTGCCAACAGCAATAATCTTATTCTTATCCATTAAAATAGAGGCGTCTAAAATTGAATCGCCACGACCGGTTAGAATATTGGCATTGGTTATGATTGTCTTGCTGCTCGTTTCAGGCTCATAAGTCGATTCATAAGCATAATTGATTAGCTCTTTTTCATTGATTTGAGATTGAATATTTGGCGCTCCAAAAAGAATAATTGTTACGCCTGTTATTAAAAATGAATATTTGGGATTAAGAATCATGATTCCCCCTTTAATTTCTAGTTTTCATAGAGAAATATAAATTCAACCAAAAGTCAAACAACCTCGAAGAAGTTTTTAACTTCAAAATAATCAAAACATTTTTGTTGTAGAATATTTTTATGAAATTCTTCTCAAAAAAAATAGCCATTCCAATCTGTGCTCTATTTCTATGGAATGCTCACGGAGATGATTTTCAAGTCAATGAAGATTCCATCATCTCATCAAAAAAGAACAGTCAAGAATGGCTGTCGCATGGCAGAACGTATGATGAACAACGATTCAGTGAACTGAAGCAAATCAGCAATGAGAATATAGATCGTCTTGGAATCGAATGGTTTGCCGATCTTGATAGCAATAGGGGTCATGAAGCAACTCCCATTGTTTCCGATGGGGTAATGTTCACAACCGGTGCTTGGAGTGTTGTTTATGCACACAATGCTCTATCAGGTGAATTGCTTTGGAAGTTTGACCCTGAAGTGCCAAAAGAAAAAGCTTATTTTATATGTTGCGATGTCGTTAATCGAGGAGTCGCCATTTGGGAAGGTAAGGTATTTGTAGGTACATTGGATGGGAGACTCGTCGCACTTGATGCGAATAAGGGAACATTAATTTGGGAAACCATGACCGTAGATGACACTAAGCCATATAGTATTACGGGTGCGCCAAGAGTTATTAAAGGAAAGGTCATCATTGGTAATGGTGGCGCAGACTTTGGGGTCAGAGGATATGTCAGTGCTTATGATGCACTCGATGGGAAAATGGAATGGCGTTTTTATACAGTACCTGGAAACCCTGAAGAAGGATTTGAGAATTCAGCAATGGAAATGGCTGCAGAAACTTGGAAAGGCTCCAAATGGTGGAAATATGGTGGTGGTGGAACCGTTTGGGACTCAATGGCATATGATCCAGAACTGGATCTTCTCTACATTGGAACAGGCAATGCTTCACCATGGAATTATAAAATCAGAAGCCCGGGTGGTGGAGACAATCTGTTCGTATCCTCGATTGTTGCGCTTAAGCCAGACACTGGTGAATATGTGTGGCATTATCAAACAACTCCTGGAGACAATTGGGATTACACCGCAACCCAGCACATAATCCTAGCCGACATCACTATCAATGGTGAATCAAGAAAAGTTCTAATGCAGGCGCCAAAGAATGGATTTTTTTATGTCATCGATCGGATTAACGGGAAGCTTTTGTCTGCGGAAAAGTACGTTCAAGCGACATGGGCCAGCCGTATTGATCTGGAAACAGGAAGACCTGTCAAAACAGAGCTTGGCGATTACGATGAAGCCAAAATATTAATCTTCCCTGGGGCTCTGGGTGGACATAACTGGATGCCAATGTCATACAATCCTGAGACAGGATTGGTATATATTCCAGCACAAGAACTATACATGCCAATGAAGAAAGATGATGATTATGAATACGATCAAAAAGGGTGGAATACTGCTGGAGATTTAACAGTCATGGCACCTCCTAAGAATCTCCTTCAATTAATGCTATTGGCAAAAAGTGTCAGAGGGAGACTGAGCGCATGGGATCCGGTCCAACAAAAGGAGGTCTGGAACCAATACTTAACCCTTCCATGGAACGGTGGGACCCTATCGACAAATGGTAATCTCGTCTTTCAGGGCACATCTGATGGTGAACTGATTGCATACAATGCAAAGACTGGTGAGAAAAAATGGAGCAAAGATTTAAAAACTGGAATCATTGCCGCACCCATTACATATAGCATTGATGGAAAACAATACGTCACTGTAGTTGCCGGTTATGGTGGAGTGTTTGCGCTTCAAGCTGGTCTCCCGCCAAAATATTCAGGCGGTCCTATAAATGCTCGGATCGTAACTTTTGCTCTGGATGGAGATGTTCTGTTGCCTGAAAGACCCGCCAGTAGGGAAATGCCTAAACCCCCTTCACCAATCGAAGATCAAACCAGTATCGCCAGAGGTGAAGATTTGTATCACTGGGAGTGTCATATGTGTCACGGTGCTGGTGCTGTGGGGGGAGGAGTATTGGCAGACCTTCGATATATGTCTGAAGGCACACATAAAAAATTCAATGCCATCACACTTGGCGGTCTTTATACCGAGAAAGGAATGGTTGGCTTTGCAAGCCGTTTGAGTGAACAGGATGCAAAAGACATTCATGCATATCTTATCCAAAGAGCAAATGAGACCTACTTATTCGAAACCATTAATTCGGCTTTGAAATAACATATTCATCAACAACCTTACCACCAATCAAATGCTCCTGGATGATCATCTCTAGAACTTCTGGGGTGCAATTTTGATACCAAACAGCATCCGGATAGACAACCGCGATCGGACCACTTGTACAAACCCTTAAGCAATTAACTTTTGAGCGGTATATGCCGCCCCGATTATCAATCTCGAGTTCAGTCAGCCTGGATTTAAGGAACTCCCAAGATTCCAGGGTTTTCATCTTAGACGCACACTTGGGTTCAGTTTGATCAGCGCAGAGAAAAATATGCCTGTCGATTACATCGATGCCGAGATCATGTAACTTGTCTTTTATCAGTGAATTAATCGGAAGGGTCAATTACTTTTTTATTTTGGTTGAAATAACTTGGTCAAGCAATTTACCAAAAGGTGGTCGCATTAGTTTTAAAACACTCTCCATCGGTGTTTGCTTATAAACACCTCTTGCATGAGAAAAGGTTCTAAACCCTTCTATTCCGTGGTAATGCCCCATTCCGCTTGGGCCAATCCCACCAAATGGTAGATCCTCTTGAACGAATTGGAAAATGACGTCATTCAGCGCTGCTCCACCTGAAACCGTATTGGACATCACGAATTTTTCTTCGCTCTGTTTGCTTCCAAAATAATAAAGTCCAAGTGGTCTCTCATGAAGATTAATATAATCCACAGCTTCATCAATCTGGTTATAGGTTTTCACCGGCATGATGGGGCCAAATATTTCCTCTTTCATCACCAGCATGTCATCGGTTGCATTCAGAATAATTGTTGGCATCATCTTATTGTGAGATTTCTCTGATTTAGACTCATTTGACGGATTGATCTCAATGACTTCAGCTCCTTGATTACTGGCATCCTCAATATAGCTATGAAGCCTTTCATAATGGCCTTGATTGATCACTGAAGTGTAATCATCATTGTCAAAAATAGAGGGATACATCAATGAAATCGAATTTTTAGATGCTTCGATCCAATCGCCAAGCATTTCTTCTTTGATATAAACATAATCAGGAGCGATGCAAGTTTGTCCTGCGTTCATTAGTTTTCCATTCCAGATTCTATCTGATGCTTTCTTTAAGTCTGCACTATCACCAATGATTGCAGGTGATTTTCCTCCGAGCTCAAGGGTCACTGGAACTAAGTTTTTAGATGCAGCTTCCATGACTTTTTTTGCCACTGAAGTCGAGCCAGTAAATAAAAGGTGATCAAAATGAAGTGAGCTAAACTCTTGGCCCACAGAAGCATCTCCTGGAAATACCTCAACTTCATCATCATCAAAATATTTGTTGATCATGGATTTCATTAAACTCGAAGACCTGGGGGTAAACTCAGATGGTTTAATCATTGCCCTATTCCCGGCAGCCAGTATCACTGCCAGGGGTGCATAGGTTAAATTAAATGGATAATTCCATGGGCTAATAATGCCTACAACGCCCAAGGGTTGATAATCTATATAGGCTTTAGCGCCAAACAAGTTAAAAGGAGCAGAGGCCTTCCTTTTCTCGGGCTTCATCCACGATTTTAGATTCTTCTTAATGTAGTGTATTGATTCGAATGTGGCTGCTAATTCAGACAATTTAGACAACATTTCTGGCCGATGACCAAAATCTTCTGAAAGCGCTTTTGGTATTTGGGTTTGATACTCCAGCATCATATCAAGCATGCGGTCCAATCGATCCATTCGAATGGAGAGGCTGGGGTATGTTTGACGCCTGGATTGAATTTTTTGTTTTTCTAATATTTGATGCATGCTCTAATCCAAAAAGTCGGGGGATAATTCGTATATAAGATCATACAGAGGTTGAAAACTTGCCCAAAGAATTAAATCAGTGCCTGCCTGCTTCTTGGCATGTTCTGCCGTCTCATCATCAATAATAATTGGGTCTCCAGCGGCTTCTGCCATTAACTGACTTTGGCAACATTTATCCATAGAAATAAATAACCATGCGGCCACATCCACTGTCTGACCTGTTGTCAAAAGACCATGGTTTTGAAGAATTGCAGTGCGCTTATCTCCCAATGCTTTGGCTATCTCTTCGCCCTCGTCTTTATCAAAAGCCACGCCGCCGTAATCAGAATAAAGTGATTGTTCTTCAAAGAACATAGCTGCATCTTGAGTGATTGGATCCAAAACTTTTCCCAATGTGGAAAAAGTTCTCCCATATATTGAATGAGCGTGTGCCGCTGAGTTCACATCGGGTCTTGCTTTATGAATCGCAGAATGGATGAAAAAAGCTGCAGGGTTGATTGGTCTAGCCCCTTGAATAATCTCCCCGTCTTCTTTTACTAAAAGTAAGTCTGAAACTGTTATGTGAGAAAAATTCATGCCCAATGGATTGACCCAAAAATGGTCATTAAATTCAGGATCTCTAAGCGTTATATGTCCAGCCAATCCCTCATCAAAACCATAATGTGCAAATAATCTAAACGAAGCTGCAAGCCTTTCCAATTGTTGTCTTCTTAACTCTTCTACGTTTTTTGTTGCAATTGGAGTCAACGAACCTTTTTCTTTCTGTGGAAGCTTTCCTTGGTTTCTATCAATATCTTTGGCTGTAGTCATATTTCTAATTAAAATTAAGGCTAGAATCTTATATGATACACTTCTTATGTCTTCACAGAAAGACGCACCGTATAACAATTATTTTCGAGTGAAAAGTGAGAGAAACGATCATAACCCTGTCTGTATTTTTTTTAATCTTTGTTGTGCTTACGACCTTTGAATTCTTCATGGTTGGTGAAATGGCAAAGAATCATGCCGAATCTAAAATGGTCATTGATGGGGAAAAATAGAACTACCGATAAGGTCACTATGTTCTCAGTATTGGGGGCCATTCTATTAATCGCAACACCTATTGCATTTTACCCAAAAGAATCCGCTGAATTTATTAGAGGTACCTATTTATGGACCGTGGATATCTTTGGGCCAACGTATATGCTATTTGGTGCATGCATGCTTCTCTTTGTCCTGTTCATTGCTTTCTCAAGATTTGGCAACCACCGATTAGGTGGAAATGATATCGATCCAGACTACTCTTTATTCAGTTGGGCATCCATGCTCTTCTGCTCAGGAATCGGTGGAGGAATTCTATATTGGTCGGTTGTTGAATGGGCATATTATGCGGGCGAAGGTTTATTTGGCATTGAGCCGTTCTCAGATAGAGCTTATCACCTTGCATCTGCTTATGGTGTTTTTCACTGGGGGCTCACGGGATGGGCTCTTTACACCATACCAGCCATAGCGGTGGCTGTTCCATTTTATAAATACAACATTGGATCTCTTCGGCTAAGCTCAGCATTAAGAACCTCAAAAGAAAATGTTATTGAAAAGACAACGATGGGACGAATCGTCGATTTCATATTTGTGATTGTTTTAATTGGGGCATCTGGTGGAACAATTGGGATGTATGTTCCTGTGATTGGAGCAGGTTTCTCAGAGCTTCTGAATATAGATCATGATCTTAATCTTGATTTATCAATGCTCGCTGTCTGCACAGGGCTATTTGCCTTCAGTGTTTATCGAGGAATATATAGTGGTATCAGGGTTATCAGTAATATTAATATCTTGATCTCCATCATTTTTCTTTTGGCAATTTTAGTCCTTGGCCCCGCCACTGAAATACTCACTTTGACTGCTAATTCATTGGTAGAAATGGGCAGGAACTTTTTTGCAATGAATACTCTTGGTATTACAGAGGATTCAGAATTTGCTGAAGCATGGACCATATTCTATTGGGCATGGTGGATAGCACTTGGGCCTCAGGTTGGACTATTTGTAGCCAGAGTCTCAAGAGGGAGAACTTTAAAAGAAGTGGTTTTGGGAATGTTAGTTTTTGGGTCTCTTGGGTGCTTTTTGTTCTTTTCCATTTTAGGAAACTATTCGATGAATTTGGAATTAACTGGGCAAATGAATGTTTCACAAACACTCACAGATATTGGACACCAGGCAACAGCCACTAAAGTTCTCATGACCCTACCCTTTGGTGAAATGTTTGTATTGGCGTATTGCTTGATTGTGATTATATTTATCGCCACATCTTATGATTCAGTTTCATACATTCTGGCATCTCATGTTCAAGAGGTAACAAACGAAGAAACCGAGCCAAACCAAAATAACCGATTGATTTGGGCATTTGTACTCTCAATACTCCCGGCATGCTTATTTTTAATAGACAGTAATCGAATCGCAATGGATGTTATCTTACTCATGTCACCGCCTTTACTGATCTTATTTCCAATTTTTATATATTGCATGTTAAAAACACTTAAGCATGATAAACATCGTCCTCAGGATATAGAGTAATGGTTATGAATCAAAACAAGTTTATTTTCTTTTTAGTTTCAATATTCATATTTTCACCCTTACATGCAGATAATTCATTCAAGACTGAAGACGTATATTCTATGAGAAGTGTCTTTCTTTCTGATGTTTCCAATGATGGAAGTGGTCTCGTATTTATAACCGGCAAGGCAAATAAAAAAGAAGATGATTTTAGAAGAACCCTTTATTTTCTTGATACTAAAAAAGGGAAGAAACTAAAATTATTAGAATCCCTAGGGGAGAAAGGTATGAGTTTCTCATCAGTGAAGTTCTCAAGTGACTCAAAATCAATCTATTTCCTATCATCTGGAATAAGCGAATCTAGAAAAAATAATACCCAAGTATGGTCTCTGAATCTTTCTAACAGAGTTAAAAAAAGAGTGACTCATTTCGATGGAAATATCACTGACTATGATGTATCCAAAGATGAAAAAACAATTGCTTTCATAGGCGTCAAAAATTCTGAGGAAGAGATCAGTGATGAGACGCCTCCCCCAATCGTTATCGATCGTTATCAGTTTAAAAGAGATTATGAAGGATTCCTTGGAAAAAATAGAGATCATTTATTTATTTTTGATACAAAATCCAAGAAAGAGGAACAGATAACATCAGGGCAAAGAGATCATTATCATCCTGCTATTTCTCCTGATGGAAAAAACGTCGTTTTTATGACAAAAGAAGGAGAGTTTGATCGACATAATGACTGGGATATTTTCATAAAAGAAATAAAAGAGGCTAAAGAACCTAGAAAACTCACTTCTAATAATAGCGAGGATTCATCACCTCTCTCGGGATCGAGACCTCAGTGGAGTCCTGATGGAAGTAAGATTGCATATCTTCATGGCGGTGATCACGCAATGCTTTGGTATGCACTTCAAGAAGTATCAATTATTGATGTAGAAAGTGGCATAACTGATTTTATTACAAAAGATCTTGATCGAAATACGACTATGCCTCAATGGTCAAAAGATGGACAAAATATTTATTTCATTCTCGAGGATGATATGAAGAGTCAACTCATAAAATACTCATTGATGGATAATACTTCTGAAGAAGTGACGCCTGAGAACATGTATTTAGATGGTTACTCAAGGAACTACTATGTAAGAGATGATAAGATTCTCTTCGAATCTTCAACAGCAAATATTCCAAGTGAAATATATCTTTTAAAGGAAGGTCAAATTGATGCTATTACCACAGAGAATGAAGATTTCATAAAAAATAGGTTGGTTGGATCTACCGAGCTTATATCATTCCAAAGCTTTGATAATCTTGTAATAAATGGAATGATGATTAAGCCGCATGATTTTGATCCAAAAAAGAAATATCCCTTGATGATAAGAATTCATGGTGGTCCAGTTTCTCAATATGGAAGATACTTTGATTTTGATTGGCAACTCTTTGCCTCAAATGGTTATGTTGTGATGGTAACCAATCCAAGAGGTAGCTCAGGAAGGGGTTTTGAATTCCAGAAATCTATTTTTGCAAATTGGGGCATTGAAGATTCTAAAGACATAAGTGCAGCATTGGATTTTGCACTCGATCTTGATTATATCGATGATAACAAGTTAGGCATTGGAGGCTGGAGTTATGGAAGTATGCTTACAAACTACGTAATCGCTAAAGATAACCGTTTTCATGCGGCAACCTCAGGAGCAGGAATCTCAAATATTTTAAGTGGGTTTGGGGATGATCATTATATAAGAGAATATATCATTGAGATGGGAACACCTTGGGATAATCTAGATGCATGGCTGAACGTTTCACATCCATTCCTGAATGCAGATGATATCGTAACACCGACATTATTCTTGGTTGGAGAAAAAGACTACAACGTCCCTTTAATTGGTTCTGAGCAGATGTATCAGGCACTGAAGCATCTCAATATTCCAACCCAGTTGATCATTTATCCAGATGAAAATCATGGCTTAAGTAAGCCAAGCTATATTAAAGATAGATTAGATCGATATTTAGACTGGTATGAAAAATACTTAGAAGAGTAAAGACTAATTGAGATACTCGTAATACTCAATTCCCGCATCTTGAAAATCGGTAGATTCTTGTGTACCAATCTTGCTAATGATAAAACCTTTTGATTTTTTGGCTCCCGCACCTTCAAGAACCTTATTTGTCCTAAGTTCTATGTATTGATTGTGATCCAGATTAACTGGCTCGATGAATGCGGCAGAATATTTAATATTCCTCTCATTCTCACAGCAGTTTTGAGTGAAGGAAATAGGAATGACTTCAGCAGCATCGCCACTTCCATAACCGATTAACAATGCTTCTTGGCCATTGAGAGTTTTGCCATTTTTCATTGAATCCTCAATACCCGCTGCCAACCAGGCAAAAATAGAGCCTGAATAGATGTTACCCAATTCTTTCGTTAACTCATTACCCAATTTTAACTTAGACAATACTCGATCCTTGAAAGGTTTTATTTGATGTATCAACTTCAATGCCATATTTGTTTGAGGAAATAAATCTTTATTGATATTCGTTTGAAGAAAAGACATGAGATCAGGCTTTTCTTGAAGCTCTTTTTTAATTTCACCCTCAGAAACATCGGCTTGCGCTATTAAATCATCGAGTTCTTGATTGTCATTTTCGTCACCATTGGCTAATGCATAAAGGTATGAAATAGAAAACGCATTGATGGGCATTTTATGAAAAGGTCTATGCATGAACACAGCCATTGCTTCTTTTAATAATTTGGAAAGACTCTTACCTCTGTTTTCACTCATATTTGATAGAGCTGAAATTGTTCCATCGATGTAACAACTTGCAGAATATTTTCCGTTGAAAATGGGCAAATCTAAGTCTGAAGCAGATTGTCCATTTAAATTTTGAGCCCGATACTGAATTGGCTTTCTAAAATCTATTTGACGATATTCTGAAGAACTTCCAGAAAATGCAGTCTTAACCTCAGCGATCTGAGGATTTGACTCAATTAATGTTGCAACTGCTCCCGCCCCCTGAGTTGGTTCCCCCGATGATCCAATCTGATAGAGTGCAATATCAGAACAGACCACAATCGCTTTCTTCTCAGGCGCATCAGATTTAACGTAACGAACAGCATTCTTTAGTGCATATATGCCTGATAGGCAAGCTTGCTTAAATTCAGGAACTTCACATTGATTGGATATTGGATCCATGCCTCTATTTTTAAGTTCTTCATTAACCATTCCTTTAATGATGACTGTCCCAGCAGAGTTATCGGTACTGGATTCAGTGCCCAGTGCCAAAAAACCGATTTCATCCGAGTTAATCTCATTATCGACAATTAGATTAAGGACGGCATTTGCAGCCATCGTATATATGCTTTCATCAGGGCCAAGCATTCTGAAGCCAGAGCCGATAATTTTACTGATCTTACTCCATGAGCTATTGGTCCAATGACACCAATCCTCGAGCCCAACTCGATAAGGAGGGACATAGGTTGTAATTGCACTGATTCCGACTTTCTGGTTCACGAATTTCTCTATATAGATACTGGGATTGTATTACTTATATTTTCTATCTAAAAGGTCTTTCGGGGTTTTTTCAGAGATGGATCAAACGAAGAGAATTTGTTCCTCCGCTCACTCTCAATGGTGATCCAGAAGTAAGCACAATGAGATCCCCAGAATTAAGTATCGAAGAACCAACAAGCTCATCCCTCACATCATCAATCACATCAGCCAAGCTATTGACCATAAATTCGTATTGGTATGAAATGACACCTCTGTAGAGACCTACTCTCCTTTGTGTATCCTCATTTCGAGTAAATGCATATATTGGAATATTTGTTCGATATCGAGAGAGCATCAATGCTGTTGAACCCGACTCTGTGAGAGCAACAATGGCTTTGATTTCCATATTTCTAGCAATGCTCATTGAGCTTATAGCAATGGCTTCATCAATTTTATTGATTTCAGAGAATTTGTATTCTTCATTCTTTGTAATTGATTCTTGGTATGTTTCTGCGCCCTCACAAACTTCATGCATCGCTTTTACAGTATCCACAGGATATTTTCCAATTGCAGTCTCTGCCGAGAGCATCACGGCATCGGTTCCATCTAGTACTGCATTAGAAACATCTGTCATTTCTGCTCGGGTTGGCGTTGGGTTAGAGATCATCGATTCCATCATCTGTGTTGCAGTTATTGCGATTCTTTTTCCTTTAACGGTTTGTTTAATGATGTCCTTTTGAAGGCCTGTAAGCTCACCAGGGCCTGATTCTAGGGCAAGATCGCCTCTGGCAACCATGACTCCATCACTGGCCTTGATTATCCAGAAGAGTTGCTTGAGTGCTTCAAGGCGTTCAATCTTTGCGATCAGATTGATTGTACTTCCTGCTTCAGTCAAAACCTCTCTTGCCTGAGTTACATCGCTTGCCTCATTGACAAAAGATAATGCAATCCAATCAATTCCCAGTTCAGCCAGTCTCCTGATATCTCTTTTATCTTCTTCTCCTAGTCCTGAGCGATGAATTATCTTATCTTCCACCTCAAAACCCTTATTACTTCTGAGCAAGCCCCCTTTATCCACCATACAATTAAGGTTCCTGCCGTCTGCATCGATACTTTTGACATTCAACTGAATAAGGCCATCATCGAGCAAGATTCGATCTCCAACTTCTATTTGTGAAAAGCAATACTCAGCATCGATAAAGATCTCATGGTTATTTGTTTCTTTCTCTTTGGTGAATACAACTCTGATTTCAGATCCGTGCTCTAAGTCAATCGCATGGTCAGAAAAGTCACTGATTCTGATCTTATTGCCCTTAAGATCAACCAATATCGCAACGGGCTTACCAAGTTCTTTGGAAGTCTTTTTGATCAGCTCGATATTTCTTTTATGATTATATTTTTCATCCTCATCCCATGTTCCATGGGCTAAATTGATTCGAATGACATCTGCGTATTCACAAACATTTTTTAATGTTTCCCGATCCGCAATTGATGGACCAAATGTTGCAATTATTTTTGTTCGTCTCATGCGTTAATTAATGTCATTTTTATAAAACGCTTTCGCTACGAAAGACATCTTCATCAATATCATCCTCGGATTTAGCAACAAGAACAGAAACCGTTGCATCCCCAGTGATATTTACCACGGTTCTTGCCATGTCAAGGATTCGATCAAATGGTAGGACAAATCCAACTATCAGTGCGGTTTGTGCATCACTGATTCCTATGACGGATAAAACGGTTGCCAAAAGAAACAAAGATGCCGATGGTATGCCGGCTGTACCTATTGAAGTCAATGTAGCAGTCATTGCAATCAAAAGGTAATCCGAGAGTTCAAGCTGCACACCAAAAATTTGTGCTGAAAAGAGAGCAACCACTCCAAGATAGAGAGCTGTGCCGTCCATATTAATGGTAGCGCCCAGAGGAAGAACGGATGATGCGACTGTTTTCTTTACGCCTAAATTATTTTCAACGCATTGAAGCGTGACAGGAAGTGTTGCAGAGCTGGATGATGTTGAGTATGCCACTGCTTGTGCGTCCAAAATTCCTTTGAAAAATGCTTTAAGTGGCAATCTTGCTCCAAAGCGGATAAGACCTCCATAGACCAAGATCATGTGTAGTATACATCCAACATACAGAATAATAGTCAAAACAAATAAATTTTGAAGTGCTGCCAAGCCCATTGTTCCTGATACCCAGGCAACTAAGGCTAGAACACCATATGGTGCCATCTGCATGACCATGTGAGCAATTTGTAAGATGGCTTCCGCTGCTGAAGAGAACACCTCACCAATCTTTTCTGTTTTATTCCCGCCCATTATGATTCCAATACCTAAGAGTATGGAGAAAAAGATGATCGGCAAAACATCGCCATCTGCCAGCGAACCAATTGGATTGAGGGGCACAATGCCAAACAATCGATCGCTTACACTTTGTGAAGATTGAACTGCACTATATGGATCCACCCCAGTTAAATCAATCCCAGCACCGGGAGAAAAAAGAGTTCCCAATACCAAGCCTATACTGATTGCAAAAAGAGTGGTCAGTAAATATAGAGTAATGGTCTTAATACCGATAGAACCCAGTCTTTTTGGATCTCCCATTGAAACCACGCCCGCGACAAGTGATGTAAAGATAAGTGGCACAACCAACATCTTTATAAATCGAACAAATAGGTCGCCAATCCATTTTGACGATGCAGCAACATCCCCGAAAATAAAACCAAGAATTGCACCAATCACCAGAGCAGTGACAACCCTCACCCATAATTTTAGATTTGTTCTTTGGCCCAAAAAAGCAAGGCCAGTAAAAACCCCTATTAATACAATCCAATACAATATCTCGATATTCATGTCCTTAATTCTAACTTAAAAAGTAAACTAATTATTCATATATGAAACCCTTATAACTTCTAGTATTCTAATAATGATTCAAATCAGGACATTCATTCATGAAAAATAATTCAAAATCAAAAACTGGTTTTTTATTAGGCTTGATCGCAGCTATTGTTATTCTTATTCTTCCGGATACAGAAGGCTTGCCGATCGAAGCTCAAAGAGCTGCAGCAGTTTTTGTCTGGATGGCCATCTGGTGGGCAACGGAAGCAGTTCATATAGCGATAACTGCACTCATTCCATTGGTTTTCTTTCCACTCCTTGGGGTTTCATCCATAGAAGAAACTTCTGCACCTTATGCCAATAAAAATGTTTATCTTTTTTTGGGGGGGTTTCTCCTATCGATTGCAATCCAGAAGTGTAATCTTCATAAAAGAATTGCGCTCAATGTGCTCAATCTAACTGGAACTGCAGGGAGATCAATCATAGCAGGCTTTATGTTGAGTTCATGCCTTCTTAGCATGTGGATAATGAATACCTCGACAACCGTGATGCTTCTTCCAATTGGTCTTGCAATTATTTCGGTTGTGAAAGAATCAATGACAAATTTGACCGATTCCGAAAAAGTAAACTTTCAAGTTGCCCTTCTATTGGGAATTGCTTATGCAGCGAACATCGGAGGTATTGCTACATTAATTGGTACTGCACCAAATATGACATTAAATGGTTTTATGGAAGAGCAATACAATGTCTCAATATCTTTTGTTGATTGGATGAAGGTCGGGGTACCTGTTAGTTTAACTTTGCTTCCACTTGCATGGTTTACACTCACAAGAATAACCTTTCCTGTTTCATTTCAATCATCAGAACAAACTCAAGACATCATTGTAAATATGAGATCTGAACTGGGTAAGATAAAAACATCCGAGATGAGAGTTCTAATAATATTCCTCCTGACAGCAACGCTGTGGATCACAAGAGGCATGATCAATGATATACCTGGATTAGAAGGTTTATCGGATCCAGGAATTGCGATGCTATGTGGACTGATGCTATTTCTGACTCCGAGCAAAAGCACAAATCAAAATCTTTTAGAATGGAAAGATGCACAAGAAGGTGTCCCATGGGGTGTTTTATTGTTATTCGGTGGTGGGTTATCGCTTGCGGCTGCTGCTCAAAGCACAGGCCTTGCCGCATGGATTGGCAATATGATGCCTCTCGGTCTTAGTATGGCGCTCTTAGTCATCATGTTCACGACCTTGATTATATTTCTCACTGAATTGACATCTAATTTGGCGACCACCGCAACATTCCTACCGATCGTTGCCATCATAGCAGCCCAATTTGGTTTTGACCCTCTGATGCTCACTGCATCGGTTGCTATTGCTGCCAGCTGTGCCTTTATGTTGCCAGTTGCAACCCCTCCCAATGCGATTGTGTTTGGGTCAGAATTGATCAAGGTGCCTCAAATGGTTAGAGCGGGCATTGTTATCAATTTAATTGCTATTGTTGTTGTATCGTTCGCAGTCCTATATCTTGTTCCATTATTCCTATTATAAATATGTCTCGAGATCCCCTAGAAATTAAAAATGTTTGCGTCTTTGCAGGCTCAAGCCCTGGAAATAGAAAGACCTATTCTGAAACTGCAAAAGAGCTGGCTCAAAAACTGACAGAAAATAACTATGGAATTGTTTTTGGCGGAGGGAGCAATGGCCTAATGGGAATACTTGCTGACAACGCCATTGATGCCAAAGGTTTTATTACTGGAATCATCACGGAACAATTGGATGAAATTGAAGTCGGCCATCAAGGCTTGAATGAATTAATCATTGTGAAAAACATGCATGAAAGAAAAAAGATGATGGCTGATAAATCTCAAGCCGTGGTCTGCCTTCCTGGTGGAGTGGGAACATGGGAAGAGTTTTTTGAGTCTTTGACTTGGAATCAACTTGGTCTTCAAACAAAACCAATCATTTTGCTCAATATTGGAAATTATTACTCAAAACTAAGGGTGTTCATTGAGCACGCAGTCAAAGAAGGGTTTCTACCTCAATCAACGAGTGAAGAATTGGTTCTAGTGAATAATGTTGACGAAGCAATCATAGAAATTAGAAATTTTACACCTAAAGATACATCAACATGGTATGAAAGGCTTAAGGATTAAGTAATAAGCCTTATCTAATCCTTTGTCTTGGTCGGCCCTGGAAAAAACATATTTGTCTGATCGATGTATTGGTTGTAGCCAGGTCTTTTTTTAGATTGAGGTTTTTCCAACAAACGAATTGTCAGCTTGAAAAAGATGAATAACATCATTGCAGGGGCGGCCACACCTAAGAAAGATCCCGTTGATAAAGATAATACAAAGATTGCAAACCATTGTAGAAAGTCACCAAAATAATTTGGGTGCCTTGAGTATTTCCATAGGCCTTTGTTCATGATCTTAGATGAGTTATTTGGATCTGACTTAAATTTCTTCATTTGCTGATCGGCAATCGATTCAAATAAGAAGCCCATAATAAAAAATATAATCGCCAACACAATTAAAGATGATGATTCACTATTAAGGTTTCGGCTAAAGATCAGAATAATTGGGCAAGAAATGATTGCTTGAAGTGCACCCTGAAGCATGAAAACTCTAAAATAACTGACAATCCTCCAGTCTCTCTTTGAGGCATTCCTCATTTTTGTATATCTGTAATCCTCGCCGTGTCCTAAGTTTCTTCTTGCAAGATAATAGGTTAATCTCAAACCCCAAACAGAGACCATTACTAACAATAGCTCTCGTGTGTCGGTCGATGCCAATCCATTGATATCATTATGATAAGAGCAAGCCCAAGCAATCAGCACAAAGCCAAAACCCCAATAAATATCTATAATGCTTGAATCCTTTATTTTAATGCTGATCAACCAAAGCAAAGTGAGTGCTAACCAGTTGATGAAGTATGCAAATTGGGGCATTGAAGTTTCAAAAAAAATAGTTTCAATCATGCTCTTCTCCTATGGTTGCCTTATGTTATCAATCAACTCTTCTATCTCATAAGGGATCTTAGATGTGAACTTAGAGACCATTATGCTGACAAAAATATTTATCAACATTCCAATAGTCCCAATTCCTTCCGGTGAAATACCCCACAACCAGTTTAACGATGAATTCATTTCTGGATTCAGAAATTTGAAATAGACTATATAACCAAGCGTAAAAATGAGTCCTGCTAACATTCCTGAAACGGCACCCTCTTTGTTTATCGATTTGGTAAAGATCCCCAAAAGAAGTGCCGGGAAAAGTGTGGCTGCGGCAAGGCCAAATGCAAATGCAACCACTTGAGCCACAAACCCGGGTGGATATATACCAAATAAACCGGCAATAATCACAGCAATGAACACTGAAAAACGTGCATAAAAGAGCTCTTTCTTTTCGCTAATGTTGGTGGCTAAAGTTTTTTTAATGAGATCGTGTGAAACAGACGCTGAGATCACGAGCAAAAGCCCTGCAGCTGTCGATAATGCTGCAGCAAGTGCGCCTGCGGCAACCAGAGCAATTACCCATGGTGGTAGCTCCGCAATCTCAGGATTTGCTAAAACCATAATGTCTCGGTCAATATAAACTTCATTGTTTGATGAGACTTGTGAATTATTCACTATGATTCTTTCGCCAAATTCACCATTAGAATCTAGGTATTTTGGCTTGACTGGATCGAACGCATTTCCAGGTGCATACTGAATCAATCCATCATTGTTTTTATCTCTCCATGCGATCAGACCGATGTCTTCCCAATTCTTAAACCATTCAGGAGCTTGCTGATATGAAACATTGTGTGTTGACTCAAATAAATTGTATCTTGCGAAGGAAGAAACCGCAGGAGCGGTCGTATATAAAATGGCAATAAAAATCAGCGCATAGCCTGCAGATCTTCTGGCTGATGCCACATCTGGAACTGTAAAGAAGCGAACGATGACGTGTGGTAATCCTGCAGTACCCAGCATCAATGCAGCCGTGATACAGAAAACATCAATGGTCTCTTTTAATCCACTCGTATATGGCTGAAAACCAATATCAGACATGATCAGATCCAACTTTTCTAAAAGGTAAATATCTTGATCAATTAATCTGTCACCAAAACCGAATTGAGGAATTGGATTCCCTGTGATCAAAATTGAAATGAAGATTGCTGGAACCAAATATGCAAAGATCAGGACACAATACTGTGCAACCTGAGTGTAAGTAATGCCCTTCATCCCACCTAAAACGGCATAAAAGAAAACAATCCCCATGCCAATGATGACACCGAGTTCAATTTCAACTTCAAGAAATCTTGAGAAAACAATACCGACCCCTCTCATCTGCCCAGCTACATATGTAAACGAGACAATGATGAGGCAAATCACAGCCACAACTCTGGCTGTTGTCGAGTAATAGCGAGTTCCTATAAAGTCTGGAACAGTATATTGACCAAACTTTCTCAGATATGGTGCCAAAAGCAATGCCAATAAAACATAACCTCCTGTCCACCCCATCAAGTAAACTGCACCATCTCTACCCATGAAAGAAATCAACCCTGCCATGGAAATAAAAGAAGCAGCAGACATCCAATCTGCAGCAGTGGCCATCCCGTTTGCAATTGGATGAACCCCTTTGCCAGCGATATAAAACTCGTTTGTAGACCCAGCTCTTGATTTAATTGCGATAAATACATAAAGCCCAAAACTGATGCCCACAAAAAGATAGGTCAAAGATTGAATACTCATGACTATTCTTTAATCATCTCTGTCTTTATTGAACTGATGATCTAGATTTTTCATCAATCCGATATAAACAAAAATAATTGCCACAAAGATTAAAATACTCCCTTGTTGAGCAAACCAGAAACCAAGCTTGAAACCAAAGAAACTGATCTCATCAAGGTTGTTTGCAAAGATTATGCCGAAACCGAAAGAGGCCAAAAACCATATAAGCAGGAGTATTGAGACGATCTGGATATTTTTCTTCCAATATCGATCTATATTCTTACTTCGGTTGCTCATGAAATTTCGGTTAATTTCATGGACATCTGCTCGCCGACTTTGGTTAATGCAGAGAAAGGCCTTATAAAGACTGATAGCTTCACCATTTTGTCTTCATTATTCCATTCAATTAAATCAATCCCAGTCACTTCAACATCATCCAACTTTGTTTCAAAAACAAGGCAGGCTTTTTTTTCATCCGTGAACTCTGAGATATATTTAAAATGAGGGTTATTTAAGACATCGTTTGCAGCAACAAGATACTTTGTGACCATCTCAACTCCTATTATTGGCTTGTAAACGAGTGGTGAACAAAATTCTACCTCGTCAACCATCATCGAGGAATCAACAACCTTGTCTTCTATACTGTTATGCCAGCGACTTAAAAATTTACTCATCAGAGTGTTTTTTTGGAAACTTTAATATAAGCATAAACAATCACCACGACATACATGCAACCAGCAAAAATACCTCCGGCAAGATCGCGTGTACTGGGATCTAATAATGCTGCAAAAAGATCGCTCAACGAATTACCAAGAAGTGCTCCGAATAATCCTCCCATTACTCCAGAACCACCTAGTTTTTTATCGATATCAATGCCGAGAATAGCAAGCACTGCCAATACTCCATTATCAACAATGCCGAAAATATCGCCATCAAAAAACACATTCTCCATCTTGTTTTACTCCTCGATTAGATTAATTATTATGACCTAAATAAGTTATTCATATTCTTAAATGCTTTTAATTCAATCGCATTGCCCGATGGATCCCTTAAGAATGCTATGGCTTGCTCACCAACCTCATTCTTAAACCTTATCGTTGGTTCTATCAGAAACTCTATCTTCTTTTTATTGAGATCACTAGTGATACTTTCGAAATCAGTCCAGCTTAAAACCAACCCAAAATGAGGCACAGGAATATCATTTGAATCAACTGTATTTGAGATTTCACTTGGAGATTCTTTACTGAGATGACAGACCAATTGGTGCCCATAAAAGTTAAAGTCGATCCATTCTTCAGAGCTTCTGCCTATTTCACAGCCAAGTGAGTGATGATAAAAAATTTTTGCACTTTCCAAATTCTTGACAGGAATTGCCAAGTGAAATGGGTGGAGAGGGTTATTAGTTTTGCTCATAAAATTCTATGATTGCACCATCTGGTGAAGAAAGCGAAAAGATTGAAATGTCTCCATATGGCTGCAGTTTAACACGATTAATATCGATTGATCCCTGGCCTCTTTCTTTCAGAACTTCTAGTGTTTGTTGAATATCTTCAACTGGATACTTAATGGAAAGCAGGCCTAAATTTGGAGCAAGACACTTGTCACTGTGATCCAAGCCCCTTATATCCATGAACTCAATCATCTCAACCCTACCCAATTCACCTGCAACAGGATAATAAATTGCGGTTCTATATTTTGTCTTTGTGGTGAAATTTAGAGGTATACCAAGCGGTGTTACCGCCTCTTCTTTAGCCGTAAAAGGAACGCCATAGAAAAAAGTATCGAATCCAAGCAAATCAACAAAGAATTGTCGGCTGTTTTCCCTGCTTCTGATCATCTGCATGATATTGAATGGTTGGGATATTCGGTCAAATTCTGGGAAAGCCTTAGGTAAAGGCGGTTTAAGCCTATCGTATCCTTGGATCTGAACACCGTCGGGTCCTTTAAAGATCACTACATCTAGTGTTGATTCTCCAAAAGAAATTTGTGCAACTGGGGTTTCGGTCCACCATCCCATTTCTATTGCTTCATCATAGATGTTCCTCAATCCCTTCATTCTCACCATAAGACTGAAGTAGCATCCTGTGTCCCAGGCTCTAGAGCCTGGCCTCATGGGTTCCTTATAACCCGAATTATCAAAACGAATCAAACGAATAAACCCGACATCAGAACCTTTGGCAGCGAGCAATAATTCCTCTGCACTTGCCTGCGCTGAAAGACCATAATGTTCAATGGAGGAATTACTGGATTGACCTCTAAAAATCTCTTTAAAACCTCCGATCTTCTTGAAGAATTCAGCAGTCCTATCAAGGTCGGTAACGCTGATGACTACTTCCTGCCAGGGTTTTTCAGTTATTGGGTCGAGTGAGCTGGCATGTGCGTTAAAATACCCCGAAAGAAATATAAAAATCAGAATCAGACTCAAAAGTGGAAAGTTTTTCATGGTTTTATTGGTTAAATATTGTTACTTGATCAGGTAACATTTATTGTATACATAATTGTATCGAAAAATCGATTTTATGGAGATCAAGAATGGTAGATATTTATGAATACGCAGTGAATGATAAGGATAACTCTGAAATTAAAATGAGTGATTATAAGGATAAAGTTCTACTCATTGTAAACACTGCCAGTAAATGCGGCTTCACGCCTCAATACGACGGGCTAAATGAACTGCAAAGAAAGTATTCTGATCGGGGCTTTTCTGTTCTGGCTTTCCCATGCAATCAATTTGGAAAGCAAGAACCGGGGTCCAATTCAGAAATACAAGATTTTTGTTCAATAAATTTTGATGTTACTTTCCCTGTCTTAGCAAAGATTGATGTCAATGGGGAAAATGAAGAACCCTTGTTTGGTCATTTAAAATCCGAGCAACCAGGAATAATGGGGTCAAAAGGCATCAAGTGGAACTTTACAAAATTCTTGGTGGGCAGAGATGGCAAGGTTCTGCATCGATTTGCGCCTAAGACGACACCGAGTGAAATTGAGAAAGAAATAGAATTAATTCTCTAGAAGAAGTCATGTCGGGTTATTTTATTGTCAGATGTGAGTACTTTGATGAAGAAGAATACAGAGCTTATGCCAAGCTTGCTGCGGATGCAGTAAAAACATTTAATGGTAATTTCCTTGTGACAGGGAAAGGAGCTCAGAATCAACAAGAATCGGGTTGCCTGCCAAAAACTGTTGTTGTTAAATTTAATTCCTACCAAGACGCACTGTCATGCTATCAAAGTGATCTATATAAGAAAGCTCTGAATTTTATCGAGAAGAGTTCCGATAGAGATTTTGTGATCGTTGAAGGGCTTGATTGATCAAGCGAGTCTTTTGCTTTCCTCTTTGCTTCTTTTTATATCTCTTGAGCGAATATCCATTCTAAATACATTCTCACTCACGCCCTCAAACCTATGAAGAATAGATGGTGGAATATTGAGATCCTTCAAAGAGTGAAAAGTTTTGTCAATCTCTCTGCCAAACACAATGAATCTTGCGTCGTAGTCATTAAAACATTCTAAAGCTTCATTCATAGTGGTTTGATCTTGATAATATTTTTCATCAAAAATTCTCATTAGGGTATCTGTGCCAACGACAAAAGTTGATTTTGGAAATAACTTAATTTTTTGTTGAAAAGTTGGTGCATTTGTCAAAACCCATTGTTGGGTTTGAGAGAATTGGTCAATGGTTTTCTGTATTTCATAGAAACTAAGGGGTGTTTTGTCAACGTTACTGACAGAAATTTCGAAAAAGAGTTTCTGCTGAGTCATTGCTTCAGCAATCTCTTTAATCTTCAGATGACCCTCATGAATGGGGCTGAATGTTCCCGGAAATATTAATCGAGATATCTCTTCTTCGCTTTTGATCAAGTCGATCTCACGATCAATCAATTTTTTCCAATCCTTTTGCGAACTCACAACCTCATATTCGATATTTTGTGAAAGCTTGGGCAGTTCAGAACTAACACCGCATGCGATACCAATCAAAGCTTCAAGGCATTCTGAAACCAACTCTTCCTCTAGGTCTCTTGTCCTTTTTCCTTTTGTGAGATAACAAGAAATCACATGGGTTGCTTCACTGCCGTGGATACAAACAAAGAATCGATGCGACCCAATTTTTTCATATGTGGTCGATAATGTTGCGGTGACAGCAGCACCCAATAAGCACTTTCTTTTTATATCTGGGGCAAGCTTTTGAGCTCTATTGAAAGCAATCATTGCCATATTAATAGTGGTCTGTAATCCACAATAGTGGCTCGGTTTAATTCCCAAATATTCATCCATCGATTCTCTTGAATATGGAATATATGATTCAAGAATTGTATTGCTTGCGCCAGGAACTTTTAAGAAATCTGAAATGGCAGTACTTCCGCCGCCGCTCGATACATAAACCAATTTAAATGGTCCAGTGTGGATTGACTGGATATTTTCTAAATCCATTGATTACTCCAGATCTTTCTTTATTGGTAACAGAACCCTTTCAAGTAGCTCATGTCTTCTGTTCTTTCTTGTGGCCTCGAGATCATCGCTGGGTATGAATTCATCTAATTCTTTTCCAGAAATCATATTTTTATTCTCAAGAGTTCTTTCAAGTGTATCGACTCGATCTCTTAGTACTGATATTTCTTGTGTCAATGTCATGATCATTGCCATGAGATTATCAATTGAGCCATCGTCGAGATACTTTGGCTTCTTGCCTTTAGCAACACGAGGAAGCTTTATTTTATTACTCATGGATTGATTGGCCTTTGGGCAAGATAGACGGGCAACTTCAGATAGAAATCTCCCGTATAGCCTTTGCTATATTTTGCAGCAGCTTCGGCTGATGTGAACTCGATTGTTTCATTGGAAAAACCGGCATCTTGAAAAATCTTTTTCATATTCATATTTCTTAGGGCGCCAGAAAAGTTCTCATTGTTATTGGATACTTCCCAGTCTTTTAGGAAGTCATAAAGAGGATTATTTTCTTTATTATGGAATGGGTAAACATCGAGATGTATCATCCAGCCACCAGGCTTAAGGAGCCTGAAGCATTCTTGTATGATCTTCGGAACAGCATCATGGGATGTTTCATGCAGAAGCAATGTGGATGTAACAAGATCAAATGTTTCCGAATCATAGGAGGTTTTTTCTACATTTTGCTGACTGAAATGAGCCTCTACACCGAGTGCATTGGCCCTGGCATGAGCATATCTTAAACAAGGTAATGCAACATCGACACCGATGACTCTGGCGCTTGGATACTTCTTAGCAAATGGCAATGTTGAATTTCCAATTGCACAACCCATATCGAGAATCTCTTTTGGTTTAACGGTATCCAAATGCTCATCGATATAACGAATAATGGCCTGAGCCAAAAGATCATTTTCTTCGCCCATACCATTTCTTGAGTATATGGGCAAAGAAAAGTCGTAAACAGCTCCAGCTGAAATATCATTTTTGATGCTCTCAGTGTGATAACCGCCTGGTTGCTGATGTATATCATAAGCGGTCAAGTATTTGGGGATCTCCAATGAATCATCGATCTCTAGGCTTCCGATGGCTTGATGATTGTTCAGATCATCAATCATTGTATCCAAATTCCGTTCAACGGTATCAATGACAGAAGTAAACATCATTTGCTGACTTAGCCTTTGCAATAAACTCCAACTTTGATAACCCCTGTCATTGAGCATCAGTTTCTTAACTTCCGATTTATCCTTTGGTTTTCTATCATTGGATCGAAAGAATTCAGGCTCGATATTCTTTTCGTAATGAGGCGTGATCAATGAATATATTTCATCGGTCAAAAAAGCCCTCATATCTGTGACGAAATCTTGTCTGACTGATTCATCGTGACTCGGTCGAGGCTGCATTGTATGTTTTTGTTTAGTCATAACAGTAAACCTAATTCTATTATATGAAAATAATGAATCAGCATTAAATAAAAATCATTGGGTTATTCAAAGGCAAATTGTAAGCTATTAGAAATAACAGACATTGAATTTTTTGGAGAAAAAAATGAAACAAATAATGCAAATGGTGTTTTTTGGAGTCTTGGTCATCAGCACACATTCAGCCTATGGTTCAAGCCATCATGAAAATAAAGTGCTTAAGGCAGCTTCAAGCGGATACGAAGGCAGAGAGGAAATGCTCGGTAGAGCCATGTCCGTTGTTCTTAAGTCTCTAAATGAAACAAAGCCTTATCAGCACGATATTAATGATGCACTCATCAAAATGATATTGACTACGATACAATTCGCTAAAAATAACGACATGATTGATGAACTAATTGAAAATGAGGTTCAAGTCACACTTCCCATGCTTGAAAGAGTCCGAGATAACTATCGACGTACAGGGGAAATAGAAGCTGTGATGGTTGGCATGATAGACCGAACTGCTTGTGCATATCAGCTCTTTCTTGATATTGAGAGAGGAGATGCTGAGCGAAGCTGGACGTCACCTTTTGGTTTGGTCCTGGATCAAACAGTAAGACTGGGGCAGCATGACCTAACTGAAGAAGAGGTTCATGAAATCTGGATCAAAAAGCGTTTTAGTGCGTTTGCTAAGGTGATTGGTGTTGAGCTTGAAATATCTGATATTGGGCAAGATGGAATGGTTTCGATTAGAGTCGTTGATTCAATCTCTTTGGCTCAAAACTAAAAATGGAAATGGCCGGCGCAATCACTGAATATACAATCTATGCGATTGGTGCCCCAATCATCTTAGTCTTAATAATGACAGAGGCGATCATCTCTGGCCTCAAAGGCCTTCAGTACTATAATTATAAAGACTCACTTGGATCAATTGGCTTAATCACTGGGAACGTAGTAATTAATATTGTGACAAAAGGTCTGATCATTGCTTTTTATCTCTATCTTTATCAATTCAAGGTTTTTAATCTCTCGTCTTTGGGATCAATTTGGATAGAAGCATTGCTAGCATTATTAGCAATTGATTTTATTTATTATTGGTTTCATAGAACTTCACATCATGTGAGAATCTTTTGGGCAATACATATGAATCACCACTCAAGTGAAGAGATGAATTTTTTAGTTTCGCTCAGACAAGCCTGGTTTAATCCAATCTTTAGAGTGCCGTTTTTCTTCATACTTCCATTGATTGGTTTCAATCCATTGCTCACCCTTGTTGTCGGTGCTGTCTCCACGCTTTGGGCCGTCATTCAGCATACAAAAATGATCGGAAAACTTGGCCCTCTGGAATGGGTTTTCGTTACGCCATCATCTCATCGTGTGCACCATGGAGTAAACGAAGAATACATGGACAAAAACTTTGGAAATCTACTCATCATCTGGGACAGGATATTTGGGACATATCAACCTGAGGAAGTGACGGTAGTTTTTGGTTTAAAAAGAAATGTAGAAACATCAAACCCATTCAAAATCACTGTATTTACTTGGCGTGAGATTTTCATGGATTTCTCAAATTCAACCAACATAAGAGATAAAATGAAGTCTATTTTTGGTGTTCCAGAATGGAAGCCCAAAGAATTGCAAATCTAAAGGCAAATGAGAAACATCTTCGTAATTGCAGTGGCTATGGTTGTAACCCTCCTGATATTCTATATTCTCAGTTTAATGACACCGCCTTTGGTTGATGCAATCACAAACTACTTATCAGGAGAGTGAGATGGATGAAAAACTAATAGCTGCCATAAGAGCAATTCATGAGCCCAATGAATGGGTTCATTTTTCCTCGATCGGTCCTGATGGGGGTCCCCATGTGACTCCGCTGATGATGGGAATACATGAGAAGGGCTTATTGTTTAGTTTTACTGGAAAACAAAAGAAAAGAAATCTAGAAAGAGATCCAAGAGCTTGTGTATCCATCTGTAAACCAGTAATTATGAGTCATGTGATTGTCTGGGGTAAGGTCGATATCAGGCATGATGTTGAAGCCCAAGAAATGTGGAATGGGATGATCATGGAAGCATTTGGAGAAGAGAGGCTCAATCAAATCCAGAGAGAATTGTCTCTTGAGCAAACAAGTCTGGGCGTGCTCAAGCCAGACCGATATAGAATCTATGACATAGATTAGGCTCTGACCACTTAAGATGAAATCAAATCACTTTTTTTTCTCAGCATTGGCATTAACCTTCTCTTTCATTCTTTGCGCTGAAGAATATCCTTGGCTCTCAAGTCTTGATTATAATAATGATGTCTTCAAGTCTGGTGAAAAACTGATGCGTCTTGAGCATGGACTTTATGCATTAGAAGAGAAGCCAAGCAATGAAGGCTCTCTAATCATTGCCATACATGGATCAAGGAGTCGAGGCTATGAATGGGTTTACCCCTTGAAAACTATAGACACTAGAAACCATGATGTTTATTTTTTTAGATGGAACGATCAAGCTTGCACAGAACCTTCCGCAATAAAACTAAATCAACTAATCACACAAAAACTCGCTTTAAACCCCAGGATCGAGAAAGTCATTTTGATTTCTCATAGCTATGGAGGACTCTTAACATCATGGTTCTATAAAAACTGGTCTAATAAGATTCCGATGGATGTTCATGCCATTGCAACTCCCATCGCTGGCATAGAGTTAGTTAATAATGTCTGCCAATACATTCCACCAAAAGAAATTTCAGAGAATGTTAATGTTAATCAATGGCTAACACAAAAGGGTCTTGATTCTGTATTTAGAGATTTAGAATTTGATCCGCAGATTATTGAACTTGAAGGAAATGAGGCTTATTTACTCCCTTCAGAATATAGAGATCAGCGCTTAGGTCATAACTGGTCGATTAGTTATGTTGCGGATAAACTTAAAGAGAATGATTTCAAATAAACCAGGCAATGACTTGAATTGTTTCAAAATACTCTTATATCAAGATATAAGCTGGTAAAAAAATAATTAAATAAAGACTGGAGCAAATAATGGCTAAAAATCAAAAATGGATACTAAAAGAGAGGCCAACTGGCTTAGTCGATGATTCTAACTTCCTGTTCATAGAGGAGGATCTTCCTGAAATTAAAGACGGTGAAATCTTAATACAAACAGAATATCTCTCAGTAGATCCTACTCAAAGAATGTGGCTCACCGATATGCCTGGTTATTTGCCTCCAATTCAAATTGATGAAGTTATTCGATCTGGTGGAATGGGGAGAGTGATTGCGTCTAAAAATGAACGCTTCAACGAAGGTGAACTCGTCAATGGCTTTGTTGGATGGCAAACACACCTTATTTCAGATGGAAAAGGCTTCAGAAAAGTCCCGGAACTTCTTCCAATTCCCACCATGCTCAATGTCCTCGGCCTAACAGGAATTACGGCATATTTTGGTTTACTTGATATTGGTCAACCAAAAGAAGGAGAAACAGTTGTTGTATCTGGCGCGGCTGGAGCAACAGGTTCGGTTGTTGCTCAAATAGCTAAAATTAAAGGTTGCAATGTAATTGGTATTGCGGGCGGTGAAGAAAAATGTGGTTGGCTTGAAGAATGTGGACTTGATCATGTCATCGACTATAAAGCTACGAAGGCAACAAAAGAAATCAGACGTATTGCCCAAAATGGTATAGATATTTATTTTGACAATGTTGGCGGACCTTTATTAGAGGCAGTCCTCTATCAAATCAATCAGAAAGCAAGAATTGTAATATGTGGTGCAATCTCAAACTATGCGAGCACTGACCTGCCGGTTGGCCCTAGAAATCTGAGTAGTTTGATTATTAATCGGGCGAGGATGGAAGGATTCCTTGTTCTTGATTACCTAGAACGAATGGATGAAGCGATTCAAGAACTGTCTAAATGGTTAATGGATGGGAAGATATTACATAAAGAAGATGTACAAGAAGGAATTGAGAATTGCCCGAGTACTCTTAATCGTCTTTTCACAGGACAAAATATAGGAAAGCAGATTCTTAAAATCTGACTTCTATTTAAGCTAAAAAAGTGGGATCACGCTCTATGTTACATTTCGTACCTTCTGAATTCATCATTCCACAAAGCATGGAAACCGACGAGTTTAGATTAAGGATGCTATCAATTGATGATGTAGATAAAGACTTTGAGGCTGTCACCTCAAGCACGAAGCATGTGAGTAAAGTTTGGCCCGACAGTGATTGGCCTGATGGGCTTACGCTCAGGCAAAACTTGATTGATCTTGGTTGGCATGAAAAAGAATTCCAAAATAGAACCTCTTTTGCTTACACCATGGTTACACTTGATGAATCAAAAGTACTGGGTTGTGTCTATTTCCATCCGACAACAAAATCTGACTATGATGCAGAGGTTTTTATGTGGGTCATAGAGAGTGAGCTAAGAAACGGTCTGGATGAAAGGCTTTTTAACGAGGTCCAAAGGTGGCTTGATATGGATTGGCCATTTTCCAATCCTGCTTACCCAGGAAGGACGATCAGTTGGGATGATTGGGAATCTTTACCTGAAGAATAATTTAATTGGCATTTTTCACCACTCCATGATGGTGGAAGACACATCACCTCAGCGGCTGATTTCCAAGAAGAGTGATTAAAATCTCAACCCCTTGATGGCATTTACCAACGAGGGGTTGAACTTATTTTAACGGGTAATTGAATAACCAGTTTGCTCAAGCACAAACCGATCTTCGGTTAAATTAGCTACTTCAACTACCTTCCCATCTTCATTAAACATAAAACGCGTAACTGTATAGGCCATAAAATCAAGGTCTACTATGTTGTCAGTTTGTATTGCATGAGATAAAACATAGACAATATTATTCTTTGACAGAACTTCAATTATCCTGAATTTCTTTGCTGGCCATGAATCTGCATCGCCCGAATTCATATTCTCTAGGACTTGCATTTTGGTAATCTCACCTCTCACTGTGCCTCTTGCTATGCTGATCTCTAATTTATTTCCATCGCGATCAATGACAGCACTGATTTTTTTACCAGGCAATCCTCTAAATGGAAGCTTGCCAAAATTCTCTGGTGAAACTTTTATGCCTTCAACCTCTAAAAACAGGTCACCAACCTGTAAAACACCATCTGCAGGACTATTGGCTGTCACGCGGCCTATTCTCATTTCGTTTTCCCTTGGATCCCAATTGAAACCAAAACCAACATAGCGTCCTTGAACCGATATTCCGTCATCTGACATATTTTCTTCAACCATATTGATTGCAGTATCTTTTCCTGTATAACCAGCAGTGACCCAATCCGAAGCAATGACTTCATTTCCATTTACATGTCCATGCTCACCAGCTTCATGCCCCCCTGATATTAAGGGCAATGAGATCGTCAAACAGATTAAACTCAATACCTTGAGATATAAATTTCCTTTCATTTTTTTCTCCTAAAATAAAAAATGAGGCCCAATATGAGGCCCCATCCATATCAACAAGCTTATATAATTAAAATCAATTCATCAAATTTCCATAATTTAATTCACTGATTTTAGTAATATACTTTCTACAACATGAAAGAGATTAAGAGAACACCAAAAGAACTCGAAATTGAGGTTAGATGGCCTCATTTTGATCTTGAGTCCGACCTCAAAGAAGATTGGTTTGATGGCAGTGCATTCAAAACAGCTTTTGAGAATGCATTTTCACTGTTATTTCCAGTGGGTGAAAAAGCCTTCATTGAGTCAGTGAGAAATTTTGAAGATCAGATATCTGATCCAAAACTCTTGAAAGAGATCAAAGCATTTTATGGTCAAGAAGGTGCACATAGAAAAATTCATCAGCAATACAACGAGATTCTATGTGAACTAAGAGGTTATGACCTGGCTCACTTAACTAAACCTCAAGCTGAAAGACATCAGAATAGGTATAGCCAACTCAGTTCATTTCAGAGGCTGTCTGCAACGGTTGCAGCAGAGCATTTAACAGCAATATTGGCGGATGATTTAATGAATAATAAGGATCATTTTGCTGATCAAGGAAAAAGTGTTGCGAAACTCTGGTATTGGCATGCATTGGAAGAATCTGAACATAAGGCCGTCGCATTCGATGTATACACGCATGTCGGTGGAACACTCAAAGGAAGAAGAAAAGCTTTAATTCTTGCAACTTTCTTCATCTTAAAAGATACATTCAGATCAATGTTCATCATGCTGAAGAAAGACGGTCAACTCTTTAAGATAAAAACCTGGATAGATGGGATTAATTTTCTGTTCATTAAACCTGGGATTCTAAGAAGAATCTTTATTCCATGGTTGAAGTTTTTCAGAAAAGATTTTCATCCTTGGGACTGCAATAATCTGGATTCAATTGAATATTGGAAAGAACAAGTCCCTCAAAAAAATTCCCTCTAACCTTTGATAAAAAAAGAATACTTCTGTTATATCTATCTGTTATAAAGATTTTAAATATTACTTATTAGGGGAGCAAATATGAATAATATCAAAGCATGGATAGGTCATTTCACGGAAATCGTGGTTAGTTTTATTGCACTTGGTGTAGTGGCTGGCGTTGTTTTTGGTGACGCTCCATTTGTGGGCGCAATTGCAGCTAATTTCGCTGCAACAGTTAATATGCTTGGTGATGCAGGTGCATCGGGTGCGCTCGTTCTTGCAATTCTAGTCGGCTTATACGACTAAATCATCGATCATCTTATGAAAGATTAGAAGAGCCCCATTAAGGGCTCTTTTTTTTATCCAAATTGCACGCTTTCAGTTGAATCTGCCAATGCGGCAACACTGTCTGCTCCAACCGCTTGACTGATTGCATCGAAGTAACCAACTCCAACCTCTGCTTGATGTTTAACGGTTGTAAATCCATGTTGCTGATAATCAAATTCCTTCTGCTGAAGATTGCTGAAAGCCAACATGCCATCCCTCTTATACTCTCTTGCAAAATCGAAGACAGCAAAGTTTGTTGAATGGAACCCGGCAAGTGTAATGAATTGAAATTTATAGCCCATTTTCCCAAGTTCTTTTTGAAACTCTGCTAATTCATTTTCTGAAGGAATATGCTGTTTCCAGTTAAAGCTTGGCGAGCAATTGTATGCAAGCATTTGATCTGGGTATACTCCTCGCACTGCATCTGCAAATCTCTTAGCATCCTTTAAACAAGGCTTAGAAGTCTCGCACCATACCAAATCGGCATACTCTGCAAAAGCCTGGCCCCTATCGCAACCCATGTCTAACCCACCAGTGATTTGATAGAAGCCTTCAGAAGTCCTTTCTCCAGTCATAAACTTTCGATCAATATCATCCACATCAGTCATCAATAGCTTTGCGGCCTCAGCATCTGTTCTCGCAATAATCAGAGTATCGGTTTCTGCTACATCTGCAGCCAATCTGGCTGCGTTCAGATTCCTAATTGCTTGACTCGTTGAGACCAAAACTTTACCCCCTAAGTGTCCACACTTCTTTTCTGCAGATAGCTGATCCTCATAATGGACAGCTGCTGCTCCTGCCTCAATTAAATTTCGTGCCAATTCATATGCATTCAGAGCACCACCAAAACCGGCTTCCGCATCTGCTATTATTGGAGCATAATAAAAACCCTCTCTTCCATCCTGAACCTGAATCTGATCCTGTCTACGGAATGCATTATTGATGCTTCTCACAGCATTGGGTACCGAATCAACAGAGTATAAACTTTGATCGGGGTAAACCTCATTGTTACTATTGGCAGACGCCGCGACTTGCCAACCCGAAACATAGATTGCCTTGAGGCCTGCTTTTACATGCTGAACAGCTTGTTGCCCATTGTATGCACCAAAAGTATTCACATAAGACTCGTTCTCAAAAAGTTCTCTCAACTGTTTTGCGCCCATTTTTGCCAATGTATGCTCAATCCTTACAGAACCCTGTAGAGATTTAACGTGTTCATCGGTGTAGTTTCTTTTATCACCCATCTCGTTCTCCTTGATTAGAGGTGTTTATATGCTGGCAATGTTAAAAATTCATCAAACTCTGAATTCGTTGACATTTCCTTAAATAAATTAATTGCTGGTTGAAGGTAATCACTCTCAAAACCTCTGGATGATTGCAATTGATTCATTTCCTCCTCAAGTACTTGAGTGAAATACTCTTCCGTTATGGTTTTATTTGAATCTGAGATTTTCGCATGATGATGAATCCACTGCCATATTTGTGAGCGGGATATTTCTGCTGTAGCAGCATCCTCCATTAGATTATAAATCGGAACACAGCCATTGCCTGAGAGCCATGCTTCGATGTATTGAATGCCTATTAATATATTTTGTCTCAAGCCATCTTCGGTAATGGTCCCACCGGGTACTTTCATGAGGTCTTTTGCATTCACAGAGACATCATTCCTCTTGTTAGAAATCTGGTTGGCAGATTCTCCCATTGCTTGATTGAAAGCATTCATTGCAACTTGTGATAAACCGGGGTGGGCAATCCATGTTCCATCATGCCCAGCATTGGCCTCTCTTGACTTGTCGGAGGCAACTTTATTCATAGCGATTTGATTTTGTACCTCATCACCTCTGATTGGTATTTGAGCCGCCATTCCACCCATGGCATGGACATTCCTTTTGTGACAAGTTTGAATCAGTAAATCGACATAGCTTCTCAAAAAATGTCGCTCCATGGTTACCTCGGTTCTGTTGGGTAGAAGAAAATGTTGGTGATTTCTAAATTTCTTTATAAAACTGAATATATAGTCCCATCGACCACAATTAAGCCCAGCAGAATGATCCTTAAGCTCAAAAATAATTTCATCCATTTGAAAAGCTGCAGTAATCGTCTCAATCAGAACAGTAGCCTTGATTGTCCCTCGATCAATATTCAAAAAATCTTGGGCGTGAACAAAAACCTCATTCCAGAGTCTCGCCTCAAGGTGGTTTTCAAGCTTAGGCAAATAAAAATAGGGTCCAGTCCCATGATTCAATAGAGCTTCATAGTTATTTGAAAGATAGACGGCAAAATCAAATAATGATGCAGAAACAGGCTCATCATTGATCGTCACATGCTTTTCATCAAGGTGCCATCCTCTTGGTCTAATGATAAGAGTTGCAATTTCATCATTGAGTCTATAGACCTTACCATCCGTCTCTCTTTTGAATTCAATGCTTTTATCGACAGCATCTTTAACATTCACATGACCTTGTATGATGTTATTCCATGTGGGTGAACAAGAATCTTCAAAATCACACATAAAAGTTTTAACTGGTGCATTCAGTGCATTAATAACCATCTTGCGGTCAGGCGGGCCAGTGATTTCAACCCTTCGATCTTGAAGATCTTTAGGAATGGGAGCAACGACATAATCACTTTTTCTAACCGCCTCAGTTTGAGACAAGAAGTCAGGAAATCTTCCATCGTCCAGCTCTTTTTGTGAGGCTTCTCTTTGTTCAAGCAAATCCTTTCTTTTAGTCTCAAAACTATCGTGAAGAGATTCAATGAGTGAAACAGTTGTTGGGTTAAGAATTTGTTTCTCGACCTCAGACAATGGATTCTTGATGTTTAGTTGTGGCGTCATTTCGTATTTAATTATTAGAACTAACGACAATTTTAGAGAATTATCTATTGAATTTTCACAGTAAAAATTTCACAATGTAAATTTCACAATGAATACTCTAATAAGAAACAGCCACCTACTTGGTGTGAAATTAAAAAACATAAGGAAATCAAACAGACTTACCTTAGAAGACCTCTCATTGAGGTGCAGCCAGATTGATCCAAAATCAGCACCCTCCGTCTCATATATCAGCATGATTGAAAATGGGAAAAGGCTGCCATCAGAAGATGTTTTAACCCTCATTGCAAATGTTTTTCAGAAAGATGAGTCTTGGTTTCTTGATGAAAACTTAGAGATTACAGTTCAATCCGACGATGAGGAACCTGTAAAAAATATCCCTCTTGAGCCAGGATTCCTTTACTCCAAGGATCTGCTTCAAGATGCAATACCTGAGTTACTCGAACAAACGGGCATTACGGGTAAACAATTTGCTCAGTTATTGATTCGCTCCTACCAAGAGAAGAATCAGAATCAATTCCCAGATATTGAAAAAATTGCCGATCAAGAATCTGAACAAATTCTTCCAATTAAGGTCAGTGATATTCGTCGTTTATATAAAAAACATGGCTTGAAGATAAAGTGGTTCAATCAAAACAAGATCAATACAAATTATCCGCATGGCAAAAATAAAATGCTTTTAAGATCATTTTTTGACAGCAAAAACAAAGTGTATATCAATGAAGTTTTAAAAGATGATGCAAAGAGATTGAAATATGACATGGCAACACATCTTGGTCATAAGATTCTTCATGGTGGAGATGGATTAAGATCGCCCATTACTTCTGGCACCAGCAGTTTCACATCAAAGAGTTCAAGTTCAATTGTGCAATCGCACGATGTTTTATTGGCCTGGCATGACTTTGAGTCCAGTTTTTTTGCAGGCGCTTTGCTTTGCCCTAGAAAGGCCTATAGAAATTATTTGATTAAAAATGAGCATCATATCTCTGCTAAAAATGATCTGAATCTATCGCCTGCGCTTTTGATGAGAAGAGTCACAGCCGTCTCCCAGTATCCCTATTGGCATTATTTTGAAGCCTATCAACCAGGATTTCTAACAGCAGTGTATAGGGGTAACGGCATACAACTCCCATGGGGTAATTTAAATATGGTGAATGACCCTTGTCCAAATTGGGCCGTCTTTCGATTATTAAATGAAGACTATGTTAAAAATCCGGAGTCTCAGATCTCCTTACTTAAGACAGATCAATCAGTGCACCTATATGCATGCCACTCCATCAGAATCAGTGATTCTGCCGGAAACTTAAAACTCTATTCCCTTGGTCTTGATTTGATTCCTGCATTTAAAGATCAGGGTTTTGACCATAAAGAACTCTTAGAGATGATTGAAGAGAGTTGCACGAAAGCCAATGGAGAGTCCTTATTGGAAAGTGATGCAATAACTGCAATTCAGCAAATTAGCCATATCCTAAAAATTGGGTGGATTCGAAATGCCCTGGATTCACCAGCCAGAATCATCTGCCCAAGAAGCTCTGGTTGCAAGAGAGAAGTCCCATGCAAATCCATCAGAAATCCTTATCGTTTAGATGAGATTAGTAGTCTAAAGGAAAATATACTTTTGCTTGAGAAAGCAAAGCTGATTTAAATCTATTCAGTTACAACAGGGATTGAATCCAATGAATCATTCTTCTCTATTGAAGACATCTTGGTTATTAAATAGTCTGCAATTTGCTGATACTTTTTACTAACAACAGGTAGGTTCTCAAAGTTAAGAAACAATGTTCCATCATCTGAGTAACTAGCCAGCTCAGGCGAAATTGGCAAATTTGAGATCAGGTCTACACCATGCTTTTCACAAAATGACTCCATATTTCCTTCACCAAAAATATAATGATCCTTGCCACAATCAGCGCAGTTGAAATAACTCATATTTTCAATCAACCCAAGAACTTCAATATCAAGTTTTCTAAAGGCTAGTAACGATTTCTCCACATCGATGAGTGAAATATGTTGGGGAGTGGTAACCAATATTGCTCCGGTTAAATTTGCTTTTTGAGAAATGGTTAATTGTGCATCTCCTGTTCCAGGCGGTAGATCAATGATGAGGTATTCAAGATCCTTCCAATTGGTCTGAAAAAGCAATTGATTGATTGCTTGAGAGAGCATCGGGCCTCTCCAAATCATTGCATCATTATTGGTTTGCACGAATCCAATGGACATCAATTGAATGCCATTTGATTCAATGGGCTCAAATGAATTCCCATCATTGGATGTCACTGATTGTCCTGGAACTCCGAACATTCTTGGAATACTGGGTCCATATATGTCTGCGTCCAATAAACCAACTTTCGACCCTTTCTTTGATAAAGCAATTGCTAGATTGCTACTCACTGTTGACTTACCTACCCCGCCTTTGCCTGATGCAATGGCTATGATTTGTGTATTTGTCTTCACGGTTTTATTTTGAAAGCTTTCGTTTGATCTTTTTAAAGATGGACTTTCCCCAATTGATTCTATCTTCCCTTTCGGTTTGTTTTTGTGAAGCCCTGATGCTCCCAAAATAAAAGAAGATTCCCAGAGATAGAACAATCAGTATTGAATAGAAAAGATCAGAACCCACTAATCTCTCGAGTTAAGCTTTGCAAGTAAGCGAAGAATTTCGAGATAGAGCCAAATCAAGGTCACCATTAATGAGAAAGCGCCATAGGCCTCTAGATATTTAGGAGCACCCTGCTCTGCAGCTTGTTCAATGAAGTCAAAATCAAGCACTAGATTAAGTGCCGCAATTGCTACCACAACAAGGCTAAACCCTATACCCATGAGACTATTTGAATGGATAAAGCCAATGGAGCCTCCAAAAAAGCTCATTATGAAGCTCACAAAATAGAGAACACATATACCGCCTGTTGCTGCAAACAACATCAGGCGAAAATTTTCAGTAGGCTTTATTAATCCTGACTTATAAGCAAGCAATAAGGCTGCGAGCGTTCCAAATGTGAGTGCGACAGCTTGCATAACAATGCCGTCAAAGGCAGACTCATACATCGCTGAAATACCGCCTATGGCTAACCCTTGAAGGAGTGCATATATTGGTGCAGAAATATTTGCTGAAGTCGGCTTGAATATTGTAACCATTGCAGCAATAAAGCCACCGATGAGTCCAAAAATCATTAGGCCAGACACCGAGCTGGGGTCGCCGGTATTAAAGAAGATATTCCAAGTCCATGCAGCAGACAATACACATAACAATAGATAGAAACCTGTTTTATTGACTGTTCCTGATAAAGTCATAACTTCGTTCGTAGTGAAATCAGATGAACGGTGTGTAAATGCTTTACTTTTAAAAGCTGGGTTACCTGATTTACCAAACATTTTGAGTGCGCGGTGGCGAGCCATTATTTTCTCCTATTTGAAACTACTTATTTGAGATCTTGACGACGATTTCAAGATCTTGAATCTGGGTATTATCTGGAAGTCTTGGGATATTTTCGACGTTCATATCGTCGACAGCTATATCGACTAATTGTCCAGTATCAACGTTGAAAAAGTGATGATGTGGCGCAGTGGTAGAATCATAATAGGTTCTAGTGGGATCAACGGTAACTTCGCTGACAATTCCACATTCTGTAAAGGCATTTAGCGTGTTATAAACGGTTGCCTTAGAAATGGAATAACCTTTTTGTTTTAGTTTTTCATGAACTTGTTCGGCAGAGAGGTGATTAGGCTTGTCGAGCAATATCATACCAATACGCGTACGGGCTCTTGTAGGCCTTAAGCCATAGAGCTTAAGCTTTTCTTGAACCTTCGATTTTAACTGAATTACATCATCCATAGGGTTATTCTAAATTGGATTCTTTATTTTTCCAGTATTTTCAATGCCTTATTATACTGCTTTTTTTTCCTGGTTTAAAAACTCTGTAATCAACAGCATCAAAATTCCAATTGTAATAAAGCTGTCTGCCAAATTAAATGCAGGGAAATAAAAGTCATTGTAATAAAAAAGAATAAAATCTGTGACGGCGCCTTGGATGATACGATCAATAAGATTCCCAATGGCTCCACCTATGATGAATAGAATCCCCGCCTCCTCAACCTTTGACCATGGATTTCTCAACAAAAGAAAAGTGAAGAACAAGATGGCAAACACTGAAAGAATGATCAAAGGCAGTGTTTGCATGCCCGATTGATAATCAAAAAGACTGAAAGCAATGCCTTTATTAAATATTAAAGTGAAGTCTAGAAAGCCAAGAAGCCTTGATCTCTCATACTCCTCTATAAAAGAAATGATTGTGCTTTTGGACCATTGATCAATAAAAATGACAGCTGCGATGATCAATAATCTAAATGCAGCAAGCCTCATTTAGAAAAAAGATCTCTCTTCTGGGGAATCAGTGATATTGCTGATGCATCTGCCACAAATTTCTGGATGTTCGGCTGAATCCCCAACTGTTTGTTGTCGATGCCAACATCTTCCGCATTTCTCGTCATTAGATTTATTTACTTCTACTCTAACCTCATCATTAGATTCATTGTTATCATCAAGGCGAAGATCTACTGAAGAAGTAATGAATAAGAATCTCAACTCTTCTGAAAACTGGCTGAGAAAATCATGGGTGTCTTTTCCGGCAGAAATAATCAAATGTGCATCAAGTGGAGAACCGATTTGTCCATCGTCTCTTGCAACCTCTAATGCTTTGAGGGCAACAGTATTGATCTCATTCAAACGATCCCAATCAGTGCAGGATTCAGTCTTTGTTAACTCTAACCACTCAGAAAGAAAGACTGACTCTTCTTTTCTTTCTGGCATGTGTTTCCATATTTCTTCAGCGGTGAACGATAAAATTGGTGCAATCCATCGTGTCAGTGACTCTGAAATTAAATATAAAGCCGTTTGTGCAGATCGTCTTCCGGCTGAATCAAGCGGCATTGTATAAAGCCGATCCTTAAGAATATCCAAATAAAAACCGCCCATATCATTCACACAAAAGTTATGCAGTAACTGAATGATTTTATGGAATGAATAACTGTTGTATTCATTCATGATTTGCTCATTCAGGAGTGCTATGCGTTTTACAGCTAATTGATCAAGCAAAACCAATTCATCAACTTTCTGTTGATCTTTTTTGGGGTCGAAATCACTTAGATTACTCAGTAAAAATCTTGCTGTGTTCCTAATTCTTCTATAAGTATCGGCATTGCGTTTTAGTATCTGATCCGAGATCTTCATTTCACTGGTGTAATCGGTAGAGGCAACCCAAAGTCTTAAAATATCAGCTCCCATATTGTTGATGACAGATTGTGGTGAGACAGTATTTCCTAAAGATTTAGACATCTTATGACCTTTTTCATCAACCACAAATCCATGGGTGAGAACTTCTTTATAGGGTGCTTGATTATTAATTGCTACAGAGGTCAACAAAGAACTTTGGAACCAGCCACGATGTTGGTCGGACCCTTCAAGATACAAATCTGCATCATTTGTGATGTGCTCAAAAAGATGGCTGACCGTTTGATGAGCAATTCCTGAGTCCATCCAAACATCCATGGTGTCTGAAGATTTTTGGTATGAGCTTGCCTCATCACCTAAGAATTCTTCAGCATCGGCATCAAACCATGCATCGATTCCATTCTCTTCAATTTTGTCAGCGATCTGATGAAGTAATTCTGGGGTTTTGGGGTGAATGCTTTGATCGTCCTTGTGAGTAAATAAAGGTATGGGTACTCCCCAATATCTTTGCCTAGATATACACCAATCCGGTCTTGTCTCGATCATTCCATTGATTCGCTCTTCTCCCCACCCAGGTTGCCAATTAACATCTTTGATTGATTTCAAGCAAGCAGAACGGAAATCTTCATTTTCCATACTGATAAACCATTGTCTTGTGGTCCTGAAGATCAATGGTGTCTTATGTCTCCAGCAATGTGGATAGCTGTGTTCAAATTTTTCACTCGAGATCAATAAACCTGAATCATCCAGTTTTTCTATGATATTGGGTTCTGATTTGAAAATATGTTGATTGGCAAAGCTCTCCTTGTCCTCGATGAATACGCCATAGGTATTGACATAACAATTGAGATCCAAATCATTTTCTTTTCCCAGGTAAAAGTCTTCTTGGCCATGAGCGGGCGCAGTATGAACAGAGCCCGTACCATTCTCTGTGGTTACATGCTCCCCCAGTAAAACTGGAACAGTTCGCTCATCAAACGGGTGCTGTAATTGAAGTCCAGATAGATTTTCAGCTGAAATCTCTTCGAGCATTTCGAGGTTATCGACTCCCCACCTTTTTGTGATGCTCTCTTGAAGATCATTGGCAATGATCACCAAAATATCTCTTTCATGAAGCTTGAGACTAAAGATGGCATAAGTAATGTCTTTGCCCATTGCCACGGCTTCATTTGAAGGAAGCGTCCATGGTGTTGTGGTCCAAATTGGGACATACAATTTTGCCCCGCCTTCAATCTTCTTTGATTCCGTTCTTTTGATAAAATCAGAAGCATCGACCACCCTGAATAATACATCAACGGAGGTAGACACTTTATCGATGTATTCCACTTCCGCCTCTGCCAATGCAGACTGACAATCCAAGCACCAATGCACTGGCTTGTGTCCATGCATAACGTGATTATTGGCATATATCTCAGCAAATGCACGAATCTGCTCGGCCTCGTATCTTTTGTCCAATGTTAAGTAAGGATTTTGCCACTCCCCAGGTATGCCTAAACGGATAAAATCCTCTTTTTGTTCTTCCACTTGTCTTAAAGCATACTCGCGACAATGCTCTCTGAATTCTTTTGCAGTTAATTTGGGTCCAACCTTCCCTTTTTTCTTCTCCACTTGATGCTCAATTGGTAAGCCATGACAATCCCAACCCGGAAGATAGGGTGCGTCAAATCCAAACAATGTTTTTGACTTGATGATGAAATCTTTCAGTATTTTATTGAGAGCATGTCCGATGTGAATCTTCCCATTTGCATACGGCGGACCATCCAGAAGGAGAAATGGCTTTTTCCCATGGGATTTGTTCCTAATTTTTTTATACAGATCAATCTCATCCCAAAATTTAAGAATTTCAGGTTCTCTATTGGGCAGATTCGCCTTCATAGGAAAAGACGTGCCTGGTAGATTCAAAGTGTCCTTATAATCTTTCATAGATGCTCATTTGATGTGCATATTATAGTCGCTGGCTTGTGGTTTCAATACGTAAGTCCTTGAACCTGAATCCCAGAAGAAAAAGAATTGAAAAATAAATGATGACAGACAATGAGATCAGAAAGAATAAGGATCTTATCCTTTCAGCGATCCCACTGCTTACCCAAAGTGAATTATCTGGATTGAAAGTTATTAAGAAAGCAATCATTCCAATCGTGGCCAATGAAATCCGAAGAATATGTTTGAGGCCATCTTTATCTACCTCAATAAGGCCGTCATTAATCAACTGATAGAGCAATAATACCGCATTGGTGATTGAGGCAATTGAAAAAGAAAGAGCCAAGCCTAAATGAGGAATTTCGGAATTCTCGCTCACAAGGTAAGAAACAAGAACGATTGATAAAATAACATTTACCAATAGTGTAATAAGGCCATATCTGAGCGGCGTTTTTGTGTCTTCTCTTGCATAAAATGCAGGCGATAAAACCAAAACCATGCAAAGCCCTATGATGCCAACTGAATAACCTCTAAGACTTATGTCAGTCATCATTAAGTCATAACCACTGAAACTGCCTCCCAAGAAAATTGTGGAAATCAGTGGCCCAGAAAGTAAAAAAAGGCCAGCTGCTGATGGAACAGATACCAATAATGCGAGACTTAATCCCCAGCGCAGTGTTTCTTTGAATTGTTTTTGGTTATCCAAAGCATTTTCTTTAGATAAAAAAGGTAAAACTACTGTTGATAAGGCAACGCCGAAAACCCCAACGGGAAACTCGAGCAAACGATCAGAATAGTAAATCCAGCTGACACTTCCAGTCGCTAAAAAGGAGGCAATCAAAGTATTGATCAATAGGTTAATCTGAGAGGCTGAACTTCCAATAAGCGAAGGAATCATAAGCTTAATCACTCGTTTTACGCCAGAATGATTCCATCCCCATTTTGGTCGTGGCAAGCGGTCATAATTCTTCAAGAAAGGAAGTAAAAAAAGCAATTGCAAAATACCAGCGATGAAGACTCCAAGGGCCAATGCAGTTCCAGGTTTTTCAAATCGTGGCGACATAAGTACAGCAAAAAGAATTAGGACAATGTTTAAGATGATTGGGTTAAATGCAGTTGCCCAGAAATGTTTCTTGGTATTTAAGACTGCTCCGCATAAAGCAGTCAGTGAAATGAAAAGCAGATAAGGAAATGTCAACCTCAACATTTCAATTGAAAGCTCATAACGATCATTCCCTGCATTTGATTCTAAAAATCCTGGCGCAAATAAGAAAATCAGAAGTGGTGAGAAAATGACGCCGACAAAAGTAATGAAGAACAAAATAAGCCCCAATGTCCCTGCTGTCCTATCAATCAGCTCTCTGATTCCCTCCTCGTTCTCATTTTCTTCATAGTCTGAAAGGACGGGAATAAATGCTCTAGAAAATGAACCTTCAGCAAAAAACCGCCTGAAGGAATTTGGAACCCTGAATGCTACCAAGAAAGCATCCATCAAAGGAAGCGCGCCAAATAACCTCGCATAGATTATGTCTCTGATCAGCCCAGAAATTCGTGACAAGAATGTCATAAACCCAACCACAGTGGTCGATTTAAGAAGATTATCTCTTGCGATAGATTTTGGCATTATTTTCACTTAAAAGAATGATAACAAGATATCAGATCTTAATAAGTAAGGATTGATGAATAATATTTATTGACAATAACCCTAAAAATATAAAAGAATACACCCCTTTTTAACATTAATAAGCTTAATACTAGGTAATTAAATATGGCTAATACTCCCTCAGCAAAGAAAAGAGCTAGGCAAAATAAAACTAATAGAGACAAGAACATTGCGCTCAAAAATAGAATGAGAACCTCTGTAAAGAGAGTCTTGCAAGCTGCCAGCGAAGGAAACTCAGAAGAAGCTTCCAATGAGTACAAGAAAGCTCAGCCTTTGATTGATTCTCTTGCTCGAAAAGGTGTCATTCACCGAAATAAAGCAGCCAATCAAAAGAGTAAGCTTGTTAAAATAATTCAGTCGATTGGATAAAGCAGCTTAAGTCTGTTCTTCCATTTCTCGCAGTCGATTCATTACATCTTTGATTAGAGAGTCCAGGCCATTACCAGTAGCAGCACTGACTTGGTATGTTGGTCCTGTCCAACTGAGTTCATCAAGAATCGAGCGTGATTTTTCCTCAGCATCACCAATTAAATCGGTTTTATTGAATATCATCCACCTTTCTTTTTCAGAAAGTTCGCTGCTGAACTTTTCTAACTCTAGCTCTAGTTTTATTATTTCATTTGCAGATTGCTTAGCCGTATTGTCTTGGCCTAAATCCACTAGATGAAGCAAAAGCCTGGTCCTCGATAGATGTTTTAGAAATGTGATGCCTAATCCAGTCCCTTCAGATGCGCCTTCAATGATCCCAGGAACATCTGCAATCACAAAGCTTTCATCGAAGTTTAATCTCACCACTCCTAGATTTGGATTAAGTGTGGTGAACGGATAGTCAGCAACTTTTGGCTTAGCTGATGAAACTGCTCTAATCAATGTTGATTTTCCGGCATTTGGATAACCAAGTAATCCGACATCTGCAAGAAGATTAAGCTCTAATATTATTTTTCTATGTTCGCCAGTAGTGCCCGATGTTGTCTTTCTTGGTGCCTGATTGATACTGGATTTGAATTTTGTATTTCCTTTCCCTCCAATTCCGCCTTTTGCCACCAAACAAGTCTCTCCATCTTTGACGAGGTCACCCATCAACTCTCCGGTCTCATGGTTGGTAATTTTAGTTCCACACGGGATCTTGATGTAGAAATCCTCCCCACTTAATCCGGTCCGATTTCTGGATTGTCCAGCTTGACCAGAAGTTGCCTGAAACTGACTTCTAACGCTGAAATCAATCAGGGTATTGATGCCTGTGGTCGCGACCAAGTAAACGCTTCCACCCGATCCGCCGTCTCCGCCGTCAGGTCCGCCTTTGGGGATATACTTTTCTCTTCGAAAGCTCGCCATTCCATTGCCGCCATTTCCTGCTCTGACGTTGATAACAGCTTCATCTATAAATTTCATTTTTTTACTGTAACAAAAAACCCCACGATTTTATGTGAGGAGAATTAAGGTGAGTGGAATTGAGAGCTAGTCTGAGAGAGGAGTGACTGTAGCGTATTGCTTTAGGCTTGGCCCTTTTTTTTCAAACTTCAGCTCGCCATCAATTTTTGCAAACAATGTATGATCCTTGCCGATCCCAACATTTCTACCTGGATGGAACTTGGTTCCTCTTTGTCTGACAATAATATTGCCGGCTTGAACTATCTGGCCACCATACTTTTTAAGGCCCAGTCTCTTGGACTCTGAATCTCTACCGTTTCTGGAACTTCCGCCTGCTTTCTTGTGTGCCATGATAAATCCTCTAAATGATTATTCTTTTTCTTCCTTCTTGGATGGAGCCTTCTTGACAGTGATGTTTGTTATTTCAACCAATGAATAATGTTGACGATGCCCGAAGTTTCTTTTGTAATTCTTTCTTCTTTTAAATTTGACCACTTCGATCTTCTTTGATTTTCCTTCCTCGAGTACCTTTGCTTCAACTGTTGCGTCTTTTAAGTATGGAGTTCCAATTTTAAGATCGGCACCTTCTCCCACCGATAGTACCTCATCAAATACTACCTTTTTACCAATTTCTGCATCCAGTTTTTCAAGCTTAAGCTTCTCGCCTTTTGTCACTCGGTACTGTTTGCCACCTGTTTTAATTATTGCGTACATTTTCTCTAATCAATCCAACGTAAAGTGAACGCAATTCTATAGATTAAAGCTTTTTTATTCAATAATTTTAATGGTCTGATATATTGTTCAATCTGACATCGAGAATGAGAATGATGAACACAATGAAAAGCGTAGAAAAAATTAGTGCTCAAAAAGCATCTCTCAATGAAATAAGGGACCTGGTTTCTGAAGAATGGTCATTGCTTGATCAAGAAATAGAGAAACAGTTGTCAAGCGATATAGAGCTTATAAACAGTATCTCTCAATACATTGTTGAAAGCGGCGGAAAAAGAATTAGGCCCCTGATTGTTCTTTTGTCAGCAAAAGCTTGTGGCGCATCCGATCTTGATCGTGTTGTAAAAGCGGCAGCAATGATCGAGTTTATCCATACCGCTACACTGCTTCATGATGATGTTGTGGATAATTCCGATTCAAGAAGAGGTATTAAAACAGCGCACCAGAGTTATGGCAATGAATCGACAATTCTGGTTGGCGACTTTCTTTACTCGAGAGCTTTTCAAATAATGGTGCAAATAAATCATATGGCCATTATGGAAGTCATGTCAGATGCAACAAATACAATCGCCGAAGGCGAAGTACTTCAACTGATTAACAGTGGAAATCCTAAAACCAATAAAGAGCAGTATCTTGAGGTGATTTACCGAAAAACTGGAAAACTGTTTGAAGCATCGATGGTTGTAGGTGGACTTTTGAATAATCAGTCTCAAACTGTAATCAATGCACTTCAAATCTTTGGTAAAGAAATGGGCATGGCCTATCAAATTGTGGATGATGTATTGGACTATACCTCCTCTTTTGAAATCATGGGAAAAGATGTGGGAGATGATCTCGCTGATGGAAAGGTAACTCTGCCAATGATTTATGCCATTGAACGCGCCACGCCAGACATGCAAAAAATAATCAGCGAAGCTATTTTGAATAAAGACTCACAAAATTCAGAAGAAATCATTGAATGCATTCAAACAACGGGTTCAATTGCTTCGTCAATCAATGATGCCAGAGAGAAAACAGAATCTGCATTGCATTCAATTCAATCACTAGACAACAACAAATATAAAAAAGCTCTGATCAGCTTGGCAGAAATAATTCTTGATCGCGCTTATTGATATCAAGATGAGTGAAAAAAATACAGTCATTTCTTTTTATAAATTCGTCAACTGGGGCGGCGTTTCCAAAAGAAAGAAAAATCTAGAACGCTTTTGCATAAAAAGAAATATTCTCGGAACCATCATTCTTGCCAATGAAGGCATCAATGGGACCATATCAGGCAAAGATCAACACATAAATGAAGTGGTGGAATTCTTAAAAACTGATCCCCATCTTGTAGATTTAGAACCCAAGTACTCGTACGCATCTAGCAAAACCTTTGCAAGGATGAAGGTAAAAATCAAAAAAGAGATCGTGACAATGGGTGTGAGCAATATTAATCCTTATGAAAGCACTGGTGAACACATTAAGAATGAAAAGTGGAATGAAATGATCGATGATCCCGATACTCTGGTTATTGATACACGAAATCAATACGAATATTCCATAGGGTCTTTCAAGAATGCAATTAATCCAGAGACAAATTCTTTCAGAGAGTTCCCAAAATGGATCAAGGACAACCTTGAAAAATTAATGATTGATAAGAAAAGAGTTGCCATGTTTTGTACTGGAGGCGTTCGTTGTGAAAAAGCGAGTTCACTATTGATCAAGAATGGATGTGCCGATGTCTATCAATTGGATGGGGGAATAATAAAATATTTAGAAGATATGAATGAAGCCGAAAGCCTTTGGGATGGAGAATGTTTTGTTTTTGATGATCGGGTATCCATCAAGCATGGATTATTAGAAGGGGATTTTTCACTTTGCCATGCCTGCAGAATGCCTATCGATGAGGAAGATATTGTATCCGATCAGTACGTTGAGGGAATTAGTTGCCCAAACTGTCATGGAACTCATAGTGAAGACAGAAAAATGCGATTTGCTGAAAGGCAAAAGCAAATCAAACTCGCTAAAGAGAGGGGTGAGGAACACATTGGTAAAACATACAAAACCAATGCAATCTAAAACATAATCAAGCAGTCAGGATGTCTGACTGCCTGAAAGTCTTATAAATTAGTCCTGTATCAATACTAATAAATCGTCTGAGTGCTCCAGTATATCGAGTTTTGCGGTTGAAAGCTCTTCAGCCAAAATCTTATTGATAGCATCGTGCTTTTTGCCAAAATCTGAGAAGTTTTCAAATCCACAATCGATATAGTGTGCAATTTCAGGTCCCCAAGAATGAAAATAAAGGTTGCACGCTCCAAATGCTCTAGTGAATGCATCAAAGAGTTTATCCGCCCTTTCTTGTTTCTCTACAACGGTCAGATATGGTCCAAATTCCCATTTCATCCAAAGAAGATTGGTTGGTGCCTCTGTTAAATTGGCTTTCTGAATATGCAGTATATGATCGGTATGACCAGAATAATTCTGAGTAATTGCCATTCGGTCATCATCGGCATCTGATTTTATACGAATCGCCTCAAACTGATCAAAATCAGAGAAGAAGCAATATGCATAATACGCTCTTTGGCCTCCATACCAGTGGCGATAGAGTCCGCAATCATTGAATCCGTAAGATTCCTGATCTAACTGTAATTGAGCCAGTTCTTTCTCAAGGTCAGCTGGATTTTGACCCGGTGCTATTTCATATGTTGATAGCAACATATAGCCATTATCTTTAGATTCGTCAGATGCATGGCCATCAGCGTAAAGATCAAATGTGATCAATGCCAAAATTGTTAATATAATCCTCATGAAATTCCTCCTTTTATAAAGATCAGTTAATCCTAACTGATCTTTATGAATCTTTTAAAAGAAAATAAAGGCCAAGAATCTATCCCAATAACAAAAAGCAATCAATCCAAACCTCTGAAATAGAGTGTTGTATGATTAATTGTAATGAAAATAGATGCAAAAATGAGCGCTTGGATCCTCCCTATTCATTTATATGCACTATTTATACCACTGATTTTTATCCCCATGATCAACCAGAATGAATCATTTCTATCTGCTCGTATCCATGATCAACAGAGTCTCTTCCTTGCTGTTTTATTTTTAATGGCGGGCAGTTTTTTTGAGGTATGCCAAAATCATTCTGATGAATGGTATGTCACAGAAAGTTCTGCAAGTGGTAATGGATATAGTTTGTTAGACGGTCTCTTTTCTTTTTCGATAGTAATGGGTCAGTGCCTGATCCTATACAGTTTCATTGGAGATCACACCTTGATCAAATGCTTATGCTTCTTTCTCGTTCTTGCGATGCCGATCATGTACTACAAAAAGATACTGCCTTTTTTACCTCTCACAATCATTGGAGCAGCAAACACCTTCAGTGCCTACTTCCTTTTTGAGCAAGAAATAGTTTTTCTGCAATTTCTTTTTATTGCGTTCACTGTGATTTTTTTCAATAAGCTCTTAAAAACTGAAAATCAGTTCTATCATGGGCTGACAACTTTATTTGCATCGAGCGGTATTATTTTCTTATATCTCGCAATTGAGATCTCTTCAAATGGATAGAAGAACATTCACAAAATTAATTGGCTTACTGGCAATGCCTTCCGGTAAGAGCTTTGGAAAGACACTCAAAAACACAAATATAGTGGTCATTGGAGCAGGAATTCTAGGGACAATGATCGCATATGAACTGATTAAGAGAGGATCAAGAGTCACACTGATAGACAAAAATTATCCAGCTTCTGGTGCAAGTGGAAACTCTTTTTCTTGGATCAACGCTACATACCCCAAAAAGCCCTATAGCTATAATCTTTTATCTCAACTAGGTATCGATGCCTATAGATCTCTGGAAAAAGAATTTCACTTTGATATCAAATGGAATGGATCACTTGAGTGGTTTAAACAAAGCAGTCAGCAAAAAAATCTCGTCGCTGAGATCAATGAGGTCAAGAAATATCCAACATTTACTCCTGTAGACCTCATCTCAAAATCGGAAGCTAAACGTATGGAGCCTAATGTTTATTTTGGAAATAAAAAACAAATTGCATATTCTAAATCTGATGGTGCTCTAGATACGGTTCAAGCAATTCAGATGATTCAGAATAAATTTGAGAGACTCGGTGGAGAAAGCATTTTTCCATGTGAGTTTTTAAAACTCAATCAACAGAATGGAAAAATCAAATCAATTGAAACAAACCAAGGAACGATTGAAACGAATCAAGCAGTCTTTGCCAGTGGGATTAATACTGACAAAAACTTGGGCCTAAATATCTCGTCGACTCCAACTCCTGGAATCATCTTGAGAACTGCACCAGTTGATAATCGATTTAATAGAATCATAGTAGGGCCGGGTGTGCACATTCATCAACAAAAAGATGGTGTAATCGTTTTGGGAGAGCAAGGCGGTGCACCGTTGACTCATATTGACCGCTTAAAAGAAAGACCGAGCATATTCCCATCTAAGGAATTTGAACAAATGCACACAGAAAGAATCATAAATACTGCAAAAAAATTCACCAGTGGGCTAGAAAATATCCACGTCAATCAAGTCTCAATCGGTTGGAGACCCTTGCCAAAGGATCGAATCCCAATCATTGGAAGAATAAAGAAGATGCAAGGCGTTTATGTGTCTATGATGCACAGTGGAATCAGTTTGGCAGCAATTGTTTCAAAATTGATCAGTGAAGAGCTTTTAGAAAATAAAAATATTCCTATTCTAGACCATTTTAGGCCTTCGAGATTTGGTTGATATGCAAATACAGAAATGTAAAATGGCAAGTAAATGAAAGCAGATAAAAAATATCTCCTTATTTTCGGCGGATTGGCTTCCATCCCTTTTTTAATTTTAGTTCTATTCAATGTTTGGGCCTTTCTCTCGATGCTTTTCTTTCCTGAATACAACCCTGTAGCAGTCATTTGCGGTCCAAGAGTATAAAATCTCTAATCCCTCTCGCCTTCTTTGTCATTATTTTTGGGCAGAAGAGTTTTGCAGAACTTGAAGTGAAAAATGCGTGGATTAGAACGGCACCTCCAAATTCAGAAAAATTCTCGGGTTATTTGAAGCTTAAGAATACTTCGTCGGATGAAATTATTATAAACAATCTAAAATCGAACGCTTTTGAGAAAATTGAAATACATTCTTCATCTATTGAAAACGGCATATCCTTAATGAAGAAGATAGATGGTTTGAAAGTGCCGATTCATTCTGAATTTAATCTAGAGCCAGGCAACTATCACCTGATGTTAATGAAGCCCAAGAAAGCCATCAACGAAGGTCATCTGGTTGAACTAATTATTTATTATGAGATTAAAGATGGAATCAAGATCCTCAGAAGCGATGCAATGGTTTTAAGGAATGGGTATGAATAAAAGAAACATCCTTTTTTTATTATTCATTCTCACTGGTGTCACCGTTCTGTTTACTTATTTTCAATCCTTGCCATCACTCTTAGAAAAAAAACCGACTTTAGTGACCGGTAAAATACTCAAACGACCAATGGAATTGAAAAGCTTTGAGTTGATCGATCAGAACAATGAGATCTTTAATAATAAAAGCCTCGAGGGAAATTGGACAATCCTTTTCTTTGGTTATACCAACTGTCCTGATGTTTGCCCAACCACAATATACAAACTTGCTGAAATCAAAAACGAAATACAAAATAATCTCTCTTCAGCAAAGCTTGTTACTGTTCTGGTGACACTGGACCCTGAGAGAGATACCACAGAAAGATTGGATGAATACATTGGTTATTTTGATGAAAGCATGCTTGGTGTCACTGGCACATACAAAAACATACAATCTTTCACTTCAGGTTTGAGTGTTTTTTACCAAAGGATTAATAAAGATGAGGGATATGACTTTAACCATACCGCCTCAATTTTTGTTTTCAATCAAGAGGGTTCTCTTTTCGCAACAATGAGTCCAGCAAATACGGTGGATGAATTAAGGGATGACCTTTACACAATCTTAAATAACTTCTAATGAGGTTATGAAAGCATCTTTGGGTCCATCCCTACGCTTTTCATTTGATCAAGCACAACCTCTTCATCGATTTCATAAATCCCATTATCTCTGGCAAAATCTTCAACATTATTGATGGCCATTTCAACGATGCCTGTTGGGGCTTTTGAAATCATGGCTTTGGCTTCTGCGCTCCAATTCATACTGACTTTTGAGTCAAAAGAATCATCTCCAGTTGATTGGTCAATCTGCTTCTTGGCCTGCTTTGCACGTTCTCTTTTCTTCCAATAATCTGAGTCCTTTGGTTTTGTGGCCTCCAGCACTGCTCTCGCATCGGGTATGGAAGTCATTATGGTGAGTAAACTGTCTAGATATTTGCTTGGTATCACCACAAACATCTCCTCAGGCTTTAATCGATTATTCATTCTTCCACCCAAGTCACCGGGCGTAATAACGACATTGTCATCGTGCCATGGTGTTGCGAATAGATCACTGCAGAATGATGATCCACATGCACCTCGAGGTGGCGTACCATCAATTACCGTTCTAGCCCCTCCTATAAAATTTGCCCAATGAGGATTGCAGACAACCACAATCCAATCGATGTCGACACTCTCTGGTACGTCCAATATTGGTGCGGCACCAATGCCAACAACCGTATCTTGAGGCAGGATATAATCTCCTGACTTTATCTTTTCAGCGGCTTCATCAGTATAGACAGGAATGTTTACTGCAAGATATTGTCCACTTCTAATCTCTTCTGTGCCCTCATGAACGCCTGCGGTGTAGACTCCAGTGGTGCAATCGTGGTGATGCTTGTCAAATGAAACAACTTCACCCTTGTCCATGGCGTGCCTTACGATGGAACAAGGAACCACTTTCTTTTTTTGATACTCTTCTGGGATCTCTGAATAAAAAAGACTAACTCCAACTGGATTGCCTCTCACTTTCCCCCTAAGAGAGTCATCTAATACACTAAGATCTCTCATTTATGTAATTATAGTATTTATATTTAAAAAAAGCGTTAGAATCAGCTTATGTCTTTTTGGAAAAAGAAAACCGATAGATGGATTGAAAGCCCAATGCACAATAATTGGTACCAGTCCAGCTCCTATTTCCTAAGCTCATTTGCATTAATCACCTCTGTCAATGAAGAAGGTGTAACAAGTATAGGCCCTTATCAACTGACATTCCCGTTTGGTGTAATTGAGCGAAGAGAATGGATCATGATATCAAGAAGAGGTTCAAACACATCAAAGAACCTATTACGAAACAAGAAGTGTGCCCTTAATTTTATTGAATATGATCAAAAAAAGATCCCGAATATTGTCGATCTTGGATATCCAGGACAACCTCCTGATGAAAAAATGGAAGACTGCTCTTTTGAGCTAGAAGAAACACCAACAGAGTCATTTGTCAGCGACTCAGAAAGACCAAAAATCATCAAAGAAGCTTTCCAAGTATTTGAATGTGAACTCAATGATAACCCAGAAGATTTCTACTATGCTGGAACAGAGCATACTGAATATTTGCTTTTAAAAATTAATCACATCCACCTACGAGAGAAATGGAGGAATAATTTAGATAAAGGCAATGACATGGAGATACCAAATATGCCGATCAGCTTTGGCTTTAGAAATGCCAATCAATTCTGGTTTGCAAAACATAAAAAAGCTTTTTGGCTGCCAACACCAGAGAACAAAGGATCAAAACATGATGCAGTTATGTATATTGCGAATAGACTTGATAAGGATATTGCTTTCACTGAAAATGCTTGTAAGCAATTGACTGGGATACCAAAAGTCTTTTTAAAACCTGCACTGAAAAGCATTGTCAAAGAGGCAAAAGATCAGGGTATTACTTCGATTGATAAAGCATTTGTTGAAGAAGTGAATAATAAAAGGAAGTAATTATGCCTCATAGAACTGAAGATCTGTCTCAGCTAAGAGGGGTTAAATATCTCATCAGAGAGATGCGATACCACGAATTTTCTAGACAAAGTCTTGGAATAATTCTCGTAAGCATTTTCTGTTATTTCACACCGTTAAACCCGGCCATTCCTTTTCAAATAGAGGCGGGATATGTAATCGCCATAATTGGACTATTAATTAGGTTAATGGCATCAGGTTATGTGCTAAAAAATAAAGAACTTTCCACAACCGGTCCATACTCATTTGTAAGACATCCTCTCTATACTGGAAATTTAGTGCTGTTAACTGGACTGGCGCTCATTAATGGTTTGTGGTGGTCCTTTCTAGTTGGTTTCGTCTTTGCTGTTTTCTATTACCCAACTGCAATCGAATATGAAGACAGAAAGTTAAAGCAATTGTTTCCTGTTGATTGGCCTCAATGGGCAAATAATACGCCAGCACTTTTACCTAAAATCAATGGTGGCAATATAAAAAAAGGGTTCTCTTTTAAAGAATGGTCTTTCTCGAAAAGCTTAAAGTCAAACTACGAACCAATCATTGTAATATATGTTATTACTTGGCTTATTATTCTTGCACTAAGATAGATTGAGAAAGTGGAGAATAAAGAGTTACTCAAAACAATTGCATTCAAGCTAAAATCATCAGAAGCTTCTGAGGCCCTATTTGAGGGCAATCAAGGCAAACTCTTCAAAGTTAAGCTCAATGAAAAAACCTATCTTGTTAAATCGGCAAAAATAAAGCATTGGTGGTCTACATGGGTTAACCGATGGAGCATTAAACATGAATACAATATCTATAAAAGACTCAAAAATGTGACAGGAATCGCTGAATGCTATGGTTTAACCAATGAGGGAGATTTGGTACTTGAATATATAGATGGAGAGTCATATAGAGATAAGCAATTTGAGTTAGATGGCAATGATCACTTCTTTAACTCTCTTCTAAAAATCATCATTTCAATCCATGACCTGGGTATTGCTCATGGAGATCTCAAAAGAAAAGACAATCTTATGGTTGATAAAAACCTAAAGCCTTATCTTATTGATTTTGGAACCGCTGTCGTCAAATATGATCGGAGTGGATATTTTAAAAACATTGTTTTTAATTTATTAAAAAAAACAGACCTAAATGCTTGGGTAAAGCATAAATACAAGAGGTCTTATGATAATATCTCAAGAGAAGATACGACTTATTATTCACCCACTTTTGTAGAAAAGTTTTATAGGAAATTTATCAAAAGGATATAAATCATGCTAGAACCTCCTTTGCTATATTACTGGATAATTCCGTTGATTATCTGGTCTGCGATATGGAAACTGACCGCGCTTTGGAAAGCGGCAAGAAATCGTCAACTGACATGGTTCATATGCCTTGCGATTTTCAACACGGCAGGTATTCTTCCGATCCTATATATCTATTATTACCAAACGGATAAATCCTAAAAAATAAATATGCAAAAATTAATGCAATCTCTGCAAAAAGGGTTGGTGAAACTGAGCTTTACCAGCATGAACTCTGGAGAAGGGAGAACAATAGTTTGCACACTCAATGAAAGGCTCTTAAGGAATCATCAGACGATGACTCAAGACCTCCAAAACGATAATATTCTGGTTTTCAAAACTGAATCAAATGAATGGGAAGATGTTCGACTTGATACAGTCACTTCGTGGGAAGAAGTTTTAGAGGCTTAAAGCGTGAAATACATATTAGATTCAGGAATGGGGACTGAACTCCATGATAGAGGATACAAAGTTCCAGATTGGAAAAAATCCATATGGTCAGCCCATGCTCTAAATGAAGAACCTGAGGCTGTGCTAGAAATACATAAGGCAAATATTGAAGCCGGCTGCAATGTGATCACCACTAATAATTATTATGTCACGCCAAATATCCTTAAAAGAGAAGGACTGGAAAACCAATTTGAATCTCTCACACAACGATCGATTGACTTAGCTATCGAGGCAAAAAAAGATAATCCAGATATTTTGATTGCGCTCTCTTTTCCTCCAATAGACACAAGCTTTAGGCCTGATCTCACACCCTCAAATGAAATCATTACTGAGTTCTATGAAAGAATAGGTCAAATTGCTAAACGCCAAGTTGACATTATCTTGTGTGAAACAATGAGCTCCATTAGGGAGGGTCTTTTGGCAGCTACAATAGGAAAAAACTATAGTAATAGAGTTTGGCTAAGCTGGACTGCAAGAGGGCTTTCTGGGGAGAGCCTGCCTAATGGAGATTCTTTAAGCGATGCGATTGAACAAGGCAATGAACTTGATATCGAATGCCAACTGTTGAATTGCCTGGCAATGGATTGCGTTACAGAACAAATTGAAATACTAAAAAAATCAAAAAAATTTGGTATTTTTGCAAATTCTGCTGTCCTAGATCACCCAGTCAAAGACTTGGGGCCAGATTGTGATGTGGATATTAATCATCATTCGAATACTAAATCAGTTTCGCCAAAGGAATACGCCAGAGAAGCTAAAAAATGGATTCAGGAAGGAGCATATGTTGTTGGGGGCTGCTGCAGTACTCGACCTGAGCATATAAGAGAAATCGCAAATCTTGAATTTTAAATCTTTATATTAACTCTTTCACTTTTTCGACAATAGAATTGGCGCTAATGCCGAAGTGATCTCTCAATGCTTCTCGAGTCTCGCTTAAGCCATAACCATCTGTCCCAAGTGTTATCAACCCTCCTGGGAAAAGATGAGAAATACTATCTGGAAGCAAAGTAATCCAGTCGCTTACAGATAAAAAGTGGCCGTCATAACCTTCTAGAATCGTCTCGGTGTAAGATTTCCTGTCTGAATTTTTTGAAGCACGATAATCTCTGTGTAAAAGATTGTAACTGGTTACACTCCAAATAAATGTTGGAATGCCCTCTTCCTCTAAAACCTTTTGTGCCTCAATGGCCTGTTGCATGAGACTCCCACTTCCCAGAAGGTGTATAGGCTTTCCTTTGTATTCTTTCAATAAGTTATCAGAGGCTCCCTTAAAACAATACATTCCCTTCAGAATCCCTTCACGGCTGTCATTTGGCATTGCTGGATGAGTGTGGTTTTCATTATAGACAGTGATGTAATAAAAAACGTCTTCTTGATCTTGATACATTCTTTTTATCCCATCTTGCATGATTACAGAGAGCTCATATGCAAAAGCTGGGTCATAAGTCATCATGTTAGGAACGACCGAAGCCAGAACATGGGATTGACCGTCTTGGTGTTGAACACCTTCACCATTGAGAGTCGTTCTGCCTGCTGTTCCACCAATTAAAAACCCTTTGGTCATGGCATCGCCGCAGGCCCAGACCATGTCTCCAATTCTTTGCATGCCAAAAATGGAATAAAAGATATAAATTGGAATCATTGGTAGCTCGGAATGCGAGTAAGCGGTTCCGGCAGCCATAAATGATGCCAAAGCGCCCGCCTCACAAATTCCTTCCTGAAGAATCTGCCCATCTTTTGCTTCTTTATATGGAGAGATTGTGCCTGCATCCACAGGTTCATAATTCTGCCCATCAGGAGAATAAATTCCCGCTTGAGAAAATAACCCATCCATACCAAAAGTTCTTGCTTCATCCGGAATAATTGGAACTAAATATGGTCCAATCTCTTTGTCTCTTAACATTTTTGACATCATTCTAACCAAAGCCAAAGTTGTAGATATGGACCGGTCGATGCCATCTGTAAAATCTGAAAATAAATCAAAATCAGGTGCCTTGAGAGATTTATACTCTTGATGCCTTATCGGTTGATAACCTCCTAAATTTTGCCTCATTTTATGCATGTATTTCATTTCTTCCGAATCTGGATTAGGAACATAAAACTTGGCTGCAATACATTCCTCTTCGGAAAGCGGTATTCCGAGTCTTTTGGCAATCTCGACTCTCTCATCGTCAGACATTGTTTTCTTTTGGTGTGCAATGTTTTGCCCTTCAGATCCTTCGCCTAAACCATAACCCTTTAGGGTTTTAACGAGGATAACCGTAGGCTTTCCAGATGATTTTGTAGCCCGATCAAATGCTGCGTATAACTTCTTGTGATCAAAACCGCCTCGCTTGATTGCCTTGAGCTCGTCATCGCTTAAGTTTTTCATGATAGACTCAAGCTCTTTATTGTCTTTTACCCAATGAGCTCTTTGATCTGCACCGCTTGAAACAGAGTACATTTGATATTCGCCATCAAGGACCTCATCCATTCTTCTTTGCATCACATCATTATCATCGATTGCAAATAGCGGATCCCATTCTGAGCCCCAAATGACTTTGATGACATCCCACCCAGAACCCCTGAAAACGGCTTCCAGTTCTTGTATGATTTTTCCATTGCCTCTTACGGGTCCGTCTAATCTTTGTAGATTGCAATTAACAACAAAAATTAAGTTATCCAGCTTTTCTCTTGCAGCGATATTGATTGTTCCGATCGTTTCAGGCTCATCCATTTCTCCATCGCCGAGAAAAGCCCAAACTTTGCCGCCTTTCTTAGAGAGTAATCCCCTGTTCTCTAAGTATTTTGAAAAACGAGCATAATAAATTGAAGACACTCCATTGAGGCCCATTGAAGCAGTTGGGCTTGGCCATAACTCAGGCCTTCTTCTTGGGTGAGGATACGATGGTAATCCACCCTCTTTTTGTAGCTCTCTCCTAAAATTGCCTATTTCTTCGATTGATAATCGCCCTTCCAAAAATGCTCTTGCATAAATTCCGGGAGATGAATGCGCTTGAATATTTAACATGTCGCCCTGATCGTTTTCGGATCTCGATTTAATGAAATGATTGAGCGCAACCTCTGTCATTGTTGCTGTCGAGGCATAAGTCGCTATATGCCCACCAAGTCCCTCGCCGAGGTCATATGCTTGAAGCACCATGGCCATTGCATTCCATCTGATAATGTTTTCTATTTTTGATTCCATTTCCATATCACCGGGGTAACTTGGTTGCTCTGATAGTGGAATGGTATTTCTATAAGGGGTGTTTAGCGTGGCTTCTGAGAGCGTGATCCCATGGCTCAATGCGTAATTTTGCAATTCCCTGAGAAGTTCTTTGACCTCTCTTTCTGAGTAGCTTTCCTTCACTGCTTGTAAAGACTCAATCCACTCATTAATCTCCATTCGCCATTGGTTTTGGAATTCGTAAGTGTCGCTCTGATCTTTTGAAGCAACTTGGGTATTTTTTTCAGATTCAGCCATTTGTCATTAAGCAACCATTGGATTATTCGCTTCTCGCCATAAAAAAATATTACTTTACCACGAGAATTATACTTATGATCAGGAAATGAGATAATATTATTCCTTAAATCATTGGATTAAGTATGCCTGATTACAGATCAAAAACATCAACACATGGAAGGAATATGGCAGGAGCAAGAGCTCTCTGGCGTGCAACTGGCATGGGTGATGATGATTTTGGAAAACCAATCATTGCAATCGCCAACTCTTTTACTCAGTTTGTGCCGGGCCATGTTCATCTCAAAGATTTGGGTCAAATGGTTGCTAGAGAAATTGAGAAATCAGGTGCAGTTGCCAAAGAATTCAGCACCATTGCCGTTGATGATGGAATTGCAATGGGGCATTCAGGAATGCTATACAGCTTGCCTTCTAGAGAATTAATAGCGGATGCAGTTGAATACATGGCAAATGCTCACTGTGCAGATGCGCTCGTTTGCTTGTCTAATTGTGACAAAATTACTCCTGGAATGTTGATGGCGACAATGCGGCTGAATATACCAACTATTTTTGTCTCTGGTGGACCGATGGAGGCTGGAAAAGGTTTGGTGAAGGGGCAAGAGGCAAGCTTGGATTTGATTGATGCCATGGTTCTGGCCGGAGATCCGAGTGTTTCTGATGAAGAGGTTGAAAAAATTGAAAGATCGGCGTGCCCTACATGTGGTTCATGTTCAGGAATGTTCACTGCCAATTCGATGAATTGTTTGGTTGAGGCTCTGGGGCTCGCACTCCCTGGGAATGGAAGCGTGCTTGCAACACACATTGATCGCAAGGAGCTTTTCCTAAGGGCAGGAAGAATAATTGTCGAATTAACCAAACAATACTATGAACAGGATGATGGCAGCGTTCTTCCAAGAAATATAGCGAATCTAGAATCATTTGAAAATGCCATGACATTGGATATAGCCATGGGTGGTTCAACCAATACCGTCCTTCACATACTTGCAGCAGCCAAAGAGGCTGAGCTTGAATTCGGAATGGATGACATTGATCGCTTATCGAGAAGGGTTCCAAACTTATGCAAAGTTGCGCCAAGCAGCAGTTTTCATATGGAAGATGTTCATAGGGCCGGTGGCATCATGGCCATTCTGGGAGAACTTGAGAAAGCAAAATTACTCAATTCTGACAGCAAAACAGTTCATTCAGAGACAATGCTGGATGCCATAAATAAATGGGATATTAATAGGAAACCATCTTCTGAAGTCGAGGAATTCTACTCAGCAGCGCCTGGAATGATTCCAACGACTCAGCCATTCTCGCAAAATAAAAGATATCCGCAACTGGATACGGATCGAGAAAATGGATGCATTAGGAATTCTGACAATGCCCACAGTCAAGATGGAGGTTTGGCAGTATTAAAAGGAAATATCGCAACCGATGGTTGTATCGTAAAAACGGCTGGCGTGGATGAGAAGATCCTAACCTTTAGTGGGCCTGCAAAAGTTTTTGAAAGCCAAGACGATGCGGTTGAAGCAATTCTCGGAGATGAAATTGTTTCGGGTGATGTATTGGTCATTCGATATGAGGGACCCAAAGGTGGTCCAGGCATGCAGGAAATGTTATACCCAACCAGTTACTTAAAAGCCAAAGGACTGGGTGAAAAATGTGCACTGATCACGGATGGAAGATTCTCAGGGGGGACTTCCGGTTTATCCATAGGGCATGTGTCCCCTGAAGCAGCATCAAAAGGTTATATTGCTCTCATTAATGATGGAGACATCATTAATATTGATATTCCAAAAAGATCCATTGAAGTTGATCTCTTGGATGAAGAGTTGGAGATGAGAAGGAAAGAAATGGTTTCTCTTGGGAAAAAAGCTTGGAAACCCAGTAAAAGAAATAGAACCGTTAGCTTGGCGTTGCAGGCGTATGCATTATTGGCATCATCCGCATCGGATGGGGCTGTTAGACAAATAAAAGGAATCATTGACAATGAGTAGCGCAAAAGTAATTGGCGTCTTTGGTGGCACAGGTGCCCTCGGTTCTGCATTATCAAGAAAATGGTCAGGATCCGGTCATCAGATCATCATTGGCTCAAGAAATGCAGAAAAAGCAATTTCTGTGGCTGAAGAGATCAATGCTGAAATTGGAAATAAAAATGTCACGGGAAGTGACTTGATGGAAACTGCAAAAAATTGTGAGATTGCAGTTCTTACGGTGCCCTACTCTAGCCATATAGAGACGCTTCAAAAAATTAAGCCATTTCTTGGAGGAAAGATTTTAATCGATACAACGGTACCGCTCTCAAAACCTGTGACAAAAGTAAACCTACCTAAATCTGGTTCCGCAGCACTCGAAGCGCAGTTGCTTCTTGGTGAAGGGGTTCATGTGGTGTCAGCTTTGCAAAATATTGGCTCTCATCTAGTGGGATCAGAAGATCCACATGCTGAAGTTTTGGTATGTGGCAACTCAGATGATGCGGTTGACAAAGCCATTGCTCTCATTACAGATCTTGGGTTAACGTGCTGGCATGCTGGTTCAATTGAGAATTCAGCTGCTGCCGAAGCGTTGACATCGGTTCTTATTTCAATCAACCAAAAACACAAATTGAAGTCATCGGGTATAAAAATTACCAGTCATTGACAAATAAGCTAAAAACCTGAAATGAACAAGAAATATGCTGGTTCTGAGCTCAACCTAACTGCGATTCAAAATATCCCAGAAATCAATCCGGATGATGATGTTCCTCACATTATCAATCGGTGCTTAACAGATCAAAATCTTGATCTTAAAAATAAAGACATTTTAGTTATTGCGCAGAAAATTATTTCAAAATCTGAAGACAGATTTGTTGATCTAAAAACAGTAAAACCCTCTGAGAAAGCATTAGAAATTTCAAAAAAAACCGACAAAGATCCAAGATTGGTTGAGTCAATCCTTGGGGAAGCAAACGAAATTATTCGTGCCGAAAAAGGCATTTTGGTTGTTGAGCATAAACTGGGGCACATACTTGCAAATGCTGGCATTGATCGATCCAATATTGCGAGAACAAGTGATCATGTCCTTTTGCTACCAAAAGATCCTGATGCATCCGCAAGAAAAATCAAAAATTATTTTCAGGGTCTTTACAAAATTAAGATTGGGGTTTTGATCACTGACAGCATTGGAAGAGCATGGCGATTAGGCACGACTGGTCATGCGCTGGGTTCATCCGGAATAAAAACTTTAATGGATTTGAGAAACAACGAGTTCGATAGAGACGGAAGATTATTACAGAGCACAGTCATTGGTGTTGCCGATCAAATCGCATCTGCGTCCACACTTTTAATGGGTGAAAGCTCTGAGGGCACACCTGCAATAATTGTTAGAGGTTTGGACTTGTGTGATGACTCTGATACGGTGAAGGATCTAATTAGGTCAGCTGAGGAAGATTTATTTCGATGAATTACAGCGACACAAAAATCGTTGCATTATGCGGAGGCATTGGAGGCTCAAAACTTGCGCTGGGCTTGAATAATACCCTTAAGCAGAAAAATCTAAGCATCATTACAAATACGGGCGATGATTTCTTGTATCTGGGTTTTTATATTTGTCCTGATATCGATACAGTCATCTATACCTTGGCAGGAGTGAGTAATCCGAAAACGGGATGGGGACGAGAAGATGAAACATGGAAAACATTGGATGTCCTGAAAGAATTGGGTGCAGATACTTGGTTTAAAGTTGGAGATAAAGATTTGGCACTTCACCTCTTTAGATCAAAAGAAACAAGAAACGGTGAACTGCTGACCACAATAACCAGAAAAATTACCAAGAAATTTGGCCTGAGAACCAATATCCTTCCAATGAGTAATCACACGGTCCAAACCGTTCTGAAAACTGAAGATGGGGAGATTTCTTTTCAAGACTATTTTGTAAGAAAGAAATGCAAGCCAAAGGTCTCCAAGGTTATATTTAAGTCTAAGAACCCAGTGGCAACAGATGCAGTGAAGAAAGCTCTGTTGGATAAAAATCTAAATGGTGTCATATTCTGTCCTTCCAACCCTTTTTTAAGCATCGATCCCATTCTCTCAATCGATGGGATACGAAAATTAATCGAGAATCACAATCAACCAAGGGTGGCTATCTCTCCAATTGTTGGCCAAAAATCCATCAAAGGCCCAACATCGAAGTTAATGAATGAAATGGGAATTGAGGTTTCTTCTGTGTCTATTGCAAAACACTATCAAGGCTTAATTGATGGAATGATCATTGATCGAAGCGATGAGAAAGAAGCAGAGAAAATCACAAAGCTGGGCATCGAAGTCAAACTCTCTAAAATCATTGTCAATACCAAAGAAGAAAAGATGAGATTGGCAGAAGAAAGCGTTAATTTTATTAAAGAGATTGATTCATAAAATGTGGGCAATCATCCCAATAAATACCTTTTCTAAATCACTCAGTAGGCTCTCCCCCATTCTTGATCTGGATGAGAGAATTGAGTTGGCAAAAAATTTATCGACCCGATTGATTCATATCCTTGTTCCAATGAAAGGGATCGAAAAAGTAATTGTGTTTACTTCTGAGACAAACTGGTCAAAAAAAATCAAGCATTCAAAATTAATCATCCATGAAGACAAAGGTCAGCAGTCCTTTAAAAGAAAAATTGATTCTGTTGCAGATATGGCTTGCGGGATGGGTGCAAAAAAATTGATCTACCTATCCATTGATCTCCCGCTTGTGGAAGAAAAAGACATTATACGAATGATTGAATCACATAGCGAAGGCCTGACAATTGTTGAGGCAAAAAAAGATGGGGGCACGAATGCTCTTATCTGCGACCTTCCGCGAAGAATTAGTTTTCAATTTGGCACGAATAGTTTTCGTAAACATGTGCAGGCCTCGAAAATCGAGAAATTAAAAACAAATATTCAATCCATTGAAGGATTGAGCTTTGATCTGGATGACCAAGACGATTGGGAATATTTGGTCAAACGGTATCAACCAGAAAAAAACCCGCTGAAGATATGAATTTAAGATTGTTTTGGGCTCATGAAAAAGCTATAAAAGATTGATGCCTAAACAAGAACTGAATCATTATTTATCTTTACTCAATTCCCATGAGTTGGATGATTTAATGCAAAAAGCCAAAGAGATCAGAGAAGCTGACACGAAGGTGATCACATACTCCAAGAAAGTATTCATTCCTTTGACTGAACTTTGTCGTGATGTCTGTCATTACTGCACTTTCGCAAAAGCACCCAAAAAACTCAAAACACCCTATCTTGAACCTGAGGAAGTCCTCGACATTGCAGAGGAAGGCAAATCGCAATATGTCAAAGAGGCTTTATTTACGCTTGGTGAAAAGCCCGAGTTAAGGTATCAAACTGCCAGAGATCATCTTAAAAAATTGGGCTTTAAGACAACGATCGAATATTTGGGCTCTATGGCGAAATTGGTCTATAAAGAAACGGGCCTACTCCCACACTTAAATCCTGGAAATATGACGGTTCAAGAAATGGAAATGCTTAGGGAGCATTCTGTCTCCATGGGTATCATGCTGGAATCGAGCTCAGAAAAACTTTGCAATAAGGGTGGGCCGCATTATGGATCGCCAGATAAATACCCTCAAACTCGACTGCAAACGATAAAAAATGCTGGAAAACTGAGAATACCAATAACCACCGGTATACTGATTGGTATTGGTGAATCCATTGAAGAGCGAATTCAGAGCCTTCTTGATATAAAAAAAATGCATGATGAATTTGGTCATATCCAAGAGGTGATCATTCAAAACTTTATTCCCAAAGAAGGCACGAGAATGAGAAAGCACACTCCTGCATCTCGAGAGGATCTTCTTTGGACGTTATCGGCAGCAAGAATTATTTTTGGAAAAAACATGAACATACAATGTCCGCCTAATCTCAATTCGGATTACCTTGATGAAATTCTAGATTGCGGAATCAACGATTGGGGTGGCATCTCGCCAATCACAATTGATCATGTAAATCCTGAATCACCGTGGCCACAAATTAAGCAATTGGAAGAAATAACAAATAATCAAGGGCTGGAACTTGTTGAGCGATTGGCGATTTACCCGGATTACATCAAAGATCAATCTTGGTGTGATAAAAACTTGCGTTCAGGCATCTTGGAGCTTTCTGATTCATCGGGTTATGGGAGGCATGATCAATGGCGCTGTGGTGAATCATCTGCGATTCCCGAATCTGGATATTACGGTAGCTGGATATTCAATGAATCAAGTCATGTTTCCAAGGAAATAGAAAATATCCTCGATAAATCTTTTCATGGAATCGACTTAAATCATCATGAAATTACCAAACTTTTTTATACCCGAGGTCCTGATTATCATCGGGTTCTTCGTCATGCAGATGAAATGAGACAAAAAATGAATGGCGAAGAAGTGACCTATGTCATCACTAGAAATATCAATTACACCAACATCTGTAAATATTCCTGTCATTTTTGTGCATTCTCAAAAGGTAAAACAAAGGAAAATTTAAGGGGTAAACCATACCTCATTGATAACGATGAAATTGCTAATAGAGCATCTGAGGCTTGGTCTAGAGGGGCTCATGAGGTCTGCCTTCAAGGGGGAATTCATCCTCACTATGATGGCTATACCTATATCAATATATGTAAGGCAATAAAAAAACGGGTTCCTGAAATCCACATCCATGCATTCTCTCCTTTAGAAGTCACGCACGGGGCAAACTCATTGGGATTGCCAGTGGATAAATATCTGGAAAAACTGAAAGAGGCAGGCCTAAGCACTATGCCGGGCACGGCTGCAGAAATTTTGGATGATGACGTCAGGAGAAATATTTGTCCTGATAAATTGGGTTCTAAGGAATGGATGAATGTCATTAAGGCCGCTCACAGAGTTGGCATAAGAACCACCTCCACAATCATGTTTGGTCATACCGAAGAACCTTCTGACTGGTCAACTCACCTCATAAAATTAAGAGAAATTCAAAAAGAGACCGGTGGCATCACTGAATTCATACCGCTGCCATATGTGAGCATGGAATCGCCCATGTATAAAAGAGGGAATGCGAGGCCTGGACCTACTTTTAGCGAGGTTTTGCTGATGCATGCAGTATCGAGAATAGCTTTAAATCCATACATCAATAACATTCAAGCGAGTTGGGTGAAGCTTGGAAAAGAAGGCGCGTTGAGTTGTCTCAACGCAGGGGTAAATGACATGGGTGGAACTTTGATGAATGAATCAATCTCAAAAGCTGCTGGAAGCATTCATGGTCAGGAGTTTGAAGCAAAAAGAATGCGAGCATTCATTAAAAATGCCGGCAGAAAACCTCGACTCAGAAATACGCTATATGAGTCAATTGAATCAAAGGCAGACAGAGAGTTTGGTGTTGATTTAAGCATGAGTCCCATGCAAGGATTCATGGATAGCGCGCATCCTGTTGCCTGATTAGCGATTTGGATTTTTAGGAAACCAACCTTTTTTGACCCTGCGCTCTTGTTCAATCAGTTCGCCAATACTCCAAAGACATGAAAAGCCAAATACACCAAGAAATATTGAGAAGAATATATTCTCGGTGTACAGAGACCAAATCACAAGACTCCATCCTGATACGAAAAATACAGGCCATAACTTCTTGCCATAATAATATTCAACTTTGATGACCAGTGGATGAAATATCCCTATGATTAAAAAGACGATTACGCCCATTGCAAGTCCCTCAAAATGCACAACTACCCCTTATCTATATTTTATTTAAAAAAGTACTTGAATTGTTGTTGAGAGTGATTATCATCATCTTATGATAATGATAATCGTTATCATTATATATAACAACAATATTTATAGAGGAAGTATAAAAATGAAAATTAACTCTTACTTTTGTGGGTTTTGTTCATTGGTAATTCTTATGTCATTCAATGTGAATGCTGATGGTCATGGGAATACAATCATCGATAATATAACTATTATTGGTAAGAAGAAACTGCCCGGTTCTGCAAACAAAGTTTCTTCTGAGGATCTTGAAATGTTTGAAACAATAGATGTACATAAAGCACTTGCGTTGGTTCCAGGCATTAATATCAGACCAGAGGAAGGCTACGGGTTAAGACCCAATATCAGCATTAGAGGAACATATCCTGATCGTTCAGGGAAGGTAACCTTAATGGAGGATGGTATTCTCATAGCGCCGGCTCCCTATGCTGCCTCATCTGCATATTACTTTCCTACATTCTCTAGAATCAATTCTGTTGAAGTAGTAAAAGGACCTGCTGCGATTACAACTGGTCCATATACTGTTGGTGGTGCAATCAATATGATCAGCACACCAATTCCTGATCAAGCTTCAGGAATGGTGAACCTTGAGACCGGTTCTGATGGAAATATGAAAGCACATTTCAATTATGGAAATTCAACCGATAATTTTGGATACCTGATTGAAGGGCTTAAGCATGAAACCGATGGATTTGATGAAATTGAGCATACCGGTGGTGACACCGGATTTGATAAGGATGATATCCTTGTTAAATTAAGATTCAACAGTGATCCAAGCGCAGATGTCTATCATCAATTGGATTTTAAATAT